>ERZ1740060.1-NODE-1-length-461501-cov-12.894625_pt1 | contig 461501 bp, 371 predicted proteins | sample MGYA00581743_ERZ1740060 | MGnify/ENA primary metagenome ERZ1740060 (study PRJEB43018, sample SAMN04849235) | marine metagenome | isolation source: floating plastic debris | place: Pacific Ocean | collected 2008-08-27 | study: EMG produced TPA metagenomics assembly...
ACGACAATGGTATTGTAATAGACCTTTCTGATGATGACAGCTTTTTGGAGGATGAACCAACGGTGACCCAAGTAGGAGACGAACTTTGTGACGGTGGCTCGGCCTCTATCGCACTTATCAAACAAGGACTTCTCATTGACTTGGACGAAGACGGCTGTGATGAAACCATACAGTACACCTTTACCGTAGTCAACACGGGCGATATCGATTTGGAGGAAGTGGTTCTTGCAGACGAAGAACTTTTCTCTGGGAACATCCCAGGTCCACAATCAGGAGATGACAACAACAATGACATTCTTGAAACTGACGAGACTTGGACCTACCTCATTTTATATGACATTGTCCAAAGCGACATAGACCAGGGAGAGGTCACCAACCAAGCGCAAGTAAATGCCAGCCCCGTAAATAACGATGGACAAGTTCTTGATCTTTCCGACGACGACAGCTTTTTGGAGGATGACAAAACGGTCACAGAAGTAGGAGATGAACTTTGTGATAATGGTTCCGCTTCCATCGCGCTCATCAAACAAGGTCTGCTAATAGATTTGGATGAAGACGGGTGCAATGAGACCATACAGTACACTTTTACCGTGGTCAACACGGGCGATATCGATTTGGAAGAAGTGGTTCTTGCGGACGAAGAACTTTTCTCTGAGGACATCCCGGGTCCACAATCAGGGGATGATAACAACAACGACGTTCTTGAGACTGACGAGACTTGGATATATATTGTCCTCTATGACATAGAACAGGACGATATAAATTTGGGACAGGTTACCAACCAAGCACAAGTAAATGCCAGTCCCATCAATAATGATGGCATCGTACTCGACACCTCTGATGACGATAGTTTCTTGGAAGATGACAAGACCGTAACCCTAGTGGGGGATGAACTCTGTACTAGTGGTTCCGCTTCTATTGCACTTATCAAACAGGGGGTACTCGTAGATTTGGATGAGGACGGATGTAACGAGGCCATACAGTATACCTTTACCGTAGAAAATACAGGAGATACCAATTTGGAGGAAGTGGTCCTTGAAGACAATGACCTTTTCTCTGAAGACATCCAAGGACCAGAATCCGGAGATGACAACAATAATGGCATCTTGGAACCCAATGAAACCTGGACCTATGTGATACTATATAATCTGGTCCAGCAAGATGTTGACAACGGAGAGGTTATCAATCAAGCACAAGTCCACGCAAGTCCTGTCGATAATAATGGTATTGTTCTCGACCCGTCTGACGACGATAGCTTTTTGGAGGACGACCCAACGGTAACCCTGCTCGAAGACGTATGTGATGAAAATGGAAATGCATTAGGTCTGATAAAAACATCCATCTTGGTGGATTTGGACAATGACGGTTGCTTTGATTCCATAGAATATACTTTCACGCTCGAAAATACAGGTAGTAACGCCATTCAAGGGATTAGCTTAGAGGACCAACTTTTTGGGGGTATAATTCCCGGACCGCAATCCGGTGACGAAGAGAACGATAACATACTCGATGTCGGTGAAATCTGGACCTATCTCATCTTTTATGATATCACCCAAGCCGATATTGATATAGGACAGGTGGTAAATCAGGCCAAGGTATCCGGTATTGCTATCGGTAACAATAATCCGGTTGAGGATTTATCCGACGATGATAGCTATTTGGAAGATGACCCTACAATTACCGATGTCCAAGATGCCTGTAACACAATTTCAACAGGAATTGGTCTCATAAAACAAGGCGTATTCGTCGATTTGGATAACGATGACTGCGAGGAAACCATACGATATGACTTTACGGTGGCCAACTTGGGCGATACCGATTTAGAAAATGTCCAGCTCTCCGATGAGTTACTGGGCGGGGTCCTTGAAGGACTTATAATCAGTTCTGAAAGTGAAGATGGAATTTTACAGGCTGGTGAAACTTGGCAGTACAGCGCAGTTTACGAAGTTGCCCAACAAGATATTGATATGGGCTCCGTCCCCAACCAAGCTACCGTAGTGGCAAACCCCGTAGGTTCTGATGCCATCGTATTCGATTTTTCGGATGACAATAGCTTCCTGGAAGACGATATTACCATTTTGGAAACTTCCGATCTTTGCGACTCGGGTTCAGAAGGTATCATCATCTACAATGGTATTACCCCAAATGGGGATGGTTCCAACGACTATTTCCAAATTATTGATATTGAAAACTTCCCCAATAATACTGTTCAAATATTCAATAGATGGGGTGTCTTGGTCTATGAAACCGATAATTACGGTCAAGGTAATAACGTTTTCCGGGGTATCTCGGAAGGTAGACTGACCATTGCCCAAGATAGAAACCTCCCCAGTGGCACCTATTTCTATATCATAACCTTCCCAGAGGAAAATCCTGGAAAGCCACGTTACAATGGCTACCTATATATCAATAGAAATTAAGACAACAACCTACTTATCTACAGAAAAAATGAAGTTTTTGAAGAAGAATATGTCGATGTACATCCCAAAAACCATAACCATCCTTTTTTGCGTGTTTCAATTTGGGATATGGCATACAAAGGCCCAACAAGACCCACAGTATACCCAATACATGTATAATACGCAAATCATAAACCCAGCATACGCCGGGTCAAGGGAGGCCCTTAGTTTTGGTCTTTTGGGAAGAATCCAATGGGTCAATTTTGATGGAGCACCTAAAACGGGAACCTTTACCGTCAACTCACCTATTGGTATTTACGATAATATGGGTCTAGGACTTTCCATTGTCCATGACCAAATAGGACCCGCAAGCGAATCCAACGTTACTGTGGATTATGCCTATGGAATCCCCATGGCAGCAGATAGCAGGCTTTCGTTTGGTTTAAAAGCAGGTTTGGATATAATGGATGTGGATTATTCCAAACTCGATATTTTTAATCCCAATGATCCTTTTTTTCAGAATAACGTAGACCAAAAACTACAGCCCCAAATAGGCGGGGGAATTTATTTTAATACGAACCGTTTCTACATCGGTGCTTCTGTTCCTAATTTTTTAAACACAAAACATTTTGACGAAAGTGCGTTGGATGAATTGGAAGAAGATGGCGTGGCCATCGAAAGACTACATTACTTTTTAATCTCTGGATATGTATTTGACTTAAACCCAAATTTAAAGTTCAAACCGGCCACCCTTATCAAAGCGGTAAGTGGTTCCCCGGTTCAGTGGGATGCCTCAGCCAATTTCATGTTCAATGAAAAGTTTACTTTTGGAGCTTCTTACCGTTGGAGTGCATCAATAAGCGCCATGGCTGGCTTTCAATTATCCGAAAGTTTCTTTTTGGGTATGGCCTATGACTATCAATCCACAGATATTGAATCATTCAGTGATGGCTCATACGAGGTATTTCTCCGCCTCGACATCTTTAAGAATCCAGATCGCATCATGATTCCCAGATTTTTTTAACTCCAATAATTACGTTTAAAAATACCATTATGCCATACGCGAAAATATCCTTTCTCTTCTTCTTATTCATAGGTATATGTGCTGCCCAAGAAAGTAAGGTAAAAAAAGCCAATGATGCTTATGAAACCTATTCCTTTATAAATGCCCAGAAAATTTATCTTAAAGTTGTGGAGGATGGTTATGAATCACCCCAAGTTTTTAAAAAATTAGGTGACACCTACTATTTTAATAGCGAATACAAAGAGGCTGTCCAGTGGTACGACCAACTTTTGAAAAAATATCCTTCAGCGGTAACGCCAATATATCAACATAGGGCCTCCCAGTCTTTTAAAAGTATTGGTGAATATCAAAAATCAAAGGATATTATGGAAGCCTACGCTCAAGATTCAAGGGAAAGTTATATTGCCGGCAGCTATTTGAAAAATGCTGGCCAAATCGAAAAATGGGGTAGCAACGAATCCAAATCCTACCAGATATTAAATGTTTCCCGCGGACTGAACGGGTCTGATTTTGGACCCTCATTTTACGGCGATAAGATTGTATACGCTTCATCTTCAAAGAATACCGAGGGGAGCGGCGTCCACGAATGGAACGGTCTGCCCTATCTTGATCTATATATCGCTGAACTTGACGAGCAAGGCGTATTTGTTAGGTCCAAAGCCTTTGATTCAAATATAAATACCCCGTATCATGAATCTTCCGCCTGCTTTACCAAAGACGGGCAAACGATGTATTTTACCCGCAATAATTATATAAATGGGAAAAAGAGAAAGGGTAAAAACAAACTGGTCAGTTTAAAAATCTTTAAAGCGGTCAAACAGGACAACGGTACCTGGGGACAAGTAGAGGAACTGCCATTCAACAATGACTCCTACGCTGTCGCCCATCCTGCACTGAATTCAGATGAGAGCAAGTTATACTTTTCCTCCGATATGCCAGGTACATTGGGAATGTCAGATTTATGGTATGTGGACATTTTACCGAATGGTAGCTATGGAAATCCCAAAAATCTAGGGTCTTCGGTAAATACAGAAGCGCGCGAATCTTTTCCTTTTATAAGCTCGTCAAATCACTTGTATTTTTCTAGTGATGGACATTTGGGGTTGGGCGGACTGGATGTTTTTAAGGTATCCCTAAATGAAATGGGGAAGGCAAGCGGTGAAGTTTTTAATCTCGAAAGTCCCTTGAACAGCGCTCTGGATGACTTTGGCCTGATAATCAATGAGCATGAGAAAACAGGATACCTATCTTCAAATCGCGATGGTGAAGAAGGAAGTCGTTCTGATGATATTTACAGATTTTATGAGAGCTGTAAAATAGCTATTTCTGGACTTGTACTGGACGAACAGACCGGTGAAGTCATTCCAAGGTCAACCGTTACCCTACTGGATGACAACAATCAATTGATATCACAAATAGTAACGGATGAAAAGGGATTCTACACTTTTGAAGATGTTACTGAATGTGACCGTCAGTATATAATTAGAGCAGCTAACGATGCATTGGAATATGAGCCCAATGAAAAACCGATAGTGACCCCCAAAACATCCAGTGCTGTAACTTTAAATTTGGAATTGACCCCGCCAGAGTGTCCTGTGAACGATTTGGGTTGCCGCCTTGACCTGCAACCCATTTATTTTGATTTTAACAAGCACAACATACGCACTGATGCGGAGGTAGAATTGGCCAAGATATTATCCGCCCTTAAGGAATATCCCCAGTTAAAAATCCATATTGAATCCCACACAGATTCTAGGGGGACCGATTCCTATAACGAGCTCTTATCAGATAGAAGGGCAAAATCGACACTAGAATGGCTTGTGAAAAAAGGTATTGCACGTCAGCGACTTTCCGCGAAGGGATACGGAGAAAAACAACTTATAAATAAATGCTCCAATGGGGTATCCTGCTCAGAGGGTGAACATCAACTAAATCGAAGGTCTATGTTTATCATTCAAGACTGATTGTTTCATTATATTCAATTTAACACCTTGTAAAACAAATACTTATAGGGTGTTTTACTTTTTTGGCACGCTGTTTGGTATACTAGTTATGGAATGTAAATAGTTGCATTCGGAAACTTAAAACAGTAGGATATGAAAAAGTTAGTACTCATTTTAACAGGTGTTCTTTTTGGAACTTTTGGTACTATGGCTGCCCCAGTGGAAGCGGATGCTTTCTCGACCAGTACGTACCGCTACGGAAACTCCTTCATCTTTGTGGAAGGTGGCGTAACTTTTTCAGTATACCCAGATGGAGAGTTTGACTTTTACATTAATAATCAAGTTAATGTAGGTGTTGGGGCCCAAATTGGAAATGTTGGAATTACATTCAACTCCGGGTTCAATTATAATCCATTTGTCCAATATGATGATTACGGTGCTGTTGTTCAAGTTGAAAATATTCCGGTTTTCTATGACTTTTATGGCCGCGTGTCGCAAATTGGAGGCGTGGATATCTGGTACAGGAATGGAAGGGTAAGAAGAGTTGGTGGACTGAATATATTTTATAATGGTGGTGTTTTTAGTCACTACACCGGTTTCATCAATGTTTATAACAGACGTTATATTTATAGACCGTTTCACAGGTTCTTTGCACGACCAGCGGTTGGATTCTGTAATGTGTTCTACACGCCTTATAGAAGATACTATAGGCCGCTACGATATACCTATTATAGACCGTATAGAAACAATTATAGAAGGGCTTACGCTCGTCTAGGAAAAACATACAGAAATGATAGAGGTGTACGAAGAGCCAATATTTATAGAAATGATAGACGGGTCACCGTACGAAATAATGATGTCAGGAGAAATAGTGCAGTGCGGTCGAATCGCTCCGTGGAACGTTCCATTTCTAGGTCAAATTCCAATAGGGTTTCTAACATAAACCGTAATGAAAACTTAAGAAGATCAAATGGTACAACACGAAATAGTGTAAGCCGATCGGAAAGTACGGTGCGAAGAAACAGCAATGTAAATAGAAATAACAATAGCGTGAGTAAAACGGTTACCCAGCGTCAGGTTACACGAACTCCCAATACGAGAACTGTAAATCGTCGTCAGGTGACCACCACTCCAAGAAGTAAAACGGTGAACCGAAGTACGACCAGCAGAACGTACAAGTCACCGAATACCACAAAAAGGAGTGTTGCCAGCAGGAGCAATTCTTCAAACAGAAATGTAAAAAGGAACTCTTCGGCGACAGTCAAAAGAAGTACGGGAAATTCCACTTCTAGAAGAAGTAGCAGTAGTTCAAAATCAAGACGGAGTTCTAGAACAAGATAAAAAGGTAGTTTTTAGGTTGGTTAGTTGTTTACCCCGTGGTTGGATTTATCCGCCACGGGGTTTTTTGATCCCTAAATACTTCGGATGTGTAGGTTACTCCCGTTTTTTAAGCCACTTCGAAAGAATACCGGAAATATCTTCAGAGATTTCAAATCGATATAAAATCCCCAGATACATCACAACAATAATCGTCGATTTGAAAAGTATGCTGAGAACAGGGTGAAAATCAAAAGTGAATACACTAAAAAGTACTGCCAGCAAAAGTAAAGTGGCAAAGACTTTAAATGTGGATTTGGTAAAGGGTAATATCCCAAACTTCAGCTTTACAAATATCAGTTTGATGACATTAAAAATGCAAATGGAGATAAAACTGGCCAAAGCGGCCCCCTCCAAGCCATAAGCCGGAATAAGAAAAAGGTTCAAGACGATGGTCAATGCCGCTAAGCCGACACCAAAAAGCAATAGGGTTCTATAGTATTTGGAATTGTATAGAATAGAGTTATTGTTCCCCAAAAGGGAATCGAACACCTTGGCCATCCCAATCAGAAAAACAATATAAAATCCATCGCGATAGGTTTCAGGTAACAAAAGATACAGGTCTTCCAAATTGAGCAGTATCAGCAGGAAAAGGATTCCCGAAGCTATAAAAAGGGTCAGGGAGGTTTTTTTGTAAAGTGTTTCCAATCCAAAAAAATCACCTCTATTCAACAATTCAGCGGTCAGGGGATACGTAATCTGGTGCATTGCCCGAGATGGGACTATAATTACCGTGGCAATATAAACCGCAACCCCATAATATGCGACATTTTCAATTTTTACAAACTGATTTATCATTACCTTATCAATTTCTACTAAGACGGACGCCGCAGACCCACCAAGAATAATTAAAAGTGAGTAGGAAAGTACTTCTCTGATATTTCCTGGTACTACGTAGCGAAGCTTGGGCCTGGAAATCCGAAACGCATATAGCTTGATAATAATGGTTCTTAGGACATAGAGGCCCACCAAGAGTTTAAAGAAAACATCCAAAGAAAACAAGTCGAGATACAGAAAAAGAAGAAGAAGCATAACACCCAACCTACCGAAAACCTCTTTCATAAAGTTTCCAAAAACTGATTTCAGATGTACTTTGCACCAAGCGTAATACACTTCAAAATAGGCCATTGCGAAACCCACTAGGAAAACATACCACAAATAGTTCCTTACCACGGGATTGATTGTGGACACCAAATCCCCCAATAAATCCTGAAAAAAAGCAAAAAACAAAAACAGGGGCAAAATCCCTAAAAGTGGAATTACCAGCATTAAGAAAAGGAAACCCTCTTGCTCTGATTGAGCGTAATTACTATAAAACTTCACCATGGTATTATGGACACCAAAAGCCATTAGAGGCATAAGAATGGCCGCCGATGCAAGGATAAAAGTCACCAACCCATAATACGAGTCGGGTAGTATCTGGGTGTATAAAAAAATCGTGTTTACCGCACCAAATAGAAAACCCAAATATGTGGTGAAAACATTTTTTAAGGATTGTTTTAGGACAACTCCCATCGAATATAATTAGCCAAAGATTCGGTCAACACCCTTCTATGAAAACCCTTTATATGCTCAGGACTGTAAACCAAATTGTTATTCTGATAGCGTTTAAACCAATCCAAAAGTACAGTTTTAATAGCTTCTTTAGAACCGTGCGCAAAAACTTCCCCCGAATTTGTAGCTGTTATCATTTGTCCAGCCTCCCAGTCTTTGGGGCCAATGCCCAAAATAGGTCTTTCCGCCTTAAAATATTCAAAAAGTTTGCCTGGAACTATGCCTCGGGTCTCTTCAGAATCAATTTCCAAAAGAAGTAAAATCTGGGATTTCTGCTGTAGTTCCAAAACTTCTTCATGGGGTACATAGCCCAAAATATCAACAAACTCCATAAGCTTGTGTTTTTTAAGTGCGGTCAATGCTTCCTCCCCTACTACACCAATAAGTTGAATTCGCAATTCTCGGGCAAAAAGCTCATCGTCGGCCACCAACTCTTGAAGGGCTTGCCATAAACTTTCGGGATTTCTACCCGTCAGCAAAGAGCCAATATGGGAAATGGTGAACTTGGAATCCAATTCTTTGGTACTCGGACCATCATCAAAGCCGTTCGTAATCGTTTTTATAGGGGTATCAGTCAGTTTTTCGAACTCAGCTTTCGTCGTTATACTGGTCACTATCAATTTATCTGATTTATCCAAGACCGCTTTTTCTAAATGTTCATGCTTTCTTCTAGAAGATGGGGTCAACCGCAATTTTTTATGATATCCGATAGATGTCCAAGGATCTCTGAAGTCCGCGATCCATTCAATAGCATATCTTTGTTTAAGACGCAAGCCAATAAGGTGTACACTATGCGGAGGCCCGGTGGTAATAATGGTTTTAATAGCTTCCGTTTCTATAAACCTGGATAGAAATGAAGTGGAGGGTTTTACCCATAATTTTCGTGCATCTGGAATAAATAAGTTACCCCGAATCCAAAGTAGCACTTTTTCGGTCCATGAAATGCTTTTGTCAGAAATGATTCCTGAACTAATGGTCTTGGTCTTTTTTTTGGACAACAAAGCGGCCCAAGCGTAGGGTTCTTTGATAGGTCGTTTTAGGATGTGCAAGTCATCGGGAACTTCGTTCAAAAGCTCTTTATCGATTATCGGATAATCAGGATTTTCTGGTATATAGACAATCGGTGAAAAGTCGAACTCAGGCAGATACTTGATAAATTTGAGCCACCGCTGTACACCAGGTCCCCCTGCTGGGGGCCAATAATACGTTATGATCAAAACCTTTTGCATCAGGCTTCATTCACTTTTTTCCTTGATTTACGGACGAGGGGAAGGACCGAACTACCCAAAATAATCAGGACCAGGACAATACAACTCGCTAAACTAATTTGACTTCCCAATTGCACTACTTCTGGTTGAAATTGAAATACAATATCGTGTTGGCCCATGGGGATACGTAATCCCCGAAGTGCATAATTCACCCTAAACTGCTCCTGTGCCTTTCCATCAACGGTAACTTGCCAACCTTTGGGATAGTACATTTCAGAAAAAACGGCAAAACCCTCATTTTCATTTTCGGTACGATACTTTAAATAATTTGGGCGATATTCCAAAAGTTCAATGCGCGCCACGGAATCCATGGTAAACCTATGTTTCGTAAGTCTCGGATACTTTTTGGTATCCACTATGGCTTCCCGTTTTGAATCAAAGGACTTCAGCTTCTGAATTTCCTCATCTGGAGAACCAACAGGTATGATCCGCTCCACGAACCAACCGTTCCCATTTCTACCATCATTTATTGCAGGGACACTGTTTCCTTCTTCGTCTTGTTGAATGACATATTTTACATTCAACATATCCAAAACCTCGGTATTGTTTTGATAGAGATGGTATTCGAACAGATCTTGGAGTCGTTTTGGTTTGGCAGCATGGTATCCCCCAATAGATTTATGGAAGTAAGACGTCCGTGCACCATTTAGCCCTTCCTGCGGGTCAAAGACCCGAAAAGTCCCTGGGTCTTGTTGAATCGCTTTGTCCAACTGACTGGCTTGAAAAGGGGCATTTACTTGACGTTGTCTCACAAAATCGTCTTCATTTACATAGCGTTGGGCCACTCCTACCATATCAAATAGGACTAAAATGACCAAAGTTATCGTAGCTATCGTTTTGTTGATTTTTTCTTTGACCAATAACCAGATAACAAATGTAGCGAGTGCTATGTAGATTACGGACCTCAAGGTATCGTAAATATAGACCGCCTCTCTATCCCTTTGAATCATGGAAATGAGTTCGTCACCAAAATACGTTCGATAGGTTTCGTCGCGCATTCCCGTGAAATCAAAAAAACTTTTCAAGAGAAAGATAAAAGCTCCCAGGGCCAGTACAATGAAAAAACTCCACTTGAGAGCATTCAACTTTGTTTTTCGTTTCACAGTATTCTTAAAAATTTCCCGAAGGCCCAGTATCCCCAGGATGGGGAAACAAAGCTCCAATACTACCTGAATGGAGGAGACCGCACGAAACTTGTTATACAATGGGAAATAATCGATCATGAAATCCGTAAGTGCCGGAAAGTTCTTTCCCCAAGAGAGTAACAAAGAAATTAGGAATCCAAAGGCCAACCACCATTTATGCTTGCCCTTCACCAAAAATAGACCGAGAACAAATAAAAAAAACACAATAGCACCTACGTAAGCCGGTCCCGCCACTATGGGTTGGTCCCCCCAATACAGGGGCAGGCCGCTTGAGAACTCCAAAGCTTTGCTTGAGGACAATCCCTGCCCTACCAGATATTCGTAGGACTTGGAATCCCTTCCCAAATCCTCATTACCCGACCCTCCGAACAACCTCGGAGAAAACAAATTCAAGGATTCGGCGATACCGTAACTATATTGGGTAATATAGTCCCTATCCAATCCGCTGGAAACTACTTTTACGCTCCCATCAGGATTTAAGGTCAACTCCGATTTTCCCCGTGTGCTCCAATCTGCATATTCTTTAGTGGCCAACAATCCGGTGGCGTTGGTAGCAATCGAAAGCGCCACTGCGAAAAGCAAAATGCCTACCGATAATACATAATGCTTCACTTCTTTTTTCTTGATGGCGTAGAACAGGTGCACCAGTCCCAATACCAATACCAAAAGCATAAAATAATACGTCATCTGGTAGTGGTTGGCACTAATCTCCAAGGCCATGGCCAAAGCGGTCAAACTAAAGCCCAGCACATATTTTTTTCGAAAAACAAGAAGTATTCCCCCCAGAACCATAGGAATATAGCCGAGCGCGTGAGCTTTTGCATTATGTCCCACACCTAAAATTATTATCAAATAGGTGGAAAAACCAAAAGCGAGGGCACCTAAGATAGCCAGTCGAAACTCGACTTTAAGTGAGAGCATCAAGATGTAGAAACTGATGAAATACAAAAATAAGTAGTCAGCAGGCCTCGGTAAAAATCGAATCAATCGGTCTAATTTCTTAATGTAATCATGTGGATAATTAGCTCCCAACTGGTAGGTAGGCATTCCACCAAAGGCACTGTTGGTCCAGTACGATTCCACACCGGTCAATTCCTTATAATCATTCCTTTCTTTGGCCATTCCTTTGTATTGGGCAATGTCAGATTGGAATATCGCCTTACCCTGAAGTACCGGGTAGAAATAAACCAAAGCAACAAGAATAAAAAAAAGAACAGCCCCAAGATGGGGAATAGCATATTTTGGGGATAGCTTCATGAATAGACTTTGAAACGACAAATATTAGTCAATTTCTTCAAAATCTATATATTCTCCAACTTTTTTTGAAGGGTTCGATTTTCGGGTTGGTCTTTTGAAAACGGATGTTTCGCCTTCTTTTGATGAACTTCCATTTTGATGGTCGTACGGCGAAAATGTTCCGCCAAACTTTTCCCGGGTCTTCTTCATCGCATACCCAAATAATTTGGGGGCCAACCACCTTAAAAGCAATTTCATAGCATAATATACTAATATGAGAAGTAAAATCGTTTGTATTAAAACCATATAACCCAACTATTGCATCAAAATTACCTAGTTAGTCCGTCCAAAGGCAATAAAGTATCTTAAAAAAGTATTAAAAAGTTATATGGATATCCCGCATTCACTTCTCAAAGCCCTTGTTTTTCTGTTGATACCGTACTTCAGTACGGCACAATACACAGACGTCATCAATTCGAACAGACCGGGACGGGCCGTAAGTGCTTATGCGGTTGGAAAAAATGTGGTTCAAGCTGAATTTGGATTGTTATATGAACAACAAGATGACGCGAACCTAAATTCTGACTCCAACATTTTCGGAACAGACTTTTCAATTCGCTATGGCTTACTGTTTGAACAACTAGAAGTGGTATATGAAGGTTCTTTCATCAATCAAAACATAACCTTCATTGATACCAATTTGGAAGATACACGCACGGACTTTTCAAGAAATCGCGCAGGCCTCAAATATTTGGTCTTTGACCCATTTAAGGACCCTGAAAAGAACAAACCCAATTTATACAGCTGGCGGGCCAATAATGTTTTCCAATGGAAAAATTTAATTCCGGCGGTATCCATTTATGCAGGTGCCACCTTTAACTTGGGAGAAAATCCTTTTTTTGTGGATGTCCCAACAGTTTCCCCGCGGGTAGCAGTTGCCACCCAGAGCCGACTTTCTCCACGATTCGTCTTAATTTCCAATGTGGCATACGACCGGATTGGAACGGATTTTTCCCAATGGAGTTATGCCGTTTCTTTGACCCATGCGTTTCGCAACCCGAAATGGAGCGTATTTTTTGAAAATCAAGGTTTTTTTGGAGGAGTTTCCAATGATATGCTTTTACGAACTGGCGTCGCTTACCTCATAAACCAGGATTTACAAGCTGATTTTCATTTGGGTTCTAATTTTAAAAACGACCCCTCCCGGCTTTTCACCGTACTCGGGTTTTCATACCGACTCGATTTTCATAAAGATGAGCTTGTTCCCATTGAAAATCAAAAACCTACGAACAATAAGAAAATAAGCAGACAAAACTTCAAGAAAAACAGAAGGAAGAAGAAGAAAAAGAAGGATTTCTAAGTTTTGTACACTCCACTTTTCTACTGATTATAATATTCCTATTATTGGACTTTCAAAATCGAGTCCATGGTAACAATTTACAGGGTAGAAGACAAGGCAGATTTAAAGCGTTTTGTAAAATTTCCTTTCAGCCTTTATAAAAAGTCTCCCTATTGGGTTCCGCCAATAATCAACGGTGAGATGGAATCCTTCAATCCACACAAAAATCCGGTATTTGAAAATGCCGAAGCTACCTTTTTTCTTGCCTTAAAGAATGAAAAAGTCGTGGGCAGGGTGGCGGCGATAATCAATTGGCTTGAAGTAAAAGAGCAAAGAATACTTAAAATGCGATTTGGTTGGTTTGATTTTGTAGACGATTTTGAGGTGTCCAAAGCCCTGTTGGATAAGGTTTTTGAAATAGGAAAAGAAAACAAGCTTGCATACATGGAAGGGCCCGTTGGATTTTCCAATTTGGACAAAGTTGGTGTACTTACTGAAGGTTTTGACCATATCGGTACGATGATCACCTGGTATAATCATCCCTATTATAAATTGCACTACGAACAGTATGGCATGGTCAAGGAAAAAGAGTACCTGGAAAACAAATTCCTCGCGGCTAAAGCCGACCCAAAACTGTTCTATAAGGCAAACCTTTTGATCAAAAAAAGATACAGTCTTCGTGAAAAAAACTTTACTACGAATAAGGAGATTATGCCCTGGGTTGACAAAATGTTTGACTTGTTCAACGAAACTTATTCCAGTTTATCCTCTTTCGTAAAGATAACTGATGTACAAAAAGAGTATTTTAAAAAGAAATACATCAGCTTCATCAATCCAGAGTACATTAAGTTCGTGGTGGATGCAGAAGATAACTTGGTAGCATTTGCCATTGTTATGCCGTCCTTTTCGGAAGCTTTGCAAAAGGCCAAAGGGAGACTATTTCCTTTAGGTCTATTTCATCTGCTAAAGGCTAAAAAAAATAGTAAGGATGTTATTTTTTATTTGATAGGAATTCATCCAAGTTACCAGAACAAAGGAGTTACTGCCATAATCTTCAACGAATACTACAAGGTTTTTCAACAACGAGGTATTGTAAATTGCATACGGACCCCGGAGCTGGAAGAGAACATTGCCATCCGACAAATGTGGAAAAACTTCGACCCTGTGACACACAAACGAAGAAGAACCTATCGAAAGGATTTATGAGTCTTATATTAAGGAGATGAATTACGATCGATTGTGAATCCAGAATTAAAAACCCATCTTGAAGCCGTTCTTGGTTCTAAGGTTTTACGGTATAAATCTGTTAGCGGCGGTGATATAGCCAACGCCTATGCCATTGAAACCGCCACGAATCTTTTTTTTGTAAAAACCTCCTCGAAGCCTTGGGCAGAAGAACTTTTTAGGTCTGAATCAAGAGGTCTGAAACAATTAAAGGCGACGAAGACCATTAAGGTCCCTCAAGTATATGCCGAAGGTGTTTTGGACCCAATTGGATATTTGGTTCTCGAATTTATTGAAAGTAAGCGACCGAGTTCAAAGGATTTTGAGCGCTTGGGCCAACAGTTGGCGGCATTACATCAGGTTCCCCAACCCAATCAATTTGGTGCCCCAATTGATAATTATATTGGACATTTGCCACAGAGCAATACGATGAAAAGTAGATGGGCCACCTTTTATGTTGAACAGCGATTACTTCCACAAATTCATCTGGCCCAAAACAAAGGGCTCTTAAAAAGTGAAACTATGCCTTCAAAAGCTAAAATGGAAGAAATATGTTCTTACATTTCTGGGGATGTAATTCCCTCTCTTTTGCATGGCGATTTATGGGCAGGAAATTTTTTGATTGCTTTGGATGGAACCCCTGTACTAATCGACCCCAGTACCTATGTTGGACATTCAGAAGTCGATTTGGCGATGAGTCGGTTGTTTGGAGGATTTGGCGCTTCCTTTTACGATGCCTACTATGAACTGATTGCACCCCATCCCGAACAAAAAGACCTTATATCAATTTATCAGCTATATTCTCTATTGGTCCACCTGAATCTTTTCGGAAAGTCTTATAAGAATTCCGTCCTGGGCATCATCAACAAATACTTTCGCTAAAAAGAGGGATTACTCACCCATTGCCGCTGCAACCGCTGCAGAAAGGCGTTTATATGTGCCATTTTGCAATCTTTCCCGTATAGCAGAAAAAGCATCCAGCGTTTCCACAATGTCCTGCATGGTGTGTGTCGCCGTGGGAATCATCCGCAATAGAATCAGTCCTTTTGGGATTACCGGATACACAACTATCGAACAGAATATTCCGTAGTTTTCCCTTAAATCCTTAACCAAAGCCATGGCTTCAGGAATGCTACCGTTCAAATATACCGGGGTAACGCAGCTGGAAGTGGTTCCAATGTCGAAACCTCTTTCTTTAAGACCATTTTGAAGTGCGTCCACATTTTCCCAAAGCTTCGCCTTGAGCTCGGGCATGGTGCGCAACATATCCAGACGCTTCAATGCTCCCTTAACATAAATCATGGGTAATGATTTTGCGAACATTTGGGAACGCAGATTGTATTTTAAATAATCGATGATTTCCTTATCGGCGGCCAAAAATGCCCCGATTCCCGCCATGGACTTCGCAAAAGTGGCAAAATATACGTCTATATCATCCTGAACTCCCTGTTCCTCGCCAGCTCCAGCACCTGTTTTTCCGAGTGTTCCAAAACCATGCGCATCGTCAACGAGCAGTCTGAATTTAAATTTTTCTTTTAACGCGACAATTTCCCTCAGTTTCCCTTGTTCTCCGCGCATTCCAAAAACCCCTTCTGAAATGACAAGAATACCACCCCCCGTTTCTTGGGCCATTTTTGTGGCACGTTCCAAATTCTTCTCTAGACTTTCTACATCATTGTGCTTAAAAGTAAAGCGTTTTCCCACATGTAACCGAACACCATCTATAATGCAGGCGTGACAGTCAACATCATAAACAATTATATCATCTTTGGAGACCAAAGCGTCTATGGCAGACATTATTCCTTGATACCCAAAATTGAGGAGATACGCGGCTTCTTTGTTGACAAAATCTGCCAATTCTTCTTCCAGTTGCTCATGATAATCAGTATGCCCACTCATCATGCGGGCACCCATAGGATAAGCTGAACCATGTTGATATGCGGCATCACCATCCACTTTTTTCACTTCGGGAAGATTCGCCAATCCCAAGTAGTCATTCACACTCCAAGTGATTACCTCTTTCCCGTGAAATTTCATTCTGTTGGAAATAGGTCCTTCCAATTTCGGGAAAACAAAATAACCTTCCGCCTGTGAAGCCCATTTTCCCAATGGACCTTTATTCTCAATAATTCTGTCAAATAAATCTCTCATCTACCGCATAGTTGGTTCAAGTGCAAAAATATATATTTTTGGCTAGCCTGCATAATTGAAAAATATTCCATAAAAAAACGACAATGATTGACATTGTCGCTAAATATCTGATGATTGCAGTGTCTACTTGACGTACTCAATCTTTTTTGTAACATCATTATTCTGTAAATCCAAGAATCCTTGGTTTTCCATCCACTCATTACTGTATACCTTGCTCATATAGCGTGAACCATGATCTGGAAATACCACGACCACATTGCTGTCTTTCGTAAATTCACCTTCCATATCCAGCTGATATATAGCTTGGACCGCAGCTCCGGTGGTATACCCCCCAAAGATACCTTCTGTTTTGGCCACCTTTCTGGCCATGTGGGCACTGTCCGCATCGGAAACCTTGACATACCTATCAATCGCATTGAAATCGGTGGCATCCGGAATTAGATTTTTACCTAGTCCTTCAATTCGATATGGATAGATTTCGTCACGATCAAACTCGCCGGTTTCATGAAATTTCTGAAGCACCGAACCGTATGCATCCACTCCTAAGACACGAACATTTGGATTTTGTTCTTTAAGATATCTGGCGATGCCAGAAATGGTGCCTCCAGTTCCACTGCAAGCCACTAAATGGGTAATTTGCCCTTGGGTCTGTTCCCATATCTCTGGCCCTGTAGTTTTGTAGTGCGCTTCAATATTCAATTCGTTGAAGTATTGATTGATGTATATGGAATCGTCTATCTCGCTGTGCAAGCGCTTCGCAACCTCATAATATGACCTCGGGTCATCTGCGCTGACATGGGCTGGGCAAACGTACACTTTGGCCCCCATGGAACGAAGCATATCAATCTTATCCGGTGATGACTTGGAACTCACTGCCAAGATACAATCATAACCTTTTACAATACTTACCATGGCCAAACTGAATCCAGTATTGCCAGAAGTCGTTTCAATTATAGTACTGTTTGGTCCTAAAATCCCTTTCCGCTCCGCTTCTTCAATAATATAGGAAGCTATTCTATCCTTCGCCGAATGCCCTGGATTAAAAGCTTCCAGTTTAGCATAGAAATTACCGGTCAAAGGCTCTGCGATTCGGTTGAGATGGACTAAGGGAGTACTTCCAATTAAATCAAGGATATTGCTGTAGGCATGTATCGACTTCTTCATATTGGTTTAGATAAGGGATGCCTTTTGATATTTCAAAATTCATCGGTGCAAAAATAGTATTTTTTCCTTTTATGGGGTTTTTCTTTCCAAATCCAGAATAAAGGCATATTCCTTTGCCGTTTCCTTTAAGGATTCGAAGCGTCCTGATGCGCCACCATGACCCGCTTCCATGTTGGTGTCCAAAAAGAGAAGATTGTCATCAACCTTGAGTTCACGCAATTTGGCCACCCACTTGGCAGGCTCCCAATATTGGACTTGGGAGTCGTGCAAACCGGTGGAAACGTACATATTGGGATAGGTTATGGGCTCCACATTATCGTAGGGCGAGTAGGATTTCATATACGTATAATACTCCTTTTCGTTAGGATTGCCCCATTCATCATATTCCCCGGTGGTCAAAGGAATCGACTCATCCAGCATCGTGGTCACGACATCCACAAAAGGCACTGCCGCTATGACACCATGGTATAGCTCAGGGGCCATATTGACCACAGCCCCCATTAACAGACCTCCAGCTGAACCTCCGCTGGCATAAAGATGTTGTGGACTGGTGTAGTTTTCTGAAATCAAAAACTTAGAGCAATCAATAAAATCCGTAAAGGTGTTCTTCTTTTTTAAAAGCTTACCGTCTTCATACCAAGGTCTACCCAAATATTCTCCTCCTCGGATATGGGCAATGGCATAGATAAATCCTCTATCCAGCAAACTCAATCGAACAGATGAAAAATAGGGATCAATGGTACTTCCATAAGATCCATAGGCATATTGTAAAAGTGGACTTGTGCCGTCCATGGGGGTATTTTTGTGATACACCATGGAAATAGGAACTTGGACGCCGTCCCGGGCAGTGGCCCAAACCCGTTGCGTACGATAGTTGTTCTTATCAAATTTTCCACCGAGCACCTCCAATTCCTTCAAGATTGTTTTCGTTTTATTTGCCATGTCGAAATCGACTATGGTGTAGGGTGTGCCCATTTCATTGTAATAATAGCGAAATGTTCCCGTATCGAAGTCCAGATTTACGGATGGACCAGCAACATAGGTTTCACTTTCAAAAGGCAAATAGTATTCTAGGGATTTGTCCCAACGTGCTATTTTCAGTTCGTTCAGACCGTTTGTACGTTCAGATAGCACGTAATATTCTTTAAAAATATCGACATCCTCCAACAACACGTCTTCACGATGGGGCACAAATTCCTGCCAATATTCGGATTCAGTAGTGTCCACAGACGTCCGCATTAGTTTGAAATTGGTGGCTCCGTCCTTGTTCGTAAGCACATAAAAACTATCTTGAAAATGGGATATAGCGTATTCCAAACCCCTTTCTCTAGCTGAAAAAACCTTAAAATCCCCATCGGGATTATCCGCTTTTAATGTTCGATACTCCGTGGTGAGCGTGCTCACTGAGCCGATAATCAAATACTCCCTGGATTTAGACTTATATACAAAAGTGCTGAAGGTATCATCCTCTTCGTGGAATACCAATTCATCTGCTTCTGCGGGAGTGCCCAATCTGTGCTTATAAATTTTATCGGCGCGAAGGGTTACCGGGTCCTTTTTTGTATAAAAAAGTGTCTGGTTGTCGTCCGCCCAAACTGAACTTCCCGTAGTATTTTCGATGGTATCCGAATAGATTTCCCCAGTTTCCAAGTTCTTTATTTGAAGGGTATACTGCCTACGAGAAACCGTGTCCACCGCAAATGCGGCCAATTGGTTATTAGGACTGATGGAAATTCCCCTTAAGTTGAAAAAATCATGTCCCTCCGCCATTATATTGACATCGAACATGAGCTCATCTTTATTGTCCAAAGTATCTTTACTCCTATAGTACGTCGGATATTCCTTTCCTGTCTCGTACTTGGTCTTGTACCAGTATCCGTTCAATTTGTAAGGCACTGAAGAGTCGTCTTCTTTTATTCTGGATTTCATTTCTTGGAAAAGGCTATCCTGAAAATCTTTGGTATGGGCCGTCATTTTTTGATAATATGCATTTTCAGCATCCAGATAGTCCAAAACCGCTTGGTCTTCTCGATTGTTCATCCAATAGTAGTTGTCAATTCGGACATCACCATGCTTTTCCAAGGATTTGGGAATCTTTTTGGCCACAGGTGGCTTTATTTCCATAGAAGTAGTATTTGTGCAAGAGCGGACAAAAGTAAGACAGAAAATCAAAAATAAGATAAGTGGTCCATTAAGTTTCATTAGATTGAATTTTGCGTAATTTACTACTTTTGAAGTAGAAAATCTTTAAGCAAAAACTATGTTTGGTGATTTAATGGGCATGATGGGCAAATTAAAGGAAACCCAAGAGAAAGTACAGGCCACCAAAGAGCGAATGAACACGGTATTGGTTGAGCAAAAATCTGCTGATGGACTTGTAAGGGTGACCTTGACGGCAAATCGGGAGATAAAATCCATTGAGATGGATGACACATTACTGGAAGATAGGGAACAACTCGAGGATTATTTGGTGCTTACTTTGAACAAGGCCCTAGAAAAAGCCACGGAAATCCAAGAAACTGAGTTAAGTGCGGTGGCAAAGGAAGGAATGCCCAATATTCCTGGGATGGACTCTCTTTTCAAGTAGCGCCCTTGGGTTCAACTAATTTCCTGCAGGGTTTTTAGCAGTACGGCGTGCATTTCTTCCGTGTAATCCAAGTGGGTGACCATGCGAAGTTTCCCTTGGCCCATTCCAATAATGGAAATTTGCTTTTTTGCCAGTCGGTCCAAAAAGTCTTTTTCTGAAATCTGGGATTCGTCCAATTCAAAAATAATGATATTGGTCTCTACAGGTTCTACTTTTTTTGTGTACGGTTGTTGTGCCAACACCTGTCCTATTTCGTCCGCCTTTTGATGGTCTTCCTTCAAACGACCAATATGGTTATCCAAAGCATATATCCCCGCAGCGGCCAAGAATCCAGATTGTCGCATACCGCCACCAAGAACTTTACGTATCCGAAGTGCGCTATCAATCAATGTCTTATTTCCCACTAAGACAGAGCCTACGGGACAGCCCAGGCCTTTGCTCAAACAAACACTTATGGAATCAAAGAGTGCCCCGTATTTTTTCGCGTCCTCTTCTTTTTTGACCAAGGCATTCCAAAGCCGGGCACCATCTAAATGATATTTCAGACCATTTGTAGCGCAGACTTCTTTGATTTTTTCCAACTCGGTAAACTCCCAACAAGCTCCACCTCCCTTGTTGGTCGTGTTTTCAATGCAGACCAGGCTAGTTAAAGGACTGTGATAAAAGTCGGGAGGATTGATCGATGCTTCGACCTGTGACGCTGTCATCATACCACGATGGCCATCCACCAACTTGCAGGAAACCGAACTGTTAAAGCTCACCCCACCCCCTTCATAATTGTAAACATGGGCATATTTATCGCAAATAAGCTGATCCCCGGGTTGGGTATGCAATTTAATGGCCGTTTGATTGGTCATCGTGCCACTGGGGAAATACAAGGCGGATTCCATTCCAAAAAAATCGGCTACCCTTTCCTCCAACGCGTTTACAGAAGGATCATTTTTAAAAACATCGTCCCCAACGGGAGCCTTCATCATGGCAGCCAACATGCCAGGAGTGGGTTTGGTGACGGTATCACTGATAAGATTAATTTCCATTTCAAGGCAAAATATAGGGCAAATATCAACCTGAAAAAATAAATTTCAATTTAAAGCAGCGTTTTTTCTCCGGGAGTTTGCTTAAGCTATCCCCTAACAAGCTTGGGAAGTATGTAGTCTGAAAGGATTTTTTCCGGCTGTCTCAACAACTGGCCCTTTCTGTAGTTCCCAGAAGTTATCACCACAACGGTATCCAATTCAGGAAGAATAAAAATATATTGCCCGCCATTGCCCCTGGCTTCTAATGAAGAAATTGTTTTCCCATCGATTTCATAGGGCTGGTGCCACCAAAAATAGCCGTACTCATTTTTGTCGGATACATTTTCCAAACGGGTGTGTTTTTCAAAAGAAGCGTTGACCCATTCCTCCGATAGAATCCGTTTTCCTTCCCAAACTCCTTTATTCATGTAAAGTTGCCCTAGCTTCAACATATCCCTTGGGGTCAAATACAGACCTCCCCCGAAATATGGGATTCCCGTATCATCTGCGTTCATAATGTAATTTGTGATACCTAAAGGAGCAAAAAGCTTCTCTTGTATGTAGAATGAAAGAGGTTTTCCCAAGCGTTCATTCAAATACACCCCAGATAAGAAAGGATCGGCAGACTTATATCGCGTTGTTGTCCCCGAAGCGTGGGCCAGCGGAGCTTCCAATACCGTTTTTAGCCAATTGTCTGACTCTTGATACGTACTTTCATAGACATTGATTCCAGAACGCATCGTCAATAGATCGACTAGGCGGATATTGGATTTTTCTTCGTCTTTAGTATATTGATATTTTGATGGCAAATGTGGATAAACCTTTTGTTCCACATTTTCTATTATTCCATCGTCAATAGCGATTCCGATAATGGTAGAACCCCAACTTTTTGCTGCGGAACGCATATCATGTGGTATTTCAGAGTTAAAACCGTTGAAATAGACTTCGTACGTAATTTGCCCTTTTTCTGCGATGATGACACCCTCCGTTCCTTCTAGCGTGTTGTTCAAAACATCTTTTTCCAATTCTGGAAAGGATAAAGGTTTGCTCGCTACTTTCCAGCCATCCGCTTTCAAAGAATCTTTTTTGCCTAAAATTACCTGTTGTTCTGTATTCTCTTCCGCTTTTTTGTAGGTAATTGAGGCAACGGTAAGGTCTCCGAAGCCAATGTCCATCATGATTTCAGAATTCTTTAGCAAGCCTTTATAATCAAGTCCTGTTTTATAATCCGTAAAAGAGATGGAATCTTTCTGCTTCTTAAATTTCATACACCACAAGGTGCCCAGAATAGGATATGCTGGATACTCTTCCGCATTTTCATCCACTCCTCTTATTTCAAGTTCATAGGCTTGTGGTTGGAGATAATGAATTTTTGAAATATCCCATACTCCCGTGTACCCTTCTTTATCTTTTCTGAGAACGATTGGGTAAAAATCCCCATTTAGTTGCATAAAGCCTGATATTTTGGTCTTATCCGAACTGAGCTCTCCCGTAAAAACCAATTTAGGGGACAATGAAAGGTTTATTTGAGTTCTAAATCGAAATGCCTCATCAAAAATTATGTGGTCGTTCGAAACTTTGAAGTGGCCTTTTCCATTTTTCGCGTTATTGACCGTTACCCTAAAATTAAAAGGATTTTCATTCTCGGTTTTCCCAATCCATTCCCCAATGTAGGTTTTAAGATTTTGTTGGCCATATCCGAAACAAACAATAGAAAATAAGAGGGATAGTGTACAAAGTGGTTTTGACATTTTACTAAAATTTGAGTAAGGAGTCTTTTTTTAAATTGCTGTTACAGTTTTTAGTGAATTCCAAAAAAGTTTTAAAGAATACAACCGAAATAGGAAGCGAAGTAAATGAACAAAGATGATTCACCGGGCAAATAGGGCCTATTGGCCTATATTCCAAATCAGCAAGGATTGCGGCAGGCATATCGATGCCTACGGGATACAGGTCCAAAAACAGCTATTCCATACAATCCATTCCGATAGGAGAACCATCCGGGATTTTGGGAGCGGGAATCACTTTAAAAGTGGTAGGGGCCTTCAGAAAAGCATCTATTCGTCTTACCATTTCCTGAGATATGGCGGTTTTGCCATCACTTAATAAGTCGGTCTTGATTTGCTTCAGATGTTGAATTGCCAAACCGTTTACCTGGGGATGTACCTTCGTATGTGCCGCTAAATTTTTAATATGGTACAGCACCCTAAAGTTGATGGTTTGCTGTACTTCGGAAAGGTAAGGGTCGCGATGCCTTTTCTGAATGGTCTTATCCGTTAGCAATTTGAGTACATCAGGCAATCCCAGTTGACTGGCATCCACACTTTTTTGTTGAATCAAACGCGACGCCCTTTCCGGATGCAGAAGCAATCCCAAAGTCATATCTGAAGCGGTTTCAGCCGCTGCCAATGCATCAAAAGATACACCTGTCCTTCCTTTAAAGGACTCCCGGCCTCTTCCGTGTCCAATGGCACGCGGTGGAAAAAGTTCAAGCTTGTTTTTAGGAATCGCAATTTCTGAAGCATCCAAGGTGGTCAGTATGGATTCCAGAGCAGTCTCTTGATTATTTGCATTGATGGGATACACCGTACGCTGACCATCTCCTTTTACCGTGTAGTTGTAGTCCAAGCCACCAACCAACTTGGCCAGGGCCTCTGTTTGATATCGGTGAAAGAAAAATAGTGGGGCAAACACATCCTCCAACGTAGAGTTGGCCTCACCGGAACGGATATTGTCCATGGAAAAATTGGAAATCGCCACCTTTCGTATTTGTAGCACTTTTTCCAATTCCTGCGAGGCACTGGCGCCATTATCCCAAAGATGGCCATAGGCATGGGCGCCGCCCATTGGTCTGGCATCTTGATCAGAGATGTACCGAAGTCCATCGTCCTGAGCTTTTTTCAAAATGGCGTTCAACCCTTCCTTCTCGGTAGTTCCGGATGGAAAATCGGCATAGGAATAGGCAACGGTAACCTTATCCCACTCCCCTATCCCAATATCATAAGCATTGGAAAAATCGATAGTGCCCTCATTTAATTCGAACTGGGGATGCGGATAATCCATTACGGATGCTCTATTGTTTGTGCTTGCGGCAAAATTATGCGCAAAACCCAAGGTGTGCCCTATTTCATGAGCGGATAGTTGTCGGATTCGCGCTAAAGCCAAGTCCAACATCGGTTGATAATTGTCATCGCGTTCTGCGAAAGGTTTGTTCATCAAAGCCTGGGCAATCAAGAAATCCTGGCGAATGCGCAAGCTACCCAGACTTACATGACCTTTGATTATTTCTCCGGTACGCGGATCGGTGACACTACTTCCGTAACTCCAACCCCGCGTGGATCGGTGTACCCATTGGATCACATTGTAACGTACATCCAATGGGTCGGCATCATCGGGAAGAACTTTTAGCTGGAAACCATCCTTGTAACCAATGGCCTCAAATGCCTGGTTCCACCACCGACCACCTTCCAAAAGTGCCGATCGGACCGGTTCTGGAGTTCCATTGTCCAAATAATAAATTATGGGTTCTACGGCTTCACTGATATCTGCATTCGGGTTTTTCTTTTCCAATCGATGTCTTCTGACAAAACGTTTTAAAATAGGTTCTTGAACAGGAGTGGCGTAGTCGTAATAGGCAAAGGGATACGAACCACATCTCGGGTCAAAAACCCTTTTCTTGTAGCCATCATCCGGTAATTCAATAAATGAATGATGCTGGGCCACTGTCACCAAATTTGGATTTGGGGCAACCGAGCGAATCCAATCCCCCTCAGGTGTCCCTTTAAAGGTCAAGGTCACATCGAACTCCACATTTTTTGGAAACGCTTTTGTTCTTTCAAAAGCAAAGGCACTTCTGGATTTATCCAACTTGTAGGACCCTTGCTTTCTACTTTTTAATCGACTTGAGACACCATGGGCATCCCGCAGCAAGAAATCAGTTATATCGATTAAGTAGCGTCCTTTGGATTCTTCTGCCACAGGAAAACCAAAAAGTACGGATTTGGCAAAAGCCTGTTCCACAGATTTCTTCTCCAAAACGTTTTTCGTCAACGCCCTAAACTTAAGATTGGGCTGTACCAAGAGTAATTTGTTCCCAGCTTTTTTAAAGTACACCACCTGCTCATTACCCAGTTGACCGCGGTCCAACCCAATATCGTTACTTCCAATTCCACTGCTCAAAGAATAGACGTACAGAAACTCTTTTTCTAAAGATTCGACTTCCAAATACATTTTATCCGTAGTATCATCATAGTAATAATCGAAGAATCCGTCAAACTTTTGATAGTTCTTGGTCTTATCAAAGGTTTGTGCAAAAAGAAGTCCAAAAGAGAAAAGAAAGAAAAGTGGGATATAGGTTTTCATAATGTTCAATTATCTTCTAAAAATAACCAAAAACTGAAACTTTCATCGGTTTAGAAAGTAGGTGGCCTACAAAAAAATGATTCGCATTAAATTATCCTTAAATTCAGATATTGATTGCCAACGGGCTGTTTTTTTATGGATATACCATTGATTTTTCGTTAAAAATCCATTAATTTTTCATTTCAGATGAAAGCCAAGCCAAAAAACTCCCTTTTTTCTTCATATCCTCAAAAACCTGAACTTTTTGACGAGGTTTTTGAAGAAGGTGGAAACATCAAACCTATTTATGAAAAACTGTTGTACCTGTATGGAGAGCATTCTATAAAAGACTATGTAAATCTGAACAACAAAGCGAAATCCTCCTTTTTCAATCAGGGGATTACGTTTCAGGTCTACGATGAGGAAAAAACACAGGAAAAAATCTTCCCTTTTGATTTGTTCCCGCGCATAATAGACCCCAGGGAATGGGATATCATTGAATCTGGCGCCATACAACGAAGCAGGGCCCTGAACCTTTTTCTACAGGATATTTATCACGACAAAAAGATTATCAAGGACAAAATCGTACCTCTGGAATTACTGGCTTCATCAGCAAATTACCTGCACCAAATGATGGACGTAGATCCCCCTGGTGGTATTTACAATCACATATCTGGAACTGACGTAATCAAACACGCTGATGGGAACTATTATGTTTTGGAGGACAACATTCGATGTCCTTCTGGGGTCAGTTATGTGATTTGCAATCGAACCGCATTAAAAAGAGCGCTTTTTGGTGTTTTCAACCATTACAATACTTACACAGTAACGGATTACGCTGAAAATCTTCTTCAAATTTTGGAAAGTGTGAAACCCCATGGGGTCGACAACCCAAATTGTGTGGTCATCACGCCAGGTATGTTCAATTCCGCGTATTACGAGCACTCTTATTTGGCCAAGGCTATGGGCGTTGAGTTGGTAGAAGGACGTGACTTGTTTGTCGAGAACAATTTTGTTTATATGAAAACGATAAACGGGCCCGAAAAAGTGGATGTAATCTACCGACGTATCGACGATGCTTTTTTGGACCCATTGGAATTCAGACCCGATTCCACCTTGGGCGTACCAGGGCTTTTCGCCGCGTATCGCAAAGGGAACGTATGTTTGGCCAATGCTCCTGGAACTGGCGTTGCCGACGATAAGGCCGTGTATACCTATATGCCGGAAATCATAAAGTATTATTTGGACGAAAACCCCATTTTGAACAATGTCCATACCTATCATTGCAGCAGACCGGATGAGTTAAAATATGTATTGGAGCATGTCGACGAATTAGTGGTCAAACCGGTAGATGAGGCGGGTGGATACGGAATTTCAATTGGCAATAAGCTATCTAAATCCGAAATAAAACAGGTGCAAGAGCAAATTAAGAAAGAACCCCGAAAATATGTAGCACAACCTATTTTATCACTTTCCGTACATCCTACCTACATTGATGAAAAAGAGTCCTTTGAACAACGCCATATAGACCTTCGTACCTTTACATTGCTCGGCAAGGATTCAGAATTTGTACTGCGTGGCGGGCTTACCCGAGTTGCACTTCAAGAGGGTAATCTCGTTGTCAATTCTTCCCAGGGTGGAGGCTCAAAGGACACTTGGGTGCTAAAAAAAGACGATCGACATGCTAGCACGGGTAGCGAATAATCTGTTTTGGATGGGCCGATACATTGAAAGGTCCGAACACATAGCCAGATACCTTAACGTCAACTATTTTTCCTCACTTGATGCGCCCAACGGACTCTCACAGTCCAGACAATTTGTGCTCCACTCCTTCCTTTTCATGATCGGAGAGCCTGAAAACGACCCCGAAAAGGTTTTGGACGAGGAAAGCGTATTGTTCAACATTGGTCTTGATCCCGATACCTATTATTCCATTATCAACAATGTAAAAGCGGCCCGCGAGAATGCCAACGGAGCCCGGGATTTGATATCCACCGAACTCTACGAAGCCATCAACAAATTCTACCATTTTGTGCTCAACTATAGTCCAGATTACTTCGTAAAACAAGGACTTTATGATTACACAATGAACGTAATGGAGCGCACCGCCATCCTTCGGGGAAAGATTCGTGGGACCCTTTTGCATGACGAGGTCTACTCCATCATCATGCTGGGGGTCAATATGGAAAGAGCTACGCAAATCATTCGGATAATTAATTCAAAATACCACGATGCCATCTTGGCCCAGGATAACTACAGTGATAAAATGAGCACTAGTTTTGAATGGTCCACCTTATTGAAGTGTGCCGAATCGTATGATATGATGCGACGATTCTACAGAAAAACCCCGGATATTATATGTACTTTGGAATTCCTCGTGCTCAACGACAATTGCCCCAGGTCCGTTATGAACAGTTTAAACCAAGTGAGCAAACATCTACACACACTCGACCTGGACAAAAATCCCAAAAAGAACTCAACCGCTTTTCTCGCAGGGAAACTGCGTTCAGAAATTGAGTTCATGAATGTGGAGGATATTGAAAAGGATGTGAAGCAGTTTATCCAACGGATTTTGGAACAACTTTATCAAATCTCAAAGAGGATGGAAGAAGAATTTTTCAAGTATTGAAAACTATTTCCTTTATTTACGCCTTATTTTTTTCAATGTACACAGAATATGCCATAACCTATTGCGCCCAAAATGAATATGAATCATTGGTCAAGGGCGCTTTTTGGCAATTTTCAATTGTTCCTGAAGAAAATGGGACTCAAGAGTTGTTGGAGTGGAAGATAACATCGAATCTGCCCTGTACACAAAATGAGTCCGTAAATGGCCTCGGTTTCCGGACAGTTCATGCACAAACCAAAGAAAAATTCACCCAAGCGAATTTTAAGGCTTCATTCTTGGTACTGAAAAAATCCAGCAATCCCTTTGATTTTATCCCTAACCCAAATCCTAAAATGGATTACGATGCCGTTGAATCCCTCACATTTAAGACAGAGCACGAAACCTATCTTCGCAAGACACGATATACCCATCTGCCTAATGACTTTAACACTATCTTTTCATTTGACCGAAAAAAAAGCATTTTTGAGAATCTCTTGGACCTAAATCATTGGGTATTTGTGCATCTGTTCTTTAAAGTGGGGGTTACCCAAGTGGATACCCCTTTGCGGGAAATCATAGAAAAGCGACATGGTGTATGTCAAGATTTCACCCACCTTTTTTTGGCCATTGCAAGAGAGAACCATATTGCGGTCAGATATGTTTCTGGATATTTGCACCAAGGAAACGGCTATTTTGGAGATTCCCAGATGCATGCCTGGGCCGAGGCGTACGTACCTCGGGCAGGATGGATAGGATTTGACCCTACCAACGATATTCTGGTTGCGGACAATCATATAAAAGTCTGCCACGGACTGGATTATTCGGATTGTTCCCCGTTAAAAGGGGTCATTTATTCCGAAGGCGGCAATACCACTTCACATTCTATAGAAGTTAAAGCGTCCCAACAATAAATCTTTTGTTGGAAGAACGTATTTTAGCACAAATTTTCACGTATGGTAACCACAGATCAGTTTAAAGATCTTATTGAACGCCTCGGTGCGTTAAGGAGGTATCTTTGACATTGATGCCAAGCTCATAGAAATAGAGAACGAGGAGGAAAAAACCTTGGCTCCCGGTTTCTGGGATGATCCCCAAAAGGCCCAAATTCAGATGCAGTCCCTTAAATCCAAAAAAAAATGGGTTGAGGGTTTCAATACGGCAAAAACACTGACCGGAGATTTGGAGGTCCTCATAGAATTTCAACAAGCAGGAGAGGTTGAAGAATCTGAACTTCAACAACAACTGGAAAAAACACTGGAGGCAGTACAAAATCTTGAATTCAAGAACATGCTTTCGGAAGAAGGCGATGAACTGACCGCGGTGTTGCAGATTACGGCAGGGGCCGGAGGTACTGAAAGTTGTGACTGGGCTTCAATGTTAATGCGCATGTATATCATGTGGGGCGAAAAAAATGGCTACAAAATAAAAGAGCTCAATTATCAAGAAGGTGATGTTGCCGGAATAAAAACGGTAACACTGGAGGTTGAAGGCGAATTTGCATTTGGTTGGTTGAAAGGTGAAAATGGCGTCCATCGTTTGGTCCGCATCTCCCCATTTGACAGCAATGCAAAACGGCATACCTCATTTGCCTCCGTATATGTATATCCACTTGTGGATGACAGTATTGAAATCGAAGTAAGTCCCTCGGATATTGAAATCACCACCGCGCGCTCGAGTGGTGCGGGAGGTCAGAACGTAAATAAAGTAGAAACCAAGGTACAGTTGGTCCATAAGCCTACAGGCATTCAAATTTCTTGTTCTGACTCCAGATCGCAACACGATAACCGGGCTACGGCCATGAAAATGCTAAAATCCCAACTTTACGAGATTGAGCTTCGGAAAAAACAAGAAGCCCGTGCTGAAATTGAATCCTCCAAAATGAAGATTGAATGGGGGTCCCAAATAAGAAATTATGTGATGCATCCTTATAAATTGGTCAAAGATGTACGCACCAATGAGGAGACTGGAAATGTAGATGCTGTAATGGATGGGGAAATCAATGCTTTTTTAAAGGCTTATTTGATGATGATGGGACAGAAAGAAACATGAGGTCCGGTATATAATGTCAAATATCCTAAGTTTTATGACAAAAAGATTGTATGTTGATGCTGATTAGTTAACCGATTATTGCAAATGAAGATTTATCACAATCCCAGATGCCGAAAATCTCGCGAAGGATTGGCTTTTTTAGAACAAAATGGGTATGATTTTGCAGTGGTCCGCTACTTGGAAAATCCGTTGACCCGGCAGGAACTGTTATCCATTATTGAAAAATTAGAAGTATCTCCGATTGATTTAATTCGCCGGTCCGAATCTGTTTGGAAGGAGAATTTCAAGGGAAAAACGCTTTCAGATCAGGAACTGGTAGAAGCTATGCTCCAATTTCCAAAACTAATGGAACGGCCCATAGTTGTCCACAACGAAAGAGCAATAATTGCACGACCAGCGGAACGAATTAAGGATATCCTCTAAGGCTATCCGGTCGGAAAAACGTAATTTTACAAGGAATGTAGGAACAATTTTTGAAGAATTTTTGTTTTTACAGTATTGAAAATCAGATGAAATGAAAAAAATGCTTTCCCTTTCCCTCCTTTTTTTGATGATTGGGTTGACCGGAATCGAATCGATATGCGCCCAAGTCGGTTATGGAAATAGATATGGAAGACAACGAAGTACGGTACCTCAAATACAAGATACCCCCAAACCACCTGAACCCATGACCGCAGAGGAAATGGTGGATGAGCGCATGCCCTCTATATCAGAAACTTTGGAATTGAATCCTTTTGAAGAAGCTGTGGTCCGAACCACTTTGATTAAATACGTTCAAAAAAAATTGGAGCTCCAAATCTTGGAACTAGAACCCCAGAAGATGCGTGAGGAATATGAAAAGTTGGGTAAATTACAAAATGAAGAGATAAAAGCTGGATTACCCGAAGAGAAGTATGAGGCGTATTTGGAGCTTGAAAAAAATCGGTTCAAGGCAAAACGAAAAAAGAAGGAGAAGAAGAAGAAAAAGAATAAAGAGTAAAGAACCTCTTATACCTAAGCCAACAGCTTTAAATGAAAAATAACAGCTAAACTAAAAAGGAAGAAGGTAATCCGTATCGTTTCCCCAACAGCAAATTGGTGAGTCATTTTCAGATATGAAAAGGGCTTTTGCGCTCTTTTTTTATTCCTCACGTGCGGCTCTCCTGGCCTCGCGCTTCTCTTTAAAAATTTCTATAAGGTTTCCAAACAACCAATACGGAACTACAAAGGCCAACAAAAAAATCATTAACCAAAAACCTATGGTCAGGATGGTCAAGAACGCTAAAAAACCAAGATATTGGTCAAATTCGAACATGTTCGTTTGTTTGTCATTACAAAGATACCCTGAATTGAACAAAAAATGCAAATCTCTTCAAAAAAATTCAACAAATGGTTTCACCCAGTTTCATCTTAGACCGGTTGATACACTACCTTTGTAAGACTTAAATTTTACTATTATGACATACCGTATCGAAAAAGATACTATGGGGGAAGTCCAGGTCCCCTCGGACAAATATTGGGGAGCCCAGACCGAACGTTCCCGAAATAATTTCAAAATTGGCCCAGTGGGCTCCATGCCTTTGGATGTGGTGTACGGCTTCGCCTATTTGAAAAAAGCCGCAGCATATACCAATCATGAATTGGGCGTACTTTCTCAAGAAAAAAGGGATTTGATCGCGCAAGTATGTGATGAAATCCTGGCAGGTCAGCACGATGCCCAATTTCCCTTGGTAATTTGGCAGACCGGCTCAGGGACCCAAAGCAACATGAATGTCAATGAGGTGATTGCCAATCGAGCCCATGAAATTGCTGGAAAGAAAATTGGTGAAGGTGAAAAAACCATCCAGCCCAATGATGATGTCAACAAAAGCCAATCTTCCAACGATACTTTTCCTACGGGGATGCACATTGCGGCGTATAAAAAAATTATTGAAGTCACTATTCCTGGAGTGGAGCAATTACGAAATACACTTGAATCAAAATCCCGGGCTTTCGCAGAAGTGGTAAAAATAGGACGTACCCACCTGATGGATGCCACTCCCCTCACCTTAGGGCAAGAATTTTCAGGGTATGTTTCCCAATTGGACCATGGATTGAAAGCACTAAAAAACACGCTCGACCATTTAAGCGAATTGGCATTGGGCGGGACAGCTGTTGGAACCGGTCTTAATACACCAAAAGGATATGACGTCTTAGTGGCAAAATATATTGCCGAATTTACAGGATTACCTTTTCAAACGGCCAAGAACAAATTTGAAGCCTTGGCTTCGCATGATGGCATTGTGGAAAGCCATGGAGCATTGAAACAATTGGCCATTTCATTGAATAAAATCGCCAATGATATCCGCATGATGGCCTCGGGACCCCGTTCAGGAATTGGGGAAATCACCATACCTGCCAATGAACCCGGGAGTTCCATTATGCCAGGAAAAGTGAATCCCACCCAATGTGAGGCGCTGACCATGGTTTGTGCGCAAATTATGGGGAACGATGTGGCTGTTGGTATTGGAGGTACCCAAGGACATTATGAACTCAATGTTTTTAAACCCATGATGGCTGCCAATATTTTACAGTCCGCACAACTATTAGGGGATGCCTGCGTAAGTTTTGATGTCAATTGTGCTACAGGTATAGAACCAAACCACGAGGTAATAAAAACTTTATTGAACAACTCCCTTATGTTGGTAACAGCCTTAAATACCAAGATAGGGTATTACAAAGCTGCGGAAATTGCCAATACGGCCCATAAAAATGGAACGACATTGAGGGAAGAAGCCATTAATTTGGGTTATGTAACCCCCGAAGAATATGATGAATGGGTTAAGCCGGAAGATATGGTAGGAAGCCTTAAATACTAAAAACCCAACAACTGTTGAAATAAAAAAAGCCCCTCCAATAGGAGCGGGCTTTCTTTATTGTATGGATAGTGTATATTACTTTAATGCAAATTTGGAGGTACCCAACAACTTCAAATTGGGGTCATATACGTTTACCATGTAATTTCCTTTCTGGAAGTCACTTGCCGGTTTATTGATGTAGTCGCAGACATCTAAAGAACTGTTCTCATAGTAGAAATTGGTTCCCTTGCTATATGTAATGGAAGCTCCTTCTTCACTGGATTTCGAAAAGCTATCCCCTAAAACATTACCTTGAGGGTCCAATACTTCAATAAAGAATTCTCTATCCCCAGCTTCTGCTATTACGTTATCAGCTACTGTAAAACATACTTTAAATTTATCAGTGGACTTTGCGCGAGAAGTTGAAACCAATTTTCCATTGTTCCTTTCTCTTACAGCATCAACACTAAAAGTAGATAAACTAAGAGCAGAACCTCTTTCAACAGCATCTGCCAACTGCGTGTTCTGTACAATCAAAGAATCGTTGAAGACCGTTTGCTTTTCCAATTCCACAAAAGTACTGTCCCTTTCCATGGCCAAGAGTGTATTGGATTGTGTTAAAGAATCTACTTGCTTTAGCAATTCTTCCCTCTCCGCTTTTAGGACACTGACTTGTCTTCTGTACCGGGAAAGGGTAGAGATATCCGCTTTCATGGTCTGCACGGAATCGATATACTTCGCAATATTGTCTCGCGCAGCTACCAATTCTTCGTTTGTGGCGTTACTTTCTAGAATAGCTTTGTCATATTCCGACTTTAAGCTGTTCAAATCTTCAACTACAAGGTCCCTTTCTTGCTGTAGCGCTGTTGTTGTCTTTTTCTTATCTTGGTAAAGACTTACGGTATAAATTATAGTTCCCAATAGAACTACGCCAAGAAGTCCTGCTATTACCTTTAACCCATTGTTACTTTTTGTTTCCGTCATAACTTAGTAATTAATTGATATTTAATTTGGTGTATTTATCAATCGTGTTCGGATTATATACGCTTAGGTTGTAATTTTGGATTTTTGGGAGAAAATAAAATCTCAAAAAATATTCTTTCTCTTTCTGAAAACCCTAATTTTATTGAGGTTGGAAAGACTTTGTTATGAAAACCAATTATTTGCGATATTTTGCTTTTTTTCTGGTGTTCTTGAGGATTGCCCAAATTTCGGCGCAAAAATTGGACCCTGGACACAGTCAGGTTTTGGGTATCGAAATAGTGCCCATAGAACATGCTACAGCGGTTTTAACGTGGAACAACACCACCATATATTTGGACCCTGTTGGTGGGAAAGAGGCATTTGAAAAGGTACCCCAACCCGATTTGATTCTTATTACGGATATCCATGGGGACCATTTTAGTTTGAAAACCTTGGAGGCGCTGGATACAGGACGAGCCAAAATTATAGTTCCCCAGGCCGTTGCCGATAAAATGCCCGAAGTATTTACCCCCCAGATTGATGTCTTGAACAATGGAGATAGCAAAGAGCGCTACGGTATAACGGTGGAAGCGGTCCCAATGTACAACTTGCGCGAGGAAGCCCTGCGTTTTCACCCTAAGGGAAGAGGTAATGGATATGTTCTTCATCTCAACGGAAAAAAACTTTACATTTCCGGGGATACGGAAGATACTCCCGAAATGCGTGCCCTAAAGAATATTGATTTAGCATTGGTCTGTATGAACCTTCCGTATACCATGAGTGTAGAACAGGCAGCAGATGCTGTTTTGGAATTTAAACCTAAGGTGGTATATCCCTATCACTACAGAGGAAAAAACAAGGTAAGCAATGTGGACCGGTTCATGAATCTTGTCACCGCTAAGAACAAGAACATTACGGTCGTCCCTTTAGATTGGTATCCTAACGATGATTTTTAAGACTATATAATATTGTTCCATAATCCTCGTTCTTCTCGTACCATTATCCCAAACTTACTTGACCATGGCACAAAAATCTGTTTTCGCATGCACCGTGTTCCTTTTTTGTTTTTTCGCCTCGGTTTATGCCAATCGCTGCGATAATTTATATGCAAAGGTCACCTACAGCTTAGGCCACTCCAAAAAAGCGATGTCCGCTACGAATTTTGAACATCAAATGTATTATGCGGAGCGAGCAATGCTCGCTCTGGAAAAATCAATAGAGTATAAAGCGGAATGTGCTTGTGCAAAATCTGAAAATAAGACGCTGGATGCCATCGCAATTTTAAAGAAAGCAATAAAACCGTACGATTGGGAAGCTGGACGGTTTTATACCAAAAAATCCATGGCCCTTATCCAGGAACTCATCACCATTTTGGATGAATGCACACAAAACGATGTACCATCTGTTATTGTTGAAGATAGCAATACAGCGACCTTAGAAAATGAAGCGTACGCAGACCATGCTGAGGAAAAAGTATCCACTTCGAATGATGGTTTGAGTGAAGTCTTTGAGGAACACGCCCAGGTTCGACTCGATTCAGCAAAAAAGGCAATTGAAAAACTGGTCTTGCTTTCAAAAACGTACAATCCATACGGTCAGGATAACAGCTCCGGTAATTTAGTATCGCGCCAAAAAGCCTATTTGGAAGAAGCTAAAAAAATCTTGGAAGAAGGACTTGAGGCATTGAATAACCGGCCCTAAGTATTTATCTTTTAACGGATCAGCTTTTTGTACTTAATTCGTTTTGGCATGATGTCAGTGCCCAAGCGTTTCTTCTTGTTCTCTTCATAATCGGAAAAAGACCCTTCAAAAAAGTACACTTGGGAATCCCCTTCAAAGGCTAAAATATGGGTGCAGATTCTATCCAAAAACCACCGGTCGTGTGAAATAATTACAGCACAGCCCGCGAAGTTCTCCAGACCTTCTTCCAGAGCTCTGAGGGTGTTCACATCAAGATCATTGGTTGGCTCATCCAAAAGCAAAACATTTCCTTCTTCCTTCAAGGTCATGGCCAAATGAAGTCGATTGCGCTCCCCTCCCGAAAGCATACTTACCTTTTTATTTTGTTCACTACCGGAAAAATTAAAACGGCTCAAATACGCCCTTGAGTTGACTTGTTTCCCTCCCATCATCACCAACTCTTGCCCATCACTGAAATTCTCCCAAATGGTTTTATTGGAATCAATATTGGAATGACTTTGGTCCACATAGGCCAACTTGGCCGTGTCCCCAACCACAAATTCACCGCTATCTGGTGTTTCTTCCTCCATAATCATTCTAAAAATAGTGGTCTTACCTGCTCCGTTGGGGCCGATGATGCCAACGATACCTGCCTGGGGAAGACTAAAATCAAGGTTTTCATACAGCAGCTTTTCGCCGAAGGCCTTGCTCACACCTTTGGCAGCGATTACGTTGGTTCCCAATCTGGGACCGTTTGGAATATAGATTTCCAATTTTTCCTCAAGTTGCTTTTGGTCTTGGCTCAATAGCTTATCATAGTTTTTTAGACGTGCTTTTTGCTTGGTCTGCCTTCCTTTGGCACCCTGCCGCACCCAATCCAGTTCACGTTCCAAGGTTTTCTGCCGTTTGGAGGCCTGTTTACTTTCTTGGGCCAGTCTTTTTGCCTTTTGATCCAACCATCCTGAATAGTTTCCCTTCCATGGAATTCCCTCCCCACGGTCCAATTCCAAAATCCATCCAGCAACATTATCCAAAAAATATCGGTCGTGGGTAACCGCAATTACAGTTCCTTGGTATTGCGCCAAATGATGCTCCAACCAGTGTACGGATTCTGCATCCAAATGGTTGGTGGGCTCATCCAATAGTAAAACATCTGGTTCCTTGAGCAATAAGCGGCACAGAGCGACCCGCCTTCTTTCCCCTCCTGACAATACGCTTATTTTTTTATCAGGTTCCGGCGTGCGCAGGGCATCCATCGCAATTTCCAATTTGGTATCCAGTTCCCAGGCATTGGAGGCATCAATCTTATCCTGAAGTCCGGCCTGTTTGTCCATCAGCTTTTGCATTTTCTCCGCATCTTCATAAACCTCAGGCAGGGCAAACATATCATTGATTTTATTGTACTCATCCAAAATTGCAACGGTTTCTGCCACCCCTTCTTTAACCACTTCCAATACAGTTTTATCTTCCTCCAGCTGAGGTTCCTGCTCCAAGTATCCGACAGTGTATCCTGGAGAAAAAACCACATCGCCTTGATAATTCTTATCAACACCCGCTATAATTTTCAAAAGTGTGGATTTACCAGAACCATTTAGACCCAGGATACCAATTTTGGCTCCATAAAAGAAACTGAGATAAATGTTTTTGAGTACTGGCGTATTTGCAGTTTTGAATGTCTTGGTAACCCCAGACATTGAGAAAATCACCTTTTTATCGTCTGACATTTTGGATATATTTTAATGTGAATTGAGAAAATAGTAGATTAGACCCTGCCCTTCAGCGCATTGAAAACCCAAGCGACCGCGAAGAAACCTATACCCACAGCGGCAAAACCATATCCGGCGACTTCGTCATATTTAAAGGCTCCCAGGGCAATCATCCCAAGACCAACAAAAATCATAATCCATGTGGCCCAAGCTAAAACAGTATTCTTGTTCATTCCCATACTACGGTTTCAATAGTCAACCAAATATCGTAAAAAAAGGGAAAACTAGGCATTAGGTTTCAAATGGAAATCTGGCACCGATTTGAGACCGTATTTCCCCCAAAAGTTTGGCAATGTCCAAACTATGGGTATGTGACCACAGCTCACTATTCAATTTACTGTTTTTCAAACAGTTATGTACTTCTTCTATTTCAGGTACAAAACCATTTCCCAATATTGGATGTTGAAATTCCTCGATGCTATCATTTAGTTTGAGGGTAAACCCCTGGGATTCATGCCATCTGGGATGGATAAGAATTTGCCCTTTGCTCCCCGAAATCTCCGCTTCCATTTTTGATTCGCCCACCAGACCGCTATATAAAATTGCCAAACTATTAGGATATTTAAATAGTATTGATGTCTGAATCTCTGTGCCATTTTCTAGAAAATTGGCATAGGCGTGAATTTTTTCAGGTACGCCCAAAAGAAAGTAGGACAAAAACACTGGGTAAATGCCGACATCCAAAAGGGAGCCAGATGCCAATCCCGGATTTAGAAGACGCGAATCCATACCTTTATCCAAAGCGTAAAAGGAAAAGTCAGCATGTAAATAAGAGACCTTTCCCAATTTTTCTCCAGATATCCAAGCTTTTACCTTTTTTAAGGTAGGATTGAAACGCGACCAAAGCCCTTCCATTAGGAAAACGCCCTCCTGCTGGGCTACCTCAACAATTTCCTCTACTTCTTCGGGGCTTATTCCCAAAGGTTTTTCGCAAAGTACGTGCTTTCCAGCCCGCATGGCCTGTATGGATAGCTCCTTATGAAACGTATGGGGCGTGGCGATGTAAACAATATCAACAGTGTTGGAAGTAAAAAGGGCCTCGTAACTTTCAAAAACATGGGGAACGTCAAATTCTTCGGCAAAGGTTACGGCTCTTTCCCGATTTCTGGAAGCTACAGCGCTTACCTCAGCTTCTTTAATTCGCTTTAAATCTTCAGCAAACTTTCGTGCTATTTTTCCCGGGCCAATAACGCCCCAACGTATTTTACCTTTCATGGTATCCAAAAGTAATGATTAATACTCCGTATCTTTAGCGACCAAGTTTAAAACGATTTTTAGATAATGGATTTGAACTTTAATAAGAACGAAGACCACAATAAACTCAAACTTTCAGAATTAAAAAAGAGACTTGCCCAGATAAAGCTTGGTGGCGGTAAGACCCGAATAGAAAAGCATCATGCCAAGGGAAAAATGACCGCCAGAGAACGAATTTCCTATTTATTGGACAATGATGCTGATTCCATCGAAATAGGTGCTTTTGCCGGAGAAGAAATGTACCAGGACCACGGTGGATGTCCGTCTGGTGGGGTAGTTGTCAAAATCGGTCACATCCAAGGAAAACCCTGTGTTGTGGTGGCCAATGATGCCACGGTAAAGGCAGGGGCTTGGTTTCCCATTACCGGAAAGAAAAATTTAAGAGCCCAGGAAATTTCAATAGAAAACCGATTACCCATTATCTACTTGGTGGACAGTGCTGGGGTTTACCTCCCCATGCAAGACGAGATTTTCCCGGATAAAGAGCATTTTGGGCGGATCTTTCGGAACAACGCCATCATGAGCAGTATGGGAATAACGCAGATTTCGGCAGTAATGGGAAGTTGTGTGGCCGGGGGTGCCTATCTTCCCATAATGAGTGACGAGGCACTTATCGTGGACAAAACAGGAAGTATTTTTCTAGCGGGAAGTTACTTGGTAAAAGCCGCGATCGGGGAGAGTATAGATAACGAAACCCTCGGTGGCGCCACAACACATTCCGAGATTAGCGGTGTAACGGATTATAAGGCCAAGGATGATAAAGATGCCCTGGAGACCATCAAAAATATTGTAGGCAAAATAGGTGATTTTGAGAAAGCGGGTTTCAATAGGGTGGCACCAAAACTTCCTAAAGAAAATCAACAGGATATCTTCGGGATTTTACCCAAATCCCGAAGTGACCAATATGATATGCTCGAAATCATAAACCGCTTGGTGGACGATTCAGATTTTGAACAATATAAGCAAGGGTATGGGCAAAGTATCCTTACAGGTTATGCCCGAATAAATGGTTGGGCCGTAGGTATTGTGGCCAATCAAAGAAAAGTTGTGAAGACCAAAAAGGGTGAAATGCAGTTTGGAGGTGTGATTTATTCTGATTCTGCGGACAAAGCGACCCGATTTATCGCCAACTGCAACCAAAAGAAGATTCCCCTTGTCTTTTTACAAGATGTAACTGGTTTTATGGTGGGAAGTAAAAGTGAACACGGGGGCATAATAAAAGATGGAGCAAAAATGGTAAATGCGGTGAGCAACTCTGTGGTACCCAAATTTACCGTGGTCATAGGAAATAGCTACGGCGCGGGAAACTATGCCATGTGCGGCAAAGCTTATGATCCACGACTTATTGTAGCCTGGCCCAGTGCCGAACTTGCGGTCATGAGCGGCAATTCAGCGGCAAAAGTATTACTTCAGATAGAAAAGGCCACTCTAGAGAAAAAAGGGGAAACCTTTGACGCCGAAAAAGAAAAAGCACTTTTCAGTGCAATAAAACAGCGCTACGACCATCAAATATCGCCTTATTATGCGGCAGCACGTCTTTGGACCGATGCCATAATCGATCCCTTGGAAACTAGAAAATGGATTTCTATGGGAATTGAGGCAGCCGACCAAGCGCCCATCAAAAAGCAATTTAACATGGGGGTGTTACAAGTTTAATCAGTCTACGGTAAATTTGGCGAGTTGCTTTTTTTCATTGGGTTCTTGCAGTCTGACCATATAAGACGCTTGCTCTTGGTTTGGACTCCCAAAATTTTTGACCACTGTACATTTTAAAAATGTTGCCAGATAATCCGAATTCTTTCCAGAGCCTGCTAAGGGTGTTACATTTAAAATCCATTCTCCGACTGTTTCAGCACCAAGTATTTCAAATTGTTCCATAGCGCTGCCGACCTCAAGGGCTTTGGTAAACTCCTGGACATTTGACAACCGTGTATGTTCCCAGTCAAAGAAGCGCTTCTGAGGATTCACGAACTGTACAACAAATTCGGCTTCCGGATTGCTCCATTCCAAAATGAGCCTAGCATTATAGGTAATATTGTTCTGATATTTCAAATCCACCTTAGAAACATCCAGATTACTTCGAAGACTGTTGATTAAATTTCGTATTTCGGAACCAAGGGATTTTTCAAAACCTTCAGGTTTAGAAGAGGCATTGATTTCATCCTGAATCAACGCATAGAGTGTGTTCAAAGCAACCTGATACCTACCAAGATTGCGGTTTACCACTGCGAAATCAAAGCTATTTTGGATTTTAGCAGGATAGTCCAAGATAAGTCGGTTTACTATGGCGAGGGCCAAGTCGTGGTTGTTAGCGGTAGAGCTCTTCAGATAGGCCGCTCGAAGCATCTCATAGGTCGGGGACTCCATCTCCAGCACATTGGACAAAATCCGAAAAGCAACATCTGGCGAAGACGCATAGAAAAAATCAAACACATCGGACCAATAGTTTCCCTCACCTTTGAACTTCTCTCGTTGATCTAGGTAAATGTCATAGGCACTTCGAACATTTTTCCCTTTTTTTAACTCTTTTAAATAAGGGGTTACCAGCGCTTTAGTATCGATTTTGATTTTTGCATCGTAAAAATTATCTTTTAATTGCATGGCATTGGAACTCTCTTTGTCCGCACTACCATAACTTCCCGTTTTTGTCGTAATCAGCAAGACTCCGTTAACGCCCAGAGTACCATAAATATTGGTGGCAGCCAGTCCCTTCAGTACGGTGACATCTTCTATGTTCTTGGGGTCCAAAAAACTCGTGGGATAGAAAATTCCATTGGCCGAGGACTGGGATTGGGGTAGAGGAACTCCATCAACCACAATTAACCCATAATTATTTCCCAATAGCGAATTACTTGGTCTAAGTACGGCTCTGCTCAAATCGTCATTCTGTGCCAACGCAACTCCCGAGAACTTTCCTTGAATTCCGGTATTTACTGTAGTGGCCGCATCTAAAATTCGTTCGCTACCTATACTTTGAACCGCATAGCCTAAAGCATCTTTGTCTTTTTTGCCCAAAGCTGTGTTTTCTTTTGTATCCGGGTTTTTTTGAGTTTCAGTTACTACTACTTCTTCCAATCGTACCCCTTTTTTCATATCGAGTTTTGCGCTATCTGAATTTATGACGTTTTGGGCTCCGGCGACCGTACTATCTTTCCATTTGGTCCGGGTATTTGCTGAAAGATTTAAAAATTCCGCTTTGCCCAGAATAGAAAGTAGATTGATGGTACGCGTATCATACTTGGGAGAACTATTGATAACCACGGTCTCGCCACCAAATTTTGGAGTGATTTTGTTCAAGTTCTGTGTTCCGTCTGTAAAGAAGAGATGGTACCCGTCCGAAGCGAGGGACTCCAGTCCCTGAAAGGAAGTAGCACCGTCATACCGAATATCCTGTATTCTAGTTCGCAGGGCTGTCCAGTCTCCTGCGTTTATCGTGAAATCCTCTTTAAAACGGACGGTATCACTAAATCCGACCAGAAGAACCTTGGTGTCCTGAAAACGCTTAAAGTACGCATCCAAGTACTTCATTTCCATTAGACTGTCACGATATATTCTAGAAGTGGATGTATCCCAAAATATGACGGTCCGCGCTTTATCTTGGGAAAAAAGACTTTGGTACAGTAGCAAAAAACCTATCAAATAAACGCCTTTAAATTTCATTGTGGAACGGTTTGGCTTATTGCTTAAAAATAATCAAAACGATTGGGGTTTAAACTATCTGCTTGTTCGAAGCATTTGTGCATTCAAGTTCCATCTTTCTGCAATTTCAACGTATTTGGTCCGGTAACCTGAATCTCTTACTTGGGATTGGAGTGGATTGTATATCGCCCTTGCGCATCGGTACGGGGCGACTCCTTAGCAATTAAGGACGCCCTTGTTCAAAATTCCAATGTTCCCCTGTAGAATGGAGGCCTGAGTCTTTGCACTTAGCACCCTACCCTAGTCGTCTTTTTGAACTGATACTGGAAATGCTATCTGAGGCCATAAAAATATGTTTCAATAATAACCGTTGCCTACATCCTATGTTCCCGTTTGAGCGGCTTTGTTTATTTGAAACAACTGGCGATTTACATCTTTGATATCTAATTTAAAGACCTTGGTTTCTTTTGACTGGGATTTGGTTCCATAATTGTGATAAATGGTCGCTCTTAAATAGGCGGGGGTCAAGCTCTTATTTCCCAGATATTTCAGGTTTACTTTCCACGTACCCGGTAAGGAAGCGTCAATCAAATACTCTCGCGTGGAATAACCGTAGTCTTTTTCCCTACTGATGGTATTGGGACTGGCTTCCAGACTATGGGTCCAAGTGTAGAACTGGTTTTCCGGATTAACAAACTGGAGTTCAAATTCAGCCTCACTATCGCTCCAATCAAAAACGATACGGGTACCATCAAAATCTTCATCGTCCACCTTTATTTTTTTTGTTTTGGATTTTACCACATCCGTCTTTTCCAAGGCCAAAAGATTGTTGAAATCTCTATTGAGCATCTTCGAAAACATGGTGGTATCCGCACTCATAAAACCTTGATCCAGCAAGTAAAAATAGCGGGCATACAAAATAGCGGACTTCTTTGGTTTATCAATATCCCGATTGCTGTTCGCCAAATCCATATAGGATTGCGCATAATTGGGACGTAATATAAACACTTCCCGGAAGGCATCGTTCGCTTTGTCATACCGTTCTTGGCTCTCGTAGATATAGGCCAAGGATTTTAAGTGTACAGGATTTAATCCTATGGTCGTGTAGGCATCCTCTATGATTTGATCGGCATACGTTTCGTTTTTCCAAGTATCGTAAAAGTATTGGTAAGCATCCAAAACAAAATAGGGCGAAGCAGCATATTTCTCCGCGTTGGATTCATACACTGTTTTAGCTTCTTCAAATGTATCGGAACCCCGAAGTTGCTTCATGTAAGACGGTGCATTTTTTGTGAGACTCTCTTGGTTCAGGGCTTTTCCGTCGTAAAAGTTGTTTTTAAGTCTGGCCCTGTCTATAATCTGCCCTCGGCTATCTCGTGGAGGAATTCCTATACCATTTTTTGTATTGATAACAATGACGCCGCCCCTTCCAATATTTCCGTATCTCGTAGTTCCGATGATGGATGAAATAACACCGATTCGTTCAATATTCTGCACATCGATAAAGTCGGGAAATTGTGTGAAAATCTGACCATCAATATCGAATACCGCACGTCCACCGCGCAATAAGACCGCTCGACCGGCATTAACGCCCGAGGTCCCAGCGAAACCCGTATCTGGACCAGCTGCAAAATTCGTCCCGAAACCCGGTCCGTCCAAAACACGAACACCAGCAAACCTGTTTCGCAATACGTTGGCCAAATCGAACTCACCTGGAAGTATTTTATCCCCATCAAGTGCACGCACGGAATAGGAAACATACTCTTTGTTCAGATATCCAAAAAAGGTTTTTAGAATATTGGGGTTGAAATAGTAATCTTCTTCCAATTCCTTTTGGCTGGAGCGTCTTCGCGTGGAGACCGTTACGTTATCCAATTTTTCAATTTTGGGGAACATATCCACGTTCAAGACCCGAGTCACATCCTCCACCCTTATCTGTAAAGGTTCCATACCATCACTTGCATAAAAAAGCAAGTCACCTGTAGAAGCCAGGATTTTGTACTTACCTTCGGCATTTGTGGTCGTGGAGGTACCCGCATTAATAATTTGAATCTTGACGTTGGACATCGGGCTTTCACCATCTTGGACCGTACCCGTTATCCATCGTTCTTGGGAAAAACCTAAAAGAGAAATACAAAAGAGAGCAAAGAAGAAAAGCTGTTTTTTCATAGTTTGATTTTTTTAATAACGTACTGGCTATGTGAATTTTATCCCTAAAAATTAATCAAACTTCTTGCCAAGTGCAATTTTAATTTCCTAAATGTTCCTTAATTCTTGGAATCAAAAGAAATTCGGTTTGCCTACCGTTGACATATCTAAAACCAGCTTCTCCATAAAATCCAGCTTCTTCCAACATTATGCGAATATCTCGCTTCCACTCTGGGATATTGACCGTGGTATTCAATTCAATAGCGTAGACCGTATTTGGATTTAGGGGGTACTTTTCCCCATCGTCTTTCATTACGCCATCCTGGGCATCCCACATACCAATGGTTGTTCCTGCTGAGTGGCCATAAATACCCAATGGATGGGTGTAAATGGCAGGTCGCAGACCTGCTTTGCGGGCATCTTCCAAGGATTTCACTAAGATCTCGTTGCCCGTTCGTCCGGTTATCATGTTATCGGTCAAAAAATCCTGGACGTCATTGCCTTTTTTCAGGGCATTTACCAGGAAATCCGGGGCTTTTTTCTCATTTGGCTTTAAAACATAGGCTAATTCTTGACAATCCGTATTCAATCTCAGGTAGGTAATACCCATGTCACAATGAAGCAAATCGCCCGGTAGAATGACCATATCGTCTGGCCTGCCGGAAAAGGAATATAAGTGGCCTTCCCGTTTTTCACTGGTACGTTGTACATCAACGGTCGGATGAAACCAAGTGTCCAATCCCAAATCAGTTATCTTTTGGCGCATCCACCATTCTACTTCAGTTGTAGTAGTGACACCGGGAGTAACCACTTTTTCTGAGAAAGCTTCAGCAATAATATCGTGGGTGATATCCACCAATTGATCATACAGGACCATTTCCCGTTCGGTTCGCGTTTCTATCCAACGAACCGCAAGTTGCTCGGCAGAAACAATTTTGGAATGGTATTTTTTGGGGAGATTGGTCATCAACTCGTCATAATCCGTCTTATCAAGACCATCAGCGATATTATGGTCTTTGGAAAAATTCAATCCGATTTTTCTTGGATTTCTTTCCTCAACCAGCTGTATAAGGCGTTTCCATTGGTCAGGTTCCTTTTCTTTATCCCATGCAGAAGCAATACTTTTCCCAATGTTGTATCGCGCTACTGCCAACTTTTCCATTGTCCCCTTTGCGCTATCTCGATAAAAAAGCAAAATTGTTCTACGCCTCGCATTCAGCCACTTTGCCGGTAGCATAGTCTTCAGAACAGGATCTTCATTGTATTCCCTTGATATCAGTATCCACATATCAATCCCAGTATCATCCATCAATTTGGGAAGAAGTGTATTGAACCGTTCTTCTAGGACTTCATCCACTACCCTCGCCCTTTCCGACTCCGGAAGTATCTGTTGCGAAAAAAGTTGGATGGAAAACGCAATAAAAAAAAGAAACAAAAAGACTTTCATCGAGAGCTGTATTTAGGATTGAAAATACAAAACTTAGGTTATTTCTTGAAGTATGTCCCGCTTGTTGATTTTACCCGTGCGGGTTTCCTTAAAAACTCGAACCCCATAAACCTGTTTTGGTATTTCATATTTATCCAATAACTTGGAGTGATGTATTTTTTCCAATATCGTTTCAGTGTTTTCTTCACCTTGCTCAGCGACCAAGACCAACTTCTGACCTAGAACTTTATCAGGAATACCGGCCACAAAAAACCGAAAATCCAAGATTTGGCTTAGCTTTTTTTCAATCTGCTCTGGAAAAAGTTTAATTCCTCCGGAATTGATTACATTATCAAAACGTCCCAACCATGTAAAAGAATCCGTATTCTCAATTTTTACCAAATCATTGGTTACCACAGGTGTGTCCGACACTTTTGGAGCTTCTAAAACCAAACATCCGCGATTATCTTGAGCTATTTCAATATGTGGTAAAAGCCTAAAATAGGTATCCGTTTTGGGGGCAATCTGTCTTACCGCCACATGGGTTATAGTTTCCGTCATCCCGTAGGTTTCATATATAGAAATTGGAATTCCTTTCAGCTCCTTTTCCAATAAAAAAGATACTGCCGCTCCCCCTAGAATAAGAGTCTTTACCCTTTCAAGTTGATGTAAGGATTTCTGTGCTTGAAGCGGTACCATGGCGCAAAAGTCGTACTGCTGTTCTGTTTTCAGTAGCGGTTGCGATGATGGAGCCACATAATCCAGCCGTAGTCCCAAAACCATGGCCCGAACCAACATCATTTTTCCCGCAATACTGCCAACAGGTAGACAAAGCAACCCGGTATTTCCCTCCTGCAGATTAAAGTAGGTGCCCGTTGCTAAAGCAGAATTTACCATGTGGGTCTTTTGAAGTTGGATTCTTTTGGGTTCCCCAGTAGAACCAGAAGTGAATACCTCGAGTGTTGTTTTATGTGAGCACCAATCCAGAAGAAAATCCCCGATGGCCTTTTCGAACTCTTGGCCTTCTTTCACTAAACTGTAGCCTACCTCATAAAGTTCAGAAAGGGAATACGCAATACCGTTAAGCCGGAATGCTTTATGAATGTTTTGCCAACTCGGATTCACCCTCTTCCAATGTCATAAATTCATCTTTAGGCACCACTCGGCCGAAAAGTTTTTCATTCCATTGGGTCCATTTGTATTTTTTGGAAAAAAGCAGGAGCAACAGTGGAAATACAACGAACACTGGAACCAAAATATCCCATCCCAATACGGGTTCCGAAATATCCTTATATACAGAATCAACTTGAAAAGCGGTCCAATCGGCGGTCAAGAGGAGGGCAGCAATCAGGTTGTTCGCTGCATGGAAACCCAAAGCGAGCTCCAATCCTTCGTCCATTAGGGTAAGAATCCCTAAAAAGAAACCAGTTCCTATATAAAAAACCATAACACCGTATCCCAGCTTGTCCACTTCTGGATTAAAAAGGTGCAGGGAACCAAAAAGAAGGGAGGTGATTACCAGCGGCACCCATTTTCTTTTTGAGGCAATTCCCAACCCTTGCATTAAGTAACCGCGCATAAAATATTCCTCAAAGCTGGTTTGAACGGGAATCATCAGAACAGCAATGATGAACAATACCATGAAGGGCTTTAATTTAAAATTGAAAACATAATCATCTGGCGATAAATACACATCTATCAGCATGAAAAGTCCAGATATTGCGCCCCAGAGCAGGAAGGAAAAACCAATTCGGCCCCAGTCGATTTTTTTACGGGTCGTGGTCAATGATTTTAGGGACTGTCCGTGGACAAATTTTACGTATAACACTAATGCTAGCAACCCGATAGCGAAGGTAAGGAGCATGAAAAACAAAAAGGTGTTGGAGCCCAATACTTGGGACATGGCCCCTAAATCCCCAGATGCCACAGCGCTCATACCAGAATTTAGAAAAAGTGCGGCAAACAAAGGAATGGAACCTATAAATTGCCAAACGACAAATACCGAGAAGAATCCCAAAATATATCTCCAAAATTCATGAAATCCCTTGTAACCTTGTTCTATGTACATATTTCCTGTATTAAATTATCCTTCCAATTTTTAGTACTGCGATAAAACAATTTCCCCTTGGACACTTCCAAAGGGCTTTGAAAATTATTGGTGTACAAACCGCCGGTTCCCAAACCTTGGGGTCTTTGGCAATTTAGCGAATACGTCCATTGCGCAAGGGCATTGAGACCTATATTACTTTCCAAAGCACTGGTCACCCACCAACCGATTTGGTGGCTTTCCGCCAAATTTATCCACTCGCGTGATTTTCTAAATCCGCCCAGCAAGCTTGGTTTTAGAATTATATATTGGGGTTTTACCGTTTGTAGCAAACTTTTCTTTTTCGTTACATCCAAAATACCTATTAATTCTTCATCTAAAGCAATGGGAAGGGGTGTTTCTTCGCAAAGTTTGGCCATCTCCTCCCATTGTCCCGGTTTTATGGGCTGCTCTATGGAATGGATTTGAAATTCAGCTAGCTGTTTTAACTTATCCAATGCTTCCCCGGTTCCAAAAGCACCATTGGCATCTACACGTAGCTCGATTTCGGTTGGGGCAAATTCTCTTCGTATGGATTTCAAAAGTGCCAATTCTGTCTGGAAATCGATTGCACCGATCTTCATTTTTATGCACTGAAATCCTTCTTCCAACTTTTTTTCCAACTGGGAGAACATAAACTTTTCATCACCCATCCAAATCAGTCCGTTTATGGGGATTGGTGCCTCATTTTGTACAAAGGGTGAGGGGAAAAGTATAAAGGGTTCCGGGGCATCCAGGGATTTAAAGGCTTGCTCCAGTCCAAACTGGATGGAAGGAAAATCATTCAGTTGTTCAAAAAGACCCTCGAATCCCAGATGGATGTTTTGGCAGACCCAATCCAGTTTTTCCACGTAGTGCCCTACATCATCCAAACTCAATCCCCGTAAAAGCCCGCACTCCCCTATTCCTAGTTTTCCAGGCTTTTCCAGAATGATGAACCAGGTTTCCTTTTCTTCGAGAATCCCTCGGGAAGTACCGCTGGGTATTTTAAAATTGAGGATATAGCGTTTGTAGTTGGCCTTCATCGATTACCTCAAAGTTAGGCATAATAAAGGACAAAGAATACGCTGGGAATCAGCTAAAATTGAACCAAAAACGAACGCCTTCGTTGGCTCTATCAATGTTCAACTTGGATTGCAGCTGGTTCACCAAACGATTCATCAATCGGATGCCCATGGAAGAATTGGTGCGTTCGTCCGCATCTTCTGGTAATCCCACGCCATTATCGGTATATTCAAAGTATCCCTGGTTTCCATTTTTTCTCAGATGAATATAGATTTTTCCATTTTCATCACTTTCAGGAAAGGCATATTTGAATGAATTCGAAACCAGCTCATTCAAGATAAGGCCAAAAGGAATTGCTCTGTCGATGTCCAACTCAGTACCTTCTGCATCTATGGTAATGCTAATGTTATGCCCCCCTTTTTTATAAACCGACTGTACACTGTTTATGAGGCTTTCGATATACCCTTGCATTTCGATTACGGAAAGGTCATCGTTTTGATACAGTTTTTGATGGATAAGGGCCATGGCCTTTACCCTACTTTTTCCTTCTTCCAGAGCCTCTATTGCTGACTTACTACGTGTATTTTTGGTTTGAAGGCTCAATAAACTGGAGACCATTTGCAAATTGTTCTTCACCCTATGGTGGATTTCCTTGAGCAGCGAATCTTTTTCGATAAGGGCATTTTCTATAATGTGCTTTTGGTCTGCGATCAAGCGCTGGTTTTTTATACTTTTTAGGTAGGCATACACAAGACCTGCAAATCCGAGCAAAGTGAAAATCAATGAAATAAAGACAAAATTGATTCTTTCATCCTTGGCCTTCATCTCATTGCGGGCCTGCTCATTGATTCGCTTTTGCTCATCAATTAAACGTTGGGAGTTTTCCAGGTCTTCGTTAGCGACTATGGTGACGAGTTGCTGTTTGATCAAAGAAGATTGTTTCTGGTTGAGCGAATCCTTGATACGCTCATTGCGTCTGTAAAACGTGGCCGCGTTTCTATAATTTTCAACTTTGTCATAAAAAGAAGCCAACAAGCTATTCCGTTTGATGGTTTGCAAGGTTGAAATATTTTCAAATTCAATATCCAAATTTCTCTTCGCATCGGTAAACTTTTCAAGTTGAAGGTTGGCATCGGCCAGATTTAAAGTATTTTCCACCACTTCAATCTGGTGGGAATTTTTAGGAGATGTGGTTAGAAGTTCAATACTATTTTCAAGAAGTGGTATCGCTTCATCATATTCTCCCAATAATACATGGCACTTTCCAATATTCCCTTCTATTTCAGCCTTTAAAAATTCGGCGTCAAAAAGTTCTTTTTCTGTCTTCTGTTTAGAAATATCATTTACAAAAACATCCAGATAGGCTTTTGCTTTTTTCAATTCGCTCAGGGCCGTGGGAGCTGAATTGTCAAGTCTAAGATAATTGCCCACCTTACTGTGATACTTGGCCAGACCATAGGAATCATTATCGGCTATGGTGGGTTTTACCTCCATGATGTATTGGTTCCGTGCTTTGCGGTGTAATCCCAAGTTGCTGTAAATATCGTAAAACGCCACGTTCTCGGATATACCTATCTCTCGTTTCCGTTTCCGTATTTCAATCTGCTTATCGTAGAGCTGCAATTTGGCATAGTTGTCATCGAGTACGTCCAAAATCAATCTTTGTGAAGTAATGTCGAGAGTATCACTACCGCCATAGAGTTCTTTGGCGAGCACTATACTTTTATCATAATCGCCCAAATCGTTATAAATCTGGGCTTGCATCAACTTATAGTGTACCGAGGCCGATTCATCTTTTGTTTTTTGCGAATTGCCCAAGTAGATTTTTACCGTATCCAACCAATCGTAAGCCGAATTGATTTTATAACGGTCCAAGGAATTGAAAAAGATATTGAAGCGCTCCTCGGCGGCCTGAGCGTTTTGAAATTCTTGTAAAACAGATTCTTCCTCCGATTCTTGGGATTGAAGTGGGAAAAACGAGAAAATAATAAAAACAGCAAAAAGTCCCTTCAAATAATATTTCATTTTCTGCAATCGATAGTGTTCCTTACCGAACCAGAATCCAGTTAACACCTTATGTGATAATTCGGTAAATAAAAACGTTCTTCCCAAAGAATTGTGGTTTAACAAAATTTATTCGATTTGAGGGATGCAGATATGACCTTCAATTCCTAATTATAGAACGATTATTTTGTTCCAAAATTAAATTGTAACGATATGACATGTGGCGTATTGTTGTGAAAACATCAAATTCTGTTGTGAAAGTCCTTTAATTGTATACCAAAATGCATTTAATCGATGTTTTCAGTACTTTATGGAATTTCAAACCAATGCGTCCTGAATTGAAAAAGGCCTTGCTTCTTACGGCAAGACCCTTTTACGAGAACACTATATGAAAATGAAAAAATTACTTTTAGAATTAAAATCAAAGCTAAGATAGACGCTTATCCCAATGGATCGAAAGATTTGTTGCCAACCTGCCCAAAACTGTTGTGATATCGATTAAAACGTATAAAAAATGCCCATTAAGGGCATTTTATTTTTTTATCCTTAATAAATTATAGACTTAACTGTTCATGGAAGAAATAATAAACTCCTTAAAGTCTTTTGAAATCGGAATAAGATTATTGTTGATGACAATATCCTTGGAATTTATGGCATCGATATGGTCCACATTGACAATGTACGATTTATGGGCCCTGTAAAACTTGTTCTTGGGCAACTTTTCGAGATAATCCTTTAAAGGTGATCGTACCAAAAACTTTTTGTCCGCTGTATTTACCTCGAGATACACATTGTCCGCTTTTATAAATTGGATGTCCTTGAACTGTATTCGATAATAGAGGTGCTGTTTTTTTACAAAGATGGAATCTTTTAATACGGAATTTGAGGTGAACGCATCTCCTTCATTACCTTCAATTTCCTTACTGTTTTCTTTACGTGAATAGTTGAAATTGGAAAGGGCAATTTCGATGGAAGTATACAGGTCTTGTTGTTCAAAAGGCTTAACGAGATAACCATCCGGTTTCACGGTTTTTGCATTTTCCACTGTTGCCCTATCCGAGTTGGAGGTTACAAATATGAAGGGAATATTGTAATGCTCCCGTATGTGTTTTCCTAAATCGATGCCTGTTTTGTCCGAAGCCAAGATGATATCGATAAGCACCAAATCCACGTCATTGTTTTTGAGCACATCAACAGCTTGCTCATAAACGATAACATTATCGACTATTTCGTAGCCGATTTCCTCCAGCATGGACTGCATATCATCTGCGATGATTACATTATCCTCTACAATCAATATTTTTATGGGGGTTTCCAAATCAATTCAAGTTTAGAGAGTTATAGGTCAAAATTACAAAAAATAATTAACCGCTATTAAAAACAGGAGGGACAACAAAAATGTACTCAGTGCCAATTTCTTAAGTTCTCCATCCAATTTTACCGGCTCTTTGGTCCGCATTACTTTTGCAAGATGGACCAAAATGGGTACAAATGCCAAAAGGTACCATGCGTCCAAAAGGGGTATTTTTTCTATCCCAGTGTACCACAGCATGGACATAAAAGCCAAAAGAATCAGAACCGAATGATACGTTTTCCCCCTACTGAAACCCATTTTTACGACCAAGGTATTTTTACCGTGTTTTTTATCAGAAACCACATCACGGAGGTTGTTTAGGTTAAGTACTCCCACGCAAAGACTTCCTATGGTAATGGCAGGTAAAACCGCAATCCAATTCCAAGTTTTCGTGTAAAGGAAAAAGCTTCCAAGTACACCCAACAACCCGAAGAACAAAAAAACCGCAATATCCCCGAGTCCTTGATATCCGTAAGGATTGGTTCCCATCGTGTATTTTATGGCGGCCCATAAACTAAGAATACCGAGTATACTAAAGATCAAAAACAGCTGTAGGTTTTCCAAGCCAAATGCCACGAACAACAATAATAAGGCCAGCAAGAAACTCAGGAGCACCGAGGCCACAATTCCCTTTTTTAAGGTCGATTTGCTCAACATACCAGATTGCAGCGCCCTCATCGGCCCAATTCTGTCCTCGTTATCCGTTCCTTTCACGCCATCACCATAATCGTTCGCGAAGTTAGAGGTGATTTGAAAACCTATGGTGGTCAAAAGAGCCAGTACAAAAATCCACAAATCGAATGCACTTTGGCCAATTGCCAGGGCGGTTCCCATAAGTATTCCAGAAATAGAAAGCGGTAACGTCCGCAAACGGGCGGCAAGCAACCAAGATTTAATAGAAGTCAAATTTTAAAATGGGTCTTCAATTTTAATCCGTTTCCCCTCTTTATATGAAGCAACGAACGCATCGTTGAAACCCATATCCACTAATTGTTTTCTAAACGTCTGCGCTTCAGACAAGGTTTCAAAAGTACCCAAGGAATAGGCATAAAAGGGATTGGTCTTGACAAACAAGGTATTGGTCAGTGATTCCGAAGTTAAAGTCACATTGTTATCCACAAAGGATTTCACTTGGACCGAATAAATTTTTTCCTTTTCCAAAAACGCCTTGGCCAAATAAAACTCTCGGACCAGGCTTAACTCCTGATTCTCAATTTTCAGATTGTCTATTCTTGTTTTTATAGCGTCCAAGCTGTCAATGGAGACCAACAGATTGTTCTGGTTCTCAATAGCATTTTTACTACTTAGACCTGCGGTGAAAGAAGTAATCGCTAAAATTCCAACAACAAAAAGCAGGGTAATGCCCAGTAAGACATTTCGCTGCAACCTGAGCTTGCCCAAATCTTTGTTTTTGAACTTGATCTGGTCCAACAATCGCTCATTTATAATCTGTGCCTTATCTATATCCTTATGGAGTTCCAGCAAATCACTTTCTTCAATAAATGGCATACTAGGAAGGGTTATTAGTTGATGTTACTTAAAAAGGTAAACATCAAGGTGTTAGTGTATATTTACAAATGTAAAATTTTTGCTAACACCACAAAGGAAGAAGGCATAAATTTGTTGCTGTTTTTTCAACGGCTTTTATTTAAATAGATGCCATCTTCCTTGATTAAGATTCTTTTTTCTTTATACAAGGTACCTATCGCTTTTTTGAAAGCTTTTTTACTCAAGTGCAACACCTTTTGAATCTCATCAGGGGATGATTTGTCATGCAATGCCAAAAAACCACCGTTAGCTTGCAGTCTCTCAAAAACAAGTTCAGCAGTGGGAGCTAACATACTTGCGCCAATAGGTTGTAAGGTCAAATCTATTTTGTTGTCTGGACGAATTTTCTTGATATATCCCTGTACCCTCTCCCCGATCGAAAGCGGTTGAAAGATATCACTTTCGAAAAGTAATCCTGAGTACTGGTTTTCAATAATGGCCTCCCAACCCAAAGGCGTTTTTCGATAAATTAAAAGTTGAACGGGCGTATTGCTTTTAAAATGTGGAGCTTCATTTGATAAAAACCGCTTTATTCTGCTGGACGCCACCAAACGAAACGAATCTGGGTCCAAGTAGCAACGGACCACATATTTTTTTCCTACTTCCATGGTTACTTTCTGTTCGCGAAAGGGAACTAAAAGGTGCTTTTGCAGACCCCAGTTAAGAAAAGCGCCATAGGGACCGACGTCCATCACCTCTAAAAAAGCAAAACCGTCCCGTTTTACCAAGGGCTCCAGTGTAGTGGCGATCGGGCGTTGTTCGTTATCCAAGTAACAAAAAACCTTAAGTTCGCCATCCATAGTATATGTTTCAGGCACGTATTTATTGGGCAAAAGAATCTCCGTTCCCTCCGCATCGCCCAAGAAAAGACCAATTCTTGTACTCCGTAGTATCTTTAAGGTGTTGTCACTTCCGATTTTAATCACAGTGCAAAAGTAGTGGCTAAACCGTAAACAAAAAAAGCCACCAAATGGTGGCCTTCATAGCTAAACGATTTTTTTCAATTATATATCGATTCTTTTCCAAAGTGCTTTGCCAACATGTAATAGATGACCGCTCGATGCTTACTTTTCTCCGACCTTCCGTATTTGTCGATGACCGTATTGATGGCGTCCATAAGTTCGGCGCTGTCAGCAAGTCCCAACTTTTTCATCAAAAAATTCTTCTTGACGGTTTCAAGTTCTTTTTCATCAGAGCCTGAAACTTTAGAAGCGTCTAAATTGTAAATAGCCGGTCCCAAACCGATGGCAACTTTGTTCAACAAATCCATATCTGGGGTCTCTCCAAATTTGTCCTTGATATCCGCTGCGTATTTCTCAACCAATTCGTCTCTTTTACTCATAATAGTCAGTGTTCTTTACGTGTTTATAAGATTGTAGTATGCTTCTAAGATATAAAATCAAAGTATTCGAGCAAAATTTGGTCATTCTCCAATCTTGGCGTGAACACCTCTAAAATCTTTGGTTTTTCGGAAGTTGTATAAAAACTTTTGAGCGCATTTTGTAGCTCATTGGCATTAGTAGCCACCAAGTATTCAAACCCGAACATAGCAGCCAGGTGTTCGGCCGTCAGTTCATGTACCGTTTCAAAAAAAGATGAAAATTCGATGGTATCTTCTTTTCCCGGAAGAATCCTAAAAATTCCACCTCCGGTATTATTGATATTGATTATCCTAAAGTCACTTCTCATGCCTTTGAACCAAAGACCATTGCTATCGTACAAAAAACTCAAGTCCCCTGTTATCAGCAAGGTTGGCGAATCATAATGTACCGATGCTCCTACCGCTGTGGCCGTACTGCCATCAATACCGCTCGTACCTCGATTACAATATACGCTCAGTGAGGCGTCCATGGGAAACAACTGGGTGTAGCGCACAGTAGAGCTATTTGCCAAATGCACCTGATAGTGTTTGGGTATGGTCTTTTGAAGTTGATGGAAGACCGAAAAATCCGAATATCCAATCTTGTTGAGATAAGCCTCCCGTCTTTGTTCATAATTGGTTTTGACCCCATCCCATAAAATGCGATACCCCTGCTCCGGTGCCTGCGGGCTGACAAGTGATCTAAAAAAAATAGTAGGTTCGATGGCAGCATGCCTCTCTAAACAAAAAAATGTATCGTATGCCCTATTTTGACCCACATGCCAATGGACTTTAGGGTTGTATTGACGAAGAAAAGCCTTGATTTTTTTGGATACGATCATTCCGCCCACAGTGAGCAGTAGGTCTGGTTGCAGTGCTTTAAAAAGTGCTTCTTTGTTTTCAGATTTTTCAATCGGGGCGATGATACTATCGATACTTGGGAAAAAGGCATCATGATGCACATTTGAGGTAGTTTCTGTAAAAACCATGACCGTGGTATCCGCTCCAAGTTTTTCCAGGACATCTTGGGCCAAAGTATCAGGTTGGGCTACGCCTATCAATACCATTTTTTTTGAAGAAGAAGACCAAATTTTAGAAAAATATTCGAGATCGTCCAGTTTTTCTAATCCTGGTAAAGCATCCTCCTCGGACGGTAATACCACTTTTAAATTGTTGGTCTGACCGTAGAGAGGCTCTTCAAAAGGGACATTGATATGAACCGGAAGTCTTTTCACCATAGCGACTTCAAGGGCCTTCAATATTTCGAATTGATTATACGCTTGTATTTCCTGTTGTGTATGGACAAGCAAGGTTTTATCAAACTGGGCCATTACTTCGGGGGCATGGCTGACATCCTGCTTTAAGTTGGCGGAAAAACCTATATGTTTTTGAAAAATGTCAGTTTGGCGAATGGTCTGTCCATCACCTACATCAATTTTATAGGCGGGCCTATCGGCCGAAACGACAATCAAAGGGACTTCGCTATAATAAGCCTCTGCAACCGCCGGATAATAATTCAAGACCGCACTCCCGGAAGTGCACAATACGGCAACGGGTTCTTGCAGTTGCCTGGCCATTCCCATGGCAAAAAAGCCGGCGCACCTCTCGTCAACAATGCTATAACAATTAAAATAAGATTGCTTTGCAAAGCTCAAGGTCAAAGGTGCGTTTCTTGAACCTGGTGAAATGACAATGTTTCTGATTCCTTTGGCCTGGAAGGTAAGCACAAGCTGTTGTGCTGAAGGAATGTCTGAGTAAATCATGGAATGCAAAAATAAAACCGAAAAGACAAATTCCCCAAAACCAAGACTGAATTTATAGGATATTCATCATGGTCCTGCTCTTATTTTGGGTTTCTTCCCATTCCTTTACTGGAGAAGAACCAGATGTAATCCCCCCACCTACATAAATATGTACCCGGTCACCGAACAATTGCATACAGCGCAAATTGACGTAAAAGCTGCTTGTGAGGTCTCTACCCTTATTCAATTCACCAAGATAGCCGGTATAATACATTCTCTGGTAACTCTCATTTTCTTGGATGAAGGTTTTTGCCAAATCCCTTGGATATCCGCAAACGGCAGGTGTTGGGTGGAGCAGGTCCACAATTTTTTTTATTGAGGTACTGTCGGAAAGTCTTCCTTGAAATTCAGACTTTAGATGCCAAAGTTTACCTGCCAAAATGGTTTGGGGTCCACTAATTTCCAGATCGTGAACTTCTGCCGATAGTTTATTTTTTATAAATGTTGTAACCACTTGTTGCTCTAAACGCTCTTTTTCGCTCCATTGTGGTTCCTGTTCTTCTTCGTAGGGAAGCGTTCCTGCAAGAGACATGGTTTTCAAGCGACCACCAACCACTTCCATGAAGGTTTCGGGAGTAGCGCCTATCCACAGGCCGGTCTGGGGATGAAAGAACAAATAGCAAAAAGCTGATGGATATAAATTCAGTAAGCGAACTGTTAGGGTTTTTATATCCACCTCAACCTTTATCTCAATTTTTCTAGAAAGTACCACTTTTTGCAGGGGACCCGAACACATGGTGTCAATTGCTTTTTGAACCAGTTCCAAATATTCTGACTTTCCAGCATCATAGCTAGGAAAGCTATCCGTGGCAGTTTCAATCTTTGCAATGGTGAAGGGCGCTTTAGCTTCATCATCAGGTATAAGAAGAACTGGGCTTTCGCCACTTTTATAGGGTGCGAATACAAAGCCTCGTTTATCAAAGTTTGAAGCATAGTATACCTTTCGGGACGATTGGAAAACTGCTTTGACCTCAGTTTCAAAGGGCTTTCGATATAAGCAAACAGGAAAATTAGTATCAATCGCATATTGGACCCGATCCAGAAGTTCATGGAATTTCTTATTGTCGGGGTAATGCAATGGTAGTCAATTTACAGTTCGATATTAAGTTTCCCGCTTCATCCGTGATTTTTATCTCCCACAGTTGGGTGGTACGCCCATTATGTATCATGGCCGCCTTGGCGTAGACAAATCCTTCGGTAACTGACTTAACATGATTGGCAGATATTTCAATACCACGAACGTAGAATTCCTTAGCATCCAAAAAAACATAAGAAGCGGCACTACCCACGCTTTCTGCAAGTGCCACGGAAGCACCTCCATGCAAAACCCCATCCGGTTGATGGACCTTTGGGGTTACCGGCATTTTAGCCACCAGAAAATTTTCACCAACATCTACATATTCAATGTCCAAGGTTTCCATTAAGGTGTTCGTACAAATTTGATTGCAAATGGACAGAATTTTTTCCTTGTGTTCCTTCATCCTGCTATTTTTTGTAAAATTACGGAAAGCTTTTGCAATAGATTTATAAAACCAACATGTCCGCTAAAGAAAAGAAGGTTGCCTACACCTCCCAAAACACCTACTGTACCCTGAATCAGTTCACTAAAAAAACCGAGCGGGTCTGGTTGGTATTTCATGGTATCGGATACCTGAGCAGATATTTTTTGAAACATTTCTCACATCTTAATTCAGATGAAAACTATTTCATTGCCCCGCAAGCACCGTCTAAATATTATTTGAAAAATGAATACAAATACGTCGGTGCCAGCTGGTTGACCAAAGAAAATACCAAGATGGAAACTGAGAATCTCATGGCCTATTTGGACCAAGTTTGTCTTGCTGAAGCAATTCTGAGTCATTCTAAGCTTGTTGTTTTCGGTTTTTCCCAAGGTGTTTCTGTCGCACTAAGATGGATAGCAAAGCGGAAAATAGATTGCCAAACGCTGGTTTTGTATGCGGGCGGTATTCCCAACGAATTGAATGCACAAAATTTTGAACACTTGAATTTTGACCAGATACAAATCAAAGCTGTTTATGGTGAGCAAGATGCATATTTGAATGAAAAAAGACTGGTTCACGAAAAGGAAAAGCTCGACCTATTATTTCAAAAACAACATGAAGTGATTACTTTTAAGGGAGGCCACGAGATGGTACCAAAGGTGTTGAGCAGATTGGTTCCCTAACGGTTTAATTGGGGGTTTCAGCATCTGTAACCTCGGGATAGTAGGCTATTTTACGCGTCGTATATGCGTTGCCCGGGGTCACTATTTTTTTTATCCAATTTTTGGTTGGATTGTTATCGAACTGAAAAATGTAGGTTTTGACCGATTTTGCATTCTGGGTTTCCGTTGTTTCCTTCGTCAACATGCCATCCGCATCGTAACCAAAAGTGAGCTTTTCGTGGGATACGAATTGTTTTTGCGTGGCATCATACGTGAACCTTTCTGATTTTAATCGCTTACCAATTGCATTGAAGGTTTCCTCCAAGGCACGGTTGGGTTCTCCATCTAAAAATTCCTTGGTGAGAATAATTTTAAAAGTCTGGCCACCACTTCTCTTTTCTGAGGTCCGAATTGATTTCTGCAAAATACCATTGGTCGAAAAACTCTGGGTCATTTCGCTCTTGTACTGCTGATATTCCACCGTGGTCTCATCCACTCCTCCTCCATGGGAAGTTGTAAGCTTTACAAGTTGCCCCTTATCATCGTATTCGTATTCCTGTTGCTCCAAAAACTGCTTGTCGTATGAAATTATTTTTTCCTTGACTTTTTTGAGTGAATCCGTCTCGATAGTGTAAAAATTGGCCATGGAGGTAGATGCATCCAAAACCTCATCCTTATAGCTTTCCATACGCTTTTCTACAAGTTCCTCCCCTTGATATTTGTAAAGGGTGATATCCTGATCGGATTCATTGTATCGGGTAACCGAGCGGACCAACCTACTTTTTTCATCAAACTCAAAAAGCTCTCTTCCATAGTCAGTTATCACCAAGCACGATTTTACGTTTCCGCGTAGGTCAAAATCTTCAACATTGAAAATTTGAATGTCCTGCGCGATTCCCGTTCCGCCAAAAATCAAAAAGACCAGTACAAGTGAGGTGTAGTTTTTTATCATAAGCCAAAATTAGTCCGAAGCTATAAATTAAAAAATCAAAAGCAATGCCAGAACGTAAATATTAACCTAAAGATAGTACGGGTATTCAATAGTTACCCTGTAAATCATCTGAAAACAACACTTTGAAATTCCATACGCTATAACGATACCCACAAACGCCGATAAAACGCAAAGTAAAAGGATTTGAGAAGTCCCTGTTAAAAAACGAGCATCATCCTTCTTAAAACCATTGCATGCATGCTAAATACGTGCCCCCTTTTTATTCTATTTGTGAAGCCCAAATAGAAATCTGGGTAGTGTCCTATACATTGAATTCGCATTCTTTTGATCAGCGTAAATCCCGAATTGAAATTATGCTTTCCTTCCTTTTTTGACTTTACTTCCTTATAATTACTCTGACCAGCATTTGTACCTCCTACTGTTCCATAAACAATCTTTTGACTAATTTTAGCAAATTTTTTACCAAAACATTACTCATGAAAACCCTCTTGTGGTGTTCCACTTTCCTTTTTTTATCCTGTCATCCATCCCATAAAGCAGTTTCCCAGAATAAACCTTTAAAAAAAGCTATAAATCCCGTTAAATATGCCGAAAGCATAACCCAGGACGAACTAAAAACGCATTTGTTCGTCTATGCGTCGGATGAATTCCAAGGCAGGGAAACCGGGAGTCCCGGACAGAAAAAGGCAGTAGAATATTTAAAAAAGTATTATGAAAAGCTCGGAATTCCCGCGGCGAAGACAAATGGGGACTATTTTCAAAAAGTGCCGCTCCAAAAAATGAGTGCCCCAGATGGCAGTCTTAGTGTAGGAAGTTCGGTTTTCCAACTGGGGGAAGAGATAGTTGCGTTCACCGGAGCCAACAACACATATAAAGAAGTCGTATATATCGGATATGGTATTGAGGAAGAAAGTTATTCCGATTATTCTACCATCGATGTAGAAGGCAAAGCTGTTCTTATCAAGTCCGGAGAACCAAAAAACGATGATGGTTCTTTTTTGTTGTCCGGCAACCAAGAGGCCTCGGTATGGAGCAGTATGTCCGAGGGAATTGGTAAAAAAACAACTTTGGCTTTTGAAAAAGGGGCCCAAGCCATACTTTATTATGACGCCGAGAATTATGCAAGATATCAACAGTATTTCACGTATATCAAAAACAGTAAAAACCCAAAAATGTCCTTAAGGGACGAAACGAACAATAACGCGCTATTGGTCATCGATAAAACCGTCGCAACGCTTTTGCACAAGGACATCGTTGAAGATCACGTACCCAATTCGATACCCGTAGACCTAAAATTTCAAATCGAAAGCACGGGATGGGTAGATTCTGAAAATGTGGTGGCCTTTATAAAGGGGAGCACCAAACCAGAGGAATATGTGATCGTATCTTCCCATCTAGATCATATTGGTGTTACACCAGATGGACAAGTCAACAATGGTGCTGATGATGATGGCTCGGGAAGTGTTGCACTTCTGGAAATCGCCCAGGCGTTTAAGAAAGCTAAAGATGCTGGCAATGGTCCACGACGTTCTCTTGTTTTTTTGCATGTGACCGGAGAGGAAAAAGGATTGCTCGGTTCTAAATACTACACAGATTATAATCCTATTTTTCCCTTGGAACAAACCGTGGCCGACCTAAACATTGATATGGTGGGAAGAATTGACCCTAAGCGTGAAGGTGACCGAAATTATGTCTATTTGATAGGTTCCGATAAGTTAAGTACGGAATTGCATGAATTATCAGAAGAGGTCAACGAAAAATATATGCAGATTGAATTGGATTATACCTACAACGACGATAATGATCCGAACCGTTTCTATTATCGGAGCGATCATTACAATTTTGCAAAGAACAATATTCCGATTATCTTCTACTTCAACGGAACGCACGAAGACTACCATCGTCCCGGTGATACACCAGATAAAATAAATTATGACCTTTTGGAAAATCGAACCCGGCTTGTTTTTTACACGGCATGGGAACTGGCCAACCGGGAGAATAGGATTACTGTGGACAAAGCAGAGGAACAACAATAAGCTATACCCATAAAAAAAGCTCCTTAATCCAGGAGCTCTTTTTTTGGGTGGAAGACCGGGTTCGAACCGGCGACCTCTGGAACCACAATCCAGCGCTCTAACCAACTGAGCTACAACCACCATTTTAGCGGACGCAAAGGTAGATTTTTTTATCAATTCTGTCAAAAGAATTATTCAATCCCATTCTTTTTCGATAAACCATTTGCGTCATACAGAAAGGCAAGTCATTGATATGCACCCACTCACCAAAAAATCCATAGATGCCTTTTTTTGTAAAACCTCGATGACGGACATTTCCGATGGAAGTAAACCTACAAAATTCGACGTTTCACAACATTAAATTTTACGTTGACCACGCAAAACCTATTTTTGGCCAGTTTATAACCAAATCGCGTTACTATCCCGAATCGATAAATATGGTCCGCAACCACCTAAAATTCTTTTTTTCAAAACTAGGTCTTGTCGCCATATTGCTAGTATTTTCCTTACCGCTTCAATCACAAAAGGGCAAAAGGGATAGCATTGCCTACCGCATCAAAAGACTGGAATCAACCAACCAGTTCAATGCCAAAGATTCTGTCCACATTGATTTATTGGCAAATCTAGCCAGACATTATCGATTTATAAACAATGATAGCCTGTACAAAATTTCCAAACGTGTTCTGTCCTTGAGCCAAGATATAGGGTACAAACTGGGAGAAGTAAACGCCTTGGAAAACATTGGTAGATATCACTCGGACCATGGAAAATACGAGAAGGCACTTGTTCATTTCAAAAAGGCACTACAACTATCGCGAAAAATTGGAGACACAAAAGCTGAACTCAACATAATCAATGATTTGGGGCATGATTATGCCTACACAGGCAATTACGCCGAAGCCTTGAATCTGTATCTGATCGGTCTGGATGTTGCACAACAGACCGAAAACAACTACATGCTCTCCATCCTTAATGAAAATATCGCAGCGCTTTATGTAAATCAAAAGGATTTTAAGAATGCGCTGACCTTTTACGATAGGGTGCAACGCATAAATAAGGAGGTGGGCAACGAAGTGTTCCACGCGGAAACGCAAAGCAATATGGCCGCGCTTTATAAAAACGCAAAGAACTTTGAACTGGCCATGTTCAATGTCAATAAAAGTATCACCACCTTTGAGAGATTGAAGATTTACGATTGGTTGGCCTATGCATATGAAGTGAAGGGAAGTATTTATCTAGAACAAAAAAAATATCAGTGGGCCCTATATTGGTACGATCAGAGTAGTATGCTCCACCAAATACGGTTGCAGGATGATCGTGAGAAAATCAACTTGCTCAATGGGATGGCGAAGGTTTACTTAGGTCTGGACAGGGACAGTCTTTCATTGGCCACCGTACAGGAGGGGTTTCAACTTTCCAAAAAAATAAAATCACTTCAGGGACAAATTGATTGCTCGGAAACCTTATATCTTATCCACAAGAAAAAAAAGGATAGTGATATCGCCTTATCCTATCTGGAACTGTTCAAGCGACTCTCCGATTCGCTGTCCAAGGACAAGAACAAGCAAAGTTTGGCCCTTTTAGAAACGAAGTTGCAATATCAACAGGAAAAGCAAGAGCTTATTGCTTCAAACAAAACCGCATTGGCCAAACAAAGGAACTACATTTATTTTTCCGTGCTCATGGTCTTGATTCTTTCTACCGTGATATTCTTAATTCGAAGAAGTGAGAAAATCCAGAAAAAATTGAATCGGGAACTGAAGGAAAAGTCCCGTGTGGTCAGCAAAAGAGAAAATCAGTTGACCGAAATCAACAAGACAAAAACGAAGCTGTTCTCAATAATCGGGCATGATCTACGGGGTCCGATTGGAGCTTTACAAGGCATGTTGAAATTATTTTCCGACGGCGAAATCAGTAAAAATGAATTCCTTTCATTCATCCCCAAATTACGGAACGATGTGGAGAACATATCTTTTGCACTGAACAATTTGTTGTCGTGGGGACAGACCCAATTGAATGGCGTGACCACCAAACCCAAACGCATCCATTTTGAAAAACTGGTCTTGGATAACATTAAACTGCTTTCTGAAGTCGCTGCCAGCAAATCGATTAAAATAATGAACCAACTACCTGAGAACATAGTACTTTGGGCCGACTACAACCAAGTCGATATTGTGGTACGGAATCTGCTCAGCAATGCTATAAAATTTACGCCGGATGCCGGACTAATAACCATAGATGCCAAAGAAATCGGGGATGTATGGCAGATCATGATCCGTGACACAGGTATTGGCATGAACAAGGAAATTCAAAAGAAGATTTTTGTCGATACCACGAATATTACCACCTACGGAACCAATAACGAGCGAGGGACGGGATTGGGACTATCACTTTGCAGGGAAATGATCAATAAGAATCGAGGTCAGATATGGGTTGAAAGTACACTTCGTAAAGGTTCCACTTTCTACTTTACCATTCCAAAGGCCGAAAAGCGCTACCAACAAGCTAGCTGATCAAATAAGTGCTCCTAAGTGGTCCACGGCCACCAATCTTTCCACAGTGAAGCCTTCTGCATACTCCACACCGACCAATCTTCCTAAATCGCGTGCACGATATTTTACACTTTCCAAAAAATTCTTACTACTTATCGGGGTTTCCGGTTCATCGCTATCTGGATCAAAAAACTGGGAGCTGTAGGCCATAATCGCCTCAGTTTTCTTATCGATGTATCCCGATACGTCCACTGCGAAGTCAGGATTTAGGTTTTTCCATTGAATGTAGTGGTACACCGATTTGGGGCGCCAAGCTTCCTGCCATCTTTCTTCTCCGTCTATTTTGGTATCAATTTTTACCAAACCACTCAGAAAACAGGCATCACTCACCAAACTACTGCCCTTGGCATGATCTATATGACGGTCTTCCACGGCATTGCACAGAACAAGGTCCGGTCTGTATTTACGGACCATTTTGATGATCTCCATCTGATGACTTTTGTCGTTGACAAAGAAACCATCGGCAAATTCTAAATTCTCCCGAACGGCAATTCCAAGAATTTTCGCTGCTGCCGCTGCTTCTTTATCCCGTATTTCCGCAGATCCCCGGGTTCCAAGTTCACCGCGTGTCAAATCTACTATTCCCACTTTTTTTCCAAGTGCGACTTCTTTGGCAATGGTACCACCGGCACCAAGTTCCGCATCATCTGGATGGGCACCGAATACTAAAATATCCAATTTCATAAGGAAAGGGTCATTAGGCTAAAACAGACGTTGTTTTACTTTTGGACAGTGCTTGTTCCAAATCTTCTACTAAATCCTTGAATTCTTCAATCCCCGAGGAAAAGCGCACCAAATTATCACCAATACCTTGTTTTTCCCTATCCTTTGGACTCATTAAGGCATGGGATGTCTTGACCGGGGAAATCATAGTGCTTTCCAATCCCGCAAGGCTCATGCTGGGTTTTATCAATTTAAGATTTTTAAAGAACAGGGAAACGTCTATCGCGGCTTGAAGCTCAAAAGAAAGCATCCCGCCATATCCTCTCATCTGGGAAGTTGCCAGATTATGTTCAGGGTGGGAGCTCAATCCGGGATAATTGACCTTGAATACATCTGGGTTGGATTCCAAATAGGAGGCCAGTTGCATAGCATTTTCATTTTGAGCGCCTACCCGGAGCGCCATGGTCTTCATGCTGCGTTCCAATAACCAAACTGTGTAGTCACTCAGACTACCACCGAAACAAATGGCGGTTTGGAACACTTTATCGATATTTTCTTGCGAAGCGGCAACGACCCCAGCGCATAAATCGGAATGTCCTCCCATGTATTTTGTAGCACTGTGCAGGACGATATCGATTCCAAAATCAACTGGGTTTTGATTGATTGGACTGGCAAAAGTGTTATCAATCATCGTAAGGACCCCATGCTGTGCTGCTAAATCGGAAACCGCCTTTAAATCCGTTATGGTCAAAAGGGGATTGGATGGTGTTTCAATATAAATAAGCTTTGTATTGGGTAAAAGCTCCTTTTCGAAATCCTCTACTTCCCATCCTTTGGTAAACGAATAACTAATTCCAAATTTCTCAAGTTGGGTCACGGCAAAATTGTAGGTGCCCCCATATAAGGTCGGTTGTAGAACAATATGGTCCCCTGTTCCGAGAAAGGTCATTAATGCCGTGCTGATGGCCGCCATTCCGCTTCCAAAAATCATGGCCGCCTCTGTATGCTCCAAAGCCGCCATTTTCTTGCACAGCGCTTCCTGATTAGGTGTGTTATAATATCTGGGATAGCGTTTAATATCAACATCTTCAAAAGCATAAGAAGAACTCATGTACAACGGGGATGTTGCCCCCTTGTACACGGTATCCTCCACTACTCCCACATGTGTGCAAATCGTGTTTATTCCCTTTTTAGCATCTTTCATTCCCTAATGTATTTCTGCTAAATATACGAAACACACTATACTTGGACTTCTTTCCATTTTCCTTTTCTGAACCAGATTATGGATAGTATTGCCAATAGAATTTCGGCAGAAGTTATCGCTACAAAGACTCCTTTTGCTTCCCAACCAAAACTCAAAGCAGCCAAATAAGCAAATGGTAGCTGATACGCCCAGAAAGCGATCAAATTGATTTTGGTCGGTGTTGTCGTATCCCCGGCTCCATTAAAGGCATTGGCCACTACCATCCCATACGCATAGAAAACATATCCCACTGCAATGATCTGTAAACATAACGAACCACTCTCCACTACACTTGGCTCAGCATTAAAAAGTGATATAATATACTCTGCTCCAAAGAAGTAGATTACGGAAATCAACGCCATAAAGTAGGCATTGTACTTTCCGGTTATCCAAACTGACTTCTCTGCCCTATCTGGTTTTTTTGCTCCCAGGTTCTGTCCCACCATAGTTGCGGCGGCATTGCTCATGCCCCATGAGGGCATCAATGTGAACATTATTACGCGAATGGCAATAGTATACCCTGCCAATACTTCGCTACCAAACTCAGACATGATGCGCATGAGAAAAACCCAGCTGGAAGTTCCTATCAAGAATTGGGCAATGCCACCTAGCGATACCTTGATAAGGTTCAGCATTACCTTGAGATTAAGTGCCACATCCTGGAAAACAAGTTTAATCCTACCCCAGCCAAAAAACAAAATACCCAATTGGAAAAGCACCGCTGTACCCCTACCGATATTGGTAGCAATGGCCGCTCCCATGACACCGTATTCGGGTACGGGCCCCCAACCAAAAATGAATATTGGGTCCAAAATAATGTTGAGTCCATTGGACAACACCAAGGTCCACATAGCAATGGACGCATCGCCGGCACCGCGGAAAATAGCATTTATCAAAAAAAGGAGCATTATGGTGAGGTTACCGCCTATCAAAATTTGGGTATATCCATATCCTTCTGCGATTAAATCTGGCTCAGCACCCATTAACCCCAGAATTTCCTTAGCATAAAAAATACCGGCCAAACCGAACAGAATGGAGACCAGAATCCCCAACAAAATGGCCTGTACGGCAGCAACCCGTGCCCCAAGAACATCCTCTTCGCCAATTCGTCGAGCCACAACCGCTGTTGCTGCCATGCTCAAACCTATTGCCAGGGCATAAATTAAAGTGACCACGGATTCCGTTAAACCAATCGTGGCCACGGCGTTAACACTGACACGGGAAACATACGCAATATCCACCAAGGCAAATATGGACTCCATGAGCATTTCCAAAATCATGGGGATGGAAAGCATAAAAATAGCCCTGCGAATACTTCCTGAAGTGAAATTGGTTTCTCTACCGGTTACCGCAATCCAGAAGTAATTAAAAATTTTAGGGAATGAAACTTTTTTTAAGTCTGTCATTATTGTAAGAATTATGTAAATGAAAAAAGAGAAAAGACGTCGTATCGTTTGGACAACGATTATAACTTAACCAGACCGGCCGTGACATCTATAGCTGACATAATTCTTATAGCTTCATAATGCTGCAAATATGCTATTTTTTTTGAATTTTATCCTAATTTCATTTCGGAATTAACGTTTCTAATCTTTTCATCGCCAGAATATCATCATGAAACTTTTCACCAAAATCATTTTCCTTATCTTTTTAGTACTCCTTTCGTGCAAAAGCACAACACCCAAGTCGGATATAAAATCCAATTCTTCCCCGGCAACAGGTTATCAGGGGCAACCCCCCAGTCCCATAGTCCCCACCGTAGATAAACCAGTCCAGCGACAATGGAAAGGGACTTGGTCATTTAATGACAAAACGGTTTTTTTCAGTAACGATTTTGATGGTGCAAGACTGAACGGTGTGGCCTTTGATGGGAATGACCATTACACAGTTTGGATAACTGCCGAAAACACACCCATCAATGTAAGCCCTTGGTACGCTTTCAAGGTTTGGTCAAAATCTCCCAAAGAAGTCGTCATAAAACTGAGTTATCAAGACTCCAGGAGTCGCTATTATCCCAAACTGAGCAAAGACGGTATTCATTTTAAGCCTATCGATAGCGCGCTGTACAAACCCCTAAATCCAGGAGAAGGAGACTTTGGCATAAAAGCCGCTCCTGAATTTGTGGAGTTAAAAGTACAATTGGATGAAGCGCCCACGTGGATATCCGCACAAGAACTGTATCCTTCTAAAAGAATTGAAGCCTGGGTAGATTCACTGTCACTAGAAAATCACATAAAATCCTATTCAATTGGTGAAAGTCACGAAAAGCGACCGTTGCATCTTATGGAAATTGGAGCGGAAAATCCCGAAAAAAAGGCCATTTTGGTGATTACAAGACAACATCCACCTGAAGTAACGGGCTTCTTGGCCATGAAATCATTTATCGAAACTATGGGGGGAACGAGCGAACAGGCAAAGGAGTTCAGAAAAAACCATACTATTTTCGCAGTTCCTCTAATGAATCCTGATGGAGTGGACCACGGTCACTGGCGACATAATATGGGGGGCATTGATTTGAACCGGGACTGGCAGAATTTCAACCAACCCGAAACCCGAAGTGTACGGGATTTTCTCAGGAAAAAGGAAAAAGAAGGTTATCATTTCGTTTTTGGGGTGGATTTTCATTCCACTTGGGATGATATCTATTATCCTTTGGACACCTTAGCTACCGGTAAAAAAGGAAAAATTGTTTTCGACTGGATAAAGCGGATAAGTGAAAGATTACCCCAAAGGAAAACCAATGTAAAACCTTCAGAAAAATTAAGTCCAACTATGGTATCCCGAACCTATTTATTTGTGGAACACGGCATACCAGCAATTGTATTCGAGTTGGGAGACAATACACCTAGGGATTTTTTGAAACAGAAAGGAAAAGTAGCAGCTGAAGAACTAATGGAATTACTTGAAAACAAGTAAATCGTTTTAAGGTTCACCGACTATTTCGGGAACTCCCTCACCTTGAGGCGCTTTTTTCACCTTTTGCCTTACAGGTGGATTTACATAGTGTACACGGTATCTCCAAAAACTAATTGCACCAAGAACGGTAATTCCAAGAACAATGTATTTTACGTAGTCCGGTGTTATCGCTGCGGACCCTGATTGTGCATAACTATGTAGACCTACCAGATAAAAGTTGACACCAAAATAGGTCATCATTATGGAGCCGTAGGCCGCGACACTCATAAAATTGTAAAACCAGCGACCACGCAAAGCTGGGACAAAACGCATATGGAGGACAAAAGCATACGTCATAATTGAAACTAATGCCCAGGTTTCTTTAGGGTCCCAACCCCAATAGCGACCCCAGCTTTCATTGGCCCATTGACCGCCTAAAAAGTTTCCAATCGTCAACATCACCAATCCTATGGTGAGTGCCAATTCGTTGATAATCGTCAACTCTTTCAAACTGACATCCATACGTTTTTTGTTCTTTTTGGTGGTCAAAATCATCAAGAGCAAGGCGGTAACACCCAAAATCATACCCACGCTCAATGGGCCATAACTCCCAACGATCACAGCAACATGGATCATTAACCAATAACTGTCCAATACAGGTACAAGATTGCCAATAGCCGGGTCTACCCAACTCCAATTCGCTATCCACAAAAGCATGGAAGCCACAAAGGTGCTGGCTGCTAAAGTGAAGTCGCTTTTTTTAATAAAAAGCAATCCAATCCCCATCGTGGCCCAGCCTACATAGAGAATACTTTCATACGCATCGCTCCAGGGCGCGTGGCCGGATATGTACCATCGAAGTATCAACCCAGCCGTATGCCAAACAAAAAGGATGACAATGATACCCTTAAAAAAATAGGTCGCCGTCTTCCATATCTCGCGTTCCTTAAAAATTCGGAACACCAGCACAAAAAACAGTGAGGCCCCAAGCAACATGTAGTATTTGTAAAGGCGATTAAAAATATCAAGTTTGTTGTAAATTATCTCTGCTTTTATTTTGTCATCCGGAGGGAGTACCTCAGAACCGTGGTTCTTTTGATTTTGTTTGAACGCTTCCAACAGTTTATCCGCTTGAGAATAATCCCCAGTGGTGATTGAACTTTGCAGGGTATTCAAATAAAAGGGCAGTGCGTTGGCCATAAAATTGGCGTACAAAGAGTCCTGCACTTGGTATTGCCCCGCCCGAAACTCCACGGCGGATATCCATTTATTGTTCTCATCATTTAACAGCGGAAATATTTTTAAGATCTGGCCACTCAAAGCCATTTCCAATAAACCAAAACGCTCATGCAACTTGATGAAGTCTTTCTGAAATTTATTGGGGGTTGTTGTAGAAGTCGCTTCCTTTAAATAAGGCTTTAGCCGGTACATACCTGTCGCATCGAAGAGATCAGTGGCCTTAACATACTTTTCTCCTTTCTTTACTTTCAATATTTCCCGAATACTATCATTTTGTTCGGTGCCCAGGTTGGTGACTATAAATTCAGTATGATACCAGGCAACACGATTGAGCATCATGGATAGGAAGACCTGATCTGAGTCTAGTCCTCGAAATTTGTCTTTACCGCTCAGCTTTCGCAGAAGTTCAGAGGTAAAGGTATGTAAGGGTTTCATCCGCCCTCCTTCATCTTGTACCACTAAAGCACCAAACTTTTCCGCATGTTCCTTTGCCACAGTGGTCGCTTCGATTACAGAATCGATTTGAGCGCTTGTTGGTACGGTAATGTGGTTTTCATTGCTCTGCTGTCCGAATGACAAAGAGCAAAGAAAAAAGGCAAATAGGGTCAGAGCCGCTTTTTTCTTCTGTACACTTTTTAAGGATTTGGCTAAATCACGAAATCGGGTCTTACCAAAAAACATGATTCCGAGCAGTCCCATGTAGAGCAAAAAATATCCGATGTAGGATATCCACGTCCCAAGAAAGTCATGGTTGACCGAGAGAACCGTTCCTTTTTCATCGGGATGAAAGCTGGATTGAAAAAAACGATATCCCTGATGGTCTAAAACATGGTTCATAAAAATATCGTAATCAAAGGAGCGATTGTCCATTACAGTGATCTTGCTCATAAAAGAAGCGTAACCAGTTTCGGTGCCGGGATATTTTTCAGCAATAAAATCATTGAGTTGGATGGAAAACGGTAGTTCATGTATTTTTGAACCATAGCTCAATGAAAAATCCAGACCCCCTACTGTAATCTTTTCTGAAAATTCCGCACTTCCTTTTCCTCCCAAGAGCTTGAGTTCTTTGGCTTCTCCATTTGAATATATAGAGACCACTAAAGCTTCTTGGGTTGCATCGGTCATCTCCTCTTCGGGCACGGGAACGACATCATAACGTCCTTGGACCATCGGTTCTGGAATCACAAATTGCATACCTGCCAGGGTATACAAGGACCTGAGTTGCAAAACTTGAAGACTATCACTTAGCACTTGCCCCTGAAATTGGTCCGCCATCCGCATAAAACCGCCTTCAAAGGGTGATTTAATCCTGTACTGAGCTCCAACTGTATAAATATTGATCGCACCCTGGGTTTCATTGTTGAGTGCAAATAGTACATTGTGTATATTGGCGACTTGACCATCTTGCAGGTAATGCTCATGCCGCTGCCCATCCCCCGCCTCTACAATCTTGAGATATTCCTTACCGTTCGGATCGGGGACCAGTCCTTCTTTTGCACCTTCCAAAAAATCGACATAGGTTACTGTGAAGCGTTGTCCGTTAAAATCTGATTTCCACGGCAAACTAGACCGTAAACCTTCCGAAGTGACCAAAATATCGTCTTCCAATATTCTACGTTTGGTCGTACCATCAATAGCACCATCAATATATGCGGTGAGATATGTTTTATCAGAATAGAACCGATTTTCAGAAGCCCCTTCCCGAATGGGCATCATCCCTTCATAACTTATATAGCGCGTAACAAAGGCCCCTATAATGATGAGTATCCAGGAAAGGTGTAGCACCAGAACGGGCCATTTTTTCCAAGAAAGCAATCGGTAGCGAAAAATATTACCGATAAAGTTTATCACAAAGAAGACCATAATGGCTTCAAACCAAGTAGCATTGTAAATGTAGATACGAGCAGTTTCTGTACTGTACCAACTTTCCATAAAAGTTCCTAAAGCCATGGCTGCGGCGAACACCAAGAACAGGACCGCCATGAGCTTAGTGGAAAAAAGCGTCTTCTTTAAAATCTCCAACATCTATGCAAAGCTGTGTTCAGCATGCAAAATTACTACCTTTTTACATTTTTGTGTGAATCGACGAGCTTTAAAAAGTTAAACACAATTGTTAATTATTCATAAAATCCGCTTGAAGTAAATTTGTAGTTTTGGCCATGCTTTCGGTCATTATTCTAGGAACAGGAAATGTTGCGGAAAATCTATTTTTTGCATTTCAAGGAAAAACGCACATTGCGGTGGAACAGGTTTTTGGAAGGAATCCATCTTCTTTGCAAAAATTTGCAAAAAAGGTTGACGTTGTTTCCGATTACGCCGATATTGCCCAAGCTGATATTTACATTATTGCGGTATCCGATAAGGCGCTGGGGAATGTTGCGGAAAAACTGAGTGATAAAAAAGGGCTTATAGTCCATACTTCGGGAGCTGAAGCAATGGACGCAATAAAATCTAAAAATCGAGGGGTTTTTTATCCATTGCAAACATTTACAAAAGGAAGAGTTTTAAAGTTTCGCGACATTCCCATTTGTATTGAAGCGAGAACAAATACAGGACTTGAACAACTGAAGCAGTTGGCACAAAGTATCTCGAGAAGCATTCACATTGTCGATTCCGGAAAAAGAAAAAAAATACACCTTGCAGCGGTTTTCTGCAATAATTTCAGCAACCATCTTTTTCATATCGGTAAAACAATTTGTGAAAGCGAAAACCTGCCTTTTGACTTGTTGAAACCCTTACTTTTGGAAACCGTTGAAAAGTTGGGGACACTTTCCCCGTTCGAAGCACAAACAGGACCTGCACGCAGAAATGACATAACCAGCATCAAAAAACATGAAGAACTATTGGCAAAAAATGCTTATCAAAAGATATATGCCATAATGAGCGAATCAATCCAAAAAACCTATGAAAAAAAACTATAAAGAGCTTTTGAACGACATCACCACCTTTGTTTTTGATGTGGATGGCGTCTTTACCGATGGTTCCATTTTGGTCACCACAGATGGGGAAATGCTTCGGAAAATGAATGTCAAAGATGGCTATGCCCTAAAAACTGCACTTCAAAAAGGATACAAAATTTGTATAATTACCGGAGGCTCTAACGAAGGGGTAAAAAAACGGTTGATGGGATTGGGGATAACCGATATTTACTTGGGGGCCCACTACAAACAGGAACCGCTCGAAGAATTCTTGGAAATACATGCCATTCTGCCCAAAAATGTGCTTTACATGGGCGATGATCTTCCGGATATCCCGCCCATGCGTATGGTGGCCTTAGCTGCATCTCCGCAAAATGCCGTAGCAGAAGTAAAGGCTATTTCAGACTATGTATCCCACAAAAATGGAGGTGACGGCTGTGTTCGCGATATCATTGAACAGGTACTCAAAGTACGCGGGGATTGGAATGATAACTTCAGCGCTAAAAATGATTGAACCGAATCCTCTTGCCCAAAAATTAAAAGGGTACCAACTTATTTTAGGTTCAGGTTCTCCCAGAAGAAGAATGTATTTGAAAGCATTGGGCCTTCCCTTTACCGTTCAAAAAAAGGAAGTCGATGAAATTTATCCCAACCATCTCCAAGGTGAGAAAATTGCCGAATATCTTGCTGAATTGAAAGCAGGCCCTTTCAAAAATCAACTTGTAGATAAGGACATACTCATCACGGCAGATACGGTAGTTTGGCATAAGAAGACGTCCTTGGCCAAGGCCAACGGTCCAAAAGAAGCCTTAGAATTGTTGCAAAGGCTATCTGGGGATTGGCACCAGGTGATAACTGCGGTGTGCTTCACCACCAAGCATGCGCAACAAACCATATCAGAGACCACACAGGTCAAGTTTATGGATTTTTCAGAAGCGGAACTCAATCATTACATCCAAGCGGACAAACCGTACGATAAAGCGGGAGCTTACGGAATACAGGAATGGTTGGGCAATATAGGTATTTCAGAAATCAAAGGTTCCTACACCAATGTAGTGGGCCTGCCCACCCACCTCGTTTACAAAACGTTAATGGACATGGTTTCTTAATACGGGTTATGTAATTTTGAAAAAAACCAAGGTTATTATGAAAAAGTACTTTAACAACAGAACCATGCCGGTTGCGATTCTCGGAATCCTCCTTTTAAGTGGTGCCTGTAACAATGTAGAAAAAAACAAGGAACGGGAATTGGCTTTGAACGATGAGGAGGTAGGGCTTGAAAAAGCAAAGGAGCTTCCAAAAAAACCCTTGTCCGAAGAATTCAAAAAATACTGGTACGCGGGAAATGCGGAAATCACCTCCTATGAATTGGAGCAGGCGAGATATGGGGAAATCAGAGAAGGAAAGTCAGTTTTAATTTATGTAACCGAACCTTTCCTCCCTGAAAAGCAGGTTAAAGCGGACCGAAATAATCCGGGTAATGTTCCTGTTTTAAAATTGAACGCCACTAAAAAGTATTTGACAGGTATTTATCCCTATTCCATAATGTCAAGTACCTTTTATCCCGTTTATGACAATCAGCACGCGCTAAAAACCAGTCTTTCCGTCCAGGAATGGTGCGGACATGTCTATTCCCAGATAAACAATCGCGATATGTTTGAATTCACTTCGCATTCCTATTTTGAAGGAGAAGCAGATGAAAGTGAAACATTGGAAAAAAGTGTTCTCGAAAATGAAATTTGGAACAAAATCCGAATACATCCTGAAGAACTTCCAATGGGCAATCTTAACATGGTGCCATCGCTGGAATACATTCGTTTACGACATAAACCTTTTGGGGCTTACGAAGCTGTTGCCAGTATAAATTCCGAGGGAGATGTTTCCACCTATACGGTCAACTATCCGAAATTAGAAAGGTCCATCTCTATCACGTTCTCCAAAGCGTTCCCTTATACAATACAAGGTTGGAATGAAGAATTTAAAAGTGGATTCGGTCCAAATGCCCAAATCCTAAGGACAAAAGCCACTAAATTAAAGCATTTGAAAACTGCATATTGGGGGCAGAACAGTAACAAAGACTTGGTATTGAGAGATAGTTTGGGGCTTTAAAAGCACTTGCAATCAAGTATTTATCCACTGATTACCCTGTTAAAGATGTTCTAAATAAGGTATCGGCTGGAATGAATATTTTTATATTTGACCAACCACTAAAAACGTACCAATGCGAAATTTTTGGGTCAAACTGTTGACCGTATGCTTCTTTGTATCAAATTCGTTCGCACAAAAACCAGCTAAGCCATCCTCCGCTGAAATATACCACAGCATTAAAAAGCTCAACTTTTTGGGAACTGCACTTTATGTTGCGGCGCATCCCGATGATGAGAATACGAGGCTTATTTCCTATTTATCAAATTATCAAAAAGCAAGAACCGCCTATCTCTCCCTTACACGTGGAGATGGAGGTCAAAATCTAATAGGTCCTGAACTTAGGGAGCTTCTTGGGGTTTTGCGCACACAAGAGCTGCTTGCGGCAAGAAGGGTCGATGGTGGCGAGCAGTGGTTTTCACGTGCCAATGATTTCGGATATTCCAAGCAACCCGATGAGACCCTTTCCATTTGGGACAAGGAAGAAGTTCTGGGCGATGTGGTCTGGGCTATCAGAAATTTGAAACCTGACATCGTCATAAACCGCTTTGATCACCGAACCCCGGGCACCACACATGGTCACCATACAGCTTCTGCCATGCTAAGTCTAGAGGCGTTTGATTTGGTCAATGACCCCAAGGCCTATCCTGAGCAACTGGAACTTACCGAACTATGGCAACCCAAACGTGTATTCTTCAATACTTCCTGGTGGTTCTATGGAAGTCGGGAAAATTTCGAAAAAGCGGATAAATCCAACCTGGTAAAATTGGATGTCGGTGTCTACTATCCTGAATTGGGACTATCCAACAATGAGATGGCCTCTGTGGCCAGCAGCCAACATTTGTGCCAGGGCTTTGGAAGATTGACCACCCGTGGCTCCCAGGATGAGTATGTGGAATTGGTAAAAGGAGACATTCCCTCATCTGCAAATCTGTTTGATGGAATCGATACAAGTTGGTCAAGAATTGAAGGAGGCAAGCCGATTGGCGAGATTTTATATGAAATTGAGGAAAATTTCAATTTTCAGAATCCTTCAAAACATGTGCCGGAGTTGGTGCGGGCCTACCAGCTTTTGCAGAAGATAAATGATGCGCACTGGAGAATGTTAAAATCCGGGGCATTGAAAAACATTATTCTAGCTTGTTCCGGTCTTTATCTGGAGGCAAGTGCGGAGACTGCATCTACAACTCCTAAAAATTCAACTAAAATAAACTTTGAAATCCTAAACCGGAGTGACCTGCCCATCCGTTTAAAGGAAATACAACTCCTAGGATCAAATGGGAAACTATCCCCCAATATGGACCTCGGCAACAACAAAAAGGAAAACCTTTCCTTGGATTTGATGGTAGAGCCTACTCAAAAAATATCAGGCCCGTATTGGTTGCAAAAACCTTGGGATTTGGGCATGTACACCGTGGAACAACAGGAGCTTATAGGAAAGGCCGAGACACCCAAGGCATTTCAAGCAAGATTTACACTTTCTTTGGACGGGGTTGAAATCGCCTTTGACAAACCTGTGGTCCATCGATTTTCAAAACCAGATAAGGGCGAACTTTATGAACCTTTTGTAGTTTTACCCGAAGTGACCACCCAAATTGCTGAAAAAGTACTCATTTTTGCATCAAAGGACACTAAGGAAGTTACCGTAAAGGTCAAAGCGGGAAGAGATGCTATTTCTGGCGAAATACAACTGTCGCACCCACAGGGGTGGGTGGTAAATCCAAAAAGCGTGGCGTTTTCCATCGAAAAAGTGGGACAGGAGCAATCGGTAATATTTCAAGTAACCCCACCGGATGGGGACAATGAGGGTAAAATTGTACCTATAGCGAAAGTCAATGGCAAAGAGTATGACAAAGAGCTAATTGAAATCGCCTACGATCACATTCCGAAGCAATCCGTTCTATTAAAGTCCGAAGCCAAAGTAGTGCGCATGAACATCAATAAGACCGGGGAACATATTGCGTATATTATGGGGGCCGGCGACAAAGTTCCGGAAAGCTTGGAGCAAATCGGTTATCAAGTGCATTTACTGGACCCGGATAACATTCAGCCGGGTACATTAGAAAAATATGATGCTGTTGTTGTTGGTATTCGGGCTTACAACGTAGTGGAGTCCTTAAAATTCAAACAGCCGTTCCTGTTGGAATATGTAGAAAATGGCGGAAATCTCGTGGTCCAATACAATACGGCCAACCGATGGCGCAAGCAATTTGAAAATATAGCACCGTATAACCTATCCATTTCAAGGGACAGGGTCACTGACGAAAATGCCCGGGTTGAAATTATCGATAAGGAACATTCACTTGTCAACTTCCCCAATACCATCACAGCGGCTGATTTTGAAAATTGGGTTCAAGAACGGGGATTATATTTCCCCAATCAATGGAGCCCGGAATTCACTCCTATTTTATCCATGAACGATCCCGGCGAACCTCCCAAACAAGGAAGCCTCCTTGTAGCTCCTTATGGAAAAGGGCATTATATTTACACTGGCCTCAGTTTTTTCAGAGAACTTCCCGCTGGCGTGTCCGGAGCATACAAACTCTTCGCCAATATGCTATCCATCGGAAAAAGTGAAATGAAATCAGAAAACAATATCAAAGGATAATATGGACAAAAAATTTCAATGGAAAAGGGAATATACCATTGTCATCGTTCTTAATATCCTTTATGTTGCCATTTTTTATCTCATAATGGCATTTAACATCTAACCATAAGCATGGATATACTGGATTGGATTGTTCTGGGTACTACCCTTTTTTTCATTGTGGTTTATGGAGTTTGGAAAACCAAAGGCAGCAAAAATGTAGACGATTACGTACTGGGAGGCCATGACGCCAAATGGTGGACGATAGGTCTTTCTGTAATGGCAACCCAGGCAAGCGCTATCACTTTCTTGTCCACTCCAGGGCAGGCTTTCCATGACGGTCTCGGATTTGTACAATTTTATCTAGGTCTTCCCCTCGCCATGATTTTCATCTGTATGGTGTTCATTCCCATTTACAGAAAACTAAAAGTTTTTACCGCCTATGAAATGCTTGAGGGAAGATTTGATTTAAAGACGCGTACCCTGACCGCCATACTGTTCCTTGTCCAAAGGGGACTTGCTGCAGGAATCACGATTTTTGCGCCTTCCATTATTCTATCTGCAGTATTGGGATGGGACCTAAGGACATTGAACATCATCATAGGTATTCTGGTCATTGCCTACACTGTATCTGGAGGTACAAAAGCGGTAAGTGTGACCCAAAAACAGCAGATGTTCATAATCATGGTGGGCATGTTCTTTGCTTTTTTCTTTATTCTAGGCTCTCTACCTACTGGGGTTTCTTTTGGCGAAGCCCTTAAAATAGCTGGAGCAAATAACAAACTTCAGATTTTGGATTTCAGTCTGGATACCCAGAATAGATATACCTTTTGGAGCGGAATAACGGGAGGTTTTTTCTTGGCACTGGCCTATTTTGGAACTGATCAAAGCCAAGTTCAACGCTATTTGTCCGGTGAATCCATAAGGGAAAGTCAACTCGGTCTCATTTTTAATGGTGTTTTCAAGATTCCCATGCAGTTTTTCATTCTTTTGGTCGGTGTCATGGTTTTCGTGTTCTATCAGTACAATCCATCGCCGTTGAACTTTAATCCGGCAGCTACAGAAGTGGTTTTGGAGTCTGAGCATGGTGAAAAATACAAGGCCCTTGAAGCGGGCCATTTGGTATTGGAGCGTGAAAAGCGAATGGCACAACTCGCTTTTTCAGCGGCATTGGAGCTCAAAGAATACAATACCATCATCAAGGCGGAACAGAACATCCAGAAAATCAACCAGCAGGAACGCGCCAATCGCGAGGCTGCTCGGGATTTGATATCCAAGGCAGATGATTCTGTAGAGACCAACGACAAAGACTATGTATTTATCCATTTCATCTTGAAAAACCTTCCAAATGGCCTTATCGGGCTTCTTTTGGCCGTAATTTTATCTGCCGCAATGTCCTCCACCGCCTCCGAACTGAATGCTTTGGGGACCATTACCGCATTGGATTTGTACAAGCGGAACAAAAAGAAAATCATGGATGAGAAGCATTATGTGAAAGCCGCAAAAGGATTCACGCTACTGTGGGGTGTAGTCGCCATCTCAATAGCCTGTGTCGCCAATCTCTTTGACAATCTTATTCAATTGGTGAATATTATCGGTTCCATCTTTTACGGTAACGTACTTGGGATTTTCTTACTGGCATTTTTCTTTAAATACGTTAAGGGAGACTCAGTTTTTATCGCTGCTATTGTAACCCAAGTTATCGTGATCGTAGGTTGGTATTTTGATTGGATGTCCTATTTGTGGTTAAATGCGTTTGGATGTCTATTGGTCATCAGCTTGGCCCTGTTGATGGAAACCTTTGATGGATTCCTGCGAAAACCTCCGATAAAGTCATAAAAAAAGTCCGCCAAAGAGCGGACCTTTATCTTTTTTGTTGAATTATCTAAAGAGCTCCCCATTCTTTCAGCGAATCCTGATTTAGTTTTACATAGCCCTGGTTCCCAGCGGTTTCAGCCGCTGCCATTGATTTTTTAGCTGCTTCGATAGCCCCCTTCTTATCTCCTAGTTTTGCATATATCAAGGATTGTCTTCTCATCATCCAATATGCTTTTTCGTTCATGGATACAGCTTTGTCTATCCATTCCTTGGCCTTATTTAAATCTCTACCTTCTTCATAATAGTAGGATGCAGAAGCATATAGCTCGTTAGCACTAGGGCCAGACATCAACTTCGTTATACTCTTGTCCGCCTTTTCTGCCGTAGGTACTTCAAACTTTACACCAACATAAGACTTCTCCCACATAATACCCAGTGCCGCTCCGTTGTTATGGAGGTCATCAATTGTTATCGTAAAGGTCTCCACTGGGAACTCTATAGGAAATACTTCGGTCGTAGTTTTTGCTGCGACTTTGCTTTCGTCCCATTCCCGAGGTACCCCCCAATTATCAGTATCGGCATAAAAAAGAACTTCCCACGATGTCTTTCCCGGCTTTGTATAAATCGCATAAGAACCTGCTTTTAAAGTCTGTCCATCAATTGTTACATCGTCACTGAAACTAACTACTGTATTTTTATTGGCCCCGGTTCTCCATACCTTATCATAAGGTACAAGATTTCCAAAAATAGTTCTTTCCTTCATGGAAGGCCGGGAATATTCCACTGTTACCTCGGTCAACCCAACAGTTTGTATAATTTTGGATGACGGACTGGGTTGAGGGGTTTCCAATTGCGCTTCCAAAGATAGGGTAACCATCAAGGTGAACGCAAAAACAGCTAATTTTTTCATTTTAAACGTATTTTAGATTTGTTAGTGGAACAAAACTAAACAGAAAGGAAAGTTGCTTTTGTTAAGGAATCCTTAAAAGGCTTTGGTGTGTGGGAAGCAAAATTTGTTTTTGTTTAGTTTTTTTAATTTTTCATTAAACATTTTAGATTTATCTTTGTCAAAAACAAGGGATGCAATTGTATCAGCTTAAATCGAGACAGGCTTTGCCCATTACCAAAGAGCAAGCTTGGAACTTTTTTTCCAGTCCCAAAAATTTGAAGGTAATCACACCTGAACATATGGGATTTCATATTTTGGATGGAGCGGATACTGCTATATTTCCAGGTCAAATTATCCAATATCTGGTCAAACCCTTTCCTTTTTATTCAGTCAAATGGGTAACGGAAATCACACACGTGGAACCCGGTAAGTTTTTTGTAGATGAACAGCGTTTTGGTCCCTACGCACTTTGGCACCACAAGCATTTTATAAAGCCTTTGGAAAAGGGTGTTGAAATGCTGGATGTAGTTGATTACAAATTGCCCTTTGGAATTCTAGGTCGAATCGCGCATCCTATTTTGGTGAAAAAACAACTCGAAAAAATATTCAACTTCCGAGAACAAAAACTGACTGAACTCTTCGGAAAAATAGAGGGAGAGACCTCCAGGCTTGAATTAAAATCAATTTAAATGAAAAAAAACATCGTACTTATAGGTGGATCCTATGGTATTGGTTATGAAATAGCCAATCAAATGGTTCAGGACCACACCATTTATATCGCATCAAGAACCCGTGAAAACATTTCCAACGGTAATTTCAACCACATCCCGTTCGATGTTTTAACCGACGATATCGCTACGATACCCCTCCCAGAACAAATCCATGGTTTTGTCTTTTGCCCGGGTTCCATAAACCTAAAACCCTTGAAGATGCTCAATATGGAAGCTTTCCGACAGGATATGGAGCTAAATTTCTTCGCCATGGTCAATGTGGTCAAATCGATTGTCCCGAAAATGGCAGAAGGTTCCAGTATGGTTTTTTTTAGTACCGTTGCCGTATCAACAGGTATGCCTTTCCATACCAGTGTCGCGGCCGCAAAAGGTGCCATTGAAGGCTTTTCAAGGTCCATGGCCGCAGAATACGCACCAAAAATACGCGTAAATACCATTGCGCCTTCTCTTGTTGATACCCCGCTGGCCAAACGCTTGCTGAACAATGACAAAAAGAAAGAATTGATGTCCCAAAGACATCCTTTAAAACGGGTAGGAAACGTGAAGGACATTGCCAACATAGCTGTTTTTCTATTGAATACTGAAAATAGCTGGATTACCGGCCAAGTCATCGGTGTAGACGGCGGAATGTCTTCCTTAAACGTAAGTTAATGGCGCAAAAATTGAGTCTTTTTTGGTTCCGCCGTGATTTGCGTTTGGACGATAACGTGGGACTTTATCAAGCACTTCAATCGGAGAATCCGGTTATGCCCCTTTTTGTTTTTGATAGCGATATTCTTTCCAAACTTCCCAAAAAAGATGCACGGATCAGTTTCATTTACCAAGAACTGCAGAAGATACGTGAAGAAATGCATCTTAAATACGGGAGCAGCCTAGCTATATATCACGGTAAGCCTCTAACAATTTTCAAACAGCTAATCCAAGAATTCGAGATAGAGGCAGTCTACACCAATCATGATTATGAACCCTACGCTAGACATAGGGATGGGGAAATCCAAAAACTACTCGAAGCACACAAAATATCGTTCAAAACCTTTAAAGACCAGGTTATTTTTGAAAAAGACGATGTCCTTAAAGATGATGGTAAACCGTATGTGGTTTACACACCCTATAAAAATAAGTGGAAAGAAATCTTCAATTCGTCCATACACGTTTTAGATTACAGTCCCACTTCAAGTTTTGGGAACCTTATACAGGATACAACATTACCCAACTTAAAACTAAAGGACATCGGCTTTGTTGCATCTGAGATATCCGTGCCCCAATCCGTAACCTCTCCCCAACTTATCGATAATTATGAAGCTACCCGAAATTTTCCAGGTTTAAAACAAGGGACCTCACGTTTAGGTCCACACTTACGTTTCGGTACCATTTCAATTCGGAAAATGGTAAAAAAAGCAATGGGTGAAAACAATCCCGTTTTTTGGCATGAATTGATTTGGCGCGAGTTTTTTATGCAGATTCTTTGGCATTTTCCAAAAACCGTGGAACACGCTTTTAAGCCCAAATATGATAGGATTGTATGGAGAAACAACGAGGAAGAGTTTGAACGCTGGAAAAATGGTCAAACAGGATATGCCCTAGTAGATGCCGGAATGCGCGAGTTGAACACCACAGGATACATGCACAACAGGGTACGCATGTTGGTTGCTAGCTTTTTGTGCAAGCACTTATTGATTGATTGGCGCTGGGGAGAGGCCTATTTTGCAGAAAAACTTCTCGACTACGAACAAGCCAGTAATGTGGGAAATTGGCAATGGGCCTCTGGCAGTGGAGTAGATGCCGCGCCTTATTTCCGTATTTTCAATCCCATGACCCAAGTGGACAAGTTTGATAAACAGAAAGAGTACATCAATACTTGGGTTCCAGAACTACAGGAACTTACCTATCCGGAAAAAATGGTAGACCACAAAATGGCCAGGGAGCGCTGTCTTCGTGTCTACAAGGAAGCTCTTGGGTAATCCATTTTTTACTTGTTGAAACCAGAGTAGCTTTTTGTTTCAATTTCTTCAGGGTGAAGCATGTTACTTGTCGTTTTTACAAAGAATACAACGTATCCAAAAAACCTCAAACGAAGGATTTGAAAGACAAGTTGCCTTGTCCCGTTCCTTTACTATGCGCAACGCGGTTTAACTAAATTCCCAAAAAGCGTATCTTGGACCGTTATTTATTTCGGTGTTGCTTAAATCGATGAAGAAATTTCTTCTTTTGCCTTTTTTATTCGTAACTGCTACGGTCTGTGCACAATATAATCCATTGGCATTTTTTGAACCTCTAATGGGAAGGACCTGGAGTGCGGAAGGAGTATGGGAAAATGGTAGCGGATTCAGACAGGAAATCAATTTTGAATACAGTTTGGACAGTACGTTGGTGCTGGTCAAATCCAAAGGCTTTACCGATAAGCAGCAAACGACTTTTGGACCCAGAAACCACGGAATCCGAAAGTACGATCCCAATTCAAAATCCATCCAATTCTGGGAGTTCGATGTTTTCGGAAGTGTTACGAAGGGCATGGTAAAACAGGAGGGCAATGATATTCGATACACCTATACCTACGGAGAGACCCAGGTAACGGACCTATGGGAATTTGTGGACAAAGATACCTATACGTTCAAAGTAGGGGAATACGTTGGTGGTAACTGGACACAAACCTATTTAACCACAGAGTTTAACGCTATCGGAAAGCAAGGATATGGCTTTCAGTTCGACCACCAATCGTTAGTGGTAAAAAATCTTAGGAAGGCCGGTGATTTCTATCGAGATGTTTTTGGATTTGAGGAAATTCCGCACCCAGAACGAAAACCCGGTTTTCGTTGGTTCAATATCTATGGAAAATCACAACTGCACCTCATCAAAAAGGAAGTTGTGGAATTCAAGAAAGATAAGAGTATACATCTATGTCTCTCCACGAAGAATTTAGAACATCTCATTGAACGTTTGATGGAAAAAGAAATCACGTTTTATGATTGGCCGGGCAATGTAAATTCAGTCACCGATCGTGCTGACGGAGTACAACAAATATACATTCAAGATCCTGAAGGGTATTGGATTGAAATCAATAATGCACCCCACTAAAAATACTGTCCAATGCCAAAAACAATGCCATTGGAACCGTCTTCAGAAACGCCAATGCCATAATCCAGTCTAAAAACCGCATTGAAAATACGTTTGTGTATAAATCTAACCCCAAATCCGGGAAATACACGGACGTTGCTTCCACTAAACAACTCTGAAAAATCTTCACCAGGATTTCTCCAAGAACCGGCATCTATAAAAGCGTTTCCTTGGAAGGCAAACCATCCTCTTTCATAAAATGTATGACGATATTCCGTATTTAAAACAATGGCAGCGGTACCTCGGTCCACAGTATTCCCCACGCCGCGAATATTCAATTGATTGTCCAAGGTAAAAGGAGCAAAAGGCGAATCCTCATTCCCAATAGAGGCCGCCAAACGTAATCTGGAGGCCCAATTGCCGCGCTCCCTAACCTTTTTGTAGTAAATGAAATCATTTCTTATCGAGAGAAAATCGCCCAAAAAAGTTTCGGCTTCCCCTTCCCCATCCAAAAAAGTAAAATATTGCGCGGTAAACTCATTGTTGACACCGTCAATATATTGATAATCAATATCTACATTGATATGTCTGTAAAATGCACGATATACCAACTTATCCGCTGAAAGCGATAAGGGTGCGTCGGGCACAGGAACCTCACCTATAAAATCATAAGACTCTTTTACAAAACTCGCCCCTATCTCAGCTTCATTATGAAAGTCAAACGAAAAAATAAGATTTGCCTCAGCAGATTGACTGTTAAATCTGTAGTCCTTGGTTCCCTCCGTGAAAAATACGGGTTCCTGGGTGGTCTGGTCTTGAAAACTGAAACCTACTCCCAATTTGTCGCTGAAAAGAAATGGGTGTTCATAAAAGAATCCATAGGAATTGAAAACGTTCCTTGCATAAAAGGCTCCCAACAGCTGATTATTTCCCAAAAAATTAAACTCAAATACTGAAAGTCGATAGGCAAAATCCCCATTGTTGGCAGTAGCGATCCGTAACCCCGGAATAATGGTGAAATTCTCTACAATCTCGTAGCGTAGAATATTTTTTCCCGCTTTTTCCTCAATGGAATACGAAGCATTGGCTATTCCCGGTAGACGCTTTAAGCGTTCTACATCTGTACGGATCTTCAAGGAATCATAAGGACTATCAGGTTTTACTTTTACCAAACGTCGCAAAAAACGTTCCTTGGTACGTTTCAAACCGGAAAACTCCAATTGGTCAACGGTTTGCTGGGAAAACGAAAAAGACGTCACCAGTAAAAAACACAGGATAATTTTATACATCCGCATAGGGTTTGATGTTGATTATGACGAATTCCATACAGTTTCCATACAGTTTCTTAACACTTTTTAAGATAACCTCTGATTTTAACGCTAGTTTAAATCTCTTTAAAGCAATAATTTTAGAAAAACTTGCGGTATGGAACAATTCGCATTCCAAACATTTCCCTTAGGTTTTCCCTGGCCAACGCAAAATCCTTTTCTTTTTTGCGCGTATCATTTAGACCGTTATCCGAGAGGTAATGAAAATATGGGACCGGACACTAAACTTTTGATGGGCAGGAACCTTGGAAATGACTTCACACTAAAAGATGGGTGGCGGATGTACCATGGGGCCACAATTCCCGGCTTTCCCTACCATCCACATCGCGGTTTTGAAACGATCACCCTGGTGAACAAAGGGTATTGCGATCATTCGGATTCATTAGGTGCTGCAGGTCGATTTGGTGAAGGGGACGTACAATGGATGACCGCTGGCCGGGGAGTACAACATTCCGAAATGTTTCCTCTTTTAAATGAGGATAAAGATAATCCCTTGGAGCTTTTTCAAGTATGGTTGAACCTGCCCAGAAAAGATAAGTTTGTGGAACCCCACTTCAAGATGTTGTGGCACGAAGACATTCCCGTTCTACAGGAGGAAAATGCCCAGGTCAAGATTATTGCAGGCAACTATAAAGGAACTCAAGCCTTGGACGCAGCACCGGACTCGTGGGCATTTACCGCTGAAAACCATGTTGCCATTTGGCAAATACGGGTGTCCCCAAAAACAACATATATACTTCCAGGAGCAAAAACGGAAGTCAACCGTAGTCTGTATTTTTACAAAGGTTCTGAGATCTTTACCGGTGACCGCAAAATCAATGTGAATTTTGGTATCCATTGGAATGGAACCGAGGATATCAGCTTAAAAATTGGAGAAAAAGAAGCCCATTTCTTGGTATTACAAGGAAAACCCATCAATGAACCTATCGTCAAATATGGTCCTTTTGTTATGAACTCTGAAGAGGAAATTCAGCAGGCGATGGAAGAATACAGACTGACACAATTTGGGGGATGGCCGTGGCCCTATCCGGATAACGTGCACGAAAAAAACAAGGGGCGCTTTGCCCTCTATCCTAATGGAGAATTAGTTAAAAAATAGGGTTTTCGTTTAATTTTTGGCGCCAATTGCTCGAATTTTATTGGAAAAACTTCAACAAAATTCTATATTTGAGATATCCTATACCAATATATAACATGCATTCGTTAGTTTATCGCTCTCAGGCGATTGATACTTTTGCAGTATCAGATATCTATAAAATGTTAAGCGATGCGAGAGAATTCAATTCGCGTCATAACATTACCGGTTGTCTTTTGTACCATAACAATCAGTTTTTACAGCTTTTAGAGGGAGAAGAAAAGGAAGTGGAAAAGCTTTTTAAACGGATAAGTAAGGATGCTAGGCACCATGATCTGGAAATTATTTGTGAAGAGCGGGGATTTAGCCGTCTTTTTAACGATTGGAGCATGGCTTTTCACGATTATGGTCAAAACGGTAGTTCGGCAAATCTAAAACTAGGGCAGATAGATGGTTTTTTTGAAAAATCGAACACCTTTATGAAACCCACCAAATTGGCGATTCCTTTTTTTACAAACGTTAAGGACATTCTGTTCAATACCAACTAAAGTTCCAGAGACAAAGACTACCTCTCGCTAGACCCTGACAATATCCGCTCCTATGGCGCGCAATCGGATATCAATATTTTCATATCCCCTGTCAATTTGTTCGATATTCTGGATTGTGGAAGTACCCTTGGCAGAGAGTGCCGCAATCAGAAGGGAGACTCCCGCGCGTATATCTGGGGAAACCATCGTGGTCGCCTTTAAAGTAGATTTGAAATTGTGACCGATAACGGTAGCTCTATGGGGATCGCATAAAATGATTTTGGCCCCCATGTCAATTAATTTATCCACGAAAAATAGACGGCTTTCAAACATTTTCTGATGGATGACCACTTCACCGTGGGCCTGAATGGCAACCACCAATAAAATACTTAGCAAATCTGGGGTCAATCCCGGCCAGGGAGCATCGGCAATGGTCAATATAGAACCATCAATATAGTTTTGGATTTCATACCCATCTTCATGCTTTGGGATATAAATATCATCGTTTCTTCTTTCCAATTGTATTCCCAACTTTTGAAAAGCATTCGGAATTTGGCCCAAGTCGTTCCAACTCACATTTTTTATGGTGAGCTCACTTCGGGTCATGGCGGCTAATCCGATCCAACTTCCTATTTCTATCATATCCGGCAACATTGTGTGCGTTGTGCCCTGCAGAGATTCAACGCCTTCAATGGTTAATAAGTTAGAACCTATTCCCGAAATTTTAGCCCCCATCCTATTCAACATCTTGCAAAGTTGCTGGAGATAGGGCTCGCAAGCCGCATTATAAATGGTAGTGGTTCCCTCTGCCAAAACCGCCGCCATTACGATGTTGGCAGTTCCTGTTACCGAAGCCTCATCCAAAAGCATATAGGCTCCCACCAGTTTATCTGCTTCTACACCATAAAAATATTCTTCGCGATTGTACCTAAATTTAGCTCCGAGCTTGATAAAACCTTCAAAGTGGGTATCCAGACGTCTTCGCCCAATTTTGTCGCCTCCCGGTTTTGGAATATAACCTTTACCGAACCTTCCTAGTAATGGACCTACCAACATAATGGAACCTCTTAGCCCTCTTCCGTCCTTTTTGAATTGATTGGATTGCAGATATTCGAGATTGATATCGTCTGCCTTAAAAGTATAGGAACCTTTGCTCTTCTTTTGAATTTTTACGCCCAAATCCTCTAAAAGCGCTATCAATTTATTGACATCAATAATATCGGGAATGTTGTGGATGGTAACCTCCTCTGGAGAGAGCAACACAGCGCATAAAATCTGAAGGGCTTCGTTTTTGGCTCCCTGCGGAGTGATATCACCATGAAGCTGGCGACCGCCCGTTATTCTAAAAGTACCCATACAGTTTTAGAATTCAATACCTTTTTTTGGACCTGCCGTTGCGTTGGCCTTTCTTGTTGCCCCCGCTGTTCCTATTGGATTTTGTTACGCGATTTTTTAAGAATTGATCGCTGTTGGTTAGGTTTTCCCCATTAGGTGCCAAATCAATCTGACCCTCGCTCAACTCCTTCAAATGCTCAAAGATGACGGCATCTTCCACACTGTCTTTATTCCAGTTCAGATAGCATTTCTTCATGTGATTGGCAATGGCGTATTCCAATCCGGTCCGCATATCTCCTTTTTCCCATTTGATGGCCACATCAATCATGCGCTTGATGTTGTTTCCGTAAAAACGGTACTTCGGATGGTTCTGGGGATACTCCAACGGTTCAGGACGCTGCTGAAGTACCTCTTTTGATGTTATTGGAAAGGGAGAATCCACGTCCAGTTTAAAATCGGACATAATGAACAATTGATCCCATAGCTTGTGCTGAAAGTCGGGTACATCCCGAAGATGAGGCTGTAAGTTACCCATCACACTGATTATGGCCTTCGCCACTTTGTTGCGCTCTTCTCTATCCGCAATGGATACAGCATGGTCCACCATTTTTTGAAAGTGACGACCGTATTCGGGAATAAAAAGTTTGGAACGCTCTGTATTGTATTCTAAATGTTCTACTTGATTCAAATTAAAAGTATTAAGAAATTAATGCAATGGAAAGTATTACTTATACCCAGCGCAAAATAGTAAAATTATGGCAATTGCCTCCATTAAAGTGAAATAACCCCCTCTACCGTGGCCACTTCTTTATATTTGGCTATGACCGCATCTGGATCATCCATGTTTACCGTAATGGAGACGCTGGTATATGTACCTTTTTTCGACTTTTTAGACTCAATGACCGCGCCCGTATTGTCGAAAAAAGAGGTGATTTTTTCTATCTTTTCATCATCGGTGGGTACTATAAATTTGTAAAGGTAATTAGAAGGCCACTTGGTATCTTCAAAAAGTTGTTCCCTCAAACGCCCGTAAAACTCCTCGGATTTATCTTCGTCCATACCTTTCGTTTTGACAAAGATAGAGCATCTACGAGAATTTTTTTTCCTTGCTCCTATTTCCTTACTTTGTATATTGAAATTATTGTTTTTGGAGAATAGAAAAATTGTAATCACCGGTGCTCCCGGAACCGGAAAAACATCAATAATAAAAGGTCTTGAGGAGAGAGGTTTCCCTTGTTTCCACGAAATCATAAGAGAAATGACCTCCAAAGCAAAAAGTGAGGGCCATCCAGAGACGTTTACCTCCAATCCCCTACTTTTCGTAGAGGATTCCCTTCAGTTCAACAAGGACTTGTTGAAAGGAAGGATCGAACATTTTAAAAAATCCCTTACATTGGAACAGCCCGTAATTTTTTTTGACCGAGGTATTCCCGATGTACTGGCCTACATGGATTTTTTTGATCAACCCTATGATGAAGCGTTTACACGTGCAAGTCATGTAAACCGATATGACCGTGTTTTTTTGCTACCACCTTGGAAAGAAATCTATGTTTCGGACAACGAGCGCTTGGAATCTTTCGATGAGGCACAAAAGATACATGCCGCTTTAGAGGACACCTATTCCCATCTGGGTTACGAACCCATACTTGTCCCTAAGCGTACGGTTCCAGAACGAATTGATTTTGTTCTGGAAAAACTCAACGACTAAAGATGCTTCAAAAAGCAAAAACCGTTTTACAGGATTTTTGGGGTCATTCGAATTTCAGAGGTTCCCAAGCAGATATCATAAGTGCGGTCTTTGATGATAAAGATATTTTGGCTCTACTGCCAACGGGTGGTGGAAAATCCATTTGTTATCAAGTCCCCGCTATCTGTATGGAAGGAATTTGTATAGTGGTATCACCCCTGGTAGCATTAATACAAAATCAAGTTGACGATTTAAAAAAAAGGGGGGTTAAAGCGATAGCACTGACAGGAGGTATCCCTTTTGACGAACTAAATGACCTATTGGATAATTGTTGCTATGGCAACTACAAATTTCTGTATTTATCTCCCGAACGATTACAGCAGAGCTTGATTCAAGAACGAATCAAAGAGATGAACGTAAATTTGATCGCAATAGATGAGGCCCACTGTATTTCACAGTGGGGAAATGATTTTAGACCCGCTTACCTTCATTGTTCCCTGTTGCGGGAATTGGCACCGGGAAAACCTTTTTTGGCCTTAACTGCAACGGCAACAACCCGAGTGATAGAGGATATTGTCCGAAATTTGGAACTAAACAATGTCCAACTTTTTAAAGATTCATTCGCCAGAAAAAATATTGGATTGAGCGTTCAACATCGGGAGGACAAGCCCTATTATTTAAAGAAGATGTTGGTTTCGGTAGATGCTTGCAGCATCGTTTATACACGATCCCGGAAAACAACGATTCAAATTAGCCAATTTCTGATTGAACAGGGTATGAATGCCACCTTTTTCCATGGGGGCCTATCCAAATTGGAAAAAGAGCACCGCCTTCAAAAATGGATGGAAAACGACATACAGATCATCGTGGCCACCAATGCGTTTGGAATGGGAGTGGACAAGCCGGACGTTCGCCTCGTTGTCCATTATCAAATTCCCGATAGTTTAGAAAGCTACTTTCAAGAAGCGGGAAGAGCGGGAAGGGATGGGAAACCTTCAAAAGCTGTTATATTGACAAATGTAGCGGACAGGACCATCGCACAAAGACAATTTTTGGAATCTTTACCGGATGTTGGTTTTTTGAAAATCCTGTACAAACAGCTAAACAATTTTTGCCAGATTTCCTATGGGGAATTGCCCGAAAAGTCCTTCGGACTTCATTTCAGCTCATTTTGTAAACGATATAACTTCGATTCGAATCTTACCTACCAAGGACTCCAAATCCTAGACCAAAACTCGGTAATATCCCTTTCGGATAACTTTCGGCAACGCACCACGCTGCAGTTCTTGGCAAAACGACAGGATTTTATTTCGTATACCGGGAAATATCCCAAATATCAAGCTACTTTACAGACGATTCTGCGTACCTACGGCGGTATTCTGGATTTTGAAACTAAAATAGACCTTGCTCTTATTGCGAAAAAAACCAAGGTTCCTGAAACCGCTTTAGATACTCTTTTAAAGCAACTTCATGCAGACGGTATCGCTCGTTACCAAACCCAGAATAAGGATCTTGAGGTGACCTTTTTGGTTCCCCGTGAAGATGACCGAACCATCAATGCTTTTGCAAAAAAAATAAGGTCCTTGCAGAAAGTGAAGAAGCAAAACCTAAAATCCATGTTCGATTTTATCGATAATACTCGTATTTGCAGAAGTCGGTTTATATTGAATTATTTCGGTGAAGCATCGGCCACTAACTGCGGTATATGCGATATTTGTACCCAAGAGGAGACCATTCCAATGACGGTCCTAAAAGAAAAAATCTTTGATATGTTAAGGGAACAACCGCATTCTTCGAGAAAGATAGCTTCACATCTTGGAGCTGGGGAGAGACAAATTCTTGCAGCGCTACGACTCATGCTGGAGGATGGTATAATTCAACTGAACCATAAAAACGAGTATGTCCAAAACAAAGAATAAATCCCTCCGCATAGTTTTCATGGGCACCCCAGAATTTGCCGTGGAAAGCCTAAAACACCTTTTGGGCGCTCAACTCAACCTTGTCGGTGTCGTAACGGCGCCGGACCGTCCTGCTGGGAGAGGGCGTAAAATTCAAGAATCTGCGGTTAAAAAATTTGCCGTTGCCAACGGAATTAGGGTATTGCAACCTCTGAAATTAAGGGATGAATCCTTCTTGGAGCAGCTACGAGAACTTGACGCGAATTTACAGGTGGTCGTGGCCTTTCGAATGTTGCCCAGAGCAGTATGGGAAATGCCCGAATACGGAACTTTTAATCTGCACGCCTCACTTTTGCCACAATACCGAGGTGCTGCTCCCATTAACTGGGCCCTGATGAACGGTGAGACAGAGACGGGGGTCACTACCTTCTTTATAGATGATAAAATTGATACCGGACATATGATCCTCCAAACCAAAGAGGCAATTACTCCAGGGGACAATGCGGGAAGCTTACATGATCGACTAATGTCCATTGGTGGGCGATTGGTTGTGGAGACTTGTACCTTAATTGCCCAGGGGGATGTGGAAACGCATCCCCAAAAACAATCGGACCTGCTTAAACCAGCCCCAAAAATCAACAAGGAAACTTGTAGAATTGATTGGAGCAAGCCAATGGACCAAATCCAAAATCACATTCGCGGTCTAAGTCCCTATCCGGGAGCGTGGTCGTTCCTTAAAAAATCCGCTGAAGCGGAAATGACCCAATTAAAAATATTCAAGAGTCGCTTCGAAATACAAAACCATTCCTTTACTACAGGTAGTATTATCCACTCCAAAAAAACGATGAAAGTAGCTGTCCAAAATGGATTTATCGTTTTACTGGAGATACAATTTCCTGGAAAAAAAAGAATGAATATCAAAGAAACGCTTCATGGACAGAAGCTGGGAGAAAATGCAGAAATGCGCTAAAGCCACGTCATTACTGGCCTGAGAAAAAGCGTACTTTTCATATGACTTTATCAACAAACGTTTCAAGTTATCAACAAAAACCTTGAATTCCCTTGAATTTACTTGCGTGAACTGCAAATCCATATAAATTTGTCCAGTATTAAATTTTATTTAACAACAATTAATTTATTTCCATTATGAACAAAACAGAATTAATCGATGCTATGGCAGCTGATGCAGGCATCACCAAAGCAGCAGCAAAAAAAGCATTGGAATCTTTCTTGGGAAATGTTGAGGGATCTCTTAAAAAAGGAAACCGAGTTTCTTTGGTAGGTTTTGGTTCTTGGTCTGTAGATCACAGAAAAGCTAGGGATGGTAGAAATCCACAAACTGGGCAGACCATTAAAATTGCAGCAAAAAATGTTGTAAAGTTCAAGGCAGGTGCTGAATTGAGCTCTGCGGTCAACTAATCCATTTGTCTTTAAAAAATATATCAAAAGCACTTCACCTCAGAAGTGCTTTTTTTATTCGTTTTCCCTTGATTTTTGTATTTAAAAGAGAATACTTACATTTAGAAATAAGATTAAAGTACCATGGATTATGATAAGCCAACAAAAGGAAAGCTGCTGATTGCGGAACCGTCGCTTACCGGTGATGTATCCTTTAACCGGTCTGTGGTCTTATTGGCAGAACACAATCACGAAGGTTCTGTGGGCTTTATTTTAAACAAACCCCTGGACTATAATATTTGCGACCTAATTTCCGAGATTACCATCCCTTTTAAGGTGTTCAACGGAGGTCCCGTGGAGCAGGATAATCTCTATTTTATCCATAAAGTACCGCATCTTATTGATAATAGCATTGAGATTTCAGATGGTATCTTTTGGGGAGGAGATTTTGAAAAAACAATAGAGCTTATCAACAATAAAACCATTACTGAGATGGACATCCGCTTCTTTTTGGGGTACTCAGGATGGGCCTCCTGCCAACTTGATGAAGAACTCGATAGTAATTCGTGGGTCGTTTTGAAAAATGATTACCAAAGTGCTATCCTGGAAAAATCCTCCCGCGCCTTTTGGAAGGAAAAAATGTTGGAGCTCGGCGGGGATTATCTGATTTGGTCCAATGCACCGGAAAACCCTACCCTGAACTAGCGAGTTCCAATCTTGCCTTTGTATTCAGCTTTCCCAATATTCTTTTTGTCAAGGTAGTTTCGTACGCTTTTTTTCTATATTTCGTAATCGGAAGTATTCCGCTTATTGTATTGGTAATGAACAGCTCATCGGCCTTCTGTAGTTCAAAGGGCGATATCGATTCTTCCAAAAGTCCAAGTCCCTCATCCGCAGCAACTATTTCCATAAGTTTCTTTCGGACAATTCCGTTCAAACAGCCATCTTTCAGTGGAGGGGTCTTTACTTGGTTCCCACTTACCAAAAAAACATTTCCATTGATGGCCTCGACCACCTGTTTTTCTGAATTGAGCAACAAGCAGTTTTGATATCCATTTTCCTTGGCATAAACGCCAGCCAACACATTCAGTATTTTGTTTGTGGTTTTCAATTGGGACAGCATGTCTTTGTTCAAAAAATAGTCCCTAAAAAGCTCTACTTCATAGTGGTTCTCTTGAAACAGATAAAAGGGAGATTCCATTTTAGAGGCTTCGATTACATACGCTACCTGATTGTCTTCCGGTATGTACAAACCACCGTCCTTTCTAAAAACCGTCATCCGAACCCTTGCAGCGCCCTGCTCCAGATTATTCTTGCGGACCGTTGCTATAATTTCATCTTGAATGTATTCCAAGGTAAAGTTCATGGGAATTTCCATCCGTAGCATCCGCATGGATGCCATTAACCTGAAATAATGGTCCTCCCAAAAAAAGATTGATCCTTTTACAACCCGTAGTGTTTCAAAAACCCCATCGCCATACTTAAATCCTCTATTGGTATGAGTTAGCACAGCTTCTTCTTTTGAAAAGAAATGTCCGTTACGATTGACCATAAAAAAGTCCCTTTTAAAGAGGGACCAAAGATACGCTTTACTGCTATTATTGTCTACTTGGAACCAAGTACTTGTTTTAGGTCAGATACCTGATTTTCCCAGAGCATCTTTGCCTCATCCAGTTCATCTTCCTCAGCAAAATCGGTAATGAAGAGCGAAACATCCTTAGTGATTTCATCAACAATGATACGCATTTCAAAAAAGCTGTCATCTTCATTCTCTTCCCAGGAAAACTTGACAAATTCATCGCTCTTCCGTTTCAGCATTTTTGCATTTTCCTCGGCACCGTCCCAGATGAAGGTAAATAGCTCGCTTCTGGAATTCACGTTATCTGCATACCATTCTGAGAGACCGGAAGGTGTAGAGATATATTGGTACAATAGCTGAGGCGATGCTTGGATGACGAATTCAATTTCGAATTTGATTTTATCACTCATTCTTATGCTTGGTTTTTCCTAGTAATAATGGATATAATTGGGTAAGATATAAAAATAAATATCAAATAATAAATTAATAATGAATTTTGATTCGGGAAAAATTAAACTTTATATTTGCACCCGTTTTACCGTACCACGGCGAGGTAGCTCAGGTGGTTAGAGCGCAGGATTCATAACCCTGAGGTCGGGAGTTCAAGTCTCCCTCTCGCTACAACAAAACACCCAAGATTATAGGTCTTGGGTTTTTTATTTGATTACAATTTGTGCAATTCCAATCAAGTAAAGAAAAATTCAAATGGATGCCTAAAAAGGAATTGGGGCCTGTTCTAAGGATAAATGTAGTACGCGTATAGATAGTGTTCTATCAGTAGTCCTATCAGATAAAAATATCATCCGAAATAAGGTCATTAAAACTGATTTGTTTCAGCAAGTTTCTTAAAAATACATCAACCTAAGCCCTTTTCTTTCGAGCTTTTAAAAACGTGAACGGAATCCTTTCTAAATGGATTAGGTACCCTCTTGGAAAAGATTCAGCTGCGGATTTTGTTTGTCAGGTTTGCCCATATGACCTGTTACGGTCCTTCCGCCGTAGCGATGCGATTCCCTGTTCTCTTTTGCTATAAGTTCATCCATATCGGGGTTCGCTTCGAAGTGCGCTTCCGCCTTTTTTGCAATTTTGGAAAGCTTTTGAATGGATCGCAATTTATCCGTATTTTGAATTTTCGCTCGCTCCACTGCTTTTGATAAAACCGAAATGGTCTCATCATATACCTTTGTGGGAACGGGAAATGGCTTACCTCCCTTTGCCCCATGCGCAAACGAGAAACGGGCAGGGTCTTTAAACCGGTTTGGAGTTCCATAGATTACTTCACTCACCAATGTTAGGGATTGTAGGGTTCTTGGACCCATACCTTTTAGTAGAAGTAATTCCTCAAAACTTTGCGTTTCCATCTCTTGGGCCAGCCATAAAACAGTTCCCAAACGTTTCAAGTCCACATCTTTTGTCTTTATCCCACTATAGGAGGGCAGGTGCATATGTGGTATTTCGCTCAATACCTTTTCAGGAGGTTCACATGCTAGATCCAAAAGGGCTTTTTGTGCAGGAAGCGCTTTTTTATCCACTAAGTTTAGAATCTTACCTTGGTTGTCCCCACAGATAGCAGTATGTGGCTCTTCGATAAAACTGCGGATGTCCTGGCTATGCCAATGATAACGTCTCGCCTTTCCCGTTACTGGCTGCATACCTTGTTGTATGACCGTCCAATCTCCTGCACTACTTACCAAAAACGCATGTAAGTATATGTTGAAACCGTCCTGAATGGCGGTATTATCCACTTTGGCCACCAGCTTGCTTGCACCGGCCAATTTTTTTCCGTCAAGGCCTGTCCAATTTCCAACATTTAAAAGTTCTTGGGGGGTTCGCCGCGAGTTATGCCCTTTGCCGCCACAAACAAAAAGCCCTAAATCACGAGATACGGGATTCAAAGCTTCCTTCAAAGCACTCGTAATTGCAGTTGTTACGCCAGATGAATTCCAATCCATCCCGATGACAGCTCCGAAACTCTGAAACCAAAATGGGTCAGATAAGCGTGATAAAAAACCTTGGGTACCTTCTTCTAGCAGAATAGCTTCAACGATGGGACGGCACAAGGATTTCATCCGGGCAAAAAGCCACGGCGGAATGCTTCCGCCCATTAGTTTTAAATCTGCAACTCCCGATTTTTCCATAGCTCCCTAAAGGTACGGCTTTCTTTTCCGTAAAAATAGCGGTATATGTTATCCTAGATGAATTGCTTATTAATCGCACGTCGTTGCACCATGCTAGATTACTGCCGAGGAAGTAACTTCGTTGTGGTAACGGTCACAGAATCAATCTTGCTACGGGAAAAGTAAACTGGAAAATATTCATCCCTTGCCCAAGGCTCAAACAAATTGTCATAAAACGGACTATCGGGATTACCCGATTGTCCCGGACCATTGGACCCCAGGGCAGCATCCCAATCGCCAGTGTTTACAATTATACGAAAGGAAGCCCCACTGCGCTGTCTTAAGTTACTGCCGGTTGAACCCGGAGTATAGGCGTTCCCACCTCTCGGTAAAGGTCCTAGATTCAGTTTAGACCGAATGGAATCATTTACAGCTTCGCCAAGTGCATGCTGTATGTAGGTATGTTTGTTCTTCTCCTGACCATATTCCCAGGAGTCCATATCCGGTCCCAACCTCTTTTGCAGGTCTTCCACAGCTTTTAAAAAAGCATTGGCCAAAAAGGTATTTCTACCCAGGATGGGATTTGGTCCAAACCGTGAATCCGGTGCTTTGAGCCATTCTATAATTCGCGCCAATTGAATACTTGGCACAATGCCCTCTGCTTCTGTGGGGACAAACTGCTCTTTCGCCATTGTTTTTATTTGGTCTTCCCAGGATACATAAATGGCTGCGGGAATGGAATTCGCTTCAAGTTTATGGTCCCAGCCTGTGAGCTTGTCCTTGGCTTCCGCAGCTTTTCCCTGAAAAATTAGCTGCTCTAGCATAGGCACCAACCGTTTTGCGGGAATCGAGAGATAATCCGTTTGTAACGCTTTCATATCCTCCATTGTCAACAATTTATCCGTCTTGAGCACTTGGTCAACTCGGTCTCCACGATAAGGGTCCGACCAGGAAAAACCAATAGCATCCCAATGCTCATAATCTGGCGGGGTCACATTTTGGTTCGCTGTAGCAATAAAACCTTTGGAAGGATTATAATCGTTCGGTTTTTCCGGGATAGGTAAATAACCGTCCCATTCATAGCGTCCATCACCTGGAACCGGAACAAGGCCGCTAAAATTTCTTCGAATAGGTGCTATCCCTACCGCTTGCCAGCCAATGTTTCCTTCTTTATCTGCCCAAATCATATTTTCACCAGGAATATGACTGTAGGCGCAAGCTTCTCTAAATTCTTCCCAAGTTTTCGCTTGATCCATTCGCAAAGAGGCCAAATAGGGAGACCCTCCCGGTTCCAGCCAAGCACACCGTACCGCATAGGCGATATTGTTTTTTGTATCGATGTATGTGACAGGCCCGTGCTGGGTGTAGTATAAATCTACCTTGCGGTTGTTTAAGCCTTTTATCTTTATCGTTTCAGTGATCTTTGTCATGTCTACCCAATCGCCCTTGTATTTATACTGGTTGGGATTGTCAGGATTCAGTTCATACACATAAAGGTCTTCACCATCTGTTCTAAAAACGGTAAGTCCCCAAGACCCATATTCATTATGCCCGATGGAAATACCCGGAATTTCAGGTTCTCCCCCACCAATAACATTCCATCCTGGTGCAACCAGATGTGTCATGTACCGCAATGATGGAACGGCAATGGTTCTATGCGGGTCATTGGCCATGTAGCTGTTGCCGTCCAACATAAGACTTCCTTGAATCACCCAGTTATTGCTTCCGATGCCATAAACATCATTTTTGTCTTCGTAATCGGATAGTATTGTTGCTTCTGCCGCGGTACTTCGGTAAGTGGAAACAATATGGTCTTTTCCAAAGGCAACAGGCTTGCGATAGGCGTTGTAAAGTTCCAAGATATTATCTGAAAGTAAATCTGTATTAATGCTGGTGTCAATTGTCAAATTGGGCTCTTTGGGATGAAACCAGTATAAATCTTTGACCATTTTGGGACCAAGTTTTGCCACTGCGCGCCCTATTTGCAGTTCTTGGCCTATATTTCCCAATAAACCTTGGTGCCTTGAGATTACCACATCAGGGGTCCATTTTTGTGGCTTTATGTCCAAAAGCTTAAACTCTAGTGGTAACTTTTCAGGTGTTTTTAGAATAGCGTCGATATACGCATTCACCCCTTGCGTATATGCGGTTATGATTTCAACGCCATCTTTATGATAGTGGTTCATTTCGGTAATCATATCGCCCCTAAACTGAAACAGGCGCGTGCCAATGTCGCGTTTTAGTTCTTCTTCACCCAGTATTTCAGCCACGGTGCCAGTGGCCTGTCTTCGCCATATTTCAAATTGGAAAAGTCTATCTGCCGCCGCCGCATACCCTTGTGCAAAAAAGAGGTCATGTTGGTTCTTGGCATATATATGGTTAATGCCCCATTTATCCCTAATAATCTCAACAGGTTCCTTCAATCCCTCGGCCATCAATTGGTTCTCAGGCACAGTTTCAGAATCGTCACAGGAAAGGAAAGCCGCGACGAAAACTAGTGTGAATATTTGTCTCATTCTATGGTGTTGCTTGGTTAATTTTTTTTACAATCAACTAATGATTTATGCATTCATTTCTCAAGAGTGCAACATAAAATCTATTTATTTTAAAAGGCGCAAAAGCCCCTGCCGAATCGGTCAATTGGATTTTTTGAAATCCAAAACTATATTGTCAATCTAGAGGTGAAAATACAGCCTTGTCCACTATGCCGATTATTCACCCGTTTAACCTTCTATCACTATTTTTTTGCGAAGCTAATCACAAAAGATGCCACTGTATTCCAACTATCTTTCATTGATTCCAGTTTTTAGCTTATTATTTTCATCTTTTCCAACAAAAAGGAAGCATTCATGTTTTTACATACTCCAGCTTTCAATTGATAGTCGAAATGGAGCTCGTCATTGTTGATTTCCGTTTCAAAAAAATAGTTTTTTACCGAAGGTAACTCTTCCGCTAGACTGCAAAGGCTCAAGTCATGCGTCGCGATAATTCCAGCTACCTGCATTTGAACCAACCTTTCAATCAATTTTTTAGACCCTGCCGCTTTATCTACACTATTGGTTCCTTTCAAAATTTCGTCCAATACTACAAGGTAGGTATCCTTTTCCAATTGCTCTATTATCAACTGAAGTCGTGACAACTCAGAGAAAAAGTAGGAACTCTGGTCCGCTAAGGAATCACTGGTACGCATGCTGGTAATCAGTTTTATTGGATAATACCTACTCTGCCGTGCACAGACTGGCAGGCCAAGGTTGGACATTAGAACAAAAAGAGAAACGGTTCGTAAAAAAGTGCTCTTACCTGCCATGTTTGCCCCGGTAATGACAAAAAAATCGTTTTGCCCAAGACTTAAATCACTGGTTACTCTTTCCTTACTTTGGATTAAGGGATGTCCAATTGATTCGGCATTAATCAAGACCCCGGGTTCTTTGAGAATTTCAGGATATGAAAACTCAGGATGGTTGAAACTGAAGGTGGCCAAGGTGTTGTAGGCGTCAAAAAAGGCCACAGTTTTAAACCACTGCTCTACTAAACCACCATTTTCAACAATCCATTTTTCTACATAGGCGGCACTGTGTATGTCCCAAAGAAAGAAGCCATTTCCAAACAAAGCGACCAAAAGGTTGTTTCTATTATCAAATCTCTCCAAAGCATCAGAAAATATTTTGAAAATTTGGGAAGCCTTCTTTTTCCCTGATTTGATGTTTTCTTTTTCGTCGACCAATACCGCTGATGTAAAGACACCCTGCTCAATTTCATCCAATAGAAGGGCATATTGTTGAATCGTATCCTTTGCCTTAGAGGTTTTCAAATTGAGATCATTGTTGCGTTTCAGAAAAAAAGAGGTCAATATGAGACCCAAAAGGAACCATGACCCCAACCATAGAAAGCTGATAATTTCAATTATTGAGAAAACGGTCAGAAGAACAGAGACCATTCCAAACGCCAGTGGTAGGTTACGCATGGAAATCGGGATATAGGGTTTGTACTGTTTTAACCAGTCAACTATTGTATTTGTATTGGTCTCCGTTCGAGTAAGTCTTGCAATGGCCGTATATTTTTGGACCCATTCTGGAAGAGCGGACAATTCTTGGATGGCACTTTGCCTTTCTTGTATTGAGGTGATATCGTTCGAAAGCATCAACTCCACAAAATAAGTGGTACCCTCCTTCAAACCAGTCCGGTTGGTGTATTGAAAAAAAGAACCTTTTCCAAACAAATCTATATCCGAACTGAAAACATGGGACCCATTTTCAAACTGCTTGCCGTCCCACCTATCCCGGTAGTTACCGGTCAAAATTCTTATTTCTTCCTCATTTAATGATTTTAGCTCTTGATTCAGGTCATAAACTGCTTTGCGTTCTGCAAAAATCCTCAGCAATACAAGAAACAATCCGGTACCCGACAAACCAACCATCCAGAACCAGGAAGAACCGAAAAAGAGATACATCAACAGTATGGTTAAGAGAAAAATGGACACACGAAGTACGCTCATCCCGTTCAAGAACTTCTTGTCCTTCAGCAGCATTTTATCTAACTTCTGAATTTGGGCTTCATAAAAAATTTTGGGGTCTTCGCTCATGAAAAAGAATTCAAAGGGATTTCTTTAAATAGGTTACTAAGATAATGGTATATGCATTTCCATGAAATACGCTGAAATAAAAGGAATACGACTAACTTTATGGTATGAAGAACACTATTTCCGAAAGGGTCGCCGATTTCTTAAAAGCCTATCCTCCCTTTTCTAACCTCCTTAAAGCACAGCTAGAAAAGCTTTCGCAAGAAGTTACCATTATCTACAAGGAGAAGGACAGTTTTGTATTTAAGGTTGATGAGTCGGCACATATCCAATTTTACGTGGTTCATAAAGGAGCGGTGGCCCTTTGGAACAAAGAGGAAAAAGCAGTACTCGATATTTGTGACGAAGGGGATATTTTTGGATTGCGACCGCTCATGGCCAATGAAAACTACCGATTGACAGCAAAGAGTGAGGAAGAGACCATACTGTACGCCATACCGATAGAAAAATTTAGACCCTACATTAAGGAAAATAGGAGAGTTGCCGACTTTTTGGTGGAAAGCTTTGCGTCCAACACCCGAAATCCCTACGATAAAAGCAACCGCGGTCAACTGTTGGGAGATTCTTTTCAATCTAAAACCGGGAACAGTTCTCCGCTACTGGACCTTCAGTTGGTAGAGTTTTCAAAGAACATTGAATCTGCCTCGGAGCAAACAACCATAAAGACCATTGCGCAGCGTATGACGTCCAAAGGTATTGGGGCCATGTTGATAGAGAAAGAGGGTTTGCCCCAAGGTATCCTTACCGATAAGGATATTCGAAATAAAATTGCAACTGGAGATTATTCCATAACTGCAAAAGCAAAAAATATCATGTCCTCACCTGTTATCACCTACCCCCCTAAATTGACCATAACACAAGCACAAATGGCCATGATGAAAAGTAACATCAGTCATTTAGTGCTCACAGAGGATGGCACCGTTAACAGTAAGGCGGTCGGCATTTTATCCAAACATGATGTGATGTTGTCTTTGGGAAACAACCCGGCGGTTCTTGTCAAGGCCATTAAGCGGACCAATACCGTACAGGAAATTAAACCGCTTAGAAACGGGGTGATGAATTTACTCCGTGGTTATCTAGAGCAAAATATTCCGATGACCTTGACTTCCAAAATCATCTCTGAACTCAATGATGCCTGTATTAAAAAAGTAGTTGAACTGTCTCTGGCCCAAATGGAGGAAGAACCCCCGGTTCCCTTTGCCTGGCTCGCCATGGGAAGCCAAGGAAGGAGCGAGCAATTACTCCATACGGACCAAGATAATGCCCTTCTGTTCGCAGATGTCCCCAAATCCAAATTTGAAGCTACCCGAAACTACTTTTTAAAACTGGCCCAGATTATTACCAAGAGCTTGAATACCATAGGATATGAATACTGCCCAGCAGATATGATGGCATCCAACCCCAAATGGTGCAACAGTTTGTCCGGATATCAAAAAATGACCACCAAATGGATTGTCAATCCAGGGCCTGACGAAGTATTGCTATCTTCGATTTTTTTTGATTATAACCGGAGTTATGGTGATAAAATCTTGGTTTCCAAACTATCCCAGCATATTTTCAATACAGTGGAAGAATATCCCATTTTTTTGACCCATTTAGCGGCCGGAGCATTGACGAATCCCTCCCCTACTGGTTTTTTCCGACAATTTCTGGTCGAGCAAGATGGCAAACATAAAGATTTCTTCGACCTTAAATTGAGAGCACTGATGCCCCTTGTCGATGCAGCAAGGGTCTTGATTCTATCTCGAAACGTTCCCGATATAAGCAACACTTGGGAGCGCTATGAAAAAATGGCAGAACTTGAGCCCAATAACAAAGAGCTGTTCTTGGCCTGCAGTTATGCCACTAAAGCCCTTTTGCGTTTTAGAACAAAACAGGGATTACAAAACAACGACTCTGGGCGTTATATTAATTTGGAGCAATTGAACAAGGAAGAAAAAATGAAGCTAAAGCGAACATTTAAAACCATCAAAGAAATTCAGGAAGTTTTGAACGTTCGTTTTATGGTTTCCAGAATCCTATAATCCGGTATATGGCCCTAAAAAAGGAAGACTTGCCTGCATTTTGGAAAAATTACGAAGCGTCCTTTAAACTAGGACAGCCCAAGAGCATTTCGGATGCGACCTTCGTGGTATTCGATACGGAAACAACTGGATTTGACCTGAAAAATGACCGAATTTTAAGTATTGGTGCACTTCAGTTGCGGAATGGTGAAATTAAGGCCAAAGAAGCGTTCGAAGTATTTTTGAAGCAATCCACTTTTGATGCAAGGACCGTTGAAATACACGGTATTTTAAAAAAAGGGGCCAGAAAAAGGATATCGGAGATAGCGGGTATGGAAAAACTGCTGGATCTTTTAAAAAATTCGGTCATAGTGGCACACCATGTAGGTTTTGACGTGGGCATGGTAAACCAAGCTTTACGTAGAAATGGACTTCCCAAATTGATGAATCCCAAATTAGATACCGCCATTCTGTTCAACAAAAGCTTGCCTCGAACAAAACGGAAGACCAACGGTCATTATAGTTTGGATGCTCTTTGTGAAGCCTTTGAAATACCTAAGACGGACCGCCATACGGCCTTGGGGGATGCCTATATCACTGCCATTGCATTTCTTCAGATCCTTGAAAAACTAAAACCTGCCTCTTTAGAGCAGTTGCTTAAAAAAGACAGGTTTTGGGAATTTTGGAAGCCTGCTTAAAGTGCTTCGCCAATAATTTCCTCTACCACTTCGGGGTTGAGCAAAGTAGAAGTATCTCCTAGGTTACTCGTATCCTTAGAAGCGATTTTTCGTAAAATGCGTCTCATGATTTTTCCACTTCGCGTCTTGGGCAGTCCAGAGGTAAACTGGATTTTTTCCAGTTTTGCAATCGGACCAATATGTTCCGTGATTACTTGGTTAATCTCTTTACGCAAATTGTCTTTGTCCCTAGATTGACCTGTTTCCTTTAAGGTGACGTACCCATAAAGGGCATTTCCCTTAATATCGTGGGGAAATCCCACTATCGCGGATTCCGCGACGGCCGGATGTTCATTGATGGCATCCTCGATAGGCGCCGTACCCAAATTATGTCCTGATACGATGATGACATCATCCACACGACCCGTGATTCGATAATACCCAACTTCATCGCGCAAAGCTCCATCTCCCGTAAAATATTTGTTTTGGAAGGCGGAGAAATAGGTGTCCTTGTACCTTTGATGGTTTCCCCAGATGGAACGTGCCATAGAGGGCCATGGAAATTTTATGCACAACCGTCCATTGGCAGGATTTCCTTTAATCTCATAACCTTGGTCGTCCATTAGGGCAGGCTGCACTCCCGGAAGAGGTAAAGTGGCATAGGTGGGTTTTGTTGGGGTTGAAAAAGGCACAGGTGAAATAAGGATGCCCCCCGTCTCGGTTTGCCACCAAGTATCCACAATTGGACATTTTTTCTCACCGACATGATCATTGTACCAGTGCCAAGCTTCTTCATTTATAGGTTCTCCAACGGTTCCCAAAACTTTTAAGCTAGATAGGTCATATTTTGTGACAAAGTCCAGATTTTCCTTGGCCAATGCACGAATGGCGGTCGGCGCTGTATAAAATTGGTTGATTTTGTGTTTCTGCACGATTTCCCAAAAGCGTCCAAAATCAGGATATGAAGGAACCCCTTCAAACATCACCGTTGTGGCCCCATTGGCCAACGGCCCGTAAATAATGTACGAGTGTCCTGTAATCCAGCCAATATCGGCCGTGCACCAATAAATGTCTTTCTCCCGATATTGGAATACATTTTTAAAGGTATAAGCCGTGTAAATCATATAGCCCCCCGTTGTGTGCATCATTCCTTTGGGTTTACCGGTAGAGCCGGAAGTATATAAAATGAACAAAGGATCTTCTGCGTCCATAATTTCAGGTGAAAAGTCTCCATACGCATTTTCCAAAAGGTCTGCCAACCATTCATCCCGACCTTTTTTCATGGTGATTTTGGAATCGATACGTTTTGCGACCAAAACGGTTTCCACGTCTGGACAATCATTGAGTGCCTCGTCCACTATGCCTTTTAGGTCAATCGTCTTTTTGCCACGATAAGACCCATCTGAAGTAATCACCATCTTCGCACCACAATCATTGATACGTGTGGATAGCGCTGTTGATGAAAAGCCAGCAAATACCACGGAATGAATCGCACCAATTCTTGCACAAGCCAGCACGGAAACTGCCAGCTCCGGTATCATGGGAAGGTAAATGACCACTCTATCTCCTTTCTTAATACCCTTTTCGTTGAGCACATTCGCCATTTTACACACACGTCCATGCAAGTCCTTATACGTGATATGCTCCGCTTCTTCTTCGGGATCGTTCGGTTCAAAGAGGATAGCCGTTTTTTCCCCACGTATTCGAAGATGTCTGTCGATACAATTCTCGGTAATATTCAGCTTTGCTCCTTGGAACCACTTGATTTCCGGTTTACTAAAGTCCCATTCCAGTACCTTATCCCACTTCTTTCGCCAAACAAAATGTTCCTCGGCCACTTCTTCCCAAAAATTTTCAGGATCCCGGACGGATTTACGATAAACTTGAAAATACTCTTCTAAGTGTTTTACGTGATAATTACTCATAAGGTCTCTTTTTTAAATTTTCCAATATTTTTAGTGCGATATATCGCTTTGACTTCATCGATTATGGCCACATCGTCAATTGTGGAAGGAATGGGGTATTCTTTTTTATCCGCGATGTTTCGCAGGAGTTTCCGCAAAATTTTTCCCGAACGTGTTTTGGGTAATCGGTTTACCACCAAAAGCTGTTTGAAGGAGGCAACGGCACCAATTTCACGGCGTACCTTATGGATTATCTCCTCTTCGAGGTCCCGTGATGAAATTTTGGTCCCAGATTTAAGCACGGCCAAACCTAGGGGCTTTTGGCCTTTTAACTCGCAGTGGATTCCAAAAACCGCACATTCGGCGATGGCAGGGTGGGATGCCACTACCTCTTCCATTTCCGCAGTAGAGAGCCGGTGCCCCGCCACGTTTATGATATCGTCCACTCTTCCTGTAATGTAAACGTATCCCACTTCATCTCTATATCCCCCGTCTCCCGAAAAATAATATCCTGGGAACTTTTTCAAATATCCGGCAACGAACCGCTCCGTATTTTGCCATACATCCAGCAAGCACCCTGGGGGTAAGGGCAGTTTGACGGATACAAAACCTTCCTCTCCCACATCACAAAAATTGCCATCCTCGTCCATAATTTGAACATCATAGCCGTGAACAGGAAATCCTGCCGAACCCGGTTTTACCGCCTGAAGTTCCACTCCGACCATATTGGCCAGCATGGGCCATCCTGATTCGGTTTGCCACCAGTGGTCAATGACCGGTATCCCCAATTTTTCTTGGGTCCATTTCAAGGTAGCCACATCACAGCGTTCCCCGGCCAAAAATTGATATTGTAAACAGCTTAAATCGTATTTTTTAAGTAAAAATCCTTCAGGGTCCTCCTTTTTTATAGCTCGAATAGCCGTTGGGGCGGTAAACATCACTTTGACCCGATATTCTGAAATAATACGCCAAAAAGTGGATGCATCAGGAGTTTTTATCGGTTTTCCCTCAAAAAGGATCGTGGTATTCCGGTTCAACAAAGGTCCATACACAATATAGCTATGGCCAACCACCCAGCCTACATCGCTCGCCGCCCAATAGACATCTCCTTCTTCCACACCGTACACGTAGTTCATGGATGCTTTAAGTGCCGTGGCATAACCGCCCGTATCCCGAACTATTCCCTTAGGGGTGCCCGTGGTCCCCGAAGTATATAGTATGTACAGTGGATGCGTGGATTCAACCGAGACTGGGCCAACTGGCTCAGATGTATTTACCAAGGTTTCATAGTCCACATCATAGTCCATTTTCGGGATATGCACGCCCTGTTTTCTATCAAAAATAATCACCCGTTCTGTTTTGTGTTTGGCCAGGCCAATGGCCTCATCAACAAAAGGTTTATAAGGTATAATCTTTGAAATTTCAACACCATTGGAAGCGGTAATGATGACCTTTGGTCGGCAATCGTCTATCCGAATGGCGAGTTCATGTGGGGCAAATCCGCCAAAGACCACAGAGTGGATCACACCCAGGCGGGCACAGGCCAGCATTGCGTAGATGGCCTGAGGAATCATTGGCATATAGACAATGGCGGTATCCCCTTTCTCCAACCCCAAATTTTTGAGGCCTCCCGCAAGTTTTGAAACCTCATCCTTGAGTTGTTGGTAGGTAATATTTGCTTTTACCTGGGTTACAGGAGAGTCGTAATAGATGGCAACCTGGTCACCATGGCCCGCTTCTAGATGTCTATCGATACATAGGTAGCTCATGTTCAACCTTCCATCAGCAAACCAATGGCTCCCTCCATGGGGTGCTTCTCGGAGTATCTCTGTGGGAAAGTCGTCCCATATCAGGTTCTGGGCCTGTCTTTTCCAGAACCCTTTTGGATCCCGGATACTTTCTACATAAAATTCATCATACTTCATAATTCGTCATGCTATCATTTCTTCAATGTCTGTAATGACCTTTTTTACCGAAAAAGGTTTGGTCACGTAACTGTCCGCACCAAGTTGCATTCCTTTTTCCACATCGGCCATTTTGTTTTTCGCCGACAAAAAGACCACCTTGGTTTTATCAAGGTTCTTGTTTTTCCGAATTTGCTTCAAAGTTTCATAGCCATCCATTTTGGGCATCATAATATCCAAGAGAATAATATTGGGCAGTTCATTTCCTGCAATTTCAAGTGCTTCGGTTCCATCCCTTGCTATGAAAACTTCGAATTCCTTTTTCTTGAATGCATATTCCAAAGACATCACAATGTTGGGTTCATCATCCACTATCAAGATTTTTTTGCTCATGTGGTTTTCGGTATTGTGAATACAAGTCTTGCTCCATTGGGAACATTTTTGTCCGCCCAAATGCTTCCACTATGACTTTCTACTATTTGTTTGCAAATGGCCAGACCAAAACCGCTTCCCTGTGGTTTTTTGATATTCTGATTTTTGGACTGATAAAACTTTTCGAATATATAGCTGTGGTCCTCTTCAGGTATTCCTCTCCCATTGTCTTCTACCACAACAGCTATCTCCTGCTCTTTTTCCTCTAATACTATGGTAATGATTCCCTTTTCTTCTTCGGTAAACTTTAGGGAATTCGACAATAGGTTGGTCAATACTTGAAGGATGCGATCTTCATCATACATACCCTCCAAATAATCGGATTCTTCAAAAACCACATGAATTTTACGCTGTGCGGCAATCCGTTCTATTCCGTTTATCGCTTTTTTTACGGTTTTGTTGATTTTACCATTTCTGATTTTCAACTCCGTTCTACTCGACGATAGTTTTTCGAGGTCAAGGATATTATGGATAAGTTTTCCCAAACGGTCGGTATCCTTACTGATGTTCATCAAAAACTGCTTGCGAAGTTCTGGGGGCATTTCGTCATCTTCCAATACTTCGGAAGCTGCTTTTATAGAGGTAATGGGAGTTTTGAGCTCATGTGCCACAGTATCTAAAAACTCATCCTTCTGTTTGTCCTGGAACAGTAATTCCTGATTGGCAGACTGCAGTTGAGAGGCCATCTGCGACAACTCTTCCGATTTCTCCAACAAAAGTTTATTGGTCGCTTTGGTTTCCTTACTTTCTTCCAAAATATGCAAAACCTCGACCAAGCTTATGGGCTTTTCCTTGGAAACGGACGCTAGAAGTATCTTGGCCGAGGCACTTCCGATAGATCCGGTCAATAATTTTTCAGAAAAGTTGATAAGGCGTGCATCTGCTTTTTCTTCCTGTTCCGAAATATTGTACTTCCTATTGAAAATGGTCAAGGCACGTTCCGTCCGGGTCTCTCCCAAAAAACGGTTGAGCAATCTTCGGATGTCCGCCACATAGGCCTCTCCTTTCCAAACGAAAGCGCCCTCTTGTAGATTTTCATAATTTTCGTTGTGCACAAACATTTCAGCGTAGTTTCGCTCGCGATAATTACCCTTGGCCATCAACGACAGCCCAACAAATGCCAAGGTGTTAAAACTTATGCTCCATAAAAAAGCATTGCTTTCCGGTGTCAAATAATCAACTCCGAATACCTGGGACGGTTGGAGCCACCAAAATCCAAATACATTGCTACTTGTTAATTGGGTCTGGGGTGAAACCACATTGACAATAATAGGCAATAATAGCGTGTACATAACCACCAATAGACCAACTGCCATTCCTGCCTTTGCTGCTTTTGCAGTACCTCGTCTCCAAAAAAGACCCAAGAAGAAGGAAGGAGCTAATTGGGAAATAATGACAAATGATATCAGGCCTATTGAAAATAACGATAGTTGATTGGAATACAGGATGTAAAAAAAGTACGCCACAATAATCAGGAGAAAAATAGCTATACGTCTGATGTTTTTGATATTCTTCGCATTTTCTTCTGGATTGCCTTCTACCAATTTTTTAATAAAACCATAAGGAATGATAATGTTGTTACTGACCATGGTGGACAATGCCAAAGTAGAGACCACAATCATGGAGATGACCGCAGAAAATCCTCCCATAAAGACCAATAGTGCCAAAAAGGAATTCCCTTCTTGGATGGGAAGCAATAGGGAATAGTAATCATGATTTACTGTGGCGGTCAGTCTAATATTGCCAGCCCACGCGATAAAAATCACAAATACGTTAAAAATCAATAGATAAAGTGGAAAAAGCCAAATCGCCTTTTTCAGATGATATATATTTTGATTCTCCACAACGGCTACATGAAATTGACGTGGTAGTAGAAAAATGGCAAAGAAGGAAAGGAGGATGGTGAACATCCAATTGAAACCGTCCTCCAAGCCACCAAGGGAGGTCAGTTTTTCAAAATTCTTGGTCAACAACGCGCTTTCATAAACATCGGTAGTGCCGTTAAAAATAAAATACACGACAAAAACACCAATCGCCAAAAAGAAAACCAATTTAAGCAAAGACTCCAGGGCCACTGTGGCCATGATCCCTCTTTTTCCCAACGAAGCATCCGTGGACTGCGTGCCAAAAAAGGCTACAAAAATAGCGATGAGCAGCGCAATGTAAAATGTGGAGTCATCAAATATTCCCATGGCGGTATAGCTGTCGCCGCGGGAAACTATGGCGAAGGTTTCGGAAACGGCCTTAAGCTGAAGGGATATGTAGGGAATGATGGCCAGGAGGCAGGTAAGGGTGACCAATGCCCCAAGTGGTCTATTGTTTCCATAGCGCATAGAGATAAAATCCGCTATGCTCGATATTTTATGCTGTTTGGAAATACGGATAATCTTTCGCATTAAAACAATCCAAAGCGGCATGGCAATCACAGGTCCCAAATAAATTGCCAAAAAGCTAATTCCCGATTTTGAAGCAACGCCTACACTTCCGTAGTAGGTCCAAGCGGTACAATAAACGGCCAAGGAGAGCACATAGATATAGGGATTGTTCACCAACCGTCCCCGATGTTTTCTCTCAGCCCAATACGCCAAGAAAAATAGGAACGCCAAGTAGGCGACAATGATCAATATCAGTGCATAATTACTCATAGAATTTTTTTAGGATATAATAAGCAACCGCGATGCTGCTGAACCAACTCGAAAAAATAAAAACGTAAAATGCGGGAAAACCAAATAGGTGAAAATCCCCATCTAGGATGGAAACAAAAGGCAAATTCCACAAAAATAGCAGGATGACGGAAATCATCACCAATTTCTGTTGATGTCTTTTTTTCATTTTCATGTGCCAGGTCTTCTATAAATTTATAAAAACGGTGCGGCATTTACACACCACACCGCTTTCAATTAACCAACTAAATCCTATTAATGTGAGACTGCTTCGCCAGCACCACTGGGTATTCTAATATTTTCAACAATATCCTGTACATCCTCCGGGGGTTCTTCTGTAAATTTGTTCACTAGTAAAGCGACAACGAAGTTCACTACCATGGCAATGGTCCCAAATCCTTCTGGCGAGATACCGAACCACCAACTGTCCTTGAGCCCGGAGACGGCCGCTTTTCCACCATCAAAAATCCCAAACTTGAATTTCAACATGTAAAACAGCATCAAAGATATCCCGACAACCATTCCGGTAATGGCCCCTTTACTGTTCATCTTTTTGTAAAAAATGCCCAGGATGATAGCGGGGAAAAAGGAAGCTGCCGCTAAACCGAAGGCAAGCGCCACCACGGCTGCTACGAATCCCGGGGGATTGATTCCAAAGTATCCCGCAATGCAAACTGCGCCAACGGCAGACAAGCGTGCTGCCCAAAGTTCACCTTTCTCTGATAGGTCTGGATTGAATACGTTCTTTATCAAATCATGGGATACGGATGAAGAAATGACCAAGAGTAAACCTGCGGCCGTGGACAAAGCGGCCGCCAGACCACCTGCGGCCACCAAGGCAATCACCCATGCGGGTAAATTGGCAATTTCAGGATTGGCCAAGACCATAATGTCCCGGTCCACCTTTAGCTCGTTGATTTCAGGGTTGGCGACATATTGAATTTTTCCATCACCATTTTTATCATCGTGTCCGATTAGACCCGTAGTCTCCCAATTTTTGAACCATTCTGGCATGGAAGCATATTCTTTCCCACTCACTGTTTCAATAAGATTGGTTCTTGCAAATACCGCTACTGCTGGGGCAGTGGTATAGAGGATAGCGATAAACAACAGGGCCAGTCCCGCGGATTTCCGTGCATCTTTAACCCGTTTAACGGTGAAGAACCGTACGATGACATGGGGCAAGCCCGCAGTACCTACCATTAGCGCACAGGTAATGGCGAATACATCAACCAAACTTTTAGAGCCGTTCGTATATTCTGCAAATCCAAGTTCTGTGGAAAGTCCATCCAACTTATCCAATAAATAACTTCCATCAGCAATGGTCCCTCCCATTCCCAATTGTGGGATGGGATTTCCCGTCATTTGGATGGAAATGAAAATCGCCGGTACCATAAAGGCAAAAATGAGCACGCAATATTGCGCTACCTGGGTATAAGTAATCCCTTTCATACCGCCCAATACGGCGTAGAACAAAACGATGACCATTCCGATGATGACCCCAGTGTTGATATCCACTTCCAAAAACCTGGAGAAAACAATTCCAACACCCCGCATTTGACCAGCAACATAGGTGAAGGAGACAATCAAGGCGCAGATTACCGCAACAATTCTGGCCGTTTTGGAATAGTAGCGCTCGCCGATAAAATCAGGAACGGTAAACTTTCCGAACTTTCGGAGATAGGGTGCGAGAAGTAAAGCCAAAAGAACGTAACCCCCGGTCCATCCCATTAAGTACACTGCCCCATCATAACCTGCGAAAGAGATGATTCCCGCCATAGAGATAAAGGATGCCGCAGACATCCAATCCGCTGCTGTCGCCATCCCATTCGCCAAAGGTGAAACCCCACCGCCAGCAACGTAAAACTCTTTTGTTGATCCGGCCCTCGACCAAATTGCAATTCCGATGTAAAGTGCAAAGGTGATGCCCACTAAAACGTATGTCCAAAGTTGTACACTCATAATTATAGTCTTTTAATAAGTTAGTCCTCGTTATATCCGTATTTTTTGTCCAATTTGTTCATCAATCGCACATAAACGAAGATTAAAATCACGAATACATAGATTGAACCTTGTTGCGCAAACCAGAACCCAAGTTTGAATCCGCCTATGCGAATCGTATTGAGTGCATCCTTAAAAATGATGCCCGCGCCATAGGAAACGACGAACCAGATAATCAGAAGAATGACCAAATACCTGAGGTTCTCCTTCCAATAGGCGGTTGCTTTTTTTTGTTTTTCTGTCATAATCGTTGGTTTATAAGTAAATCATTGCTTGTACCGTGAACACACCAGAGCTATCCCCATCCCCTACTTTGGAGCTCGAATATTCCAAACTCAACTTGGAATGGTGGCCTGTCAAGAAGATATTGGCACCCAACCCGAGACGTGTGGCATTATCATCAATGGCATCAATAGTCCTGGTATTATAGGAAACATAGGGTTGTAAACGCGTCTTATCGATTGGGCCTGGCACCAAATATCCCACATGCCCATAGACCATATTACCTGTGGCATAAGGACCAAAATTGTAATTTTCCCCGTAGTCATTGTTTTGATATACCGCATAAGCCGTTATTGCCGAACCATCTTGCCCCAGCGGAGCATCATAGAACGCATCCACGGCAAAAATGTTTACGTCTGCGCCGGCACCATCTGCTTCAACTACACCATTTTGGTGATTAAAGAAACCAGCACCCAAATTAAATATTTTCTTACTTCCCAAATAAGTACCTACTTTATAAGGTAAAAAATTTGATTCTTGGTCTAAAAAGTTAAAATCAAAATAGCCTTGGAAAACCTTACCTGCATCTCCTGAGCCGAGAATTCGTCGACCGCCATAAACGGTTACGCCATCCACATCCGGGTCTCTGGTATCCAAGGTGCTCTCACCTGCTTCGTTATATGCGATGCGATATTGCAATTTTCCAATTTTTCCCTTAGCATAGACTCCGATGTGTCTGGCAAACTGATCCGAAAGTCCAATAGTGGCCCAGGACTGTCTGTTGTTATCCAAAGTCATCATGTTCAGGGTGCTTTGGTTGTTCAATCTAGAGATTCCATTCCAATAATGAAGTCCAGCGCCAATATCATGGTCTTTGGTCACCTTCCACTCGCCCCAGAAATCGTGAAAGAAGAGTTGGGCGTTCTCACCAAAGCCCAATGGACTTTGGTTACTGCCGTTCAAACTATTAAGACCCCAATGGGTTAATATGAGGAATTTTTTATTTAATTGGGTAAATGTCAATACCCTTGCCCGACGAATACTGAAGTTCAGTTCGCTGGCATCATCTGGGACATTGTCATTGTATTGGGCCCAAAACTGACCCCAAGCAATTATTCGGAGGTATTTTGAACCTTCTTCATTGAGCGTAATTTTGTAACCACCTGTGTATTCAGTGTTTCCCTGCGAAAAAGCCAATGGTGTGATCAGCAGTGTAAATGCCAATCCAAAAATAATTTTTTTCATTTTGTAGATGTTATGGTTTTTTGCATGCACCACGAACATCTTGAAAAAAATGTCTTAACTGAAAGTTAATATACTTTTATGTTAAGTAAGTATATCTATTCTTTGAAGCGTTCCCATTTAATCAACATAAACTTATCCCCGAGTTCTGTGACCAATACACCGGCCCCAGCCAAGTTGTCAGCATCCGAAAAATAGTTTTGAAGTTCAACCTTATTTAGGATTTTATAGGTAGGATGGTATTTGGAATTGTATGGGCGCTTGATCTTATATTTGCGGACCCAGTTCATCACGGAAACATGTGAGACACCCAAAATTCTTTCAATCTCTCGATACGTAAGTCCTTCTAAATACAGTTGCAGCGCCTTGTTGACATAGTAATCATCGATTTGCTTACCGAGTTTGCCAACCGTGAAAAAATAGTTACAAGACTTGCATTTGTACCGTTGTCTATTTTTCACAATTCCAGCCTTGATGATGCGTTCAGAAGAGCAATTTGGACAAGATTCCACGACAGATATATCAATTTAGCATAAATATATCAATTTAGCACAAATTAAAAAAACTGTTTAATAGATGAAAATCAAAGTCTTAACAAACTGAAAAAAACGCAACCTGTCTTTTATCGGGCATCAATCCCCAAAAAAGTCCAAAACATTGTTTTCAATACGCTCATGGATATTGTCAAGATTGGCTTTTTTAAAAGTCTCACCGGTAATTCTTTCGTAGAGTTCTATATACCTGTCAGAGACCGAAGTAATATAGGTATCGCTCATTTGAGGTACTTCTTGACCCTCCAGTCCCTGAAATCCTTTTGAGATAAGCCATTGCCTTACAAATTCCTTGGAAAGCTGTTTTTGTGGTTCCCCTTTTTCTTGCCTTTCCAGATAGCCTTCCTCATAAAAATAGCGGGAGGAGTCTGGAGTATGAATCTCATCGATCAACACAATTTTACCATCCCTTGTTTTTCCGAACTCGTACTTGGTATCCACCAAAATCAGTCCTTGTTGGGCAGCAAGCTCGGTCCCCCGTTGAAATAGTTTTTGGGTATAATCCTCCAATACCAGGTAGTCTTTTTCACAAACTATTCCCTTTTCCAAGATTTCATTTCGGGATATATCTTCATCGTGATTTCCTTTTTCTGCTTTGGTGGCAGGAGTTATTATGGGTTGTGGAAACTTATCATTTTCCTTCATGCCATCCAGCATCGATACCCCGCAAAGCATTCGCTTTCCTAACTTATATTCTCTAGCTGCATGCCCAGAAAGATATCCGCGTATCACCATCTCCACTTTAAAAGGCTCGCACGCCTTTCCAATGGCAACATTGGGGTCTGGTGTTGCCATCAACCAATTGGGCACCAAATCTTGCGTGGCACGCATCATCTGTGTGGCAATTTGATTGAGAATCTGACCTTTATACGGAATTCCTTTTGGCATGACCACATCAAAAGCGGACAAACGATCGGTGGCGATCATAACAAGAACATCGTTCTCCAAGGTGTAGACTTCCCGTACCTTCCCTTTGTACACGGCCCGTTGCCCAGGGAACTGAAAATTTGTATCCATTAAGGTATTTGCCATACCCCTAGTTTTGATGTTCTATATTTTTGTAGGCATCAATGACCTTTTTCACCAGCTTATGCCGAATCACATCCTTGTCATCCAGATAAATAATTCCGATCCCCTTCACGTTCTTTAAAATGAGCAATGCTTCCTTTAATCCAGAAATCACCCTTCTAGGAAGATCAATCTGACCAGGATCGCCCGTAAGCAAGAATTTAGCGTTCTTACCCATTCGGGTCAGGAACATTTTCATTTGGGCATGGGTGGTGTTTTGTGCTTCATCCAGTATTACGAAAGCGTTATCCAAAGTTCTTCCCCTCATAAAAGCCATTGGTGCAATTTGAATGGTGCCGTCCTCAATGTATTTCGCCAATTTTTCAGAAGGAATCATATCCCGAAGGGCATCGTACAAAGGTTGCATGTAAGGGTCCAACTTTTCTTTGAGATCTCCTGGCAAAAAACCGAGGTTTTCTCCCGCTTCAACAGCGGGCCTTGTCAAAATGATGCGCCGTACCTGTTTCTCTTTTAACGCTTTTACCGCTAAAGCGACTCCAGTGTAGGTTTTACCAGTACCAGCGGGTCCAATGGCGAAGACCATATCGTTTTCTTTACAAAGATCTACCATTTTTCTCTGGTTCAACGTCTGTGCTTTGATCAACCGACCACTTACGCCATGCACCAAAACTTCACCGCTTGACTTTGAGGACTGATAGTCTTCCTTACCATTACTGGTCAACACACGCTCTATCATGTTCTCATCCAGTTTATTGTATTTGGCATAATGGGAGGTCAACATATCAAAGCGCAAGTCGAACTCTTCCAAGAGTTCTTCATCGCCGTAGGCTTTTATCTTATTACCACGGGCAACTATTTTGAGCTTGGGAAAGTATTTTTTGAGTAATTCTATGTTCTCATTGCGTTGCCCAAAAAAATCCTGAGGGCTGATTTCTGTAAGTTCAATAATGAGTTCGTTCAAAAAAAGAGGGGTGTTTTAAGGGTTATTTCTTAGGAAATCAATTCGTTCTATTTTGTTTATTTTTATCCCACAAACTTAACCAAAAATCAATTTGGGCGCCGAAAAATATATCAACAGTATTGCATGGCAATCATAACCTTAACTACTGATTTTGGAACCAAAGACCACTTCATCGGTGCTATTAAAGGAAAGGTTCTGAGCAATTTACCAAACGTCTCCATTGTTGACATTTCCCATAATGTAAAGCCCTTTAATGTTCAAGAATGTGCGTATATCCTAAAAAATGCATACCTGAATTTTCCAAAAGGCAGCATCCATATTATCGGAATAGATGCAGAGTGGTCCCCTGAAAACCAGCATATCGTAATGGAGGCTGAAGGGCATTTTTTCATCGGGGCCAACAATGGTGTGATATCGCTAATCACCTCCACGATTCATACAAAAAAAGCGATTGAAATTCATCTGCCCCAAGTTTCGGTTACGGCCTTTCCAGAATTGGAGGTGTTTGTTCCAGCCGCGTGCCACATTGCGCGAGGAGGAAAGTTGGAGGTCATAGGGCATCCTTTTGATGCGTTAAGGGAAACGAAAGATTTTGAGCCACGAATTGCAAATCAAGGTAAAACCATTCTTGGAAATATCATTTATATCGATAATTACGGAAATGTAGTAACCAATATTCAAAAGAGCCTATTTGAGGCCTATCGCAACGGGAGGGACTTTGAAATTATGGCCAGGACCAACAAAATAACAGCTATTTACGATACATACAATGGTCTCGTCAACTTTAATCTGGATAAAAACCAGCGCAAGGGACCGGGAGACGCATTGGCCTTGTTCAATACGGCAGGATATGTAGAATTGGCCATTTATAAAAGTGATTTGCACAGTGTTGGTGGGGCTTCCACCCTGTTAGGACTAAAATATCGGGATACGATAACCATAAATTTCATATAGATGTTGATACGAATTGTGAAGTTGACGTTTAAACCCGAAAATATCGCTAGTTTTGAACACATTTTTGAATCATCCAAACATCGAATATTGGCGTTTCCCGGCTGTACCTTTTTGGAACTATATCAAGACAAAGAAAATCCCAACGTATTTTTTACATACAGTTTTTGGGAAAAAGAGTCGGATTTAGAGTTCTACAGGAACTCGGATTTTTTTAAAAGCGTCTGGGGTGGGACAAAGGCACTGTTCTCCCAAAAACCGGAAGCGTGGAGCGTTATCCGTAGACAATCCTCAAATAATTTCTAATGTTCGCAATTTTTAAAAAAGAGGTCCGGTCCTTTTTTACCGCCCCCATTGGATATTTGATAGTAGGCCTGTTTTTGCTACTGAATGGCTTGTTCCTTTGGGTTTTTAGGGGGAATTTCAACATTTTTGACTACGGCTTTTCTGATTTGGGGAATTTTTTCCTTCTGACACCCTGGATATTTATTTTTTTAGTTCCCGCGATCACCATGAAAAGTTTTTCTGAGGAAAGAAAGTTGGGGACTCTGGAACTTATGCTTATCAAACCCATTTCTGTCTGGAGAATTATTTGGGGTAAATTCTGGGGCACAACCACACTTTGTATTTTGGCAGTGGTACCTACCATTATATATGTAGTCACAATATCCAACTTGGGCATACTTCCAGGAGATTATGATTTGGGCGTTGTGCTCGGTTCTTATTTTGGACTGTTTTTTTTGATTTTTGCCTATATAAGCATGGGACTTTTTGCATCAACACTTTCAGAAAATCAAATTGTGGCTTTTATTTTAGGAGTCTTCTTTTGCTTTGTTTTTTTTGGCGGTTTCGATGCATTTTCTACGCTGTTTCCCGGTGGGGAAAACCAACTTCTAGTTCAAAAAATTGGTGGAAGAATTCACTTTGAAAGTATTGCACGGGGAATCCTGGACTCACGGGACTTAATCTATTTTGTTTCGATCACTCTAGGTTTTCTATATCTGACCGCTACACGATTAAATAACCTCACTTCATGAAAGGACATTTTTTAACGGCTATCCTTAAAGTATTCGTGTTGGTTGTTCTGGTCAATCTGTTGAGCGATTCTAGTTATTTAAGATTCGATTTGACCGAAGATTCCCGGTTTACCCTGTCCAAACCTTCGATAGAAGTAGCTCAAAAACTGGAAAATCCAATAATCATCGACATTTTGCTGGGCGGAAACCTACCTCCCGAATTTGCCAAGCTAAAGTCTGAGACGGTACAGCTTTTGGAATCTTTTACCTTCCACAACAAAAACATCACCTACAATTTGGTGAACCCTTTAGAGGACGATTCCCAGAATCAACAAACCATTCTGGATTTGCAACGTATTGGGCTCAAACCAGCCAATATTACCATCGAAGAAGGCGGTAAAGTTTCCCAAGAACTCCTTTTTCCTTGGGCCATGGTGAACTACGACAACCAAACGGTCAAGGTTCCTTTATTGAAAAACAAGTTGGGTTCAACTGCTGAAGAACGTATAAACAATTCAGTGCAACAGTTGGAGCATGCCTTTGCCGATGCTTTTACCAAATTGAGCATCAAGGATAAAAAGCGGATTGCGGTCATCAGGGGCAATGGGGAACTAGAGGATATTTACATAGCAGATTACCTTACTTCCGTTCGGGAGTATTACAACTTAGGGGTCATCACCTTGGACTCCGTTCAAAAGGATGCTGAAAAGGTACTTGATCAACTTAAAAACTTTGACCTAGCACTCATCGCTAAACCTACCCAAACATTCACGGACCAAGAAAAGTATATTCTAGACCAATTTATAGTCCAGGGAGGCAAATCCATTTGGTTGATAGATCAAGTAACCATGGAACTGGATAGTATCTTTTCCAACCAAGGAAGTGCACTGGCCATTCCTAAAGAATTGAACCTCAACGATTTTTTCTTCAAATATGGCTTGCGCATCAATCCTGTTTTGGTAAATGACCTTTATTTTACGCAGATTGTACTGGCGTCCGGAGAAGGCAACGATTCACGGTACAATCCCGTTCCATGGTATTATCATCCGATGGTGTTTTCAAAGAATGACCATCCCATAAATGCAAATATTGAAGTCGTTCGTTATCAGTTCGCCAATGCAATGGAACTTTTAGAAAATGACTATCAAAAAAAAATACTGCTCCAAAGTTCTCCTTTATCCAAAATTGAGGGCACTCCCAAACAGATTGGTTTGGATATCCTTAAAAATCCACCTGACCGTAGCACGTATACCGACGGAAATCAACCCCTGGCTGTTTTAATTGAAGGGAAGTTCAGGTCCGTTTACAAAAATCGTGTGAAACCGCTTCGCCTCAAAAACAGCAGGGAAGAGGGCCCAGAAAACAAAATGATTGTCATAGCCGATGGAGATCTTATCAAGAACCAACTGCAACAGGGAAAACCGTTGGAACTGGGATATGATAAATGGACCAACAGCTCTTATGGAAACAAGGAATTTCTTGTCAACTGCACCAATTATCTTTTGGATGATACCGGACTTATATCCATTAGAAACAAAAAAGTTTCCATTCCTTTGTTGGACAAAGAGAAGATAGCACAGCAAAAGACAAAATGGCAACTTCTCAATGTGGGACTTCCTGTGATTTTGACCCTGTTTTTGGGGATTATGTTCAACTATTATCGGAAACGCAAATACAGCGGATAAGTGTTGATAAATTTGTTTCTTTGCCTCAAGCTTTTAAAATATATTTGTTCTTATCCATTTTGTTTCAGCTAAGTTCAAACCAGATTTTACGCCGAAAACACTAAAGATTTTCCTGAATGAAATTTATCGTATCCAGCTCCTATCTGCTAAAACACCTTCAAGTTCTAGGTGGTGTCATAAACAATAGCAACACGCTTCCCATATTGGATAACTTTTTGTTCGATTTGAAACAGAACAAGCTTATAGTTTCCGCCTCTGATCTAGAGACGACCATGAGTTCTGTTCTAGATGTTGACTCAGATGCTGAGGGAGCTATCGCCGTACCCGCCCGGATTTTGTTGGATACCCTCAAAACCTTTGCAGAACAACCTTTGACATTCATTGTTGAAGATAACAATACAGTAGAAATTAGTTCCAACCATGGAAAATATGCCTTGGCATACGCCGATGGTAGCGAGTTTCCAAAAGCGGTGGAAGTTTCCAACCCAAGTACCACAATTTTGATTGGGGACGTTTTGGCGACGGCCATAAGTAAAACCATTTTTGCGGCCGGAAACGATGATTTACGTCCCGTCATGAGCGGGGTCTTTTTCCAGTTTTCAACGGAGAACTTGACTTTTGTGGCCACTGATGCCCATAAATTGGTGAAATACCAACGGGAAGATGTCAAAGCAGACCAAACGGCCGAGTTCATTATGCCCAAAAAACCTTTGAACCTTTTAAAGGGAATTTTATCAGGATCCGAGTCAGAGGTCACGATTGAATATAACGAGAGTAACGCCAAGTTCATTTTTGACAACACGGAGCTTATCTGTAGACTTATCGATGGAAAATATCCAAATTACGAAGCTGTGATTCCCAAGGAGAACCCGAACGTTCTATCGATTTCCAGGGGGCAGTTTTTGAGTTCTGTACGCAGAGTATCCATCTATTCCAACAAAACCACGCATCAGATACGATTGAAAATTGCGGGTGCAGAACTCAATATTTCAGCAGAGGACGTGGACTACAGCAACAAAGCGGACGAACGACTCTCGTGTTCTTATCAGGGCGACGATATGCAAATCGGATTCAACTCGCGCTTTTTGGTGGAAATGCTGGGAAATCTTTCTTCTGACGATGTTACACTGGAAATGAGTCTTCCCAACCGTGCTGGAATTTTAACCCCGGCCGACGGATTGGATGAAGGTGAAAACATCACAATGCTCGTCATGCCAGTAATGCTGAACAACTAATCCTCCACCCTATCTCTTAGGGGCGTTCCGACCTACTCTCTTATAAAAAAGGAATCGTTAGGAAATAGGATGGCGATTCTCCGTTAGAGGCTTTCACCGCATTAACGATTGGCAGAACAAAACCCAATACGGCGACTAGTAGCAAACCCAGGATTCCCAAACCTAATAGAAGTATAGCAGGAATACTTATCACGATATATAGCAAAAGGCTCAACTGAAGGTTGATGGCCGCTTTGCCATGTTCGTTCATTCCTTCAACATGATTTCTTGAGCTTAACCAAATAACCAATGGCACCACAAAACCGCCAAACCCAGTTACATAATGAAGCAATTGGGACAAGTGCATGAGAGATAATAAAGGATTATCCTTTCGTAGAACATTTTGATTGACTATTTCCATTTTTTGATTGATTTTGATGATTCTATCTATGGGTATCCAATTTCCGTGATTTGTTACAGACAACTATTTGTATTTTTGCGCCCATGTTGTATCAAGATACCATAGTGGCATTGGCAACTCCTTCGGGAACAGGTGCAATTGCCGTAATACGGGTTTCAGGAGAGGATGCCATAACCTTAACGGATTCAGTTTTTGATTCCGTTCGCGGTAAAAGGTTGGTACATCAAAAAAGCCATACCATCCACCTAGGCCATATAAAAGATGGGAACCTGATACTGGATGAAGCCCTGGTCTCGCTCTTCAAGGCTCCACATTCATATACCGGTGAAAATGTAGTTGAAATCTCCTGCCATGGCTCCCCATATATTCAACAGCAAATTGTGCAGCTCTTGCTTCGAAAGGGGTGTAGAGCGGCTTCGGCCGGAGAATTTACCTTACGAGCCTTTCTACAAGGAAAAATGGACCTGAGCCAGGCAGAAGCCGTCGCTGATTTAATTGCCAGTGATAGTACATCTGCCCACGAGCTGGCCCTAAATCAGATGCGTGGTGGATTTAGCAATGAAATAGAAGACCTGAGACAAGAGCTGCTCAACTTTGCGTCATTGATCGAATTGGAACTGGATTTTTCCCAGGAGGACGTTGAATTTGCGGATCGCACCCAATTTGAAACCCTGTTAAATCGGATGGAACGCGTTTTAAAAAGACTGATTGACTCTTTTGCTCTGGGCAATGTTCTAAAACACGGTATTCCTGTCGCTATTGTAGGTGAACCAAATGTAGGGAAATCCACCTTGCTAAATGCCCTGCTAAATGAAGAAAGGGCGATTGTAAGTGATATCGCCGGGACAACCCGGGATACCATCGAAGACCAAATCAGTATTAAAGGGGTCAACTTCCGGTTTATGGACACAGCTGGTATTCGAGAGACTGAAGATGCTGTGGAAAAAATCGGAATAGAACGAACCTTTTCCAAAATTGCACAAGCTAAATTGATAATCTATCTTTTTGAAGGAAAAAACTATAGCCCAATTGCCTTGGCCAATATTTCAAAGAAATTCCCGGACAAATCACTTCTGCCAATTTGCAACAAAGTGGATGTGTTGAACGAAAATCAGATAGAAACCATCAAAACTGAAATTCCCGAAGTAATTTTTATATCGGCCAAGCGGGGCCAGGGAATAGAAGCATTGAAAAAACAACTGTTTGAATTGGTAGGTACGGGCAATATTAGTGGGGATGAAACGATTGTCAGCAACAGCAGACATTACAATGCCTTGCTAAAAGCCTTGGAGGAAGTACAAAAAGTGAAAGAAGGTTTAGAGGGCGGTATCACCGGCGATTTAATGGCGATAGACATTCGGCAGGCTTTGTTTCATCTCGGGGAGATTACAGGTAAAGTTACAACAGATGATTTGTTGGGCAATATTTTTTCAAATTTCTGCATCGGAAAATAAATAAGTTGATTTTTAAATTTCACTTAGATTCATTTATTTTCATTTAATTGATTTTCAATAAGTTGTTGAAAACTATTTCTTTTCTTCATTTCCTTTAATAGCACATTTTCATACATTTATTTCACCTAATTTTCACCTCGATACGATTTATAACACTCAAGGTGAAAAAATTTCACCTCACAATGAAAATAAGTCTAAAAAGTAAAAGGATTAAAAATGGAAAGTTGAGCCTTTTTATAGAATACTATAAGGGCCACTTTATCAACAAGAACGGAATAAACAAATACAATAGGGATTTTGAGTATTTGAAAATGTACCCTTTGGAAAATCCGTCGACGCCAGATGAAAAAAGAAAGAACAAGGAGATTTATGAATTGGCTGAAAAAATCCTTTCTATACGTAAATCAGAATTCTATCAGGGAAAGTATAAACTGAAGGATAATAAAAAAGGGAATATCCTACTCTTTGACTTCTATAAAACACTTCAAGAAGAACGCTACGAATCCAAAGGAAACTATGGGAATTGGGATGCCGCATTCAAGCATTTAGAAAAATATGCTCCTGCAAATGTTCAATTAAAAGATATAGATACCGATTTTGTTAGGGGATTCCGACGATACTTAGATACCAAGGCGAAAACGAAAAGTAACACTCCCCTATCCCAAAATTCTAAATACACATACTTCAATAAGCTAAAAACTGCGCTTAGAGAAGCTTACAATGAGAACTATATTGATACCAATGTGATTAAATCAGTAAAAGGATTTGAGCAGGCAGAATCACAAAGGGAATATTTGACCTATTCTGAATTACAAGCTTTAACACAAACGGAATGTAAATATCCCATTCTTAAGAATGCATTCATATTTAGCTGTCTTACTGGATTGCGATGGAGCGACATTAACAAACTGATATGGGCAGAGGTACGAGATGAGGACGAAGCTTCAAGAATTATTTTTAGACAGAAGAAAACGGACGGCCTTGAATACCTTTATATTTCAGGTCAAGCAAGAGATTTATTGGGGAAGAGAACCCATAAAAATGAAAGAGTATTTAAAGGCTTAAAATATGGTGCTGTGTACAATACGGAAATCCTGCGATGGTGTATGAAAGCTGGAATAACCAAACATATTACTTTTCATAGTGCCAGACATACCAATGCAGTTCTCTTACTTGAAAACGGTGCAGATATTTATACGGTTTCAAAACGTTTAGGACATCGTGAAATCCGAACAACAGAAATCTACACTAAAATAATTGATAAAAAGATGAAAGAGGCAGCAAATCTTATCCCACCGCTAAAGTTAAAATGGTATTGATAAGTAGTATTTTTTAAACTTTAGGATTTAATCTATTAATAGCTTTTGAATAGTACAGAATTAGTTTTAAGTCCAATAAAATTTATCAGATTTAAGAAGAAAAAAACCCATTGATAACAATGGGCTTGAGCTTTTTTAAATTCAAAATTTTCAATAAACATGTGAGCTACTCATTGTTAATTTGAATTTTACAAGTTAACTTTTACTTGGGGTCACACATACTTTCTTCGTTTAGGGAAATAACAATTTTACTCGTAGCAACAGTTGGTATTGTCAGTTGGTGAAGGAGGACATCCATCTGTTCCACAAATGCAGGTGCTGGTAAAACCACCGTAAATTTTGCTGGCATCTAAATTAGAAATTACCTTTTTGTTTAGATTCAAATCGCCTAAATCACTTTTTTTCATTTTGAATATATTTTAAGATTAATACTTCTTAAATATATAAGGTATAACTATTTTAATTGTAAGTTTTTTCTTAATTATGTTTATTTTAACACGAAAAAAATTAAACAAAAAATGGCACGAAGATTTGCCTTTTTTAAATTAACTCATAAAGAAAACATATATCCTAGGGTAGGATTATGCGAAAAATCCCAAATAAAAACATTCATGATTCACTAAGATTGTGTGAGCAGCTTTTGTTCTTTGGATTTAATTGACATGTAATGTTTGAATAAAAAATCGTAGCAAACAAGTTCATGTAATCTATTTTTAAATCTAAAGATTCTATTAGTAATCATATGCACATGACTTTCCAAAAACAATTCAAAATCGAAGTCCAAAGGTTCTACTTCTTTTGAGTGAATTATTTCTTTGGCAATGGTATCTATAGCTTTTCTCTTATGCTCAAGAATATGGAATAGAGGCAAATAGTATTCATTTAATTCATCTAGAGCCATGAACGATTTTATTTTTGATCTATGATTTCTATATTTTTCGTTTATCTTTTTTTTCATAGTTCTATCAATCCTAAATTCAATTCCAAAACCAGTTTTCAGTCTATCAAATAGACTTATTTTTTGTTCAATACCTAAGTTGAAAGCGCTTATAAAGTCATCAATAGCCCTAAGACAAAAAAGCCACCTTATTTCTTCTCCTTCCTCTCCTTCAATCAAACTAAACAACTCTATCATCATATTGCTATCATGAGTGAATATTTGTTCCGACAGTTGCATTGTCTTATATCCATACCGTTCCAGTTCTCTGCTATAGGTATCCAATTGCACTTTCCAAATAATACCTTCTTCTATATAAGGGATAAATTGGGTCTTGATACTTTCCAAAACCCCTCCAATCTTAGAAAAATCAGTTAGATGAAACCTTAATCTTAAGTGATGATGCGGATCTGCATATCTTATAAAGAACCAATTATCAATAATTCCTTGCTTCTGCCATTTTTTTATTGAATCATTTAATATTTCCAAAATAGACTCTATAGAACCAGTATATATTTTGTAGTACAACCAGTTATCTCCGATAATAAAATCTCTTTGCAACTTTCTTACTGTGTTCATATGCTTATCTATTTGTTCTAAAAAAAGAAAGGACAATTTCATTTGTATAACCATTCCCTTCCAAATCTTTAACAATATTCTCTTCTGCAAAAAGAAACTCTACCAGGGTTACAGAATCCTTATTTTTTATTTCCTCTAGAAAAACAATTAAATAATCAACGTTTTCTAAATCAATAAGCAATTCGTTATCCCCTTCTTTCAATAAAACATATCGAGGCAATTCAAATCGTTCTCTTAATTCTTTGATAGACTTCAACAATTTTTCGTGTGAGTAAATGAATTTAAAACACTGTTCAAACTCTACCTTTTTTAAGTTCCATGTAGCTAGCTTGAGAATCAAGTTCTGATATATAATCCTAGGAATAAATTCATAATCTGATTCAAAAGGTCCTATATCTAATCTTAACGAAGATTTTTTGTTCTCTGTTTGCATGTCACATAAAAAATGGTAGATGGGCAAAGAATGATTTGAAAAAGCATGCGCATTGGTCAATTTAGGTCTTACTTTTTTATTTAATTTTTTTGAAACCAATCTCATCTTATTATTTTTTACAGAAATAAATAAATCTTCAATTTCTAGCTGATTATCGCTCGTAGCGTTAGATTTTGCCAGATATGGAATTTCAAAAGCTCTTACCGCAGGTCTCATCAGAATATTACCTACCCTCGCCTCTGGTAAATGAATGATTTCTGCCATTATGGAGTCATCATTCATCTCTTCTTCTTTTTCCACTATTTTCTCTACATGCGTCCTTATCTCTTTGTTGAGGTGTGAAAAACGTGTAATTAAATTAGCACCGCTGGATCCACCTATCCATTCCAACTTAATGAATTCCTGCCCTTCTATGTTTACTAACTGTACAATAGTACTAATAGAATTAGATACATCCCTTATTGAGCTTGAAAAGTCTTTAATCTCAGAATAATTCAATTCTATTATTGATTCTTTGTTAAAATTTGCTCTATTGATTTTCTTCATCAAAAACTCGCTTGCCTTGGAAAAATTTTTCGTAATTGTTTTTTCTTGCCTCGGAGGAACAACTAAATCATCAACTAAGGGCGCAACGTTACCAGGGGTTCTGTCAACTAAATAGTTTAAACCAATTTCGACATCCAAAGCTTTTGGCAATGAAACTTCCCTTTGACCAAACTTCTCAACAAAAGCTTCGGTGAATCTCTCCATTCTTAAATTACTGCTAGGATTTGTTAATAATCCTAATACTTCTATACCAGTCTTAACCGATTCTATGACCTTCTTGTTAATCCGATTTGATTTAACTGCAGTTAGCATATCAGTTTGGAACAAAAATCTTGGGGTAAAATCAATACTGAGCTTGCTTACAGCATCAAAAGCTAAATCATAAATAGCCTTTTTTGAACCCATTTTTTTTTCTAATTCAGAAATAGAGTTCTTAACGCTATCAAGTAGACTTACAACGTTACCAACTCCATCCATTTCATTCAGAATTTTAGTAATCTGATTTTGAAAATCATCTCCAGTAACTGAGGGTTCTAAATCGCTAACAATAATTTGAGATTCAACCAAATTGCTAATATAGGATGAAGCGACATCTTCGCTTAAACCTAAATCCATCAAGTCATCGATTAACTGTGAAAGTAAAGCCCCACTATTAGAAGAAATCCTAAGAACAGCCATTAGGAACTTACTCTGCCTTACTTCAGTAAGGAAATGTTTTCTTTCATTATTAATGTAATGGTACTCAATGTATCTTAAATTATCCTTTACCTTATACATACTTGTATTTGGATAAAATTTTACTTGTTTCTTAATTCTTTCATTCTGCGAGAGTCTTTGCGAAAGATTAACCAATACATTCATATCTAACCTGGTAGACTTCTGATTGAATTTTTTGGCATTTAAAACTATTTTACTTTTATCCGAAATACTTCCTAAGGAACATCCTGCAAAAATCCCGAAAGGAGTGCATCTTGCAGACATTCTCGAAAAGTACTTCAGTAGTGAGTTAATAAGTTTTACCTTCTTTTTGTCATCTGTTAATTTGTTTTCCAACCACAATAACATACTACCATAAAGATCTGGTGAGGCCAGGAATATAGCCTCTTGAAGAATCTCATTTGAAAAAAGTTCTTTCAATTTTCGTTCTGGGATACATTTGTTGTTGGTGGTTTCAAGAAATAAAGAAACTGGTAATAATGGGGTTCTCAATAAATACTTTCCGTAGCAATCAAAATTTGTATTCTTCATTCTCTTATACATTTATCATCAGACACTCATCCCAATTATTCTCAAAATTACTTAAGTAGTCAATTAGCACTAAACCTATTCCCGAAATCCCTGTTAACAGTGTGTTACTATTAATCCAAATGTTTTCTCTATTTGACCATTCTTTAAAGCCAGCAAGACCATCCTTAAACCGCCCCATTTCCATCCCCTGATTAAACCAAAACTCAGCAGTTTCTCTAAATATTGATTTTTTCGTTTTATTAAATAATTTGTAAAATACTAGCGCATTGCCAAACGCGCCATGACAAATTCCAGCGTCTATAACCTTACTTTGTTCAGGATCAGTTCGATTTGATGTTTTTACCAGTACATCAAGAGCCTTATCTTTTAAATCATCATCCTTTAAGGTCAATGATGCCTTGAACAAAGACAGACCAATACCTAAATCCCCATAACACCACGCAACTCTGCTTAAAGCTCCTTTCTCCTTTAACCAACTTGGATAAACAGACTCTGAGTTTTCATGTTGAATCTCATTGGAGGTAAGAAAGTCGATTGTATCAGTTAAAAGTTGTAAAGGCATGGTTCCAAAATCATCAATTTCAATTAATCTAGATAAAAAATTAATAATACTGGAAATTCCATGTGATAGACTAAAGTTAACATCCTTTTCTCCCGTACTTGTCCATGAAAGCCATGACCTACCCGTGCTTTTCTGAAGCGAACAATATTTAAGTTTTTGAATAAATTCCAGCAGGTATCCTTTATACTCTTTTCTTAGTTTTCCAGAGTTAGTATTTTCAAGTCTTTTTGTAAAATAGAATGCGATTCCTAAAGCCCCATGTAAAAAATCGTAATAACTACCAGAAATATATTTTATCATCACTTTATACAGGTAACTTTCGAAGTCAAGAAAATACTCATCATTACCTTCCGAAATAAATCCATGTTGATAAAGATGGTCTAAGGTCCAGCCCATTCCGGCCAGTCCAGCACAATAAGTTGGAGACTCATAACCACCATTTATCTTATCATAGCATAATCGCAATATTTCTTTTTGAACATTATTACCATAGGGTTCATCAAAAAGTTTGGAATAGTAGAACTGAAAGAGTAAGACTCCGGAAAGGCCTGACAGAACACCCACATCCTGCAAGGAGTCATAAGAACTATCCAGTTCTTTTTTAATTCTTTTGATTTTATCGATGATTATTGGTGTTTGCAAAGACACGGATAAGTAATTTTTTGTTGCAAAAAGGTAAGAAATACTTTACTTAAACATATTATTTTTAACTCAATTAGTAAATCTATTTATTTAATTTTTTATTCATTTTTCGTATTACGATAAAGATTTGATTAATTAAGTCTGTAAATGATTCTAAAAAAATTTCCCTTTTACATGCAGTTAGATCCAATGGATTGCGGGCCTAAATGTCTACGGATGATACCCAAATATTATGATAAATCTTTATCGATGGAATATCTAAGAAAAAATCAAGAATAACCCTACAAGGTGCTTCACTATTAGGACTCGCAAATACCGCCGAGAGTATTGGATTCAAAACGCTTCCAGTTAGCTTGGATTTTAAGACATTTCAAGAAGAAGCCCCTTTGCCTTGTATTGCTTATTGAAAACAAAGACAATGTATTATTATATATTAACTAAAAGAAAAGATTTATCCTGCGGACCCAGCACACGGACTTCTAAAATATACAAAAAAGGAATTCATTGAAGGATGGATTGGTTCGAACGAAAATCAAGATGGTAGTGAGGGTTACTTATTATTGTTGGAACCCATTTATGAATTCAACTGCAGCAGCAATAATAGTGATGATAAAATAGGTGGCTTCAAATTTTTGATAGCTTATTTCGAGCCTTACAACAAATACATATGGCAATTGTTTTTGGAACTCACTTCAGGAAGTATACATCAATTAATTTTTCTTTTCCTTACTCAAGCTTTTGTTGACTATGGAATCAATTACCAAAATCTGGATTTTGTGTACTTAATACTGGTTGCCCAACTCATGCTATTTATTTCCCAAACTTCAGTAGAGTTAATAAGAAGTTGGATATTACTTCATATGACTAGCCGCATCAACATAAGTCTTCTTTCAGATTTCTTGGTAAAACTGATGAGACTACCAATAGATTTCTTTGATTCCAAGAATACAGGAGATATTATACAAAGAATCTACGACCATGAAAGGATTCAAGACTTTCTTTCCTCTACAACTTTGAACACTCTATTTTCGGTTTTTAATCTATTGGTTTTTGGCTCAATCTTGGTTTTCTACAATAAGGTAATTTCTTTGGTTTTTATAGTTGGATCCATTCTATATGTGTCTTGGACCTTACTTTTTCTAAAAAAACGTGCAGAACTAGATTTTCGAAGATTTGACCAAGAATCAGAAAATCAAAGCAGTTTATATCAATTAATTTCTGGTATGCAAGAAATAAAATTGAACGGTTCTGAAAAAAGAAGAAGATGGGAATGGGAAACTATCCAAATCAAACTTTTTAAAATTTCACTGAAAGGATTAACAATCACTCAACTACAAAATATTGGAGGACGTTTTATTAATGAATTGAAAAACATCCTAATCACGTTTATTGCAGCTAAATCAGTAATCCAAGGTAATTTGACACTTGGAATGATGCTGTCCGTTCAATATATCATAGGGCAATTAAATTTGCCTCTAAATAATTTTATTCTCTTCCTTCAAAATGGACAAGACGCAAAACTCAGTTTATCAAGATTATCAGAAATTCATAATAAACAGAACGAAGAAATTGACACAACAGAATACATCAACAAGTTACCAGAAAATAAAACCATTGCTTTTGATCAAGTTACTTTTAAATATGGTGATGATTATTCTCCAATAGTTTTGAATAATATCAGCTTCACCATCCCAGAAGGGAAAGTTACTGCAATTGTTGGTTCCAGTGGTAGTGGCAAGACTACCTTAATTAAAATGTTGCTGAAGTTTTATGAGCCTTTATCAGGAAGAATAACAGTAGGTGGAATTGAACTTAAAAACTTTAATACTTCTATGTGGCGCAGTACAGTTGGTTCTGTTATGCAGGAAGGGTTTCTTTTTAGTGATACTATTAAGAGAAACATTACCGAATCAGATTCCCAAAATAGAATTGATAAAAAAAGATTTAACAATTCTATTCAGATGTCCAACATTGATGAATTTGTTAAACGTCAGTCTCTGGGATACGAAACCAAAATAGGCCCAAATGGCATCAATATAAGTGGTGGGCAAAAACAACGAGTACTTATTGCCAGGGCGATTTATAAAAATCCAAAATATCTGTTTTTTGATGAAGCCACTAGCGCTCTGGATGCGGAGAACGAAAAGGTGATAATTAACAACTTACAGAAATTCTATATCGGTAGAACCGTAGTAATTGTTGCTCATCGCCTAAGTACAGTTAAAGCTGCTGATAACATAATTGTGCTTGATAAGGGTGAAATTATTGAACAAGGTCATCATAAGGATTTGGTTGCACTTAGAGGAACATACTACTCATTAGTTAAAAATCAACTCGAATTGGGAAACTGAAATATACAAACCTCGATTGGAAAATGCTGGAAAATAAATAAATGAACTTTGAAAACAATTTATCAAATGTTAATTCTGAAGAAGTAAGAGAAATTCTAGGGAAAATCCCTGGTTGGACGCTTAGATGGGGCACTACACTTATTTTTTTTATAATCGGGCTACTAATTATATCTTCATCAGTAATAGGCTACAATGACGTTGTTGAGACAAAAATTGTGGTTACCACGAAAACACCTCCTGCTCATGTGAAAGCAGTCATAACTGGAAAAGTAGAGTCCTTTTTTTATGACTCCGGAGAAAGGGTAAAAAAGAATCAAGCAATAGCTGAGATTAGAAATACTGCAAATTTTGGTGATGTGATTTTATTGAAGAATAGACTAGCCGAGTTCTCACCCATTATTCTGAGCTATGATTCTATTTCGCACCTATTTCCTACTGATTTAAGACTCGGTGAAATTTACAATTATTACTCTGAGTTTCTGGTTAGTTATCATGACTATATTTTCAACAGAACTTTTGAACCGCAAAAAAAAGAAATAAATAGTGCATCAAATCAAATCCAGCAACTAAAGGACATAATCTCCAAACAAGTAAGGGAAAGAAATTTTTTAGAAAAAGAACTCGAGCTATCCTCTGAAAACCATAGAAGGTATTTGCATTTATATGAAAAGGGGGTCGTTTCTCAATTACAGTTGGAAATTGAATCGAAAAAATTTTTGAGTGATAAACAACGTCATGAAAATTTAAAGCAAGAAATTAGCCAATCAAAATCTTCTTTGGAATCTCTTATTAATGATAAGACTCAATTTTCAATTTCTGAAACCGATGTTAACTATGAGAAATTAAGGAATTTATATCTAAACCTTGAAAAATTGAAGAACGAAATCCTGTTATGGGAATCCAAGTATATTCTTCATAGTCCGATTAATGGAGAATTGACCCTGTTCGATTTAAGATATAATAATCAAAATGTAAGTCAAGGTGATGTGGTTTTTACAGTAGTGCCAGAAAAAAAAGACACAATAATAGGTTTAGTATCAATGGCTATGAAAAATTCCGGAAAGGTTAAAATAAACCAGGATGTGATAATAAAATTAGAAAACTACCCATATCGGGAATGGGGCTCTATAAGTGGGAGAATTTCTGAAATATCTTCTGTCCCAAAACAAAATGATAATCACTACGTCCTGTCCGTTCAAATTGATGAGTTGCGAACGTCATTTTGCAAACAAATAGAATTCAAACAGGAAATGCAAGGTAGTGCTGAAATAATTACAGAACGAAGTACAATTTTACAGCGAATTTTTTACCAAATCAATGATTTATTCTCAAGAAATCACCGGTAAGATTCAATAATCCCTTCTGAAATATTTCTTGTTTAGTAAATAAATCTATAACTGCAAAATGTTATAATTAACATTCTTATTTTTTAATTCTATCAGCTTAACCCTTTCAGTCCTACCCTTACTATTTCTTATGGTCATTTTAAGATAAGATGAACTATTGCTTTGATTACCTAGGTATTTAACATTAACTAACCATTTCCCATTCCTCTTGGTCTCTATTTCAAATATATTGGAGAAATAACCTTTTAATATCTCATCGTTTATTAAACTTTGAGCTTCTTCACTATGTTTCCAAACAAAATATCGGTTTTGGGGATTGACGAACTGTAATTCGAATTCAGCGCTAGGATCATTCCATTCAAAAAGTATACTAACTTCGCTTTGGGGTAACGACTTTGGGATACTGTTTGTAAAAGATGAAATACTGTCCGGGTTATTCCGAATTAGTTCAACGGCTTCAGACTTAACAATTTTATCAAGTCCAGAATCGGACATGGTTCCATCTCTTGTTAGAAGGTAGTCACGGTATATTGTCCATGCATCTCCAATGTTACCCAATTTAACATTTATATTGGCCAAATCTCGCCTACTTTGCACCTTGTTTTCATCAATTGAGAGAATTTCCTCATAAACTGTTTTCGCCAACTCTAATTCCCCCTCTTCTTCAAGTTTGTAAGCCAAAAATTTTAATGTAGCAACATCTGTTCTAAATAACTCTTTGATATTCGAGAGAACTTTAATCGAAGAATTCTTTTGGTTAAAGACATCTCTAAAAATATCATGTACATCAGAAAAAAAACAAGGTGAATGGCCAAATAGTTGTCTTTGCTCTAAATACCTGTCATATGCATTTCGAAAATCTTCTTGTTCTCTAATCAATTGAATATACTTGGGTTCAACTCTTTTCAAATTAGCAATATCCATGGCATCATTTTCATACAAATTGTCTCTTAAAAGTGCTTGATCGAAAGGTTTTCCCGTATTGCGTTCGCCGTTTTCGAAAGATTGACCAATTGTCTTAACAATTATTACTCCACCGCCTGCTAAAGCTCCATATCGAGCTGCTGCCCAACCTCCAGGCATTATGGTTATACTTTTTACATTATCCACATCAATATGTAGTGGGGGCTGGTCGGCAGGATATAGGATACCATCGACATCCCATGCTGCGTAAATATCTAATAGTTCATTCGATCGTAGCGCTACCCTAGCTTCACCTGCAGTACCAATAACCTTAACCCCAGGAAATTTACCTATTAATATATCTGAGAGATTTCTGTAAATACTTCCAATTTGTTCATCATGAATTTGTTTTACGGCGAAGCCAGTTTTTTCCGGATCCAAAGCCCCAAAATTTGTATTGATACTTTCTTTGTTCGGCATCCCTCCAGACTTGTTAGAATCTATACGTGAATCTTCCACTACCACTTCATCTAAAATGGTAATTCCCATAGGTATTGCTATACTAAGTGTTGAGGTGTTCTTGTCAACCACCTGAGTTACATCCTCTCTCCCAGGATACGAAAAAACCAGTATGTCATTATTCTTAGCCAGGATATTAAAACTTCCATCAAGGGATGTTGTCGTTACTTCCCCACTTTCCCTGTTCTGAATTTTGACATTAGATAAAGGCAAATCAAAATCAGTAACAATTCCTCGAATATTTCTAGACTGGTTTACGATTAAATTCGTGTTGGAGTATTTTGAATCATCATTTTTATTAAACTTAATAAAACTAAGAGCCTGGTTTATGTTACCGTTTTGAGCCAAATTAAGATAATTAGCATCTGAGTCTTCTGATATTCTTTTCAATAAATTGTGATTAGCGTTTTTTTTACTGTTCACCGTAAAAACTGTTCCGCTCCATAATCTATTGATGTCCTTAGGAAATCCTATACCATCTGTAAAAAGTAGTGCGTAGTCTCCGATATCCAGTTTCTCATACGTCTGAGATAAGTTGACTCCATCATACCTTATACTTTTCAATTCATTTTTTAAACCCTCCCAATTAGCATCTTTAACTTGAAAAATTTTAATAGGTTCATTAGCATATCCAAATTGTTGCAACACAACTGTAACATTCTTCAAATATCTGAAATACTCATCCAAAAAAAGGAACTCTGATGAAAAGTCTTTATCCGACATAGAAAGCGAATTATCCCATAAAATATTCACTTTTAATGGCTTAGGTCTTATTTTATCCACAATTGATATCTTATTCCGCTGTGTTCCTTTCTGTTCTGAAGCCTTGAGATTAAATGCGACTGTAACACCCTCATCCATTCTCCTCCAGACATCTTGACTTGAATAACGAGTAAATGACTGAGAACCGTTCTCAAAAGTTGAAATTGCAAACCCTCTTTTAATTCCATATGATTTAAGCAGTTCTAGGCTAACAATAAAATCATTATCAACTACTAAGTCAAAATCAGATAAATCAAAAATTACTCTACCTTGTTTTCTCTTGACTGTATGGATTATATTTTTTTGTAATAAACTTCTTCCAGGAAGTCCTTTTTCAATATCATAGAAATTAACCCGGACTAAAACACTGTCCGAAACATTGGTAATGAGGTTGAAGGATAAATCCTCTATCTTAAGTTCACGTTTATTTATTTCAATTTTTGTTGCATATTCACTTCCCAATGCCTGCGTGTCATTCCAGAATGCAAATACTTTGGGGGAATTACCTATATATCCTATCCTTTCTGTTTTTGAACTTGCATATTCTACTGAAGCTTTCTTTACGTTTTCATTAGAAGGAACCATAAGAATCTCTTCGGAATACTTCAGTTTATCAAGAAATTCTTTACTTGTGAATGTTCTTGTTATAAATCCTAGTCGGGATATTTTTATTATATCCCTATCATTGATATCTTTTTTTTCAAGAACTAAATGAAAAGAACCATCTTCTCCAGAAACTGTACCTTTTGCTTTATTCATCAATCCAATGTTCGCGTAACTAACAAAAGATTCATTCTCAGAACTTCGAACAAAACCTTCTATTTTAACTTGCGAAAATGAACTGTTTATTCCTAACAGCCCTAGAATAAAAACCAAATAAAAAAATTTCATTTATAAAAAATATTTACTCTATTTAAATATAAGGAATTTACTTATTTTTTAATATGAAAGGATTTACAATTTTTAGTTAATAAATGTACTAGATATGCCAGTTTTTATCGAACTTATTTTTTTCGCCTGTTTTATCTATATATACATGAAGCTGTTATATCCCTATGGGATATTATTGGTACGTTTTGTTTTCAGCGAGCCCTTTATATGGAACAAATACATTGAAAAACCGAGATTATTCTTTCATGGGTTAGGACTTATACTGATGCATTTTAGCTTTTCTAATATTTACGAATATTGGAAGACACCTAAGACGTTTTATTTTATATCCAGTATTATGGTCTTTGTAATAGGAATCGTTTTGACCCAGATAACTTGGTCTATAAAATTCAAACGCATCGTAATTCCGAAAATTAAGGAAAAATTGAAGTCTCCAAAGAATTTCAATATTTCGACTGGTGAATCCCAACTCGGAAAACTTTACGATAATATGGTGCGTTATGATATGATTCTACTGGACAAAACTTCTAAAGATGATTTTATCCAATGCTTTTTAAAGGATTGGGGTGAACATAAGGCAAAGATTCATTTAAAATTAAAAAACCCTGCATGTAAGGAGTTCTATGAACTTTTGAAGAAGACCTTTCCCAAAAACACACTACGGCTTGTCGACTTCATAAAAAATTCTGATTTGCTTAGACGTGAAGATGGTCTGCCCTATAACTATAATGCCGTTAGAAACGCCCTGACCAGAAAAAAAATTTCCAAAAGAAGTGAAGAATTGGATGCTGTATTTGCCTCATTTTCTTAAAAATTGCTTGCATTAATCCTTTTTTTGCTTGCACCACATGCAATGCAAGTTTTTCTTTTTGTTTCCCATACTAGTTTTCCGTAAGAATTCTAATAAAAAGTACAAAAGCTTTTGTCCATTGTTTCATCCAAAAAAATATAGAATAATGGATTATTTAAAACTAGAGGAACGTCTTGAGCGCATAGAACGTTTATTGTCCAGCAACAAGGAAGTATTGACTTTTGAAGAGGCCTGCGAATATATGGGCGTATCACGAAGTTTTCTTTACAAGCTTACTTCAAGAAGACAGATACCACACTCAAAACCCAACGGTAAAATGATATTCTTCGAAAAGAGGAAACTCAATCTTTGGCTATTACAGAACAACAGAAAGTCGAAAGCTGAATTGGAAGCGGAAGCACTTAAATATGCGCTTAGAAATAAGAAGAATTAATGATGGATAGGGAGAGAAGCAGATGAACGAAATCAGCATGAAAATGATGATTGAGTGAGAATTCAAGATGTGTCATTGTCATGACAAATCTTGCTTTTGCTCCCGAAGGTCGCAAAAGAGGAAAAAGATTATGAAACGGGAATTTGTTCAATTTAGATGCTCGGTATTTGAAAAGAAACTTCTTAAGGTAAGGGCCAAAAAATCAGGTCTCTCCATTAGTGAATATTGCCGTCGTGCCGCATTCGATGATAGGATTATTGAACGATTGTCGGAAGACCAAATAGAAGCCTATAAATTATTGGTGCAGTATCAAAACAATTTTAAACGGATTGGAAATATGTTCCGAAAGCGAAATCCAAAATTGGCGAATGAGGTCGCGGCTTTGGCAAAAGAAATCAGGGAACACCTTTTAAGTTTTAGGGCATGATCGGAATGGGAAAATCCATATCGCACACATCGGCATCCATGGCCTATGGACTTCGGGAGGAAAAAAAACCGGAGATCGTCCATAGCCAATATTTGGCCGGGGATACGCCAAAGGAGATTACCCAAGAGTTCAGGACTATTCAACAACAGAATCATCAATGCCAAAAGAATACCTTGAGTTTCGTACTGAGTCCGACAATCAAGGATGGCAGGGAATTGAAGAACAAAGAACTTAAAGAAATCACAGAACGCTTTTTAAAACAAATGAAGTTACAGGAGAACCAGGCGATTGCCTTTGTGCACAGAAACCGGAAACATGTTCATATCCATTTATATGCGAACCGAATCAATTTTCAAGGACAGGCCTACAAGGACAACTTTATTGGAAAGCGGAGCCAACAAGCTGCGGAACGGGTGGCAAAGGAAATAGGTCTTACTACCGTACGGGAAGTCCAACAACAAAAACTGGACAAGGCCAAGGATATGCGAATGGTTCTGAAAAGAATCCATGAGGAGGTAATCAAGGAGGTCAAGCCAAAGGATTTTGATCAATACATAAAGGCCATGGAAGCCCACCCTATCAAGGTCATCCCATCCATCAACAAACAGAACCAATTGCAAGGTTTTCGGTTTGAGTTTGCTGGGCAAAACCTAAAGGGTAGTGAGGTCCACCGTTCCATGTCAATGAACAAAATAGCCGAGCAAATCGGTTTCAACAAAAATGTGGTCGAAAAGGTCAAAACCGAAAATGCCATGAAACTGATGGGTAAAACGGTAAGCCTCTCCCCTAACCTTGTGGCTAAGATTGCAACAAAAATCATTAAACACACTATCAAAAAGAGCATAGATCTTGGGATGGGGATTTAAAAGAAATGAATTATGGCAAAACTTGACGAAATAGCGGAATTGTTGACCGAGGAACTGAAGAGCTTTGAACACTCGGTCAATCGAATGGAAAAACTGAAAGAGTTTCTTATTGGTTATAAGGTATCAGCGGACACCGCCAATATTGACTACCTTCTTAAAGGATACAACGACAGTCAAAAGAAAGCGATTGAAGAACAGAACAAGCTATTAGCCAATGTCATCTACCATATCAAGAAATCCATCGCCTTTCCAAAATGGGCAGTAAAATTATTCTGGGGTTTTTTGATCACTATTTTGCTGGTCTTGGGATACGCCATATTCCAGATTTCGAGAATCCCCGAAAAGGAGCAAGTGGCTTTTTCACAAGGCGAAAGCAACGCAGTCAAGCACTTTGAGCGATTTATGGAGGAAACCCCAGAGGCAGGTACTCTTTATGAAGAATGGCGCTTCCCAAAAGACAAAAAGTAGTTTGCGCCCTATCCGGCTTTTGCTTCACGCTTATCTACCGGAACACTACAAAAACCGGACAGGATCCGTGCGCAAAGTTTTGTGGTAAGGATTTGGGACCGGGTCTTTGGACATAGCGTATATTTATGTTCTGTATTTTATAGCATTTCAAAATGGCATATAGTAGAGAGTACCTGGAATCATTAAGAAAATCAGAGAAGCCAACGGAAGAATTCAGACTTGTGGTTCAAAAACTTGCTGATAAAGTATTTGCGAATCAAGTTTTGACATCGGCAGAAGAGCAATTCGTTTGTGGAACCATTGAAAGACTTAAAAACGCTAAAAACCAAAGGGATATAAATATTCATGAGCATAAATCTTGCAACAATTATGTCTTTCGGAACAGGTATTTGTTGTATTTTAATGATTTAAATGGTGACAAGCCCGTGTATGATTTTGATGGGGAAATTATTGAAAAACGAAAAAAAGCAGATATAGATTTTTTACAAAAGGAATACGAAAATTGGTTCAATGACATAGAAGGCAAAATGAGTGGCAACGAGCTAATAAACTATGTTGCTCAAGAAACGATTTATCAAATCAAGGAATTAAATAAATATTGCGATATTCTTGTTATAGGGGCTAATAGAAAAGAATACCTTCGAAAATCACTAGTACTTCATGGTAAATATATTTATTTAATCGTAAAGGAATATTTTCAGGAAATTGGAAAAAATGAGATCGTAATTCAGCTTGATGAACGAAAGATTTTGATTGATGGCTTTACATATGTGCACACAATGTTTAGACATTTTGCCGAAGGTATAAAGGAACATCAGTTTACAAAATCATATCATTTCGATAAAAACATAGGTTTTAAGGCCATACCAAATTTTCTTTCAGACGCTATAAATTGTTTCAAGTCTCTTCCCCAAAGCAAATCCTTCAACAATCGTGATTTACACTTTATCTTTAATGATAAGATTTATCTTTTGTGGGTACGGCCTTTTTCCAAATACATTAAAGGCAATATCAAAGTAGATTATTTGAGGGTTCAAACTTTTTATCCTGTAGATAATCAAAAAGACTTACTTCGCATCAAGGATTTCTCGGGGTTTAGAACCAATTGCAGGTTTAAATACCTCCTGAAAGATGATTAGCACAAGATTTACACCTAAAAAATAGAGATGCATCTTAGTCCAACATCGACCTGCAACATTAAAAACCCATTCCCTTCAATCTAAGCAGAGATTTTATTTGTTCTTCAATTACATAAAGTCGGGTACTGTAGTCTACGGGGTATGCCTTCGCTGCCTCCGAATAGATATTTCCAAACTCAGGTAAGGACAACCACTCTTTTGGTGAATTTTGTAGTTTGCTAAAAGCGGCCATCTGCTCATTAAAAACATATTCCTGAGTGCTGTAGTCATTTGGGTAATCAACTTTGACCTTATTTTGAATTGCCTTTTGCGCTTCGGCCTCATCTTCCTTGATAAAAGCCTCAACTTTGGCTTTAGTAACATCTTCATCTGAATCGGGAACTTTAATGGTTGATACCTCGGCCTCCTCATTACTCATCAATTTTTCCGGAGATAATTTTTTTTTTGATAATGCAGTAAACTTTTCTGCCTCTGCTAAATAAACATCCGAGGTACTAGGTTGAATTTCGAGAATTCCGGCGCATTCTTCTACTAGCTGTATTACATCCGTAGTTATCAATCCGTTCAAACAATGAAGGCCAGTAAGTGGGCCTTTAACCACATTTGATAATGAAGGTTCACAGACAATAGGTTTCATTGGTTTCTTAAGTCCCCACCGTGCGCCCAGCTCGAAAAGAACGTATGTCGAAATAATACTGTTCTCGGTAAGAACTCCTATAAAGACTTTACAATCTACAATTTCTTGTCTAAGAGTTTCATCGGTACTTGTCCCACCAGTTAATTTGTAGCCCGGAACACTAGTACATCGAATTTGCTTTTGCCCAAGATTTAATGCAGAACGTAGTATACCTATGAGAATTTCAACTTTTTCTATATCAGAGCTGCTGTGACTAATGAAGATGTCAATCATATTTTTATTTTTTTCTACTTTGTTGGTAAGGCTCTTACTAATACCTGAATCAAGAAATACTTCACTTACATCTTTCCCAATTTTGTCTAATACGTTTTTCCCTATGTAGCTCTCATCAAATAGAGTTTTGGATTTCAATTTTTTCGATTCTACATATACTAAAAACCTATCAATTGCTCCTTCGCTATTAAATTCATATATCTTAAATTCCAATAAACCTAGGAGGAAATATTTTGTCCCTCCAAGGGAAAATTCATTTTCCCTATTTAGATATTTTTCTATTACATATTTCAATGTACCAACATCAATACCAATTACATTGTAAGAATCTGTTTGAGTTTTAATAAAAAGGATATATCTTTTAGAACTTCCCTTGCCTACTTTAGAACCTTGGACTGTTGCCACTGGCTTAGAATGATTCCCATCAATCCAGTTAAGATAATCTTTCCAAGATTTTAATTCAATTAGTTTCTTCAACTGTTGTCTACTACCTGAGTTTATGCCATATTTATACCTATCTGTTTTTCTTAAAATATCAAGGTTAGCAAGCTTTGGCAATAAGTCCATAATTTCTTTAGGCCTATCCTTAGTTATGGTATACGAATTTCCATCCATAAGGCTTTCTAAGACTTGAATTGTATCCTTACTTAGTAGTTCATTTTCAGAAGATCCCATTTTTTTATAATTAGCTGAAAAACCACCTTTTTTGACATAATCACAAGTTTTACTAGTAGGCTCAAACAAGTAAAATGGGTCATTTTCAGTCTCACTGATGACATTAATTAAACCCAATTCCTTAATAACCGTGCATATATGAATGGCAATATCTTAGGAATTAAAAAGATTGTGTGCAATTTCACTACCGATTGGGGACTTGGAGCTACAAACTATAGCGAGTAAAATATCTGCCTTTTCTATTTGTTCCTTGGTCAACTCTAACATACTAAGTGAAAAACCGAGATAATCCCACGTGACTTTTGTTATTACTCATAATCCTACAAAACTAATTAAACCGAGGTAAGAAAGCTAGCTGTGCTTTCAATAGTTGTCAACGCTTGCCAGCATAATACTTTGGTAAATAGATTCCACTTGTTATAGCTTACAGAACTATATTTACTTATCTTATTTGTAATTATATTTCCAAATATGTAATTTTTATATTATTTTTACATTTTGATTAAACACAATTCGTCTAGTGCATGTCATTTCATTTAAAAGACTAAAAGACTATTTCTCAAAAGAAACAAATGCCAGAGTGGCCTTACAAGATTGGTATAAGCGAACAAATAAAGCCAAATGGAATAGCTTCGCGGATTTAAAGAACACTTTTAACTCGGCAGACAATGTTGGCAATAACAGATATGTTTTTAATATCAAGGGAAACCACTATAGAATCGTTGCGATAGTCTTATTTCAAGTAGGGCGGGTGTATATTCGCTGGGTTGGTAACCACAAAGATTACAATAGATTAAAGAATATGGACAAATTATAAGTTATGAGTACCATTTCACATAAACAGTACGTAGAAGCAAGTCTTAGATTGGAGGAGCTATTGAAGGAAGTTGATAATAACACTCCTAAAGATTCTCCTTTATCAAAAGAACTTATAGAGGTCAGTGATATTATTGAGCAATACGAAGAAATTCATTTCCCTATGGGATTACCCACCCTCCAGGAAATGATTGAACTTCGTATGTTTGAAATGGGTCTTAAAAGAAAGGATTTGGCAGCTCTTTTAAATACTAGTGCTTCCAGAATCAGTGATTATTTGAATGGGAAGCGGGAAATTACATTAAAAGTAGCCAAAGCTTTGCATCAAAAACTGAATATAGACAGCGATATTATTCTTCAATAACGACGTTATGGCAAACAAAACGGTACTAAAAGAAAACAAAGGTTTTCACCTATTTTCCACCTCGAATGCCCCTACCCCTTTGTTTATGGGAATTGTAAAATATTGCATCGGGAAATGAAAAAAGTGGCGAATCTGATTCCTGAATTGGATATGGGACAAATCGAAGAACCACGATCAGCTTTAGTTTTCAAATTAGTCTCCAAAAGGTCTATCATCAGAAACGTAAACACTAAAGCCACACGTTATCTTCGAGGCATCTACATAGAAAACCGTAAAACTGCTTTCTTCAACTAGCATCAAACTATTTCCTCAATAAAGTTTGTTCCATAAATATTCTACTTTTGTATGTGATGCAACAACATCTTAAAATAAAGGCATTTTTTTTCTTGAGCGTTCTCAGTATGTTACTGTTTCATCAAGCAGTGCCACATTGGCATCATAAACATCAAGAAGAACTTCATGACCATGATGTTGTGCATCACCACCATTATGATAATCACCATAATGAACATCACCATCACAGTCAACCCGAACCTGATGATTCTAAAAAAGGGTTTTTAGACTGGTTTTTAGAAATGCACACGCATACCAATACGACCACGGAGGTATTGGTTCTGAAGCAATCAACGGTCGAGAAAATTACCATTGAAAAAGAATCGGTCACAGCAATATTCTCCAGCATCGTAAATCTTGTGTTTTTTGAAAAGGATACCTCAAGTAAAAAATGGTACAACCCTCCAGACAAGCTTAAAAACACATATTATCACCACTGTACACTGCGTGGTCCACCATCTTTAGGTTAATCAATGATGCAGGTGATTAGTAATTTTTTCACCTGATCTTATCTCTTTATTGATAAACCTAAAAAAATCATTATGAACATAAAATTAGCATGCACCCTAGGTGCATGCCTGTTGGAATGCAACGTATTTTCCCAATACGCCGGTGTGGAGGAAATACTTGTCCAAATCGAACAGAACAACATAGAGCTTAAGGCCTTTCAATCCTATATAGATGGGCAAAAGCTTCAAAATAAAAGTGGCAATAACTTGCCGAATCCAGAACTTATCGGTTATTATCTACCATTCGGGGAACACCAATCTGGGGACTATACCGAGTTCGAGATTTCACAATCCTTTGAGTTTCCTTCGGTGTATGGAGCCCGTAATAAATTGATTTCGTTGAAAGCCGAACAACTTCAAACCGTTTTTACCAAAAAACGGCAGGAAGTTTTGATAAAGGCCAAAGCAGGCTTAATCAATCTTGCTGTTCTTCAAAAACAAGAGGAAATTGAAGCAAAAAGAAAGCAACAAAGCCTCCAGGTTTTTGAACAGGTGCAGGAATTGTACCAAAAAGATCAAGTTGGCATTCTAGACCTTAACAAGGCCAAGGTGGCTTGGATGCAAGAAAAATTTGTATTGGAACGGTTAGAAACTGAAATCCAAAATCAAATAAGGGCCTTGCAGACCTTTAATGGTGGTTCGCCTCTGGATTTAAGTAATTTTCAATTGCCCGTCCCAGTTCAGGTCCAAACTTTGGAAATCCTTTGGGATGAAAAATTAGCAAAAGATCCCAATCTTTTGGAAATAAGGGCCAGCGAGGCTTCAGCAGGCCAAAATGTAACTCTTGAAAAAAACAAAGCGTTGCCCAATCTAGCATTAGGCTATAATTACCAAGGCGTGAGCGATAATACTTTTTCAGGCATTTATGGCGGACTGTCAATTCCTTTATGGAACAGCAAAAACAAGGTGAAAGCAGCAAAAGCCAATTACGAATATCTGCAATCCAGTACCAAGGTTGAACAACAATTGCTGTATACCCAATTTCAAGAAGAATACTATCAGTACCAATTGTTGTTCGATGAATATTCTGAATATCAGAAAACCATGGAAAACCTAAATAGCGAAGATTTACTTTTTAAGGCCTACAGCTTGGGTGAATATTCATTTTTGGACTACTACATGGAAATGCAGTTTTATCGGGATGCCACCGATAAAATGCTCCAAATGGAAAAACAATTACAGCTTTTACAAGCGCAGTTACTAATACATCGGTTATAATCATTAAAAACAAGGAAGATGAGAAAAGTATCAAAAATCGCTATGCTATCGTCAGTAACCGTAATGTTGGCTTTTACAGCCTGTCGGGAAACCAAAAAAGAAGGATATGGACATCCGCATAAAGAACATGGACATTCCCATGATAAAGGTACAGACCATGCACACGAACATGAAGAAGTAAACCAAGAAGAATTTAAAGTGGAGAAGGATTCTGCTACAAAAGAAGCGCATACCCATACATACGATAACGGAGAAAAACACCATAACCACTAAACAAAAGCAGTAATGAAAGCGTATGTAATAATTGTGCTTGCCTTTATCGCAATAGCTTGTAAACAAAATAAGGAAGAAGGTCATGCCCACAATCCTGATGGAAGCCATGTCGAAGATAAAGTCCCGCGCTTAGACCATACTGTTTGGACGGACAAAACCGAATTGTTTGTTGAATTTCCCGTGTTGGTCGTTGGAAGACTCAGCAAATTTGCAGTACACTTTACCATAATGGACAAACACCAGCCTATTCATGAAGGTTCGGTGACAGTGAGCTTGATAGATGGGGACACAGGCATTCGAACCAAAGTGGATGCACCATCGTCTCCCGGGATTTTTTCACCTGTTCTCCAACCTAAAAATACCGGTACTCAACAATTGGTATTCGATATTACCACTCCACAGTACACGGATAAAATTGTAATAGACAATGTGATGGTTTATGCCAGTATGGAAGCGGCCAAAAATGCAGTGGGCAGTGCCAGAGAAGATGCCTCCATCTCCTTCTTAAAGGAGCAAGCATGGAAAATAGATTTTCAAACCGCACCTGTAACACAAGGTGAGGTGTATGATATCATCAAATCGGCAGGGGTTTGGCAGCCTGCCCAAGGCACGGAAAAGGCTTTGGTAGCCACCTCAAACGGCATTGTTAATGTGGCATCCACTATGCTTACCGATGGCACCGACATCAAAAAAGGGCAATTGCTCTTAAACCTGACAAGTAAGGGATTGGCAACCGATAATCTAAATGCCCATATTGTACAAGCCAAAGCGGACTTTGACCAAGCCGCTTCGGCCTACGAACGAAAAAAGGAGCTCTATGAGAGTAAAATCGTTCCAAAGTCAGAGTTCGAAAAAGTGGAAAGCAAGTATGTCCGTGCAAAATCAAAATATGAATCTGTTGCCCTGGGCGTATCCGGTGGAAGGAAACAAATTAGAGCGCCCTTCAACGGTTTTATAAAATCCGTTCATGTGGCCAATGGCGATTATGTAGACCAAGGTGATATTTTGATAACCGTCGCCACGGAAAAATCCAAGATTTTGAAATCGAGAATAGCTCCCACATCTGGTTTAACCATGCAAAACGCTAAAAATCTTTGGTACCAAACTGAAACCAATCAATGGAAAAGCATCTATGATTCCAATGGAGAAATTTTATCCATTTCAAAGGATGTTGAACAGGACAATCCCCTAATTGCTGTCTTTGCAGAGGTAAATGAAGATATCAATGTTCCCGATGGCAGCCTTACTCAAGTGCAGATAGCCATGGGCAGCGGTAAGCCAACAACAATCGTTTCTGAATCGGCACTATTGGAAGATTACGGCAACTACTCGGTAATGGTACAGTTGTCAGGAGAAGGTTTTGAAAGACGGCCAATCACCATTGGAAAACGCAACGGCAAAAATGTAGAGGTTGTAAAAGGCCTCCAAGTAGGCGATATGGTCGTGACCGAAGGTGCGTACCAAGTAAAAATGGCGTCAATGTCAGGTTCGACCCCTGCACATGGACATGCACATTAAAAAGCGAAAGTTATGTTGAACAAGATATTGAATATTTCCCTGCATAACAGGCTGCTTGTGCTATCGAGTGCCTTGGTGCTGAGCATATTGGGGATTTACTATGCAAAGACGATGAACGTTGACGTATTTCCCGATCTTACAGCTCCCACAGTGACCCTACTTACCGAAGCGCACGGAATGGAATCGGAAGAAGTGGAAAAACTGGTGACCTACCAACTGGAAACCGCTTTAAACGGTTCCCCTAATGTGAGGCGTATCCGTTCCTCTTCGGCAGCAGGTATCTCCATCGTATGGGTGGAATTTGAATGGGGCACCGATATCTTCAGGGCCCGTCAAATTGTGAGCGAACGCATTCCAATGGTACGTGAGAACTTACCTGAAGGAATAGGTGCCCCTACTATGGCTCCAATCTCGTCTATTATGGGTGAGATAATGCTCTTGGGGGTGACTTCGGACAGTTTGTCCCCAATGGAACTAAGAACACTCTCGGATTGGACCATTCGCCCACGTATCAAGGCTATTGGCGGTATTGCCAATGTTATCGTGATTGGTGGGGACTACAAGCAATATCAGGTATTCGCAAATCCTGAAAAGATGAAACACTATCGTGTTGGTCTTTCTGAATTGGTGAAGCAGGTAACAAAAGCCAATGTCAATGCCCCGGGTGGTGTGATCAACCAATACGGTAATCAGTACATCATCAAAGGAAGCGGAAGAGCCTACGCTTTGGAGGATTTGGAAGAGGCCGTTGTAAAACAAATAAGCGGGCAGCCCATCAAAATAAAAGATGTGGCCACGGTCAAAATCGGCGCTGCAGACAAAATCGGTGATGGTTCCTTAAATGGAAAGGAGTCGGTTATCCTGACCATTTCAAAACAACCTGATGTCAACACATTGGAATTAACGCAACAATTGGATGCTGCCATAGCCGATTTACAAAAGACAATACCCGAAGGAGTGGAAATCAAAAGTCAGATATTCCGTCAATCCAATTTTATAGAGGCTTCCATCAGCAATCTCAACCAAACCTTATTGGAAGGTGCATTTTTTGTAATCATCGTCCTCTTCATATTTTTGATGAATTGGCGTACAACGGTTATCTCATTGTTGGCCATTCCTATCTCCTTGTTGGTATCCACCATAGTCTTAAAATTATTGGGCTATACTATAAATACCATGAGTTTGGGGGGTATGGCCATTGCCATTGGGGCTTTGGTGGATGATGCGATAATTGATGTGGAAAATGTGTATAAACGATTGCGGGAAAACAGTCGTCTGCCCAAATCGGAGCGACAACCCATAATCATGGTGGTCAGGGATGCTTCCATAGAGATCCGTAGTTCCATTATAATAGCTACTTTGATCATCATCGTTTCCTTTGTTCCCCTGTTCTTTCTAAGTGGGATGGAAGGCAGATTGTTAAAACCGTTGGGGATTGCATTTGTGGCGTCCATATTGACTTCGTTAGTAGTGGCCGTAACGGTTACTCCCGTACTTTGTTCATATCTCCTGGACAATGAAAAATTGCTCAACAAACAAGCAGAAGGCACTAAAGTGGAGCAATGGTTGCGAAAACGATATTCCAGTTTATTGGGCAAGGTCCTTAAAATTCCGAAAACAGTAATTGCCATCACCGTTCTAGTATTTGTTTTGAGTTTATCCCTAGCCACGGAATTGGGCAGAAGCTTTTTGCCTGAATTCAATGAAGGTTCTTTGGTACTAAGTGTTGTTGGCGCTCCAGGCATGTCCTTGGAAGAGAGCAACAAAACGGGAAAGCAAGTGGAAAACCTGTTATTGGAGATGCCTGAAATATCGGTGGTCACGCGTAGAACAGGACGTGCCGAACTAGATGAACATGCCCAAGGGGTAAACGCCGCAGAAGTTGATGTCCCCTTTGCTCTGGATGATAAAACCAAGGAAGCGTTTTTTGAAGAAGTCCGAACCAAGCTAAGCGTTGTCCCCGGTGTAAACATTACCCTTGGGCAACCCATAGCCCACCGTATCGACCACATGCTGTCGGGTACCCGTGCCAATATCGCGATTAAGATATTTGGTCCGAATCTTCAACGCCTGTTCGAATTGGGCAAACAAGTGGAACAGAACATAAAGTCAATTGACGGGTTGGCCGATGTTGCCGTTGATCAACAGATTGAAGTCCCGCAAATCCGCATAAAACCCAAGCGTCAAATTTTGGCGGCTTATGGAATGACCGTCGGCGATTTCATGGAGCAAGTGGATGTTGCTTTTGCCGGTGAACAAGTTGGTGAAATTCACGAAGGGCAACCGTATTTTGATATAGTGGTACGCTATGAAAAATCGTTCCGAGACAATATCGAAAATATAAAAGATGCCCTGATCAGCCTGCCCGATGGTGGCCATACGGTTTTAGGGGAATTGGCCACCATAGCTTCCGTGAGCAGCCCAAACACAATAAGCCGCGAAAATGTACAGCGCAAGATTGTAGTGGCGGCCAATGTACAGGGCAGGGATTTGAGAAGTGCCGTAAATGAAATTGAAAAAACAGTGAACAATACCATCAATTTTCCCGAAGGCTATCGCGTGGAATATGGCGGACAGTTCGAAAGCGAATCCAAGGCTTCACAGTTACTTCTGATAACCTCTATTCTGGCGATTGGGGCTATTTTCCTATTGCTCTATTATGAGTTCAAGAATGTAAAATTGGCTTTTGTGGTGCTTATTAATCTGCCATTGGCGTTGATTGGGGGTATTCTGATTGTATATTTCACATCGGGTATCGTAAGTATCGCAGCCACCATTGGCTTTATAAGTCTGTTTGGTATCGCTACCCGCAATGGTATTTTATTGGTATCTCGATACGAAGATTTGCGAGCGGAACATAAAACAGGATTTGACCTGATCAAAACAGGTGCATTGGATAGGTTGAACCCCATTTTAATGACAGCGTTCACCACGGGTCTGGCTTTGATTCCGTTGGCTTTAAAAGGTGGTCAACCTGGGAGTGAAATACAAAGTCCAATGGCCGTGGTTATTCTTGGGGGGTTGATTTCAGCAACTGTTTTGAATTTAATAGTGATTCCATGTATATATAGGATAACCGTAAAGAGTTCTTGGAAGCGCTTTTAAAAAAGCAATCAGAAAAATTAATTCAAGCTCTAATGAAAGTCAGAAAACCTAATCGGTTTTACAACGCCCTCAGGACCCCCCAGAAGGTGAAAGAATTCTTTGACAAAGGATTGTCCAATAATCTTATTCTGGGTAGCCATATTCCATTTAAGGCAAATTACAGGGAGTGTAACAATCCAGAATCTGTCGTGCAATATCTTTTATTTTCTGCGTTGGAAAATAAAAACAGTCGACATCCTGCTTGAACCCGGTGAGGGATAAACCCGAACAATCCCTAACTGAATCTCGTATTCCAGAACTATTCTACCTGTAAACTACGTATGGGATTCTGCCTTGCAGCCCGAAATAGCTGGAAACTTACTGTAAACAAGGCTATTAAAAGTACACCAAAAATTGCAGCTCCAAATACCCACCATGGAATTTCAATACGGTACGTATAACTTTCTAACCACCGGCTTAAGAAATAGTAGGCTATCGGAATCGCAACCAAACCGGAAAACAATACCAGTACCGTAAAATCCTTTGAAAGCATTTTGAACAGACTTGTTATGGAAGCGCCCAAAACTTTTCGTATTCCGATTTCCTTGGTCCGTTTCTCCGCGATAAAAGAAGCTAACCCAAACAAGCCTAAACAGCTTATTATAATGGCTAATATTGAAAATATTCCGGACAACCTGCGCAAACGCTCTTCGGTAACAAACTTTTTACCAAATGCTTCATCAACAAATTCATACTGGAACGGAATATTTGGCGATATCTTGCGAAATACCTGTTCAATTTTGCTAAGGGACTCCGTTATATTTTGTGAGGGGGCCAATTTTAATTCCAGCCAGTTCGTATTGTCATAATCGATTATGTAGATAGAAGGTTTGACGGGGTCAAATGGCGATTCGGTCAAAAGATTTTCAACCACCCCGATTACTTTGTGTTCCCCATCGTACCAGCGTATCTTCTTTCCGATGGGATTTTCAATACCCATGAAATCAACTGCAGCTTTGTTCAAGATATAAGCAGTTGAGTCCGAACTAAAGTCCCTTGAAAAATCCCTTCCCTCGGCTATATTCCATCCCACAGTCTTTCCATAATCATGGGAGATGAAAAAAGTGACCATGTTCGTAAGCAGATTGGGGTCCTTACCTTCCCATTCAAATCCGCCGTTACTGTTCCAAACCTCGGTCAATGGGCTGGACGATTCGGCAATCTCTGTTACCGCCCCTGTTTTTTTCAACGACTCCCGGATTAGGTCGTACTTGCCTTCATAATCCTTGGTGTTTTTAGGAATCATGATCAACTGGTCGCTATCATAACCTGTGGACCGGTTTTTCGTATGTTGAATTTGACGATTGACTATAATTGTCCCAACCATCAGGACTATGGAAACCGTGAATTGGACCACCACCAAAACCTTGCGAAAAACTACCGCTGATTTTCCGGACCGCATAGTTCCTTTCAGGGCTTTCAATGGACGAAAAGAAGATAAGTAGAGCGATGGATAGCCGCCGGCCAAAAAACTGGTGACAACCACCAGGCCGAGACCGATAAACCAAAAAGAAAAATGCGCATAGGGAAAAACTATTTGTTTATCTGCCAGCTCGTTAAATGAGGGCAAAAACACTAAAACGAGAATACAAGCCATTATAAATGCAGAAAAAGTTACCAAAAACGATTCTACCATAAACTGTAATATCAATTGATACTTATCTGACCCCACTGTTTTTCGAATCCCCACTTCCTTAGACCTTTTCTGGGCTCTAGCAGTAGCTAAATTCATAAAATTGATGCAAGCCAATAGCAACACGAAAATTCCGATGACCCCGAACATATTTACGTATTTTATACCTCCACCCACAGATATACCATTCTCAAAACTACTTTTTAGATGCCAATCTTTCATTGGGTGCACAAAGATTTCAGGATTGCTCTTTTTAGTGCCATCCGGTACATGATCGTAGACGGCATGCTTAATTTTTTCGCTTACCTCGGATAAAGACGACCCATTGGCCACTTGAACATAGACTTGATACGAATTGTTGTCCCATAAATTTTGATCTCTTGCCGTTTTTACCCATTCATTGGCCGAGACATAATAATCCCACGGCGCGATAAAATTCAATTCTTTGAATCCGGATTCAAAGGCAAGTGCATCAAAAATATTTGAATTATTAGGTAGGTCTTCAAAAACCCCACTGACCGTTGCGTACCGATCGTTGTTAATTTTTATGGCTTTTCCCATAGGATTCTTATTCCCAAAAAGCCCTTTTGCCGTAGACTCCGAAACAACCACTGCATTAGGGTCTTCGAGTGCGCTCCAATCCCCTTTTAACATTTGAAGGGAGAACATGCGGAGGGCATCTTTTTCCATAAACACACCAAACTTCGTGAGGTTTTTTTCCTGAAACGATAGAACATTATCCCCTGGAAATGAGCTCATGACCACGTATTCAAAATCATCCGTGTAGACGTTTCGTAGCTCACTTGCCAAAGGGTAGGGCAAGGTATAGCGGGTACGGGTCTCACCATCAAAAGTTTTATTTATCAGGACTTGTCCAATTTGGTCATAGTTGTTAAAGTAGGTGTTGAACGTGGTCTCATCATGCACCCATAAACCGATGAGCATGGTTATCGTTAAGCCAATGGTCAATCCTCCAATATTGATAAAGGAGTATGTCTTGTTATTTAAAAGATTTCGCCAAGCTGTTTTTAGGTAGTTGCGTATCATGATTTTTGGTTGTTATTTTTTGGTCAAGCATAAAAGCCCATATCGTATTTATTCCCGAAGTTCAAATCATCTATATTTATGCCATCATTTACAAGTATTTGATAATGAATATTTTAATTAATATTATCAAATATCCCTATTCTATTTATGTAAAATAAATTGACATTACCTGTAAAAAGTATTGACAACGAAAAGAAACAAAAATCAGTAGAAGGTTTCAAATGGATTAGGATTCCACTTTTGAAATCCCATGGACCGGAGTGATAAATCAAGTTTCTTCTATGAAGAAGCAAATTGAATATCCTTTTTATTCGAGAAGTACAAGTTGGACGAGAAAAAGCCCTGTAAACTTCCCATTTTTACGCTTTAACTCTTTAGGATAAGAACAAAATAGAGCACGTTCTAACTGACTTGTGTACATGTCCCCAATTTCTGCAAAGTATAACAGCTAACCCTATAGTATGAGCTAGGGAACCTCGAATTGTTGTTTAGACCCCTGAATCGTCAATTTAAATGGTCTATCGCAATACTTGGTTCGTTCTTACTGGAATCCCAATCAAGTATGAAATAACGGGAATCCAATTTGAAAAATGACACTTTACAGCTTGGGATTATTAAAACAATAAAATTCCCTATCAAATTTGTAAGAGGGTACCAATCTGCCGAAGAATAAAACGTGGAGATTCAGTTGGATGTTTTGATACCAGATATTCTTCACCTAAAAAAGTTTATGAAAAAAAGGTTTATACCAATACTATACGTTATTGTGCTTATGGGATGTGGACCCGCCCAAATAGATATGGGAAAAGATGATGATTTTTTAAAGGAAGAACTCAAGGAAATCTTGAACCTAATTCCTGAACATAAAAAAGGGAACGAAGAAGTTTCAAAAGTCTCTGTGGGATGGCATCTATATCACACACTGCTCACCATGAATGAAATCTATGATGTTATGCAATCATCCCGACCTGAAACCTATGTGCAACGGTTCAACCTAACCAGAACACTCATGTTCAGTTCCAATCAAATACCCCGGGGCAAGGCAAAATCTCCGCAAAGGGTAACACCGCCAGCGGTTTTCAGCTCTGAAGACATTAAACTTCAATTTTATCGGGCCCGAACCAATATGAGCTTCGTGGACGCAATGCACGAAAAGGCCCATTTTACCCATCCCAGTGCTGGTACCCTAAACCGAGAGGATAGCAAGCGTTTTTTAAAAATACATACGGAACACCATTTGAAAATTATACGGGACATACTGCGACAAAAAAATAAATAGGGCACGCCTTGAACTTGTTACAATACAACCATAGATAAAAGACGAAACCATGAAAAATTTGAACCCTAAAGAAGCGAAAAGGCTCAAACAAAAATATCCGGGAAGTGTTTTGATAACGGGTGCCACCTCAGGACTAGGGCTTGCTTTGTCAGAAACCCTGGCAAATGCGGGATTTGACCTCATCTTATGCGCCCGAGGTGAAAACAGACTGAACCAGCTGGCGTCCGAGTGGAAAAAATCCTCTGGCATAAGTGTAGAGGTATTTGCCGCTGATCTCTCCCAATCGGATGGGGTAGTAGATTTAATTGATTTTATCGAGGACAAAGAAGTGGGTATTTTAATCGCGGCGGCCGGATTCGGAACATCTGGAAACTTTTTGGATATTTCACTGGATGACGAAATCAATATGTTGAAGGTCAATATTGATGCCGTACTCATTCTTTGTCACGAGATATCAAAGCGATTTAAATCACAGGGGTTTGGAGGTATTGTCCTTTTCAGTTCCCTAGTGGCCTTCCAGGGAACACCTTATGCCGCAAACTATGCTGCGACCAAAGCTTACGTACAAAATCTTGGCGAAGCGTTGTCCGTGGAACTAAGGGCCCATAATATTGACGTGCTCACCGTTGCCCCTGGTCCTGTTGCAACGGGATTTGGTAAACGCGCTAACATGAAAATGGACGGTGCAACCCATGTTTCCAAAACCCCATTGCCCATATTAAGTGCTTTGGGCAGAAGTAGCACGGTGGTTCCGGGTATTACAGGAAAATTTCTCACATATTCCCTAAGACTGCTGCCAAGAAAAGGAAAGGTGATGGTTTTGAAAGCGGTGATGGGCGGGATGACGAAACATCAACGAAATTAATGAACCGAAACTTCTTGCTTCACTCACTTGGGCCTTTATAGAAACCGGCAAAAGTAGTATTGGACCAAAGCTGAGGTAAAATTCATCTGATGGAGCAATGTGACCTTTCAACATATCACTTCAAAAAATGATACAACTATTGAAAAAATAACACAGTTACCTCTCTGAGATGCTGGGGTAAAACGAAAATTTTAGGTATTCCCTTTCCAAAGGTTATCCCCCAGAATTCTGGGGACCACTTGCTTTCTGTAATTTCTGCTCAATGGAATCGTATAGGTAGCAATTTGAAGCTCATGCTGTGCCACACCTTCTATTTTGTCCAAAGCTACAATGTATGATTTATGTACCCGGATAAAGCGATCAGGACTTAATTTTTCCGCTACGTTCTTTAAGAACAAAAGACTGATATATCTGCGTTTGGTAGTTTGTATAATGACATAGTTCTGCATGGCTTCCACAAAGAGAATATCGTCATGATATATCTTTTCGTACTTTCCGTCGCACTTTATAAAAAAGCAGGATTCGCTATCATGTAGGGCCTTGGTATCGTGTCGTTTTAACAAGTGGTTCTGTTGTTTGGCCTTGGTCACCGCTGCGAAAAAACGATTGAACGAAATGGGTTTCAACAAATAATCCAGAACATTAAGGTCAAAACCTTCAATGGCGTAGTTGGGAAAAGCCGTGGTGAGTATGGTCATAGGTGCATTCGGATTGGATTTTAGATACTCCAAGCCGTTCATCATGGGCATTTGCACATCGAGGAACAGTATATCCACTTCATGTTGCCCAAGAATGGGGGGAATATCCAAGGCTGAAATGCCCACTCCCACACAAGACAGAAAATCGATTTGATCAATATAATTGATAACGCACTCCCGTGCCAAGGGCTCATCGTCTATCACAACACACCGCATCATACAGACATTCGCTTTAAGGATGTAACCCGGTTATTTTCTAAGTTGACCTCCAATTTTACCGTATGCACGTCCTTTCCCTTTTTAAGAAGCAAGGAATGGGAATCGGGATAAATAAGATCTAATCGCCGCTTCACATTTGCCAATCCCAATCCTCCATAGGATACGCCTTGGGGCAGTTGATGCTTCAACTCAAAATTGGCACTGTTGCTAAGTTCAAAATACAATTGTTCCCCATGTACATCGATAGTCAAGGAAACCCACTTTTTAAGACTTCGGTCCTCTGATAGGTGCTTAAAAGCATTTTCGATAAAAGGAATAAGTATAAAAGGTGCTATGGTGGGTTCTTGTACCTTCATTTTGGGCAGGCTTACTTGTAGTTCAAAGTTTTCATTTTGACGTAAACTTTCCAGTTCAATAAAGCTTTCGATATAGGCCAACTCGAGTTGCAAAGGAATTTGATTACTGTTACATTCATAAAGCTGATAACGCATCAGACTGGAAAACTTCACTAGCGATTCCGATGCCATTTCCGGATTCTTGTCGATCAATACGAAAATGGAGTTTATCGTATTGAACAAGAAATGTGGATTGAACTGTGATTTTAGGAACTTAAGTTCGGTCTCCAATTTTTCTTTCTCCAAAGTTTGTCGCTTTCTTTGTGACTCCACCCAGTTTTTTGTCAATTTGATGCTCATCCCCAAAGTCATTGCACCAACACAGGAAGGCAGTGCGTTGTGTCTAAAGATAGTCACCGGACTTTTTGGGGAAACGTTGTAGAGGTCATAGACCGACTGCCCGGAAACCATTGCGGATAGATAGTAATTGGCAGTGATGCATACCGACATCAGAAATATGGAGGCCGCTATCAACAAAAAAAAATCCATAAACCTTCCTGTTTCAAGGTATTTAGGAATTAAGACATACAAACAAAAATAAACGCCCAATGCCTGATAGAGAACATACCCGGAATACTTAACGACACCATGTGGTGTGGCAATTGATTCAAATACCTCACTTAGACTTCCCGAAAATATGGTCCACCAAGCAAAATGGTAAAAGGCCCAAAACAAGATATGGTGCAGTTTAAACCTTTCTACATATTTTAAAACAATCTTAAGGGTAGTTGAATTCATCTGACCACTATTGACATTGAAACAAGATACATGGGCTTACCTTGTAAATCAAATAAATACATTCAAAACTTGCTGTCCGGTACGTTTTAATTGACAAGCGGTCTTGGTCAATTGAATTTTACAGCCCCGCCCTTTAAAATCTTCGAAACCGTTCTCATATAAATAGAATGCTGCCGTTGGTCAATCCTTTTTTTTAAAGTGTTGACTTTCTTCCTTTTTGCGCTGAAAACAGCACCGTGAGAACAACACTTTTAAGTATTCTGTGTTTACTGGTCGGTACCAAATACCTCAGCGCACAACTAACCGGAAGGGTACTGGATGGGAATGGACTACCGATACCTTATGCCAATGCAACGATTCATAATGCATCCGATAATACCTTACATTCAGGTACACTAACCGATGAAAGCGGGAGTTTTTTGCTTGAGCTTTCCGAGGAAGGAGCTTACATTCTCCAAATAAGCCTATTATCTTTCCAATCTTGGAATTCTGAAGTCTTTATTGTTTCATCAAAACCATTTGAAAAAGATTTTCCCTCCATCGTTTTAAAAGAAGAGATCACTCAATTGGAAGGCGTAGCTGTAACCGGACAGCGGAAATTAATACAGCGCACCCAAGAAGGTAGTGTCATCAATGTACAGGAAAGTATACTGACACAGGGGAGTAGTGCTTTACAGGTGTTGGAAAGGGCTCCTGGTGTGATATTGGACCGCCGAAACAACAGTTTTTCCCTGAATGGCAGAAGCGGGACCTTGGTCATGATTAATGGAAAAGCGCAGCGAATACCTATCGCAGACTTAATGGCATTGTTGAATGGAATGAGCGCCGATAATATCCAGAAAATTGAATTGTTGACCAATCCTTCTTCCAAATACGATGCTGATGGTAACGCCGGTATCATCAATATTGTTTTGAATAAAAATGAGGCTTTGGGATTACGAGGTTCCATAGGTCTTAGTGGGGGCTACGGTGAGGGGCCGAAACAGACGAGCAACTTTTCCTTGAATTATGGTGGGAATCACAGCTCATTATTTGGAACATATACCTTTTCCTATGATGATTCCTCAAGTGGGTGGAGAGGTGTAGGAGTTACTGACCTTCCTGTCTTGGGAGGTAACACGAACATTGTTTTTACAAGTAATAGCCAGCAAATCAATAGAAATCACAACGTCAATTTTGGGTATGAACACCGGTTTTCCGAGCACTTGCTTTTAGGGGCCAATATATTGTACAATCATTCCAGACCATTGGTGTTTACTCGAAACAGAGGGCTATATGATTTTGTTATCGATCCTTTTTTGGACGCACGTATCCATTTGAATGGCGACGGGAATCGGAAAAATGGTACTGCCTCCATGTATTTTGAGAAAAATGGGAAGAACACGGAAAACGAAAGTACGTTTTCCATAACAATGGATTACGTGAACTATAACAACAAGGCCCCCAACTTTGTAAATAGTACCTATTTTGACCAAAACGGTAATCCTTTTCAACCCGATAGCGAAATATACAATCAGGGGAACCGTGGATTCAACGAAACCGATATCAAGCTTGGCGTATTGAAAATTGATTACAGCGAGAAACTTAATGAAACGTTTTCAATGGAAGCCGGTATTAAAGGTTCCTATTCCCAAACGGATAACGATGCGCGTATTGAAATACAACAAGGTGATGATTTTGTAAGCGATGAGCGCTTTATCAGTAGGATAGCCACGACCGAAAAGATTGCAGCGGTTTATTCCTTGGCAGATTACCAATGGTCAAAGAATTTAAAGATACAATTGGGCCTGCGCTATGAAAATTGGACCCAAGACTTTAGCGATGCAACTTTGAATCGAAACTTTGGCAAACTTTTTCCTTCCTTCTTTTTGAACCATTCCCTTTCTGATACCACTGCGTTGCGCTTCGCATACACTAAAAGAATTACCAGACCTAATTACTCCGATTTGGCTTCTTTTCTCAGTTATAACGGTCCTACCTCTGTATTTAGTGGTAATCCCCAGCTACTGCCGGCCATAACCGATAACCTTACACTCACCTACTCCAACAAATCATTGAGCGTGACGCTGGCGGCAGCGAACGAGGACAACCCGTTTGCCCGTTTTCAAATTACCAAAAATCCGCAGAGTACAGTGGCCGTGATCGCACCCGTGAATTTGGAGTATCAACGTAGTCTTGAGATACAAACAAACATACCTGTTCGCATAAGCCATTGGTGGAACATGAATCTCAATGCTACCGCGGGCATCCGCGAGTTTAAGTTGTTGCATACCGCAGAAAAAGTCACCCACAACTATCCGCATTTTAACGTTAATGGAAGTCAGACTTGGCTACTGCCCAAGGATTTTTCGTTTGAACTATCTGGTTGGTACACCTCTAGACATTTTAATGGAAGTGCGCGAGTGGACGGATTTGGAATACTTAATTTTGGACTCAAAAAAAGCTTTGGGAATAACGCCAACCTACAATTGTCAATAACCGATATATTTGAAAGCTTCGACATCCGATCCCAAGTGGGAACCTTAACCCGAGAGGCATTTGGAGACGAATTCGAGGTCAACTACAGCTCAGAATCGGGGAGGTCAAGAATTTATAATGTAAGTTTCACATACTCTTTTGGAAATCGCAAAGTAAGGGAAACCCAAGCCAGGACGGGAGCAGCGTCTGAGAAGTCCAGATTATAAATTGGCCACTAATTTCGCCCACACTTCAAAAATAATTCCTCCCATGACTAATTCTTATACCGAATACGGCCCCTTACATTCCGTAGACCCTAAATGGAATAAAAGCCAAAGAGAGATATCTGTCTCACTGAAGCAATTTACTCAGGGGATCCAAAAGGCTTTTTATTTCGATTTCCAAAGATTTTGCTGCGTCTCTCTGTATTCCCCTATGTCCTTTGAGAGTCTCTTTTTCACGATACTCCAATCTGTGGTGAAACAAGCATAGAAGAACAATAAGGCCATCACCGGAAACAAAATACGATCGATTACTGTATCTACTTGCTCTGGGCGTTTTTTAAAAATTATCGTAACGGTAAAGGTAACTGACATCACGACAAAAACACCCATCAGGTATGTTTTGTATAATTCCATAGCTTTTTTTTGTTTTATAATGGAACATACATTTTCCATTACTCTTTGAAATTACAATAATTTTTTTCTTTGACCTATGTCAACCCAGGTTTTCCTTAATGTATGGAGTTAATTTTTCTGATTGCGTACATTGTTTAAGTAAATTTTAAGGTCTTATTTTCCGATTACAAGATGTACTTTTGTTGGGTAACGATATAGTTCTCAGATGACGGGTTCCTATAAACTGATTATTCTTTGGTTGCTAACGCTTATTGGGATGGTTCTTCATTTCAATTATCACATAGGGGAAATTTTTTATGGTATAGATGTTGTCCGTCCCGATGCTGATGGAAAGGTACCTTTGGGGGTATTTATTATACGTACCCTATTTTACCATCTACCCATGGTCTGGATAATTTTGTTGTTATACGGCAAAAAGTCATGGATTCGCTTAGGGCTGTGGATAGTGGCTATTGGATATTCCATCGCCCATCTCGGACATGTAATTGGGGAGCTTTTGAATCCGGAAAGGAATCCTTCCCAGATTTCTTTGTTGATTCTTGTATTCCTGGTTTCTGCAATTTTAGCCTTTGAACATTATGCCTACTGGCAGCGCAATAGAGTTTGATTTGTTTAAAATCCTTTGGTAGCTTCCCCTTCAGGACTTCCGGAACAAAAGCCGCCGCCAATTAACAACCGGCACAACCTAATGAGAAGGGTTACTGGAAGAACAGTTTAAAATATTACTTAGGCGGCAATTTCCTCCCGTTCCATGGCAAGAAAATGGGTTACTTCTCTACTGGAATTGTAAAGAGGCAATACATCAATACAACACAAATACTCCTCACCATTTTTTCTATAATTAATTAGCGCTCGGGAAAACCTTTTCTGTTGTTTTAGCAAAAGTCGTATTTCATTTTTTGTTTCCAACGATGTTTTTTTACCCTGTAAAAAAGTGGGTTTCTTACCCATAGCGTAACATTTTGAATATCCGGTCATTTCTCGAAAACCATTATTTACCCAAATAATTTTCTTTTTGACATCAGTGACTACCAAGGCTTCATAATTCGATTTTTCCAAGATTTCCTTTACCGATGTTTCTAAATCCCTTTTCAAAACTGCTCGCAACTCAGATAGGTCATTGTCCAATTTAAGTTTTTTGCATAATGCCTGATAGTTTTGAAGATAAAAATCCAGACTCTGTATTGGCGATAAATACTTTTTCTTGTTTTGCATATCGGTTTTGGTTGTTGGTTCCATAAAAGTAATATAAATCTGACCAACACATCATAAGATAAATCATTTTGTTACTAATAATCAGGAAATTGTGTAAAATTAGACTTGGAATATCTCGCTTTTAGACCCTCGCTGCCATGGATTTTTGGAAATGAGGTGGTACATCCCACTTTTTAACAACATAATCAAAAAAATAGCATACAGATTTCCAGAAAACCTTTAAGATTTTAAATTGATTGGCATCTTGAGTCAACCGAATTCCCAGCACAACCTAAATCGTAATAAATTCTTTGTAAAATACTTAGTACGGTGCTAAAACCCAAACAACTCAGGTACCCAAACACTAAGTTCTGGCACGTAGGTGATTATCATCAAAACCACCAACATAGCAATAAACAGAGGAAGTAACGGGCGTACCACTTGTTGGATTTTTAGGTTCGCCACCCCACAACCAACGAATAACACCGAACCCACCGGTGGGGTACAAAGCCCAATGCAAAGATTTAGTATCATAATGATTCCGAAATGAATGGGGTCAATGCCCATTTGTGTAACAATAGGCAGAAAAATTGGTGTGAAAATCAATACGGCTGGAGTCATATCCATGAAGATGCCCACAAAGAGCAGAATCAAGTTAATAATTATCAAGATAACAATAGGATTATTGCTGATGCCCAACAGTCCAGCACTAATTTCTTGGGGAATGCTTTCATAGCTCATCACCCAACTCATGGCCACCGAGGTGGCAATCAATAGCATGACGATGGCTGTTGTTTTTGTGGTTTCCAGAAGAATGGAAGGAACATCCTTTAACTCAATTTCCTTGTAGGCAAAGGCGAGTATGAAAGTATAGATAACTGCTACTGCCGAAGCTTCGGTAGCAGTAAAAATTCCAGCGACAATTCCCCCAATCACCACCACCAATAGCAGTAAACTGGGGAGTGCATCCAGAAAGCGTTTAAAAAAAACTCCTATTCCAACAGATTTAGCTGTAGGGTACTTTTTCATCCAGGCATAAACCCCTGCCACCAGCATCAAGGCCAGTCCAATTAAAATACCTGGGATATAGCCTGCCAGAAACAGCGCGGCGATACTAACCCCGCCACTGGCTAGTGAGTAAATAATTAAAATATTACTAGGAGGAATAATGAGCCCCGTGGTCGCACTCGTGATATTCACAGCAGCGCTAAATGATTTATCATATCCCTCTTTTTCCATCATGGGATTCATAAATCCGCCTATGGCCGAGGCAGCGGCAACCGCTGAACCCGAAATAGCTCCAAAAAGCATACAGGCCATGATATTTACAAAGGCTAATCCTCCCGGAAGCGGGCCCACAATGGCTTTCGCAAAATCAATCAACCTGCGAGCAATACCGCCTTGGTTCATCACCTGGCCAGCAAGAATAAAAAAGGGAATGGCCAGAAGGGCAAAACTATCCAATGAGGTAGCCATACGTTGTGCCAAGGTCGTCATGGCAGGTAGACTAGGTATGGAAACCACTAAGGTGAGTAATGCCGAGAGTCCAATGCTATAGGCAATGGGAACCCGAATCCCCATCAAGACGACGAAACTAATCACCAAAATAAGTGCTTCCGTGTAGTCCATTTAGTTTTTTAAATAACTGTTGCGTCGTTTTAAAAAGGTGTCCAAACTGAAATAGGTGATAAAAAGTCCAGAAATGGGAACCGCACTATAAATCCAACCCAAAGGAATTTCCAAAGCAGCGGATTTTTGCTGCAATTTAAAAGTGAGTATACATAGATTGGTGCCACCAATCACCATAACACATATCGCAAATACAATGATGGCAAAGGCCACCAGTCCTGAAAACAAAATAGGGGCCTTGTTTATCGTAGCGACCGGAATCAGATCTATGGCCAAATGCAATTCTTTCCCAGTTGCATAAGCAGCGCCGTACAGGCCCAACCATATTAAAGAAAAACTGGCAATTTCATCGGTTAGCGTGCTGGGACTCCCCAATACATAACGGGATACCACCTGCCATATCACTGAAATCAGCATTAGGATCATAATGACCAAAAGCATTTTTTCCAGAATGGCATTCACCCGTTTTCTCATCACCGCATTTTTTTTATGGACCGCATCAATTGGAAGGCCTCAGAACTCGGTTCAAAAAGCTGGTCAAATTCCTTTGTTTTGGCCGCAAACAGCGCTTTGTTCGGATAGTTGATCTTCACTCCGGCCTCTGTTATCACTTTTAGAGCTTCGGCTTCCGCTTCCGCCCATAATTGACGTTGATAAATTACCGAAGCATCCGCCGCTTGCTGAAGCCATACTTGTTCATTTTCACTCAGCCGATTCCATGTTTCCGTACCTACCAACAACACATCGGGCACCGCAGTATGCTCATCAAAACTGTAATAATTGCATACTTCATAATGCTTTGAAGTGTGGAAACTTGGCAGATTGTTTTCCGCGCCATCCACCACGCCTTGTTGTAAAGCCGTGTACAGTTCACCCCATGAAATCGGGGTTGGGGAACCTCCCAATTGCTGTACCATGCTGACCGCCATATTGCTTTTTTGCACCCTGATTTTCATTCCTTTCAAATCCTCAGGTATTTTTATAGGCTTGTTCTTAGTATAGAAACTGCGGCTTCCAGCGTCATAGAAACAGAGTCCACGAAGTTTGTAATCCTCTCCCTTTTCCAAAAATTGACGCCCGATAGGTGAATCATAAACGGCATGGGAATGGGTTTTATCCCGAAAAAGATAGGGAACGCTCAAGACCTTATATTCTGGTACGAAGTTTTCAAGCACAGCAGCGGAAACCTTGGTAATATCCAAACTGCCAATTTGTAGTAATTCCAGACATTCCCGTTCTGCACCCAGTTGTCCGCTAGGGTAAATCTTTACGGTCAATTCTCCTTTGGAAGTTATTTTTAACTGCTTACCCAAATCCACCATGGCCAAATGCACTGGGTGATTGGTATCGAGTCCATGTGCCAGTCGTAGTACTTTGGTTTCCTTTTTGTCGCCGCAGGAAAGAAACAAAAAAAACAGGGCTATGAGTGAAAGCAGTTTAGTTTTCAACCTATTTTTTGAATTTTTTGATGGTTTGTATGGTATTGGAAACGGATTCGGTCAAATCATCAAAACGGCCCGACTCAATCACTTCCTTGTTAAACAGTTGACTTCCCATACCCACACAGTGAACGCCCGCATTATACCAAGCTGACAGATTTTCTTCGGTGGGTTTAACTCCTCCGGTAGGCATAATGGGTACCTCCGGATATACTGCTTTAACTGATTTGATAAACCCTGGTCCTAGAACATTTCCAGGAAATGCTTTAAGCAATTTAGCTCCTAGCTGTAAGGCCTGATACATTTCGGTCACCGTCCCACATCCTGGAACCCACAATACTTCTTTTTGATTGGCAAAATGGGCAATCTCTGGAATCAATGCAGGGGAAACTAAAAAATGTGCACCTTCATCCAAAAAATGGGACGCATCCTCTTTGGTAAATAGGGTTCCTATACCAAGATAAAGGTCGCTATATTGTTGGGTATGCGTAACTAGCTCGCCAAAGACAGCCAACGCATTTTCGCCCCGATTGGTAAACTCAAACACACGCACTCCCCCGTCATAACAGGCATCCAATACTTTTTTAGCCACATTGCTATCTGTATGATTAAAAACGGGAATCAATCCCGTTTCATGCATACAATCTAATAGCTGTTGGTGATTGATTTTATCCATGCGTACTATTTGCTTTTATCTTGACACCCTTCCAGAAGCATCACCACCCATAAGCTTTTCAACCTCATCAACAGTAACCTGATTTGCATCTCCCTTGATAGTGTGTTTCAAACAGGAAGCCGCCACGGCAAAATCCAAGGCTTTCTGGTCATCCCCTTCGTAAGTTAGTAACCCATAAATCAATCCACCCATAAAAGAGTCTCCACCTCCAACACGATCTACGATATGGGTAATTTGATAGGTGTTGGATTCGTACAAAGTTTTTCCATCATAGAGCACACCGGCCCAGGTATTGTGCGAAGCACTAATGGACCCCCTTAAGGTCGTAATGACTTTTTTCGCCTTTGGAAACTTATCCATCATTTGCTTACAAACCGATTCAAAGGCCTTGGTACTAACTGAGTGACCTTGGATAACATCCACACCTTCGGGATGGATGCCAAAATGCTTCTCAGCATCTTCCTCGTTGCCAAGAATGACATCGCAATGTTCCACGAGAGGTGTCATAACAGCTTCAGGTTCAACCCCATATTTCCAAAGCTTTTTTCTGTAGTTCAAATCGGTGGATATCGTTACTCCCATTCGACTGGCCACTTCGCAGGCTTCCAAACAGGCATCGGCCGCACCTTGTGAAATAGCGGGGGTTATCCCCGTCCAGTGAAACCAGTCTGCATTTTTAAAAACAGCTTCCCAATCAATCATTCCTTTCTCAATTTGTGACATAGCGGAATGTGCACGGTCATACACTACTTTACTACCTCTTGCAACAGCACCGGTTTCCAAAAAGTAGATGCCTAATCGCTCTCCGCCCCAAATGATGTTCTCTACATTGACCCCTCGTTTGCGTAATTCCATCATGGCACATTTCCCAAGGTCATTTTCAGGTAATCGGGTTACAAAATCCACAGGAATACCGTAGTTGGCCAACGAAACCGCTACATTCGATTCTCCACCCCCAAAAACCACATCAAAAGAGTTGGTTTGGGAAAAACGTAGAAATCCCGGAGGAGCTAGGCGTAGCATAATTTCACCAAAGGTGACCACTTTTTTCATTACACTATGGTTTTTGGACTTATCATTACAAGTTAAAATCGATTGGAAACCTACTATTTTCGATTTACTTGAAGAAAAGTAAAAGATTTTTAGTTAATTTGTGCAATCGATTGCACAATATTAGCAATTTAATTGAGATGAAACAAAAAATCCTGAAAATTCATCCGTTGGACAATGTGCTGGTAGCTCTGGATAATTTGGGAAATGGAGAAAGAATAAAGTTCGAAGACCACACTCTTCATTTGAAACAATCCGTAAAGGCCAAGCATAAATTTGCTTCCAATGATTTAAATGAAGGTGATGCCATCATGATGTACGGTGGGGTGGTAGGCCAAGCCAATCGATTTATCGGGAAAGGTGAAGTATTGACCACGAAAAATGTCCGCCACAAAGCGGATATTTTTGGAAAACGAACTCCCCATTTGGATGGGGAAACACCTGATATTTCAAACTTCACTGGACGGACATTTTTGGGGTATCACCGTTCGGATGGTCAGGTGGGAACGGCCAATTATTGGGTCGTGATTCCCTTGGTCTTTTGCGAAAACCGCAACATAGGTGTTATGAAGGACGCTTTCTTGGAAGAGTTGGGCTTCGCACGTCCCAATAAATACAAAAGGTATGTAAGAGAATTAGTGACCCGTTATCAAAGTAAAGATACTCGCAACGACTCCTTTGCATTACCGGAAGAACAAATCCATACTTCTCCAGTTTTTGAGCAAATAAATGGTATTAAATTCCTGACACATGATGGAGGTTGTGGTGGGATTCGCCAGGATTCCGAAGCGCTTTGTGCTTTGATTGCAGGTTATTTGAACAACCCGAATGTCGCAGGAGGCACTATACTGAGTTTAGGATGCCAAAACGCCCAAATTCCCATTTTAGAAGACAAATTGAATGCCCTGAATCCCCATTTTGATAAACCCTTGCACATTTTGGAACAGCAAAAAGAAGGGACTGAAGAAGACCTGTTGGTCAAGGCAATTCGGTTAACTTTTCAAGGACTGACTGAGGTCAACAAAGTAAAACGCGAACCAGCTCCTTTGGAAAAATTGACATTGGGGCTGGAATGCGGGGGCTCTGATGGATTCTCTGGAATTTCGGCCAATCCGGCTGTTGGCCATGCCTCTGATGTCTTAGTGGCTTTGGGTGGAAAAACCATGCTCGCTGAATTTCCGGAACTCTGTGGCGTGGAACAAGAACTTATTAATCGTTGTACGAATGACACCATTGCCGATAAGTTTACAGTATTGATGGAAACGTATTCCAATGCCGCCGTTGCCGTAGGCTCTGGGTTCGACATGAATCCCAGTCCAGGAAATATTAAGGATGGTTTGATTACCGACGCCATGAAGAGCGCAGGAGCCGCCAAGAAGGGTGGCACATCACCGATAACCGATGTACTTGACTATGCCGAATATGCTAATAAACCCGGACTTAACCTGCTATGCACCCCAGGCAACGATGTGGAAAGCACAACAGCTTTGGCAGGTTCAGGGGCCAATATTATTTTATTCACCACAGGTCTAGGCACACCAACAGGCAACCCTATTGCACCAGTTATCAAAATTTCTTCCAATACGGATTTGGCCCAACGAATGCCTGACCTTATCGATGTGGATGCAGGTGATGTTATTACAGGAGAAAAGTCAATCGAACAAATGGGAGAAGAGTTGATGGAGTACATCATCGATGTGGCCAGTGGCAAAATAAAAACCAAGGCCCAACAACTGGGACAAGATGATTTTATACCTTGGAAACGGGGAATTTCACTTTAACTGTTTTGCATGAAAGACTTATTTGATATTGAGGGAAAAAACATTCTTATTACTGGGGGAACTGGGGTCTTGGGTTCAGAATGGTCCAAATACCTTGCGGGACAAGGCGCAAATCTTATCATTTTGGGAAGGAAGTTGTCAGAAGCACAAACGGTGGTGGATGATATTACTAAGCACGGCGGTAAAGCCACACCTTTTGGCTGTGACGTCACCAATGAGGAAAACCTAAAAAGTGTTTCGAATACCGTAAAATCCCAATTTGGTAGTTTGGATGTACTCATCAATGCTGCTGGTGGTAATATGGCAAGAGCTATTATCTCTCCAGAGCAAACGCTATTGGATAGTGATGTTGAAGCCCTCAGAAAAATCATCGACCTCAACTATGTGGGGACCTATCTCTCCATTAAATCCTTTTTACCACTTTTTCTGGATGATAGAAAAGGAAGTATCATCAATATCTCCAGTATGTCTGCCGAGCGGCCATTGACCAGAGTTATGGGATATTCGTCTGCTAAGGCCGCTATCGATAATCTCACCAAATGGCTTGCCATCGAGTTTGCTAAAAAATATGGGGAAGGATTACGGGTAAACGCTGTCGCTCCTGGTTTTTTCCTAACAAAACAGAACAAAGAACTCTTGACGAATACGGATGGAAGCTATACAGATAGGGCGAATCAAATTATTGGTAATACTCCAATGAGTCGATTTGGACAGCCGAATGAGCTCTTCGGGGCTATCCATTATTTGAGCAGTGACGCTTCAAAATTTGTAACAGGCACGGTACTTTCCGTGGATGGTGGCTTTGGGGCCTATTCAGGAGTTTAAAAAAGATGAGTTTAAAGAGATGAAGACACTATTGCAAACCATGCGCTGGTACGGACCAGACGACCCGGTTAGTCTTTCAGATATTCGGCAGGCGGGAGCTACTGGCGTGGTTACTGCTTTGCATCATATTCCCAATGGAAAAGCTTGGCCAAGGGAAGAAATTCGAAAGCGTAAAGAAGAAATCGAAACGGCTGGTTTAAAGTGGGCCGTGGTCGAAAGCATTCCTGTCCATGAGGAAATCAAAACGCGAAGTGGTAACTATAAACAACATATAGATAATTACAAAACCTCCCTGGAACATCTATCGGAAGAAGGCATTCAAACGGTCTGCTATAATTTCATGCCCGTTCTGGATTGGACCCGTACCGACCTTGCGTATGAACTCCCAAACGGGGCAAGAGCCTTACGCTTTGAGACAGCTGCCTTTGTAGCTTTTGATGTGTTTGTCCTAAAACGCCCAAACGCTGAAAGGAACTATACAAAAGAGCAGATTACCATGGGAAAAGCGAGATTTGAACATATGGGAGCTTCCGAAAAGGCAGAACTTACCCAAAACATTATTGCAGGATTACCCGGGGCGGAAGAAGGCTACACTTTGGAACAGTTTCAGGAGCAACTTGATAGGTATAAGGACATTGACCACGAAAAGTTGGAACTTCACCTAAAGCTTTTCTTGGATGAAATCATTCCGGTTTGTGAAGAAATAGGGGTCAATATGGCTATCCATCCCGATGACCCTCCATTTGACATTTTTGGATTGCCCCGTGTGGTGAGCACTGCTGATGATGTTCAGCGTATTTTATCTCAAACACCGAGTCTGAATAACGGATTGACCTTTTGCACTGGTTCTTTTGGTGTTAGGGCCAATAATGACCTACCTAGCATGGTGCGCCAATTTAAAGATCGTATTCATTTTATCCATTTGCGTTCAACAGAGCGGGACGAGGAAGGGAATTTTCATGAAGCGGACCATCTGAAGGGTGACGTGCCCATGGTAGAAGTTATGCAAGAACTTATCACTATGCAGCAGGAAAAGGAACATCCGGTACCTATGCGACCCGATCACGGCCATCAAATCCTCGATGACTTGAATAAGAAAGCTAATCCCGGATATACGGGCATTGGACGATTAAAGGGGCTGGCGGAACTGCGTGGGTTGGAATATGCCATTTTAAAGATGAAAGATTCTGATTAATCTACCGCCAATTCTTAAGAAAATTCGTCACTTCGAGTGATTTTCTGTGTCTTTCCAGAAAATCTTATCGAGAAGTGCATTTCGAAATTAAAAAACCTTGTTTTTGATACTTTTTCCTTTGGAAAACACTCGAACTGACGGTTTTACTTTTAAAGATATCATGATGCCAAGGAATCTGAATTAGTCCTTTATGGAATAATCATAGATTTTCTCCATCTCATCGTAATAGGCCGCTAAAACATGAAAGGCTTTCTTTTTAAAACCTCCATTGGAAATTAACCCTTTTCGGTTCCACCCATCTTGAATTAAAGGCAAGTTTCTTCTTGGTGACCGAAAATCAACCAAAATCCAAGGGGTCATCCCCCGCAAAGTAGAAATCTTGCGAAGCATTTTGATTTGTTCTTCATATAGATACGCTTGGTATTCTTCAGTCCATCGCGTTAACTTATCACCATGATGGTTGTACAATGCTCCACCCCCAAACTCACTGACAAAAAATGGTTTGTCATCAGGTAGTTCCCAAGTCACTTCCGAACATCGCTCTGGTAATCCTGAATACCATCCGATGTACTCATTGCAGGCAATCATATCTACATCCTCGGCAAAAGGGTCGGGAATCTTAACGGTATCAGCAGTACTTTTTTCATCTCTTTCGAGGGCGGCACTAATGAATCGAGTGTCGTCAATGGCCAGGGCAATCTTTTTTAAATCTCTCAGAAACTTCAATCGCGAAGGAACTTCTGGGGTCTCATTAGCCACGGACCAGACAATCACACTTGCTCTGTTTTTGTCACGATGAACCAGTGTTTCCAATTGTGATTTGGCTTGGGCAAAAGCCTCCGGATTTCCATAATCAATGCCCCAATATACCGGTATTTCTTCCCAAAGTAAGATTCCCAGTTTGTCCGCCAAACGAGGCATATGTTCGTTATGCGGATAGTGTGCCAACCGTACAAAATTACAGTTGAGTTCTTGAGCCCATCCGAAGAGCATCTGAGCTTCTTCCATAGAGTTTGCCCTCCCGACCTTTATGGGGTTTTCTTCATGAAGACTGATGCCACGGAGAAAAACGGACTTTCCGTTCAATAGGATATTTGGACCATCCGTCGAAATGGTTCTAAAACCAATGTCATCCAGTAAAGTGTCTTCACCACAAGTGATTTCGACCTTATACAACTTGGGACGTTTGGGATACCATTTTTTGATTCGCTTCGCGGAAATTTGGAATTCAGCTCTTCCCGTTTCATCCAAACGAAAGGTTTCGTTAATTTTTGTCTCTGGGATTTTAACGGTCACATTCTGCTTTGCCCCATTCTCTATTTGGACATATCCTTTAATCAAGTCGGGGTTGTTGGCGTCCAATTGAATCTGGTAATCCTGAATATGGGTCTTAGGGACAGCTATTAGTTTTATATTTCGGGTAATGCCTCCATAGTTCCACCAGTCTGTTGTATAGTTAGGGACACGATGCTTTTCCCTTCTATTGTCGACACGAACCACCAAAGAATTATCCTTGAGTTTTAGTTTATCGGAGACCTTGAAATTAAAGGGGTCGAATCCTCCTAAATGCTGACCGACCTTTTCCCCATTGAGGTATACATCGGTCTGATAATTGGCAGCTCCAAAATACAGAAACACTTCTGTGCCCTCCTTTAAGCTATAATCAAAGGTGGTGCGATACCAAATGGCGCCCTCGTAGTATTCCAGTTTTTCAAATTGGCTGTTCCAATCCCCAGGCACCAAAATCTCTGCTGAAGTATTAAAATTGTATTCTATGCGGTCCCAGGGATTTTCTATGACCTTATCAGTATAATAGGGTTTTGCCGAGGCTTTGGTAGATTCAGCCCTATCAAAAGGAAGCCAGTTTCTGTGGTTGCGATATCCCGTGTCGTAGGGATCAATAACGTACTTCCAGTTACCATTAAGCAGGGTTGACGGTCTGTTGTACGCATTTTGAAGCAATGGTTCCTGAGACCAAATACACTGTATTCCAAACAGGCAAAGTATTAAAAAGCCAAAACATATTCTGTTCATAGGTCAATCTTTTGTGGGCAAAATATTCGTATTGATTTTGGTGTTCTCAAAAAGTATTTGTGAAGCTTCCGAAACCACTTCCAATTGAGGAGATTGGTCAATAACACAGTTTTCAAAATATACCTTTCGGATGGGTTCCTCGAGTCTACCTTTGATCACAATGGACTTATCGGTGACTTCTTTGATTAGAATATCCTGAAAATAGAAATCTCGATATTTTGTGAAATACTCGTTTCCCCGCCAACCCTTATAATCAGTAGTGAACTCAAAACCGTATTTAACGGTTCCAACCTCAATGTTTCGCATAAAAACGTTTTCGATAAAACCGCCTCGGTCCGGATTACTTTTAAACTGAAAGGCATGTTTTCCGCTTTTTATCAATTCACAGTTCTCCACAAAAACATTGCGAACGCCTGCCGACATTTCGGATCCTATACAAAATCCGCTGCCCACCTCCGTAATGAAAGTGTTGTTTCGAACAATAACATTTTCCGTAGGAGGATAGGGCCATCCATCCTGGTCCCGACCTGCCTTTAACGCCACGCAATCGTCATGCGTATGAATTATACAGTTTTCGATGAGTACATTTTTACAGCTTTCTGGGTCAATACCATCATCATTGGTGGTGCCCGCCCCAATATTCAACGAACGTATCATAACATTTTCGGAAAGTACGGGGTGAATCGTCCAAAAAGGGGAACCCTTAATGCTGAACTCTTCCAAAAGGATGTTTTTGCAATTAATAAATTCAATTGTCGAAGGACGGAGGTAATGTCCATCTCCATAAACTCGTTCTTTCAAAGGGCTTTTATCATTACCCATTTGACGAAGTCGCTTTTTATCGTCATCCTGCTTCCGTTTCCACTCATGCCATTTTTTTTCAGCCTGCCCGTCGATTAATCCTTTACCGGTAATCGCTATGTTCTCTGCATCAATCGCATAAATCAATGGGGAATAGTTCATAAGAAAAGTTCCCTCCCATCGGGATTTTACAACGGGTAAGTAATCCGAAGGATGGGGTGAAAACCAAAGTTCTGTACCGTTTTCCAAATACAATCGGATATTTGAAGCCAAAAAGATACTTCCACCCACCTTGTACACTCCTGGATTGACTTTTATCGTGCCTCCTCCATCCGCCGAAAGCTGGGAGATAGCCTTATTGATGCTGTTACTGAAATCCGTAGTGTCTTGTATAAAAACTGTCGTGTCCCGAAGCGTTGGTGCCTGAATGGCACTTAAAATCTTCGGATAGGTCGTTGACCAAGCTTCGGTAATGATTTGTTGTGCCCTTTCTTTGGTAAAATCATCCTTAGGTTGCGTATTACATCCCAAACTGAACAATATCAGAACAGTTCCAATTACTGCTTTTGCTCTCCAATAGTATCCCGATATACCTCCTGATGACGCCATGACCTACTGAAATTCATGTTGGTGTACATCACTCAAAAATCGTAATCCAAAAGCGGTGGCAATGTCACGATAGATGAGCTTCATTTTTCCACTGTCTTTCGCTTTTTGGCGAATCTCGTAATAGCCTCTTGCTAAGTTTTCGTCAGGGTGTCCAACCGAAAACTGATTTTTTAGGGTAAAGTCCAGCGCTTTTTTAATGTTCGCCTTGAAATCTATTTGCCCCAGCTCCAACAATCGGAGCCAGAGAATCCCAGCAAAGGAAGTTCCTGAACCGCATGGTGAACGGTCATCCACTGACCCATCGGTATAGCTTAAGTAGAAAATCACCCCGTTTTTTTGCTGGACGGAAGCCAATCCATGACCTGTTTTAAGGGCGGCATCCAAGTATTTCTGATTTTTAGTCAGGGTGTATGCTTCAATCAAAGCCTCCGCATTCCAAGTGTTGAATCGTGCATGGATTTTTCCAGTGTTGGGGTCATTCGGCTCAAAATCCATCCAGAAGCCATTTTCACTTTGACTGGCGATGAGTCCATCGCAAACCTCTAAAAAGGCATCTTTATAACGTTCCTCTCCGGTAAATTCAAACATGTCTTTCCACAAATAGCCCTCGGCATTGGGTCGTGCAACCTGCTTGATTGTAATTTCATGACCTTGATGCTGGGCATGCGGACTTTTGTCTTTCCAGATTTCTCCGGTTTCCGGATTCACAATGTTATAGCTTAGCCGATGCTCCGGAATATAGAGGTTGTCCAAAATCCATTTTCCAGCTGAGCTGGCGACTTCAGCATATTTATTGTCTCCCGTTACTGCGCTTAGGTCGAAGAGCCCAGGCGTTCCATCGGTAATGGTGGTCGTATTAATCAAATTTCCCACACTTGAGCCATGAATAGCATTCATATAACCTGCTAGGGGATGTCCATCGGGAAACTGTAGACCTACCCACCAATCCCCACCTTTTATCGCATAGTTTAAAGCATCTTGGTTTTGGGTCACCTGGTAGGCTTCCAAAAGCCCTTGAATCAGCTGACCCGTGTGCCAAGCAGGCTCATACTCGGACCACGAGCCCGATATGATTTCATAGTCACCCTTACCTTTTCCCTCGGTATCCAAACACACTTTACCAGCATGTTGTATGGCATGATTTAATGAAACCTCTATTTTTTGTTGATAAGATTTACCCAAATCAAGGGATTCTTTTTGGGCACACCCCAACAAACACCAAAGAAGTGGAACGACAAGGAATAGTTTATGGGTCATGGAGTGATTTTGACATTCAAAGTATCCAAGGAAACGTTGTGCTTCCAAAACAAAGCGATGGAATCATTTGGTACCTTGTTAAAACTCACATTGTTCATCCGTACATTCTTCGCGTCTGCAAGGATGAACTTTCCCTTTTCACGAACAAAGTCGGAAGTTGATGGCCATTGTTTGATTTTCCTGTTTCCTTTTGGTTTTTTCCAAGAAGAGTTATCCAAATGGTCCATAAAAGTCACGTTTACATTTTCCAATTGGATTTTGTCGAGCTTTTGTTCGGGATGGCCGGAGAGATAAAAAATTCCATTTGTAGTAATCGAACAATCCTCAAAACGAATGTTTTCTATTTGACCCACGGGAGAATCTTCTCGTCGCTGATGAATGTCCATAAAAATACCGTATTCTTGAGGATGGCGTGCTCCTGTTTCCGCATCAATGTTCTTAAAAAGTATATCCCGATAAACCCCACCATCCATCATAAACAGGGCCATGGCATATCGGGTTTTACGGATGGTAATATCTTCAAATACAATGTTTTGGGTAAAATGACCACTTCCCGTTCCCAGTTTTAGAGCAGAATCATCGCTTTCGAGATAACAATCCTTCACCAAAACATTTTCTACGGTTCTTGGTCTGGGATTCCCTTTTGGGTCGTGCCACAGGTGTTCTTTGGAAGTCACTTTTAGGCAAATAGCATCATCGCCAGTGCGGATGTCCGAGTTGGTAATGGTGATGTTTCTGGTATTTCGAATGTCTATTCCATCGGTGTTGCGACTTCGGGGGTCATTTTTTATTGAAATACTGTCCACGGTAACTCCGTCACAAAAGTTGAAATTCAGGGTATGCGACGGGCTATTCTGAAAATGTATTCCCGTTACCGAAACTCCTCTGGCATCACTGATTACAATCCATGGTTGGGGTCTTTCCGAAAACTTCCAATCTTTATCAAAGAAAGCGGTGCCATTTCCATTGATGGTTCCCTCTCCCTGAATTACCAGACTATCGGCATAAGGAGCAGAAATAAAATGTTCTTCAGGGTAGTCTTCCATGTTTGGACTGGCCAAAAGTGTCGCCCCCTCATCAATTTGTAAAGTGATATGGGGACCCAATGTCAATGCTCCGGTTAAAAAGGTTCCCTTTGGAATGATTACTTTTCCTTGTGCTTCTAATGCCTTTTCAATTGCAGATTGAATAGCTTGTGTATTCATGGTCTTGCCATCGGAAACTGCTCCAAAATCCAGAATATTGAATTCATTCTGATTTTGATTGCTACATGATATCAACAGAAAAATGAATAAGGGAATGGACAATGCAAAACCTCTCATTTAGTATATTTTTTATCGTAGGCCCTAACTTGGTCCTCATCCACCTCAACACCCAATCCCGGTCTGTCACTGATATATAGACGACCACTTTTAAACTCTGGAAAACCTGTCAAACAATCGAAAGCCCCGGGCGCTTTTTCACGTAGCGCGAACTCTTGTGGAAGCGTGGCCATTTTAGTGGCACAGACCCAATGGAGCATACAAACAGTGCTCAGAGAGGGCCTGGAATTATGTGCCACGAGTTTTACGCCTTTTTCAGCAATATAATCCCCAATGCGTTTGCCTCCCGTGAAGCCTCCACATTTTAAAAGGTCAGGATTTACTGCCCATGAGCCGCCATAAGTCAATAAATGTTGAATCTGTTCCACGGTATAAGCGTGTTCCCCAAAAACAATGGGAATATTGACATTCTCTACAATGGCTTTTATAGCAGAATAATCATAAGGGGCCGTGGGCTCCTCCCACCATGCCAAATTGAATTCTTCCAATTCTTTGCCCAGGGTAATCGCTCGTTGTTGGGTATGCCCCATGTTTGCATCCATGGCCAATTGAACACCGGGACCAACCGCTTGGCGAAGCGCCCTGGCAAAGTCAACTGTGTTGTCACTGGGTGGGTCTTGGTTTTCGAGTCCCCAACGCATCCGGAATTTTAGAGTTTTATATCCTTCTTCAACCAATGCTTTCGCTTTGGCAGCAGCCTGGTCCGGGGTGGGATAAACATCCCGTGTAAAGCTGGCATAAATCTCTACGGAATCCCTGAGTTTACCTCCTAAAAGTTCGTAAACCGGTTTTACCGTAGCTTTCCCCATGGCATCATAAATGGCGCAATCAATGCCCGATAGTGAATACGTGAGCAACCCCCCGGGACCCAAATCATATTCTGATTTAATACAATAGTCCCAGGTCTTTTCTACATCAAAGATGTTGGTCCCTTCAAAGTAGTTTTTTAAGGTTTTTTCTATCAAGGTGCGTGAACTTCTTTTGTCATTGGGCATGGCTTCGGCCCATCCTTTGATACCACTGTTGAGCTCGACCGAAACAAAAAGGGCCTTTCGAAGCAGGAAAGTATCGATATCCTTTATTATAAAGTCATCGTCCTTGGCCATTGACGACAATTCATTGGATTTCATGCCCCAGATAGGAAAAGGCAACCCTGTTGCCAAGGTTGCCGATGAAATCGTTTTAATGAATTCTGATCTATTCATTTACAATTCCTTGAAATTAAAACTAACCAACTCAAACGTATTCTTATTCTCTTGGGGTACCGTCAAAGTTTACCGTCCAACCCAAGGTCCAATCGTTTTCTGGCGAAACCGCCCCTACGAAATTCACCATGTCAAAAAAACTGCCCAAAGAAGATGCATCAGATGGATTAAGGGTAGAAATACCTATAAAGGTATCCGTTAAGGCGACTTCATCTTCCGAATTATTATTTGCAGCATCACGGAAATCATCCTGTACACTGCTATGTAAGCCGTCATCATCACCGTCCTGACCATTTCCAAAGACCGCGGAATTCTTGATGATCATATCGCCATCATCGCTTCTATTTCGAAAGGAATCATCAAAACCAGTTACAATAAAGTTATGGAATTCCCCTTTGGCTCCATCCCGAACCTGAACCCCATCCGTGTCACCTGCACCATCACCGACAATAAACGGACCCACAACGGTGACATTGGACATGATAGCATTGGAATTTCTAGGGGATTCATCGGTATCTCTTCCAAGCATGCCTTCACTATCATCCACATCGGTCAATATGACCCAGAACTGCCCATTACCTTCCCAGCCATCGCTGTATCGAATACCTCTATCGTCAGGTTTAGTCACCAAGATATGTTTCAGGTTGACATAACCGCCCCGCATCCGGATTCCGGTATCATCCGTATTGTGCACTTGTACAAAGTCGATTACAGTGGCCCCTCCTACCTGTCGAAGTTGGAGCGCTTCGTCTCCGTTTCCACCATTCTCAATACGTACATATCTCAAAACCCCTGAGTTGCCATCAAGTGTATCGTCCCCTCTTAAGACCACACCGATCCAATCCCCATTGTCAGGATCATCCGGTTGATTTGGAGCTGCATTGATGGAAGTGAACACGATGGGTTCTTCCAGTGTTCCTTCAGCTAAAAGGGTTCCTCCAACCAAAATGTTTAATTCTGTATTCTCATCCAACGCGTATATGGTAGTTCCTTCTTCTATGGTCAAGGTGGTGATATCATCCACTTCAACTTCACCATTAAGCAACCAAAGGTTGTCTTTATCGAATATTTCATCAAAGTTAATTCTCCCGGTTACCTGCCTAAAGGTGGTTCCATTGATTTCAACATCTTCAAAAGTAAAAGCTGGTTCTACCTCTGAAACTGTTGCTGTAAAGGTTGCACTATCGGATTCTCCCAAGGAATCGGTAATGGTAAATGTAAACGTTTGGGTGGTTCCCAAAAGGTCATCCGTAATAACAAAATCCAAAGAATAGGTATCTTCTCCTTCCGTTCTTTCTGGATAGCTAACTCTTTCAATCAGGGCGCTACCCCTTTGCACAACCAATTCCCTAAACAAGGCGGATGCCTCGAACTCTGCTGTCACCCTTATGGTCTGGCCGATACGAAAAGAGCCGCTTTCCAAGGAAAGTTCAATTTCCGGTAAATCAAAAGTGGGTGGCTCAAAACCATCATCATCGTCATTACAGGATAATACTAGAAGGAGCGCAATGATGGCGATTCCGGTATTTATGAGTTTATCTTTTATGCTCATCGTGTTAGAATTTAAAATTTAGACCAAATCGGGCGGACCAATCATAAATCTCATAATTGGTGACTTGACTTCGAACAGACTGAAATTCTAAGTTCGGCTCGTTGGTCAGGTTGACGAACTCAACAAAAACAGTCAAATTATCAGAAATCTTTTGGGATGCATTTACATCCAACTGATAGCGTTCTTCCAAGAAAAAGTCCTGTTCTGGGTCATCTGAAAAGCTTAAAAGCGAACGTCCATTATAGTTCAAGGAAGCCCTTGCACTGAATCCGCCTAAATCATAGGAGAGGGCGGCATTCCATATATTATCGGCTTGCCCCACAAAGGGAACGTCATCTCGTACTCGGGTTTCCCCGGTATCCTCATCCAAAAACTCGAAACTACTGTTGGAATCAACATAGGTATAGTTCAAAAAGACACCAAGACCTGAGAGAATGCCTGGTAAAAAGTCAAGCTTTTTTGTAAAGTTCAATTCCACCCCCAGAAGTTCGGCTTCATCCCCATTAATTGGTTCGGTTTGGAGGAAGACATCGTTGTTGAAATCAACGTTGGAAATCTGGTCAAAAATGAAGTTTTCGATACGTTTGTAGAAAACCCCTCCTGAAATTACACCAGCACCCTTTAAATAGGATTCAAAAAGTAAGTCAAGATTATCAGCACTTGCAGGAAGCAAGTCCGGATTGCCCGTGATCAACAACTGGTCCGCAAAGTTGATGTTCTGTGCCGGCACCAAATCTTGGAGTTCTGGCCTGGCGTAAGACTGTGTATAGGCGAATCGAAGGTTTGTACGATCGTTGAGTTCATACCTGAGATGCACCATGGGCAAAAAGAAATCATAAGAATTACTTCCCGAAATGGGTTCTGATGAAATGGGGACTGCCGGGGCACCATCTTGGGCTGGAGGTTCAATTTCCAGCCGTAACGCATCATAGTTCACATCGGTCTTCTCATATCGTACACCAGCTAAAATTCTGAACTTGTTCAGTTGTAGTTTTCCCTGAAAATAGGCAGCATAAACATCTTCCCCCGCATTAAAAAAGAAGCTTTCACTGTTAATTCGTGAAGCATTTTCATCAATTTCATAGGCCGCTTGATTATCGATGAAATGTTGCATCGCCCGCTGTGGGTCAGGAAAACGTCCCATTTGATACCGACCATCAAAAATTGAACTGTTGTTGTTGTCGAACACCTGTGTCAGATTATACGGACCATTGAACACATTATACTCAATGGTGTTCCTTCTGCGGATGTTATCCAAATCCCGATATTTCCCACCGGTTTTAAACTCCCCCACATTTTTACCAAGATTGAAAGGAACCGTAAAGTTTATTTTGGCCACGGTATTATCACCACGATTTAATATAGGTTTGTCCTGTTGAAAGGAATTGAAATCATAAGCTGCATAGTCCTCAAAATCAAAATCTGGAGAAGCGAATAAGGTGAAATCCCCATCCCGGGTCAATTCAAGGGTTAAATCACGTTCTCTAAAAACAAAGCGATCACTTCGTAAAACCCTTTCCGAACGCGTGTAGTTGATTCCGTAATCAATCTGGCCAAAAGTTCCAAGCGGATGCTTACCATCAAATGTTATGGTGATGTTTTCCCTATCAATTACCCGATCATTAATGTCTCGTCTCACACGGACATCATTATCTGGACCGGCAACATTGGGATTCAAAGGGTCATTGTAATTGTTCCTGGGACGAAAACGAATCCTTCTTCTTAGAGATTCATCTTCGAGTTTATTGTATATCGCTTTGAAAATAACTTGGGAGTTGTCATTAAAACGATAGTCAAATGTGGCATTGACCCCAATACGAGTCCTTTCATTCAATAATGGCCGTAACCGATAATCATCCACTACATTGGCCCTGAACGAATTTGGGTCATCATCACTCCCAATTTGACGATTCCGATACGTTGCTTCAAAGCGCTCCTCACCGTTTACCGTATTGTAGTAACTTCCTCCGAACAGCATTCCAAACTTATTGTCCGCAACCCTTCTGTCATATTTCAATTTAAAGATTTGGCTTCCCCTTTGAAAAAGGTCGTTATAGCCGCCTCCTATAGACCCTTTTACCTTTCCTTTGGAAGAGGATGCCGTGGGCGTAATAAGATTTATTGCTCCCCCTACAGCATCACCATCCATATCAGGTGTAATCGCCTTACTGACTTCCATAGAAGCCAATTGATCCGCACTTATCAAGGCAAGGCCTTCCGTACGTCCTCCGCCCTCATCCGTAGTTGGGATTTGTTCACCATTTATGGAAACTGTGGTAAAGTTTTGTGGAGTTCCCCGTATTTTTACAATGCTACCTTCACCATTATCCCTCTCAATGGTAACACCTGAAACCCGTTGCATGGCTTCCCCAACATTAATATCTGGAAAACGGCCTATCAAATCTGCGGATACAATGGTTTTTATGTTATCCGCATTTTTCTGCTGATTAAAAGCCCGTTGCTGTCCTTCCAAACTTCCCGTGATGATTACCTCTCCCAATGCATTTACCGCGGGATTTAGTGAAATATCGCCAAGGGATAGCGAAGAAGAATTGACATCAATAGTAGTCCGATAGGGCTCAAAACCGATATAAGAAACTTCAATTTCGTGCGTTCCGAAGGGCACCCTGGGCAAATTGAACAATCCTTGTAAAGAAGTACTGGATCCAATCACCAATTCCCGAATCACAACTGAAGCGCCTGGAAGTGGTTCTCCCGTTTCGTCCAAAACACGTCCACTGACCGTACCAAAGGACTGTAACATTTCAGAATTGTGGGTATTCTTAATAGATTCATTGCCCCAAGAAAGGACAAGACCAAAACCTAAAAACAAGATTGGGACAGCTGTTTTTTTGATTGTGAGCATTTTCATTACTGGAGAATCAATTTCAGTTAGTTTGTGCAATCGATTGCATAAATAATAAAGAAATATCAGATTCGCAAATTATATCCCTTAAAAATGCTTAAATACAAAATAAAACAAGCTTTTTCTTACAATTAAAAAACATTCGCCAATATTTTCAAATGGATGAATTATTCTATAAATTGCGCAATCGATTACATATTCTTAAATTCCAAGAGCTGACTATTTTTACATAAAGTTTGTCTGGACCAAATGGAAAATCTTAAGAAAACTACCATACATGATATTGCTGAAAAGTTGAACGTTACTGCTTCAACTGTTTCCAGGGCGCTCAACGGGAATCCCAGGATAAGCGAAAACACCCGAAAGGCGGTTCTAAAAACGGCACGAGAGCTTAATTATGAGCCCAATCAAATAGCATCTGCCCTGAGGAGCGGGCGCACACAACTAATCGGTATGTTGGTCCCCAACATCAACCGTGCGTTTTTCTCATCAATCATTCGTGGCGTTGAGGAAGTCGCAAATTCTTTGAATTACAGGGTTATCGTAAGTCAATCAAATGAAGTCTTTGATAATGAAGAAAATGCTGTAAAAGCCTTTTTGAATGCACGGGTAGATGGAATAATTGCTTCCATTGGAAAGAACACCCAACATTTTGATCATTACCAACAGGTCTTGGAACGGGGTCTTCCGCTGGTACTTTTTGATAGGACCACGCCCAGTCTACAAACGAGTCAGGTTGTCATTGATGATTACCAAGGGGCTTATTTAGCTACCTCCCACTTAATCGAACAAGGCTGTTCAAAAATTGTACATTTTACCACTGAGCGGAAAATAGCTATTTATAAGGAACGTTACCGCGGATACACCAACGCCTTGGAAGACCATGGTATTCAAATGGACGAAACTTTGGTTTTTAGTGGTAATTTACAACTGGAGGATGGTCGTTCACATACAAAAAGCTTGATGGAAAACAACAAGGATTTTGACGCTATTTTTTCGGCCAGTGATTATGCTGCAATGGGTGCCATGCAAGTCTTAAAGGAAAATGGACTGAAAATACCCGAAGATGTTGCTTTGATCGGTTTTTTAAATGAACCTTTCACCTCGTTCACAGACCCACCCCTGACCTCAGTAAATCAGTTTCCTATAGAAATGGGACATACGGCGGCCCATCTTTTCTTCAACGCCCTTAATTCGGGAAAAAAGAAAGTCGTTCCCAAAAAAACCGTCTTACAACCCGAATTGATTGTTAGGGGCTCATCGCTTAAAAGGAAGTTATAAACCTACAACTCAACTGCACTACATGGCACTACCTATTGAAAATCCCCAGTACAATCGATTGCACAGATCCGTACCTAAATATATGGATGAAGATTTCCTGCTTCAGGGCGATTTTGCCAAAAGGCTCTTTCACGATTTTGCCAAATCTTTGCCCATTATTGACTACCATAATCATTTACCCGCAGCGGAAATCGCAAGGAACCACAAATACGCCAACTGTACTGAAATATGGTTAAACGGGGACCATTACAAGTGGCGGGCCATGCGCACTTTGGGTATTGATGAGAAATACATTACCGGAAATGCCCCGGATGAGGATAAGTTCACCAAATGGGCGGAAACCGTTCCCTACACACTTAGAAATCCGCTCTATCACTGGACGCATCTTGAGCTTCAACGCTATTTTGGAATATCAGATTTGCTTGACGGCAGTACTGCAAAGCCTATTTACAGGGCTACGCAAGAACAACTTCAGCAAGACGAATTTCGCACGCAAGGACTGTTGAAAAAAATGAACGTTTCTGTTGTAGCCACTACGGATGACCCTATTGATGACTTAAGCCACCACTTTGAATTTCAGAAGGAAAATCAAGAAACACGGCTGCTCCCCTCCTTTAGACCCGATAAGGCGTATGCCCTGGAAAACCCTAAAGAGTATCGCAAGTACCTATCCCTTTTGGGCGAAAGTGTTGACCATGAAATAAGGACGTATTCGGATTTAATTCAAGCCCTGGACCAACGCATACATTTTTTTGATAAACTAGGGTGTACGATTGCCGACCACGGATTGGAGCGATTTCACAACTTTGATTTAGGGGATTTTGACGCTTCACACCTTTTTGAACGGGTCTCGATTGGCGAGCAATTGTCCCCCAGGGAAATTGCCTATTTCAAGTTTGAGACCTTGGTCCACCTCTGTAGAAGTTATCATAAAATAGGCTGGGCACAACAATTTCATCTCGGCGCCTTGCGAAATACGAATAAAAAAATGCTCACCAAACTAGGACCAGATACGGGATTTGATAGTATCGGCGATTTTCCGCAGGCCAAACCCCTAGCCCATTTCCTAAATTTTTTGGATACCACAAATCAATTGACCAAGACCATTATCTACAACTTGAATCCATCCGACAATGAGGTCTTCGCCAGTATGATCGGAAACTTCAATGATGGCAGTATCAAAGGAAAGATGCAATTTGGTTCGGCTTGGTGGTTTTTGGATCAAAAAGAGGGTATGGAAAGGCAATTGAACAGCCTCTCTAGCCTAGGTCTTCTGAGTTGTTTTATTGGTATGTTGACGGATTCAAGAAGCTTCTTGTCATTCCCCAGACACGAATACTTCCGAAGAATATTATGCAACCTTTTGGGAAATGATGTAGAAAATGGTGAATTGCCCGCAGATGAAAAGTGGTTGGGCAAGATAGTATCGGATATCTGCTACCACAACGCTAAAGACTATTTTGGATTCTGATTCCGCTTAACATGAAAAAACTAAATAAAAAAACGGTGCCGTTAATACCTGACCGGCCCATCAAAATTATCCAGTTTGGGGAAGGTAACTTTCTCCGCGGTTTTGTGGATTGGATGATGGACATTCTCAATGAGAAGACCGAATTCAATGGAAATGTTCAAATTGTACAGCCCTTGGAAAGGGGAATGGGAAAAAGTATCAACGACCAAGATGGACTCTATCATGTACTCTTGGAAGGTATAGAACGAGGTGAAAAAATCCAAAAAACCAGATTGATCACCTCAGTTTCCGGAGTTTCAAATCCGTATGAAGATTATCAAGGGTTTTTAAGATTAGGAGAAAACCCGTACCTGGAATTTATTTTTTCGAATACCACTGAAGCAGGAATTCAATTTGACGAAAATGATATTGGATTTGATAAAACTCCTAACTCCTTTCCCGGAAAATTAACGGCCATGCTTTATCATCGATTTCAATATTTTGATGGACATCCACCCACGAAGTTGGTCATAGTTCCCTGTGAATTGATTGAAAAAAATGGGGAAAAGCTCAAAGAGTGTCTTTTAAACTATGTTGAACATTGGTCGTTGCCCACATCGTTTAAAGTATGGGTGGAAAGAAGTATCCTATTTTGCAATAGTCTAGTTGACCGAATTGTCCCTGGATTTCCAAAGGACCAAATCGACAAAATTCAAGAACGCATTGGTTACGAAGATAATTTAGTGGTTAAAGCGGAACCATTTCATCTTTGGGTAATCCAGGGGCCCGAAGAAATTAAGCAAATGCTGATGTTCAAGAATTCAGGGTTAAACGTAGTTTTAACAAATAACCTGGAACCGTACAGAACCAGAAAGGTTCGTATTCTGAACGGGATTCATACCGCTATGGTACCTATTGCCTATTTAAACGGGTTCGAAGAGGTACGTGATGTTGTAGAGGATGAGGAGATGGGTGCATTTCTGAATCAAATTATGTTTGAAGAAATCATATCCACACTGGACTTACCCCAAGAAGAACTTGAGACTTACGCCCATGAGGTGATAGAAAGATTTCGGAACCCCTTCATTAATCATAGACTACTGGATATTTCATTGAATTCCGTGGCTAAATTCAAAGTCAGGGTCCTACCCAGTATCTTCACCTATCTCGAAAAGTATCAAAAAATCCCCAAAGGATTGATGACAGCATTCGCCCACCTTATTCTATTTTACAGCGGCAAGCATAACGCTATAACAATTCCGATAAATGATGACAAGGAAGTCATTGCTTTCTTTCAAATGGCCTTGAATATGGGTGATTTGGAACAGGGTGTAAAGATGATCCTGTCGAATGAAGATCTATGGGGTACCGACCTTAATGAAAAAACCATGTTATCCGAATTTTTAAAAGAAACGGTAAAGGCCATCGCAAACAATCAATACTCCTCCAGATAACATTTGGGAATTCCTCATCGTAAACAATACCTGACGATAAGCTTTTACCAGTATGGCCCTTTCCATTCCCGATGTATCCCATTAACCGATTGCTTTTGTGATTACTGCCTTTCTATAGAAGAAGCTTAACAAGGATAATTGATTTCACACGTACTCCGGAAGTAACGGTTTTAAACCATGCTAAGGTTGAAAATAAGGATGCAGTGTAATCTCAGGAGCGCGTTCTTTAAAACTCCATTTAAACCAAATTTGATAATCAAGGTTAATCCATAGAGTTGAAAATCAGGTTGTTTTTTGGAGTAAATCCGAAGGTTTACAGTGATATACTTCCTTAAAGGCCCTAGTAAAATACGATAGGTTACTAAACCCAACATCATAGGCAATTTCAGATACTGTGCCTTTTTGATGTTGAAGATATTCATGGGCTTTTTTAAGGCGATACTGTCTAATAAAATCGGATGCGCTATACCCGATTATCGCCTTCATTTTACGAAATAGCTGTACACGGCTCATTCCCATTTCCGCAGCAAATTCGTCCACCTTAAACTCCGCATTGTCCAGATTTTTAGCCATAATAAGACCGGCTTGCTGAAGGAAACGATCGTTCATTGAAGTAATTGACTCTGCCTTTGGATTGGTCAAAAATTGGGACTGGTGATAATCCCTGATACGCTTTCTTTGCTCCAGTAGACTTTTCATCCTTATGCGAAGTTCTTCAATATCAAACGGTTTTGTAAGGTAGTGATCGGCTCCCTTACCAATTGAATTGAACATACTTTTCCGTTCCGTTTTGGCCGTTAGCAGAATTACAGGGATATGTTGGGTTTTGGGGTCATGACGCAGTTTTTCAAGAAGCCCTTCCCCATCCAACTCGGGCATCATCAGGTCCGTAATAATAATATCCGGAAGTTCTTTCAGGGCAATTTCCCATGCCAAGTGTCCGTTCCGGGCTTCTTTTACTTCATAAATATCACCCAGTTGTGAACCGATATAGCCACGTAGGTCGTCTTGGTCCTCTACCAACAATACCCTGTGTTTTTCGCCTTCTGTGACAGGTTCCGTTGGAAAGGACAAATCCAAATCTTCCGTTGATTTGCTTTTTTCCGGGGCATTCGCTTTGGGTTCAATCTTTATATCGTTTTCATACGCGCTTTCGGACAGCGGTACAGTAAGGGAAAAAGTGGTATGCTCGATATTGGAATCCACTTGTACCGAACCATGATGTAATTCGGTCAATTCTTTAACCAAGGAAAGGCCAATCCCGGTTCCCTCTGAATACTTTTGCGTATCAGTTTGATAGAATCTCTCAAAGACACGGGTTTGGTCCTTTTCTGATATGGGAGCGCCGGTATTTTGTACAGCGATACGAAGTACTTCATCCTGAATATCCACGACAAGTCGAACCGTTCCCCCTTTCGGAGTGAACTTCATGGCATTTGAAAGCAGATTCGAGAGAATCTGTTCTATTTTTTCCCTATCAAAATAAGAGAGGATACCTTTTCGCGGAAACGCTTGTTCGAACAAGATGTCTTTGCTTTCGGCCAACGAAATAAAAGAGGCTGAAATAACCCGCAACCATAAAATGATATCTCCATGCTCCACAGTAAGCTGCAGCTTGCCTACCTCCAATTTGGAAAGATCAAGTATCTGGTTGACCAGTTTAAGAAGTCTGTTTGCATTCTGATGGATTAGACCCAACATGCCAACCGTTTCTTTTTCATCTTTATACTTCTTCTCTAATTGCTGCACCGGCGTGGAAATCAATGTTAGCGGCGTTCTAAACTCATGGGAGATACTGGCAAAGAAACGTGAACGGATTTTTTCGGTCTCCTGCTGATTTTTTTGGACGAGTTCTTTGGCGGCCAACCGCTGTTTATTGCTGTATACAATAAGAAAGACCACAATGGATAGAAGAATCAAACCGGCGATCAATATATTTCGCTGGAATTGTCCCGCGCGCAGACTGGCCTCCTGCTGAACCAATTGTATTTCCTGTAATTGCTCATTTTTCTTTAAGAGAGCGATTTCGTTTTCCTTTTTTTCGCTATCGTACCGTGCTTCCAGCTCCGTAATCTTTTCGGCTTTTTCAATAGTGAGCAAGCTGTCATTTAATGAGAGGAAGTTTTCGTAGTTTTTTATAGCAGCTGCATATTGCCCTTGTTCCTTATACGTTTTGGCCAGACCCTCATGGGCTATTTTTAATGTTTCCAAAGAACCTGCTTTCTGGCCATGAATCAGGGCAGCATTGTAAAATTGTAGTGCTTTTTGGGTATTCCCCTGGGCCAGATACAATTGCCCTAAGTTATTCTCAGAGGAGCCCATACCATATAAATCGCCGAGTTCTTGCCGTATTTTCAGTGCTTGGTGAAAATAGTCTTCTGCCCGTTCCAGCTCGCCCAACTCCTTGTTCACCAAGCCCAAATTATTGTATTTCGTCGCAATACCGGACTTGCTACCAAACTGTTTTTCCAGTACCAAACTTTGCTCGTAGAACTCAGCTGCTTTTTTGAATTTCTTTTGTTGATAAAAAATGGAACCTAAATTATTGTAGGCGTAGGTCATTGTCAATTGCTCATTGCCCAATGCCTCACATGTGGCGGCTATTTCAGAAAAATACTCAATTGCCTTGTCGTAGTTTTTGAGATAATAATTGATGTTCCCCAGACTCATTTTTGAAGACAGAATTCCGTATTCATATTCTAGGGCCTCATCAATCTTAAGGCTTCTAAGCGTATAATCTATCGCATCCTCGTAACGTCCCAGATTGATCAGGGCATTACCCAAATTGTTGCTTGCCGCGGAAATACAGGTAGAATCATCCAGTTGCTCACAGTAGGAAAGCCGTTGCAGAAAGTGATACAAGGTTTGATTATATTCTCCCTTGTAGAAAAAAACGTTGCCAATATTCGAATGATGCCTAGCCAATCGAGCAATATTTCCCTGTTTTTTATCAATATCCAATGTCTTTTTATAATAGGTCAGTGCAGAATCGTAAGCGCTGGTCCGCACATAGTAACTTCCGATTTGCTCGAAAGCATGGACCTTATCAACAATTTGCTTGATGTGCCGACTGACGCGTTTCGCAGATTGAACCAATGAATCGGCCCGTATCGAATCACGTCCAATAGTGATTTTGGCCGTTTCCAGAAGAATTTGAATGCGCGTAGTATCCGCTAATTTTCCTTCTAAGAGGTGTTCCAAACTATCGCGTTTGGATTCTTGGGCTTGGGTGAATAGGGATATCAAAATCCAAATAAAAAGCAGATATAGGCGCAGCTGACCTGTTTTTATAGTATTCATGGACTACGTCTTATTTTAACCAAATTGATGAAAAGCGTATGGGTTTGGAAATCGGTATTCTTCAAAATAATGTTTTCCAAGAGCCTTTCTTTTGGTTCAATAAACTTAAGGTACACTTTTATCCAATTGGTACGGAATTAAATCGATGAAAATAGCGTTGGAAAATAGTTGTCAAACTGGGATTGAAGGTAGTGACCAAGATCTTTTCCCTAGCAATACCGAGAAAAATAAGGCTACGAAAAAAGGGAGATGAATCCGATATCCTGTTTCAAAAACTGTACATAATTGACCCAAATCGAAGCGATATTTCACTTGGCCAACGTATTCCATTTCCATTGAAATCAGATTAAGTAACCTGGTAATCAAGAAAAGTAACAAGAGTGTTATTTCATGGCGTAACGGCATTTTACTTTTAGTAAAAATCCCGTAAAAATGAAAAACAAGAAAAAATCTTTGGCCGCAGCCCCAAAAAGGTCCGTATGGAAAAGTTTGATGCCTGTTATGAGCTCATTTTGTCTGTTACTACTATTTTCGTGCAGCGAAGATGAAGGCGAATTTGACTTTCCTTTAGAAGGTAACAATTTATCCATTGCTGATATTTCTGGTAATTGGAATGCTTTTTTTGTCGGTTTTCAAGATTTTGAGTTACCGGATAGCCAATCGCAAATCGTTGATTTTACTGCCATGGGAGCTACTGCTACGATGAACATCGAAAATAGTGGTCGGTTTACTTTCAATTTGAGCTTGCCCGGGGGGTCACAGGAAACATTTTCAGGGCAAATGGGTTTCTTGGGCGATCAACTAGCTATACTGGATGATGCTTCAAGCCCAGGGGACGAAGTGTTTTTTGATGTTGATTTAAGTTCTGATGATATTTTTACCCTGTCCGGTGTAATCGAATTGGACTTTGATGAGGACGGCACTATTGACGAAACCGTGCTGTTTCTCAGAATGTTGCGTATGTAATGAAGGAAAGTTCTCCAATCCATTAATCTGCTTAAGAAACATGGGCTTGTTGAAACGTATCCGCCAACAAACTCAGTAAACAGATAGTATTCTTGAACCTCGAGTTCCTAATAGGGCCGGACATTTCATCTTAAAAAGGAATTAAACTCGCAGTAAACCAAGCTTGTCGATAGGTTGGAATAACACGCGCGAAACCAAAATTGCGCCGAACAGGAAATGTGAAACTAGCTTACTAAAGCCAAATCCGTTTCAAAATCCGAGTCCTAAATTACTTCTTATCGCTATCCTTTGTACTTTTTTGGCTTTGGTACGGTTCCAATCAAAGGACTATTTGCCTTTATCATTTCTGCAATAGCCTTTGCGGTCTCCTCAAAGTCGTTGGCAGTTTCCGGTAATAACAACCAAGTCCTTATTTTATAGGTTTCCAGATTGCGAAGGGAAGGAAAAGAACGTTTCAGTTCATTTTGGTTTTCCAATTGGATACTTATCCAAATACCATTATCGATAGGGTTCTCTTCGCGTTGTCGAACCGCTAAAACAATTTTGGGCCCTGCATAAATAGCAACCGTTCCAAACATTTTCTTTGTCCGAAAAGGCAAAGGATATAAAAAGTCAAGAATGAATTCATACGGGATCATGCCCTAAAATAGTTTCAAATTCCCGAACTGTTCAACAATTTATGAGTTTACGCTTTTCGCATCGTCATATCCTATAACAACGCTGCAAAAACATGTGTTTTTCCATAGCTTTTTTATCCCAACTTGAAACTTTAAGGTAAATTCTTGTTTTCGCACTATGAAAATCGGTTACTTTTCCCTAGTACTTACTGTCGGGATTTATTTAAAAAAGGAACCTGATTGTTTATGGAAACAGTTCCCGTACTTGGAAATGATGCCTCTTCTCCACGGGCAATCACCTTACTTTCCATGATTTGGGCGGCAATCTTCCCCTCCCCGATTTTCTGGTCGAGATGGGTAGCTGGGTAGACCAATACGTAAAACAAAAAGCAGATTTTAGAAATAACATCCCATTGTACCAAGCTATCTATTTTTTTGATTTTTTGTCTAAACACTATAAGAATTTAATTGAATACGAGTGTTTACTTAGAATTTTAGGCGAAAAAAGTTAAAAAACTGATAAATCTTTGTTTTCTATGCAACCCAAAGAAAAACCCTCATCTCCAAGAAAAAACAGCTATGAAAAATTCAGAAAACAACATTCGCTTCAGATGCAAAAAACAAAAAAAGGTAGCCCCTTCTATTTTTTTTGCCGTATTGATATGTTTCTTCACTTCTTGTTCGGACAACTCTACCTTGGATAGCGTTTCCGATATGGAAGACAATTCAGACAATGTTATCCCGATACCGGACAACGATATGTTTGATTTCGCCGTCAACTCAGATCAGCCAGAAATCGAATTGGCTATTGCGCACACTTTGGGTATATGGAGCGAATATTTAGAAACGAACGTGACCATACGGGTAAATGTGGTTTTTCTACCTGATCTTGGAGGCTTTCTAGGAAGGTCGATTCCCAATGGCGTCAAAAACTTTGAAGGTGCGCCACTACAAGATACTTGGTATCCATTATCGTTGGCCAATGCCCTTGTTGGCGAAAATCTCAAAGACAATGAATTCGATATGGACATACTCATAAATTCCAATACAGACTGGTATTTCGGAATCGACGGAAATCCGGGAACTGGACAATATGATTTTGTGACCGCCCTACTCCATGAAGTATGCCATTCATTGGGTTTTGGAAGTCTCGCGGGGCTCAATGAAAATCTAGGTATTTTTGGAGATTTTCAAGCAGATGACGGCTATATACCCAGCTTTCCCGTACCGGATTTAGAGGGACTACCTTCGGTTTACGATACGTACCTGATTACGGGCCAAATGGAGGTGCTGTCAGATAGTGAGCTATTTCCCAATAATTCAGTTGCGTTGGCTGACGCATTTACCTCAGATGATTTATTTTTTTCGGGAAATGGGGCATCACTTGAAAATTCAGGGCAAGAGCCAAAACTGTTCGCACCTTCTATTTTTTTGGACGGTTCATCCATATCACATTTAGACCAAGGTAGCTTTGAGACTGGGAATCCCAATCGATTAATGGAACCCTTTTTCATTGAACAAGAGGTTATTCATGAACCAGGACAACTTATTCTGGCCTTTCTTCGCGATATTGGCTGGACCATTGTTTCCCCTAATGGGTAAATCATTTATCGAAACTTCCCTATAGATGCAAGTAGTCAATAAAAAATGAAATCGAGGGTTTCGGAATACTTTACCATAATTTTAGGGAAGTGGGGCATGTTGCCCCAAACCACGCCATGTATCTTTGCGATTGAACAAATTCATTGACAATGGCCAAGACTTTTGGAAAACTGGTGGTGCAAATGGTGGCGTTACTGCTTGTCACCCAAATTCAAGCTCAAGAACTAAGAACTGATTCCATGGATGTCCATGTGGACGAATTGCCAGAATATGTTATCATCATATCTGAAATGGCCAATATTATGGGGGGTATTTTGTTAACTATCCAATATAAAGGTTCTGATTACGAAACGGGTTTATCCAAATTGGAGAGGATGTTCGTGGATAAGGATAAACTGCGTTTAAGAAACCAAATGGATATTTTGAACAATATGTCAAAACTTGGATTTGAATTCGTGAATGCTTATACATCTGCGGAGATTGATTTCAACAGAACCAGCATGGTGTTTCGAAAAAAAAGTAAGTTCCGTAGGGAATAGGTTGGATTTCCTCGGTTAGCTTTCGAAACAGATTTAGCTTTTTTTTGATTTAATCGATGGTCTACCTTCTGAAAATAAAGGGGATATGTACTTAAATCACATCGTTATCTCGATTGGCTTAATTTTGTTTTGGTGTTTTATATTTTATTGGGTCACCTGATAAAAATTAAATTCATCCCGTATTCGTCTCGTGATGAAGTGAAACCGATAAGCTCTTAATTTACGATACATCCTTTTCAATTCAGAGCGAGATAGTCTTCCAAACGGATTATTTAAGTTTTTTGCTTTTTGCAACGACATATAGTGATTATCCCCGTTGGCCATGGAGTATATGCCTCCAAAAAAGGGCAACTCAGAAAGATTTGTTCCTTTATCCAAAGTTTTAAGTTGATGATCAAAATATAAATCTGGATTGGTACCGAAAAAGTAATGGATTAAATCTGGTTTTACAATAATAGAGCTTCCACATAAATAACTGAATTTTGAAGTAGACGCCAAAAACTTTTTCCCATCCAAGTGGATATAGCCGAACTTAAGATACCACCCCGGGGAATCTTGGTCATTTCCATTTACAAACGAAGCAATTCGATTACTGATACAGTCATCGGAATCGACCATCATAACATAGTCCGTATCAAAATTCTTTTTCGCGTAAGCAACGCCCGCCATGATTTTTTCTCCCTTATCAACTTCCCTACGTTTATTGAAGGTTTCTTCACTTTCAAATGCTTTGGGAATAGGAGGGTTAAATTCTACCTCTAAAAAAACTAGATTTTTATGGTTGAAATCTATTTCAGGTACTTCGTGACAAACGGCGACAAGTCTAAAATTCTTATCCGTTTGTCCACAAATGGATTTCACTGTCCTTTGGAACAACTTGCAAAACCTTGGCCAGTCTGAAGAGACTTTTTTACTTTTTACGGGAACTATGAAGGTAATCATATAAAATAGCCTAAAATTAATCAGACACTCTTATAGCAAACGAAAATAACCGTTAAAGCTTTTATTTTGGAGATGCTTTCTCTATGCTCCGCTTTCGAATTTACTTATAATCAGTTTACTGTTAAGGACATTTTAATGAAAAGTACTAAAATGCGTCCTACGGGCCTTATAAAAATTCTTTTGTAGTCTTAGTTGTTATTTAAGCGTTGTTCATAGCGCAAAGTATTTTTTCTTTATCTCAATTCCCGTCTTTCCACAACTATTTTTAATACCTAATAAATTTGGGATAACTTAGTAGCAGAACAATTCCAAACAAGATTTAAAGATGAAACATATCAGTTGGCCAGTTGAAAGAACGGAAGTTCTAAAAAGTAAAAAGGAATTATGCCCACGTTTAAAAAATGGGGTTGTTTTCAGCTGCGTTCTGATTTTCTTATTAGAATGGAGTTAGGTCACAAAACGAATTTTTAAAGAACTAAGCTCAGAAATCTTCATGTTCAATTTTTTCGATAAGAAAGATTTTTTGGTAGATTACTTGGAAGGTTTTACGGACATTCACAATCATATTTTACCAGGTATTGATGACGGTGCGAAAACCTCGGAAGATTCTGTTCGTTTGATACGTGGATTTATGGAATTTGGTGTATGTGATTTTATTTTTACGCCCCATATAATGCACAATTACTACCCCAATACACCAGATACAATTGAACAAAGTTTCCAACAGTTGTCAAAAACAATAGCCTCGAATAACTTATCTACCATAAACATCGGTGTGGCAGCGGAACATATGATCGACGATAACTTTGAGGAGATTTTGGAGCGAGATGCGATAATGCCACTGAAAGAACATTATCTGCTTCTAGAAATGTCCTACCTGCAACCTTCAATAAATTTTAAAACGGCTATCAAGAAAGTATGTGACAAAGGGTACATTCCTATTTTTGCACACCCTGAACGATACATCTATCTGAGGAAAAAAGACACCCTGTACGAGAAGTATAAAAGTTTGGGAATGGACTTTCAGTTAAACATGCTTTCTTTAAGTGGATATTATGGAAAAGATATAACCAAGATTACCATAAAACTAATTGAAGCCGGCCTGATAAACTATTTAGCCTCAGACTTACATAACCTTAGACAACTAAATCATTTAAAAAAAACGGTTATTCCAAAAAAAATCAAAAGGCAACTACTCTGGATAATAGAAAACACCAAGGAAACTTTTTTGGACTAAGCGCCCAATTTCCACCACTTTTTCTTTTCTCTTCCGTACCCATAACCGTATTTGCCCCCGTACCCAAGTTCAGAATCTTTGACACTGTTCACTACAAAAGACAAATCGTTTAATTTACCATCCTTCTTTAGATTTAAGGGAAAGTTCAATACCTCTTTATCAGTGGAGCCAGCTTTGACCACATAGATGACCTTACGGGCATGTTCACTCAAAATTACCGTATCCGTAACTACCATCAAAGGAGCAGAATCCACAATAACATAGTCGTATTTGTCGCTTAATTCTTTAAAGAGTTCCTTAACCCTTGAATTAATTAAAAGTTCAGCAGGATTTGGTGGAATCTTACCAGAATAAATGATGTCTACGTTACGGTCCTTTAAATCCAACGAATGATGTATAAGAGCATCTATTTCCAACTTCTCATCTGAAAGATAGTCGGTTAATCCAATTCTTTTTTTGCGTTCGGGCGTCTTTTTGAAAATAGTATTTTCATTATCCGTTTCCATATCAAAAAAAGTGTAAAGCCTTGGATTTCTAATGTCCGCTCCGACCAAAACAACTTTTTTTCCAGCATAGCCCAATATTGAGGATAGATTTGACGAGAAAAAGGTTTTACCCTCACCTGGCACGCTTGAAGTAACTAATATAACATTACCCCTATTGGATTCTTTTGTTTTTAGTATATAATCTAGATTAGTTCTGATAATTCTTAAGGATTCCGCAAGTACAGACCGATCCTCTTTTTCTACTTTTTTACTATCTTTTTTACCAAGTCGGGGCAATTCACCTATAACGGGAATATCATTTATAAATTTTTCCAAGTCCGCCTTGCTATGAACCTTGTTGTCCAGAACATTGTTTACATATATTATAGAAAAAGGTACTAAAAGCCCTAATACAAAAGACGCTAAATAAATTATAGGTTGGTTTGGAGATACAGGGGTACCTGAATTGCTGTAAGCACTATCTACAACCTTTGACTTTGGTTTTGCAGACGCGTACGCTATCTTGGATTCCTCTCGTTTTTGCAATAAGTATAGGTAAAGCTGCTCCGTTGTCTGTTGTTTTCTGGAAATATCGCGAAGTGCCCTTTCATTTCGAGGGGCAGAATAAATTCTAGAATTCAGCGTTGATAATTGTTTGCTAAGACTGTTCATTTCCAAACTTAAGTTCCCGGTAACACCGTTCAAACTCGATTGCATACCACGTTTAAGTCCCTCTAATTCTTGGTCCAAATTAACAATTATTGGGTTTTTTTCATTCGAACTTTTTAAAAGCCTTTGACGCTCAAGTGCCAATTGGTTATACCTTTCAACTGAGTTCACAATAGAAGGGTCAGCGAGACCGATATTGGACGGGAGTACTTCAAAACCAGTTTGGGAATCTAAATAGTCCTTCATAGATTCCGCGATATTAAGTTGGACTCCCACATCATTGAGACGTTGGTTGCTGGCGGCACTTACATTTAAATTGATATCGGATTGGGCTGCGATGTTGGTAATCCCTTTTCCACTTTTAAACTCTTCTTCAATTTGATCTGCAGAAGACAAGTTTTCATAGATCGAAGCAATTCGGTTATTTATAAATTCCGAGGTCTTATCCGCAATTGCCTTACGATCATCAACCCCGTTCCTGTTATAAATCGCTATCATCTTATCTATGATGTGCTTTGCCTTTTTTTGAACCGGGTCTTCAAGGGAAATATTTACAATCTGTGAAAATTCGGACATGGTTCCCACAACCAGGTTCAGCTTGTACGATGACGCCACCTTACCCGCTGATTTTATAGTTATTTTGTAGTCCCTGTCCGAATAACTGGACATTTTTTCCTGATTGGGTGTTATGACCAAATCGCCAAGCGAGGTCTCAATTTGTTTTCCAAAATCAACCACTTTGCCAGGTTCACCTTCAAACTCGGAATACTCATATTTTGTGGGTGATTTTATGGTCAAGAAAAACGTGAGACTGGAATTATATATAACTGAATCATGCTCAATAAAATTTATTCGGAAAGGAGGGTTTTCATAAATCTCTGTATCCAGAATTTTTCCAAGAGATTCAATTTTTATATTCAGACCAAGTTCCTTAACCGCCTGGGTCAAGTTTGACCTTGACGTCAAAATCTGAATCTCATCTTCAACGGAACTTCCTCCTTCCGTGAAGACACCCAAGTCTTGAAAAAGGCTAACATCGGCCGATGAATTTTCATCAGGTAGTATGTGAAGTTGCGCCTGCGCAGCATATTTTGGTACGGTATATCTAATGTAAAGAAAAGCAAACAGCAAAATTACAACCAAAGAAAGTACAAACCATCTCCATTGCTTAGTGTATAGGGCTACTTGTTCCCTAATATTTATATTAGAGCCACTATTACCTAGTAAGTTCATTTGCAGGCTTTTTTATTAATCGTCGTTAACAATGATAATAATGGCGGACGTAATTACAATGGATGCCAAGGAAATTCCAATGGACGCCCGATTATCCAAGCTGGATGAAGCTATTCGTGACTTATTGGGCTCAACATAAACAACATCATTCTGGGTCAGGTAATATGCCGGCGATTTTAGTGCACTTTTACTTGTCAAATCGATTCTGTAATACGCTTTGGTACCGTCAAAATCCCTGACTACGAGAATATTGTTTCTAAGTCCCTTTATTGACAAATCACCCGCTAGACCCAGCGCTTCTAAAATGGTAATCTGTTCTCCATTTACTGGATAAGTGCCTGGACGGTTGACATCTCCCAATATAGTCACTGTAAAATTCTTGAGTCGAATATTGATTATGGGATCTTTTAAATAATCCGCCAATCTTTCTCGAAGTAGAACCCGCAACTCTTCCGGGGAAAGACCGACGATCTTCAGTTTTCCAATGACAGGAAAATCAATATTTCCATCTTTGTCGACTATGTAATCCACTTGCTCTGGTCTTACACCGCCTTCCTGTCCACCCCGAAACAGATTGAAGGGAATACTGGCCTCGGGATTCAAAGTTGAAATATGAATGCCCACTATATCATCTACCTTGAATTTAGGTGAAAATGTGTTTTCTTCCACCAAAGTTTCAAAGTTCTCCGCATCCTGAAAGTAAATTATATCTTTTTTGGATGCGCACGATACCAATATAGAGGCAGATAGCACAGCTATCAAAAAACGAAATCTAAAAATTGTATAACAGTTGATTTTCATAGTTTATTTTTTATCAGCTCACTTTTCGTTGTGCGCAAGATAAATGTCTTGTTGAGGTTCAGAATTTTCTTCGTTTTCCTGGTTTTTGTCAAAACTACATAATTCGGAGTTGTTGGAGATATATTCCGGAACTATTTTTTTCATTAGCTTAACGGCGTTGCCGTTGTAGAAAATATTCGTCAGACATAATTCATCAATCTGGGAACAAACTTTGGTATAATTGAGTTCCCTTACTTTACTTATCATTATTTTTTTATGGTACGTAGGCAATGTGTTTTCTCCGTTTGCCAAAAGTTCTTCGTATAATTTTTCACCGGGCCGTAGTCCTGTAATTTTGATATCAATATCCTCAGGATAACTCAAACCTGAAAGCTTTACCATATTTTTAGCCAGGTCAAAGATTTTGATGGGCTCACCCATATCAAAAATAAAGATTTCACCACCACCACCCATTGCAGCTGCTTCCAGTACCAATTGGGAAGCTTCGGGAATGGTCATAAAATAGCGGGTGATATCCTTATGGGTCACTGTCAAAGGCCCTCCTTTTTCTATTTGCTTTTTAAACAGCGGGATAACGGAACCATTTGAGCCCAGGACATTTCCAAATCGTGTGGTTATAAACTTGGTATCAGACTTCTGTTGTACGCAACTTAAGTACATCTCTGCTATCCGTTTTGTGGCTCCCATTACATTTGTTGGGTTTACTGCCTTATCTGTAGATACGAAGACAAACTTTTTAACCTTATGGGTCACAGCTAAATCAACCAGGCACTTGGTGCCCGCAACATTTATCTTTATGGCCTCATACGCATTGTATTCCATTAAGGGCACATGTTTGTAAGCCGCGGCATGAAATAGCATGGTTGGTTTGTATTTTGTGAAAATGGAATTCATCCTGTTCTTATCACGTATGTCTCCCACAATGACAATATAATTGTAAAAACCGTTTTGCTTTAATTCTTGTTGTAGGTCGTACAAAGCGGACTCCGCTTGATCAATAATAACAAGATGTTTATACGTATACTTTACGATTTGCCTAACAATTTCACTTCCTATGGACCCTGCGCCACCGGTCACCACGATGGTTTGGTCTGCTAGTTGCCTTGAAATACTGGAAGATTTGATATTGATGGGCATTCGATTCAATAAATCCTCTATCTGGATACTTTTTATTTGCGATACTTTTAACTCCCCATTTATCCAATTCTCAACCGGTGGAACAATTTTTACTTGAATATCCAAATCGACAAAGCTCTCCACAATTTTCCTGAGTTTATTCCCATCGATATTGTGCATTGAGAAAATTACCTCCGATAAGACTCTCTTATTGATGAAATCCTTGGTTATATCAGACTTTCTAAACACCTTGACCCCATTGATGCTTTTGCCCATTTTTTTAACATCGTCATCTATGTAACCAATTACCTTGGAGGGATTCTTAGAATGTTCGGTGATAGCGTTGTATGTTAGAATTCCTGATTCCCCTGCCCCATAGATCATAACATTTTTTGTCGCTTTAAACCCTCCTATGAGACTGTAATAAAGTGTTTTAAAAAGATATCTAGCAGCAGTCAAGGCAATGAAGCTGATCAAACTATGTATGATGATTATGGATAAAGGAATGGTAAACCCTTCAATAATCTTCGCCTCCTTATTGATAATCACAAGGAAAATAGTGATTATACTTAGGATGCACACGTTGTTGAAAATATTATATACATCCCTGACCCCGGTGTGCCTCACGACACTTTTATGTGCTCCAGTAACCAATAGCGACAACACCGAAATAAGTACAATTATTGGGATTTGAACCAATAACTTGTCAATATCAAAATTAAAGGTAAGATTGAATCTGATGACATAGGAGACGATAAAGGACAGCGCAATCAAAATGACATCGAAACTAAGGACAAGCCATTTCGGGGCATATTTGTCAGTGCTGTTAGCCAAGTAATGTCTAATCATATTAAATGGTGTGTTTAATTATGGAGACTATTCTCTCTAAATCCTCTTGCGACAGGTTTGAACCACTTGGCAGACAAAGACCTCTATCAAACAAAGATTCAGAGGTACCATCCACGACTGCGGGTGAATTCTGGAAAACAGGTTGCATGTGCAAGGGCTTCCATAAAGGTCTAGATTCTATATTCTCTTGAAGCAAGGCCAATCTTATGGATTCTCTAGCTTCTAGAGACGGTGTTAGGATACAGGTCAACCATCTGTTGGAAAAACTCGAAGACGTTTCCTCTTGAAATTCAAAAAAATCGAAAACGGATAAGTGCTCTCGGTAATAATCAAATATGTTCCTTCTGGCCCAGACCCTTTCATTCAGCACTTCCATCTGTCCTCTTCCAATGCCGGCCAATACGTTGCTCATTCTGTAATTGTGTCCAATCTGAGAATGTTGATAATGAGGTGCATTGTCCCGCGCTTGGGTAGCTAAAAATATGGTCTTCTTTTTTAGCTCTTCGTTATTAAGGACCAGTGCACCGCCACCTGATGTGGTGATAATTTTATTACCATTGAAGGAGAGAATCGCCATTTCACCAAAAGTTCCACATTTTTGATTTTTGTATGAACTCCCAAGAGATTCCGCACTATCTTCCACCACGGGGATTCCGTACTTAAGTGCTATCTCGTGTATCTCGTCCACCTTGTAAGGCATACCATACAAATGAACCGCAATAATCGCTTTGGGTTTCTTACCGTTGGAAATACTCTCCAGAATAGCACGTTCCATTAAGTCCGGGGAAATATTCCATGTCTCCGGTTCGCTATCCACAAAGATTGGGGTAGCGCCCAAATACGTGATGGGATTTGCGGAAGCGGCAAAAGTAAAGGATTGACAAATCACGGTATCCCCGTAGGAAACATCCAATAATTTAAGTGCTAAATGCAAGGAAGCCGTTCCTGTACTCAAAGCCGCAATCTGTTTGTCTTGGCAAAGATAGTTTTCCAGAGCCTTCTCAAATAGGTCCACATTGGGACCAAGTGGTGCTACCCAGTTGGTGTCGAACGCTTGATGTACATAAATCAACTCGTTGCTTCCAATATGGGGTGAAGAAAGCCAAATCTTTGTTTGTGTTTCCACGGGCAAGATTATCGATTAAGTTCTATACCCTCAAAAATAGCACACTTCTTTACTTATTGGAGTGAAAAGAAATGCTATTTCGTTTAAGATTCAAATTTATCGGTAAAGTGGTGAATTCATTAATAATTACCACTTACTTTTCGGTCTTGTGCTTTAAGTTTGACAATTTGGTTAATTTAGCCAGCCTAAAACAAAAAGAATACTTTTCTATGAAAAAAATCAACAAAATCTGTAGTATCGGTGCGGGTTATGTTGGTGGCCCCACAATGACCGTAATTGCTGATAAATGTCCAGAAATAAAGGTTACCGTAGTGGATATCAACCAAGAAAAAATTGATTTATGGAATGGTGAGGATTTGGACCAGCTTCCGGTTTACGAACCTGGTTTGAAGGAGCTCGTGGCCAAAAACAGGAACGTGAATTTGTTTTTTTCCACCGAAATTGATAAAGCCATAGAGGAAGCAGATATGATTTTCATTTCGGTAAATACCCCTACCAAAACTTATGGTTTGGGAAAAGGTATGGCAGCCGATTTGAAGTATGTGGAATTATGTGCCCGCAATATTGCCAGAGTCGCTACGTCTGATAAAATTGTAGTTGAAAAGTCTACACTTCCCGTAAGAACGGCCCAAACGCTAAAAAGTATTCTAAAAAATACTGGCGGTGGTGTTAACTTCCAAATATTATCAAATCCTGAATTCTTGGCTGAAGGCACTGCCATAGAAGATTTGCTTCATGCGGATAGGGTACTTATAGGTGGGGATGAAAATGAAGCTGGCGAGATTGCCAAAGAGGCACTTTCGCAGGTATATGAACATTGGTTGCCCAAAGAGAAGATTTTAAAGACGAATGTTTGGTCCTCAGAACTCTCTAAGTTGGTAGCAAATGCCTTTCTGGCGCAACGTGTTTCATCTATCAATTCCATATCAGCACTTTGTGAAAAAACCGAAGCCAATGTTGAGGAAGTTGCGAAAGCAATTGGATATGACAGTAGAATTGGACCAAAGTTTCTTAAAGCGTCCGTTGGTTTTGGGGGATCTTGTTTTCAAAAAGATATTTTGAACCTCGTTTATATATCAAGAAGCTTGGGATTAAATGAAGTGGCAGATTATTGGGAGCAAGTCATTCTTATCAACAACTATCAAAAAAAGCGGTTCGCAGAAAAAATAGTATCGAGTCTTTACAATACGGTATCCGGTAAAAAAATAGCCATTTTTGGGTGGGCTTTTAAAAAAGATACGAACGATACACGAGAATCCGCTGCTATCAATATAGCGGATACCCTTTTAGAGGAAAAGGCTGAAATAGTTGTTTATGACCCCAAGGTGAACGCCGAAAAGATTTACAACGACTTAAATAATCTTCAAACCCGACCTGAGAAGGAAAACAGGGCTGCCGTAACTGTATCCGCTGATCCGTTAGAAGCCGTCGTTGACGCACATGCAGTGGCCATTTTAACCGAATGGGATGAGTTTAAAGAATATGATTGGACCAAAATATACAATCAAATGCTACGCCCTGCCTTTTTATTTGATGGAAGGCGGATATTGGATGAGGAAGAAATGGAGAGGATTGGTTTTAAGTTCTATAAAATCGGCCAATAGGTAAAAGAGCAGATAGGTCTTATCATTTCAGGTGGCTGTACTTAAGCCTTACTCTAGGTTTTAATAATTTGTCTTTCAGCCACTTATTTGATTTTATGTAAAGATAGATTGGATAACTAGGAAAGAAATAGTACCGGTTTTTAGTTATTAATGTAAGCTTTAATCGACTTATATAAAGTATTAATTTTTCAGGATTGATTATATAATCAATAAGCTTTCTGGTACTCTTATTCCCTTTTTTAATATCCAATGTATAGTTGACATCCCCCTTCTTTACATTGCCCAAGTTATCATAAAAACCTTTTGATATGGCATGTAGCGTTTTGATGCGCTTTTTCCCGGGTAAAATGCCTATTTTGAGTCCATACTTCAATAACATTTCATCTACAATGGCTTTGTCAAAACAAATAGATTTTGTTCCTGAAACGTATGCCTTAAAGTGTTCGAACATGGATTTTTGGATAGGAAGAATATACTTTTCGAAAGCTTTTCTTTCCGCCTCATCATAAAATTCATTAACATATTCCGGCCCCTGGCAATAGCTCACAGCGCTTCCATGCGGTGCGGAAAGCAGCTGTTCATAAATTTCGGTATTGGCCATAATTACCCTATCCTGATAGGACTCATAAGGGTATACGGAAAAAATCAACCCATATCTTTTTGTTTCTGGAAGTATATTGTAAATTTCCTTTAGGCCTAAGTAATATCCATACACTTCCGTCTTGCCCTCGAAAAAAGTATGAATACACTCTTGCATAGTTCCTCCCCAGCCAATGTCCACGAGATGTATCCCTTCCTTTAAAATATCAGCCCCAAAAGAATCGACGTAATCATTAAACGCCTTCTTTTGAGATAGTCGATTGACCTCGTAAGCATTTCTGAACTTTTCGTTCAATGTCAATTGCTTAAATTGCTCAGAATGAAAAAAGCCCTTGATGGTCTCCTCAGGTTCCATTCCCGTTTCTTCAGCGATTTGCGCAATCAGTACCGACTCGATATTTAAAGTCCTTAAAAAGCTAAATAGCGATACATTTGGATATTTTTTCTTAAAAAAAAGGAATTTTTCCTTTTCCAAAGGAGCAAAGCTGATTTGAAGGGCAGACTGTCTCGATGCCTTTAAATAATTTGTTTTTATGAAATTGGAAGGATCAAGACCAACGGTCTTTTGATAATCGTCAAACAGCTTTTTTAGATACAAACCTTCCCTGGCCAAAAAAAACAAATGGTTAATACCTTTTTTTCTCGCCATTTTGTATAAACGTTCAATAAAAACGGAGTAAATCAAAATATACTCGGAAAAGTGAGGTGACTTAGAGGACCGACAAGCCCGATACGTTTTTTGGGCCAGTTTTAAATAATCCACCCGGTCTGAACCCAAGGTACTTACCTTGTTTTCAGATTTATATTTCTTGTTGGGTACATAGATGGATTTTATGCCGTGCTTTTCAGCCATTTCAAAATCACTGCGGAAGTTGTCCCCTATCATAATGGTACGCCTGGCATCAATTTGGGTTTCTTTAAGGGCGTACTCGTAAATTCCTCCCATGTGCTTGCTCAATCTAACAGATGCAGAAACAAAAACACCATTTATCATCGAATCGAGGCCGTGATGGGAAACAAGCTTTGAAATAATCTCATCTGAAGTATAGAAATCAGAAATAACAAAGGCTTTTATGCCCTTCCTTTTAAGTTCTGGAAGTAATTTCTTTATATCAGGATTTAAAAATTGAACCTCTTTCTCCGATTCGTAGTCCGCAAGCTTAACGTATTTTTCGAAGAATTCAAATGAAACACTTTCTGATAGGATATCTGTATTCCGAAGCCGATTGTACATTTCGTATATCTGTTCTTCATAGGGCAGCTCAGCGGGAAAAACACCTTTTTTTTGACTCAAATACTTTTCTGCTTCTTTTCGTATAAAGTAGAGTTCATCGATATCTATTTCCATTCCCAATTCCCGTATCACATGCTTTGCCCACAATCGCAATACATAATTTGGATGCACCGTACGGTGTACTATGGTATCGTAAAAATCCAAAAAGACCACCGCAATATCTTCAGATTCCAATATTTTTAAAAAATCTTTGTGCATACGCTACATGTGGGTAGTTGCATTTTAGTGGATCCTTGAGTTTTTTAGGAAGGAACGGTCTTTTCTTGATGGGAAATTTAGGATAACCGCTTAAGCCATAACTAAAGCTAGGCTTGTCATATTTGAGTCCAGTTTGGTTGGCCAAGGCAATTTCCCCAAGGGCAAGACTTCAAAACCTACTCCTTCTTGAACCAAGCGCTGCGATGCCATAAAAGGTCCACGAATAACATTCCCATTGGACCACAAGGGTTCCAGATCAGGGAAATAATCATGTAAAAGGATTACCCCTCCCTTGTTCAACATTTTTAAAGCGGCAGGGATTTCCTGATAGACCGTAGTTGCAGAATGGTCACCGTCTAAAAAGATAAAGTCAAACTTTTGGTTGTTTTGTTTTAAAAAATCTAAAGAAGGTCCCACTTTGAACTCCACAAAATCTTTGTAGCCCAATTTGTCAATCATTTGCCTGGGAGAAAGGTCATTGCCATAGTGTAACCAAGGTTTTTCGGTCTCAGAATTTACATCTTTGATATCTATGGTGATCAAACTGGCAGATTTTTTGTTTTTAATCCTAGAATGATACAAAGCCGAAGCAACGTTGACGGTAGAAGCCCCGATATGGGTTCCTACTTCCAAAACCGTTGCCGGTTTGAAATAGTTTATCAGATAGTACAACGCCCTTCTATCCCCGTAGTTAACCCCACCAGTACCATCAGGTACAGTAAAAATTCCAACCTCTTTTTTTGAAACTTCCCAATTCGCGTTGATTTCGTTTGAAGTAAAAACCTGTTCGAAAGAAAAGTCGTTCTTGGGAAGCAAGTTGTCAATATTATAACCGATAGTTTCCAAACTGTTAAAATATTTGGCATCATTTTCTATTCTAACCTTTTTTCGATAAGCATTTATTTTCGTTTTCAAAAAGCCGGGTACCAAAGGTGAAATTGTTTTTTTGAAGCTCATGATTTTTTAGTTATGATTATGATTTATTGCGAATCTCTTTTTTATCACTAAATCAATTTATTAACGCATGGAAATTTATATTATTTATTCGCCTGGACAAACTTTTACTGTATAAAGAGGCTCCTTTTTCTGACAAATGGGTAAAATCCTTCCAATACTCAAGATTTTCTTCTTTGAAAAACTCACTGTCATCTAAATAAAAAAGTCCTTTTTCCTTGAAAAATTGAGCGGTTTGCACTTTCGTTTCTTCATCCACTTTTTTTAAGGAAGGAGAAGTGACAAATATAAGATTTGAGCCAAGCTCTTTGCTCTTTGCCTGAATAATATCTATAAACTCTTCTGTCTTTTTGTTTACGCTTAAAGGCTTTTTGATATTGTAGTAAAAATCAGAACTATCGCTTCTAACCAAAATCTTTTGGAATATTTCTTTTTGGGATTTGGTTGGAAAAAGTGGTTCATAACCAGTTGACCTTCTTTTTCCGTCATCAAAAACAAATCGATAACTTGTTCCTAAGAATTTACCGTTGTAAGTGTAGCATTTGAGAAAACGCGAAATAAGAAATTGTTTTTGGTAGTTTTCTTTAAAAAAGATGGATAAATTCTTGTTTTCAAAGGATTTGTGCAATAAGCTCAAAGCATCTTCCCCTTTATAGGAGGAATCGAACAAAAGGTCATGGTCGATTTGAACTATTATATTTTGATTAGCCTTTTTCAAAGTCGATACCAAGGCGGTAACGTAAGCTATCTTTTTACCGTCAACACCCATATTAAAGCAGCTTTTTTCAAAAAAATCTGGATCAAAATGGTGAGCAGCTCTTGAGCTTCCCAAAATCAAGGTGTTTACTGAATCTTTAATACTATTGAAGTAATTTATTTTTCCAACACTATCACCTTGATATACTCTATTTTCCATTTTATTGATAAGAACAAAGGCGCCCCGATCTACCAAAAAAATTGAAGTAATCAAAGAGATGGTTAAAATTATCGATTGTCTCATTCTGCGAAAAAATTAGTAACTGTTCTCGGTTAAAAGCTTTAAAGAGTCTAAAATTGGAAATATATAAACGTATTTGAACTTGAAAAGAAAAGCACGATATTGATTGTCAAAAAGCAAACTAACGCAACGTACCCAAAATCTTTTATTTTGGAGCCGAGCTCTTCCAAATCAATTTTACTTACAAACAAAAAGGTGTCGATTATAAAAGTTATCAATAACCCATATAATACGGTTGCAAAAATACTTATGTTTCTTATGTCCACTACAGTACCTTGCCAATTAACCAACTTTTGAATGATAACAAAGGAATCGCCTATATCCAATGACCTAAAAAAGATTCTGGACAATGATAGGATTAAAAATATGACAATACAGTTCCCCAGTTTAAAGTTCTTCGGTATTAAACCTGTTCTTTTCTCAAAACATAGCAAAAGGCCGTGTATTCCTCCCCAAATGACAAAATTCCAAGAACTTCCGTGCCAAAGACCCGCTAGAAGCAAGGTTACCAGAATATTTCTATATTGTATTAAATCTCCTCTGCGATTACCTCCCATAGGAATATATAAATAATCTCGCAACCAACGAGAAAGCGATAGATGCCAACGTCTCCAAAACTCGCTAATGGATGATGAAAAATAAGGCAGATTAAAATTGCGTTTAAAATCAAATCCTAATATTCTTGCGGTCCCGATTGCGATATCAGAGTAACCACTAAAATCAAAATACACTTGAAACGAATACAAAATCACCGCCACAAAAATTGTCGGCGAATTATAGATGTCCGGAGCATTATATACATGATCAATAAAAGCGCCTATTGAATCTGCCACCACCACTTTTCTAAAAAACCCAACAGCTATCTGCAAAATTGCATCCTTGAATTTCTGATGATTCCATACTCTTTTTGAAGTAAGCTGTGGTATAAGATTGGAAGCTCTTTCAATAGGGCCTGCAACAAGCTGTGGAAAAAAGCTAACAAAAGTGGCAAACGCCAGAAAATCCTTGGTTGCTTTGATATCTCCACGATAGACATCTATAGTGTATGACATTGTCTGAAAGGTGTAAAAGGATATTCCTACCGGTAAAATGATGTTCAGAGTAGAAACGCTCATCTCGTAACCGAATATGCTCCACAAGTCAACCCATGAATCAATAAAAAAATTGAAGTACTTAAAAACACCCAGTAAACAAAGGTTGGTGAAAATGCTGATTTTAAGAAAGAGCTTTTTACGGTGTGCTTGCTTTTCAATTTGCAGCCCCAGTATATAATCAACTACAGTTGAAAATACAATAATCGACAAAAAACGCCAGTCCCACCAACCATAAAAAAAATAACTACCGCATAATAGGAGTATGTTTTGGAGCTTTATTTTCTCTCTTGGAACGGCCCAATAAAGAAAGAAAATAACCACATAGAAAATTAGGAAATCCAGTGAATTAAAAAGCATCTTGGTAGGTTTAAATCCGCGCCAAAAATACTTTTACTCTTCAATTTCTAAAGAAAAATCTGATGTAAAGCCCAAAATTTGGGTTTAAAAGTTAACAGCTCAAAAATTCCATTTATTTTTTAGGTCATGAACCAAGAAGATTCAGATACTCTTCTAAGTTGGTATATCCATCACCATCTTTATCTTCATTTTCATCGGCTCTATTTTTATCTAGACCATTAGCCTCTTCCCAACTATCCGGAATCCCATCTTCATCCGTATCTTTTTGGGCTGTACCCGATGATAATTGAGGGTATCCGCCTACCTCCTCCTGTGTATCAATTATTTTCCCTGATTGCGAAAAGAAATCTGAAACCACTCTTTTATCAACACTATCAACGTATGGAACAACGGCACCAACATCTTTTAGTACGGCATCAACGACATTAGATGCCGGATAAATCTCATCAAAAAGATTTGAAAAAGTCCCTGTTTGATCAGGAGATTGAACTCTATAAGACTCCCATTGTGTTCTTAATATTCTTTCAGCATAGTTAGTGGAATTATCTCTTTCGTAAACTGATGCTAAATCATCTTCAATTCTATTATCCTTTATGTAACTGGTAACATCTCTAGATTGGGTTGGATAACTAGTTCTTTCTTCCCAATGATTTCCAATCAGAACAAACTTTTGACCATCGCTCATTCCCCCAGCCTCATTAAAACCATAGAAAACATTGTTCACCAACTCATAGGCAGATCTTGCCGACCTAACATTTCTTGCATTATTATGTGCGAAATAATTCCTCACAAACGATATTCTTTCAGACGAACTTATCAAAGCTCCCATAGAATGGAGTTCTCCTTCATAATGTGCTGAATCCATAAGTCCTTCTGAAACGATACAATTTTGAATTGTCACATTACTTGTTCTCGCAATTCCCAAATTTTCGTCTATCGCCCAAGATATTGAACAATGGTCCACTATAATGTTTCCTCCCCCAACTATTTCAAGTCCGTCAAACTCGATTGAGGCCCCAGGTTTTTGAATTCTTCCAGCAGCATCTCGATAGCCATTATCACCCAACCTAAAACGCACATATCGAATGATAACATTATCAGCATTAGTGAGCCGTATACTTCCCTTAATAGTAACACCTCCAGAATTTGATGGTGCGGATTGTCCTGCAATTGTCAAGTCTCCGTTTGTAACTCGTATTTGGTCAAAATAATCTAGTTCGAAGGTACCACCAACAGAAAACAGTACAGTTCTTGGGTAGGTTCTTGTAAGCGCCCAGCGCAATGTACCTTCGTAGTCTCCGTCTTCTGTTGTAGTTACTTTGATTACCTCTCCACCCCGGCCACCGGAAACATATCTTCCGAAACCGTCTGCTGTAGGGAAAGCGCGTAAATCACTGGATACGTCGTCGTCAATTGCAGGCGTATCATCTGCCGGATTACCTTCTCCGGATTCTGTTCCCTCATTTTCGGAATCTTCCTCTTGAATTTCCTTTTCAATACTTTCGTTTACCGCATCGGTGAACAAATCGTTCTCTTGGGAGCAAGAAATAAACAAGAAAATCGAGAAAACAAAAGTAAATAGCATGGTTTTGAATCGTGGGGCTAAGTTCATAACGTTTAATGTTTTGGGATTTAAAATTAACATTTATCAGTTGAAGTGGATTATTTTTTCGATGAACTGCACAAAAACGATTAACAATCTTATTCAGAACTCAAACCACTTTCGATATGATGTCTTTTTATTTCGATTAAATACCACTCAATTACGATTTTAGGACCAACTTGGATCATCCCCTTTTGATTTTAACATAAATTTTACAAAACGGGCTGTTATACGGAGACTTTCCCCGTCAGGTCAAAGCACTTTACCATAAGACGAATAAAATCGCTTGATAGCTAGTTTGTTCTTTCTATGATGGAAACCGTGAGTAATCTTGTCATTAAATCAAACTTTGCCCATCTTTGCGACTGAACAAGAGAGATAAATGAAAATTTTAGTCACTGGAGCCGCAGGCTTTATCGGTTATCATGTTTCCAAGCGACTTGCGGAGGAAGGCCATGTGGTAGTGGGACTTGATTCTATAAATGAGTACTACAGCGTCAACTTAAAGCACAATCGGCTCAAGGAACTGGGACTGGATATTACCGATTACTGTACCTCAGGGGAATTGATCACTAGCGAACTGTATCCCAACCTTACTTTCGTCAAAATCAATTTAGAAGACGGTGAAAGCCTTGAAAAATTGTTCGCAAATCAAAAATTTGATATCGTTTGCAACTTGGCAGCCCAAGCAGGGGTCAGATATAGCCTTGAAAATCCAAGCGCCTATGTGGACTCAAATCTTGTGGGATTTGTCAATATCTTGGAGGGCTGCAGAAATCATGGGGTGAAACATCTGGTGTATGCAAGTAGCTCCAGTGTATATGGCACTAATTCTAAAATTCCTTTTGAGACTACAGACAGCGTGGACCATCCTATCAGTTTATATGCCGCAACTAAAAAAAGTAATGAACTAATGGCACATACGTACAGTCATTTATTCAAATTTGCTTGCACCGGACTTCGGTTTTTTACGGTTTATGGACCATGGGGAAGACCGGATATGGCTATGTTCTTATTTACGGAAGCTATTTTGAATGACAAACTTATTAAGGTATTCAATCATGGAAAAATGGAGCGGGATTTTACTTATATCGACGATATCACGGAAGGAGTTGTGCGCATTATAAATAGTGATACAGCGAACAGAAATAAATCAAAAGAGCGCTACAAAGTTTACAACATTGGAAACAACAAGTCGGAAAAACTTCTGGATTTTATAGAAACTATTGAAGAAAAACTTGGGAAAAAAGCCAAAAAAGACTTCTTACCCATGCAACCGGGCGATGTTGAAAGAACTTGGGCAAATGTGGATGCCCTAATAAAGGACTACGGTTATTCCCCAAACACGTCCATCAAAGAAGGTGTTTCACGCTTTGTTGATTGGTATGTAAAGTACCATAAATGAACTCGTAATTCCTCAAAACCAAAATGCACTTTTTTCAATATGTGATTTTATCGGAAATAATTGCTTTTGAAACAAAAAAAGCAACAGTGTACGAGTAATTGCCCACCTTTGTGGCCCTAAACTTTATGTATGGACATCTCTGACCTCAATCTAAATCCCAAAACTAGAATATTGGTTACCGGTGGCGCCGGATTTATAGGTTCAAATCTTTGCGAAGCGTTGATTGCCAATGGAAACCAAACCGTTTGTCTGGACAACTTTGCGACGGGCAAAGCAGAAAATCTCAATGCCATAAGGCATACTCCCAATTTTACCTTGATTGATGGGGATATAAGAAATATCGAAGATTGCAGGCGTGCCTGCGAAGGCGTGGATTATGTTTTACACCAAGCCGCGCTAGGTTCGGTACCCCGGTCCATCAAAGATCCAATTACCAGTAATGATGTGAACGTATCTGGTTTTTTGAACATGTTGATAGCGGCAAGGGACGCCAAGGTCAAAAGAATGGTATATGCTGCTAGTTCTTCCACCTATGGGGATTCAAAAACTTTACCGAAAGTTGAAGATAAAATTGGAAAACCTCTATCCCCTTATGCCATTACTAAATTTGTGAATGAACTGTACGCGGACGTATTTAGCAAAACCTATGGGATGGAGCTTATCGGGCTCAGATATTTTAATGTATTTGGCAGAAAGCAGGACCCAAACGGCGCTTATGCGGCCGTCATCCCTAAATTTGTCATGCAGTTAATGAACCTTGAAGCGCCGGTTATTAATGGGGATGGTTCTTTCTCAAGAGACTTTACCTATATAGACAACGTAATACAAATGAACATCCGTTCTTTGACCACGACCAATCCAGAAGCCTTAAATACCGTTTACAACGTGGCTTTTGGTGAACAGACCAATTTAAATGAACTAGTAGCGCTTTTAGTAGATTCTTTAGGTGAATATGATGAACGAATAAAACAAGTCAAGCCTATATACGGTCCGGAAAGACAGGGTGACGTGCCACACTCTCTAGCATCTATTTCCAAGGCAGAAAAGCTAGTGGGCTACCAGCCTAAATATGACATAAATACTGGACTTAAAGCGGCTACAGAATGGTATTGGAACCATTTGAAAAACACCGAAGTCCTCTAACTAAAATAAATCAATACAATTTACAAACGAAACGTAATATCTTTTAAATGGGAACAGATAAAATTGCGATTATTGGTCTTGGTTATGTAGGACTTCCGCTTGCCAGACTATTTGCCACAAAATATCCTGTTATAGGCTTTGATATAAATAAGCAACGGGTCAGTGAACTTCAGGAAGGAGAAGATAAAACTTTAGAAGTAGATAATTCGGATTTGAAAGCAGTTTTAAAAGATACACCAAATTCCAATGTAGGTCTTTATTGTACGGATAATGTGGGTGATATTGAAGATTGCAACATTCATATAGTTACTGTGCCAACCCCGGTGGACCATACGAACAGACCCATATTGACCCCATTGTACAAAGCCAGTGAGACTGTTGGAAAGGTTTTGAAAAAAGGAGATATCGTGATCTATGAATCTACTGTATATCCGGGGGTTACGGAAGAAGAGTGCGTTCCTGTACTGGAAAAAATAAGCGGTTTGAAATTTAACCAAGATTTTTTTGTCGGTTATTCTCCGGAAAGAATCAATCCAGGCGACAAGCAACACACGGTTGAAAAAATATTAAAGGTTACTTCAGGTTCTACAAAGGAAACGGGGGAAAAAGTGAATGACCTCTACGCTTCAGTAATACTGGCAGGAACCCATTTAGCCCCAAATATAAAGGTAGCGGAGGCGGCCAAGGTAATTGAAAACTCCCAAAGGGACATTAATATTGCTTTCGTAAATGAACTGGCCAAAATATTCAATCTTTTGGAGATAGACACCTCGGACGTATTGGAAGCCGCTGGCACTAAATGGAACTTTCTTCCTTTCAAACCTGGTTTGGTCGGTGGGCACTGTATCGGTGTTGACCCATATTATCTCGCTCAAAAGGCACAGGAAAAGGGATATCATCCAGAAATTATTTTAGCTGGAAGACGTTTAAATGATGGCATGGGCAAATATGTATCCTCGGAGATAATTAAACTCATGGTGCAAAAAGACATACGTGTAAAGGATGCCAATCTACTAGTCCTAGGTATTACGTTCAAGGAAAATTGTCCTGATGTAAGAAATACCAAAGCAGTTGATGTAATTACAAATCTATTGAGCTATGGGACCAAGGTCGATATCTACGATCCTTGGGCATCTGCTGAGGAGGTTCGGCACGAATACGGATTTGACTTGCACTCGGAAGTACCCCAAAAAAAATATGATGGTATTGTCCTGGCAGTGGCCCATAAAGAGTTTTTGACATTGGACTTAAAAAGCATGCTGAACACCTCAGCAGGCGTTATTTATGATGTGAAAGGCATACTTGGTCCAGAAATAGTCGATGGCCGTTTATAAGATCAAAGTACTTATCTTAAAATCCCATGCTAGGTCCATGAATATCCTGATATTTTTAGGTGAACGCATTCAACATCTATGTCACGATTAAAGAACTCCCTTGAAAATGCCAAGTTTAGCCTGTTCTTTTATGCGATAGCTATTTTTTTGGGTTTCTTTTCAAGAAAGGTGTTTCTTGACTCTCTAGGAGATGCTTTTATAGGGCTGGTTTCGCTACTTCAAAATATACTCAGGCTTTTGAATCTTGCAGAGTTGGGAATAAGCACAGCTATCGGATATACGTTGTATCAGCCACTTTACGACAAAAACAAACCAGAAATAAATAGTATCATCTATTATTTCGCCACCCTTTATAAAAAAATTGGGATCCTCATTTTAAGCATCGGTTTTTTGGTTTCGTTGGCACTTCCATGGTTTATTGCTGAGCCAACACTGCCAAATACAATTATCTTTTTAACGTTTTATACCTTTCTGACCTCTGCCTTGTTGGGTTATTTTTTGAATTACTATCAAACTCTTCTAGAAGCGGACCAAAAGCAATATTTAATTGTAAAATACGCACAATCGATTGCCGTAATCAAAACAATTCTTCAGATTGTATTCGCTTATGCCTATGAAAACTACTATATCTGGATAACCATAGAACTTGTTTTTACAGTTACCTATGCTATTATTCTTAGAAGGGTCATTACAAAAACATATCCTTGGCTCAATCTTAATTTTAAGAACCAACAGTTAAAAAAATACCCAGATATACTCACTAAAATAAAGCAGGTATTTGTCCATAAGATTGCCTACTTCATAAAATGGAGTAAAGACCAAATTTTGATTCATACATTTTTTGGAATAACCAGCGTCGCTTTCTACGGTAACTATCAGCTTATTTTTGGTCATTTACATGCACTGGTGAACAAGTTCTTTAGTGGATCTCAAGCAGGTGTGGGTAATTTGATTTCCGAAAATAAACCAGAAAACATCAAGAAAGTGTTTTGGGAAATGATGGCTGTACGGCATTTTTTTGCGGGTTTCATCGTTATTACACTTTACCATCTTACCGAACCTTTTGTAAACCAATGGATTGGTGAAAAGTATTTAATGGAGAAAGCCGTGCTCATTGTCATGTTGATGAACATTTACGCTACACAAATCAAATCACCAGTAGAGTATTTTATAAATGCCTATGGGCTTTATTCCGATATTTGGGCGCCAATAGTAGAGATAAGCATCAATCTGACTTTATCCATACTACTTGGAAGATACCTAGGAATTTACGGGGTCTTATTGGGTACTTTCATCGGTACTTTTATCATTTTCATAATTTGGAAACCGTATTTCCTATATATGCGGGGTTTTAAACTTCCTATTAAGGATTATTGGATAGGTTTTTTTAAGCTTTTTATATGTTTTCTAGGTGCATTTGTTCTGATTTTTTTCATGGCAAATACGATAATCCTATTTCAAATAAATAACTTTTTGGACTGGTTTCTTTATGCCATGGCCATCTCAACACTTACCCTGATAATTTATTGTTCAATGCTCTATGTGTTAAATCAAGGGTTTAGGGATTTAGTCGTGCGAGTCAAAATTTTTAAATGGAAGAGAAAAAGAAAATAGGCTTTGTCATAGGAAAGTTATCTTCAGGAGGCGCTGAGCGCGTAATTTCTACTTTGGCCAATCTTCTGATAGAGAAATACCATGTCACGATAATTACCATTACCAACGAAATACCATTCTATCCATTAGATGCACGAATCAACGTGATATCTTGTTTTGATAAAAATGCCATCAGGGGAAGTAGAACCATTTGGGATGCAATTGTGCTAAACATAAAAATTGTAAGGGCGGTTTATTTGAAAATCAGGAAGTTGAAAATTCAATTGACCATAGGGTTTATCACCCAAACCAACATCTATGCCCTAGTAGCTTCCCGTTTGAACGGAAATCCCTGTATAATAAGCGAACGTACCAATCCCAAGTTTACCTCGATTCCAAGGCTATGGCGTGTCCTTAAAAAACTATGTTATCCATTAGCGAACCATTTGGTGGTGCAAACCCACTTCGTCAAGGACTATTATTCCGCAACTTTAAACATGGATAAAATAAGTGTTTTGCCCAATCCATTATCTCCAAACTTTCAATATGATTCTGGTACTGGAAATAGGGAAAACATCATCCTAAATGTAGGTCGTTTACACCAAGTGAAAAATCAGGCCATGCTGTTGAACGTTTTTCATGAAATAAACACAAAAGGGTGGAAATTACAGATATTGGGGGAAGGCAATGAACGGGAAAATCTGGAGGCCCTAATCTTGGATAAAAATATCCGAAACGTTGAACTTCTTGGTTCCAAGAAGAACTTGGAAGACTATTACAAAAAAGCCAAAATATTCGTGTTCACATCAAATTATGAAGGGTTTCCCAATGCCCTTTTGGAGGCAATGCGTTTTGGCTTAGCCCCAATTTCCACGAATTGCCAATCGGGGCCATCCGAACTTATTGTAGACCAAAAAAATGGGTATTTAACTCCTGTAAAAGATTTGGAAGCACTCAAGAACAAGTTGGCATTTTTAGTGGATAACGAGGATTTAATAGAAGACTTTGGGAGAAAAGCCAAATTATCCACAAAAAAATTTGAAGCCCAGGAGGTAGTTCGCTTGTGGGAAAACTTAATTTTACAATATTTACCAAACTAATTCTGTTAGTAGTTTTAGATGAAAATTTTAAAGCACATAATCCTAGCGCTTATTTTTTTTAACCTTCCATCGGCGGCCTTCAAATTTATAAGCAGTGGTCTTTCCAGCCCGCTGAGCTATTTTACTTTGTTTCTTTTACTCATTTATTATTTTTTGGTAAAAAAAGGCAAACTCAATTTCTGGTTAATACTTATTGGTATTGGCTACTATCTAATTTCGGCTTTTCAATACACAGGCGATTTAGTATACCTGCTTACCCATATAATAAAGTTTTTTATAGTAGTAATTTGCGGTCAAGAACTAGTTAAAAGAACAAATGTAAATGAGTTCTTTGTTTATTTATTGATAGGTTCACTTAGCGTTCTGGTTCACGCTCTATTTTTTACAGGGGATTACGGCAGATTTAGTGGTTTTTATATTAACCCTAACATTGCTGGTTTTATCTGTATTTCCGGATATGGTCTGACCTATGGACTGAAAGATGGAAAACTTAAGTTGATCGGACAATTCATTTTTACTTTGATGGGATTGTTAACGTTTTCCAGAACTTTCATCGCTCTTTGGCTATTAATCAATCTGCTTTCTGTTTATCTCAATGTTCGAAACCTAAGGATCTTTGGGTTGGGCTTTCTTATTTTAACCACCCTTTTTTACATTGATGAAGCAGTGGTAAAACTTGAAAATCCGAGATTCAAGCAGTTGAAGGCAATTGTCACCAATGAACGTGTAAATAGGACACAAATTCTGGAAGATGCCAGAACCGAGACCTGGGCAGGTTTTTATAGATACATTTCCGAAAAACCATTTTTTGGAAATGGCTATGGCTCTTTCCAAGGAGGTGGATTGAAAATAGGAGGAGCACATAATACGTACCTTTTGGTTTTTGGAGAAGCTGGTATACTCCCCTTTATATTGTTTAGCGCTTTTTTTGCCTATCTTTTTTTTCAAAGTATCAGCATATTCAAAAGGAATCCAAATTTGTTGTTACAGACCATAGCACTGTCCGTGTTTTTGCTGGCAAACCATAACTTTTTCAATTTTTTCTACATTACCCTTACTGCGATGTGGATACATCACCAAATTGAAATCAACAAAAGGAAAGTCCCTAAAACTGTATTGGAAAATGCATAAGGTATTTTTGGTAATCCCATCCCTAAAAGCTGGTGGCGCAGAACGGGTCATGTCTTTTTTGGCGAATAACATCAATTCGGAAAAATTCCAAATCCATCTAGTGGTAATAGGATTCCCAGAAAACTCAGTATATAATTTTGAGTATTCAAAAACAATTTTTCTCAATAAGCACAGGGTGCGCCAAGGGATATTTCCGTTGATTCAACTTATTATCAGAGAAAAACCCGTCTTGGTAATGAGTTCGCTGGCCCATTTGAATAACATAGTTTCCTTCTTATCCTTTTTTTTAAGAAAAACAAGTTTTATCGTAAGAGAAGCGAATATAGACAGGATAAGGTCCACGTTTAACGATGTAAAATCGAAAAAAGGTTTGAGCATTAATTTTAAAAAATGGTTCTATCCCTCATTAAGGTACATTATCTGCCAAAGTGAAGATATGTATGATGCTTTTGTGCAAGAACATCCCCATTTGAAAGAAAAGGTCAAAATTATAAACAATCCCGTAAATGACGACTTTAAACTAAAACAGGGGTCCGCGAAGGAACGGAACAAGAGACTGATAACCGTTGGGGCGCTCCACAAACGTAAGGGACATTTAAGATTACTTAGTTCGGTATCCCAATTGACCTTTCCATTTGAATATGTTATTATTGGCGATGGCCCAGAAAAACAGGTTTTGATGGATTATGCCGTTGAACTGGGCATTTTGCAACACATACAGTTCATTTCCTTTACAAAAGAAGTTGCAAGGTATTTATCCCAAAGTGATTTCTTTCTTCAAGGTTCTTTTGTTGAGGGATTCCCCAACGCCGTTATTGAGAGTTGTGCCGTAGGCACTCCAGTAATTGCTTTTGAAGCGCCAGGTGGTCTCAATGAGATTATCCTAAATGGGAAGAACGGTCACGTATTCAAAACAGAAACTGAATTTATAAATGGATTAGAACACTATGCGGAAACACCAACTTTTATACCTTCGGAGGTACGCGATATAGTTATTAAAAAGTTCGGGAAAAACAAAATATTACAGCATTACGAGCAACTTTTTCTGGAATCAATCTGAGCAAGACCATGAAACAAATACTTATTGTATTGCCAATGAAGTGCCTTACCGGCGCAGAACAAGTGCTCTTTATGATAGCTAATAAATACCATAAGGAAAAAGTAAGCTTACACATCCATTTTCTTTATAAGGGCGACGAAAACAACAGCTGGGACCAACTTCAGGGGGCAAATATCCACAAGACGTATTACTCCCAAAAAAATGTGCGGAACGGTACACTGAATTTCTTCGGGAAAAACATTTTTGGAACAAAACAAAAGTATGATATCGTAATTACGTCACATGTCGCAATAACCGGCCTGATAGGCCTTATGATTAACTTGGGACGAATAAGAACGGAAAAGTTTATTGCTCGGGAGTCCACCTCCATTTTTTTAAGGTACACTGGGTTCAATCTTCTAAAATTCAAGATTTTTTACTTTTTGGGATACAACCAAGTCGATTTACATGTTTGCCAAACCGATTTGATGAAAGAACAGTTTATCAAGGCCAAACCCCGATACAAAAACAAAACAATAACCCTAGAAAACCCAATTGATAGGGAAATGATTCAAAAAACAAGTGAAGAACCATTCCATGTTCAGCTACCACCTGACTTTTTGGTTTCCGCTGGGAGGATGATTCCCGAGAAAGGATATGATATTCTAATCAGGGTCTTCAAAAAGTTAAAAAAAAAATTCCCCGGATTGAAACTTATAATTCTCGGGAGCGGACCGTTGCAGAACGAGCTTAATGATTTGGTCGATACGCTTAAACTTGAAGAAGACGTTATTTTTCCCGGTTTTGTCTCCAATGTGTATCCCTATTTTAAAAAAGCAAAAGTATGTGTAGTTTCCTCGCGTATTGAAGGTTTTCCCAATGTACTTTTACAAATGATGTCCCAAAACGGTAAAGTGGTATCTACCCTGTGCGCGGGTGGAATTGAAAACATCGAAGGTGTAAAAACCGCCCAAACGGGAAATGAAGATTCCCTTCAAAAAGCAATTGAGGAGGCATTACTTGATCAGCAAGATTACCGAGCCGTTTTTGACGCTTTTTTGGATAAAAGGGATATTTCCAATTTTGTTAAGGTGTTAGAGAATAATTAATTTGTCATATTTCCGTTAATTGAATGAAAAGTGGACAGGTCATGAGAGGTACTAAATCAAACGTTTTGGCAGGGAACGGTAAGTTTGTTATTTCTCTGGATTTTGAACTGTTATGGGGGGTCAGGGACAAGAAATCTATAGAAGACTATGGCGCACATATCGCAGGCGTCAGGGAAGTAATTCCAAAAACCTTGAAAATTTTCAATGAATATGGCATACGTGCGACGTTCTCGACAGTAGGTTTCTTATTTGCTGAAGATAAGGAAGAGCTCTTATCCACCATCCCAGAGAATAAACCAACCTATGTAGACAGGAACCTATCGCCATACAATGGGCACTTGGACCTGGTTGGAAACCATGCAGAAAAGGATCATTATCATTATGCGCCAGATTTGATAGATTTAATCCAAAAGGATAAAGGACACCATATTGGAACCCATACCTTCTCGCATTACTATTGCAGTGAAATAGGGCAAACCGCAGACCAATTTAAATCTGATTTGCAAGCTGCCAAGAAGATTGCTGAGAAAAAAGGGGTGACCATAGCTTCTTTGGTTTTCCCAAGAAACCAGTGCAACCAGACGTATTTAGAAGTATTGGATGATATGGGTATAGAATCATATAGGGGCAATGAAAGCTTCAATATATTCAAAACCCCAATAGGAAAGAAACTAGGACCCTTAAGGCGTGTGATTCATTTTCTAGATGCGTATATCAACTTGTTGGGATATCACTCATTTGAAATAAACAAAATACTGAATCAAACAAAACCTGCAAACATTCCTTCAAGCAGTTTACTAAGACCATACATAACCCAGTTCTCTTTTCTGGAGCCGTTGAAGATACGGCGAATCAAAAAATGTATGACCCATGCGGCAAAAAACGGTAAACTCTACCATCTCTGGTGGCACCCACACAATTTTGGACAGAATATGGAAAAGAATTTTTCAAACCTTATCCAAATCGTAAAACACTTTAGAGAACTGGAAAAACAGTATGGCCTCGAATCCCATTCTATGGAGAGTCTAACGGAAAAAATCAACGATTGACTCCTGACAAAATGATAAAACGGCATTCAGAATGAAAAAAAAGTTAATACGGGTCACCACAGTGTCGGGTTCTTTCGAAACTTTGCTTTCGGGTCAATTAGAGTTCATGTCGGATCGTTTTGACGTGGTCTGTATTTCTTCATCAAATAATGGAAGATTGGAACGTTATGCCAAATCACAGGGTGTACGAAGCATAGCAGTACACTTAACACGAAGTATCTCACCTATTCAAGATTTGGTGGCTTTATGGAATCTGTACTGGGTATTTCGAAAAGAAAAGCCAGATATTGTACACACGCACACTCCAAAAGCTGGTACTATCGGAATGCTTGCAGCTTATCTTGCCAATGTAAAAAACCGAATGCACACGATTGCAGGGCTACCATTGTTGGAAGCAACAGGATTTAAGCGTGTTATTTTGAATATCGTTGAAAAAATGACCTATCGGTTTGCCACTAAAATATATCCGAACTCCTTCGGGCTAAAGGATATTGTTTTAAAGGAAAAATTTACTTCTGAAAACAAACTAGAAGTATTGGGCAATGGAAGTTCAAATGGTATCAATCTCTCTCATTTTAATCCAGACACAGTGGATGAAGCATTAAAAAACGAACTAAAACAGAGTTTGGACATAGCCAAAGATGACTTTGTTTTTGTATTTGTGGGTAGAATGGTCAGGGATAAGGGAATCATTGAGTTAATCGATGCTTTCGAGAAAGTTTCCAGGGACAATAATAGCGTAAAACTGCTGCTGGTAGGTGCTTATGAACAGGACTTGGATCCTTTGCCAAAAAGTACTTTAGAAAAAATCGAGCACGGCCCACAAATTATCCAGGTAGGTTGGCAAACAGATATTAGACCTTACTTAAGTATATCAAATGCTCTTGTCTTTCCCAGTTATCGTGAAGGTTTTCCTAATGTTGTCATGCAAGCAGGCGCTATGGGTATTCCCAGTATTGTAAGCGACATCAATGGCTGTAATGAAATTATATTGGAAAATATAAACGGGCACATTATTCCTGTTAAGGATACGCAAGCCCTTATCCAGGCCATGTATATTATTCGGAATAGCGTACAAAACGATAGCAGTTTCGATAAAGAGACGATACGAAAAATGATAGCTGATCGTTATGATCAACAAAAAATATGGCGATTGTTATTGGATGAATACAAAACGCTTTAGCGCCTGGGGTTTAAATCGTAACCAGAACTTACGGCAATAAATAATTAAAACATTGAACACCATGTACCGATTTTTTTTCAAACGTTTTTTTGATTTTTGGTTTTCCTTTTTGGTGTTTGTATCCTGTCTTCCAGTTTTTGCCATAATTACCCTTGTCCTGCTATTTATAAATAAAGGCAGACCTTTTTTCTATCAGTTGAGGCCCGGTAAGGATGAAAAAATATTCAAGATAATAAAGTTTAAATCCATGACCGATGAAACGGATAAAGAAGGTAAATTACTCCCAGATTTTGATAGGATGACCGTCTTTGGAACGTTTATAAGAAAATATTCGCTGGATGAACTGCCTCAGTTGATAAACGTAATCCTAGGTGATATGAGCGTTATAGGGCCCCGGCCACTATTGGTTTCCTATTTGGAGAGATACAATGATAGTCAACGTAAAAGGCATCAAATTAGACCCGGCATTACCGGTTGGGCCCAGGTAAATGGACGTAATGCAATAACCTGGGAGCAGAAATTTCAGCTGGACACTTGGTACGTTGAAAACTACTCCTTACTGGTTGATATCAAGATCTTTTTCAAGACCGTAGAGAAAGTTTTTAAGTCCGAAGACATTGTATCCAATGAAAATGTGACCATGGAAGAATTTATGGGAAACAACTAAATCAATTCTCTACTTAAGTATTTTTTTTTGACCCAACGGTTCAGTTTAATATAGTAGTATGCCAAACCAATGGGGAATGCCAGGAACAACCTTTTCTTTTGAAAGAAAAGTGGTTTGACCTTTACCAAAAATCGGAACAATTTTTCCGGCGACCATAAAAACTGTTTTAAAATCTCTTTCTTAGAAAGACCAATCTCCTTAGGATCATATTTTAGGCCCACCTTGTTATTGCCGATATTCTGGTAAAACCCTTTGGAGGCCTGCTCAACAAATTTCAGTTTCAATCGATTTGGAAAAAGTCCAATACGCAGTGCCATGTCCGTTATATAGTCCTGTATCATGCTTTGGTCATAATCCAAAATAAGCAACTTATCCGTCAACAGTTCAAATTGTTGAAGCATAAATTTTTGTATGGGCTCAATATGCTCAAAAAACACGCGACGCTCATTTTCCTCATGAAACTCCAAGGTTGGTTCATCTTCATCCAAACGATATCCCAATGTACTTCCGTGTGGTGCGGCCAAAAGTTGTTCATACAGCTGTCCATTGGCCATAAGAATATCGTCTGAGAATCCGGAAGAAGGATAAATTGAAAAATTCAATCCAAAACGAGGTGTGTTCTCTGTTATATCATAAATCTGCTTCAGACCAAGGTAATATCCTGTCACCTTTATATCTTTTTCAAAGAAGTTGAAAATACACTCTTGCATGGTACCACCCCAACCTACATCCACCAAAACAATCCCATCTTTACGAATACTAGCCCCAAAAGAATCCATATAAGCGGCAAAAGCTGTTTTTTGCGTATTCCTATTTTTATCATAAAATTCTTTAAAAGTACGATGGGAACGTAAAAGCTCCATAGTGGATGAAGATTGAAAATCCTTTTCTATTTTATGGAGATCAACGTTCAATTCTCGGGAAATCTGGCGTATTATTTCTTCTGGAAAATTCAGCGAATCCAAAAATTGGTTGAGGGACATGCTGGAATATTCCTTTTTTAAATGTTTAAAAGTTTCTGATTCCAAGGATTTAAAAGCAATTTGCATAGCTGAATGTCTAGAAGCTTTTAAATAATGGGTCCTTATCAGGTCTGTACCTTTTCCTATGATTTTGTCTTGATAGCGGTCAAAAAGTGTTTTGAGATAAAGTCCTTCCCTGGCCAAGAAGAAGATATCTTTAATTTGATTTTTCTTGGCTTCAAGGTAAAGTCGTTCAATAAAACAGTAGAAATGTATAATGTACTCACTGTAGGGATACTTACTCTTTGCACAGGTTTTTTCAATTTCCCTTAAAATAGTTTTCAATTCCTTGGTATCATTACCGAGAATCTCCCACCTATTGGCACGTTTTGGTTTTACCCGTTTTAACTGTACCGATTGAATACCGTTCCTCTGGGCATGAATTGAGTCACTAATACGATTATCCCCTATCATTATGGTCTCTTCGGCCTGAAGGTTCAAGTCGTTCAAGATAAATCGGTAAATATGGCCCTGTTCTTTGCTCAATCCTACATCTGATGAAATATAGATATTATCAAATAATTGAAGTATATCATGATATCGCAGTAACTTTTGTACAAGCTTAAGAGGAAGGTGAAAATCAGATACTAAACAAATAGGATAGCCTAAGTCTTTTAATTTCTGAAGTTGTAAAAGCAACGCCTTATTTTTGAATTGAACTGAACGCTCCGCAAAGATGTCGGACTCTTCAAAGATTCTCTTGAACGTATCATAATCCACCCCTACGATACCATTCGTATTCAGTAGCCTCTTATACACTTCCATTATGCATTGTTGATAGGTAATTTCCACCAAGGATTTCCCTTGTCTATTTGAAAGAAAGGCAACTGAACCTTGACGAATTTTAAAAAGTTGGTTGCTGGACAAAGGCAAACCCAGCTGTACCACCATTCTTTTAGCCCATAATTTAAAAACGTAGTTTGGATGGACGGTACGATGAATAAGTGTATCAAAAAGGTCACAGAAGACGACCTTTACTTTTTTATTTTTCAGTACTTTCTCAGCGATATTCAAAGAAGTTGATTTTTAAAGGCTGGGAGTAAGCAGTTATGACCGCTATACTTTTGCACAGTTGAAATATAAATTACGGAATGCTAGAATGCTTTAGTTCCTCAAAAAGTTGATGCCATTGCTCCATAATTCTATCCTTTGATAATCGTTTAATGTTTTGCCAAGCATTTTTTCCCATTTTTTTTCTCAAGTCATCGTTCTCTATTAAAGTGATGATACCCTTGCTCAAATCTTCTACATCTTCCGGTTTAACGGTAATGCCGTCCTCTCCGTTCGTTACGATTTCTTGCACGCCATATGGGCAAGCAAAGGCCACCGGAGGTAATCCAAAGGACATGGATTCAATAAGGACCAAAGGAAAACCTTCATACCTTGAAGACAGTGCGAATATCGACGATTTCATATATTCTTCCCCAATATTTTTAACCGGATCGCAAAAATGGACACTTTTTTCAATTCCATAAGACACCGCCAAACCTTCCAAATCCATTTTCGTATCCTTTTTTCCAAAAATATTGAGCCTCCAGTCTGGATGCGATTTTACTACTTTTTGCCAGCTTTTCAATAAAAAATCGAAACCTTTTTGGTACGAATGCCTGCCTACGGCCAAAACCGTCTTGTTCTCTAAAACCGCCTTGGACTCCGATTGAAAAACAGCAGGATTACTGATTACCGTTGTATTGGATAAGTGCTTCCATTCACTTAAATGATCTTTGGAAAGGAGCACAAAACGACTATACTTGGCACCCCCATTCCGTAAAAGCCAGGTTTTCAATATTTTAAACACTCCAATACGTTTAAAACCCTGATTACTCGCAAAGTTGGCGTTCAAGGAATTATGCCTTTCGTAAACCATGGGAATGTCGGTACCCAAAAAAAAGGGAAGATACAGACCTATTACATTATCGATACATACAATAATAACATCCGGCCTATTTTCCTTTATCTGTTTTTTGACTTTCGATATTTTATTCAGAAAGCTTAACGGTTTTACAGTTCCACCACTGTTAATAAAGGAATACTTCATTTTGGGACTAAACTGAAAAAAACGGTTAGAAGACACTTCATTAATTGCCATCAAGCCAACCTCATAGCCATATTCTTCAATAAAGTGGTTAATTTTGATGGATAAAATCCGTTCAAGACCCGTTGTCCCATTAATTTGGTTTACTATATAAAGTAATTTCATTACCAAATAATTTAAATCAAAGCTATTAAAACGTGAGGGGGATTTAACAAAAACTCGAAAATCAGTCAATTTTCTTGTTTAAATAAGCGATAGGTTCTTGAAAAAAGAATTCAGGATTTACCGCTTTCTTTTCTTTTAGAATCCTAATTTCGTAACATGAATATTTTAATTTCATCAGCTGGTAGAAGAGTATCTTTAGTAAGGGCGTTCCAAAAGGAAGCCAAAAAAATAGATGCCGGTATAAAAGTCTTTGCTTCTGATGCTTCGCCTATTTTATCCGCCGCTTGCCAAATAGCTGATGACTATTTTAAAGTTCCTCTTCTCAGTACACCTGATTATATTGACGTTCTGTTGGAAGAATGTACCAAGAGGAATATCAAAATTATTATACCAACCATTGATACCGAACTCACCCTATTAGCGAAGAAAAAGGAATTACTTGAAAAGAATGGGATTATTCCTATTATTTGTGATGTAGGTCTTATTGAAAAATGCAGGGACAAACGGCTTATTCATGACTTTTTTAGGGCTTTCAAAGTACAAGTGGCCCAGGAGTACTCTAAAGAAGAATATTCTTTACCCATGTTTTTAAAACCTTGGGATGGTAGTAGAAGTGTAGATACTTTTTTGATATATGAGGAAAAAGATATCACGGAGTACCATTTAGCGCACGAAAAACTGATGTTCTTGGAATATTTGGACCATTCTATTTATACCGAATACACATGTGATTTGTATTATGGTAGAGATAATGAACTAAAATGTGTGGTCCCCAGAAAAAGAATTTTGGTTAGGGATGGTGAAGTAAACAAGGGAGTAACCGAAAATAATGCTTTAGTGCCCTATATCAAAAAAAGGCTGAACAAAGTAGAAGGGGCAGTTGGATGTTTAACTGCTCAGTTTTTCCTTCACAAGGATGGTTCCAAAATCTATGGTATAGAAATCAATCCAAGATTCGGTGGCGGTTACCCTTTATCTTATCTAGCTGGTGCCAATTTTCCCAGATGGATATTACAGGAGTATTTTTTAAATGAAAAAATCCCTCCTCAATTTGATTGTTGGGAAAGTAATCTTCTCATGTTGCGATACGATAACGAAGTACTGGTACATGCATATAAAGATTGATACCGATACAGTCTTCTGCTTTGATTTGGACGATACCCTCTACAACGAACTGGATTTTCTAAAATCAGCCTACAAAGAAATTGCACAAAACTTATCTCCTAACAATTGGACCGAGGCCTATGCCACCATGCTGGCCAAATTTTTAATTGGGCAAGATACTTTTCAATATTTGGCCACAAGGTACGATACCCCAAAATTGGAACTGATCAGCTTATATCGAAACCACGTTCCAAACATTGCACCATTTGATGGCGTTCTATCATTTTTCGAAGAAATACGAAATAAAAAAGCAAAAATTGCCATAATCACCGATGGGAGGAGCAATACCCAAAGAAGTAAAATCAAGGCGTTGGAACTATCCACTTACATTGACTTTATGGTAATCTCAGAAGAAGTTAAGTCTAAAAAGCCAAACAAAAAGAACTTTGAGCTTATCGTCAATCGATTTCCGGCAAATAAATATTTTTATTTTGGCGATAACTATTCCAAGGACTTTATTACCCCCAACCGACTAGGGTGGACTACAGTGGCTTTAATAAACAATGGAAAAAACATCCACGTTTACGACCCTTCCCAATTTGAAAAAGACTATATTCCTAAATATTCAATAAGCAGTTTTTTGGAGATGTATTGGTAGTGTGCTGATTTTTATTTAAAAATCTAGAATGGTAAACTCCGATCTCCTATTTTTCGCATGTTTTTGCTCGGGGCAGATAACCGTATCTGTACACTCATTAATCAATTTTTCCTCGCCAAACGCTTCGGTTTGAAGTCTGTTTTGGGTGATACCTTTTGAGACCATGTAGGCAATGGTGCGGTCTGCGCGCCTTTCGGAAAGCCATTGGTTGTACTTTTCGGTTCCTCGTGAATCCGTATGTGCAGATACTTCGATTCGGAGTTCCGGATACTTATTTAAAATCTGTCCTAGCTTGTCTAGAAGTTGCTTATCATTTACGGTGAGATACGAAGAATTCAAGGCAAAGTATACATTTCCTAAAGATTCTATTTCGTTTTCGATGGCAGTGCGCCTTCGCTCCTCCGCCTCTTTTCTTGCTTTTTCGGCTTCGGCCAATTTAGCGGCTTCTTGTTCCCGTTTTAATCGTTCTGCCAATAACCTCGCTTCTTCATCAGCCTTTTCTTTGGCAGCAATAGAGTCTTGGACCCGCTTTTGCTCTTCCTCCATCTCTTTGAACAATTCCAATTTTTCTTCTCCCCTTAAGGAAAGACCTTTCTTTACATCAAATTGATACACTACCCCAACGGCATGTTGGATATGGTTTGTTGAGTTTTCGGTGTTCATGGTCCATTTTCCCGTAGAGTTAAAATCGAGACCTACCCTATCGGAAAACCAAGTTCGAAATCCAACCACGGCATTATATGTTCCCCTGCCTTGGTTGTTGGCATCTGTGTACCCAGCACCTATGCCTACGTAGGGATCAAAAAAACCAGTTTGCCCTACAATTTGGTTCAAGTCGTAACTTATCCTAAAATCAATTCCGAAATAGTCAATATCTTCTGGAATGACCATATTATCCACAATCTTTCCTTCATTATATCGATTATAGGTACCAATGGCCTCTAGCCCAATACCGCTGTCAAAATACCTTCCAATACTTACTCTGGAAGGAAATGGAACCGTGTTCCAGCCATCACGTAAATCAAGTAAATTCCCGAACTCATCACCAGAATCATCCACAATGTTGATTCCAAGGGAAACCATCCAAGAAGATTTTACGATACTGTCCTTTTCAGTGAGCTGTACATCCTGTCCAAGTAAAACAGCTGTGAAGAAAAGCGCAAAAACGGTTACTGCTGAAGAAATCGCTTTCATTAGGTAAAGATTTGAGATTATGTGAACAAAATTAGTGGAAGCGTCAGAAAAAGAATTTTTTACACCTCAAAGGACACTAATAATCGATAAGTGGGAAAAATCTACAAAAACACGCCTATTTTAGCTTGACAAAATGTACCGATTTCATCGTTGAAGGAATAGTATACACGTAAAACGGATAGGTGATAGTCGAAGTCCCATTTGCAGTAGATTTTGCTACGGAGTGTTTTTTTATGTTGATTATCAATTCTTTATCATTTTCATCGCCGAAAGAAATCCCAACCTTTTCATCTGCCTCCTGTGCCCCAGCACAAATAATCAACGCGGTATGCTGTGAAAAGTCAACACTGGGTACGGGCAATCCGGGTTTACGGGTCTTATTGATTTGTGCGTAGAACTTTTTTAGGGATTTCATGTCCCTGACCACCGAGGTCTCCAGTTGATAAATACCACTATATAAATCTTCATCGATCAATTTGATCCTCGGGTCATTATCTGTGTTTTGCGCAGTAACCACCTGTTTTTGGGAATTACAAGACATTTGACAAAAAAAGAACGTACCACATAGAATACCCCAAAAGACCCTCATACTAATAGGAGTTCTTGTACCTTGAATTGTATGCCTTTTCATAGACTTCTTCATAAAGCGGGAGAATATGGGTAATATCAAATTTTGATGCGACATTTCTAGCATTCTCTTTGAACTTTTCCATGGTTACATCTTCTTTTAAAATCAATATGGCCTTTTCGGCCATTTCATCAATATCGCCCACGTCCGCTAAAAATCCGGAAACCCCGTGTTTGTTCACCTCAGGTATTCCACCAGTATTACTAGAAATTATAGCTACCCTATTTATCATTGCTTCAAGTGCGGCCAAACCAAAACTTTCAGATTCTGAGGGAAGTAAGAACAGATCGGAAAAACACAAGATTCGGTCAATTTCATTACTATTTCCGAGGAATATCACCTTTTCACTGATACCTAATTGGTCGCATAGCCGTTCTGCGCTCTCCTTCTCGGGACCTTCCCCGACCATAATGAGCTTTGCCGGTATTTTCTTCTGGATCCGATGAAACACTTGGATGACATCCGGAATACGTTTTACTTTTCTAAAATTGCTGATATGGGTAACTATCCGCTCATCTTCATTCGCCATTAGCGTACGTTGACAGTCGGTATAATCCTGACTGTACTTGGAAGAGTCGATAAAATTCGGAATGACCTCTACTTCTTTTTGAATATGAAAAATCTCCAATGTGCTTCGTTTTAAATCCTCAGAAACGGAAGTGACCACATCAGATTTATTAATGCTAAAAGTTACCGCTGGTTTATAATACGGATGCTTGCCCACTAGGGTTATATCCGTCCCGTGCAGGGTGGTTATCATCGGAATGTAGATTCCTTCCTCCAAAAGCATTTTTTTTGCCATGTAACCCGCATAAGCATGCGGAATGGCGTAGTGAACATGTAACAGCTCAATACCGTAGAGTTTCACGGTATCCACCAACTTGCTGGACAAAGCCAGTTCATAGGGTTGATAATGAAAAAGAGGATACTCGGGAACGTGGACTTCATGAAAGTGTACGTTGTTCCCCAATAATCCCAGTCTCACTGGCTGTTTGTATGTTACGAAATGTATTTCATGCCCCCTTTCAGCAAGTGCTATTCCTAATTCTGTGGCCACAACGCCGCTCCCACCAAAAGTGGGATAACAAACTATAGCAATCTTCATAATAACAAATCTAAAGCAATTTTGCGCCTTTAATCAATAATGGCATCATAAATTGCTTGTTGTATTCTTGTCCGCAAACCTGATTTGACCAAAAGTGTATTGCTGGCGGTGGGATATGTACGATTGGATAGAAAAACATAAATAAGTTCTTCCTCTGGGTCTGCCCAGGTATAGGTCCCCGTAAACCCACTATGCCCGAAACTTTTTCGGGATACGCAACCACAGGTAGGACCCTTTTCCTTGAGTTGCGGTTTATCAAAACCTACCCCCCGGCGTACCTGTTTGTGACAAAAATAGCAGGTATTGAATTTCTGGATGGTCCTATCGCTTATAAAGCGTTTTCCCCCGTACACTCCTCCCTGAAGATACATTTGCATAATTTTGGCGACCTCGTTGGCATTGCTGAAAAGACCGGCATGCCCCCCCACACCACCCTGCATGGCAGCACCCATATCATGGACATAACCTTGGACGGTCTGATATCGAAAATAACCATCCTCCTCCGTAGGAATCAATTGGTCTTTTGGGAATTTCTTCAAGGGGTTAAACGTGGTGTATTGAAGGCCCATAGGTCGATAGAAATTGGAATATACCAGCTCATCCAGTGGTTTTTTGTAAAAATCCTCAATGTATTTTTTGAACACGTAATACCCAACATCACTATAGCGATACCTGTTGGATTTCAATTCTTGTCTACCAATTCGATTATAAATGGAATCTTGGTACGCATCGGTCAAATACAAATTATCCGCAACCTGATACGGAAAACCATCTGCGGGATGATTCCGGTAAAAATCTGCTGAGGGTTTCCCTTCCTCGGATAGGGTATCGACATAAAATGCGATCCAAGCTGGCAGACGTCCGTAATGGGAAAGCGCTTTGAGTACTGTCACATCCTTTAACTCAGAGTCCATATACTCGGGAATCAGGTCTTTAAAAGTATCATTGAGCGCAATATGACCTTCTTCTTCCATTTTCATGAGCATGGGCAATGTGGACAAAATTTTGGTCAAAGAGGCCAAATCGTAGATGTGCTCACGGTCTACGGTAGTACTCGAGGAATACGTGGTCTTTCCAAAGGCCCGGTTGTAAATAATCCTTCCTTTTTTGGCGATAAGCACCTGCGCCCCGGGAAACATCAGCGAATCGAGACCTATCTGAACCAAACTATCCACCTGAACCAGTCTCTTGGAACTCATGCCTACCCGCTCCGGGATTGAATATCCCAAACGTTGCAAAGGCTTCGTATCAACTCCCGTACCCACTGGAAATGGGGACCCCGCGGAAACCGGCAACCTACCCTTTGCTCCAAACGCCCCAAAAATAGCTTGGGCCGCTTTCTCTTGCGCTATCCTACTATTTTGATATCCCAACACCATGGCATCAATGGTATTAAAGTTAACGATATCAAGAAGGGCGTAGGGTTTTGAAAAAACAGTTAAAATCGTATTGCTTGTCCTCAACTTTGCGATTTCCTGTAACCAAAAAAGTTCCCTATCGTTCATTTTATAGGGCTTCCAAGGCGATGCGTTACTTTTGTGAAAACCTATAATTACCAAATTGAACTCAGCCAACTTCTTGCGATATGCGGCGATATCCTTTTCTTTGACCCAGGTGACCTTTGCGTAGTTAGAGAGCATTTTATAAAACGCTTCTCCACTTGAATCTCCAAATTCCACATAAGCAATACGCTTGTTTTCAAGCTTTTTTATCGGCAATAGCCCAAAATTGTTCTTAGCTACGGTAAGGGCTTCCTCCATGCAAGTTTCATAGAGGATATCGTTCTCTAATCCGTTCAGGTCTGCGATCATTTGTTCTTCTTCCACGGGAACATATTGGTGAAGCCCTACCTTGTATTTGGCCATCAAGATTTTTTTAACGGACAACTCAAGTCTTTTCATTGAAATGGTTCCCGCTTCCAGTGCCTTTAGAAGGCGCTCTTTTGATGCGATTGGATTTTGGGGCATCAACAACACGTCGCTTCCCGCCAAAAAAGCTTCCAACTCCACCTCACCTTCTTCCGCAAACTGGGAAACGGCTTTCATGTTTAACGCATCTGTAAAGACCAGACCTTTAAAATTGAGCTCTTTTATCAAGAGATCGGAGATGATACTTTTTGAAAGTGAGGAAGGGTGCCCATCCCTACTTTCGAGACAAGGAACATCCAAATGCGCTACCATTACGGCACTCAATCCTTTTTTGATGAGTTGTTTAAAGGGATATAACTCAATGGAATCCAGTCTTTGCCTATCCGCTTCAATTAGCGGTAATGCTTTGTGCGAATCCACATCGGTATCTCCATGTCCCGGAAAATGCTTTCCACAGGATAAAATGCCGGCCATTTCCATACCCTTCATAAAAGCATATCCTTTTTGGGCAACATTCCGAGGGGACTCCCCGAAAGAACGGTTTCCTATAATGGGATTTCTTGTATTGTTGTTTACATCAATATCCGGGGCAAAGTTTATATGAACTCCCATGCGTTTGGAATGTTTGCCGATTTGGAATCCCACTTTTTCAATAATACTGTCATCTTGGATGGCGCCCAGGGTCATGTTCCAAGGAAATGCATAGGTCGAGTCAAGTCGCATGGCGAGACCCCATTCGGCATCCGTACCAATCAGTAGCGGTATCTTGGACCTAGCTTGAAAAGCATTCGTAAGCTTTGCTTGTTGCACAGGCCCTCCTTTGAGAAAAATAACACCCCCTATTTTCTGTTCCTCAATGAGCCTGGCCAATTTATCGGTTGTGGTCTTACTTGCATTGGAACTTACGCTGACCATAAAAAGTTGGGCCACCCGTTCTTCGGGTGACATATTTTGATAGGTCTCTTCCACCCAATGCATTTGACCCAAAGTGTCGGTGGCAATCAACGGATGCTGACCTTTGACTCCTAAAAAAAACAATAAAAAGAGAGGAAAGTAATAGTTTAATTGCATAAAGCTTCTTCTAGAACCTGAACTTTATCCGTATAAAATTATTGTATTTCGTTAAAGAACAAAACGTATTTGGGATAATTTAATACCCTTTGCCCATGAAAAGCCTCTTTTCCAGTGCTTCTTGGAAAGGATAAACAAACAAACAAGGTTTAAAATATTGCGTTTTCCTATTCTTGGTGTTTCCCTGAAATCAGGGTTTTTAACGATTTCACACGAAACAATTTATCGATGGCTTCTGTGGAAAGAGGTCGTTCAAAAACGGAAAGTTCATCCATCAGTCCGATATAGTTCAGTCCAAGAAAAATCTTGGCTTTTTCTTCTTCCCAGGTAAAGGGGTCCGCTATTTTCTGTACACTTCCTTGCAAAGCGCCATTGATAAAGAGATGGGATGTGGCGGATGAAGTCCCCAGTTTGGAAAAGTTGATTACGATATGGGTCCAACTCGCTCTTGAAAAAGGAGGTGTTTTGACACGGACGAGTCTTTTTTCAAATTCCGGGTTGTTGTCAGGTCCCAATTTTTGAGGATTCCATGCTGATAGATCGCCAAGTACCCCCAATCTAAAATCCCTGGGATTTGCTTTAGTAAAATCAACCCATATTGACGCATCATTGTAATTGACGTCCGTAATCTGGATGGGGTCGCAAAACCCAGGTTCCAAATCTTGGGCAGGATCCAGTCGCAACCAAAAGGAAATGGCACCACTCCAGGATTCTTTGGAATAGCCCATATTTTTGAACGCATCATAAAATACTACCGGTTTCCCTTTCTTTTTGAATTCCAGAGCATCCCCATGTAATCCCACATCCTTCGCCAAAACAGTATTAGAGCCTTCCAAACCCTTCTTTGCAGCTTGAAGCACTTTTCTATCTAAAGCCGTATAAATGTCGGTATCACCGACTGCAAATTGCGCTTGGATATCTCCGTCAAAAGGAGCGTAAAAAATTAGGGTATTGGACAAAACTTCGTGCTGGGCATATCCCCCAAGGGACATACCAGATAAAATTAACGATAACAAAACTTTACGTAGCATCCCGGTGTGTTTTAAACTGTTTCTTGGTTCCAAAAGTCTAATGGACAAAACGAGAATGCCAACTCTCTGAGGCAGGGACTTCCCAGTGGTCCAAATATTCTTGTTTTGTGGTGACCAAATTATTAAAAACTATTGTGTTTTTTGATACCGCCCGCTCTTTGGCCATTTTCTTAAAGTCCTTTAAAGGTTTATATGCCACAAAATCACCCTGTTTGTAGGAGACATTCATTTTGTCCAGTAAATCTACCTTAAATTTTTGTTCCAAAAGCTGTATAAAATGGACAGAAGCATCAATAGAACAACCCGAAGCGCTGTTAACGGACTGATCCAAACCGAAGACCAAAAAACGATTGTATGGAATTTGGAAACCTGCTTTTAGGTTTGCGCCATGAGCGGTCCATTGGGTAAGGAAAGCTTGTGTCATTGTCGTTACTTCTTCCAATTCCTCCGCGGAAAAAGTACGGTTGCATTGGTATATCCAAATTCTTGCTGTATCCGGTAAGCTCTCAAAGGCGACCAGCATTTTATAAAGAGTTTGCGATTAATTCGGCAACATCCAAAACCTGGATGGTATCCTCTTTTTCATGGGCCTTGATACCATCGGTCATCATTGTATTGCAGTAAGGACAACCCGTTGCAATAATATTCGGATTGGTTTCCAAGGCATCCTTGGTTCGCAGGATATTGATGTCCATATCTCCTTTTTCAGGTTCCTTGAACATTTGCGCCCCACCGGCGCCACAGCAAAGCGCTGTTTTTTTGTGTCGCTTCATTTCCACTATGTTGGCGTTGGTTTTCTTGAGAATATCCCTTGGGGCGTCATAGACTGAGTTGGCCCTCCCTAAATAACAAGGGTCGTGAAACGTGATCCTTTTTTCCTTGTAGACCTGGCCTTCCAAAGTAAGTCGCTTAGCATCAATCAATTCTTTGATATATTGCGTATGATGCACCACATCATAGGAGCCTCCCAAACTGGGATATTCGTTTTTCAACGTATTGAATGAATGCGGGTCACAGGTTACAATCCGTTTTATTTCGTAACCGTTCAAAACTTCAATGTTCATCATGGCCTGCATTTGAAACAGGAATTCATTGCCTGCACGTTTGGCCACGTCTCCAGTACAGCTTTCCTCAGGCCCTAGGACCGCAAAATCTACCTTGGCCCGGTTCAGTATCTTTACGAAGGCACGGGAAATCTTTTTGGCACGATCATCATAACTGCCCGCAGAACCTACCCAAAACAAAATTTCGGGTTGAATTCCTTGAGCCATAAATTCCTCCATTGTTCTTACTTGAAGTACTTCAGCCATAATCTCCATATTATTCATTTACCCAGTTTAACCGGTCCATCTGGTTATAAGGCCAAGGAGCACCGTTATTTTCAATATTGGACATCATATTGTTCAGTTCCATGGGTGCCGCGGACTGCTCCATTACCAAAAAACGCCGCATTTCCACAATAATGGAAAGCGGGTCTATGCTTATTGGGCAAGCTTGCACACATGCATTGCAAGTAGTACAGGCCCAGAGTTCTTCTTTTGTGATGTAATTATCCAACAACTGTTTTCCATCCGGCACAAATGTGCCCTTATTGGCATCAATGTTTTTTCCCACTTCTTCCAATCTGTCCCGGGTATCCATCATTATTTTTCGTGGCGATAATTTTTTACCTGTCTGATTCGCCGGACATTCGGAAGTACATCTTCCACATTCAGTACAGGTATATGCGTTCAAAAGTTGCACCCAATTCAAATCCATTACGTCAGAGGCTCCAAATTTTTCGGGTTCAGCCGAATCATCTTCGGCAGGAGCTGCGAACGGATCTGCGGAAGGGTCCATCATCAGCTTCACTTCATTGGTTACCGATTGCACATTACTGAATGCCCCTTGAGGTTTCAGTTTGCCATAATAGGTGTTTGGAAAGGCCAACAAAATATGAAGGTGCTTGGAATAGTAGAGATAATTCAAAAATGCTAAAATACCTACTATGTGCAGCCACCAGGCAACTCTTTCCACAAGTATCAAAGTAGGTATGGACAACCCTTGAAAAAGCAAGGCGATGTACTGACTTACCGGAAAAGCCCCTGCTTTTACATAGTGGGGGGCATCCAATTGCTGCAGTTGAAAATCAGCGGCATTCATCGTGAGGAACAGACCCATAAGCACCAGCTCGATGTAGAGGATAAGATTACCGTCTTTTTTGGGCCAACCCTCCATTTCAGGTTTAAAGAAACGTTTTAGTCGGATGGTATTTCTGCGTACCCAAAAAACCACCACCGCAACTACAACCAAGAAAGCAAGAATTTCAAAAGAACCAATTAAAAAGTCGTAAATACTACCTAATGGGGCAAAAACCCGATGTGTCCCCAAAATGCCATCAATAATGATTTCCAACACCTCGATATTGATGATAACAAAGCCAACATACACAATTATGTGCATGATACCAGCGATTGGACGTACCACCATTTTGGTCTGGCCCAGTGCAATCCGGGCCATATTTTTCCAGCGCTGTGGTTTGTTATCACTAACATCTACGTCCCTACCCAATTTGATGTTTCTAGTGAGTTTTTTTACATTTTTAACAAAATAACCAATACCTAGTGAAAGGAGAATTGCGAACACGATATTTGGTATATATGAGGTCATAGACTTAGCTAACTTCAAAATTACAAAATTTATTATGCATGCATAATAAATTTTTCAAGTATTTAATTTGCTATTGTTTATTGGCAGGGTCGTCTTCTGGTAGTTCGTAGTCTTTCTGTTTTTTTCCAAAGACGGATACATTGACATAACGTTTGGGATTCAATCTAAAATCCTGCAACAGTAAATCCAATTCACGCGAAGCATCGGCCAAATTATTGTAGAGTTTTTCGTCATTGGCCAATTTCCCGAGTGAACCTTCTCCTTTTTCTATCTTACCCAAGAGTCCGTTCAAACGGGTGACCGTGGTTTGGAAATCAGTAACGGTTTCGGCGAGGCCCGCGTTCGCCAAAGAATCAGAAAGTTTTGAGAAATTATTGGTAATATTATCTACATTTTTTAGGGAGTTATCCAACTGGTCCTGGTTTTTTTCCAAAAGCCCGTTCAACTTATCGGCGCTCCCTTTGAAAGACATTATCAATTCACTCAAACCGGCGATACCTTTTTTAAGTTCCATTTTGGTGGGTTCGTCCAAAATCGCGTTGACGTCCATCAACAATGAGTCCGCATGGGATACTGCGCTCTCCACCTTGAGCTGTAGCGGAGTGAGCTTTTGCTGAACCAATTCCGTGATTCCAGGCCGAGTCGCTGTAATCAAAGTATCCCCTGATCGTGCATTTCGCGATCCGTCAAAAACAGGATTTATCTGGATGCCTTTCCCTCCTATGATGCCTGTATCATACAGTTCAGCTTCGCTATTCTTTGAAAATTCAAAGTCGCTATTTATTGAAAGTGTTACCAATAGTTTACCCGAATTGTCCTTAAAACGAATACTGCTCACATTTCCGACGTCCAGACCGTTTATGGTGACCTGAGTACCAGGCTGAAGGCCCCCAACATGTCCATAAATAGCATAAAGCGTACGTGTATTTTCAAAAAGAGAAGCGGACTTTAAATAACTTAATCCAAAAATGAAAGCAACAATGCCCGTTAGTACAATAATCCCAGTTTTAATCTCTCTGGATAGTTTCAAAAAAATAAGTTTTCCGTTTGAAACAAAATTAGGAATAATTTTAGGAAGGTCGAATACCTTTCCGATGACCTACTTTATCGCATCTTTAAGTGGAACGCGGTTCCCATTTTTATAGGCTACGATATACGAGGTTGTGTACCCTTTGGCGTCAGCCTCAGCCTTTAGAACCTTTGCTTCCTCATATGATTTGGCATTCCCATACATATAACGGTATAAGTTTTTAAAAGGTTCTTTGGACAGGTTTCCCAATCCATTGAAACTTTCGTTGGTCAAAGGAATGCTTTTTGAACTTGCCAACAATTGGACCTTAAAAACTAAATCTTCTGATCGGGAAGGTGCAGAAGTCTCCTTTTCTTGAGCGGCTGCTTTATCATCTTTCTGTTCAGGGACAACTTCAACAATTTCCTTTTGGGACTCCTTTTCTATGGGTGCTTCTTCCACTATTTCCTTTTCATTTTCCGAGATATCGGTCGGAACCTCATCAAGGGCAACCCCCTTGTTTAGATGCTCTTTATAAGCAATAATGGATTTCGCAATGGCCCTACCCATCTCCGTTTGGCCTTTGGAAGAATTCAGATAGCTCCCTTCTTTTTTATTGGTCAAAAATCCTGTTTCAATCAAAACGCTCGGCATAAAGGTCTGATGCAAAACAATAAAGCCAGCCTGTTTTACCTTTCTATCTTTTCGATTGAGTTTTTTTGTAAAATTATCTTGCAGTTTGGTACCCAAAAGTATGCTCTGCTGGAGAAATTCTTCTTGCATTATAGTCAGACCGATAACAGATTCTGGCGAGTTAATGTCATATTGGGCATATCGTTGTTCGTAATCATCCTCTAAATAAATCACCGAGTTTTCCTTTTTGGCCACCTCAAAATTTTGCCGATTGGCGTGCAAACCCAAAACAAATGTACCGGCTCCGTAGGCGTCGGAAGTATGCGAATCACAATGAACGGAGACGAACAAATCTGCATTGGCCTCGTTCGCAATTTTGCCCCTAACGTATAAATCCACAAAGGTATCGTCCTTACGGGTGTAGATCACCTGAATATCCGGATTCTTTTCAAGTTCCTTGCCCGCTTCCAAAACAATGCGCAACGCGATGTTTTTCTCCAAATACCCATTTCCCAGATTACCGGGGTCATGTCCCCCATGGCCGGCATCCAGAACAACGATAAATTTATCGCTGGGAGGGAATTCGGTATTATTTTTGGGGAATGAGTTAACGGGAGTTAAAAAAAGTAGTACAACTGGAAAAAATAACCGGTATATGACCATAAGAACCCTTGAATTTTAGCTTTCCGTTAAGGTTAAAAATATTGTAATCCCCAAGTAACGGAAGAAAAAATATATGTAAGTTTGGGCCCAAAAACTAGGCCAAACTAGCACAAAAATAGGATTTATCACGTTGCAATCAAACAAACATCTTTTAATATTCCTATTTGTTCTTGTAGGCTTTTCGATACAAGTTTTCGCCCAAGAGGACCCTATTGTACCACTGCCCATCAAAGCCTTGCAAGACAGTATAACCGCACCTTTGATGCCCGCAAATATCCTAAACGATTCCATTCCCTTGGATTCCACCGAAACAGATTCCGTACCCAAAAAACAATCGGCGATCTTAGATATTATTAAGTACAAGGCCAAGGATTATGTGCGATTAAGTCAATCTGAGAACAAAATCTATCTCTACGATGAAGCGGAAATCTATTATCAAGATACTGAACTGAAAGCAGGGATAATCGTATTGGATTATATTAAAAACGAAGTGTATGCCGGCCGCATCAAAGATTCAACCGGAACCTACAGTCAGCTTCCCTATTTTAAACAAGGCACCAACGAGGTGAGACCTGATTCCATACGATTCAACTTTGATACGCAAAAGGCACTTATCTGGAATTCCAGGACGGAACAGCAAGCAGGTTTAGGTCAGTTGGGAAGTGACGCCATGAAGGTGTATGCTGAAATCACTAAAAAGGAAAACGACTCAGTCTATTTTTTGAGTGAAGGTAAATTGACCACCTCCAAAGATACGGTCAATCCGGACTACTACATCCGGATACGAAAGGCCAAATTTGTCCCGAAGAAGAAGATTATTGCGGGTTTTAGTAATATGTACATTGCCGATGTACCTACCCCTATTGCGTTGCCTTTTGCTTATTTTCCGTTGACAACGGGACGGACGGCCGGTCTTATTTTCCCTACCTTCGGAAACGATCCACAACGGGGATATTTCATACAAAATGGTGGGTATTATTTTCCTTTTAGCGATTATGTGGATTTGAGTGTGACCGGAGATTACTATACCAATGGTAGTTTTGGTTTTAGAGGACAATCCATCTACACAAAGCGTTATAAATTCCGGGGAAACATCAATTTCAGTTTTGAAAACTTGATACAGAGCCAAAGAGGTTTCAGTGATTTCAGCAGACAAAGTAATTACAACATCCGTATTCAGCATACCCAGGATGCCAAAGCAAGTCCTAATTCCCGGTTTTCAGCTTCGGTGAATTTGGGAAGCAGCCAGTTCTTTTCCAACTCACTGAACCAAGACAACCGTTCGCAGGTTCAGACCAATACGTTTGCGTCCTCCATAAGTTATTCCAAAACCTTCCCTGCGTATCCTTCCGTCAATACCAGCATGACGTTGAGCCATACCCAAAACTCACGAACGGAACAGATTACCATGTCATTGCCCACATTCCAAGCTAGTATGGAGCGTATTTTTCCGTTTGCTAAGCGCGACGGTATCAAAAAGGGGCTGATTCAAAACGTTAATTTCCAATATGATGTAAATGCGCAAAACACCATCACTACGGATGAGACCAATTTTTCTTTCGACGATGCTAGAATTGGGGCGCGGCACAGGATTCCTCTAGCCACTAATTTCAAAGTGGCCAAATACCTGAGTGTCACTTTAAACGGTAGTTATGAGGATGTCTGGGCCTTTGAAACGATAAACCGGAGGTTTGATGACGACTTGCAGGAAACCGTTACGGATACTATATCCGGGTTCGACCGTTTTAATCGGTATAACGTTGGAGCCACTATCGGTACCACCATTTACGGAACCTTTAACCGTGGGGAAGATAAAAAGATACAGGCCATACGCCATGTCATACGCCCATCTTTATCCTATGGTTATGCTCCTTCATTTGAACAGTTCTATGAAACTTTTACAGATGGCGATGGGAATGAGGTGCAGTTCACCCCGTTTGAAACAAGTCTTTACGGTAGACCCTCTTTGAATAGGACGAGCGCGTTGACTTTTTCCCTCCAGAACACGCTGGAAGCAAAGGTCCGGGATAAAGATTCTACAGCAACCGAACCCAAAAAAGTGAGTATCCTCAGTAACTTGAATCTTTCTACAAGTTATAATTTTGAGGCGGATTCCTTAAAGCTCAGCCCTATAAATCTCACAGGCGCCACGGAGATTATTCCCAAGGTTCCAATAAATTTTGCGGCTACCTTAGACCCGTTTGCCATCGATAATAATGGGAGAAGGATAAATACACTCAATGTAAACAATGGGGGCGGACTGGTACGGCTTACCTCCGCAAGGATAAATACCGGTTTTACGCTGAACAGTGATATGTTCAAAAAAGGAGGACAAAAAGAGGAAGAATCTGAAGAGCAACCGGACCCCAATTATGGCAGCAACCCTTTTGACCTAGGCGGGACACAACCCGGTCGTAACTCCTTTGGCCCTGGAGAAGGTGAAGAAGAAGATGTGGATAGTACTCCATATTCCAACTCCTTGCCCTGGGATGTGCGGTTTACGTACGTTGCCACCTACAACAATTCCAATCGACAACGTGAAATCACCAACCACTCCCTCATGTTTTCAGGTAATATTAAACTCACTCCTAAATGGGAAGTGGGCTTTAATTCCGGGTATGACATCAGAAACAAAGGCTTTACCGATACGCGATTTAATTTTAACCGGGACCTGGACAGCTTTCGGATTAGTTTTGATTGGACACCTTTTGGTAGATTTGAGCGATGGTACTTTTTTATTGGAATAAAGAGTTCCATTCTCAGCGACCTTAAATGGGAAAATAGGAGCCAACCTTTTAATCGCTAGAATTATTTTATAGACATATCTAATTTTACAACAGAACGGCATGAAAACCATTATCAAAACTTCAAAAGCACCTGCGCCCATTGGGCCTTACAACCAGGCGGTTCTTATCAAAGATACGCTGTACATTTCCGGGCAGATTCCCATCATTCCCGAAACTGGGGATTTAGTCAAGGATGACATCAAAGCGGAAACGCGACAGTCCATGGAAAACCTCAAGGTCATTTTGGAAGAAGCCGGTATGACCTTTGAGCACGTGGTAAAAACTTCGATTTTTATCAAGGACATGCACCTATTTGCAGAGATAAATGAAGTCTATGGTTCCTATTTCGATGCGAATACGGCTCCAGCAAGGGAAACCGTTGAAGTTGCAAACCTTCCCGCCTTTGTGAATGTGGAAATCTCAATGATCGCGGTCAAATAGTTTTTTTGTGAAACTCAACTAAGCCGTCAATGGGCCTTCGGCGAATTACGCCTGGAATCAAATCATTGCGTTCTAGAACGGTAATAAGTTCTTCTTGTAAAAAATGCGCAATGCTACCTACAAAGTGAATAGGCACCTTGGTCGCCAGTTCAAATTGCATAATGTAGTTGTTGACAAATTGCTGTAGCCCTTTATCGATTACACCTCGACAATATGGATGGTCTTTATTTTCTATGATGAACCGGGCAAATGTGGCCAAATAGGTATTTGGATTTGGCTGTTTGTACAGGTGCTCTTTAATGACGTCGGCATCCAAGTCATATTCTTTGGCAAAACGAATGCCCAAATCTTGTGGCATTTTATGAAAGTAATAATCCCTCAGTAGTTTTCGGCCAAAAAAATTACCGCTCCCGTCATCCATCAGGATGTAACCGAGCGAAGTTACTTTTTGAAAGAGCTGATGGCCATCATAATAACTGCAATTGGAACCTGTGCCTAAAATGCAGACAATTCCCTGGTGTCCTATTGTTGTGGTTGAGTATATCGCTGCATAGGTATCTTCCCTTACCTCGGTTTTTGCATGGGGAAAGAAGTCTTTAAAAATCTCCTTTAAGAATTTTTTCATTCTATCCGTACCACATCCCGCCCCATAAAAATAAAGTTGGTCAACTTCATTACGGTTTTGTGATAAATCGAAGTTATTCGCCAAGCGGTCCTCTATTACTTCTCTGGAAAGTACCTCGGGACTCAGCCCTAAAGTCTGGGTCAGAAACAGTTGTTTTCCAGTATTGTCAAGGGAAATCCAATCGGACTTGGTAGCTCCGCTATCAACAATAAGAATCATAGGTCGATATTTAGGAAGCCTTAGCAGGTACAAATCTGCTAAGTAATTTCATGTAAGATACTAAATTAAAGCTGCGCTACATGCTCGGCCAAATCGACCAATTTATGGGAATATCCCGCTTCATTGTCATACCAAGAAATTACCTTAAAAAACTTTGGATTAAGCTCTATGCCAGCTCCTGCATCAAAAATACTGGTCCTCGCGTCACCAACAAAGTCTTGTGAAACCACTGCTTCCTCCGTATATCCTAAAATACCGGAAAGTTCACCTTCAGCAGCCTTTTTGAATACACTTTTTATTTCGTCGTAAGAGGTTTCCTTTTCCAACCGTACCGTTAAATCCACTACGGAAACATCGGAGGTTGGTACTCTGAACGCCATACCTGTCAGTTTACCCTGCAATTCCGGGATTACTTTTGTCACCGCTTTAGCCGCACCCGTGGAAGCAGGAATAATATTCAAAAGAGCACCTCGTCCACCACGGAAATCTTTTTTGGAAGGACCATCCACTGTCATTTGGGTAGCTGTTGTCGCATGCACCGTGGTCATTAAACCTTCTTCAATACCAAAAGTGTCGTTCAAAACCTTGGCCAAGGGTGCCAAACAATTCGTTGTACAAGAAGCATTAGAAACGATGGTATCCGATGCCTTCACCTCATGATGATTGACCCCCATCACGAACATGGGCGCATCTTTGGAAGGAGCGGAGATTACTACTTTTTTTGCACCGCCGTCAATATGGTACTGTGCCGTTTCCAGCGTGGTAAAAATTCCCGTACACTCAGCTACAATATCTGCACCTACTTCATCCCATTTTAGATTTTTAGGATCTCTTTCTGCAGTTACACGAACCGTTTTTCCGTTTACCACCAGGTGCCCGCCTTCCACTTCTACCGTACCATCGAACCGACCATGTACCGAGTCGTATTTCAATAAATACGCCAGATGTTCAACGTCCAATAAATCGTTGATCGCAACAACATCCACATTGTCTCTTTTGACCGTAGCCCTAAATACCAATCGGCCGATTCGACCAAATCCGTTGATTCCTATTTTTAAATCTGCCATTTCTTTTTGTTTAGTTTTTATTTATGTTGTCATAATATCTGAAACTCGAATGAGTTCTTCATCTATTTCTGTGTGGGCCTTGATGGCCTCACTTATCGGGGTCAGGATAAGCTGTGTGTCCCGTATGCCCACCATGTAATTGGATTTACCCTCTAAGAGACTTTCTACGGCTTTTACCCCCATTCTACTGGCCAACACCCTATCAAAACAGGTGGGGTTGCCTCCACGTTGCATGTGTCCTAATACAGATACGCGAACGTCGTAAATTGGAAGATGTTCCTCAACGTATTCCTTAAGTTCAAATACATTTTTTCCCGTCCGGTCTCCTTCCGCAACAATAACAATACTTGAAGATTTTCCGGATTTTTTGCTTCGCTTCAAAGAGTCCAACAAGCGTTCCAGTCCTAGATTTTGTTCTGGAATCAATATTTCCTCAGCTCCGGCCCCTACTCCTGCATTTAAAGCGATGTGTCCCACATCCCTTCCCATTACCTCGATAAAAAAAAGCCGGTTATGCGAACTGGCGGTATCCCGAATTTTATCTATGGCACCCACAACAGTATTAATGGCGGTATCAAAACCAATGGTAAAACTCGACCCAAGAATGTCGTTATCTATGGTACCTGGAATACCCATTACGGGAAAATCAAATTCTTCATTGAACAGTAAAGCGCCCGCAAAACTGCCGTTGCCACCTATAACCACAAGCGCATGTATACCTTCTGAAACCAGTTGGTCGTGGGCCTTTTTACGACCTTCGGGAGTTCTGAACTCATCACAACGAGCTGATTTTAAAATGGTACCTCCTTTATTGATGATATTGTTCACGCTACGCGCATCCATGGGCTTAAAATCCCCTTCAATCATTCCCTGATATCCCCTGTAAATACCAACACAATCCAAATTTAGGTAAGCACACGTTCGGACGACCGATCGGATGGCGGCATTCATACCAGGAGAATCCCCACCCGAAGTGAACACACCTATCTTTTTAATCTCTTTGGCCATTGAACCCTTTAAGTTGCCAAAACTAGGAAACTTTATTTAATTAAAGAATGAGATAATACCGAATTTATTACCTGGGATTTTCGCAAACGTTTTCGTACGGTTCTCTATAAAATATTGTAAAAAATCACATCAGTTTGTAAGTCTTTTTACGGTGCTGTTCTTCGCCTTAAATCGAATCAGACTGTCCTGTCCCATGACCTCTGTCGCTTGTATTGGTGCCTCTTTTTTTTCTTCAGTTTCCTTCTTTTGAAAAATCTTGCGCATCAAATCTTTAAAGCTGTTGAAATCCACTTGATAGGAAAGACCCAGACCTTGGGTATACCCTTGCCTTTCCGCCAAAAACTGTTGGATTTGGTTTTCCCTATTGAAAATCTTGGCACTTAGCGTCCCTTCATCGTTCAGTAACACCTGTACCTCAACATCTCCCGCCACCACCGTTTCTGATACGCCCCCCACCGGCACCCCAACTCTTCCGTTGACCAAAACCCTATCTGAAATTTTGGTAGAGACGGTGACACCGATTCGGTTTTCAGTTTGGATGTCCGCATTGGGATTCAGTAATCCTTGTTCATAAGAAACCCCAAAATTGAGTTTATCATTGTCACCGGCCAAAATTTGGTTCAAAAGACCTGAAGCTGTTTGTATCAGGTTTCCAGTGACCAGTTGTTGGTTCACGCCAGAATCATCACCAACAAAAGTTCCCTGTGCCATAAGGAAAAATGCATTACGTTCTTTTACCGTGGGGTCCTGCAGTCGGTACTCTATCTCAGACTGTACAACGGAATTGGTTCCCGGAAAGTCAATGTCGAAGCTGATGTTTGGATTTTCCAACTCGCCATCCAATCGAACGACCACCTCGGTAGGGATTCGGCCCCGGAAGGCCCCATTGTCCAAAAGTGGTGCTGGATTGGCGTTCAGGGCGTATACTGCTTCGAGGTTCAATTGTGCGGCCAACGGGTCTCGCTCCCATAAAATCGTTCCTCCGGGACGTACTTGAAATTTCTTATCGATTACACCGCCGTATCTAAAGTTATATTCTCCGGTTACCGCCACAAACTCCCCATACATATTGAACTTTCCGTTCGTATTGATCTCGATCAATAGAATTCCTTCCCCGGTTCCTTTTAGGGAACTCCCGGTATTTTGGTCAACCACTATTTCTACCTCGGCATCTGGGGTCACTGCCAAATCAAAGGCCATCTCCAAACCTTCATAATCTTGCAGCACCCGCTCTTCTTTAAACGTTTCCGTTCCTTTTTTCTCTATAAAGTTGATAAATGAATAGTCTCCGACCGAAGTTACATCACTCAAGGGTATTTTTAACGAAGTTCCTGGACCCGTTGTTGCGTCCACAGCAATGGTCAAAGCATCTGTTGCTCCGTAAATGCTTCCTGTTCCGTTTATAAAACCTTTACCGTAATAAAGGGCGTCTTCGTTAAAATCGGTATTCAAAATCATGAAGCGATTGTTGTTGGTGTCCACATCCAAGTCGAGGGACCAATCGCCAAAAGCGGTATGATTTATGGTCCCATCCAAGGTTGCCGTCGTACCTTCCGCAACATCAGAAAGGTCAATATTCTCAAAATAGAAAGTTTGATCAAAAAGGCGAACCCTAGAAAATGGGGCAAAGTTGTAGTCCACATTTAAGTAAGGTATCCCTATGCCTGCCTCATTTAGGGTCACAACACCATTTATGGAAGGATTCTCTGCCTTCCCCAGGACCTTTACCGTTCCACTGAGCTTGCCCCGGATGTTGGAAATCACATCCTCTCCCAGGGGGCTGAAAGGTTCTAGGTCAAAATCCTTAAAATTAGCAGTTAAGTCCAACTTCGTATTTCTATTCCGATTGGTCAGCTTTCCGTTGATCGCCATCTTTTCCTTGCCATTGTCATCCAACCAAGTGCTGATACCAAATTGGGTAAGGTCGTTGTTTCCAAAAATACCGACCTCCAAATCCCCCAGTCTTGCGCCATTTACACTAAAATCATTGATATTGAGACTGGAAGTGGGCAGATACTTTCCCTCCTTTTGCAAGATGTTTAGAAAACCGTTGACAACACCGTCCAATTTTAAGCTGTCAATCGAAGGGGTTATCTTATCCAGGGAGACAATTTTGAACTGAAGGTCCAGGTCTTTATATGTGGAATCGGCCAATTCGCCCCGTAAGCGAATCTGTTCTTCATTATTGTTGTCCATAACCAAATCCTCAATCCAGATGCTGTCCAGGGTCCGATTTAAAATGACCTTGTTTTTACTATTGCCCTCTTTGTTCAATACCCATGTATTTTCCTTGAAGTTTATTTCAGACTTCTTTAAACCGATGACCGATTTATTCGCTTTGTTGAACGTATGATAAAAGTTGAGATCGTAGCTGTCATCAAAACCCTGACCTCCTTTAAATTCGGTCCTAAAAAACAGCGTATCTTTTAGTGTGGTATTGATAAGATTGAAATCTTTGACGTCATAGTATATTGTCGCCATATCTTCAACCGAGATAAAGGTGTTGAACAAGGGGTTCTTATTATCTATTTTAAGCTCCAAATTATCAAAAGTATTGCCGTAGGCCTCAATGTTCGGGGATTTAAAGGTCAACTTGAAATCACTTTCATCCGCCATTATGTTCCCGCGTATAAAGGTATTTGGACCAAAAACCACTTCGGGAAAGAAGACGTCAACAATTTTGCGGTAAATCTTAAAATTGAAATTCAATTGCTGCCCCTTGGAAATCTCAAAAGGCTTGTAATTTGTGTAAATACTGCCTATAGAATTTTGTACGAGCTTCCCGATTTCCCCCACCTTGAATTTTCCTTTAACATAACCGGTAATTATATCAGGGGAGTTAATATCAATGGTACGGACCGTATCGGCATCAAAAGAAGACGAGATGGCAAAATCTTCAAAATAATACGTTTCATTTTTGTTTTGATAGGTTGTATTTGAAAATCTGAGCTGCCCCACAACATTATCAAGAGTATTTCCTTCAATGTCCATATTAAGATCTCCCTTGAAAACCGAAACACTGTCATTTATAAAATTCAAGCGTTTTAAATCGGCATAATCCACCGATGCTATGAAGTTAAACTTATTAGAGTCCTCTCCAAAATCGGCCAGTCCGGTAAAATCGAACTTAAAGTTTTCATCGGTGCTGCTCAACGAGCCATCAAAAAGTTCTTCTTTCAAAACCCCCGATACTTTAAGCCCCTGATATGAATATCCGTTGAATTCAAATTTATAGACTTCGCCAATGACCTCAGTATTCAGGTATTCTGAAATGAAGCCCTTTCCCTCCACATTCACATCCAAACTTGCCAGACCCAATTGGGCGTCATCTACAAATTTTCCAAGATCAAAATCGATCAGTGAGATGAATCCTATGTACGAAGCGTCGTCAATGGTCTGGATATTTGTCATTTGAAGGTCCGTATAGCTACTACCGATAGCAGTATTGAGGTTTATTTCTACATCCAGAGAAGTCTCGGTAATCTCCGCATCGCCCCTTACGGTGAACTGCCCCAATTTTTGGAAGGATGAAGGGATACTTTTCCCTAATATTTTAGGCAATAGCGATCGGAGTTGGTAATAACTGGAAGTCAAATTCCCCAGCTCTGCCCGTAAAATGAAAGGAGCTTTATCACTAAAGATGTTCTGAAAGACAAAATTTCCCCGAATACCGGTATTCTCCGATTCCAAAAAAAGCTCCTGAACCTTTAGATCATTGAGTATACCACTGATATTTGCTGAAAAGGTGACCATTTTATTGGAACCAAACTGGTTGTAAAAGCTATTGATCTCGTTTAGTGCAATGGTAGATTGATCAAAGTTGGCAGAAACGTTGACCTTGTCCACAAAATCAGAAAGGTCTTCCCTATTGTAATTGAAAACCAAATCTCCTTTTAATTGCGATTGTTCGGTCTTTATCCGTAGAGAATCAAAGCGCATCTGCTGCTTGGTATACTTAAAATCCGTGGACAGCTTTTGCAAACGTATTCCCCGTTTACTTTCTAGGGACAGTGCCTCTATTTTCAAGGTTACTTCAGGGCCTAGAATCTGAAAATCACTTGCTCTTACCTCAAGATCTGAAAAGTTCAGGGTCTCTTCGGTTTCCAGATTCTCATCCACCAAGGTAAACCGTCCCGATGAAATTTCGATTTCATCAGATGTCATTAGAAATGGGGGCGTACCTGGGGCCCGAGGCTGACCGTCGTCCAATTTGGCCACAAAAACATCTAAATTGGTATCATCTTCTCCAAAATAAGTTTTTAAATTAAAAATCAAACCATCCAGCGCGATATCCCCAAATTCCATTTTTCCATTGGCCATATTGCGAAGGTTGAGAATGGAGGTTGACAGTTTGTGAATGTATGCCAAGGTATCTTGTTTATGGTCCTCAACATAAACTCCCTTAAGACCCGTGTTTAGGGTGAATAAGGAAAGGCTTAACCGGTCGATGGAAATAGAAGTTCCAAACTCCGCATTCAGGGACTCGGTCGCATATTTTGCAAGTCTTGTCTGAACTGCGGGAAGGGAAAGTACCAAGGAACCCAGTACCATTAAAAGTAAAAGGGATAGCAACAGTCGGACCAGTATTTTCCTAAGTTTTCTGATAGTGCTTTATGTTTTACTTTTGCATGACCAATTTTTGTTCCAAAGCTTGTGACTACCAAAAATAATTACATCCTAGGCATAGAATCTTCATGCGATGATACATCTGCCGCTGTTCTGTGCAACACTAAGGTATTGAGCAATGTGGTGGCCACCCAAGAGGTCCACAAAAAATATGGCGGTGTGGTACCCGAACTTGCGTCCCGAGCGCATCAACAAAATATTGTACCTGTGGTCCATCAGGCCTTGGCCAAGGCAAATATCGATAAAAAACAACTTTCCGCCATAGCCTTTACCCGAGGGCCTGGCCTTATGGGTTCGCTTTTGGTGGGCACTTCCTTTGCCAAATCACTTGCCTTGGCATTAAATCTTCCGTTAATAGAGGTAAACCATATGGAAGCCCACATTCTTGCGCATTTCATAAAAGACGAAGAGATGAGCATACCCCCCTTCCCATTTTTGGCCATGACCATAAGTGGCGGACATACCCAGATTGTCAAGGTCAACCATTATTTTGATATGGAGGTATTGGGGGAAACGTTGGACGATGCGGTTGGCGAAGCCTTTGACAAAAGTGCCAAACTGATGGGATTACCCTATCCCGGTGGACCTTTGGTGGACCAGTATGCCAAAATGGGAAATCCGCATGCATTTTTATTTCCCAAACCCAAAGTGAAGGGACTTAACTTTAGTTTCAGTGGATTAAAGACCAGTATTCTTTACTTTTTACAAAGGGAAACTCGGTCCAACCCAAACTTTGCCCAGGAGAACCTAGAAGACATTTGTGCTTCCATACAATATACCATTCTGGAAATTCTAATGGAAAAACTGAAAGATGCGGCAGAACAAACCGGGATAAAGCATATTGCCATTGGGGGCGGTGTAGCGGCCAACTCAGGTATCAGGGCACGTTTGGAAAATGCTAGAGAGAATTTGGGATGGACGACCTATATCCCAAAATTTCAATATTGCACGGATAATGCTGCGATGATCGGAATTGTGGGGTACCTCAAATTTTTAGAGAATCGATTTACCGATCAAACTGTTGCGGCAAAAGCGAGATACGCCGTTGGTGTGTAATTTTTTCACATATATTGAATACCGATGCAACTTTTTTACAGTTCGAATATTCACAAGGATACCGATACCTTTTCATTTTCCTCAGAGGAAAGCAGACACATACTGAAAGTCTTGCGAAAGAAAGAGGGAGATCTTCTTCAAATTACGAATGGCAAAGGATTTCTGTTCGAAGCGGAAATAATTGTGGCAAACCCACGAGCATGTCAAGTTGCTATCGGTAGAACGAGTCAATCTACCCCTCAGGCGTACACGACGCATTTGGCGGTGGCTCCCACCAAACTAAATGACCGGTATGCTTTCTTTTTGGAAAAGGCCACGGAAATTGGCGTGGATGAAATTACACCTGTTATTTGCGAGAGATCAGAGCGAAAAACACTAAAACTAGAACGCATGGAACGTATTCTCCAAGCAGCCATGAAACAGTCCCTTCAAACGTTTCTTCCCAAACTCAACGCTCCTGTTCCTTTTACGGATTTCGTTGAAAGGGAAAGAACTACCTTAAAGTTTATTGCCCATTGTGCAAATGACGAAAAAAAGCAGTTGATACAGAACATACCACCTAAAAAGGACATCGTTGTCCTGATCGGTCCGGAGGGCGATTTTTCCCCAAGGGAAATCCATAAAGCAGGTTCCAAAGGATATCTTCCCCTTTCATTGGGGACCAATCGTCTTCGTACGGAAACTGCTGCACTAATGGCTTGTTCCGCAATTGCCCTGATAAATATGGAATGATCACACCTTTTTTTGGACCGCCCCGGTTATGTCCAAATTCTGGTCTTCCACTAACAAAAACAGCGTTGTGTTCTCATCTTCTCGGACCAAAGCGGGAATCGAGATGGTGGCCCTACCTTTTGCCCTCTTGAGCTCATTATAACTTTCGGATACAACAATATTGCTATTCTTGAGTGTTCGGTTCCTATTTTCTCCACGCTTTATGGAAGTGATGCGCTCGTCCAAGACTAAAACGGCCCTAAGGGTCTTCTCGGAAATATCCCCTTCAACAGCATAGGTAAATGCAATCGAATTTCCATTTCTATCCAAATTGCCCAAGGTAACCCGATTTTGTGCTTTTTGTACTTTGTACTTATCGATTTTGGCATACATTTTTGTACTGCTCGAACCCACAAAATGTTCTTTTCCGTTAACTATGGCTTCTGGTGTATAATTGCCGCGGTACCCCAATTTCTGATTGTAATAACTCTGCCTTTTCGTGTAGCGCGATTTGCTGAAAGGGTCTTCCCAACCAATATAGTTCCAATAATCTACATGATAGGATAGTGCAAAAACTTCATCAGGATATTGCTTTTTCACTTTTTCCAGGAGTACATCCGCAGGAGGACAACTGGAACAGCCTTGTGAGGTAAACAATTCGATGACCACAACGGCCGGAAAATTGGTTTCATCTTCCACTATTTCCTGTTCTGAATACTTTGTTCCATCTTCCAGTTTGGCTGTGTAAAACGCCACAACGGCCATACCCAAAAATGCAATTGATGTTACGGTGATCTTTTTAAACATGAATACGTTACTTTTGGTATTGTATCTTAATCGTAATGTAATGGTCCAACTTACCCGAATCCCCGTTTTTTTAACGTTTTTTATGATACATCTAGTTCATTGCCAACAGATTGGAATATTAAAATACGGCGGTGGCGGGGATTGGTATTCCAACCCGACCGCCATGCCCAATCTTATCGCGTTTTGTAATGAAAATATCAATACCAAATTAGATGACCAACCTGAGACCATTGAGGTGGGGAGTATTTCTATTTTTCAATATCCAATGATCCACATGACGGGCCATGGAAACGTTTTTTTTTCAAGTGAGGAGGCCGAAAATCTTAGAAACTATCTGCTATCTGGAGGTTTTTTACATATTGATGACAATTACGGTATGGAACCTTACTTGAGGAGGGAAATCAAAAAAGTGTTTCCCAATAAACCCTTGGAAGAACTTGGCGCTGACCATCCCATATTCAATCAAAAGTATCGGTTCCCGGACGGACTGCCCAAAATACACGAACATGATGGAAAACGCCCCCAAGCTTTTGGAATTTTTGATAATGGCCGTCTTGTGCTTTTGTTCACTTACGAAAGTGATCTGGGCGATGGTTGGGAAGATGCGGAAGTACATAATGACCCGGAAGAGGTACGATTAAAAGCCCTGCAAATGGGAGCGAACATAGTTGAATATGCTTTTAAAAACTGACCAATGAATGCCAAGACCATCTCCAATGGAATTTTACGAGCGGTCGCCATTATAGTTGGTGTAGCGCTATTGGTTTATTTTTTGATGAAAATCACCTCTGTCATTGCCTATCTGGCCATAGCGGCAGTAATCGCACTTTTGGGAAGACCTGCAGTTTTGTTCCTTCGAAGGAAACTTAAATTTCCCAATACCTTGGCGGTGGTCAGTACCATGGTGTTTATGGTAGGACTGTTCTTGGGTATTCTAGCGCTCTTCATTCCTTTGATATCAGAACAAAGTAAAAATTTGTCCCTTTTGGACATTGAGGACTTCAAAAGCAATATCAACGCCCTATATTTCGAGATTCTGGAGTATTTTGGTGCCACTACTGATAGCGTGGACGATTTAATAAAAGAATCCGGCTTGGAAGAAAGCGTCATACAGGGACTTGATTTGGGTTTTATTCCCAACTTCCTGAATTCATTTGTCAACGTATTGAGTAATTTCAGCATCGGATTGTTTTCCGTTTTGTTCATCTCATTCTTCTTTTTGAAGGACAGCAAATTGCTCCAAAATGGAATATTGATTTTTGTACCGGACCAAAAAGAAGGGAACCTTGTTACATCCATTGAAAAAATCAACAATCTCCTTTCCCGCTATTTTGGTGGTATATTACTTCAATTGTTCATCCTTTTTGTCATTTATACCGTTACCCTCCTCATCGTAGGGGTTGAAAACGCCATCGTCATTGCTTTTTTATGTGCTTTGTTCAACATTATCCCTTATGTAGGTCCCATTATAGGAGGGGTAATCATGATCACCTTGACCATGACGAGTTTTTTGGGTGCGGATTTTAGCACCGTGATTTTACCTAAGGCCAGTTATGTTTTAATTGGAATTGCCATTGGGCAACTTATCGATAATTTCTTTTCGCAACCCTTTATTTTTTCGACCAGCGTGAAATCGCACCCACTTGAAATCTTTCTTGTCATTATCATAGCGGGCCTGCTCTTTGGTGTGGTGGGCATGGTGGTCGCAGTACCAGGTTACACGGCAATCAAAGTAATTCTAAAGGAGTTTTTAGCAGGAAATGCCTTCGTTAAAAAATTGACCAAAAACTTATAGTAATTATTTGAATAGAAATATTTTAAATATTGGTGTTCAAGAATTTATAAATAAAAATTGGAATGCTGACATCATGTCAGTTTTACTTCAAAAACCTCTGTTCGAGGGAATATCCCAAAGAGAGCTGGCCATACAACTGGAATCGAAGAAAAAAGCGAAAAACAAGTTGCCCACCTGGTTTGGAACGGAAGGTATTTATTACCCTCCAAAATTGCATATCGAACAAAGCAGTTCCGAAATCACGGCACAATATAAAGCTTCACTGGTCGCCGGAAAACAGCTCTTGGACATGACCGGTGGATTTGGAGTTGACTCCTACTTTTTCTCCAAGCGAATGGATGCGGTCCTACATTGTGAAATCAATCCAGAATTAAGCGCCATCGCCAAACATAATTTTGACCAATTCAATACGAAACATGTGCAATGTCGAGCTACAGATGGTGGTCGGTTTTTAATGGAATCCAAGCAAACCTATGACTGGATATTTATCGATCCCTCTAGACGGAATACCTCAAAAGGAAAGGTTTTTTTGCTCGCAGATTCTGAACCCGGTGTCCCCGAACTGCTTCCAATACTTTTTAAAAGAGCTAAAAAAATACTCTTAAAAACTTCTCCCCTTTTGGATATTACCCAAGCAAGAAAGGAGTTAGGTGGTGTTCAAAAGGTTCATATCGTCGCGGTAAAGAATGAAGTTAAGGAGGTTTTATACATCCTCGAAAAGGATTTTGGGGAAGAAATTGAGTATACCTGTGCCAACCTAGAAGGTCAAAAAATCGAAATTTTTAACTTCAATGAGAAAGAGGAAAGCTTGCAGGCGCTTCATTTAGGATTTCCCCAAACCTATTTGTATGAACCAAACCCCGCTATTTTAAAGGCCGGTGCTTTCAAAACTATAGGAAATCGATTTGGGTTAAAAAAGCTGCACAGGCACTCGCATCTGTACACTTCGGACAAATTGGTTGAATTTCCTGGAAGACGTTTCAGCATAAAATCCACAATTCCCTACAATAAGACATCCGCAAAGCGACTAAAAAATATAAAGGCAAACATCACTTCCCGTAATTTTCCTTTGACCGTGGCAGCTTTACGAAAAAAACATCAAATTTTGGATGGAGGCGAAAACTACTGGTTTTTTACGAAAACAAGGGATGAAAAAAACTGGGTCATTTGCTGCCAAAAAGTTTAGGTTCTAGGAAAAGATAGTTTTAATTCCCAGGGCAATCCCATTTAAAATTCGCTATTTTATCATTTGAACCCGCAGATAGGTTATAGTGCCACCATTCTGTTCGAATGGACCAAAAACCATGACTTTCCATGGTTTCCTTGAGCAACTTCCTGTTGTTCAATATCAATTCGGGTAAATCCGTATTATCGTGGTAGGCACGCTTTCCAAAAAAATCGAAATCGGTGCCCATGTCCAGTTCAGTACCTTCAAAATCGACCAGTGTGATGTCAACAGCCCCACCTTTATTGTGAATGGAACCTTTAACCGGATTGGCTACATACTGTGGGTTGGGCACGAGCTTCCACATCTTGAACTGTACAAAATTGGGGCGGTAGCAATCGAAAAACTTAATCCTAAATCCCTTTTCCATAAACGCTTTGTTCACTTGAACAAGGGCTTTTGCCGTCTTTACCCGGACGTAACACTCAGCGCAATCATATACTTTCTCTTTCAAAAAGTTATTCTTGGTAGCGTATCTTAAGTCATACACAAAGTCATTGCTAAAATCCGCTAGACGGACGAATGTGGTATCCGCTAGTCCCTCGAATGATTTCAAGGGTTTCTTCTGAACCTTGGGTAGTACCGTATCTTGTTTGGACACCTTAATACTGTCCGTAACGGATAGTATGGCTTGCTTCGGAGGATTCCCTTGGTGCTTACAAGACAACCCTAAGACTAGCAAACTTAAAAAAATAAGAGCCTTCATCATTTTCTTCTTTGTTCTGATAACCAAGCATACAATTCATCCGTTCCATACGCCTTATGCCACGAATCATGCCCAACATCTTTATATCTTGTATACCGAACCATATATCCCATGGATTTTAATCGACGTACCATTTGGTCAGATTCTGATATTGGAACAACTTCATCTTTGGCGCCATGGAAAACCCATATCGGCATTTCCTTATCAATCCAATGGGCGTAGGGCAAAGGAGTCATACCGCAAACCACGGCCATGGCAGCAAATCTTTCGGGATATTGGACCACTAGACTCCACGCCGCACTGCCACCCCTACTTAATCCGCTCAAATATATCCTTTTTGGGTCAATTCGATTATTTTGAACCACTTCCTCCAACAAGAGCATCAAAGCCTGGGTGTTCCACCATTTTTTCTTATGGGGATTTTGGGGTGCCAAAACTAAAAAAGGAAATTGTTTTCCTTCCACCAGCATTTTAGGAGGTCCTGTATTGGTAATCGCATCCAAAGTCATTCCGGATTCACCGCCACCATGTAAAAAGAGCAATACCCCAAATTTGGCCCCTGGGTTTGAATCATACCCTTCGGGGTAGTAGAGATAGTATTTTAAATCTTCCTCGTTGCGCGTTGTCATCTCTCCCTGAATCAATCTCGATTGCGATTGACATGCATTTAAACAAAGGAGACAGCTGAGACAAAATAGGTTTGTAAAATGGCGTAAAATGGGCATACCGCAAGTTACAAAAGTTTGTCGGCGATTTCCAACCAAGAGTCGCCACGCTCTAAACCGGTCGTGTTCACGTTATGGGGTGATGTGAACAAAATGGACCTTCCCGTAAAACGTTTCAGGTTGTAACTTCTGTCATCTATCAAAATATCCCCTTTTAAAATCTGTTTGTCCCCGCAAAGTATTCGACGCTGCCACGGAATAAAAGGAAAATGTTCATCCAGCCAATCTGACTTTTCTTTAAGGGAGTTCGGAAATTGCATCGCTGCTGAAGCAATGTACAGTTCGTACTTCTGATTCAACTGCTCCAGTGTTTCCTGACTGTTCTCCACTACGGGCAAATCCTGAAAAAAGCCGACCGTATAGGCATGCTTTTTAATGCTTTGTTGATGTTCTTCGGGCACACATTGCCATACTTCCCTTCCCCGGCACTCCTCCAAGGTAAGGGAGGCTCCAAAATCTGAATTGTACAAATCCACATGGGCTTTATAGGTATCGGCAATAACCTCATCCATATCCACAAACAATATCATACTCCAATTTTAGATACCTAAGAAATAAAAACCTGTAGAATTGACCAAAATTGATGTGGAAAAAGAATTAGAAGTTAATCCGAGCTTGGGGAAATTCCATGTTTAAAATTTTAGATGCTCCTGGGCATCCCAAAGACCCCAATAAGCTCCTACGTCCCCTTCTGCACCCACTTTCCAGGATTCATCAAAAGAAGAAAAGTAGAAAACCTCAATATTGTCTTCTTGTGCCCATTTTTGGGTATTCATAAAATATTTTAAGGCATTGTCCAGAGAGGGGTACGCGCCTTCCAGGTTTGTTCCCTGACTGGGCCAACCTGTCTCGGAAATGATAACTTTTTTACCATTTGCCGCCCGCACGGCCCGTTGGAACATATCTTTCATGTAGAGTAACGAGTAATCCAAATCGCAACCTTCCCAAAAGGGATAGCAGTTGGCCAAAATCACATCGCAGGCATCTGCAATCCTAGGATGGTCGGAAAACTCGTAGTAGGCGTCCACATATCCCATAGGGACATCAGGTATGGCCTGTTTCACACGACCCATAAAGGCCAACAATTCGTCTTCCGTTAAATCCCCGCGCAATAGAACCTCGTTTCCCACCGCAGCGATATCAACATAACCTTGTCCTGCCAGTTCAATCAAATTGGCCACCTCCTGTTCATTTATCTTTGGGTCATCTCCCAACCATGCGCCCACCATGGTCTTGATACCATATTCCCTAGCTACCTTTGGGATCAGTTCATTGCCTTCTGTACATGAAAAAGAACGCACCCAGTCGGTGTAGGGTCGTATAATTTCCATTCTTCTCCTAATCTGGTCCTCGGATATCTGTTCTCCCGGTTTTTGTCCTTCTTCATACGGGCTAAAACACAGCCCGTGCATACCGCCTTCTAAAAACTCCTTACAGAGCTTTTTTAATTCTCCACTGGACTTTCCATTGTAGTCGAGTGAGGCTAATGCTAAATACTTTTCCTTTCTTGATGACGACATAATTTTCGTTTATCTGGTATTAATCGTTTTTTGGGCCCCTTATCGTAAAATCCTACTTTAACAATATGCGTTTCCCGTGATTTTTTGGTATGCTTCCCCAAGAGACCTACCCCCACTTTCATTTTCTTATCAAATTCTAAAAAACACCCCTGCAATTTTTTCTAGTATAGATTTTAAGACGTTCTAATTCTTTTGCTCCTTGGGGCATCTCCTCCAGCTTTAGTCCGGGGTAGTCTTCCGCTTTTTTCCATTTTTCAATTGTAGAACTGAAAAAGGATGACGCACCGGAATCCGCTTCATAAATTATTAAATCATAAACCTCTCCCTTATCACCACCAAAACGGGTGACCACCTGCCATTCCCCATCCAATTTATAGGATGTATTGGTATGGTCTGATTGTGGATAATATCTATCATCCGTAGGTCTAATGACCACCCAAATATCCTTGGTATGGGATTCCGGGTAGACTCCCATGGTCAAAATACGGCAATCCACCGAATCCTTGTCAATTGGAGAAACCACTTTTACCGAATTTACGGGGCCATCAATTTTCAGCTTTTTTCCGATAGAGACTTGTTCAATACGCGTGTTGTAGTTCACCAAATCCGAGGAGTAGCTACCAAAAATCATCATCAAAACGCCAATGAGACCTAAAGGCACACCAAGTTTAGAGCTGATGAGCCCCTTTCCAGAACTTCCTTTTATTCCTCCAAGTAGGGCAACCAAAATGAATAAAACCCCTAAAATCACAATAATTATTTTTGTTGACATCGTTCTGCTTTTACTGAATAAACTCCTTCTTCTTAAGATTTAGGATAAAACTCCTCTACGTTCTTCCAATTGGGCCTTTATCTCCTTCGCCCTTTCTTCGGACAGGCTGTACTTCCACATGACCCAAATGGCCAGACCTGCTGTAAGTACGGGAATAAGAATATCTGCTATTCTTAATTTCGTCAAGGTATCCGCTGTTTGGGTAGCTGCATTGCCATCAAAACCTATAAGTTTCAGTACAAGACCACCAAGAACGAGGGCCAACCCTTGTCCGAGTTTAACGACCCACCAGTACAATGCCCCGAAAGTACCTTCTTTTCGTGGCATTCCATTGACCAATTCATCTAAATCACAAACATCAGCGGTCATACTCATCATCAAGGTGAACAAACTCCCCAGACCGAATGACATTAAGGGTATCGGGATAAAGGAAAGCCACACATTATCGGGTGTAAAGGACCACCATTTCATGATATACCCGACTATGGAAAGTGCAGTCGAAATGATAAAAGCGTTCTTCTTTCCCCATTTGGTCGCCATTTTTGAAACAATAGGGATTACCAAAAATGCTGAAACCAATGCGCCAATGGAACTAAACCATGCAGGCCAAGTGGATGTGGCATCATAGCTTCCGTTAAAAATATAAAAAACGAAAATGAAAAAACTGAATGAGGCCACAATTTGATATCCATTAAAAACCAAAAAGGTAGCACCGCATAACTTCATGAAAGGTCTGTTTTTAACCGCTTCCTTGATACTTCCGAACAGGTCTTTCAAATTACTGAATACGGTGGTCAAGGTCAATTTTTTTCGGTTTCCCATATTGGATGCATCTATACCGCGACAAAAAATAGCGGGCAACAGACCAAGCAACAAGCAACAAACTCCAACATAAATGGCCATGGTCCTCACCCCTTGTGCTTGGTTACTGAAAATATCCGGGTCGGCAATAATCACCCAAAACCAAGGTACAATGACCCAAGCGATAAGTCCAACCGTTTGGGAGAATGCCATTAAACGGGTCCTTTCGTTGTAATCTGATGTCATTTCGTAGCCCAAACCGACCAAGGGTGTTGCAAACATGGTATTCCCTATCAGAAAAACCATGGACATGATAAGAAAGTACCAAAAATTATAATTTGACGAATTGTTTTCATCCAGTTGCCATAGCAAAACGAAAGTGATGGCGCTTATGATGCCTCCTACCAAGATATAGGGTCTTCTCCTGCCCCATTTTGAACTCGTATTGTCCGAGATAAATCCCATGATAGGATCGGTGATGGCATCAAAAAATCGGGGCAAGCCTCCTAAAAGTCCAGCTAAAAAAGGATCCATCCCAAAAGCGGTAAGTAAGAAAAACATGAAAAATCCCAATGCTCCGGGATATAGGTTCAAAACCAAATGGCCGGCTCCAAAAGCTGCTTTTTGACCTAAGGGGACTCTATCTTTTGGTGCTGTTTGTACGTTTGACATGTTGCTTGTTTTTAGTTCGTTTTAGTTGCTTGTACTACCACGGTCTGAATTGCCTGTGGACCCATTGTGATGCTACGGCTGGCTTCTCCCAATATCAGTTCAAAATCTTTTTTTGATTCACCCCCATTAAATAAAACCACCGCTATGGTTCCGTCTGGATTTTCAGCAGCGGTGACCATAAGTTGATCGTCTGTCTTTTCAAAACCAATCCGTTTTGCCCCAGGTCTAATGAACTTGCTGAAATGGGCCATCGTATAGTAAATAGGTGTAAAATAGACTTCATCCTTTTTTTCGTCAACAATCACCGGAGCCACACACCAGTTTTCAAACCAATTGGGACCACCTTGTTTGTTCAAGACCATATTCCAATCTATCCATCCATCGACCCAATTGTTAAGACAACCAATAATATCACGGGCATACCGATTTACAGGGGCATATTTTGGATGGAGGTGTTTGTCTTGTTCTGGCGCCCAATCCCAGCCCCAATCTGTAGCCTCTTTGGACCAGTACCACAAGTCGTCTTGCCATTTGGGTACTTCGGCATCCACACAGGCTTCCGATTGTATCAAATGTTTGTTGGGTGCTTTGGCATGAGCATATTGAAGGGCTTCTGGAAAAACTTCAAAAGTACTGGCATACCAATGTATTGCTGTGCCGTCATAATATCTGGAGTTCATTTCATCCCGAAACATCTCATCCACCCAATCCTTTAAATGCTCCCGGTTCTGATCGTACCCCAGAATCTTAACCTGATGACCGTCTTCTTCCAATTTAGGACCTAGATAATTCTTTACGAAACTCGTCATCTCCTCCGGAGAAAAATGCATGCTTTCCCAGTTACTGTCATTGCCCAAGGGCTCGTTCTCCACGGTGAAGCCCCAAATATTGATATCCTCCAGAGCATAGGCATCTATATATTTTGAAAAGAACAGTGCCCATGTTTCGTAATATTCCGGCAGTAATTTGCCCCCGCGCCAGTCCTTATTGTCTTTCATCCAAGGGGGTGCTGTCCATGGGGATGCCAAAATCTTGAAACCCTCTTTGGACACGGCCATGGCCTCCTTAATGAACGGAATGATATCATCTCGGTCTTCATCAACGGAAAAGTTGTGCAGCTCAAAATCATCTGCTACCGGAGCATAGGAATAATTGCTCACTGAAAAATCACACGAATTCATGTGGGTACGTGTCAAAGAGTATTTTGCACCGTCCTCTCCGAAGTAGGCATCGATTATTTTTTTGCGGTTCTCTTTGCTCATTTGGTTCAGTAGATGGGCTGAAGCTTCTGTAAACGAGCCACCAAACCCCGTGATGGTCTGGAATTTTTGCTCTGGTAAAAGCTGAATCTTGGAGCTTGTCTCTCCTCCTTCAAATTCTTTGAGATTACTCAGTTTGTTGCCACTAGCAGAGGTTTCGTATACCTCTACATCCAATTTCTTGTCTACAACGCAACCATTCAGTACAAGGGTCAGTATCAGCATGAAATAAATTGGGTTAGGATTTTTCATTTGGTTCTGTTTTCATATTCTTGTGTGTCCTTTTTGGCATGTTTAATCCGCCATTGATTTTTCTTCTGCTTTTGGAGGCACGAGTACGTCTTTCATTAAAGCTTCCCTATCTCCATTGTATGTTTTTGTGATAGGATTCCCATTTCGGGTCAAACCTTTAAACATACCGGAATCCACTTGAGACCAAATGGCGTGTTTTGCCCGCCCGTCCAAGGTGAACAATCCAAAGTGGTTTTCAGAACCCTTCGGATTTCCCGCATCTTTCCAGCGCTCGTCAAAAGCTTCAAAATAAAAACACGAAATTCCTTCCGTATTGGTCCATTCTCTCATGTGCTTGTAATAAAGAGCCTCTTTGTATTCGTCTGTGGCTTTGGAACCTTCCGGTCCGTAAAATCCATTTGATATCGTGGCCCAACCTGTTTCACCGATATGTACGGGCTTCTCCACACCAAGGTTTTTCATGTAATTGGTCACTGCCTCATACTGATTTTTCGCGAAATCCCTTGCTCGCAACATAGCTGCATTTATCTTCTCAATATCTGATAATGTATCTTCCCCCGTGGGCACTCCCCAAAATTCTGGATTATAATGGGAATTGTGATACGGATAGGTGTGCATGGAAATGTAATCCACCGCTTTGATAAGCTTTTCTAAATCTTCCGTATGATAACTTTCTTCGCCCCCGCCCCAAGAAGCAAAATCGTCAGAACTAGTTATCCATAAATCTTTGGGCAACGCACCATTTTTTTTCAGTTCCTGAAGGTGGTTTACCCATTTTAAAATTACGGCCGGCTGCACGTAGTAACTTGTTGCCCAATTGATCATCGCCTCATTTCCCACGGCAATTACTTTTATGATATTGGGATATTTGTTGGCCATAGCCACGGCACGGGCAATCTCTCCTTCATTTTGCTCACTCTCCACGGTATGGTCCGGTTCCTTGTCCGTCCATGCATTTTTACAATCTATCCATGCACCCAGCATCACGTACATTTCAAAATCAGGGTCCTCTGCTTTTAGCGCTTGTATTGCTTTCAGAACATTTCCCGCATGTGGAAGTTGAACGTTATAAGTACGTAACATTTTGATACCCATGGCAGACAACAATCTCATATCTTCTTTGATGTCTTTCACTGTAGGTTGGCTATCACGGGTAATTTCCCTGTATCCACCATAGCTAATGGCCAGATAATCAGGATTGCCTAAAATGTCTTTCGCTGTCACTTGTTTCTTGCTTTGTTGGTCTTGGTTTTCTTTTTCTATGGTTTTATCGATACATGAAACGCACAATACAACGAGTACCAGCATACCTGATTGAACGTATCTTTTCATACTATTGCGTTTTGACTTTCCCATGGTCTCTTGTTCTTTAGTTTATCATTCGATAGGTTAAACCGAAGCCTAAAGGAAACAAAGGTCTTACAGTATCATCCCAAAAGTTCGGTCCGTACTTTCCTTTATAGTCCTCTTCAGATTTTGGCCACGAGTGGGGCAATCTCCCCTTAAAATTGTAATCTCCAAAAAGTACTTCGGCAATGCCGTGCCCTTCGGAGCCAGGTAACCAAGCTGCAACGAACGCATCGGACCGCTCAATATGTTCAGTTGTGACCAAAGCTCTCCCAGAGATTAGCACAACCACCGTCTTTATGCCCATTTCAACATAAGTATTTATATACTTTTGATGCGCTTCAGTCAATGTCAATTGGTACAGGTCCATTTCTCCACCTATATCTCCGAACGATTCTGCATAAGGGGTTTCACCCACTACGACAATAGCAACATCTGCATCGCCATGTTTTCCACTTGCATCGACGTCGTAGACAATTTCACCGGTTGCCAAGTTTTTTATCCCTTGCAAAAGGGTAGTAGCCCCGTCATAGTTTTCCGTTGTTCCCTGCCAGTTAATGGTCCAACCACCAGATTGCAATCCAGCGTTATTGGCATGTTCCCCAACCACTACGATTTTGGATAGATCCTTTTGTAATGGCAGGATATTGTTTTGGTTTTTTAATAAGACCAGTGATTCCCGAACTGCCTGTCTGGCGACATCACGATGCGATTGGATTCCGATTTCGGCAATCAGGGTTGAATCCGGAAAAGGATTTTCGAAAAGTCCCAACCGAAATTTTTGTCTGAGAATGCGGCGTACTGCGTCATTGATACGTTCCACAGGGATTTCCCTTTGTTCAATTCCTCGCTTTAGGCCTTCTTGATACATGTCAAAATCGCCTTCCACAGCCATAATCATATCCACCCCGGCATTAATAACATCATTTTCGCCAAACCTGGAATATCCCTTCCAGTCCGAAACCACGATTCCATCAAATTGCATGGCTCCTTTCAAAATATGGGTTATCAAGGTTTTATGGGCATGCATGGGCACTCCCAACATAGCGTTAAAGGAGGCCATAACGGAACCAACCCCATTTTCCACGGCAACACGATATGGAGGAAGCAATCTTTTCGCCACATCATCAGCTTCCAAACTGGTTTCTCCACCTTCCACACCAAAATCCGTAGCGCCATCCCCAACAAAATGCTTCGCTGTAGCCATTACGGAGCGTTTGCTTTTTAAACTAGTTCCTTGATGACCGATTACCGAAGCTTTGGTCAATGTTTCTGTCAGCTCTGTGCTTTCCGAAAAGGCTTCGTATACCCTACCCCATTTTTCATTATAGGGAACAGCGATACATGGGGAAAATACCCAATTGAATCCAGTAGCTTGTGTCTCCACGGCAGTAATTCTTGCGGCTTTTTCTACCAGCTCAGCATTTCCGGTAGCGCCCATCCCAATATTATGGGGAAAAATGGTAGCCCCTTCAAAGGTATTCTGTCCATGGACCGCATCTACTCCAAAAATCATAGGAATACCCAAACGCGTTGACAAGGCCAACTCCTGTAAATGCCTAAACTTAGCCTGCCATTCCTCGGCAGTATTTCCAGGCAAAGGTCCTTGGGTATGAATCACGGAACCAATGAACTTCCCAGCGATATCTTCCTCAGAGATATCATCAAAGTGCCTCACTTGGGTCATTTGACCTATTTTCTCATCCAAGGTCATCCTAGTCAAGAGTGAGTCAATTTTTTGTTCTATGATATGACCTGTGTCGGTTTCAGGGTTCATCCTTTGGTTTTTGTGAGACAAAAAACTATCTGGGTAAAAAGGCCGAGTTAATAGGCTCGGCCTTTAGTTTAACTAAACAAATGGAAATGTCCTATTCGTTTTTCTTATTGGACAGTTATATTGTCTATATAGTATATACCATCAGCAGCAGGTGGGTCGGTTTCCGAACCATTGGGATCATCCTGATTGTCATCTGGTTTAATGACAAAGAAGTTGTAATAATCCGTCTCTGCTCCTGGGTTAGGAGTAAATGTTACTGAAAGCTCTACCCATGTATTGGCCACATTGCTTCCCAGAGTGGCAAATTGGGGAGCGGGATTACCAAGGTTTGGATCTGGTACAGGGTTGGTGCCCAACTCGCACCTAAAAGTGATATCATTCAAGTTAGAATAGACCTGGAAAGTCACTGTTATAGGATTACCGTTAAACTGCCCTGTGTCGAATCCAGCCGAATTTTGCAATCCACCAAAGAAATCCGCCGTAGTTGGCTTATCTACTCGAAGTACTGTGGCCGAGGTATTGATTCCGGTAGCTGAGGGATTATCTGCCAAAACAGCTGTAACACCTCCAAAAGTATTATCAAAACCTACACAATCTTCAAAACCCACGGGGAGTGTGGATGCTGGGCCCGTTGGTGGACCTCCAATGGTACAACCGCTGCCTCCTCCACCTCCACCTCCGCCTGAGGTGTCACAAGTGGCAATGAATGGAACACTTGCCAGATTACCAGGAGCGTTCATGCTCCAATTTCCACCAAAGGAAACCTTACTCCAGAGGATATTGAACTCCACATTATCAGGCGCGGTTGGATTGTAGAAAAATTCTCCAGCCCAAACGCCAGGTGAAACTTCAGCAGGTGCTACGGAAATTCCTGGAACAGGATTCCAGTCCCCTGCAGGAAGAACTAAATCATCAACTGGGTCGGCATCGGCAGATTCAATTTCTATACGCATTGTCTGTGCATCCACATTAAAAACGGATATAAAAATGTCCGATCCAGCATCACCCCCAAAAGCCTGTATTTGAGTTTGACAGAAAGGACTCACTGGGGCTTCCACATTAACCGTTCTTGTGACTTCGGCCGCAGCATTACCCGCAGCATCGCTAACGTTATAGGTTATGGTATATGTGCCAGCAACGGCTGTATCCACAGTATCCCCGCCCACAGTAATGTTTGGGGTAATATCTCCGTCTACGTTATCTGTAGCAGTCGCTCCTTCATCAACGTATGCGGGATCTCCAACTGTCAAGTTGATCGTAGCATCTCCAGTAAGGGTGATTACGGGAGCAACACTATCTTCACTATCGCTTCCATCTCCCCCTTCTACAAGGGATACGTTATCTATAACCACCGTTCCTTCATCACCTGCCAAATCAAATAGAACGCGGCTGTTTGCACTTCCAAAATCACTGGCTGCCAGCTGTAGCGTGAATGTTTGCGTGGTAGTCGTCAACGTTACTTCTGGTGAAGAGCTTGAGAATGGGGCTTCATTCAACCCTATACCTGCCAAAATTGTTCGTTCTTGATCTGAAGAAGCATTAAAGGTCAGAATATAATTGGTTCCCTGGGTGATTGCCAACACTTGACTTAGATTTACCAAGAAGGGTTGCATTGGATTGGCAGTCTCAACGTTAGCAAAGAAAAAGCTGTTTCCTCCAGCTTCCTGGATTTCAGGAACGTTATTTCCAAAATTTGTGAACCATGGCCCTGCTCCGTCCTCAAAATCCCCATTGGTAAGTAGTCCACTGTCAAATGGTGGTGGTGGGTCAGGTAAATCTATGGTCAATTCATCTGAAAAAGTATTTGAAGCACCTGCTGTATTGGAAGCGGTCAGCGTTACTGTGAAGCTCCCATCTGCAAATGTCTTAACGGGATCAATTTCTGTGGACGTTGTTCCATCACCGAAGTCCCACATAAAAGAGTCTGCATTTTCTGAAATGTTGGTAAAGGATACCACTCCAGAATTTTCAATTTGTGTTTGTGTAAAGGCCGCTACCACTTCAGGCAGTCCGTTGGCATCATCGTCATCTTCACACCCTAAAAAGGATATGGCCAAAATGATAAGCGAAAGGATTCCGGCTTTGTTAAGTAATTGTTTCATTTTTAAAGAAGTTAGTTTAGTGTATTAATTTTCGTATACCCGTACATAGTCAACAATCATGGTTTGGGGAAATTGAGTCTCGGTATTGGGAGGACCAACAAAAGTTCCGCCAACTGCCACATTCATCAATATGAAAAATGGCTTATCAAATACCCATAATCCTTCGCCATCGGTTTCTTCATCCACGTCTTCGGGAGTAAGCTGGTTATATAGCACATCGTCAACATAGAAGTTGATAAAATCTGGACCCCATTCTATTCCAAAAATGTGGAATCCTGTATCGAAACGGTCATTTTCAAGTGTAAACTCTTTGGAAATCGCATCACCTCCATTATAGCCTGGTCCATGGATGCTACCGACAAGAACGGAGGGTTCTTGTCCGCGATATTCCATGATGTCAATCTCTCCTGCACCTGGCCATGGATTTTCATCAATATCGGCTCCCAGCATCCAAAAGGCTGGCCATATCCCCTGTCCAAAAGGCAATCGGATTCTGGCCTCAAAGCGACCATAGCGTCGCTCAAATTTATCTTTGGTTATCAATCGGGCGGAGGTGTAGGCGGATCCCTCGAATGACTCTTCCCGTGCCGTGATCAATAGTACACCATTCTGTACTTGCACATTTTCAGGCCGATCGGTGTAGTATTGTAACTCTTGGTTTCCCCAGCCGTCAATACCCGTACCAATGTCAAAACTCCACAGTTCCCCGTTTGGCGCTCCTTCGGTATCAAAATTTTCGTCTAAAACTAAGTTGGTAAATGTAGCCACTGTCTGTGATTCATCCGTTTCACAACCTGAAAGAAAAGCTATGGAAAACGCCATAAGGCTTTTCAATGCAATTGATGGTATGGTTTTAATCTGTAAATATTTCATAATCATTTTTTTTCAAATTTCAAGACCTCATTATTCCGTAAAAAAGTAAATATTATCAAATATGAAGTTTGGTCCACCGGCCAAAATGAGTGCTCCAAGGTTATTTTTTTGAGCAGCCAAATCTCCGTCCAAGGGGATTTCAACCGAAGTCCACTGACCGGGTGTCAGCCCATTTATCAACAATCTTCGGTCAGCATCATCTCCGTCAGGAAGGCCTGTAATAACATTGGTTTCCAATACTTGATTGGCACCAACATCTCGAATTTGTACTTCCACAGAAGATGCATCCAAAGGATATACATCGATGTTGAGCGTTGTACGATCAGTACCATCCAAGGTATTATTGAATACAATACCCGTAAAGTTGTTGTTGGTATATACCAATACCTCATCACCATTTTCTTGAAGACGTTGGAGGTTGGTCACGGAACCTCCAAATGGTGGCTCAAAATTACTTTCTACGGCATTTGTGTATGCATCACTGAAAATGGAACTCACATTTGCGTCCAATCGCGCTGGTGGTGGCGTGGTCGGTAGAACCCCATCGGAAGTAACCTCCAAAGAACCTGCTGCCCCGACATTAGCCAATTGGGCCGTTATTGAGGAACTGCCAGCTCCAACTACAATTACTTCGCCTGATTCATTGGCTATTGCCACTGAGTTGTCTGATGAAGAAAAATCGAAATATCCGGGAGCCGCTATGACCGTTTGATTGATACCGGAGGCTAAATTGAACGTTTGAGTGAGACCCGTTATCATGAACTCCATCCCGTTAACAACCTCATTGGAAATATCTTGTCCCAAAAATATCGCAGGACTTGGTTGGGCTATGTTTCCCAGTTTTTCAAAACGTAACTCATCGATCCAAAAAGTATATCCGAAACCACCCGTACTTTGGGAACCTGCAGAGAAAAAGAACATCCCTCTTTCTTGTATCAATTTTGATGGGTCCGGTATAGGAATAATAATCTTTCTCCAATCGGTAGATAAGCGTATGTTTTGCGCAATTACCGCAAATTTGTTTTCTTCAAAATCGGTTCCAAAACCTACCTCACCAATGGTTGCTGTCGTAGAACCCCTGGCGAAAAAGGTCAGGGCATCAAATCCGGTAAGATTTCTACCATCCCCGCGATCCAAGAAAATACCTCCGATAAAAGCTCCGTCCGGATCATCTGGCGCAGGAACATCAATCCGTATTGAAGAGGTCCCCATAAAAGCAACGTTATCGTCCGTCCCAAAGCCTTCTGGATTTGCGGGATTAGGACCCGCAGGGTCAAAAGAATCAAAGAACTCATCAGTTAGCCCTACTGGTGCATCTGTAAATATGTCCCCATTGTTATTAAACGTGGCAAACTGCACCTCATCCGAAAAGTCTCTTTCGCAACCTGAAATAATAGCAATACCCAAGCTCAAAAGAAGTATAAAACGTATGTTGATATTTTTATAATTTTTCATTTTTCAATCTTTTTATTTGCCAATGTTGATGTGTACGTAAGTCATGATCTCCCATTCGCTGCCATTACCAAATCCTACAGGACTTATGATGGGTTCGGTTGCGAATTCATCTGCTACCGCATTTGGTGAGAACCTAGGTGAGAATTGATCTAAAGATCTCCATGTACCACGTATTCCTATCTGGGTATCTGGTAAAATGAACCAATCTGGTTTACCCAAAGTGGTAGAGAGGTCCAACATTAACTGTAAAGGGAATGTCAGGTTAAAGTCTCTATGATAATCATAGGGTCCCCAATCGTTTACCCTTACATGGGTTGATATTCTGTACTTTTTGTAGATCCCTCGTATTTCACCCCCAAAGCGTTTAATCAACCTATCGCTATCGCCGTTACCTTGTCCGTTACCATAATAGAAATTTCCGATAAGGCCGAGTTCTGGATTTATCTTGGAAACCATCCTAGAATGGATTTCCCATAAATCCTCTGCTGGAGCTGAAGTGGGAAAGGCAAAAAATTCCCTAGCGGCATTAAACCCAATATGAGCGTCCATGGTTGTGGGCAGATGACGATACACAAAACCAAGGTTCATAGCGAACTTCGCATCTTCAGCTTGGTCATTGTCCCACTCATACATCCAGGTACCGGGTGTTGGATCAAAAGTCAATAATATTTCCGCGGCCGTAGTTTCTCGATTTGCCCGTACCGCGAAGGGGTCATCAATAATATTCCTCAGTCTTCCCGGCCCTTGTACATCTTGTGGTATCGCCTCGACCAAGGGTTTTTGCCACATAAAGTTGGGAGCGATCTGGAAGTTTCCGGCCGCAAATGTAAATCCAGACAAAATACTGGTTACGTTACCGCTTCCGGTATCCCTAAGTTTCCATCCGGTAAAGGTCAATGTTTGGTCTGCTCCACCATTGGCGATCAATCCCATTGCTGAAGCTTGCCCATACCAATTGAACTTTCCCCCTTCATAGGTAATTTTAGCTTTTCCTCCCCAATTATCGCTAGATTGGATTCTATCTTCAAAAACCACATAATCGCCAGGTGTACCTGTTACATCTTGAAAAGAGATGCCATTCAAAGGACTTCCCGCCCAAATACCTCCTAAATGGATGCCAAATTTGCCAAACTCCCTTTCTATGGCCAGAGAAGCTCTTTCCGTGGGCCATGGTGGAATTACACCACTTCGCAATTGATTGGCATCAAGGACACGACGTCCATTCTCATCAAGAACCACGTTGGTTTCAAAATCTCGATGGTAAATACCGGTTACATCAAACTTTCCAATGTGCTTTTGGTACTTAAAGAGCATTGTTGGATTAGCCCCCCACCATAATTGTGGACCTACAGCAACCTTCAGACCTTTAAGAGGTCCTTTTCCATCGAGTTCGGCTCCTAGAATCTCACCGTTGTATATATCCAAGTTTGGTCCGTAATTGGCTTCAGGATAGAAACCGAAGAAGTCGCCTTCGTATCCCCAATGGTAATGTCCTGTTCGATAAAAACCTCTTAGGTCAAACTCCTTGGCGTTCCATTCAAATTCGGCTTGATACACGCGGATTCGGTTAACATCGGATACCACTACATCACCTTGGTCCGTACTTACATCTATAGGCCGTGAGTTGTTCTCATAAAAAATCTCGTTTATTGGGTTTTGAGCTACATTTCCAACAACATTGAGATTCACCTCTGCTCTCATGTTGGGTGCGGGATTTCCTTCAACTCCAACAAAATAAGACTGTAAATGGTCAAAGCCCAATTGATTTGGGAAGGTATTTGGTTCATCCGGGTCTGGTGTATCCGGTGTTGTAATAAGGCTACCACCAGTACTAAATGTCGCGAATTTTGCTTGAAGGTTACTAATGCGCAATAAATTACTCTGCTCCCCTTGTAAAGCCGCCTTATCTCCACGGGCTCTCAGGACGGCATCCATCAATTCAATGTTACTGAAGTGATTCTGTACAAAAGCCATATCCACCCCATCTGCATAGGGGTTCAACTGATGCGCCTCCTTCAAAGCATAATAGGCAGCCCTTGGGTAAAGGTCATAAAGGCCCCTTGGGTTAGTTGCTCCTTTGGCACAAATTCCGAACCACTCTTCGTTCATATTGTTAGCTCCTGGAGCGGCCAAATCCCTGGCATATCCGCCATTGGACCATGAAGCATTGTTGTCATGTACATCCGCATTTTCCCTATCGTCAAAACCAAATTTCCACCAGCCGTCACTGAATTGGAAAGTAAAACCTCCAATGGAGTTTCCCACTTTTCCCAAACCAGCGGCATTCTCATAAATTTCTTTCCAGTTTTCGACCATGTAGTACGCCTGGGAATATTGGTCTTCCTTGTTTTCAATGGCATTAAAGGCATCTGCTCCAAACTCGGTAAACATAACGGGCATGTCCAATTTGTCCTTTACCACTTGGAACATATCGCCAAAAGAAGCGCCCCGATAGGTATTGGTTCCATAGATGTCCACATCTTTGCACTCTTCAGCCACAATATCAATAAATAAAACATCACCGTTACAAATGGCAACCGGGTGCGAGGCATCCAGTGCCTTCATTTTCTTTGCGGCCTCATTCATTAATTTGTACATCGGTCTTCCCCTGCTTTCACCTATAAACTCAATCCTTCCTTCATCATCCGGAAAATCCTCGGTTTCCGCTCCTTGCCAGAATAATCCGTAGTTGTTTTCATTTCCCAATAAATACAGGAGCAAACCTGGAGTATTTTTGTAATCATTGACCAGTTGTTCTACTTCGGACATCAAAAACTCCTGGGTTACGGGGTCATCATAGATAGTAACCGGAGTCCATACTCCTTTTAAGGTCAATCCGTAACGACCAAAAGAATGGTTCAACATGGTATAAATACCGTAATTCTCGTAGATATAGCGAATCCACTTGGCAGGAACTCCCGTGTATTGGCGAATGACGTTGACGCCCATATTCTTTAGAAGGGACATCTCTGTATCCAATCCTGCTTTAATGATGTCGTCCGGTTTTTTCCAGAATTCTGCATTTACCGTGTTGGTGCCAATAGGGATATAATCCCAGTTCATTCCATTCATCATGAAATCCTTTCCATTGACAACCAATTTCGTACCCTCTTGACTTCTGATTACAGATACTCGGTCCGCTTGCGCATGAGTACCTGTAACAAAAAGAAAGAGCAGTAGTCTTAGCAATTTGTTTTTCATAGTGTTGTTTAGTTTTAATTCAGTAGGCAAGATGAGTTTCGAAAACGATGTAGTTCTCCGTCAAATAGAAAGTGAACTCGTTTGCGTCCCATTTTGCATGGTTAAACATATCTTAAAAAAATAGGAATACCATAAAATTGACCTCTACAAAAAATATACATGATAAAATAAGGGTCTATTTTTTGACAAATCGTCAAAAACCACTGAAAATAGGGGCTTTTACATGTAGGAAGTAAGCGATGGTAATTCTTGTTAAAACCTATTTGTATAGGTAATGTTGAGGTGCTATTGAACCGTTATAGCTTAAGAATGTAGTTGACGAGATTCGCATCATGCTCCAATCCCATCTTTTTTCGAAGTCTATATCTTTTAATTTCCACACTTCTAGCGGAAATATTCAACAAAGGTGCGATTTCCTTGGAGGATAAATTCAACCGTAGGTAGGCACATAGCTTAATGTCATTCGGAGACAAATTGGGATGAACCTTTTTCAATTTCTTCAAGAACTTTCTATCCGCATTGTTGAAGGCCTCTTTAAATAGCTCCCAATCATCACTTTGATTTAGGTTGCTGTCTATAATCTCGATAATCGGTTTTACTGAATCAGATTCACCCACATTGGCCATGAGTTGTTCTTTCGCTTTTGACAAAAGTTCGTTCTTCTTGATGATACTCATAGTTGAAGCTGCCAGTTCGTTGCTTTTATTTTGAAATTCAGTTTTCAGCTGTTCATTTTTCAGCTCTACGATTTCTTTTTCACTCTGCGCCTTGGCCAATGCCATATCACGTTTATTCTTTTCTATTAATTTTTCCTGTCTTTTGGTATAATATCTCTTGTACAGATTGTGTATTGCCACGGAAACAACGAGCAACCCAACCAAATAAACAATCCACATAATATTGGTCAAGTACCAAGGCGGCGCAATACGGAACGCATAAGAAGCTTCATTTGAAGAAAAGGTATTGCCTACCTTGGACCTTACCTTAAAGGTATAATTGCCAGGAGGAAGGTTTTCAAACTTTACGTTGGATTCATGCGACAAATCACTCCAAGCATCGTATATCCCCTGCAATTTATATTGATACTCAGGTTGCAAAAACTTACTGTACGTTGGGGTATAGAAGGAAAACCTTAGGTTGTTCTCCATATGCGTGAAATCTCCTTTTTGTCGGATATCCACAGAACGTTCTGCCTTTTCTAGGGCGAGTGCCTTTACCTTGCCAATCTCAACTGTGAATTGTGGATCGGACAACTGCTCCAAGGTAACCGTAAAGTATCCAGAAGTATTTCCGAACAGATACGTATTCTTGCCTGTGAATGCAGTAATGTTCTCATACCCAGCTATCCCGTCCCGCATGTTTTCAGTCAGCGGTATGGTGCGTAAACGCGGCGCGCTGTCCAATTGCCCTTCAATAAAATAGGATATGTTGGAATCAGTCAAAATCCACAGATAGCTGTTTCTTTCATCAACCATCAGTTTACCGGAAACGTACTCCTTTTGAGAGTAGACACTGCTCAGTATACTGTCAGTAAGAAACGCTTCTTTTGTATCACTATACTTTAAAACTCCATCCTTGTAGGCGTACAAAAGTGCGCCTTTATACTTTAACAGTCCTGAATTCGATCCCCTTATCATAGTATCTACTTCTACCCTATCGACAGTAGTGAACGAGGCATCTGTTTTTATTTTGAATACGCCCTTGTATTCATGGTTGACAAATATTTTTCCATTATGCACCGATACAAATCGGGATGAGTGGTCAAAACCTCCAATTTTATTTCGAATCTTCCAGGTCTGGTCTGTTTTTTCCAAGATATGGAGTCCGTCATAATTCCCTTGTACGAGTAGATCGGGGCGGTCTTCGATTTTTTTTAAGGTCCAGGTTCCCGGTGCACTTGCTATCTTTTCGGCTTTGTCTTCGCGAATCACAAAAGTTCCAGTATGATGTCCGCAAAAAAGCGTTCCTCCTATTTTTCCCAAAAACCAAACCTGACCCTGGGTACCTGGTATCATTTTGAAATCTGAGGTACCTTTCATATTTCTATAAAACAAACCCTGATTTGAACCCAGATACATCATGTCATCCAAAACCTCGGTGGCGTAAACGCTTCCAACTACACCCCTGTTGTCGTGATATACCCGAAAAGGGGACTTTAGGTTCACATAGCTGATACCATTGTCCAGACCCAACCACAAGTTGTTGTCGGTATCTTCAAACAAGGACAGTACCGTATTGTTGCGCAAACCGTTGATTTGATTGATATGGTTGAGCAAGTTTCCCGCTTCGTCCAAATGGATAAGCCCATGGGATATGGTTCCCAGGGCAAAAGAACCATTGCGAAGTCGAATACTGCCGTACACGCTCACTTGGGAAAGCAAACTATCTGCTTTTGTGTCCCATTTGACCAATGCTCCTTTTTCCTGCCTATAGAAACCATTGTCCCGGGTCAAGATGAGGACTTCAGATTGGCGTTGGAATATACCAACCACCTCATCCTGTGCAACTGGAATGTCATCAAGGACCAAAAAATCCTTTCCTCCTTCAATTTTGAAAATACCCTTATCCTGTTTCTGGAAATAGATGTTTTCATCGATTTCGAACAGATTTGGGGAAGCGGTTTCGGAGTCAATACTTCGGATGGAACCCTTTTTAAGATTGTATATGTAAATCCTTACCCTAGATTGGAAAAGTATACCATTCTCAATTTCCCGAATGCTCCAAAACTCTTCATCGGGTAAAAAATCCACCTTGGCCCTCTGAGATATTGACGTGTAATGAAGTGTGCCGAACGTATCTTTTTCCCAATATCCAAATTCCCGATAGGAGCCTGTGTATATTCTATCGCCCACAACTTTAACCGACCTGATAACCGTTTCGTTCGGGGAGGCATACCGCGTCCAATCGGCCCCATTAAATTCCAACAAACCTTTGTTATTGGCGATATATATCAGTTTTTCCTTTGATTGGGAAATCGACCAATTCTGATTTTCGCCCTGATACGCCGGTGGGGCATAATTCTGAATGGGAGGTAGTTCTTGGGACCCTAGCTCCAAAACAAGAAATATGAATAAAAATGCAATACGCTTCACCTTGCAGACACTTCGTTTACAACCTCATAAATATAGAATAAGTAACGGATCGCCGAAAATATTCTTCCCGATAGAAAGATAGGGGTAGCTGCTTTCCGGGGCCAATACGGGAACTATTTTGTATTTAAGCTGGTCAACCGCTCGTAGTCCTCTTAGATAGAAATGGGGAAACTCTTTCTAAAAAGAGATTTTTACTTTGCAGTTGTAATTTCTTTTTCCAATAGCCCTGCCTTGATAAGAAGAACTGACCCAAGTACGAGTAAAAACAACGAAAGAGTTCCCAAAAGTACCCATTGAAGGGTTGGTGTCCCGGAATGTTTTAAGAAAGCGCTTTCAATAGAACCACAGACTCCGAGACATAATAACGAGGCTCCCAGACCGCCCATGAGGAGCCACTTTCTTTTTTTTGACATAATAAGACACTTCAATGTTGATGAGGTACAAACTTAAAGGAATAATTTTTTGGAAAGGACCGAACAGGACAAACAACGATGATAAGAGTTTTAAATCAATCCGATAAAAGGGGGATTTGGATTATATTTTTTAGGTTAGTGACTTCAAATCAGAATTTGCTCAATGAAGTATTTGCAGTCCTCCTATTTTTTTGATTATGAAAATGAAAGCATTCAAGAACTGATCGCTGCACACAAAGACAGCAGACGTACCTATAAAGAAAAAGCGATAGCCATGTACATCAAAGTACGAGATGGTTGGTGGTATGATCCATATCGGATAAGTCTTTCCAAAGAAAAATATCGTGCGAGTACCATTTCGGCGAAAGCCTCGGGAAATTGCGTGGAGAAATCCATCCTGCTAATTACTTGTCTGAGAGGATTGGGCATTCCTTCCAGATTACACTTGGGAAAAGTAAAAAATCATATTGCGGTAGAGCGCTTAACGGAGAAATTTGGTTCCAACGAGCTTACCCCGCACGGAATGGTAAATGTTTATCTGAATAAAAAATGGTTAAAACTATCGCCTGCGTTCAACGCGTCTTTATGCGCCAAATTCAATGTGGAGCCCCTCGATTTTGATGGAGAGAACCATTCCTTCCTACAGCAATTTAATAATGATGGGAGCCTCTTTATGGAATATGTTGAGGACTATGGGCATTTTGAAGATGTACCCTTGGATTTTATGAAAAAAAACATAAAAGAACACTATCCCCATATTTTTGATATCGACGGGGAAATTACCGAGTTTACACTTTAGCGCTTCGCCCCTTAAAAGCCATTCAAGAAAGGAACAGTTGTAATCGGGATTTTGGGGCATAAGGCAACATCCCGCTATCTAAACTTGTCATCTCTTCAATACCTACTTCTCCAAAAGGATACGGTGTATTTCAAGAGTGCTCTTCCTTGGGCCAATTCCACGCCAAATACACAATAAGCAGGGTGACCAAGGCCTCCAATATAGCGTAAAACACATAAAAACTGTGCCAAGCGCTTATGGATGTGCTACCCACAAGAATCACAACAAGGGTTAAAAAAACACCAAAAATAAGGTTGAGCACACGATTTAGTTTTGGTTTTAAAAGAACGGACAAAGCGATCATCAAAGAAGGAACGGCCAACATTAAAGCGGCTAAAAATAGTTTGGTTGGGCTATCGAGCATACTTTTCCCGTCCAACAGATTTGGAACTTTATTTGGTGTGTACAAGTCAAAATAGTCCCCATAAATATAGAGGGCGATCAAGGACGCCCAAAGGGACGATAATTTTACTTTAATGTTGACTTTTGGATTTTCGAGCATACTCTAATTCTTTATTGTTATATGCACCCCCAGTGTGCTTTTTACTTCTTTTATAAAGGGTAAAACGGCCCCAAGGTTCATTAAAATTCTATGGGAGGTATCCTTTTGAAAACTACCTATTTTACCTTGCGCATAAAAAACTGTCTGCGCCTTTCTTCTCCCTTGAGCTTTCCTGAAATCTCAGCAAGCAAGGAATCCCTACCAATTTTGCGGTAAGAAATGTATTGGGGAAAATCATGCATCTTATTGGCAAACGTAAACGCACTATCTGAAATCCCTTGTACCTTGAATTTTACGGGCATCGCGTTGTTCTGATTTCGAACCGTGGGGATGTAGTACATACCCGCATCTCCAGAAATCAACTGGATTGTTTCAAAAATGGTGGTATCGCCCTGCCTGATCATGTAACTCTTCCCGCTAAATTCATAATTATTTGCTTTTTTCCAATGTTCGTAGATAATTCCTCTTGAGGTCTGCCTTTCCCAAGTTCCCAAAATCCATTCCACTTGTTTCAATTCATTTTTTGGCCGTACCGTCCAGCTTCCCCAAAAAATTAATCCGAAACTGGCCAAAGTGACTACTGTTTTCATTTTGAATCATTTTAAAGTTGAATCAAATATGGAGCTAACTCCACAGTAAAAATTGTAAAATTGCGACACCTCATGTTCTATAAAACAAGGTGGACAACTGAATGTGGTCCCCATAAAATTCTCCTGGGGTAAACCCGGTAAATTCCTTGAACTCTTTAATAAAATGGGCCTGGTCATAATAGCCTATATCGTAGGCCAAGCCAGTGAGACTGTCAAACTCTGCATTCAGCAGTTTTTTTAGCGCGGCTTGCAAACGCATTATTTTTGAAAGTCTTTTGGGACTCATCCCAATGGCGGTGTCAAATCTTCGTTCCAACTTCCGGCGATGGACGTTCAGATTTTTGGACAATCCATCGATTGATAGCTGCCCGTTTTCCGCCAATATGGTCTGCAAGGTCATCTGAATTATTTTATCGCCAACTTCTTTATTCTGAAGTTGGCGATCAATAAAACGTTCCATACTTTCAATTCGCTCCTTTGTCGTTTTTGCAGTCAAAATTTCCTTTTCCAGCATCTGACCCTCATCGCCAAATAGGGTTGTGAGAGGAACAGCCGTATCCTGTATTTGGGTCATGCGAAAACTGACGAAGGGCAAAAACCCATCCGGATGGAACCTCACAGAAAATATTCCGGTTTTCCCCGTTGGTTCAATCTCCAAAGGCTTGGACAATTGACCCATGAGAAAGCATCGGGGTTGTATCACAAAAGTATCTTCCACTAAAAACTGCTTGTATAAATCTGCAAAATGAAATATCATTTCCATGCATCCGTCAGGAACGATTACCTGTTTCTGAATATCGCTTTCATCTCCTTCCAAAGTCCAATAACACTTGATAATTGCCTTTAAATCACTATCCGGTTCGTATGTCCGATAATCCATGCTACTGTGTAAAGAAGTTAATCGTTGAAAATAAAAAAACCCAATCCCCCCGGATCCCGGATAATAATATTGTCCACTGCGCCTTCTGAATTAAAATAGGTGATTTCTTCTGTTATCGGAATTTCCAAGCTTCGAATGGTTTCAATTACCTTCTCATTTTTCGCACCGTTGAAATACGTGAGAGACGGATTAAAGAACAAATGCGGACAAGCATTGTCCTTCATTATGGTAACGATAAGACCATCTTTATTTTTTAAACTGGTCCATCCTTGACTCAAATTTCCCTCTTCTTTCTTAAAACCCAACTTTTCATAAAACGTAATTGAATCCTTGAAAGCGATGGATTCCAAACTGACACCCATGGAATTTCCCAAAACTGACTTTGGAAAAATTTGTCGATCAAGTTTTGTCCCTTGATCAGCCTCCATTAAATAAATCCAAGTACCTGATGGATCGCTAAGCAAATGGCCATTCGCCATTGGAGCGACATTTTTGAATTGCTCCAAAACTAATGTCCAATTTTCATCAAATAACTTTATGCCCGCCCGGGCAAAGCGATTTGGATTGATTTCGATGAGTACTGTACCATCAGAGACCAGTATCGGATTTTTATCAGAAACCACCGTAAACCCCAGTTGTTTGTAAAAATTAAGACTGTCTTCTAGATTAGGAGTGGGTGTTTGGATACGTGTATTCATGGTTTGGTTTTAAACTACTCTGAAATCTTTGCATAATACAATACAAAGTTCCCATTTTCTTTCTTGTGGAAATAAATTCCGGTATCGTCGTCATTAAATGTTGCACCTTCCACAAAGCCAGTTATCTCTTCAATACGTTCCACGTCGGAAAAGGGTTCATTTTCATTTTTTCGTGAAGCCATATATAACCGTGGTTCCGAATTGCCATTTAACGGGGCACGTACTCGGGTGAAGCATAATCGCAGCCCATTTTTTGATATGGCCGCGGCGTATTCCAAAGCTTCGCTGTTTACGCGTTGAAGAATGTCATTTAAGTCCGATGAGCGCTTAAAGGTCCCTTCTTTCTTTTCGGCTAAAACGATATCGGCTTCATGAGGACCGCCCTTCTCGTCGAACCTCCCATCCACAAAGTACATCATTTTTCCGTCCGGGGAAATCTCGACATCAAAATTTACCCACCCCATGGTGTTGCGCGAAATCCCCGAAACCAGCATTTTGTTTTGGACCAGACCGCTTGCGAAGTTTCCCTGATAAATAGTAGCCAGGGTTTCCCCATAGTTCCCCGTGAAGACAAAATAAAAGTTTCCCAAGGTATCCATGGTGGGTACTCCTTCCAAATCCAATGTGTTCACTCCCCTAATCTCCCCTTGATACTGAAAGACGGTATCGTTGATTTTGGTGCTCCAATGCAAATTTGTGTTTACTGCTGCTTCATTTGCATTGTTGAAAAACAGAATGCTCCCCTTCCTATCCAAAAAAGGTTCCATAATAGCATCTGTATAGCCCAACATCTGGACTTTTTTCGGCATTTCAAAAACAACTCTTGTTGCATTGTTGTCACTCTGTTTATCCATTCCACAAGATGCAAGCAAAATACCCAGTGTGTATGGAAAATATCTCAAGTGCATGGTTTTTTAAGGTAGGACTCTTGATATGATAAAAGGTTTAGACCAGAATGCTGGAAAATAGAGATCATCCCTACTTTATCCATGTGGGTGCCAGAAAACAAAGAGCGGCGACCAAAGCAACAAAACCCGGTAAAGCGGCGCCTAAATAAAAAGCAAGCAGGGCGTCAATACTTATCAAGCCCACCAGCATATACCGCAGTCTTTTCAATTCGCCCGCATTACCTAGGGTAACCAACCCCAGCATAGCCATACCGAACAAATGCAGTGAGGCGTGGCCAAAAAGTACAGGAAATATTTTTTTTATAAAGGTTTTCGTATTCGATTGATTCACTATCTCGGTAACATAGTGTATTCCAATTCCATGAAAAACCCCCATAAATAGCAACAGCGTACAACCGATTATGATGAATATATTTTGTGTTTTCACTTTTTTTCGTTCAGTCATTTGTAAGGTGTTTCTATGTATTAGACTACAAAAACCAAGGAATGGTTGTATTCGCCGTTTTTTAAACACACCCGGAATTGATAGTAAACCGGAATCAAGACAGATGTAAAGGCCACAGTAACGAACAATATCAATTAAGAAAACGGTTTTGGGCTCCGCTATTCTGAATTTCACGTCGATTCTAAAAAATCTAAGTCTTAGCGGCCCTGTTCCAAAAGGTCTTTGCACCAAAAATCAACATCCACAAACAAATTCCTATTTCCCCAATACTTGCGGGCAATGAAATAATGCGCCGAATACCCAAACTCCCATAGTCCTCAATAAGAAAGGATCCCACAAAATTGATTAAATAGCCGAAACAACCGAGCATTAAAAGTATGCCCAAAATTTTTGGAAGAAAACCTGATTTAAACACCAAATAACCGAAGGGAAGGAGCCATAGTCCCCAAAAAATGGTGAGCATTTGAATCCCGTTGTAATAAAAATCAAGATGGAGCATAACCTCCGCTTCTAGAGTTTCTTGGGTATAAACCGCTAAATAGTCCGGTTTGTCTATAAGTGTCAGGACATTGACCTTGTTTAAAATATTGGAAAAGGAAAAAGGCACGCTGAACAAAGCCAGAACCACCATCCAAATTGCGCTATTTTTACTCACGGTATGAAGCAGTCTATACAGTACTATCGGTAAAAACAAAAAGGTGGTATAGCAGATAATGGCAGCGAGAATTCCCAACTTGAACAGGGTTTCGGAAGCTACTATGTTCGTAAAAGTTGCCGATGCGTCATCCCAAACGATTAATTGAGAGGGAACGTACATTAGATTGATGATACCTGTGACGACGATAATCAAATATAAAAGTCCGGCGAGTCTCGCTTGGTTTTGGCGGGTATTCATGTTAAAGGTTTGTTGATTTGTAGATAAGACTGAAAAAATGTTACAGGGTTTAATTCAAAAACCCATTTTGGACAAGCCGAACGTATACATTCTTTGCCGCTTAGGACTTTCCCAATTGAAAACAAGGGGTTCAACTAATGGAAACCGGTCTGAAGAATTTCAAAAATTTAACTTTTAGGCAACTACAAAAACGGGTATTGTTGGTAAATTTTCGTGTCATAACCGGAGAAAGTGATTCGTTCACTGGATTTTATCCTGTACCGCTTAATTTTACCAGGATCAACGGACCGTATTCTTCCGTTTATGGTTAAATGAAAACCAAGACCAAAAAATGGGCAATCAACACCACATGCTATGAAAATTAAAAGAGAAGTTGTTCAAGAAGTCATTGACCAGTTGGATGCCATACTTTCAAAAATGGACATCGATGAAGATAAAACAGAAGAAATCCTGAGTCAAATACATCCAAATTTTGATAAAAGCGCCAGGAACCTCATCCACTATTTTGCCTTCAGAAGTTTTGACGTCCGTGCCATGCAAAAACATCTTAGAAATTTGGGACTGACCCGTTTTGCGAACGCCCAAGGACATATTAAGGCCAGTGTGCTCCTTACACGGTATTTACTGGGGCTCGCCATGGATAAAAATGAAAAGGAGGCGTTAAAGAAGCAATGGTCCATCAAACAGGCGAACAGAAGGCTTACCAAGAACACAAAGCGACTCTTGGGCTATCGTTCTAAAGGGAGAAGGGTACGTATCATGGTCACCCAGCCCAAAGAATCCGCAGAAAACTATGAATTGGTCAAGTCAATGATAGCGCAGGGTATGAATTGCGCCCGTATCAACTGCGCCCATGATTCCCCCGAAGTCTGGAAAAAAATCATCCAAAATGTGAGGGAAGCGTCCGATGAATTGAACAAAAAGATAAAAATTTCAATGGATTTGGCCGGACCCAAAATACGGACCGGTGAAATTCAGCCTGGACCAAAAGTGGTTCGTTGTAAACCTAAAAAAGATGCCTTTGGAGCGGTAGTGGAACCCGCGGAGGTGGTTCTTTTACCTCAATTGGAGTATTCAGGACAGCCCTACTCCGTTCCAATATCCCATGGAAAAAGTACAGCTTTGCAAAAAGGAGAGGTTTTGACCGTGGTGGATGCCCGCGGAAAACATAGAAAATTGGAGGTGGTCCAAGTCCAATCGGGACAGATTACCACTAAAACATGGCAAACCATCTATTTTGAACCGGGACTCATGCTGGTTGCTTCTGCCGAAACGCCCATTGAACTTAAAGTTGGGGATATCCCTTCAAAAGAGCAGGCCATCGTACTTAAAACAGGGGATGAGATACGTATCAAAAAATCTCAGGTACTAGGAGCCCCCGCAAGTTTTGATAGCAGTGGCAATGTAACTAGATCTGCCTTTATTTCGTGTCAGGTGCCACAAGTATTTGATTATATACAAACGGGACACCGCGTTTTCTTTGATGACGGAAAAATCGGGGGAAATATCACGTCCATCGGTAAGGAGGAATTCAAGGTAGAGATCAATCTGGCCAAAGAAAGGGGATCCAAACTTCGGGCGCACAAAGGCATCAATTTTCCCGATACCCAACTAGGTTTCTCAGGTCTTACCCAAAAAGATAGACAAGACTTGCCTTTTGTAGTGGAACATGCGGACATTATCAATTTTTCCTTTGTCAACAAACCGGAAGATGTAAAAGAGCTTTATCAAGAGCTTGTTGAATTAAAAGCTAAAGAAAGAATAGGGGTCATTTTGAAAATCGAGACCAAATATGGATTTGAGAACCTAGTTCCTATCCTATTGGAGGCGATGAAAAGTGAAAATATTGGGGTAATGATCGCGCGCGGCGATTTGGCCATTGAAACAGGATGGGACAACATCGGAAAAATACAACAAGAAATGCTGGCCTTGTGCGGTTCTGCCCATGTGCCCGTTATATGGGCCACTCAAGTCCTGGAAAACCTGGCCAAGACTGGACTGCCCTCCCGATCGGAAATTACAGATGCCGCCACAGCGCTACGTGCAGAATGTATCATGTTGAACAAAGGCCCTTACATCAAAGAAGCCATTGCCCTGCTCCATACGATATTGTCCAAAATGGAATCCTCCCAAAACAAGCAGGAATCGATGCTACCGAAAATGGAATCCTCCTTAAGTCCATTACACGAGTAAGGGCCGGCAAACACTATCTGAAAAATGGTTTCCTATTTGTTCATGCGTAGAAAACCCATTCTGGAACGGGTAGCGCGCGTAGGGAGTTTAAAACTTCCTTCCTCGTTGGATTCCTTCGGTTTCTTGCAAAATCGCCCATGGGCTTCCGCAATAGCTTGGTTAAAATCTTTTTTGGAAAAGGGTTTGTGCAAAAAATCTACACATCCAAGTTCTCTGGCATGCAAGGCATATCGCTGTTTGGTCGAGCTCGAAATAAAAGGTAGTTTGCTACCGAACATCTCCAAAAAGGAAAGGCCGTTCATTCCCGGCATTTCAATATCGGTCATCACCACGTCAGGGCGGGTCAGTTGTAAATATATCCAAGCATCTATGGAATCATTAAAAGTTTCTACTCGGCCTACAAGAGGATTGAGCTTTGATAATTTTTTAGCGATGGAGAGCCATAGGTCAGAGTCATCCACGATAACAAGGTCCAGTTTCATAGCTGTTTAGTTGTTTGGGATGTCCAACTTACAGGTTTTCTACATAAATCCAATTCTTTCTGGACAAAGTGAGAAAAATTGTCCATGATTGACCATTTTTGCACTTAACTTCTCATGAAAAAGGCTTGTGGTGATATCTTTTGCGAGCGTCTTTAAAGCGCGGATATATTCAATTTCACTACGGAAAGAACTTAATTATCGCAAGTCTTTGACGAACTGCTTTAAATTCTCATGGGAATGGCTGATCTCGCCATTGACCATGATTACGGGTGTACGTATTTGATTGCCCAAATGACCTTGCGCCGCAAGCTTGTCCCACATATATTCTCCAAAAACAGGATTTTTGGAGAAATTTAGAAGGGTGAAATCCACTTTATTTCGGCTCAGGTAATCCGTGGCGTAAGAACAGCGTGAGCAGCCATCCTTACTAAAAACAACGATACCTGTTTCATATTTCTTGAATTCCGTTTCATCATACGCCTTAGTGGGCATCAAAACCTGGTGATAATCATACGTAAAACCGATTTGCGGCTGTGTTTTGTTAAGTTGGATGACTTTTAAGGTCTCACCAGGCGGAACAAGTTTCACAACTGGACTACCGTCGTATTCCAATCCTACCGTTTCACTGAGACGAAATGTGATTTCAACAGGTTCATCAAGGGTATTGAATGCATTAAAGGTTATCGACTGGTCCGTTTCTTCCTCTAAAATTTTAACGGCTACTTGCGAAAAGATTGAATTGCATATAAAGAAAACGAGTATAAATAGAAAGCGATACATAGTGAAGGTTTTAAACTAAAAATACATTAAGGTCTAGCAGAGACCATAAGATAAGCCCTCAAAATGTATTTTACAAAGGAACTTTAGTCTGTACGCAATAAACTAAGGGCAGTGTTCCAAAACGTACATCAAAGCTGATACTCCCTGTAGTCTTTCTAGGAACAATCTTGATGTAATTTAAGCTTTTTCGAATTTACCATCGATTTCACATGAAACTTACGCTTTCTGAAATGATTTGCACATGACCTTAAAATTAAATGACAATTTTCCAATTCTGAATTGATGTTTTCCCACGGGGCGAAAATCATTTTTTTCATAAAACCGTATCGCTCGCTTGTTCGCCTCATAAACGGATAACCAGATATGACGGCTTCCGCTGTTTTGGGCATTTTCCATGAGGATATCTTGTAAACGCCTTCCTATCTTCATCTCCAAAAAATCCTGGAGCACATAGATTTTTTGTAATTGACTGGTATCGTTTCCCTCCACAAATGCGGATGGGGAACGTATTTTGAGCTTTGCATAACCAACGGGCAAACGGTCAACAGAAGCTATCCAATACCTATTGTTCGATTTCCCGAGACTCTTTTCTATCTTGTCCACCGCAAAGGTTTGGTCCAAGTACCGCTTTAAGTCATCTCTATCTGAAAACAAACCGCCAAACGCTTCAGAAAACGTGGTTCGTCCAAGTAAAGCAATCGCAATTGCATCTTCCTTTTTAGCCAATCGTATTATCGTCATAAATACTGTTTTTCATCGTAAACAATCGATAGAGGTGCAAAAGAACGGCCACAGTACAGCCAACAATGATCGGAGTGGCACGCAACAGAATCCCGTACCCGATATAAATCAAGTTGGCGACCAATGAAATTGTACGAAGACGCCTCTCCCCTTTAACGGACATTGAGTAAAGGTTGAGAAGCAAGGCGATATAACCGACTGCGTCCATCATATTGAATGTGATATATTTTCTTAAACTATACTTTTTACAGTATAAAACTATTTTGAATATATTTACTGTGCAATAGCTGTCAAAAATGACAGGTAAAATAGGGGTTATGATAGTTGACGGAAAAAAGAAGGCGTATGAGGTAGATGGGCACCTCTTTCATTGTGGAACCAACGCTACCTTACATTTCATCAGTGGAAAATGGAAAAGCGTGATCATCTGGTATCTCAGAAATGGAGAGATACGTTTCTCAGGATTAAAGACATTTATGCCAGATATCACTGAAAAAATGCTGAGCCTACAACTGAAGGCGCTACAGGCAGATGGCATTGTACGGCGCGAGGTTTTTGGGACCAAGCCCCCAAATCGTGTCGAATATTCTTTGACCCCTTTTGGTGAAAGCTTTATCCCCGTTATCCAAAAAATAACCGAATGGGGCATTGCCTATGCAGAATCCAAAGGAAAACTGGTCGATGTAGTATGAATACCCTCGTCCCCACCTCAAATCCCTATCCTCAACAAGGAAACAGGTTCAAACGGGAGTAATTCGAACCGCTGTTTTTGTTTCTGGCTTTACGGTATTCGATAAACTCCTAGCATCTATTTTATCAGAATCTTATGTTCTCAAGGTCATTTTTGATTTTAATGCCCTTGAAAATACCCGTACAGCTGATATACAAAAAGACCGATTCCCGCGATAACCAGGTAATAGTTCGCTGCTTTGTAAAATGCCGCATAACTCGATTTTGACTTCCAGCGGGTAATCAGGAACACAATGGGAATCAAAGCCAAAACCTGTCCCAGTTCCACGCCGATGTTAAAGCAAACAATTTTGGCTAAAAATTGGGATTTCCCAACTTCAAAAGATTGTAAGCGTGTAGACAGCCCAAAACCATGAATTAGTCCAAAAGTGAAAACCATGAATAAAAGGTTGGGGGATTTTATCTTTAATAGGTTTTCAAAACCTCCTAAATTTTCAAAGCCTTTGTAAAGTACGCTTAAAGCGATAACGGCATCAATCAAATGTTCATCCGCCCGAATACCCAGATAGGTGGCACCAATCAGCGTAATGCTATGCCCAACGGTAAAAACCGTTATGAAACGGATTATGTCCTTAAATCCGTTGAGATAGAAAATGACCCCGGCAAGAAACAACAAGTGGTCATAGCCGGTCAACATATGTTTAGCACCTACGTAAATGTAGGCCAGTAGACCGCCTTCATCCAAAATGGCCTGATCTGAAGAACTTACGCCATGTGCCAAAAGAACTGTGGGAAAAACCAATAAAAAAGCCACAAACCAAAACCGAAGTCGCATCACGGGCCTTACTTTTTTCGGTTAAACCAAAAGAAAAGACCTCCCAGAACCACCACGCTGCCAATCCAAAACAGATATGTGGGAAAACCCTCTTCTTCGTGCGAATGGCTATGTGTTTTGTCAACGTCATGGTCATGGGTGACCTCAAAGGTCAAGGTGGCCCAATTGGATTCGTGTGTAAGCCCTTCCTCTTCAGAATTTACCAGATGGATGGTTCTCAGGTACCAAATGCCATCGGCTGTCAATTTCAAGGATAGCAAACCCGCTTCGTCAGTTCGCAGTTGCTGCCCGGAGGTGTGCTGATGATTTTCCTCTTTTGTATCCTCTGCCGTTTCGTGAACATGATGATCTTTTCCATCATGGGAATGACTATGGCCCTTTTCCTCATGGGAATGTGCTCCATCCGCATGCCCGTGTTCATGTTTTTCCTGTTTTTTGTGGGAATGGCCATGGGAGTGGTCCTCATGTGCATGTGGCTTCGCCTTTCCATCAATCGCGTTTTTATGGGTATGTTCATGCTCGGAAACCCGATAATCTGCATAAACCAACTGGTTGGCCAAGGGTTGGCCTTGAAACAAGAGTTTTACCTCCAACGTATCGCCCGTATTCAGTTCGTAGGGATTACTGCTAGGTACAAACTCAATAGGATAGCCCAATAGGGTGCTCCAATCATCACTTCGGGTATCACCCACTTGAAATAGGACCTTTACATGTTTGGAATACTTTTCAATTGCGTCCTGGTCCATGGCGTTGTTCTCTTGACGCCATTTGAGCATATCCATGACACCATCGTGTTCCAAGTAATTATTGAACGCATCTGCCTCCATTTCAATATTTCGGGCAGCGGTGGAAACTCCGGCTACCCAAGTCCCTGTTTTGCCCGACTGAAAACTGAGGATGGTCGTACTGTCTTTCTCGCTCCATTGCCCTTCATTGACTGTATAGCGTTTTCCATTTCCTACTAGACTGGCATCCAACATACGGTCTCGGGTGATGACGTTCTCACTTTTTTCGAATGTTCCATTAAACAGATAGATTTCAGCAGCTTGATCAGGTGCTATAAAATAGGTATCCAACTTAAGATACATATCATGGCTACAAAACAACAGAATTCCCAGTAGCCCTATTAACGTATTGCGCATGCGATGGTTTTATGGTTGAAGTTTTCCGTCCTCTTCAAAAATAGGGAATCTTCCTCTTATAACACGTTAGTGATTTTTTAAGATGAAACAAGATAAAGACCGCGGTTCTGGATCCTTGTAGATGCATTTCCCCATATTTTTTTCTTTATCCAAAACTTTGAAGCATCATTGCCCCAGTTTACAAAGGCAAACAAATTCTGGGGAATCGATGAAGTTTGTCGGCACTTTAGCATCACTACTCTTATAATTGGCTTACTTATGGAAAGTGAAAATATATCCCTACTCCAGCGTATTCCTAAAATTGGAAAATAACCCATGCCGTTTTGTCCACTATCTTTATGATGTAAATCTATCCTTTCCATGAAAAAGACCCATATCGCTTTGTTATTTGTTCTTTATCTCTGGGCCTGCCAACCCAAAAAATCGGAAAACCCAGAAAAAAGTCCAATAGCCCAGAAAGATACCCTTCTCAAAAGCACATCGAATACCGAAGAAACTCTTTTTGAAGAAAACGAGGGTTTCCCCAGCGAAGACGATGTTGATTTTATGCCGCCCATTGAGGACCAAAGTTACCTTGGAATAGAAATAGGAAAACCAATAACGGACTATCCCGACCTTTTGCATTTGGGGACACTTAAAACAGGAGAGGGGGAATTTTCGGTACATTACATACGCTATCATAAAGATACGTTGGGCTATATTTTTGGGAAGCGCATGATTGAGACGATCCACATTTGGGATAATCGGGGGGCCACCCATGCAGGAGTCCGCGTGGGCACAAATTTTGGTGAACTCAAAGCGTTTCTTGGGCAACCCGAAGTCCATGGCTCGGAAATGGAATCCAGAGTCCAGGTTTTCCACAAAAAACATCGATACCTCTTGGATTACCATAGTATGGATTATGAACTTGATTTTTTGAAAATTCCCGATTCCGTGGTCGTCAAGGAAATCATAATCATCAACTAAACCTCAGAAAACCGTTTTAGTATACTTCACCATAAAAAAAAGAAATTTAAAATGAATATATCATGAAAGCTATTTTGACCTTCGCGAGTATTGCCCTACTCATCCTATCCATAGCGATTATCTACCTCGGATCGCAGCGGGAAAGTCTTTTTAATCCACCGATAATAACCGGTATTGGATTTGTAGTTATTGCGTTGGTGTTCATCGTTTGGAAAAAGCAAATAGACCGGAAAGCAGCTGATTGAGAACTCATCCTATAATGGGATATACTGGAGCAGTGTGAAAACTTCTAAATATTTCTGGGAGAGGCAACGTTATCACCGGGCTAAAACCAAGCCGTAAAGGGACCAATACATCGAAACAAAAAAGCCCCCCGGAAACTGCTTCCCGGACGACTTTTTTCATTGAATCTCGATTTTCGATAATTCAAGGGCACCAGATTACCGTAAGTCCGCATTTGTCATCTGTCGGACAGCCTCCTTTAATTTTGCGGGTTTGCATTTTTGAAATTACTCTTCGGTTCACTTTCAATTTTTTCAACGACTTTTTCTTCATGATTTTGGGTTTTAGTTATACAATTAGGTTCACTCTTCTTAAGGTAAGAAATAATTTAATTTGTAAGAATATTCTTTATAATATTAACATTAAAAATAGGGTATGGATAAATTTATCCGCATAAAACTGTTTTTTTATCAAAATTACTTGGAGCTGGTTGGAAGAATACCCTAAGGCAATAAAAGCCTTTACGATTTCATTTAAAGCCAAGGTAGTTTTATGAAGTGGCGCTTCCTTAAGTTTAAAAAGAATGTGATGTGCCAATCTAACACAGCGCTTACAAATCAATAAACTTCTAAACGGACACCATTAAATCGTCATGGATCAATATTCTCGGGAATACGCTATTGTTGATAATAGCCTGAACGCTATTCGCTATGAGTCCGAAACTTTGGAAGAGTTGTCCAAACCACAAAATCAAAACAGTCTCCTATCCCCTTTTGCGAGCAAATAAAGGAACCGGGAGCTCTTCGGAAACGCTCAACCAAGAACACTGCTCAATTTGAACATGGGTAGGTACATCGATACCAATATCACCCCTACAAATAGACCAATGACCACAATGATCAAAGGTTCCATAAGAGTAGATAGTAATTTGGATTTTTGCTCCACTTCTTGGGTATACTGTTGATTCAGTTTTTGAAAGATGAACTCGGTTTGATTGGTCTCTTCCGCCACTTTTAGCAACGAAGCCATTTTATTGTCAAAGACCACATGACCTTGAATACTTTCGTTCAGACTGAACCCCTTAAGGATTTTCTCCTCTACTTTGGCCAGCGCATCCCGGAGTGGATGAAAACGAATCATCCGTTTTGCCATTTGAATGCTGTTCAGCATAGGCACTTTTGAGGCGGTCAACAAAGCGATGGCTTGGGTAAACTGGGCCAAATGGACCAAACGGATAAAATTGCCAACAAACGGCAATCGCAACAGCAAAGCGTCCCGCTTTCGCTGTACGTTTTCGTTCTTGAAAATAGCCTTCCGAAAGACCAAAAATCCAAGGATTCCCAACAACACCGACCAACCATAGGTCTTTACACCATGGGAAACCCCAATAATCCAATTGGTGATCCACGGTAGCTGAACCCCATTTTGCCGGAAGATATCATCAAACATCGGCACTACATAGCGCAACATAAAAATGACCACCAATACGGCGGTTCCAAAGATAATGATGGGATAGGTCAAGGCATTCAACAGTTGCCGCCGCTGTGCATTTTTACGGGTATAAAACGCTCCCAGTTCCTGCACAATCTTGCCCAAGTTCCCACTTTCCTCACCCATCTGCACGGAATAGTATTCGTATTCCGTGAATTCCTTTCTGGACTTTAAAACCTCATGAAAACTATGACCAGCATCGAAATCCTCGACCATAGCAGCATAAAACTCCTTTGGTCTTTTCTTTTTTTGATTGTCCGACAACAGTTGTAGACCCTCACGAAGATGGATACCCGCCTTTAAGAGCACGGCCAGTTCCGAATAGAAGTCTTCCTTTTTTCGGTTGTTGAAAAAAGTGCCAAATAGGGTAATCTCTTTTTTTAAAAGTCCCTCCCATCCTGCTGGGTTTGACATTTCACCGGTCTCTTGTTGTATCGTATTTTCTAGTTTGAATCCCATATCAGTCATTTAGGTAACTGGTCGCTGCATTTCGTTTAAACACAAAAACTGGCTTGGCCCCCAGTTCTTTCGATGTCTTAAAATGCAAGGCATCTATTTCCCCGGAAACTCGTTCCTTGCCCTTAAAAAAGAATAGCTGTTCTTCAATCTTAATTTGAAAAGTGTCTTTGTGTTCCACGATGTACGCTTCATGGATTTGGTAGATTCGCTCGTCCAGCCCATTGGCAAATATTAATTCTTGCGTTTGAGCATCGTACCAAACCCCATCATATTGGTTAAAATCGGTCCAAAGGCTCTGGCGTAATAGGTTAAGCTCCGTGTTCCTTTCAAAATTTCCATGAATGCCGTACATCTGCTTTTGTACCAAATGGAGCACGGCATAGGCCATTCCCACCACAACCGTGGTCAGGAGCAGGACCACCAATAGCTCACTTAGGGTAAACGCCTTTACTTTGGTCACAGTTTTCATGGCCTTAGTGCGATTTCCTGATTAGTGGACATGTGCTTCGCCAAAAAAACAGGACCTTTCACCCCCTGCAGTTTCGTTTCCTTGACGGTTAGCTGCCAATCATCGATTTCAGCGAGATAGGGAAGCTCCAAAACCCCATTTTGATACGCATATTGAAGTCGGAACAATTCCTGTTTTACGCTATATGTATTATTTTGGATACTCGCAGAAAATAGATTGTTCAGCACCATACTGGCGGTCATGAACAAGACCACGATAAGGACGGTTGCCACGAGGGTCTCCATTAGGGTGGAGGCTTTGATTTTTTTCAGTACAGCCATTTCATTATTTGATTGTTCACTTCATGTTCATATCCGATACCCGCAAATTCTAAGGGCAAGCCCTTACTATTTATGGTTCCATTGTACAAATGGTTTTGATAAATACTCCCATTTTCAAAAGCGATGAACGCGCCCGTGGCTACACTTCCATAAACCTTGCCCTTGAGTTCCAAACTCTCCGAACAAAATATCGTTCCGGTCACACTTGTGCTTTCTTTTATGCTGATTCCAGGTCGGAAACGGCCGAATTCCATTTCAGGGCCTTCAAAAATGATTATGCCGCGGATATCACAACGGGAATCGACCGACAATTTTGGAACAAAATCATTCTGGTCGGGGACGTCCTGGTGTTGATGTCCTACACTGAGCACCGTGGGATAGTCCAGTCCGCATGCTTTTCCCACATCTAGGGATTCGCTGGCAATTGCTTGAAAACTCCCATTGACACGGTCCCCAATTTCAATTACAGGGGCAATAAGGACCACATCTTCCAGTTGTGATGAGGCATTTACCACTATTTTTTGGCTGGCCCAGACCATGATATGGCCCGATAACTGCACCTTTTCCAAATGTATGTGGGAGCCCTTTATCAACTTTAGGGGTTCTTTAAAACTGTTTTTCAGCACAATTTCCCGTGTTAGCGGAATGTCCTCTCCTTCAGGTTCAAAGAAAGGGGCCGTCAATTTTTCCAGCTGACGATTACTTTCTTCGTTAAGGACGGGCAAGGTCTTCTTCGCTATGTTTTCCTGCCCGTAGATAAGCTTGGGCGCATTATAGCTGTAGCCCGAAATGTTTCCGGTTCTTACACCGCGTTCGGGCAAATAGACTGTGCCCAGGATTTGGGTATTTCCCGCTAGGATGAGCGGCCGCAGATTATCTTGCAAGTACAAGGCAGGCCTTTCTGAACCTGAATGGCCCACCAAGGCCAATTTTTCAAAGTACAGTTTTCCTTTGGTGGTCATTACCTTTCGCAACTCCAAAAGGCCCCAATGTGTTTTTTCTACCTGAGTCGTAATGTTCTTATCGGTGTCTAGGGGCAGCAGCACTGTCCCTCCGGATGGTATGCGTTTTTTAAAAGAAGCCTGTAGGCCCCTATCGGCGCCCTGTATCATGTCGACCAATAAATCCGTCTTTTTGAGAAATAGCGTGTGGGAGTAGGCCACCAAAACGAACATAAAGAGCAGTACCGCGATTATCGCTCCCACGAAGAGCACAAACTGTAGTGCACCTGCCTTTATTTTTTGGGTCCCTTTCATTTTTGTAGGGCAATGGTCTCCATACGGCCACCGTATTGTACTTTGATGGATTCGCTAGTTCCGTTCACCAACTTTACCCCCTGTACAGTCTCATTTTTTGCCATAATCTGTTGATTTCCCCCAATCGTGACAAAAAACAACCTTTGGTCGGAACCATTTTCGGCCATGGAGCCGGAGTAGACAATGTTGCGTTGCGGGGTTTCTTTCTTGGCCGCTAGGGCTTTTTTCCTAAGGGTTTTCTTTTTCCCATCCGGCCAAGTGCCCAAAAAGGGATCGCGGTAATCCGCATGAACCGAAAATGTATCCCGTTTTTTTAGGGCGATTTGATAAGGTCTGCCCACCAAGTCCTGCTTGACCGCGGGTTTTTCCGAGGGGTTGATGGCGCCAAGAATCCTATAGCCCAAAAATCCCCAAATAATGAGGACCGCGACCAGGAGGATATAGGTTCTTTTGTTTTTTTTCATACTGCAAATTTCTAGTTGCTGGGAGCGTCCACGGTAAAACCGCTTACGGTAAATCCGGTCTCAAAACCGCTGTTCAATGCCTGTACCCGCCATTCGTAAGCACGGTTGGAGAGCTGTTTTGAAATTCGGGTACCAACAAAGGTCGTATCGATGACCACAAGACTGTCCAGCACCAACTGTGCAGCATTTTCAAAATTGGGCGTGGCAATCTGTACGCTATAGGCCTCGGCATCCGCCACACCGTTCCAATTGAAATTGACGATACTGTCGTTCACCACGCTACCGGGCGAAGGGGCCAATAGCTCCACTTGCTGGTCGGAAATATCCGGCACCTCCAAAATATCCTCGCAGGCCCCTAAAAAAAGAACCGTAAAACTTAAAAAAAGTATCCAATATCTCATGCCTAAAATTTTAAGTGGTTGGTGTCTTCCAGCAATTTGCGGGGTATTTTTTGGGTATTTCCCGGACATGGACCGCCATCCACCAAAAAGGTGGCCACTTGCATCTGGCCATACCGGTTTTTGGACCAGCAGATGTCCGCAGTCTCAAAATCAAAAATATTGAACACTATCATATCGATTTGGGTCTTGCCAGAAGGCCCGTGCACTTCGAGCATCAGACCATCTTGGGAATCCGTTAGAAAATAATGGTTGGTATCGGCCAAGCGGTCCTGGATTTCTTTGGGGGCCACAAAAGATATCTGCCGTACCACTTGTAGCGCATCGTCCATGACCATATAGTTTTTCAATGCTGCATTTTCTTCCCGGTTGAACTGGGACCGTAAACCCACAAAGTCTGAAATACCTAAGGTATAATACGGCATCGGTGCCTGTGTGGAATCGGTTGGGACAACCTCTGTTTTAAGGTCCTTTACATCCAAAGTGTTTGTATACTTTTGGTAGGTACGGGCATCAAACCGCTGCTTTTGCAAGGATAGCGGGACCGCGTCATTGAGATGGGGCGCACTTACTTTCTGAAACGCTTTTTTAAAGCGTGTCGATTGGTCGTGGCCTACCGCCCCGATACAGGGTATTTGGGCTTGGGATTTTTGAAGTTTGGGCAGGCCGGAGCACGCGTACAGCAAAAGAGCCAAAAGAACAGTGTAGGTTGTAGGTCGCATGGGTCAAGATTCTTACTGTATATAACGGTATTCCAGCGAAAGTGTTGTGTAGGATCCGTTGAATGAACCCTGTTAACAACCTTTTGTTTTACATAAAGTTTGTGGTGAAGAAAATACAGGGTCGAAGTTCCGCTATTTTGATACCAGCGCTCGGCCGAAGCAAGAAATCCAGTTTCTTGAATTATTCAATTTCCAACAGATCCATAAGCTGTTCTTTATCCAATTGAAGTGCCTTCGCAACACGGAGCAATGTTAGAACTGAAGTGCTTATTTCGCCATTTTCCAAACGACTGATTTGGGTGCGGCTAGTATTGGAACTCAAAGCCAGCTTAAGTTGGGATAGGCCTGCTTTATTTCTGTACTTCTTTATTTTTTTCCGAGCCTTTTCTTGAGAGCGGTTTCCTCAGCTTTGAGTTTCTTTTCCTCGTATTGCATGCAACAATATCAAGATAAGGGAATGTAGTTTTTGACACATATTTGCATATATTTTAATTATTCCGTAATACAGAGGAAGTTCCAAGCATAGCCACAAACCAAAAGAAACAGCTCTTTAGATTTTTTTGATGAGAGCAATTTCAAGTTAAAAATCAAAGAAATCCTTCACCTCAGCACCTAAGGCTTTGGCGATTAGATTCAAATTGGTAATTGAAGTGCTAATTTCACCGCGTTCTATTCTTCCGATTTGGTTTTTGGACATTTTGGAATCTGTTTCCAATTCGGCCTGGGTGAGTCCAGTGTTCTCCCGTAATTCTCTTAGCCTTTCTCCAAACTTTTTAAGGAATTTAATGTCCTCGGAAGTGTGTTTTCGTCGCATAGCTCAATTTGCATCATGGACATAGAAACGTAAACCACATATATGTGTTAATTGAATACTATTTATTAACTTTGACCATTCTTTTGCATAGCCCCAAACCTAAATGAGCTGCTATGCCCAAAACCAATCTGCTGTATCGACTTGAGAATTTTTTGGACCAACCGAAGCTGAAAAAGTTGAATTTACGTTTCGACCAACTGGATATTTTTAGTTTTTACCAAGGGAAGTTTTTAACTGTAAAATCCCGAAAAAAGGGCCATGTGATCATCACCAAAACCAAGAATCCCAACGAGTTGCGTATGCGGGTGATGGACCAGCTTATCTTTTCATGCGCGCTGGAATTTACCAAGGGCAAAAAAAGTAAAATGCACAACGTTCCTGAACCCTTGGGCAAAGGCCATATCGAAATGGATGCGGATAGGTTTGTTTTGCACTATACCATGGAATCACAAAAGAAAGACCAACGACTGCAATTTTGTTTTGTATACCAGCAGTTTCAGCACGATTTTTAAGTTAAAAAGCCAGTGGTTTACCAAAGGGCTTAAAACAGTACCGTTTTTCACCCATGGGACGTAGTGCTTCAGCACGGCCCAGGCCGGTTTCTTAAGAACGGGGATTTCTCACATACGTTCGAAATGACATACGATAGCCCTTTCGTCATTTCAAGCGGAAACTTAGTGTGCGAGAAATCTCAAAAACCAAGGAAATCGCCACCGTAGTTGGTATGCTCATTCTTGTCTTGAACCGCTAGTTACAGACTGGCTACTGGAGAGGGTCTGTTCTTGGATGGTAAAGAAACCATAACTCCCAAACTAAAATATCCTTCTGAAGTTTGCCGAAATAAATGGCGATACCCTGTATATACGTTCAAATTTTGGGTTCGCAGGGCGTTGATCCGTACACCGGCCAATGGAGCTGGTGTTAGTGCAATGTCATTGGCTCCAAGTCCTGCAAAAGTCCAAATTCTCTTATCGGCTAGGGCATATAAAGCGGAAGCTTCAAAATTAATAAAGTCCCTGTTGTCAAAACCCGCCATACCTACACCTCCTTGAAAACCAAAATGGTCCCCCGTAAACTTGGTATACGTAAATAAACCTTGATTGGAATTTTCAGAAAGGGTGCCATCTACTTGTAGTAATCCCCATTCCATTGAAAAATAACCTCCTTCTTGGGCCTTGAGCGACGAAGACAGCACGCAGAAAACCCCAAATACTAAAATCACTTTCTTCATAATTTCATCTTTAGTGTTACTAGATTCGGGGAAAATCAAAAATAGAAATCATGAGAAAACAAGAAGTGTTTTTATTGAAATCCTCTACCATTCGCACAATTACTCGGCAAAGCACCTTGACCGTCCCTCGTAGCAGCCAGTTTGTAACGGGTGATCACTAAAAAACCACGACATGACTGCCGTGGTTTGAGTTCTGCTTACTTATGCCTTACCCACGAGAGACGCTTCGCTAAGCTCAGCACAAAGTTTAGCAGGAATGGAGATTTCTCACCTACGTTCGAAATGACATCGAACAACTCTTTCGTCATTTCGAGCGGAAACGCAGTGCTTCGAGAAATCTGAAGAACCAAGGATATTGCACTGTAGTTTCCATTGTAAAGTTTTTTACCCACTGGGTCTAGAGCGCGTTACAAACTCTTGCTAGCAGGGGGAGCAAGCGGGGGTTTTTCACAAATTGATTTATATAAGTAGTTCGTGCCTTATTATCTTTGGCTTGTGGAATCAATTGAAGACATAGTGATAAACCTCATATCTGATGCAATTTCTTTCGTATTGGGAGCTTTGTTTTTTTCCTCACGTGCCTATTTAAAAAAACCTAATTTGTAATACATCTAGAAAAAAGTACACAAAAGGTCGTATTCGTACTAATTCTAACATCCATTTTACGAATAAAAGTGTACTTTTTAAGAATTATTTTTATTATTCCATTAAAAAACCACGACACAACTGCCGTGGTTTCTATGTTTCCTCGTGTTATCCTAACTTAATTGCAGCACCCGTCTGAAACGAGCGCTAGTGAGGGGTAATATAAACCTGTTATCGGTCAGTTAAATGAGCTCTCATCGACACCATAATAGCCCCCACCTGTTTGTTGACATTTTTCAAGGTAACTTAAAAGAACATCTTCGTTCACAATTCCTCGTGCTCCAAAAAAACTAATCTTTTTATCGTTTTTATGGACCAAAATTATTGCGGGTTCACCTTCATCTAGCATAAAAGGTGAATCAATTTCATATCCAACATCCGGTGTATCCTTATCCAAGTTGTAGATAAAATAAATACTGGATTTAATAACATTTTTAAAATCAGTCTTTCTTTTGGTTTTTACTACAATACCTTGAACTTCAAGGAAGTCACCATCATCATAATCCTCATAACTTTTTTTTGTTTGCCCTTTACAACATAAAAACATTAAGGCTAGCAAAATGAAATAATTACTTCTCATTGGTTCTAAGTTAAAAATTAGTTATTCCCTAGAGTGTATCTTCTCCAATCCATAGACATATGAGTCATATACGTACCACGTCCTCTAAATTTGCCTTTATATAAATGACTATTAGTCATATGAAAATCTTTAAAGGACATACCCTTATAGTATAAAACTGTATTTTTTCCAACACCGGGTAAATTGATATTTGCTCTGATATCTGAAGCTTTTGCTCTTCGATACGAACGAGGTAGTCTGAAACTTCCTGCCGAACCACCATCATCCAATGATGATATAGCATCTAAAAAACTACTGAACGTAGCTAATCTAGCATTTAATTCCCCTCCTGCGTAATCTATATAATTTCCAGCGGTAATTGGTTGATAAAAACCGATTTCCTCTCTGTATAAAATAGTTCTTAAAATACCATCAGATGGTCCTGAAGATACCTGAATTACATCATTTCTCAAATGATAATCTGATTCGGTGTATAAATAATCAGTGTAACCCAAATAATATGCAATTTCATTTTTTGTCTTGTGGATAGAGAAATCTGTGGCACTCCTATTTCCTCTTTCTCCAACTACTTTAAGACCTGAAAGTTTAAATGTATCTCCCATTTCTTTAGTAAATGCAATATCTTCTTCTATAAAGTTATTTATATCATCTATGGTGATATCTCCACCTGAGTTTTGTACATACGTAAGTAGTCTTTCTATTTCATCTCTTCTATCAGTGGTATATCCGCCATCAATCTCCTCAAAAAGTCCTGTTGGATCACTGAAAATAATTGGATTATCTAGACCAAATCTATATGGGGTAAATCCAAATGCATCTTCCGCCAGAGGATCGATTGCAGTAAATCTTCCTAGTGAGGCATAATATTGTCTCCAATCCATCTCATAAATGTCAACACCCAATCCTTCTTCCAACTCAACACCATTATACTTCCACTTATTGGCCACACTGTTACCCAGCGGGAACACAGCAGTGTTGTACCCTTTGTGCTTAAGGCCAAAGGGGTAGTAATTGTTCTCCTCGATGATCTCGTCGTCCTCGACCCTTATCTGCCCGTCGCCATTGCCGTCAGTGTATGATAAGCGCACGTTACCCAAGTGGTCCTTACATTGGTAAACATACTCGTAACCGTTACCCGCAGCATTTACATAACCCTCGGGATGGGAGTTACAAAATCACACGAAAGGATTCGCGCGGTAGCAGGGGATTATTACCACTCAATCCTTTCAAAAGAATAGCCTTCATCATTTTTCGTAAATAAGTATTTTAAATCTATTCCCTCGTATTCAAGTAAAGAAATAATTATTTGATTTGAGAAATTATCTTTAAAAGAACTTTTATGACCTTCTACCAATTTTTCATAAGGTAAGGAAGGGCCAGATTCTGAAAATTCCCGTTTTGAATCCTTAATCAACTGTATATACCTTTGATTACCGTCTAACAAAACTTTTCTAAATAAATATTTAGGAAATTTCAAATCATTCGATAATGCTATATCTACAAGTTCGCACCTACTTTTTTCAGCAATGTTTTTTGTAAGATTCACAAGGCCATCTTCGTAATTTGAAATAAAGAATGTAAGGTTTTGATGTTCTAGGTTATTCCAAATGTAAAACATCGGCTTGTGTGCACCTCCTGATATTGGGTTTATAAATCCCAATTCTTTTAGATTTCCTGGTAAAGAATGTAATTGTTTAATTTTAAACTTACTTAGGCTATTTTTATAAACCTGAGAAACAGAACTTTTAACTTTCTCGATTTTATCAAAAAAAAATGAAACATTTAAATAGTCATAATTATGAATTAGCATATTTCATTGTTTTCTTAGCATGTAAAACTTATTTCTAGCGTTTTGGTCATTTGAATTAAACTTAACCTTATGTTTTTTACTAGCTGATTTAGAATGGTCATATTCGACATTTGAGTGCTTTCCATTTTCATCAAACTGGACCCTAAGCTACCGCGCGACTCCGTCGCGTGGTAAAACAAATCTATTATTACTTATTACAATGCCACACGAAAGGATTCGTGCGGCAGCGGGGGAGCAGGATATCTTTTAAAAAGATGATTATTTTAGTTTACCAAATCTTCTTTTTAGATAGTCATTATTGCCAATGTATTCAAAATAACCTCTATCAAGAAGTTCTAGATTAAGAAGATTTCCCTTTGAACAAGGGATTTCATCTTTTATATCAACTCTTTCAGATAAATTACAGTTATATATAATCCATCCAACTAACCTGTTATTAACCTTACTTTCCACATTTATGTAAAATAGGTTATCTAAGTTCTCTCTAACATAAAAATTTATAGAGTCTTTGTATTGTGTTCTTAACTTCATATCATAAAATTGAAAATTAAAAACTTGGTCATTGTCTATACTTCTGACTTGAACTAAATTTCCATCATCAATTGACATTAATTTAACCTTTATGAAAGATTTATCCTGTGAATACAAAGAACAAATTTGACTTAGAAATAGTCCTATTAAAACAAGTTTTCTCATTTTCAATTATTTAAAGGCACCATCCATTTTTTCTTCCATTCCTTAGGAAAGTTCCTATGATTCCTTAGCTTTTCACTTATCTGAAACAGATAAAATGACTTTTCTTCCATCATCTTGTTTTTAACGGTAATTATATTCTCATTTTTTATTTTGAAAATACTATCTCCTATCGATGAGTAATCGATTACATTATTATTCACTGAAACATCAATTATGTCATTTTTAGTTTTTATTTCAAGAAAAGTTGGGGTCACGTTTTTTCTTGAAGAATATATATCAATAATTTCTCCTTTATACTCTCTACGAATTTCCTCAATAGTGAATTTTCCGTAAGTAAGATTCGTATTTACAAACCATATACTCATTAATATGATTATTACTAATACTAACGATTTTAGAAATCTCATTGTGCTTTATTTGTTGTAAGTTTAGCCCAAATCGCAGAATTACCCCATATAATAGATAATCCAGCTTTGGCTTTTCCAGAATATGCAGCACCTAAACCATAAGAACCCCAAGTTTTTTGTGATTTATTGTTGGGATATAACTCACCATTGACATTAGCTTCGTTTGACCATATGTAACTTCCTCCAACAACACCTATTCCTCCAGAATAGCCGTTATACGCACCAACGAAAGAGTTAACATTAAAATATTCACTCCTGGCTTCATCATCAAAAAAGGAAATAAAGCCAGAGGCTCCAACACTTCCCTCTAAACCTACTCCACCCCCAAAATAACCATAAAGGTAAGCTTCTTTACTATTATCCCCGTCAAAGAAATATACCAGAGCAAGACCATAGTTAAGTCCACCTCCAAGGACTCCGTTGGCACCTAAGTCAATTCCAGCGGCATCGATTTCATCTAATCCTAGACCTCGTTTTTTCGCTTCTTTTTCCAGATTTATTACAACAGGTATAGGTAATTCTTTATCTGTATCTACAATTACATCAATATCATCATCATCTGAAGTTACAATTCTACCTAACTCCTTTCCATTCTTATTTCGAAAAATAATGTCATCAGGTGTATTATTATTGCTTCCATCTGCATTCCCTCCATTTTGAGCGTATGCAACCGCTTCACTCTGTGATACAACCTGTCCATTTATTACATACTGACCCGTATTCCAATTGTATACTGAATCAGCCCCACTCGGATCTGCCCAAAAAACCGTTCACCTTGGTAACTGCAATAGGTAGTGAATATCAGGACAGGATAAGGGGCGTCCTGCTTTCGGAGAAGGGAAAGCTGCTCGTCGACCCCGATGCCGTGGAGCGGAACACCAAAGCATTTTCAGAGTTCTTTTTGAACAGATAGGCCAATCAATTTCGTTATCCTTACCACCATCAATGCCCTTGTGCGCGATGCCAAGGCGCGTAACACCTACGCATAAAAAACCACAGTGTCTAAACTGTGGTTTATATCTAAACTTTATAGCTTATCTCAAATATAGAATGCTATGGGATCCGTTATCTAAGTTCAGCTTCAATAGATTTCTTTAGCTGATTAATCGTGTAATCTGTACTATATTTATCTTCTAACATATTGTAAGCAACCGCACTATTTATAAATTCTTGATTTGTACTTATCTCATTTACCTTTAGATAGTAGTTTATGATTGATTTTACATTTTGATTACTACCCATTGTTAGAAGATTATACCCCTGATTAGCCCTTTGTAAGTGATATAAATACTGTTTTAATAATATCACATTAACTACATATTCCCTATCTTCTTTGGGAATACGCTCATCTGTAAGAAAGTTGACCAAAGATTCATCATGTAAAAACTGGTTCCTTGACAAATCAATCTCGGTAGGCTGAAAATCAATTATCTTGGTTTTCCAGTCCACCTTATTTTCTACATCGCTTTTTTGGGTGGACGAACCAATTTTTTCATTATTCTTCGATTCATCTCTTTCTTTACAGGAAGAAAGTACTAATACGATAAGCAGCAAAACTATTTTTCTAATCATAATTCACAATTTTAATACTGAGAAGGATCAATCCTATTACCCAAATCAGTTTGTATAACTCTTGAAGTAACATCAGCAGTTAAATCAGGGGAGTTGAAATCAGTAAATATATTAGCGAATTCGTTAGCTCCAGCTTCTGTATCAAAAGTCACTGTTACTCCATTAACCGTAACATCAAAAACTTTTTCGTTCTTTAAAAAGGTTCCTTGGGTTGTCAGCACACCTGTTTCTTTACCATTAACAATTTCTGGTTCCACATAATCAGTTGCTCCAATGGTTGTTACACCAGTTTCAGTAGTTATTTCTTTACCAATATTATCGGGAAGTGCAGAACTACTTGAACAAGCATTGCATGTGCCAAAAACAATAGTTGCATTGTCTTCAAACACTATGCTTCCATCATTAATTCCAGCACTTAAATCCGAAACAGTGGCAGAATTACTTCCTCGACCTGAGTTAATATAAAATCCATCTGATGGATCTAAATATACAGCTCCCTGACCTCCATGCGCATAAATAACAGCTGATTGTACAGAACCTTCTTCGGCAGTAGCCGTTTTCAGTGCAGATATGAGTTGCTGACCATTTCTTACTCCTTCAGCATTATATCCGTTATTTTTCTCTAATGTGCTAGCTCTATTATGAAATGAATTAATGTCGTTTGAAGTATATGCTGTTGAACCTATCGCTCCCTCTCCATAAATAGCAATCTTAGCCTCTAAACCTTCTAATTCAGAATTTGCAATCACGCTATTTTCTGCAAAATTGTAAGGACTGTTATAAACATATCCATCAGCTAGTGGGTCAATGCTCCAAAAACGTCCTATCGCAGAATCATAAAAACGGTATTTGAATTCATGTACATTAAGACCCAAATCCTCTGTTAACTCCTGTCCCTGAAATCTCCATTTCTCAGCATTACTATTCGCATTTGGGCTGACCACACTGTTGTAACCCTTGTGTTCGAGACCGAAGGGATAATAATTTTTCTCGCTGATTATCTCCGTTGCAGGGTCTATATCGCCCGAACCATCGCTATCTGCATAGGACAGTCGCACGTTCCCTAAATGGTCCTTGTACTGGTACACATAGTCATACCCGCCGCTACCGTCTGGACTTATATAGCCTTCGGTATGGGAAAGAAACTGTAAAGCATTGTTTTCGTAAACGTAGTTGCCCGCATAGTCCGTGGTTGCTCCTGTACTCACTATTTTTTGTTGTTTACCTCCTGTTGCGTCGTAAATATATTGAATATTGTCTGTATTTACGTTTATTAGGGTAGGTAAATTCAAATGGTTGTAGGTAATGCCCGTAATGCCTTTATTGGCATCGGAGGTCATGTTGCCGTTAGCGTCATAGGTATATTCCGTGCCGCTGCCGTTTACGTCCTTAAAGCCATAGGTATCGCTTGCATTGTTGTCCGCTACGTTGGTCAACTGGTTGCCCCCGTTGGCGTACTGGTACGTCAGGTCGTCCATGGTCCCCAGTCCCGTGTTGTTGGTCAATGATGGGCTTGCACTGGTCCAGCCCAAGCGTTTTAAGGTCTCTAGATTCCCCATTTTGTCGTAAGTGACATCGGTAAGGTTGTACTTTCCGGTATTGTCAATTGCGCCCGTAATCCTATTGAGGGCATCGTAGGAATAGCGGTAATGCTTTAACGAATTATCGCTGTTCGCCGTCCTCCAATTGGTCTCTGATATGTTGCCGTTGTAGAGCGGTGTAGCCCCATTCTGGGGGTCGTTATAGTTTATCCCAAAGGCAAAAAGGTCACTGCCCATACTCGCCGGGTCGTTTATCTGTTTGAGCCATCCCCTAACATTGTATTCGTAATCTACGGTCTGTAGGCCACCGCCCAGCTGTTTTTGGACCAACTGCCCCAGTTCATCATAGCTATTGCTCACTATCGGCTCGGTACTGATGGTGGCATTCGCATTGGCATCTACCGCGAGGGTCACCGTACCGCTCACCGTGACCGTACCGTTCAAGGTGATGCTCTGGGTCGCCAACTGGTCGGTGGTAACGGTTCCACTGGACAGCACCAAGTTTGCCGGTACCGTATTCCCCTGTCCCCCTGTTGGACAGGACTCTCCCAAGCTCACGTTGCCGATGCACTGCGACTGGGTCAGCAGACGCCCCGCATGGTCATAGGTAAAATTGTCCAGGGTGACCACTGTACTGCCCGCTTTACTGTGTGCCGTGCGCACCTTTGTGGGCCGGCCCAGAAAGTCCAACTCTGAGGATATCTTGTCCGTGGTGTTCAGATATTCGTTCCTGCTGTAGGTGTAAATGGACCTCCCCTTTTCATCGTAAAAGCTTACTGTGGTGATCCAGCTATTTGTCCCCAACACCTTGACCTTTGTTCCGGTGGCCAGCCCCTTTACCTCACCTGTAGTAGTGACCGAAAAGGCCGTGTGGGCCGTCGCCGTTCCCGCAAGGTCAAAATCATAGTCATCGTAGTAGTTGATGGTCAATATCTCCGTGAGCTGAGCCCCTACCGATACGCTGGTGGGATAGGCCGCATCATCATACGAGATATCGGTACTTCCAAAGGATATTTCGTTCCCTCTTTTTACCCAGAGGTCCGTCACCAAAGCGTCCACCTCGTTCTGGATGGCCGTTCGGGAGGTTCCATTGGCCGCGCTGGCCTTTCCAGTGTACGCCACCCTGCCAAGGGCATCGTATTTCGTGAACAGCCACTCATCAGGGGATTTAGCGCGCTGGTTCCCGTCCTGCGTCAAAATGGGCTGGTCGAGTTTGTTGTAAACGATATATTCCCAATCCTTTCCGGGCAGTTTCTTTTCCACCAAACGGTTGCGGTGGTCGTACTTGTACTGATAGCACAGCTCGCTGAGCTCCGTACTGCTCACGCTGGCCGTGGTCACCTTGGGCGGGATGACATAGGTAAGGTTGCCGTAATCGTCGTACACATAATACGTGTCATGGGCGGTCTCCACATTGCTCACCAAGGCATAGGTGCGTTTGAGCACCGTTTGGCCCAGCTTATCCGTGAATTCCTCCGTGCTGTGCAGTTTGGTGGAAGAACCGTCATGGTTCTCATCGTACGTGACCATCTTTTGCAGTTCGTCTTGGGCATAATGGCCGTTCTGCGCCAAAGTGGGTTCATAGACCCCATTGGCCAAACTGGTGTTGGCCCAAAAGAAGTGCACCTCGTTCGTGCCATTAGCGTCGTACCCAAAGCCAATCTCGTGCCCGCTGCCCATTTTCCAAGCCTCGCCCGGGGCCGTCTGTTTTAGCACGCGGTTGAGCGGTGAGGGTTCAAACTCTTTTTGGGAGTAGGCATTCGTATTTGATGCGTTCACTCCGTTGAAGTCGGGGCCGTAGTTGTTCTTGTAATAAGTTTGGGTAAGTCCTACCATATCGGTTCTATAACTCCCAAATCCTGCAATGGGTTGGTGGTACACTGGAAGCCATTCCCTATCCATACGGCCGTAAGCATCGTACCGGATATGGGTCACCAGGTCCCCCAGTTCCTCCGAGGCCCGTACCGCTACCTGTTGTACAGGTCTTCCCAGACCATCGTAGTAGGTCAGGTTTTCAATGACATCGCCTATTGCTGAGATACCTGTACTATCGTTCATCTCTTTCTGATAAACGCGAGAAACAAAACTGTTCTCATTGCTCGATATCGCCAGCAAGTTAGGGCATCCATTGTCTATTCCATACGCATTGGGACACTGATCGGAACCATTGGGAACATACCCTCCGGGCTGCGTACAGGCCGTTGTGGACGAGTTCGGGTCCCCAAAACCGTCTCCATCCGTGTCCGCGTACCAAGTGGGCTGCGATGTGATGGTCACTTCAACACTTGGCGTGTGCAAGGTCTGCCCACAGGAGCTTGCTTGCCTTCGATACCATCGCGAAGAAACGAGCCCTGCGGGCGGATCATACTCTTCTAATGTCGCACCCGAGATATCCGTCCATCCATTGCTCCCATTGTTCGAATACTGCCATTGGTAGGTATAGTTTCCATCACCGCCGCTCGCCTCAGAGACATTGGTCAGCTTCATCGGATCCTCACCGCTGCAGATACCATGCCCCCCAGTAATAGTCCCAGGGTCAAGACCGGGCCATACCGTTACTTGGATGCCACCGGTATATTTTGTCTGTCCGCAAGAGATTACTCTTCTGCGGTACCATCTTTCAGTGGTCAGTCCGCTGGGTGGGTCGTAGGTAATGGATGTTGCCCCGCCAATATCGGTCCAGCCACTGCTGCCATTGTTGGAATATTGCCACTGATAGGCATAGCCTCCAACGCCATTGGTAGGTGACGTTGCATTTCCCAGTACACTGGGATTACCACCATAACATACGGTCTGTGTACCGTTGATACTCCCGGCCGTTACTTGGCCATTGACCGAGACTCTCACATCCTCGGTAAATTTCTCAAAACTCCCTGAAGTGACCTTTCTACGGTACCACATGGTGGAAGTAAGGCCCCCAGGAGGGTCATAGCTGATGGAAGTGGCCCCCGAAATATCGTTCCAATTGGTTCCTGTGCCGCCCCCACTCGAAGATTGCCACTGGTAGGCATAGCCTCCCGGTCCCCCGGAAGCTGCCGTGACATTGGCCAAATTGGATGGGTTCCCGTTGTAGCATATCGTCTGCTCTCCAGAAATGGTGCCCGCTGAGAGTCCCGCTTGTATCGTCACGCTCTTGGTCACATAATGGATATTTCCCAAATTGTCCTGTATGAACGCCGATACCGTTGTAGTGCCCGAGGCGATAAATTGTATGGTCGCCTGGATGTTGGTAGAGGAGGTCACGTTTCCATAGGAACTGCTCACCCCCCATGTGGTAGTCACGATGGAACTCCCATGGTTCAGCGAATAATTGTTGGTACTGCCATCAAAGACCGGGGTGGGACCCGAAATAATATAGTTGTTGCCACCACCGCCGAACTGTGAAATTCCGCTCAAGGTCCAACAGAGCATAAGCCCTGACCAGACTATTGTTTTTAAAGATATTTTCATGATCATTGGATTTTGGTGAAGTATTGGTTGGGCACCAGACTCTTATAGCCCGGGTCGTCCGATATGGTCTGTAGCAAAAGCTTATCGCCAGTGATGCCAAAGCTGAAACGGTATACGGAACCGTCCGAAGTGGATATCAGGAGCGAACCTCCGTCCGTGGACCATCTTCCACTGGCATTGCTACCATCCCCCAATTGTTGTTGGTAATCGCCATTTTCAAAGAACGAAATGCTCTTGCCCACATAACTCGCCATTATTTTGGATTGTATTTCTGGATGGGCCTCAACGACGGCTTTCGTGGCCTCCGCGCGCTGCGCAAAAGATGATGCTGAATCGAACTGCCAAGAACCCAAAAGGGCATTGGCATCTGTGGTCTGGGACAACAGTTGGCCGCATCCCAAAAAGAGCAGCAGCACAAGTATGTATCGTGTTGGACGGTATTGGTCGTAGTGTATCATTCTCTTGGTGTTTTATTGGTCTTTGTATCGATATTTGTGTTCTGAGAGTATCTTATCGTTCCTGTCCTTCACCTTTTCCAATCGGTTGAAGGCATCGTAGAAATACTTTACGGTATCGGTATTTGGGCCCGTCACCGTTTTTATTCCAATCAAGGGGGCGTAACTGTAGGTCGTTACCAGGGCCTCCGGTATACCTGACCGCAATGTGCTTTCGTCTGTGGGAGAAAGGTCTCCCACGGTATGGAAGTTGGTGCCAAATCCTGACAGCGCATCTATCTGGGACCGGTTGGCGTTTTCCACCTTGGCCACAGGATATTGTTTGTTGTATCCCCATATATAGGAAATCGACTGTCCATCGGCCTTGGATACCTCGAGCGGATTGCCGTAGTCATCGTAGGCGTGGTACACCACCCGGTTCTCCATAGGGCCTGAACCCTTTTGTGTTTTCACATATTCCGGTAAGTATTGGTTGTTGGTCCAGAGCCTGTAGTCCGTTTCTTGTTTCCCAATAAGTTCCGAAGCTTGGTAAATCCCATCACTGTTCCGGTCCAAATAGGTTTCTTGCCCCACAACTTCCGAGTACCGGTGCCGGCTGATCAGCTCAGTATCGTTCACGTCCGTTCCATAGAACATTTTCGTCATCCTGGTCAAACCTTGGCTGTCCTGGGTTTCCGTACTATGAAGCTGATAGTGGTCGTCATAGGCGTAAAAGTAGTCCGTGGTCGTGGTCAGTTCCTTGCCATTGTCGTAGTAACGTGTGCTTACCGACCGGCCCAGGTCCACCGTACCACCAGTAAGATAGTAGGTATTGTAAGCAAGATATTTCCCATTCGTACAGTTCAGATTCCCCGAATCGATGAACTGGATAAGCGGCAGGTGATACTTTCTTCTATCGTTGTTCAAATGTCCCGAATTGGAATCACTGTTGCAATAGGTAGGGAAACCTCCCGGATTGAAAACCGGGGGTGGCAATTCATAATTTAACAGAACATCCCCGTGCAGATAGGTATTTTCCGTCTTGTCCACTAGGGTGTAGCCACTGCCGGGGTCCCGCTTAAAGACCTCCTTTTTCAATAACTTGCCCCTAAGCCATTCATTGTCTGTTGGGAGTGGATACGGAAACCTGTAGTAATTGCCCGCATCCGTGATTACCGAGAACTGATACGTTGTTTTTCCACTATTGGTGGAAACACTGCCATAGTATTCGGTGACCTCTGCGTAGCCCACTGAGTTGCCCTGCGGCGTCCCCAAGGGACTCCCCGGTACCGCGCCGAAAGCATCCAGGATATTGAACTGGCCCACGCTAAAATCAGAAATGGAGTAAAAATTGGGAAGCCCGAATAGCCTACCAGTGCAACGGCCGAAAAAATCCAGGTACTCATACTCTTTGGTCTCCACCGTACCATGGGCATCGTCCATAAGGATCCTTTTTATCCGTTTGCCCCCACCATACACTATATCGTCTGAACTATCGGCTTCCTCGAACCATTCTAGAAAGACCGAGAAACCATCGGTCTCTGGTGAAAGTGGGTCATGAGGGCCCTGGGGGTCCACGATAAGCTCATAATTGCCTGGGGACAGGTTGAAATGGTTTTCGTTTTGCCCCATGAACAGCTCAAAGGCCGTACCGTTCCCTTCCACGTGTACGCGGAACATACATCCAGCGTTGAACTGCGATGTATGGCACAAATCCGGGGTGTTGAACTGGACAGAGCTACTGAAAGACCCGACAACGTCAGGACCCACTGTAAACGGGAGTACGTATTTATCGGACTGCGTGTTGTAATATAGGTCGTATGCAATATGGGAAAGGGCCACCTCCTTTTTTATCGAGGGGTTGACATCAGGGAACACCAGTTCCCCAAACTCCACAGGGGTCCGGGCCGTGTTGTGTTCGTAAACAAAGCTAGTGCTGCCCTTGGTGGGATAGGTAATCTTTGTGAGCATCCCCGCACCGGCCTTATCCACATCAACGGTACGGTCCACGCTTCCAGTACCATAGTTGAAAAATGTCAGATACTGTCCGTTGTTTTTTCCGTTGAAATATCCCCAAAGGTCCTGCGAATTGGAAAATCTGTTGGGGAGCAGCTGCGTGCCGTACTCAAAAAGATAGGGTGGCAATTGGTCCTGGTTTGGTGCAGTTTCTTGTATCGAGTGCAAAAAAAGTCGCTTGTCCGCAAGGGGTTCCGACTGTTTCAAAAAGTTGTGCACGTTATTGTCCGCTACGCTCGTGGTATAGATGTAATCCAGTTCATAGGACTTGATGGGATTGTCCTGGGCATCATAGAGACTAATATTGCCCAGGGTAAAAGAACCCTGGAGGTCATCTCGTTCAGAAGAACTTTGGAACACCAGTTTTCCCTTATTGAAACGGATCTCGGTCAATTGGTACTGGCGCATGTCCAGCTTAACGGAATAATGGACCGCGACCGTATTTTCCACCTTGTCATAGGAATGCCGAAATGTTCTGGAGGTTTCGGCAGCGTAGTAAAAACTTATCAGGTCCCCGTAGCTGGTCTCAATATCCATCAGTTGCCAGGAGTTGTAGTAATTGTCTCCGGAAGCTCCTATCTGTATTCCGCCACCCATGGGGATACGAATGTTCTCTATGGGATCGTCGTAGTTCCTTGCGTTTCGCGTCCCATCCTTGGAAACCCCAAAGTAGAATTTATTGCCATGCCTGTCCGTAACGGTAAAACGTTGTATTCCCTTAAAATTCCCCGTGCCCTGGTTGTCGAAGTCGATGTCCAGATCATCAAAGCCCTGTACCAGGGCTTCATCATTGGCCTTGTCGATTACAAACTTCCCTGCGATACCGTTCAAATTGAAATGGAACAGGTCCGGGGTAAAATCGTACTCTGGGTTATTGGTATAGGTAAGGTTTACGGCGTTTCTCTTGCTCTCACTGGTAAAGAACTGCATATCGTAATTGTTGTTCAGGTAGCCATATTGGCTTTCGTCCACTCCGCCCCGTGTCTGACGGGAAATCGAGCCCCCGTACTGAAGGGCCCACCCTAGACCGTATCTGGGTGCGATTTCCCCCACCTTCACCCCTCTGGAATGGTAGTTTAAGCTTATAGGAATTGTTATTCCATTCTGTTGGATGGTATGTATGGGAATCGAGATGTTCGGTACCCCGGTGTAGTGGGAGACCGGAACCTCGGTGAACTTTGCCAGGGCCGCGGCCTCAGGCGAAGGGGGTATGATATTCGGCAGGTCCTGGCAAAAACAGGACAGCCCTATCAACGTATAAAGTGCGGCTATCGTTCTTCTCATTTTTTGTTCACTTTTGTATTTATGGTTTCTTCTGTTGTACCTGTTTTTTCAACTTTGCCCTCAGAGCGCTGAGCGGGCGGTGTTTGTTCTCCCAGGTCCCCAAGGGTCTTTTGGAGAACTTCGTTTTCACTTTCAAGACTTATCAGATAGAGCGTCAGCTCCTCAATTTTTTCCAATAGCAAACGGTCCATCTTTCCAAAGGGCATGCCCTTTTGTTCCACCTCTTTGTCCGATGGAACATTGGGCAGGTGCCCATTTTCTTCAATGAATTCTTGCAATCTTTCCAATGGTATGAGTTCATAGTTTTCTTTAAACACGTAGTCCGGCCAGTACTCCTGGTCCACGCGTACCTCCCGTGTCCGTATCTTGCCCTCAACGGCCATTTGGTAGCCCGAGGGGACCGTGCTCCGGCCTATGGCTACCTCGCCTGCGTAGCTGGCCACCGCATTGTTCTCCGACCAGACCGAACCTCCACCGCCATTGTTTCCGTTCCCTGAACCGGCATCGGTCGTGATGCTGATGCTGTTGCTGTCCACGCTTTCGTTACCCGCGGCGTCAAGCGCCCTCAGCTTGAACTGGTAGGTGGTGGACGCCGATAGGCCCGTGACCTGATAGTTGGTGACATTGCCCAAAGTGGCCTCAAGAGCGTTGTCCTTGAAGACTTTGTATCCGGTGACCCCCACATTGTCCGTGGCTCCGGACCAGGAAAGGTCCACGGTGTTTTCCGTAGGGCTTGAACTGGATAGCGTGGGTGAGGATGGGGCTTGGGTATCTCCCCCGTTGCCGCCCTGTATCAATTGCAGTATAGTCGGTTCTTGTCCATTGACCTCGTACACTGTGGGATCCCAATAGTATTGAGAATCGGACGTGTTGGTATCCTGATATAAAAAACTACGATGTCTTACGGAGTAGGCGTCCGACGTAAACTTAAAGTCTATCAAGGCGCTTATCTCATTTCCCGATGTATCGTAAATACGTCCTTTATGGACCGTGGACGGATCTCCACTAGCGTGCACGAAGCCGACCAAAAGGTACCATTGGTCCAATTGGGGAAGGTCCGATGAAAAAAAATAAGCATTGTTTACAACCGTACCGTTCAGTCTTAAGGTAGCATAACCACTGCTCTGTTGGTCTGCAAAAAGTCCAAAATGCGTTGTGCCCGTATTGGAATTGGTCTTTTTTATCCAAATGGAGAACCTATATTCCTTGGTATGGTCAACAGCGACAAAGGAATTGGTTTTCCAGCCTCCATCGTAACCGCTGGAACCATTGGGCACACTTTTCCATAAAAGAACAGAAGTGCCTTGGGGGCCAATTCCCATCTCCCTAACATTCTCATCAACCGTCCCTTGTATTGAAAATCCAGGAGCGGCACCGCTACCTACGGTCCATGTTGAAGAGTCGATCAAGTTGTTCTGGGCCATTGAAAAAAGCGGTAGGCCCAAGAAAAAAAATACTACTTTCTTCATTTGTTCTTGCTTAGGATTTCAATCTCTTTTCGTTGTTTCTTTATCTGCTTTTTTAGTTCAATGACATACAGCGTCAGTTCCTCGACTTTTTCCAATAGCAAACGGTCCATTTTCCCAAGTTCCATACCTTGTAGTTCCACTTCTTTTGCGGAAGGCATATTGGGCAGATGCCCGTTTTCGTTTATGTACCGTTGAATTTCTTTGAGCGTGGGCAAATCATAATCCTCTTCAAAGACATAGTCCGGCCAGTTCTCCTGGTCCACGCGTACCTCCCGTGTCCGTATCTTGCCCTCAACGGCCATTTGGTAGCCCGAGGGGACCGTGCTCCGGCCTATGGCTACCTCGCCTGCGTAGCTGGCCACCGCATTGTTCTCCGACCAGACCGAACCTCCACCGCCATTGTTTCCGTTCCCTGAACCGGCATCGGTCGTGATGCTGATGCTGTTGCTGTCCACGCTTTCGTTACCCGCGGCGTCAAGCGCCCTCAGCTTGAACTGGTAGGTGGTGGACGCCGATAGGCCCGTGACCTGATAGTTGGTGACATTGCCCAAAGTGGCCTCAAGAGCGTTGTCCTTGAAGACTTTGTATCCGGTGACCCCCACATTGTCCGTGGCTCCGGACCAGGAAAGGTCTATTGTTGTATCTGTTTTTCCAGAATTTGCAAGACTTGGCGCCGTAGGGGATTGCGTATCAGAACCAGGATTGGAGGGTAGATACTGTATTAAGCATGCTTTTGTGGAGGTTGCTGAATCATTTACCGAAGTGGATATACCGCCCCTTGCCCGTATATGTGGGCTTATCAAATCGTGTATTCCATCGCTGTATAGCTCAAGAAGCAACCTGGTGGCAAGTATAGGTGTTTGTGTTGTACCGCCCCATTGATAAATACCACTGTCTATCCATCCCCCAGTTCCAGAATCCAGGGTAGTCCAAGTAGTCCCGTCAAAATAGCTTATCGCCCATGAGGTATTCGGCTGCGGCTGGTTGGAATACGTACCCCCAAAGGTGATATAATTGATGTTTTTGGGGGAAGTCCATTCTACTTGCCAGTTCATACCATTGCCTCTTGATGCGAGTCCTAGGTTTTGGGCGAACGCCACCCCATGTTCATTGAACTGGGTGATGATGTGATACGCGTTCGTGGATGGGTCATACAGTACTTCTCCAGGAACGCCTCGACCTCCTGAAACGTTACTTGTTATTGTCGCGTCAGAAAGAAGCGCAATGTTTGTGTTAGAATCCGGGGAATTTTGGGATATTGCGAGCAAGGGAAGGTTCGCAAGTATGAGCAAAACAAGTTTTTTCATCATTTTTGATTTTTGTCTATTTGGTTGTTTTCTATATACTGAAACAGTTTTTTGATTTGTCTATCCTGTTGAATGATATGCAATGTCAACTCTTCAATCTTTTGCACTAGAAGTCTATCCATTTCTCCTAGCTCAATCCCATTTTGATTTATCTCTGTTGCGGATGGGATATTGGGCAAGTGTCCTTTTTCATTGATATGTTTCTGGATTTCTGCTATAGAGAGGAGGTCATAACCGTCCTTAAAAACATAATCGGGCCAGTTCTCCTGGTCCACGCGTACCTCCCGTGTCCGTATCTTGCCCTCAACGGCCATTTGGTAGCCCGAGGGGACCGTGCTCCGGCCTATGGCTACCTCGCCTGCGTAGCTGGCCACCGCATTGTTCTCCGACCAGACCGAACCTCCACCGCCATTGTTTCCGTTCCCTGAACCGGCATCGGTCGTGATGCTGATGCTGTTGCTGTCCACGCTTTCGTTACCCGCGGCGTCAAGCGCCCTCAGCTTGAACTGGTAGGTGGTGGACGCCGATAGGCCCGTGACCTGATAGTTGGTGACATTGCCCAAAGTGGCCTCAAGAGCGTTGTCCTTGAAGACTTTGTATCCGGTGACCCCCACATTGTCCGTGGCTCCGGACCAGGAAAGGTCCACGGTGTTTTCCGTAGGGCTTGAACTGGATAGTGCGGGTGAGGATGGGGCTTGGGTATCTCCCCCGTTGAGTGGTGTAATGGAAACATGGTCGATATAGACCACGTCACCCGTGATAGCCGGGGCTCCACAATAGATATTGATATCCATATAACTGCCCGTGGCTTCGACAATACCGGAATACTCTGCCCAATTAGTATTTGTGATGTGAATCGTTTGGTTTTGCAAGGCTTGTGCTAAAACAACCCTGGGGTTATTATTACTGTCACTTTTTGCAAAGACCTTTACCAAATATTGTTCGTTTGGCATAGTAGTATATCTGTAATTTGCGTAATTCCAACCGTTCGATGGGGCCTCAATTTTAAGACAGTAGCTTCCTGAGTAATATTCATTGTTTACGGAATTAATAGTAGCGCTTGCTCCCCATCCGGTCGTTGAATTTGATTCATTGTTGATACTAGCAGCATTGCTATGTGTATGGAGCTCTTGGGCGTTTGCCAGTGCAGCAAGGAGTAATTGGGATATTATTAAGATTTTTGATATGTTAAGGTTCATTTCTTATGGCTTAATAATTCAATATCCTTTTGTTGCCTGTTAATTTGTTCTTTCAATTCAATTACATACAAAGTCAGTTCCTCAATCTTTTTGAGCAATAAGTGATTCATCGCTCCAATCTCAATCCCATTTTTCTTTACCTCATCTGCTGACGGAATATTTGGTAGATGCCCGTTTTCGTTTATGTACCGCTGGATTTCCTTGAGCGTGGGCAAATCATAATCCTCTTCAAAGACATAGTCCGGCCAGTTCTCCTGGTCCACGCGTACCTCCCGTGTCCGTATCTTGCCCTCAACGGCCATTTGGTAGCCCGAGGGGACCGTGCTCCGGCCTATGGCTACCTCGCCTGCGTAGCTGGCCACCGCATTGTTCTCCGACCAGACCGAACCTCCACCGCCATTGTTTCCGTTCCCTGAACCGGCATCGGTCGTGATGCTGATGCTGTTGCTGTCCACGCTTTCGTTACCCGCGGCGTCAAGCGCCCTCAGCTTGAACTGGTAGGTGGTGGACGCCGATAGGCCCGTGACCTGATAGTTGGTGACATTGCCCAAAGTGGCCTCAAGAGCGTTGTCCTTGAAGACTTTGTATCCGGTGACCCCCACATTGTCCGTGGCTCCGGACCAGGAAAGGTCCACGGTGTTTTCCGTAGGGCTTGAACTGGATAGTGCGGGTGGGGATGGGGCTTGGGTATCTCCCCCGTTGAGTGGCGTAATGGAAACATGGTCGATATAGACCACGTCACCCGTGATAGCTGGGGTACCAGTGTAAACGTTGACATTCATGCTGCTGCCGGAAGCTTCAACGATTCCCGAATATTCAGTCCAATTGGTACTGGTTATCGAAATTGTTTGATTTTGAACAGCACCTGTTAGATAAATTCTTGGATTATTCGAACTGACACTTTTCGCATAGACCTTTACCAAATATTGCTCATTTGGTGTTGTGCTGTATCCATAACCCCTATAGTTCCAACTATCCGAAGGGGCCTCTAATTTTAGGCTATAACTGCCTGAATAGAACTCATTGTTTACCGCAGTTATGGTGGCGCTGCCTCCCCATCCCGTGGTCGAATTTGATTCATTGTTGATGCTGGCGGCATTGCTGTGTGTATGAAGCTCCTGGGCGTAAGTTGCAGGGCACGTCAAAAGGGTGGCCATGAAAAGGACCAACGAAAAAGTATTTTTCATCTTCTTGGATTTTAAAAATGCTGGGAATTCGAATAGTTGTGATAAGCCGAAGAAAGGCCCAATGAGATTGTTTGGATTCATCGAGAACTGCGTACTGGTTTGGTTGAAAAATCTTCATTTTCCACGCAGTGTTCTCACATACCGAACCGCAATATGCCAAAAATATTATAAAGACCTACAAAAATTTCGATGAATGGTTACAGAAATTTACGATAGCATAAAAAGTATAAACGTTTACCTCATACAGATTTACTTTCACAACAAATATTATTTTATGTTGTGTATTTGTAAGTTATTAGATTTTTGTACGTAAACCAATAACTTAACCATGGACACTGACAAACTGCTCCAAAAAAGAATACCTGCATTGAACCTTCAAGAAACCTTGATAGTTCTTGCCATTATCGGAATACTCCTCCTTTTGGCCCTACCCAATCTCATGCCTTTGATATCCAAGGCGAAGAGCATTGAAGCGCAAACCCAACTCAAGGCCATATACAATTCCCAAACGACACATCGGTATATGTACAGCAAGTTTACCACCAACATGGAAGAACTTGATTTTGTGGCTCCTAAAACCGTAAAGCAAAATGGAACTGCCAACTATGTATATGAAATTGTATCCGCCAGTGATGCTTCCTTTAAAGCTCGTGCCGAAGCAGTCACTGACTTTGATGGGGACGGTACCCTCAATGTATGGGAGATTGATGAAAACGGAAATCCTAAACAAATTATAAAGGACTAATGTTTCTTGTTACCACTTTAATCTTAGTGTGTTTCGGAATTATAGCTTATCAGGATTTTAAGGATAGGGCTGTACTCTGGACCTTATTTCCTTTACTGGGCATATTTCTTGTTACTGGACATCTGCTGAATCTATCCGTAGAGGAGGTGGCTATTTTCAGTGCACTGAACTTGACAATCGTAGGGCTTATCCTTTCCATATTATGGCTTTATACCATCTGGGTGATGAAGATCCCCTTTTTAAATGCTGCTTTTGGTCTGGGCGATATGTTGTTCTTTTTTGCTTTTGCCTTGGGATTTCCTACCGTCACGTTCCTAGTCCTGTTCGTGTCTTCTTTACTTTTTTCCGCGATGGCCTTCTTTATCCTGAATTTATTCGCCAAAATGGAGACTGTACCCCTTGCGGGTCTAATGGGCATCTTTTTGATTGGAGTTGTGCTTATTTCCAAAGTACCCGGCCTTCCATCACTTTACAGTATTTAAAAATGGAGAACAAAGATTATAAAATATCAGTCCACCTTCAACAACAAATTACTGCAGAGCAAGCGTTTCATTACAGAATAGTTCCGGTTGGGATGGAGAATGACACCTTAAAACTAAAAACGGATACCAAGGCGCTTGAAAGTCTTCTGGCCGAGTTGAACATAGTCCTGAAGGGACCCGTCTCCCTTGAACAATGTGAAAGTGGATTGTTGCAACGGTATCTAACAACCAACTATCGGCAAAGTACGGGACTAGGTCCGACCCAATTGAGCTATACTACAGACTTTTTAGAAAGAATTTTATTAAGTGCCAAGAATATAGGAAGTAGTGACATCCATTTTGAGCCTTATGAGGAAAGATGCCGTATTCGCTTGCGATTGGATGGGAAACTTGTGGAACATTTCAATATTCCGATTGCCGATTATCCAACCATGGTCAATAAAATAAAGGTAAGGGCACAACTTGATATTGCTGAAAAGCGACTACCGCAAGACGGGCGAATCACTTTGAAATCGAGCGACCCGGAATTTGATATCCGCGTATCGACCCTACCCACGCTATACGGAGAAAAACTGGTGCTCCGTATTTTAAGCAGGGATGCTGGAACCGTGGAACTATCTGAACTGGGATTTTCAGATAAAGAACTCCAACGGTATAAAGAGGGCGTCAAAAAACCCAATGGCATTGTTTTAATTTCCGGCCCAACGGGGTCAGGAAAGACAACGACGCTTTACGCCACCCTAAAGCTTCTGAACCGGCCGGATACCAACGTACTTACCATTGAAGACCCTATCGAATACACTCTTGAAGGTATTAACCAAGTGCAGCTAAAAGAAAACATTGGACTTGACTTTGCAAGTGCATTGCGGACATTTCTACGGCAAGACCCGGATATCATAATGGTGGGTGAAATACGTGATGTAAAGACGGCAAATATGGCCATACGTGCCGCCCTGACAGGTCATTTGGTACTGTCGACAATACATACCAACTCATCATGGGCCACGGTTTCAAGATTAATTGATATGGGGATTCCTCCATTTTTAATAGCCGGAACCTTAAACATGAGCGTGGCCCAGCGTTTGGTCCGCAGACTATGTGATACCTGCAAAAAACCAGGGCCTGTTGAAGCGTCCCTGTTTCCATCAGGCTTTAAGATACCCGCGAAACTGAACCAACATTTTGTATCCGTTGGTTGCGACCGGTGTCATCATACCGGATATTTAGGTCGGAAGGCAATCTATGAAATTCTGCCCATTACCAAGAAGCTGGCGAGGCCCATAAAAGAGAACAAAATGGAAATTGGGGAATACCTTAAAAAGAACGACGTAGCAACGCTTAAGACCAATGCTGTTGATATGGTGCAACAGGGCATCACCTCAATAGAGGAGGTATACGCCCTATTGACAAATTGAACCATGAGAAAGATAATAACACTATGTAGTATCCTGACCATACTGTTCCAGCTCAGAGCCCAGGAAAGCGAGGACCGTATCCAAAACATAATGAACAATCTGGAGGTATTGGCCCTGGACAACCCAGCCTATGATGAGACTTTGACACTGGAAACCAATGTATCCCGTGTCACGTTGCCCAATTTTTTAATGGCAGTTTCAAGGGTCCACAAACTTAATCTAAGCGTGGCGCCCGATGTTACCAATTTGACCATTGTCAACAATTTTTCAAACGTTACGGTACGTGAACTTTTAGTATTCCTTTGTAAAGAGTATAATCTAACTATAGATTTTACCGGGAGCATCCTTTCTGTGAAACGATACAATGCGCCACCAATGGAACCTATCGCCAAAGCGATCACTATTGATTTCGGTCCGAATACCGGACTCATTACAATGGACTTGGACAATGACCCCTTAGAAAGGGTATTTAGGGAAATCATGGAAGTTTCGGGCAAAAATCTATTGTACAGCAATAGCTTAAAGAACAGACCTCTGACCCTCTACATGAAAAATGTCCCATTTGACAAGGCCATGGAAAAACTAGCCGATATCAATGCTCTCGACCACACTAAATCAAGAGACGGATTTTATCTTTTTAGCGCTACCCAGGATACTAACCAAAAAAGGATGGATTTTCGGGAAGGTATGTATTACCAGGTTTTGGATACGGTAAATAAAATGTTGAACGTTGATTTCAAAAACTCGGCGATATCCGATATCATTCAGTCTTTGGCAAGTGACCTAAAACTTGACGTTTATACGGCAACGCCCCTTGAACAGGCCGGTAGGGTTACTTTCAATGCAAAAGGTATCTATTTTGATGATCTGTTGGCACATATTTTTGAAGGGCAAGAAACCCAGGTATCAGCGTTTTTGGACAAACCCAACCTACAGCCCAATGGTAGAAATCGGTCCAATGCACCCATATCCCCTATTGAAACCCCAAAAACGTTTACGTTCAAAAAGGAGAATACCATTTATTTTTTCGGCACCTCGGACCAATTGAGCCTTCGGAAAGTGGAAATTGTCCAGATGATGCACCGATCAGTAGAACTGCTGAGCGACCCCTCCTATTATTCTGGTGGCACACGTACAGCTGGAAGAACCAGGAACAGTAATGTAAACTATTTTGGAAATGGTCAAAACCAAGGGCTTCCAGGAAGTCAAGTTGGTTTCAACGCTCCTAGACCTAGTCTGAATACACAGGCCCGTCAATTTGATTCGTTTCACAACGGGGCGGAAGCCATGGTCAATATCCTTCCAGATGAAATCAAATCCGACTTGGACATTAAAGTAGATTTTGAATTGAACAGTTTCTTTGTAAGTGGTCCGGCCGCAAAAATTGAACGTTTTAAAAGTTTTATCCGTAAAATTGATAGACCTGTCCCGGTAGTCCTCATCGAAGTCATGATCATTGAAGTGAGAAAATCCGCTACAGTTGAGACCGGCATAAGTTGGGGAATTGGCGAAGAACCGGTCAATACTAAAGGAAATCTTTTCCCCTCTACTGATATTACCCTGGGCGCCAATACGGTAAACAAGGTTATAGGAGGTTTTGATGGATTTGGATCTTTTAATATTGGAAAGGTGGTACCCGAATTCTTTGCAACCATTAAGGCTTTGGAAGAAAATGGGAACATTAAAATCCGGTCAACGCCGAAACTTTCGACCTTGAACGGCCATCGGGCCAACCTATCAATCGGCGAAACGACCTATTATGTCATCACCAATCAAAATTTTTTCGGGTCGCAGATTCCCACAACCTCCGAGGTACGGAATTATGCCCCAATCGATGCTGAATTGGGCGTAAGCATCAAGCCATTGGTCTCAGGGGACGGTCAAGTCACTTTGGACATCAATGTGATACAATCCGACTTTAGTGGGGAGAGAATAGAGGAAGATGCGCCCCCGGGGCTTACGTCTAGGGAGTTCAGTTCTATAATTCGCATGCAGAACCAGGATTTGGCAATTCTTGGAGGTCTCGAAGAAAAAATCAAGAATGATTCGGGAAGTGGCGTACCGCTTTTAGCAAGAATACCGGTAATAAAGTGGTTGTTCAGTAACCGCAAAAGGGAGGATACCAAACAAAAGCTGACGATTTTAATAAAACCAACCGTAATCTATTAGTTTCCAGATGTTCCAAAAGTGGTTAAAACATATCGTTGAAGGAAGTACCCACTTTGGCATTGAGGTGAATGAAGTTGACGGGAAGGAGCGTTTTTCGTTATTGAAGCTTGTCCATCGAAACAAGGAGCTGGAGAACATCTTGGAAATGACCACCGATAGTTTGGATACTATAATTCTCCATTTGGACAAAAACGTTCCGGTTTTTTTGACCCTTAATACGGCCAATGTACTTAAGAAAATGGTCGACCAAGTCCACAACCCGAAAAGTGCTAAGCTCGTATTGGATGCTTTTCCAAACCTCCAGCTTGAGGATTTTTACTATCAAATACTTACCGGAGACACAAAACAGCTGGTTTCTTTGGCAAAAAAAGAATATGTTCAATCCTATGTTGAGAAGGTTCAAACGATGGGGATACCTGTTTTTTCCATTGCATTGGGGACCTCGACGATCCATACGATTTCCGGTTTTTTGGACAAGCCAATCCTGGGACCCAATTATATCCTAGAGTTTCAAAAGGGCACCTTGGTGGATTTTGCGTTAACAGTGCCCGAAAAGACGGGAAAATATGTACTCAATGGTCTCACGGTCTCCAGTGACCATCTACTTTCGTTTTCCCATATTCTCGGACATGTTATTGCCGCCGTGACCTCCTCCAACCTTCAAAAAATCAATAAAGCGCATTCCGATGCTTTTAAAAACAAAAGGCTATTTGATTTCGGGCTCAAAACCTCAATTTGCTTTTTCCTAGTCCTTTTGCTGTCCAATTTTTTGTTTTTTACCCACTTTTCAAAAAAAAATACTGAAATCAAAAGTGCGTTGGCAAGCAATGAACAACAGGGCCATTCCATTCAGCAGCTAAAAGCCCGCATTTTAGAGAAAGAAGAAAGACTTCTGGTTCTGGACCATTCAAAAAATGCAAGGGTGAGTCTTTATTTGGATGAAATTGGTCAAAAACTACCTCATTCCATTTTATTGAGCCGCATCGAATATCAACCTTTGGTTACCCCGGTCACAGCGAACAAGTCGATAAACACGAAAAAGGAAATCATATCCATATCCGGAGTATCAGAGGATAAACAGGAGTTTACCACTTGGACCGACCATTTTGAGCGCCAAGAGTGGATAGAACGTGTGGAAATCGTAACATATGAATATTTATCAAATGCATCCGTGACCTTTACCATAAATATTGCTTTAATTGAAATTTAGTACAAAAAATAAATACCTGTTATTGGGCATTCTGTCCATGTTCTTCTTGAGCTATTATTTTGCATTGCGCAATACTTTGGTGGTCCGAAAGGAATTCAAAGAAAATCTTGACAAAACGGAGTTCTTTTCAAACCTCCCCGAACAGCTTTCAAAACTAAGTCTCAGGGAAAAAGAGCTTGATGCGCACCTAGGAGCGATGGACCTCAGCAGTTCCTCTGCTCATAACAATCTTCTGAAATTCATGAATGCGGAAGCGTTGAAGAATCAGTTCAAAATCATCGATTTTAGTGCACCCCATATCGTAAAATTCGATAAAGGAGCGGTAGAAACCCATCAACTACATCTTGAGGGAAGCTATATTTCCATCCTAAAAACACTCAATACTTTGGAAAACAAGGGAAGTTTCGGTGCGATAAGTCATCTTTCCTTTCAAAAGAAAAAGGACTTTAGAAGCGGAAGAACCTATCTTCGCGCCCAAGTGTTTCTAGAACAAACCAAGTAGTCACTTTTTAATCCATTACTGCTTGGAAGGAAAAAACCCAATGAAAATCTATTCAAAGTTAAGTTCCTGGAAACCTATCCCATACTTTTTAAAATATTGCTTCAATCACACTGACATACGGACAGACTTTTTAAAATCAGTAACAAATGTTGTAATCACTCGTCATGCTAAAAACCAAATAGCATAATGCAAAAAAAGATTACGTTACTGGCCTTGTTACAACTTTCAATACTGATGGGACAACAAACTGGGATCCCCACAGAAAACGAGCTGCGCATCATTATTTCAGAGAGTAACATCCCCGCCTTGGGCCTGGGAATCATCGAAAATGGAAAAATTTCACACTCGCAGGTCATAGGTCATTTGAAAGATAGCCTGAAGGCACCCAACAACGCTATTTTTGATACCGCTTCCATCACCAAATCCATCACAACTTGGCTTACCCTGCGATTGGTCGATAAGGGCCTGTTTGATTTGGACGAACCCTTATTTACCTATTGGGTCGATCCCGATGTCGCCGATGATCCCTATCATAAACTTCTAACCGCTCGTCATGTTCTCGGTCATAAATCTGGCTTTAAAAACTGGCGATATATGAACGAGGACGGTAAACTCGGTTTTGATTTTAAACCTGGGAGTAAAGTACAGTATTCCGGCGAAGGGTTTGAATATCTGAGAGAGGCCCTAACAAGAAAGTTCGACACTTCTTTTAGCGAACTGGTACGAACATGGGTTTTCGACCCGATAAAAATGAAAGATTCCTACGTTGTCTGGGATGATTCGATTGAGATGGGCCGATTGACCATTGCTCATGATGCAGAAGGAAATCCTTATGAATTTGATGTGGAAGCGCGAAGAACGGCGAGTGCGGCAGATGACTTTTTGACCACTGTTGACGACCTTTGCCGTTTCGGCTTAAGTGTTATGGGGAAAGAAGGCCTTTCGGAAGAAGTGTTCCGTCAAATGATAGCCCCAAAATCAGCAGTACGGGATGGTGTCGCTTTTGGGTTAGGATGGATTGTTTTTGAAAACCTCTCCAATGGAGAATATGCCTTGTTGAACGCAGGCAGCGATAAAGGGGTAAATGCCATCATACTATTATTACCTGAATCAAAAAGAGGACTGGTAGCACTTACAAACGGTGATAACGGAAGAAAAGTTGTCATGCAAATGATCGCTAAAACAATTGACGTTGGTTCCGAAATATTGGGAAGATTCTAATTTCCTTATAAAATCCCTCAGAATCCCAAACATGAGTATGCCTTATTTTCTTTTTTAAAGCTTCTTGTTTTAAGAAACGAACCGTTGGAATCAAGACTTTAGTTTTAATGAGCACCCATTGGAGGAAGTTCAAATCCGGCAATACCAATGATACATGGCTGGTTTCTTCCCGCAATGGCAATACCACTTTAGACAAGGGTTCCCAAGAAATAATGAAAAATAAATATTGGAAAGTCCAGTATCGGGCGTTCCAAAGACAGAAGAAACGATTGCTCCTACTTGCCGATGCCGTTAAAATTTATCTTAACTTAGGGTGGCATCCAAAGGTGGTACGCATTCCGTATAGATAACCGTATTGGATGCCTCTATCCAATAAATAATTATGAAAGATCAACAAAGCTGGCCGGATTTGGATTTTGCCTTTATCGAAGACACTCTGGCAACCCTTCACCAATGGATTCAAATTGTGGGAAAAGTAAGATTGAAAACCATGCCGTGGCAAAACCATTCGTGGCATGTTCCTTTGTATATCAATTCAAAAGGGTTCACTACAAACCCCATTCCGTATGAGGGAAGAATTTTTCAAATAGATTTTGATTTCAAACAACACAAACTTTTTGTAGAATGTTCAAACGCCGGAAGCGCCTCCATGGACTTATATCCTCGAACGGTAGCCGACTTTTTTCGTGAGTTTTTTGAGACTTTGGCCAAGCTCGGTATACGAGTAAAAATCCATGCAAGACCCAACGAAATAGAACCTGCCATTCCATTTGCGGAAAACACCATAAACCAATCGTACGACAAGGATGCCGCACAGGCCATTTGGAAAGCCATGCTCAAGGCAAATGAAGTTTTCAATCAATTTAGAAGTGATTTTATCGGCAAGGCGAGTCCCGTTCATTTATTCTGGGGCGCATTTGATTTGGCCGTTACGCGGTTTTCTGGGAATGATGCACCGCTACATCACGGCGGTATGCCCAATGTGCCCTTGGAAGTAATGCAAGAAGCTTACTCCAAGGAAGTGAGCAGTGCCGGTTTTTGGCCAGGCTCCAAAGACTTCCCCTATCCCAGCTTTTACGCGTATGCCTATCCCAGTAGTGCTGCATATGGCAAACAGGAAGTACAGCCCAAGGAAGCTTTTTGGAGCGAGGAAATGGGAGAATTTTTCTTGAAATATGAGGAGGTAAAGCATGCGGCAAATCCAGAAAAAATGCTACTATCGTTTTTACAGAGCACTTATGAAGCCTCAGTGAACACGTCTGAATGGAACCGAGCTAAACTGGAGAGAAGCTAATAAAACAGAAAACTCCCAAGATAAGTAGTAACAATATCCAACTGCCTAGATAACAGTCTACCACACCAGTGATGAAATATATTATGCGCTTCCTTTTACTTGATTTTCATTAGGCATCCCCAGACTACTGGGAGTTTACTTCTGGACATGTACGCTAATCTAATCCTGGAACATACTAGTCTTCTCTTTCAAATAACGCCTTCATCGTATTAACAAGCGTATCACTCCTTAAACTTCGCGCTAGTATTTTCCCTTTGCTGTCAATAAGTATATTATCAGGTATTTCACTGATATTGTATATGAAAATCGCATCCCCATCAGGATACTTTAAATCGTTTAAATGATCCCATGTTAAACTGTCTTTTTCTATGGCCGTCAGCCATTTCTGCTTATCCCGATCCAAGGAAACACTTATTATTTTTAATCCATTTTTAGAATAACGGTCGTGTAGTTTTACCAAGTTTGGATTTTCTTCACGACATGGAACGCACCAAGAAGCCCAAAAATCTATCAATGTGAGCTCCCCGAGCAATTGGGAAATACTTATTTTTTTACCTTCAGTAGTTAAGCTCTCGAAATCGACATAGTTCTCACCAACTTCTGGGTTTTCGGGTAAGTCTAGGAACCGGGCCAACTCCATACCGTAATTTGATTCTTTTATTTTACCATCCAAATTGGAATAGAGAGATGCGACCTTGCTTCTGGACCAGGTTCTCTTCAAACTGCTGAGAAGGATCACACTTTCCAGAGCGTTAGGATGCTCCTCGATAAATCGCATTTCTATTTTTTTTAACTGGTTCGACAACTCTTTATTACGGGCCAACAAAGAATCTTTGTCCGGGATATCATCGGTGCCATTTATAAATATCTCCGCAATTGCTTCTATTTCATCCACAATAGGTTTGCTTTTTTTGTCCAAAATATTCTGCATGGCCTGATTTTCTCCCCCAACTACTTTTAATTTATCAATTTTGTCATATTTACCACGGATTCGGATTCCTCCGTTCTCCAACCAAAAAGAACGTTTTTTGTTGGATTTTTCCGCAGAGAACAAAACCCTCATAGGATAAGGTGTTGTGCCTCTAAATTTAAAATGGCCATTGATTGCCAGAGTCGAATCGGAAAACTTGCTGTTTTGAATATAGACCGTTACCGTATCCGGGGCATCCACAATAGCTCCTGTGATTTCATAACTTCCGCGGTCGAGCCTGTTCTCAACACATGAAAGCATAGTACTAAACAACAATAATGGAAAAAGACTTTTCATTGTACTAGATTAAAAAAAATAGAACAAGGAATAAATCCCTTGTTCTGATTTGAAAGCTATACTCCTTTTACCCGGAATAGCAGACCTTAAAATTCCCGCTGGGATGCCAGTCACACCTATGATAGCCATCACAATTCAATATTGATGTACATTCAAGACCAGCATTGACACACGTGCCACCCCCTGTGTCATCTATCGGCACATGAGTAAACCCACTGCCACCAAAAATAAGCTTGTGCTAGGACAATTAAAGACTTCCGAAATATAGGTCCATTATTCGCAAAAATGACTTAAATACTTAAACTAATCTAGAGTTTTTTGGTTAGGTAAGCATCTATTTCCCTTAAACCTTCTATACCTATGCTTCTATTAACAATTCTTAGTTTTTCATCCAATAATAGAAAGGTTGGGAAATAGTCTATCCTTAGCTTTTGTACTATTGAATTTGGGTCACCGATTCTTTCAATGAATGCCTGCGGCCATACCATACTGTTCTCCGTGGTATAGCTAAAAACCTCTTCTGAACTATTATCATAGGCCAAACTTATGATTTTCAAGTTTTTGGAATATTTCATGTGAATTTCTTGGAGCAATGGAGTAGTCTCTAAACAAGGAGGGCACCAAGTTCCCCAAAAATCTAAAAGAATGTACTTACTATCTTGTTTCGATTCTGAAATAGTGAAAGTTTTGCCCTTGAGATCCATAAGCTCCAGGTCTTTGATTGTCTCACCCTGCCGAAAACCAAAATATTGATGTTCCAAATTGAGTTTTCTCAATATTAATTCTGAGCTACTCAGCGTAAAACTGTCTATCACAAATTTGGAATTTGATAACGAAAAAGTATCCCTAATGGCATACTCAAACTTCTTGTTCTTTATATAATCCTTTTGGTCGAGTTTAACAGAATCAGGTTTGATGAGTATTTGAAGGTATTCTTTGTTGAAACCCTGACATAGAACATTATATTTTTTATTGGATACTTGCAATTCACCCTGCCAGTAATCCTTTAGCTTTCCCATTACATGGAGTTTTTTATTCAGGGAGTCTCCAAAATATGAAAATGTATAGTCATGATTTTTAAAAGGGTAAATTATAGCCTTTCTTTTGTACGTATCCATTTTTTTAAGGGCATAGATTTCGTAATTGTAGTCTATCAATGGTAAACTGTTAAAAAAAATGGAATCCTGTTCAGGGTTTTCAGAAAAACCTTTGGGAAAAACCTGTACTTCATCTGCATCAAAACTGTAGTTTTTATTAACATCTACGATTACAAGTTGTTGGCCATTTTTTATTCCCGTAACTAAGGTAAGTGCATTATCGACTTCAATATCAAAACCCAATGAATCTGTATTGACCCCTTCTAATCTTTTTGCCAAAATGGAATCTTTCGAAAACCCCTTTTTAAGAAGCATATACCAAAATCTTCTGTTGTCAGTGATACTCTGTGAAATTAGAGCTGTATCAAAAACAGGTATTTTTTTATAGGAGCCCTTTAGATGCGCATAGAATCTGGGATGTTTTCTATAATTCGAAGTGAAGTGGAAATCTGTGTATCGATAATCAAAAACATTGGTGTTTCCTACTTGTTTTTCAAGAGAAATTTTTAATGAGGTTGTATCGGTGTTTTTAACTTCGCATCCTGAAAAAGGGATCGCAACGATGAGTAGAACAAAAAAAGAAATCTTTTTCAACATAAAAACTTTTAAAATGCAAATAGGGCTAGCGATGTAGCCCTATTTGCGTACGTTTAAGCATAACACAGAAGTTGGGCCGTACCTGCACAATGACCTAAAGAACAAATCCCTGCTCTTCCGCCTATGATGCAGTTCTGTCCAGAAGACTTACCTTCACAACCGGTTTGAGAACAATGTTCACCGCCGCCGCCATCACCTATCGGCGCATGGGTAAACTCACTGCCACCAAAAATATTCTTTTGCTGGTCACGGCTTAAGATAGTCAAGTCATCAAAAAAACTCAATTTTTTCATTAGACAAAAAATTACAATTAATTTTGTCCTTGGACAGTTAAGGACACCCAAGGTTTGTGTCCATTCTTCGCAAGAGAATATTGTTCAGGGCCCGGATATTCGATTATTGTCCGGGCCTATTTTAAAGTATGTCTTTCAGGTCTTCCACCCGGTACTCCTTGGGTAACTCGTGACCATTTATAAAAATAGTGGGGGTGTACGAGATTTTCTCTACCTCGCACCATTTCGCCATGGCCTCCAATTTATGTTTTTGACTTTTCAGCTCACCGTTCAGGGGGTATTTCTGCATGAAGACATTATACTCCTTCGTATCCGCCAAATACCAGTCATTCAAAGCCTTTTGGACGTGTTCTTGCTTTTCATATTTTTCGTCCAAAGCCAAAAAGTGCTTGGCGGGCGCACTTCCGGGATGGCTTTCATCATTGGTATTGAACAGTATCTGTAAATTTATCTTGCCCGCTTCCAACAGCTGTTCCAGGACCGGATGTGCCCGGGCACATGGACCGCAATAGGGGTTGCAAACTTTGATAAGGTTGTATTGCGCGTCCTCATGGGCCAATGAAATACCAAGACCCACGGTGCTGTTGGTTATCTTTCTAGATTTGCTGAGAAGTCCTTTGAAAACCTGAGGGTCGTTCTTCATTCTAGTGAATGCCCTTTTGTACAAGACCAGATGCTTTTCTTTTTTTATGAGTGGCCCTAAGTATGCCCATATCAAAACGGGCAGTAGTGCCAAGGTCAAGAATAGGGTCGTGTCTACCCATGAGAGCGACGCGCCATATAACTCAAAAGCTTGGGATACCGCTATCTCACCGACCAGTACCAACTGAATGCCAATACATAATTTACACCATTGCTTGATAACCACCGCCTGGTAGTATATAGAAACCGCTATAACCGGCGCAGATAGAAAGCTCAAGTAAGACAATAAGGACAGAGATGCCAATGAAAAGGAATTTATGAGCAAACAAAAGAAGGAAGAAAAGAAATACGAAAAACCGATCAGACTCAACGATACCCTTCCATTTAATAGTTTGGCATATCTTGAATTCAAGACCGCACCGCAATTGGTTTTTTGACCACCGGAACAGAGGTTCTGCAAGGTAGGGTTGAATTCGTCAACTTCAAACCAGAGCAACAGGGTTGCTATGGACAGACCGGATACCTTTAACGTCGTATAGGGCAGCACACCAAAGTTATGCTGCGATTGACCAAGTAAAAAACTTGATGCCAACCATGCTAAAAAAAATGTGATGGCCGCAATTCCCGTGTACTTAAAAAACCGACGGTCACCCAATCTTTGCTCGATATTCGGTTCTTTCGAATTCTCACTTTTTTCAACTACAAGACATATGCCCGACCAAATCCCATAAAATTCGGTTACGGTCAGTACCTTTAAATCATCCTACTCCGTGTAACAATGTATCTTATGGGGTGTAATATCCGAAATCAGGTAAAACGCTGTCTCCCCATCTACCAATACTTGAGCGATAAGGGGCAACGGCAGTTCATGCAATTTATTCCTATCGACCTTCACGGCAATATTTTCAATTTGCAATTTAGTAAGCGTATCGGAAACGGAGAGTAGGCTTGGATAATCCGCATGGGAAAGAAGGCTGTCTGCAACGAATCGTTTGGTGTGTTTCAGTTCTAGCGACCGCAATAGCCTGGTCATCAACAAAAAGAGATTATTTTTCACATTTGGGGCACATAGTGATTAATAAACTGATTTATTATCCCGTCATAAAATTACATAAAATTGTAAGAAATGTATTTATGTAAATATTATATTTTTCTTAAATAAACCTTAACATTTATTTGGATTTGATGTTTTGTTGAAAGGGTTTTGCATTTATAGAAAAAGTGTTCCAACAGCATAAAGTCTTCCGTCACAAATTGGACTTTGCCGGAAATTATAACCCTGTCTAGAAAAATTCTCTTCTTCACCTTGGCGGTAAAGGAAAAATCGCTCTCTGAATCTCCCAAAAAAAATGTACAAAAGAAGAATCAAAATAACTGAGGAAGCTGTATAAAGAAGCTTCTTCCTGTTCATTTCATTAAAGGCCGCAGGTTGGTTTACCTATCAAATTAGTCAATGGAACCCTAAAAGTGAGGTATCAAATGTTATACTTTTCATAATGGGCATATAAATTTTTCCTAATTCAAAAAAGAAAACATATCAACTGCAATAGCCCCTAAGTCTAATGTGTAAAATCAAATATTTGAAAAGTATTCTGCATCTGATGGAAGCAAAAAGGTATTATTTTTCTATCCCAAACGGAATGGAGATATGGAGATATAATATTTTAGTGATTTAACCGATACACAGGTTTTGAGAAGCTATTGGAAATAAACGAGAATTTACTGGATATGAAGTGTAGAAATTAATTGTACCGTACGCTGTAATCTTATAAGCTAGAGAAGATTCTTTTTTTTAATTAAACAAGTTTAAGAGACTTTTTGGGCAAAAAGGGCATACACCCAAAAAAAGTGCTAATCACAAAATCCTTCACAAAAATTGGGATCGCTACCCTCACAACATCTGTTACGATTTAATTTATATCTTTTCGCTATATATCGCATACATCATGAAAATCAAAGATTTGCACATGGAGAATTTACAGGTTCCTATCACAAAAGAATTAAAGTCTAAAATTGTCAATCCCCTTCTTTTTCTGATACTGTTTGCAGCTGGAACTTTGAACGCACAGCATTTTAATATTCACAATCCATTGACCCTTCCAGACAAAAGTCCACAATCGGTTGTCAAACAGCGTATTGGATACACGGACATCACGATTGATTATCATAGTCCCGGTGCAAAAGGAAGGGAAATTTGGGGCAAGTTAGTTCCTTATGGTAAAGTTTGGCGCGCTGGTGCCAACGAGAATACAGTATTTACGATAACGGACAATGCGCAAATACAGGGACAAAATTTAGCAGAGGGCACTTACGGGCTCCATCTATTGCCCGAGACCGATCAATGGACATTTATTTTTTCCCATAACCACACTTCTTGGGGGAGCTATTTTTACAAAGAGGATGAGGATGCCCTAAGGATAACGGTACCCGTAAAGTCAACAGATGATTATAGGGAATGGATGAGTTTTGATTTTAACAAAAAGCAGCGGGATTCGTTTTCCATAATTCTCAGCTGGGCGGATAAGAAAGCTGAGCTTGAGTTTTCATTGGATATCGACAAAATTGCCCTAGAAAACATTCGAAAGCAATTGCGTTCAGATGCGTATTGGGAATGGTTCAGTTGGTGCCAGGCAGCGGATTACTGTGCAGAATATGGCATAAATACCGAAGAAGCGCTCGAATGGATTGATAAGTCCATTGAGATGCAGGAGAATTTCTCCAATTGGGACGTTAAGGCAAAATTATTAAAACAAGTAGGAGATGATGCTGGCGCGGAGTTTTGTGAACAGCGCGCCATAGAGGTTGGCAGTTCCATTTATCTTGAGCGGTATGGCCGAAGGTTAATGCGGGAGAAAAAATTTGAAAAGGCGGAATATGTCTTCGAAAGGGCCATTAAAAAAGACAAAGCTTATTGGCGGGCCTATTTCAATAGGGGAAATGCACTTATGGCCCTAAAAAATGAGAAACAGGCCAAATCCGCATTTGAAAAGGCCTTGGAGTTTGCTCCAAAAGATAGGAAAGAACTGGTGCTAGAACGTCTAAAATCGATTAAATAGCAATAAGGAGGTAACCCCGTAATCTTTATTGAGACGCATGGATACTATAAATGGTTACGTTTCAATTCTTACGCAGAAGTGATAATTACAGCTATTTGGCCAGGAGCGTTCGCAATCCTGGTCAATTTTTGGTGTCTAAAGATTCGGGTATAAGAACTTTCTTACTCTCACCGGTATGCTGAATTTATTATTGATTGGGCAGCAGGATTAAGGTGAACTTAAAATTATTTCAATGTACCGCTAATATCCCAGTCATATTTTATACACATTCTCCTTCTCGGACATCGTCCTGAAAAACTTAAAATGCGCCACAGTATCAGGTTTCAAAATATTGGCAATGCTGTAAAAAATAGCGTTGATAAGACAAAAGGCACCTACCATACTCCCGAAGTATAAACTGTGTGTGCTATTTATGGTTACATAATGATCGCTAAAGGGTATTAAAGGTGAAAGATCGCTGTCCACAATGGAGATGGTCGTAGCTTTTCTTTCCGTCTTAGCTTTTTCCAAGGCACTTATGGTCTGGTTCTGACACTTGTCCAAACAAAAGCCGATAACCACATCATCTTTTGAAAAATGGGCCATGTTCAAAAAGAGTTCTCCATGATACTCGGTACTAGCATGTATCTGAGGCACCGCGGATCGGCAAATACGCTCCATATAGTTTGCCACGAGTCCGATATGCCCAAGACCTATAATATAGGTCTGCTTGGAACCAATAATGGCCATAGCAATTTTTTCAATGGTCTTAAAGTCAATGGTATCGTATGTTTTTTGGAGCATCATAATATCACCCAGTATGGCATCCTGGGCTACCTTTTGCGGATTTGAGTGAGCCCGTACCTCTTTTATCATGCCTGTAAAAATAGAATCGACCCGGGTCAAAAGAACTTCTTCTTTCAAAAGCTCCTTCAGTTCATAAAATCCATTTAGCCCAATAGCTTTGCAAGCCTTTACAATGGTCGCAGGATTGACCCCAAGAAGGTCGCTCAACTCTTCCATCCGCATTAATACGACTTTATCAGGATTATCTAGCGCATACTGCACCACAAGTCGTCTTTTCTTTGAAAGTTGGGATAGATCAATATCATTTATTGTCTTCATAAGTTACAAGAAACAAAATATTGGCGTGTTGCTTTTCAAAGGTAAATAAATAAACATTATGAATATTGCTTTATATATAAATTACATTACTGATATTGCTTTTTAATTTTTTTTTAATACCTTTCATAGAGGATACGTTAGGTAAAGGCGAAATACTCCCCATCCCTCTATTTTTAGTTTTTCCCAACCGATTAAACCACTAAAAACCGAATAACCTATGTCCAAAACAACCTGGAGCAGTAAGCTGTCCTTTATTGTGACCACTTCGGCATTCGCCATAGGACTGGGCAATATTTGGCGTTTCCCTATTGTTGCAGGTGAAGGCGGGGGCGCCGCCTTCCTACTGATTTACGTGTTTCTGATGATAGGTATCGGTATTCCTCTGCTTACTGTGGAAATGGCTTTGGGACGCATGTCCAGGTCGACTGTTTTAGTAGGTTTTGGAAAATTGGGCAAAGCAGGATTTTGGAACGGGATTGGTTGGTTAGGTTCTTTATCTTGTTTTTTGATAATGGGCTTTTATGTAATGATAATGGCTTGGATCGCCATTTATCTTTGGGAATGCTTGAGTGGAAAAATTACTTCGTTGAACATAAGTAGCCTATCCTCGCATTTTGATCTTGTCGCTTCCAGCTTGACCAACGTAATCGCTGTCATCTTCGGAATCATGGTCCTCGGACTGCTGGTCGTCAAACAAGGACTAAAAACAGGTCTGGAGCGCTATTCCAAAGCTATGATGTTGGGATTGATACTTTTGATCCTGGCACTTTCCCTGTGGGCCGCGACCCTTGAAGGTGCCGTACAAGGATATCAATGGTTGCTCTCACCAGATTTTTCCAAAATCAATTTTCAGGTAGTTATGAGTGCTTTAGGGCAGCTTTTTTTCTCTATAGGTGTAGGAATGGCCGTAGCTTTTGTCTTTGGTAGCTACACCCATGAAAAGGAAAACCTAATAGAAAGCGCCATTTATATTGCAACGGCCGATACTTTTTTTGCATTTCTTTCGGGCTTGATGTTGTTTCCTGCCATTTTCAGCTTTGGCCTAGAACCAAACTCAGGACCAAACCTGATTTTTGTGACTATGGCCTCGGTTTTTAATAGTCTGGAATATGGACGTTTGGTTGGAAGTGTATTCTTTCTTTTGCTTTTTTTAGCAGGATTTACATCGCTAATATCCAGTATCCAAGCTCTAAAGGATAGTCTCCAGGACAAATTCAAGTTGTCCAATATAACCGCATTGGTAGTAGTAACGGGCTTGATTACCATCATTTCAATCCCAGTGGTGTTTTCCTATAGCAAAACCCCAGTATTACTTTTTGGAAGAACCATTTTTGAAACTCTGGATTACTTGACCAGTACCATACTCTTACCTCTTGGGGGATTGTTGACCATACTCTTCGCGGGCTACAGGGTTGGATTTGGTCCTATTCGCCTTCACCTTGAAAAAGGCGTTGGGAAAATGCGGATAAAGGGGTATTGGGAGATTGTATTATTGTTTGTACTGCCCTTGGCATTGATGGTCATATTGATAAATGGAATTCTCAATAATCCCTAAAAGTCAGAAATGCAAACAGAGTGCAAAAATACATTGAACCATGTTTAAAGCGCCATAATATGAAATACAACTCATACCAAATGGATAGATAAATCGTAGCAAACCTTAAAAATGTGCTCATCTTTTAGAAAACTAGTTGACCGAAATAAAACAAAAGAACAATGAAGAAATATGATGTCCTGATTGTGGGTGGGGGTATATACGGGGTTACCGCAGCTGTGGAATTGGCCAAAAGAAAGCATAGAGTAGGACTCATCAATCCGGATACCGTTCCTCACCACATGGCAGCATCCACAGATGTCACCAAAGCGGTGCGGATGGAGTATGGGTCGGATTCAGAATACTTTCGTATGGTAGAGAAATCCATTAAAAAGTGGAAACAGTGGAATGATTTCTTCGGAGAGAAATTATACCATGAAGTAGGTTTTTTGATGCTCTGTAAAGAAGCCATAGAGAGTGAAAGGCACACTTTTGAAAAATATAGCTATCAGCATTTGATGGAAGCGGGCTACCAACCCGATAGGCTCGATGCGACAGCGATAAAGAAACGGTTCCCAGCCGTGAACACAAACGAGTACATAGACGCCAATTTCAATGCAAAAGCAGGCTATGCGGATGCGGCATTGACCGTTGAAAAACTTGCTCAGTATGCCAAGGAACTGGGAGTTCAAATCCACGAAGGACAAACAGCGAAAAGTTTTGTAGTTGAAAATGGGGTACTAAATGCAGTTGTAACAAAAGAAGGGCAAACCTTTCACTGCGGGCACGCCTTGGTGGCCGCTGGTGCCCACACGCCCCTGTTATTACCGGAACTACAGCCATATATGAAGTCTACGGGACATCCGGTATTTTGGTTAAGGCCCAAAAATCCAAAGAACTTTGTACCGCCCCACTTCTCAGTTTTTACTGCAGATATATCAAATTCAGGATGGTATGGTTTTCCTTACTTGAACAAATGGGGCATAGTCAAGATTGCCAAACATTCCAACGGCGTACCCATTCATCCGGATGATGACGATAGACAAATTACCGATATCGAGGTACGGGATATGCGTTCTTTTGTGAAACAGACCTTTCCCGAACTATACGATGCCCCATTGGTCTTTACCCGAAGGTGCCTTTATATTGATACACTGGACGGACATTTTTGGATTGATAGGCATCCTAAAATCGAGGGCTTGTCGGTTAGCAGTGGAGGAAGTGGCCACGGTTTAAAAATGGCTCCTCTACTTGGCGAGATGGCTGCGGATATTGTCGAAGGAAAATCACACGAATTCTCGAAAAGATACCGCTGGCGCCATCTTACTGCCGATACCTCCCAAGTGGAAGAGGCCCGATACGTTATCGACCGAAAACTATAAACTCATGAAAGCGGGAAAAATTATTCACCAGTTTATGGCGGCCTACAACGAAAGGGACCTGGAAAAGTTCGTCTCCTTCATGGACCCGCAATTTGAATCCTATCTATTCGATTCCAGGGATATCCTGTGTTCAGGTATTGGAGATGCCCGAAAGATATATGAAAAGAGGTTCAGTGAAAACAAAAATCTTTTTGTGACTACCCTGCAAAGAATCATCAATGATAACGTAGTGGTGGAGTCACAGTTCATCGAAGGTTTTGATAGCGATAAGACCATACATGCCATTGCCATTTTTGAATTGAATGGAGATAAGGTCAAACGGGCGTCTTTCGTAAGGCGAGAGGTGAAACCGGACGGAAATGCAATACAGTTAGTTGTTTAAACCAAAAAAATGGGAACCATGGAAAACAGCAAGTACCAAGACAGGGAATTACTATTGATTGATCTAAGGGACGGGGTCCGAACGGCATACACCTACATTTTTAACACCTACTTCCATGAACTAAAAGGGTATATAGCAACTATTTGTGGCAACACGTCGATGGCACAAGAAATTGTACAACAAACCTTTGTCAAATTTTGGACCAAGCGAAAAAATTTGGTCATCAAAGAATGTATCAAGGGTTATCTTTTCAAAATGGCGTACAACATTTACAGGGACCAACAAAAACAAAAAACCAGGGAGCTCCAAATTATCAAGGAAATACAATATAGGGCCACACTGGAGTTCATAGAAAATAATCAAAGTGATACAGAACAGAAAATCACTTTGCTCAACCAGGAAATTGATAAGCTTCCCAAAAAATGTAAGACCGTTTTTCTGTTGGGAAAAAAGGAAGGTCTCAAATACCAGGAAATTGCGGACCGATTGAACATATCCATTAAGACGGTAGAAGTGCACATGTCCAAAGCCCTATCCCGCCTACGGAATGTACTGAATAAAAATTAACGATTTTTCTTTCATATCAATAAAACATTACTGTTTCATTAATTTTTTGTGAAAAAAATTAAAAATAGAGTAAGGGTATTCTACCATTCTTTAGTCTAATCTTAATATAACACCATACATTTCATGGACTATTTCGAAGTAGATATACTTATTGCTAAGTTTCTTGACAATGAGGCGACAGAAGAGGAACAATCCTTCTTGTTGCAGTGGATACAAGTTCCTGAAAACAAGGCCTATCTCGAGGAATACGTCAGAACGGAGATTTGGATTAAATATAGCCTAAATGCTACCCAGGTTGAAAAACAACTCTCAACTTTGTCCATTTATCCTGAACGGAGTAAAGGACGCCGATTTAGTCCGATGGTCCTTGCAGCTGTTTTTATGTTATTCTTGGGCTTGGGCTCCTTCCTCTACCTTTTTTTGAGCCCTGAATCAGTCCAAAAATGGAATACTAATACCCTTATCCTAGAAATACGTGATAGCGGTACCTCCAGATATTTTTCCTTGGAAAACCATGTTGGCCTTCCAAAGGCATTAGAATTTATGACTCTGGTAAAAGACAGCTTACTTCGATATGATACACCGGAATCTCAGTCCAAGAAAACCTTGGATAACGTATATCACACCGTCCATGTACCCTATGGAAAAACATTCAAGGTCCAATTGAGCGATGGGTCCCTCGTGCAACTAAATGCTGGCTCTAAACTCACATACCCCTACAGATTTGACGGATTTGACCTTCGGGAGGTATCCCTGAGTGGAGAAGCTTACTTCGATGTAGCCAGTAACGGCATTCCCTTTCACGTACTTACGGACGGCTTGTCCACAAAGGTATTGGGCACCTCTTTCAATGTTTCTGCATACAGGGATGAAAGCTTGCGAGAAGTTGTCTTGGTTGAGGGGAAAGTCGAGGTGTCTACAAATACCAATACACCCTTGCACAAGAATTCAAAGACCATGGTGCCCAATCAAAGGGCCATATTGACGGCTGGAGATAAAAATCTTTCCATAGCCACAATCGATACAAAAAATTACGTCGCCTGGACCAAGGGAGAACTTGTCTTTTCCAATGCGGGCATAAATGAAATCATCAAGAAACTTGAACGGAAGTTCAAGGTAGACATTCTGAACCGCTATGATAAACTTTCGGTACAGCGTTTCAATGGAAGGTTCAAGGATGAAACTTTCACAGAAATATTAGAAACCATAAAGGCCCACACCAATTTCTCTTATTCCAGAGAGGGAAATACGATCATAATTCTAGAACCATAAAAAATATTGCCAATGAAGACAACAAAGCGATCCTAAAAACTAATGCGAACCAGAAAATGTAACTCAAATGAAAAATTACTCAACTAACACCGGTGCCAAACGGCTCATCAAGCTGGTTTTGATGTGCTTTTTGTTCATGAACTTTACGCCTCTCAAGGCTGATGTCAAGTGCGCACAAAATGACCATATTACGGTGGACTTTAAAAATATGGAATTGAAGCAGGTCTTTAATTGGATAACCCAACAAGTCGGCTACAACTTCTTTTACGAAGCCTCTGAAATCGATATTGAGAAAAAAGTCTCGATACAGGCAACCGATACTTGTATCGAAGATTTTTTGGTGAAACTATTTTCCAAGATTGAATTGGACCACAGGATTGTGGCCAAACAGGTTGTAGTGAAACCCCAAAGAATAGATAATTTTGTTCCAAAGGCCAAAGTTAAGACCAAACCAAGCCCGAACAACCCCCAACAGGCGACTCTGACAGGAACTATCGTTGATGATGCGGGCATACCCTTACCAGGTGCCAGCATTGTGGCAAAAGGGTCTCAAATTGGAACCACCTCCGATTTTGACGGAAATTTCGAATTGAACCTACCCGAAGGCACCACAGCGATTATTGTTTCGTATATCGGGTTTAGAACCCAAGAGGTAGATGTTCAAGGCCAGACCAGTGTTTCAATTACTATGGAACCCGATGCAGCATCCCTGGATGAGGTAGTGGTCGTTGGATATGGTACTTTGGCCAAGAAACGGGTCACTGGTTCGGTAATCTCTATTGATTCGGAGACCATTGTAGAAGTTCCTGCATTGAGCCCTGAAGCAGCTATCATCGGACAGGTTGCGGGTGTTCAAGTTCAGGAGGTTTCTGGTGAACCCGGTGCAGCTCCCAATATTCGAGTAAGAGGTTCCGGCTCAATTTCCGCGGGAAACGATCCATTGTTCGTTATTGATGGTATCCCCATTTCACGAAATTTGACTACCTCGGTTATAGGAGGAGTTTCTAGGAGAAGAGCCAGTTTTCAACCACCTCCCGTCAACCCTTTGGCTACATTGAATCCAAATGATATTGCCTCCATTGAGGTGCTTAAGGATGCGTCGGCTGCCGCCATATATGGCTCGCGAGGGGGTAATGGTGTACTTTTGATTACTACTAAAAAAGGTGCGGCATCGGAAACGGGACGGTTTTCGTTCGACTCGTTTTTTAGCATTCAGAACGTGGCCAACAAATTGGACCTCATGAATGCGCCGGAGCTCATTGATTTTACCCGAGATGCTAGAAACAACAACTATCTATCCTCTGTGGACGGCGCATCCATTGACGACCCGATAGGTCCTGGCGACCGTGGGGACGCACTCTTTGAGTTACCCGAATCATTTATCAATTGGGATGGTACGGATACTGATTGGCAGGATGTGATTTTCCAGACGGGAATAACCCAGAGCTATAATTTTTCCTATGCTTCGCCAACAACGAACAAGACCAGTTTCTTCGCTTCAGCAGGCTACTTTACGCAAGAAGGGATTTTGGACAAATCCAGTTTTGATCGGTATAGCCTTTTGCTGAATTTGAATTCTCAGCTAACTGAAAAATTGAACCTGGACTTGAGAATTGCGCCAACGATAACGGAAAATCAAAGAATACCTTCTTCTGCTCCTTATTTTGCGAGACCGCCCGGGGTCGTATATTCTGCCATTGTACATTCTCCAACGGTCAACCCATTTAACCCGGACGGCACCATCAACCAATTGAACAATCAGTCGTTTTTAGGCGGAGGGACCACCACGGCGAGTAATCCCTTAGCTATAATCGAGGCAGTGGATGATGAGATATTCCAATTTCAAAACCGAGCCTCATTGGCCCTTTCCTATGAAATAATTCCAGAACTTACATTTAGAACATTTGGTGGTATGTATCTTAATTTGTTCAATCAAGATTTTTTCCGGGGCAACTCCTTATTGTTCCGTAATTCCACAGAAGGGGAATCCTATGCACAGGCCACGTCATCCACGGAAGTGAACTGGCTATGGGAAAATACCCTGAACTGGGAAAAGGAATTTGGAGATCACTATCTCAATGCTGTTCTCGGATATACTGCACAACGGGATAACATTACCATAAAAGAGGTGTTAGCCGATAACTTCCCCGACGATTTGGTGACCACCATTAGTGGCGGTCAAGTCTTTGCAGGAAATTCCATCGAAGAACAATGGTCACTGGCCTCTGCACTTTTTAGACTAAACTACAGCTACAAGGACAAGTACCTTTTTACCGGAACCATCCGATCAGACCGATCATCGCGTTTTGGAGCGAATAACCAAACTGGGTACTTTCCATCCTTCTCTGTAGGTTGGCGGTTGAATGAAGAGGAGTTTCTTCAATCTGTGGAAGCGATATCAGAGCTTAAATTTCGGTTCAGTTGGGGAGAGACGGGGAACTTTGAGATACCCAATTACGGTGCTATAGGGTTGCTTTCTCCTGACAACTACAACCTATCCGGGAATGAGGTAAATGGTTTGGTACAGTCCACAATTCCCAATCCAGAGCTGACCTGGGAAAGGTCGGAGCAGATAAACCTAGGTATGGAACTTGGACTTTTTAACAATCGGCTCTTTCTTTTAGCTGATTATTACAATACCAAAACATCCGATTTATTGTTGAATGTTGCTATTTCCGGAGTATCCGGTTTTCAAACCACCCTTCAGAATCTTGGAGAGGTAGAAAATAAAGGTTTTGAACTAGCTCTAAGAACCAAAAATTTTGTGGGTGACTTTAGTTGGGATACTGACATAAATTTTTCAACAAACCAAAACGAGGTACTGTCTTTGAACGAGAACAACGAACCTATTTTCTCGGCGGGCAGCGCAGGAGTTCGACATGTTACCCGAGTGGGAGACCCTATTGGGAGCTATTTTGGCTACATTGTGGATGGTATTTACCAAAGTCAAGAGGAGATAGACAATGCCCCTTTTGATACGCAAGCCCCAAATCCGGCACCTGGGGATTTCAGGTTCAGGGATGTGGACGGAGACGGTGAAATTACCCCGGATGATCGAACGGTCACAGGAAATTACTTTCCCGATTTCACATGGGGTATAAACAACAGGTTCAGTTACAAGGGAATTGATTTCAGCTTTTTGATACAAGGGGTGGAAGGCAACGAAATTTTGAACCTTACCTCCAGACACCTTAAAAATGGTGAGGCGAACTTCAACTCCTATGCAGTTTTCAACAATCGGTGGCGATCGCCTTCAGAACCTGGCAACGGAAGTATTCCCCGTGCTGACAGGCAAACTGGTAATCATGGGAACAATAACAGGCCTTCTTCGTTTCAAGTGGAAGACGGTTCCTTTATCAGGCTAAGAAACATAACCTTGGGCTATACCTTACCAGCAGATAAAATCTTTGGAGATAGTATAGATAGGTTAAGGGTGTATGTTACGGGAACCAACCTGTTTACCATTACAGACTATTTGGGGTACAATCCTGAAGTGAGCAACATTTCCACCAATAGTTTGACGCCTGGGGAAGATTATGGAGCCTTTCCCTTGACGAAGAACTTCACCATGGGTATTAATCTATCCTTTTAATTTAAAACTACAGAAGATGAAAAGAATACTAATAATTCTCTTGACAATATGTGTAGCATCCTCATGTAGCGATGATTTCACGGATTTAGCACCTATTTCAAATCGGAATGAGGCTGATTTTTTCAACAATGAAGGAGACTTTATTGTTTCACTTAACGCCAGTTATGCCGGCCTACAGGACAATGGTGTTTACGGACGTGCCTATTGGACCATGTTTGAAATGCGTGGCGATAATACGGATCAAGGTCCAGACGCAACTGGACTGGCACGGGTTTTCACTGAAATAAATGCATTTACTGAAGATCCCTTAAATGAACAGATAGATGCTGCTTGGAGCGGTTCCTATCGCGTTATTGCCAACTGCAATGTGATTTTGGACCGCATTGGTTCAGCAAATGTGGAAGAAGGACTTCAAAATCGGATTATTGGAGAGGCGTTGTTCCTAAGGTCCTTAATGTACTATCATTTGGCCATTGCATTTGGCAATATACCATTACAGCTGACCCCATTTGTGCCTGGTGATGATTTGGTACAAGTAGATGCCGCTACGGTATACGGGCAATTGGTCACCGATTTGGAAACTGCCGAATCCAACTTGCCAATTTCTTATCCAGCAAGTGACGTAGGTAGAGCCACCCGAGGTGCCGCTGCTACCCTATTGGCGAAAGTCTTGCTGACCATCGGCCAAGACGGGCAGGCAGAAATTGTTTTGCGCCGCATTGTTGATCAATACGGATATCAACTACTGCCGAATTATGCAGATCTCTGGGGAGCTGAAAATGAGAACAACGCAGAATCTATTTTTGAGGTTCAGTTCATTAGCGGTGGAATCGGTCAGGGAAGTGCCTACACCAACGATTTCTCCCCAAGTGCAATCCTCCAAACTGGTCAAGGTTTCGGCAGGAACCGACCAACGGCTAGCATGCAGAATGCTTATGTGACCGGAGATTTACGTTTTGAGGCATCCATGGACACTACCTGGATAGATACCGACGATGTAGTGGTAGTTCAGAATTTTGTTACTAAATACGTAAGCGATCCACCGATTGAAAATGATTCTGATATCAATTTTGTGGTCTTTCGATATGCGGATGTATTGCTTATGCTAGCAGAAGCGCTGGGCGAATCCCAAGAAAGTTATGACCTCATCAATCAAGTAAGGGCAAGGGCCGGATTGACCGGTATCGATGCAACCACGCCTGGAACCTTTGAGGAAAAACTGTTGGACGAACGTCAGGTCGAACTTGCTTTTGAAAACCATCGCTGGCCCGATCTGTTAAGATTTGGAACGGTCGTGGAAAAATTGACCGAAGCCGAACCTGACGTAATAAATCCTGCATCTATACGAACGCTGTTTTTTATACCGCAACGGGAATTGGACATAAATCCCAACTTTATTCAAAATGAGTAGGTATGGCGTAATGTGTTATTATTTGAGCTAGTTTAGTTGATTCCGCTTGTCATGGGCTTCCCTACTTATTTTTTGGCCCCAAACCCAAAGCGGATAAAAGTTGGCTCAATCCATCATAATTAAGATTAGAAAAACGAGAAATTAAACAAATCATGAAAAAAAACCTCATCCTCCTCTGTCTCCTGCTTGGACTTTTTTGGGTCAATGCCCAAGAAAAAAAAGTATTGAACATCATTGCAATTGGAGCACATCCCGATGATTGCGATGCTAAATTTGGGGGCACAGCTGCGCTTTTTGCCAAAATGGGTCACAAAGTAAAATTTATATCCCTTACCAATGGAGATGCAGGTCACCAAAGTGAAGGTGGCGGTGCATTGGCCAAACGAAGAAGAGCTGAAGCCAAAAGAGCCGGTACCATTCTGGGAATCGAATACGATGTGCTGGACAACCACGACGCCGAATTGATGCCAACTCTTCATCTCAGACATCAAATAATCCGTAAAATACGGGAATGGGATGCGGACATCGTACTGGGTCACAGGACAAACGATTATCATCCAGACCACAGAAATGCGGGAATCGCTGTCCAAGACGCCGCCTACTTGGTAATTGTTCCCAATGTAACACCAGATACTCCGCCACTAAGAAAGAATCCGGTTTTTTTATATATGAGCGACCGATTCCAAAAACCGTATCCCTTTTCAAAGGATATTGCTGTGGTCATAGATAACGCGATAGATAAAAAAGTGATGGCATTAGCCGCACATCAATCGCAAATGTTTGAATGGCTACCATGGGTAGGTGGAGGTAATCTCGAGGAGATTCCTAAAGCAGAGGAAGATCAACTGGTGTGGTTAAAGGAGCTTTGGGCCAAGGAAAGGGTTTGGGACAAAGAAGAATCCGAAGCGATAGAAAAGTGGTATCCAAGCCTAAAATCATCCAATGCCAAACATGTAGAGTTCGTAGAAATATGCGAATATGGCAAGCAACCCACCGACGAAGAAATAAAAGCACTTTTTCCTATGTTGGGTGCAAGTGTAAAGTAGTCCTTAATTGAACGATTTGGAAAATACCAAGCTATTTATGGGAGCCGATAAAGAACCAAAAAAATACTATCATATTATTGGATTGGTGATGTTGGTATTCTTTGTGATATCCTTTATTACCAACATCCTCAACTCCATTATTGTTGATGTAAAGAACAGTTTTGACCTTAGCTTATCGCTCACCGGACTTTTGCCCTTCGCTTTTTTTATTGCCTATGGCGTAATGTCCATTCCTGCAGGATTTTTATCAGAGAAACACAGCGACCGAAAGTTGTTGTCCCTCTCCTTTTTATTTATGGCCTTGGCCTCTTTGGTATTTGCTTTTTTTCCAAGTTATGTGGTGTTCAGCGTTACACTCTTTGTACTGGGAAGTTGTATGGCTGTACTTCAAGTCATAATTAACCCAATGCTCCGTGCAGCTGGCGGAGAGGAGCACTTCGCCTTTAACTCCGTCTTGGCTCAGCTGGTATTTGGTCTGGCCTCTTTTTTAAGTCCTTTTTTGTACAAGTATATTGTTAATACAGATTCAGGTGCAAATGGGTTGGCCCGTTTCCTGCGCGATATAGTCCCAGAAAACCTTCCCTGGGTGGCATTGTATTTGATTTTTTCTGGTATCGCCATTTTACTTCTTTTGGTAGTATTTTTTGTGAGATATCCCAAGTATGCGAAGAAAGCAGATGAAGTGGTCGGGGATTCCCAGTCCTACTTACTTCTTTTAAAAAACAAATGGACCTTTTTGTTCTTTTTGGGCATCTTTTGCTATGTGGGGACCGAACAGGGTGTAGGTAATTGGATTTCACAGTTCCTTTACGAATACCACGGTCTGGATGCCCAGACTGTTGGGGCGGACACAGTGGCCTATTTCTGGGCTATGTTAACTATTGGATGTCTTTTGGGATTGTTGCTTCTAAAGGTCATGGATAGCAGGAAACTATTGATCGGTGCCACTTTGATTACCATGATTTTTGTTGTTCTGGCCCTATTTGGAAATACAAGCACCGCTCTTTTCGCTTTCCCGGCGGTAGGCTTCTTTATCTCGGTAATGTGGTCCATTATTTTTTCCCTGGCTCTCAATTCGGTAAAGGAAAACCACGGTTCCCTTTCAGGAATATTGTGCACTGGAATTGCTGGGGGCGCTATATTCCCTTTGATTGTGGGAAGCATAGGGCAGCTTACGAATTTAAGGTTTGGAATGCTTTTTTTATTGGTTCCCTTGGCGTTTATCCTGTCAATTGGATTTTGGGCCAGACCCTTGGTGAACAATAAGACGTTTGCCTTTAAAACCGAAAACACGGATGGATAGAGAGCGATCAAGTATGCACACAGGGCTAACTACTATAAAAATCGGTGGGTCAGTGAAAGTTGTTTTAGATCAAAAGAGAATAATCCATGTTGCGTCTTTGCCAAAGGCTTCGCTAAAGTCAAATTATTTAATCTCCATTATCAATAAGATTCGGACCAAAAGTTTCGCCCATCTTGGGCGTTGGAGCGCCAAGTCTGCAACAGAAACCAATTTGAAAGACTTTCTATGAAAACAACCATACTGATCATTTTTAACTTTTTCTTAATCAACGCCTGTGCCCAGGCTCCAAAAAAGGTCAATATTCAAATTGATAATAATGTTGAGGGTGCTCCAATCACCCTGGGAATTCCATTTCCAATCGGTGAACTTCATTCTGTGGACGACCTTCGCCTACTTACTTCCAAGGGATTGGAAATACCATGTCAGACCACGGAGGTCAGCACATGGTTACCGGCAGATGGGAGTGTGAAATGGGTCTGGATTTTCTTTTTCTCAGAGAAAACCTCAAACTACATTCTGGAATATGGAGACAGTGTAGAACCAATGCAAAGCCCAGATAGGATTATCTCTGCAAATAATATGAGACCCGGTGGTGGAATAGAGGTGAATACAGGTCCACTTTCTTTGTCCATCAATAAATTGGGAAATGGATTTTTGGACACAGTTTACTTAGACTCGGACCAAAATGGGAGTTTCGAAGAAGAGGAACGTATCGCCTCCGCTCCATCAGAGGGTAGAGGAACTTTTTTGGACCTTCTTGACGATGCCGGAATTGATTCGTCGAAAGCGATTATCAATGAAGTCTTTAGAGAAAAGGGTTCCGGACCAATGCACGCTATTTTCAGAATTGAGGGAACCTATATATATGGTAGGGAAGACAACAATAACTCTCCTTTCTCAATCCGACTGCATACTTACGCAGGGAAAAGCTATATAAAAGTATTGCATACGCTTACCTATACCGGAATTCCGGACAAGCATAAAATTCAGGAAGGGGAACATGCCAATATCGCTACACAGAACAAAACTATTATCTCAGAAGATACGGCTAACGATCCAGGTTGGATGCAGCACAATGATCAGATAGCAGCTTGCGGACTCCAATTAAATTATCATTTGGGTGGTAACATTAAAATGGCATCTCCCATGTTTATGGGCGATTGGTCTGATCAGGTGTCCACCACCATGGAGCAGATTGAAGTTAAAGACAAAGATGTTGTACAAGTTTTACAGCAAGGGCCCGAACGTGGCAACGGACCTACATTGAGAGGTCTATATATGAGTAGGTTCAAAAAAGATAAAATCCAGGATAAATACGTGGTGAATAAAGAGTTCAAGGCGACTGTCTCAAAGGGGAAGGATATGCTCCTGCAAGCTGAAAGGGCCAAGGGATGGATAAATCTTACCGATGGAAGGCGAGGGATCAGCGTCGGAATAAAGAATTTTTTGGAGGAATACCCTAAGGGAATCCAAATCGACCCAGCTACAAATTCAATAACAGGCAATATTTGGCCATTAGAAGCTGGTGCGATGAGCTTTGAACGCAGCCACACGGAGCTCGACGGAGGTATGCTTGCCAACTTTGCCCAAGGCATTACCAAAACAACGGAGTTTATTTACTATTTCCATAATGCGAAGGATACCCCGGAGCTTCTGGACCAAAAAATGAATTACGTCATCAACAATCCAGTGGCCCATGTGAATCCTTCGTGGTATATGGACTCCAAAGTATATGGAAATATGGCGCCTTTTTCACAGGATTATCCAGAATTTGAAAATGCTCTGCAGTACAAATTTGAATGGTGGTCATTCAACCAGAATGAAAGTCCTTGGTATGGCATGTTTGACTATGGAGATGGAAAAACTTATTACTACAAAGGACAATGGTACCAATGGACCAATAATGAACCTACTGTTGATTTCATGCTATGGACCAACTTTATGAGGACCGGAAACCCAAAATACTACACTATGGCCCAGGCGATGAGCCGACACACCATGGATGTGGACAATATACACTGGCCGAAAAAGCGTAGGTATTTGGGTGAGATCAACGATGCCATAGACTTTTGGAACTATCAGGACGAACCCGAATCGACCCCCTATTTAGGAATTGGAAGAAGACATGCCAACGAACATTGGTATTCCCTTTTAAGCGCACATGTGTGGATACAGGGTTGGATCGCTTCGTACTATCTAACAGGCGATAATAGGGCACTTGAAATTGCAAAAATGACCGGGGATACCTATATAAAGCGAATTTGGGGAGAGCATGACCTAAGGGGGAGAAGATTATATCTCTCGGTATTGAATCTTGTTGAACTTTATGATGCCACCAAACTTCAAAAGTATAAAGTGGAATTGGATGAACGGGTCGATTTGATGTTAGCGCTGCAAAAAGAGCAGGGCGGAAACCTTATTTTGGATAGGTTTGGATACAGCCAGCCCTATGTAGCCCTGGGATTATATAAATACTGGCAGATAACAGGACGAAAAGATGTAAAGAAAGCCCTGTTGGACCACGCTAGATGGGTACGGGACGTTCCGCCTCTGAACCATGAAATGGAATCTTATCTGGCAACTATTAATCCGCTTTTAATTGGCTATGAATTTAGTGGCAAACAATCCTTTTTGAACGAGGCCATAAAAAGAGCTGAGGTTTTAAAGGTGGGAAAGTTGTCCAATGACCAATATAAGTTCCCAAATGTAGAAGCGTTTAATGAGGCGCTTTTAGAGGTTTCAAACCTCCCCAAAAGCAGAAGGGCCATTACGAATTGGGAGATAAACCAGGGATTACGGGTGTTCGGGTGGACACATGCCTACAACATTCCACAATTATTGTACTGGCTGGAGAAGGAAAACAAAACTTTAAGCAAATAAAAGATGATACCGAGTATATCCAAATCCCAAGGTTCCATTGTTTTTTCTCAGCCTGGGGCATTGGAAGAGACCCGATTTGAAAAGGTGCATAATGTCGTTTTCAAAGATTCCTCATTGGCTTCCATAGTGGTGGCCAACGAAATTTCAAAATTGATTCGGCAAAAACAGAACAGTAGTCAGAATTGCATTCTGGGTCTAGCAACTGGTTCCTCCCCAATCAAGGTCTATGAGGAACTTGTCCGAATGCATAGGGATGAGGGCCTTAGTTTTGAAAATGTCATCACCTTCAATTTGGATGAGTATTATCCCATGACCAAGGATAATATCCAAAGTTACCATTACTTTATGCACGAACATCTGTTCAATCATATTGATATACCTGCGGAAAACGTTCATATTCCCGATGGTATGGTTCCCATGGAACATTTGAACGACTATTGCTCAAAATACGACACCTTAATCCAAGAATATGGAGGTTTGGACTTTCAACTTTTGGGAATTGGTAGAACAGGTCACATTGGATTCAACGAACCAGGCTCTCACTACAATTCCAAGACGAGGACCATCACCTTGGACCATATTACACGAGTGGATGCAGCGCAAGCTTTTTTAGGTATAGACAACGTGCCTCGAAAGGCCATTACCATGGGTATTGGTACCATAAAAAAGGCCAAAAGAATCATTTTATTAGCCTGGGGTACAAATAAGGCCAATATCATAAAGGATACGATTGAGGGCAAAGTTTCGTCCGATGTACCGGCAACCTATTTGCAGGAACATGCCAACACCACTTTTGTATTGGACAAGGCCGCATCTTCCGAATTAACTCGGATAAAAGAGCCCTGGGTGGTCGGGGACTGTATCTGGAATGAGAAATTAAAGAGTAAGGCGATAATATGGCTTTGCGAAAAGTTGGAAAAACCAGTACTCAAACTCACTGACAAGGACTACAATAACCACGGAATGTCTGATCTTCTCACTCAGGAGGGTTCTGCCTATGATTTAAACATCAACATGTTTAACCGTTTGCAACACACAATTACGGGATGGCCAGGAGGAAAACCCAACGCGGACGACAGTAAGAGACCGGAAAGGGCCTTCCCCGAAAAGAAACGGGTCATCGTCTTCAGCCCACATCCAGATGATGATGTAATTTCTATGGGAGGTACTTTGGAACGCCTCGTGGAACAGGGTCATGAAGTGCATGTAGCGTATCAAACCACGGGCAACATTGCTGTAAGCAAGGAAGAGGCCCTAAAATATGCCGAGGTCTGTAGGGCCCTTTATCAAAAGTGGATTACAGACCCACCAGAGCCATTGGTTATGAAGCTTTTTGAACAACATGATTCGGAAGTGGATTCTGAGGCTGTCTTGGATTTAAAAAGGCTTATTCGAGAAAAAGAAGCTATTGGGGCAACACGCTTTCTAGGTATATCTGACCGAAATGTACATTTCCTAAAGATGCCGTTTTATGGAACGGGAACTTCTAAAAAACGTAAACTTTCCAAGAGTGATATTGACCTTTTGTATAATCTAATAAAAACGATAAAACCCCATCAGATTTTTGCAGCCGGTGATTTGGCTGATCCACATGGGACCCATAAAACGTGCTTGGATGCGCTTCTATTGGCCTTTAAAAAGTTAAAAGGAGAGGAATTCATGAAAAAATGTTGGGTCTGGCTGTACAGTGGGGCCTGGGATGAATGGAAAATCCATGATATCGATATGGTAGTTCCAATGAGTCCAGACCAAGTAGTCAAAAAACGTAACGCTATTTTCTATCATCAATCCCAACTTAACCGAGTCATGTTTAGGGGTGATGATTCAAGGGAATTTTGGGTCCGAGCTGAGGAACGCAATCGAAATACTGCAAAAAAATACCATCAACTGGGTATGGCCGAATACGAGGCCTTGGAGGCATTTAAGCGTATGCGATTGGAATAATTACAGTGATATTTTAGCTTTGTTATGATTCGAGTCCACCGATATGGGCGTGGATCCTATAAAAGTGCTGGACCCTGAACATTTTATTTTTCCATACATCTATTCGCTTGATTTTTGTGTCTTTGGAAGACTTCCACAAGTATATTTGAAAGCCAATCGAACCCAAAACAAGCTTCTTTAGGTAACACAGCGGAAGTAGTCATACCTAAATCTTATCAGATAAAATTGCTTACTTCATTTAACAAGACATATAAAGTAAAAGGCCCCCTCTTCTCAAGCAAACAATTGTTATTCTTCTTCTTATCATCAAGGAATCCATACCTTCCCTAAAGACCATGTGAATTTGTTTTAACTTAGTTTCACACATACACAAAGATTTGTATCATTCGGTGAATGCACCCTAGTTGTATGTCAAAAGCTTTAAACCATGAAAAAAATATACGCCATCCTCTTACTTTCTTTGTTCATCCTTTCGCAATGCAAACAGAACGAGTCTAATCTACTTAAAACGGTCACTCTGAAAAGACAAGCCAACGAGGGCGTTGTCGCCGCAAACGGCATGGTGGTCACCGCACATCCCATAGCAACAAAAATCGGCTTGGATGTTTTAAAAAAAGGGGGCAATGCTTTCGATGCAGCAGTGGCGGTGAAGTATGCCTTAGCGGTAGTTTTGCCCAAAGCGGGCAACCTGGGCGGCGGAGGCTATCTGATATACAGGACCTCGGACGGTGAAAAAGGGGCCCTTGATTTTAGGGAAACGGCCCCTGCAGCGGCAAGCCGTGATATGTTTATTGAGGCCAAAACTGATTCTGTGATGAAACAAAAGGCGCTTTTGGGACATTTGGCGACCTGTACTCCGGGCACCGTGGATGGCATGGATAAAATCCATAAAAAATTCTGTACACTACCTTTTCAAACCTTGATCCAACCTGCCATAGATGTAGCCAAAAATGGTTTTGCCATTTCCGACTATGATGCTTGGACCTTTAACCGGGCACAAAAAGAATTTCGAAAAGTCAATGATTCTTCTATGATTTTCATCAGCAAGAAACCTTGGAAGAAAGGTGACTCCCTTATTCAAAATGACTTGTCGAAGACCCTTGAACGTATAAGGGATAACGGACGGGATGGCTTTTATAAAGGGGAAACCGCCCAATATGTCATCGACGAAATAAACTCAGGAGGTGGTATTTTGAGAAAAGAAGATTTAGAGAATTACAGTTCCAAATGGAGAAAACCGATTGAAGGGATTTACCGAGATTCCTTTAATATCATCTCAATGCCGCCCTCGTCAAGTGGAGGAATTATCATCGTCCAGCTATTAAAAGGTTCCAATGCATACGATTTTAAGGAAATGGGGCACAACACCTCTAAAACCGTTCACATAATGACTGAATTACAGCGCAGGGCGTATGCGGACCGAGCCGAGCATATGGGCGACCTCGATTTTTATGAGGTTCCCATTGAAATGCTTTTGGATGAGGAATATATCGCAACGAGAAATGCTTCCATAAATATGGAGAAAGCAACACCATCTTCAGAAATAAAAGCCGGGAAAGTAGATAAAATTGAAAGCCTTGAAACCACGCATTTTTCTATTGTGGACAAAGAAGGGAATGCCGTTTCCATCACCACCACTTTAGTGGGCTATTTTGGCTGTAAAGTATTGGTGGACAATGCGGGATTTTTTTTAAACAACGAGATGAACAATTTTAGTTTAAAACCAGGTTTCCCAAATATTTTCGGCTTAGTGGGCGGTGAAGCCAATGCCATTGCTCCTGGAAAACGGATGTTGAGCAGTATGAGTCCGACCATAGTCGAAAAAAATGGAGACCTGTTCATGGTCTTGGGCACTCCAGGTGGTTCAACGATAATCAATGTAAATTACCAAAACATTGTCAATGTTATCGATCACGGCATGACCATGCAGGAAGCCGTCAATGCCAAAAAGCACCATTCGCAATGGCTGCCCGATGCGATTGTAATGGAAGAAGATGCTTTGGATAGTTTGACCATTTCAAAATTGAAGGAAATGGGGCATACCTCTTTTAGAGTGGTGGAACAATTGGGAAGAACAGAGGCTATTTTAATACGACCTGACGGTTCTTACGAAGGGGCGGCGGACAATAGACGTACCGGAGACGCGATAGCAGGCGGATATTGAAGTAAATGTAAACCAAAGCGAAAAGGTAGTTTTGCTCCTGCCCTGCTCAGTCAAGAATGAAGTGTCCAGCGAAACAATTATAACTTACTTTAAGGAACACTGTACTAGAATCTTCTTCCTCTTTTGAATCCTTCGCTATTCCGTGAACGCCTTGATGACTTGATTACCCACCTGGTAACCCACTCCTAACCCTACTTCGTTATCCGTTCGGAAATGCACGCCTCCCTCAAAACGCGATTCCGAGCATTCTTCAGCAAGCGCATAAAAAAGTGGTTCATCTCTTGGAAACAAGAAACATAGCACCTTGGCGAGAGATCCCGCTACCGTGGTATGCCCGGCGGGATAGCCCGGGAAGTTGGGAGTGTCCACCAAGATGGGCTGAAACGAAGCATCGTACTGAAAAGGTCGGATTCCCCAAAAGTGATATTTTCCATCCCATGCGGCAATGATAGCATCGAAACGTGCAGTATGGAACACCGCATTCGCAAAGGAGGCTTCCAATGGATTCAGATTAAATTCGAGGATTTTCCGTTCAATTAATCGGTCCCAAATTGGTTCGCTTTTCCACTTCCAAGCTATTTCACTGGTTTGATTTGCCGCGTTAAATTGTCTGAGCTCCTCCATGTCCAAAGACCAGTCTGTGGGAGGCGGACCCGGCCTAAATTGATTGGCACGAATAAGTGTAAGGGGCTTCCATTGTTTTTTCATTGGATCCCAAGGACCGGGATTCCCGGACCACAGACTATCCGATTTAGGTACGTTTCCATCCCAACGAAACGCTGTTCTATCGCCCTTGGCATATTCGATATACTTTTCAGCGATTTTTTGCCCGATTTCCAGTCCATTTTCGATATCGGAGAGAAATTGTAGCCCTGTGGCCAAGCGGGCCGATTTAAAAGCGGTTAGATTACTGTCCAGTACATCTTTTTGCTCTGGAAAATAATAGTGTATCACGCTATGGGCTGCTCCGGCTGCGGCGCTCCAGTCGCAGATAAAAGTGGAAAATTCTGGCTTCGGCCCCAACTTTTTAACGCGGGCATCATACTCGTAAACTGCTTTTTGATAGTATGCCTTTTTGTGCTTCCAAACCTCTACCATGGCGTCATAGATAGAAAGGTGCATAATCGCCACGCGACCTCCGTTTTTATGTCCCTTATGTCTTTTGCCGACTTCCATAAGAAGTTGATGCCATCGATAGGAAGGGTAGGCACCGTTCCAATACTTAATGGACCAAAGGTCAGCTTCATCAGTTTCCTTCTGAACAGAAATTATTTCTTCGACTTCATCGCCCAAAAGTTCTTTATTGAGAGGTGAGATACTATCCGCGAGTTCAAACTTGAAGGGATTGTAGGTGGATGATATCATTTGGCCATATCCAATACTCGGTTTGATCAGCATTGCTATCATACCTAAAGTGCACAGGACAAACAGTTTGAAAGTTTTGGCCAGAAGCTCCATCTACAAATCTTGAATTTTCCTGAAATTTAATACAAATAGAACAGCTGGCAAACACTTAAGGCTTTCGGTATTTAGCTCGGTATTACAAGGAACCCATGAACCTCAAATGCCTCATGTCCTTTATGGATACAAGTATTTACTTTTTTCATTTGTAACACAGAGAACAGTTTCCGTCAAAAAATGGGGATAATTTAAAATACCACTACTAAAAAATGCTTTGCTAATTTTGGCCGTGGAACTTTGTTCCTTGTTTTCGCTACTTGGAGCTAGCCAGCTCTTAGAATTGTTCCCAAGCCATTTCCAGCGCCTTAAAACCTACGGAATCATAATTTTCCAAATCCTCTTTGTCAAAAGGAAAATAATCATTTTGTCCAAAAAATGCTTCCGTGAGTTCAGCGAAATATTCACCTTCGCTGGTCAGTGCATAAGCTTCTTGAGCCGTTGAATAATTACCGTTACCCAAATCGTACGCAACATTTTTGTAAAGATTTGAGCTAATTGCGTTCTGATAGGCTTCGGTAATTGCTAGCCGGTTCGCATCATTGTTCGACATGGAATGATGATAACCATGTGCAAGTTCATGCAGAACTAAAAATGGTTGGTTCTTGTTGGTCCAGTTGATGAAATTTTTGATGTTCGATATTTCAATCGCACCGGCTTTTTCTGTAATGTATCCGTTTTGCATGAGCCATACCGCAGAAGGATGGAACACTGCCGAACCATTGGTGGTTTGCCAGTCCACAAAAATGTTGACGGCTTGCAGTTGATTCAAAATGGTCTTGTTCAAACCCAGTTCGGTTACATCTATCAGTTTCCGTTCCAACAAATCCAATGCCTCTTGGGTCATCGCCTCATCATTGGTAAAGGCCTTATCTTCCACAAAAACGTTGAAACCTACCAACTCGTAGTAGGTATACCCCGCTACTTGTAGGAGAACCTGACTTTCCTGTTCGGGATCTATCGAACGGTCATCTTCAGAATCGATAGGCCCATTTTCAGAAGAACAGGAAAGGGCGATAAAAATCAAAATTGGGAATAGGTGTATAAATTTCATCGGGATAGGGTTTGTTACGATTTACATTTTAGCTAAGCGTTCCCGGAATTCATCTCCCATTACTTAAAACGTAGCAGAAGACGTTAAATTACATACCAATAACAATTGAGATGGACATATACCCTACCCTAACCCTTAAATAATCAATTTTGCTAGGCTTGTTCTACCTGTCCTGAATTGTGATACTGTTTCTTACCTCGGTTTGGGAAATAGAGAAATCAAGGCAGTGAGACCCTATCCTTTTACTCGAAGAGGTAGCAAGCAATTTGGTACTTTTGGAACCTTTTTCGTTCCCCTCCCAGAGATGATTTTTTAATCTAGTGGAACATGGACAGGAAAAATTCCATCTAAAATCCATAGCTCCTTTTTTTAGTAACTGGCGACCCCGAAGGCACTAGAAACCTTTATGAACAAAAAGTTGAAACAACTTCTTCTTTCGGGTTACTCAAAAACCCTTAAATCTATCTTTGCTTCTTTTCCGAACGTACCTAAAAAAGATGTTACTACCATAATTCTTCAACCCAGCTTAGTGAAAACCGAGCCACGAAGGAAGAACCAAAGTTTACCTAACACACCTATTTATGTTTTGAGCGGACGAATGGGAAGGATAAACTCCCAAAAAAGTGAGTGGGTAAATAGAATTACTTAACTCACTTCATAAGTCTTCGTCCTTCTCAATCATCCGACAGATTTTTATTCATTGTCATTGATCAACATAGGCGTCTTTCCATCAGTAACTATGATTTTTGTGTTGGGCGAGGTAGCCAGATTATTAAATGCCTCAATACTTCTGATTTGAATGATTTCATCACTTAAACCCTCAGAAAGTATTTGTTGGGCATCCCTTTCCCCTTGGGCATTGATGATTTTTCTATCAGCTTCTAATTTAGCCTGTTGTAATACAAATTCCATCCTTAACGCATCCTGCTCAGCTTGTAATTTTTGCTCTATGGAACTGGCCAGTCCCGGAGGAAGTTGAATGCTTTTCATCAAAACGGCGATCAGTTCAATGCCATCTGCCTGTTTTTTTAGATTTTCGTTCATTTTAACCTTAATCTCCTCTTCTATATTTGCACGCATTCCCGAATGCATATCCTTTGCAAAAAATTTGGCACAGACATCAGATGAGGCAGAACGGAACACACTTGTGATAATAGATTCATAATCCCTACCGAGATTTTGAAGGACACTTGGAATCTTGTTACGTTCAAGTCGATACAAAATGGAAATTTCAGAATCAACACTGAGACCCTCTTTACTCGGCAATGTCAAAAAAAGTTTGATGTTATTGGTCTGTGTGGACTCTTTTATCACTTTACTGGTAAAAGGATTAAAAAAAACAGTACCCTCGGTTGCTACTTGATCATCAAACTTGCCCAATGTCTGTTTTACTCCCGCTTCTCCGGGGCGAATCACCGCACAATTGATAAATAGAAATGCAGAAGGAAACGCTAATAAAATTACTTTTTTCATATTGTCTTTAATTTTATGGAAACTGATAAAACCACACGAAGTGACCTTTATTGACGAGCATGCAGCTGTGTGGTCCTGGTCTGTGGCATCTCGTTGCCCAACCTGCGTCAATCTTTCCTTTTCGGCATATTATGCCTCGAGGTCTCCATAGGCCTCAACTATTTTTGGGCTGTTAAAGGTTGAGCTGATCGCTAGTAATCAACTAATGGGTCCTGTTTAATCAGCAAATCAATGCCAGGGAGATAAAGGTCATTTTCATGTCGCCGAACTTTTCGGCTTTTTTTGACAAATCTTTGTCTATAATGTTGACCACTTTCTTAAAAATATTGAACAAAACCCATTTTAGGAAATCAAATACCTTCAGTTCTGCAGATTTGTGACCGATTTAACACTAAATCCGCAAACCTGAAGTTTCACTGACCAAGAAGTCAAGGTTTTCTGCTCGGATGCTTAGGTGCTCCCCTATTTTCCGGATCAGTCCCGAAGCTTATCTCCGAAATCGATAAGTCGCTTTAATCAAAAAGATATTTTGAGGTCTGTTGTTGAACAAATTATTACGTAAACCTTCAAAAAGCCCTTCTTCAGAATTTCCAAATGTTGAAATATCCTGGGACCAAACCAAAAATAATTCTGACCCTCTGATATATTCCCAGCGCAATACCATATTTGATCTCCATTGAACAAATTCAAAATCCGGATTTGGAAGGGAATACTCAAATAGGGAATCATTGTCCAAATCAAATCCGATGGTTCCTTCAGGAGTTCGAAGGGTTTGGTCCTCAGTTATTCCAATGAATCTATTATTTATGTTTCCGGCCGTAGGTTCTCCCACAAAGGTATAATCCCTATATCTTCCCCTTGAAATAAAGGGCTGCCCCCAATATTGAACAGTCAAGTTAGGTGTGATGATATAATCCAAACGCAAGGGAAAACTTAAGGTTCGCTGTTCGATAAATCCATTGATATAGCGTTCTTTTGGGTTGGATGTTTCATTAAAAACGGTGTTTACATATTGATATTTATCATTATTTATGGTGTAGGTCGGTGCTATCGCTAGTTGCAGGGCGTTCATGGGCTGGTAGGTAAGTTGTCCACTTACGGAATAGTTGAACAGCGAACGGTCCGTGCCCCATAAAAAACTTTGGGTATAATTAATTCGGAGTTTATCCCGGCTATCGGATATTATTCCTTGCCTGAAGGAATATTGAGCGGGAAACTTCAATCTGGGACCCCCCCGAAGCGCAAAGTTTGAATAGTTAATGGGTCTGTAGGTGATACCACCATTTATAAACCAGTTATTGTTTAGATTTACGAATCCATTTGCGTCAAAGGTGACATCATTTAGTCTTCCAGAAAAATCAAAAACCGAGCGATGTCTGTAATTTAGTGTATATGAGCGCACCTTTTCCATGGGTTTGGTAGTTCGGTAACTCAACCAAGAATATTGACGGAAATCATCCGCCTGTCTCTGAAATCCAACATCATTCAACTCTAGTTCCGGAGAGTTCCAGGAGATTCCATTTTCAAATCGCCAATTTCCAGATGCCTTCCCTATCTGAATGTTTCCACCGGTCCCTGTTAGTGACGTTCTATTCTCATCAACTTCAACATGTGGTGAATCCACTCTCTGAAAAAGCCTTACAAAAGAGTTTTGTGTTCTACGGATTGCGTCCTGGCTACCCTTAACATGACTGAAAATTACATTCGCTCCCAAATAGTATCTTCTGTTTTTCCATTGGTGTCTTAAATCGAACCCACCCGAATAGGCGGCCTCATGTAAAAAATCAAGATTATCCGTAAGACTTCTATTCGTTGCCGTAAAAATGCCGCCAACGTAACTATTTCTATTGTTAAAGTCTTTTTGCAATCGGCCCACCAAATAATTTGTCAAGGGTTCAATGGCTTCCTCCCTTGAATTTGTACCATCTGAGATGGTAGCGTTTTCTTCGGCAGTTAAACTTTCCAATAATCCTATGGACCAACCATTCCTGGTCTTACCACTAAACTTCGCTGCACCCAGGATAGTGCTTACAACAGGTTGGTCCACGAATTCACCTGATTGAAATTGTGCAAATCCTTGCGGGGCCCTACCAATTCGTCTTGAGTAAAAAATATTGTCGAAACCATTGGTGTACAGGGACCTCGAGGTAGCATAGCGATAATCAAAGATATTTTTGTTTTCAATAAAAAAGGGACGCTGTTCGGGAAAGAAAATTTGAAATCCGTCCAAGGCAATGGCCGAAGGGTCCGCTTCTACTTGACCAAAATCTGGATTTATGGTGAAGTCCATAGTTAAATCATTGGTTATCCCTATTTTGCCATCAACTCCGGCATTCAATTGATTGTCGTTTCCATCTCGAAAGGGATTTCCGACTTCCGGTTCATACGTGGTATTTGAGGAGACCACGAAGGGCTGTATTTCCAGTTGTTTTTGGGGTTCAAGACCTTTAAGTCCTCTTAATTCCCCAAAAGAACTTACCCAACCTGGCGCATTTAAAGGGGTTCGTTGCCATACCGAACGTTCCTCGTTTCTGAAAAAACGCCTCGTGGATTGGATGCCCCATACTTGGTCTTCTTGTTTTCCAAATCTCAGTTGACTTAAAGGGATTTTGACCTCCGCCGTCCATCCTTCATCATCAATGTGGGTCTTTAGATACCAGATGGGGTTCCAGGTACTGTCCCAATTCTGACCGTCATTTGTAACAAATTCATCACCGATAACACCGGAAACAGATGAAGTAAAGGAAAAGGCGGTTCGCAAATCATAAAAACTGTCAATATTGATTTCCACCCAGTCACCATCAAACCCATCCCTGCGCGATAGTCGTTTTACGATAGCGTCCGGGCTGGAATCAAAACACCTAAAACCGACATACAGGTTTTTTTGGTCATATAGTATTTTCATTTGAGTAGGTTCTGAAGGAGATGTATTTTCTTCTGGGGTGTATTCGACATAGTCCCCGCTCCAAGCTACCAAATTCCATATTTCCTCATCTAATTTTCCATCTATTCTTGGTGGGCTCTTGTCCCCTATCGACTGCGTGTAATATACTTTTTTAGGGATCGAGTCTTGAGCAACAGATGGGATTACGAGGAATAAGGAATACGTAGCGAAAAATAGAAAGCGTTTACAGGAAAAAATGGTGTTTGGCATAATACCAGTAATTGAAAGGGGTTGTTGAATCAGTTTCCAATGGCACACTATTGCATTTATCGCGATAAACACTTTTCCTCGATTGTATCCATGGGATAAATTCCAGAACCCAAAATTGGAAAGACAACCGCACTGGCGGATTTGGTTCCTAAATGAATGTTGTCGATTCTTTTTAAGAGATTGATAAAAACTTCCAATAGAAGAATAGGATTACTTATAACTTTCCCACTTATCTTCCCTAATTTTTTAAAGTTTTTTTGATTGAATTTGAATGGCTCAACGGATATTACATTGTCCAGGTTCGCTATGACGGTTTTGCCATTTCCGACAAATCTGGGACACCTACATATCAGGTGTCTTTCCGTATCTGTAAAATATCGAAATACTTGGTGAATGTTCCATTTACCATTTTGATGCGAAAATGATAGCTTCTTGCCACGAATTGATTTGAAAAAATTACCACGCTTCTCGAAATTTTTTATCAACTCCAGGATATCACCCAAGGTATTTAAAGATTTAAAACAGTACCTATGAGGCCCATATTTAAAAAAATCTTGAATTGTCATTACCAATGGATTTAAAATTATTTTATATTCTCAAAACTATGGCATATTTTTACTATTGAATATTATTTTATTTTATATATATTATATATTTATTAATTATATTATAATAAATTTCAATAAAAGTTAATAAATGAAATTAGATAGAATCAATTGTATAATTCTAGAAGAATTACAGAACAATGCTAGGGTCTCGGTTAAGGATATCGCAGCAAAAGCAAACATTTCTTCCCCTACCGTCACCGAACGCCTATCAAAAATTGAAGAAGCGGGTATCATTGATAGCTATAGGGCAAACCTGAATATGGAGAAAATAGGCTATTCTCTCGGTGTTTACATTTCAATAAAAATCCGATTTGGACACGTTGAACGATTCGAAAAGCATATTTCCGAAATTCCGGAAATCTTCGAATGTCACAAACTGACAGGTCACGATTGTATGCTTATGAAAGGATATGTTCGGGATCCCAAGCACCTGGAGGAATTGAACTCAAATTTATCCATCTATGGCGAACTTACCACATCGTTAATACTGTCATCTTTGGTAAAATACAAAACCCATGTTCCCAAGGGTTAAGTAATCTTATTAAACAAAGTGAGGAAAACTAACCAACAAGCGTGTAGGTTTCCCGTACTGAAATACTTGTATTTTGTTTTTTCAGTCGCCCATCATAAAAATTCTTGTGATAAGTGAACCAGGTAGTCCTAAAAAAAACAGCTGAACTCTCAACATAGTGGTCTTTTGATATAATGACTTAGAAATTCCTATTGTATGGTCGCTATCCAACTAGACATCTATTCTCAAATTATGGGAAAAGGTTTATTCGTTTATACCGCCATTGTATTCAAACAATTCTTATGATAAATCAATATCTATCCCAACGAACGAAACCTTCTATAAAGGAGTCAAAAATCTATTATCTTAGTTCCAGCCGTAAAAGAAATATAGAGAGGTTATCTATAAGCTTAAATCGTGGCACATAATGACTCGACCTAAACAACGGCTGCGCATTTCCGATTAAAATCTTGAAAAATGAATAGCACCAAAGAAAATGCGCTTTCGATTGCAAGTTCACTAGTGTTTTTTCTAATGTCGATAAGTTTATTGGCACAAAACCCAATTATTCGGCATGTTCGTACAGCCGATCCATCAGCACATATTTGGGATAATAGCGGAACCCTATGGATTTATACTTCCGGAGATCCTGATGACGCGGTGGACTACACAACCATGGATGGATACCGGGCATTTTCCACTACCGATATGGTCAATTTTAAAGACCACGGGGTTATTCTTCATTCGAAGGATATTTCCTGGGGTGTTCCCGGTTTTATGTTTGCACCGACCTTTGCCTTTAAAAATGGAAAATATTATTGTATTTATCCACACGCTTACGATAGTGTGGAGTTCAAGGATAAGTTCTATTGCGGTGTTGCCGTGAGCGATGTTCCCCAAGGACCTTTTAAGGATATTGGGATTATCGAAGGAGTTTCCGGGAATTGGATAGATCCCTGCGTGTTTACCGATGATGACGGAACCAGCTACCTATACTGGGGAGTGTACCAACCAAAAGTAGCTAAACTTAAGGACAACATGCTTGAATTAGCTGAAGAGCCAAGAGACATTGATTATGGGAAGGATAATTTTTTTGAAGCAGTATATATGCATAAAAAAGATGGTCTTTACTACTTTTCTTATAATACGGGTACAAGAGGACAAAAAGGTGGCGACTATTCAATCGGGGATAACCCCTATGGCCCTTTTGAACACAAGGGTGATATTAATCCATGGCAGTTACAGGACCATCACTCAATTATTGAATTTAAAGGGCAATGGTATTTCTTTTATCACGTAGATGATTGGAATGGTGGCACCGGTTTTAGACGCAATACCTGTGTGGAGTATTTGGATTACAATGAAGACGGAACCCTAGTTCCCGTGAAAAGAACAAAAAAGGGAGTTGAAGCCGTAAAGTAATTTTCGAAATTTAGGAACAAAAAAAAATTATATCAGCTTACAATCTGAGGTAAAATACATCACCCGAAAAGTATAATTCAAACACAAAAAAAAAGTGACCACCTTATAAAGCGGGACCTAATCGCAATCAGAAACGGTATTTTTCCTTTGAACCTATCTTTTGCAATTTTCAAAAAGAACGGGATGGTCATTAAAATAACCTCCAAACACGGAACCGGCCTCTTCCCTGCCCCGACTAAAAGATTCTTGTTTTTTTCCTTAAATCTTACAAAAAGATACCTACAATGGTCCAGGGTCTTTAATGCAGTAAATGTCGAAGTTACAACAAGGGCAACGGGCCATCTTGGGACAATAGTAGCAAAATTGATGGTTTAACTTATTTCTTGGGCCAACGCTCTGCAAATCGCTATCGCCTCTTTCACCAGTTTCAAAAAATCTTGAAGTAGTGTTTAATACGAAATGAACCCGTATTTATCTTAAATCGTCCCATTTTTAGAACGTTCTTCCCGTTTTTCTATCTGACCCACTGATTTGGAATGATCGGCAAAAACCAAAGGTGTTTTCTAAACGAAATCAAGTGTATCAAAAGAAGTGCGCAATATAGACTTCTGTTCAACCCCGAGCCAGTTGCTGAGGATCGTAGCGTAAATGCTCCTAAAATCGATATCGTATTTGAGGTCGTTGTTCGCGTCTAAATCATTTAGGTTGGGACCAGAATTAAAGAACCCCGGTTTCTTCAAGTTTTTACCAATAAGGAATACGTTGTTTGCCGCACCATGATCCGTACCGCGTGAGGCATTTTCCTGTACCCTTCTGCCAAACTCAGAAAATGTTAGTATCAAGGTGTTTTCCAAAGTACCGTTATCATCCAAATCTTGTACAAAGGTTTCAACAGCGTCACTATAAATATGTAGCAAACGGGACTGGGTGTTCACTTGGTTGGCGTGGGTATCAAATCCCCCCATGGATACGTAGTACATTTGGGTGTCCAACCTAGAATTGATGAACTCCGCAGTGGTTTTCAGCTGTTTGCCGAAAGGATTGTCGGGATACTGTTTTTTGGAAGGATTGGTCTTTGAAGTTTCATAAATATACTTTGCAGAAGAACGTGCCTCTATCATGGTTTTATAAAGATACCCAAGATTATGTTCACTTAAATGCTGGTCCGTTTGCTGGTTCAATATCTTTTTAAAATAGGGCGTATTCATGTTGTTGTGCAACAACTTGGCATTTTTGGTGGCAATGCCGTTCATGTTTTCGCCCTTTAGCATTAGTGAAAGGCTATCGTCAATTTCAATGGCATTATATGGTTTTTGCCCGTGGGATTCTATATAGCGACCCATCCATCCCGAGGTCAAATATTCGTCACTTCCGCTCGCGGTGTGCCAAATGTCCGTAGACCTAAAATGCGAGCGGTCGGGATTCGGGTATCCAACATTATTCAAAATGGCCAAGTACCCCTTGTCATACAGACGCATCAAAGGTTTTAGTTGGGAATGGAAGCCCAGGGTATCGGTAATTTTGATAAGGTCATTCGATTTCACGGCCAATTGAGGCCGGCTACGATAATAAATATCGTTAGTATACGGTATAAGCGTATTTAATCCGTCATTGCCACCGGACAACTGAATGACAACCACACGTTTATGGTTTGCACCGCCCAAAACCGAGCTTTCTACTGCTTTGAGAAAATTTGGAACCAAGAGTGTGCCACTGGCCAAACTACTGCGTTGAATAAATTCCCTTCTTTTCATAATTTACCTTTTAACACAATTGATATTCCGGTATCGACATGAGCTGAACCAAATATTCTTTTGGGTCTAAATTGGTAAGGGTATCTAAAAAAATCAAGGTGTCTCCATCAATCTTACTTCGAATGAGACTTTCCCTTATCTCATCTCTGTTCAAGGCTAAAAACTCAAGGTCGAAAATGGTCCAATCTTTTTCAACATCCAATTTTCTAGCTCTTTTCCGGGAATCTGCATAGTATCTGTCAAAGGAATCTTCAAAGTCCCCTTTTTGGTCTACGTTGATTACTGCGTCGTTCAGCAGTACAGAGGGTAGTTTCATACGGAAAAGCAGCGTATTGCTATCGATCCAATTGCGGTCTTGCTTCCATCCGGCCACATTGGGCGGGTAGAGCAATACCTGTCCCATTGTCCGTTGGAGATAAAGTAGCTGCTTCTCTTTTGCAAAGGTGAGCGGAACAATTCTTTGGATGCCCACCAATAGCTCCATGGGAGATTTTATCTTAGCACCAATGTTCTCGTCCTCATAAAACCAATCTGAGAGCAAGATATGTTCCATGAGTTTTTCGATGTTGTACTTCGGATAGAAAACGGCCACCATTTCATTTAAATGTTGTTGGTTAACCCTGGGATTAACAAAATAGCGGTATACCTTTTCACATATAAATCGGGCACATTGCTTTTGTTGTAAAATGATATCGATAATGGCATTCCCATCAAAATTTCCACTTTTTCCCAGAAAAACCTTAACCCCCGTATCATGTTTCTTTTGCCTAAGGAAAAATTCCCCATTGGGCCTAAAAGACCAACCGGTAAATGCTCTTGCAGCTTCCTTGATATCATATTCGGAATAGTGGCCTTCTCCCAAGGTGAAGAGTTCCATGAGCTCACGGGCAAAATTTTCATTTGGTTTTTCCTTCACATTCTGCCGATTGTTCAAGTATTTGCTCATAGCCGGTTCTTTGGCAACCGCTTTTAAAAAATCTCCAAGATGGCCCAATGCATGTTTCCTTAGCGTATTGTTATACTGTTGCACATGGAAAATATGATTGTCCCTACAGACAAAAACATTCGCCCAAAACAAGACCATTTTTTCGCGAAGTTGTTGATCCGTTGTAACTAAACGGGAAATCCACGCACTATTATAATCCTTAATTTTTTGACGGCTCTTTTTTCGCAGTTCCTGCCGAATTGCCCTGCTAAGCTTTTGCCTACTATCATTATCAATAAAGTCATCCAACTCAGCTAGGTCGATTTTTAAGGGGTCGGCTTCCCTTGATTTCGAAAACAATTGTGCGACAACATCTTCCTTCTTAAGCCCAGAAAGTGAAGATATTTCATTGGGTAGAATACCAAAGCCTACACGACTGTAAAGATGTTGTATCGCCTTCGTTTCCATAAGGTTTATATTATTTGCACAACCGTTATTTTAGACAAGATAATCCATTAATGGTTTAATTGATGTGATACTTTTCTTAAAAATTAAGTACGGATGGGAAAGAATTTTATGACAATATCAACAATTATAAGGTTTTGCGATTCTTCAAAAATTATGCGTAAGTCGACCACCACATACAACAGGATGCATGAAACCTTGATCTTGCCTAGTATTGAAAATGGTGTTGGAAACATGATTTTGTTCTATTCAAAATCCATAAAAAACACCAGGTCTAGCATATAGAACTAACTATGGTTTTACTTTTAAAAAACGTTAAGGAAGCATTTATTTTTTTCAAGGAAATGAAAATATCACTGTTTGTGGCTTTGAGCTCGTTCCTGCTGCTACAAGGTTGTTTTGTGCAGGACAACCTTCCACCTGCCAAAGAACTAGCTCTTAATGAAGGATTTAAAAATCCCTTGGGTTTCTACGACGCCATACCCTCCTTTTCATGGAAATTACCGATAGGGACTATAGAGCAAAGGGGCTTTCATATTGTGGTGGCTTCTTCTCCAGACTTATTGCCTGATAAGGCTGACCTGTGGGATACCGATAAAGTCAGCTCAAACCAATCGTTGTACGTTCCCTACGCGGGTAAACCGCTTTCTTCCCGCAAAAAGATTTATTGGCAAGTTCGATACTGGAATGAAAAAGATAATCCTTCGCAATGGAGCGAGATAGCCAAAATGGAATTGGGACTATTACAAAATAAGGATTGGAAAGCACAGTGGATGGGCCTGGACACGCGAAAGGACAGTATCAAGGGCAAGAATGATATTATTCTGCATACCCCGCAACAATTAAGAAAGCGTTTTGAAGTAAAAACGACGATTGTTGAAGCTCGGTTATATGTTTCGGCCAAGGGAGTATTTAAAGGATATCTTAATGGAGAAGAAATATCCAGTGATGTGATGGCACCGGGCTGGACCCCCTATCAAAGGCGTATTGAATCCCTCACCTACGATGTTACCGATTTGGTGCGAGAAGGCGAAAATACCCTTGCTTTTCAGTTGGCCTCCGGCTGGCATTTTGGGAGGATGTTATGGAACAAGATGATTTGGGGAAAAAAGGGGTCTCCCCAAGTACTGGGTCAGCTTGAACTTTTGTATTCTGATGGAACAAAACAAACCATCGTTTCCGATGAAAGTTGGAAAGGCTCAACCAAAGGGCCCATTCGTTTTGCTGAGATTTACGACGGTGAGACCTATGACGCAAACTATGAAATGCCAGGCTGGACCACATCCAATTTTAAAGACGATACCTGGGACCAGGTTATAGCCGAGGAAATGAGCGATAGCATACAAATCCGTCCAAAAAGACATAATACGGTCAAGGCCAAAATCATGTTGCCCACGCAAAACATCATCCACCCAAAAGAAGGGTCAGCTGTCATTTTTGACCTTGAACAGAATTTGGTGGGCGTACCAAAGCTTAAGGTACCCATGAAAAAAGGGGATACTCTTAAAGTGCGGTTTTCCGAAATGTTGGCCCCCGATGGCAGTTTTTATACGGATAATTACCGCTCAGCAAAATCAACAGACCATTACATCGCAGCAAAAGATGGGGTAATCGATTGGCACCCAACTTTTACCTTTCATGGATTTCAATACGTTGAACTGAGTGGTTTTGATACATCACAGACACCAGAAAAAGATTGGGTCACTGGAATGGTACAGTATTCTGACTTTGATGAAAATGGAACCTTTCAATCGTCACATACTAAACTCAATCAGCTTCAAAGCAATATTGTTTGGGGATTACGGGGCAACTTTTTTGATATCCCGACAGACTGTCCGCAACGTGATGAGCGCTTGGGCTGGACAGGCGATGCACAGGTCTTTGCGCCAACCTCCATTTTTAATGCTGACGTTCATTCGTTTTGGAACAGTTGGTTACAGACCTTGCGGGAGTCCCAATTTGAAAATGGTGGTATTCCCTTTATTGCTCCTGATGTTCTCGAAAATGGGGCCGTAAGTTCAGGTTGGGGCGATGCTGCCGTGATAATTCCTTGGGAGATTTATATGCGAACCGGAGATATATCGGTACTATCAGAAAACTTTCAAATGATGGAGAGATGGGTGGCCCACCATAAGTCAGCTACAGAAAATTACATTTCCAAAATGAACTCCTATGGTGATTGGTTGCAACCGTATCAATCGGAACAAAGCAAAAATCGCGGGGATACCTCAAAAGCGCTCATTGGTACAGCGTTCTTTGCACATGCTGCAAATTTAACCTCAAAAGCAGCAGGAATACTTGGTTTGGATGCGGAAAAAGAAATGTACCAAAAGTTATACAAGACCGTGGCGCAGGCCTTTGAAAATGAATTTTTTGAAAAAGATGGAAGCGTAAAGAACAGCAAGGGCACGCAAACCGCCTATTTATTGGCCTTGAATTTTGAATTGTTGTCCGAAAATAAAAAAGAACTTGCCAAATTACAGCTGCTGGATAAAATCAAGGAAGCTGACCATCATCTTAGAACCGGTTTTTTGGGAACACCCTTATTGCCCGAGGTTTTGGATGAAATGGGAAACATCGATTTGATGTATAATATCCTACTCAAGGAAACCTATCCATCGTGGTTTTATTCCATCAACCAAGGAGCCACGACCATTTGGGAACGTTGGAACAGCTATAGCAAATTGGAAGGTTACAATCCGCAGTCAATGAATAGTCTGAACCATTATGCCTATGGGGCCATTGGCGAGTGGATGTATGAGCGTATTGCTGGGATAAAGGCCCTTGAACCGGGGTACAAAAAAATTCGGATTGCACCGGTCCCAGGAGGCGGACTGACCTCTGCGTCAGCTTCCTACGATTCCCCTTATGGAAATATCGAATCGTCCTGGAAAATCGATAATAGCACGTTTTATCTAGAGGTTTTGGTACCACCCAATACTTCAGCGCTAATTTCCATTCCTTCCGCAGATGCCCCTTCCGTACTGGTCAATGGGAAAAAAGTTCAAGAATGGAAAACCATCGAAGCCCTAGAAAGTACAGAAGGATTTATAAACCTTAAGGTACGCCCTGGTCCATATCAAATCGAATCGAACTTCGATTTATGAGAAAAAAAAGAAAATCCTAAAGCACCTGATTTATGTCCTACTACAATTGGCATGTTTCTATTAATTCAAGTCAGAAAGAAAAGAAAACATACTTAGATAGTTTGGCAAATGCAAGCACAATTTATGAGAATTTTGAATTTGAAACCTTAACAAACCCTAAGCATAAGAATAGAAATAGACTTTACGGCTTCAAAATAAGTCAAAAGGCTATAAAACCTATAACTGTTCTATCTATAATCTGATTGATTGCATGAAAAATACGAACCAAATTATTTGCTATTGCTTCCTATTGCTAGTTAGCCGTAGTTGTTCAGAAGAAAACAGGGGCGACAGTGAAACCAACAAAGAGGTAGCAGCGAAAATAGCCCAACTGGTTTCCCAAATGACATTGGATGAGAAAATCGCCGAAATGACCCAAGATGCACCCCCTAACGAGCGTTTGGGCATTCCTTTTATGAAATTTGGTGAAGGGCTCCATGGGTTGTGGTACGATGGCGTAACGGTCTATCCACAAGCCATTGCCTGTGCTTCTACCTGGGATCCTGAATTGGTCAAGAAAATGGCATCACAGACCGCTAGGGAAGCTCGGGCTTTGAACATTACCCATTGCTATTCCCCAAACCTGGATGTTGTTTCTGGTGACCCAAGGTACGGCCGTATCGAGGAATCCTACGGTGAAGACCCTTATCTGGTTTCTAGAATGGGTGTCGCTTTTGTTCAAGGCCTCCAAGGTGAAGGAAGCGAAAGATATGACAAAGACCATGTAATGGCCACTGCAAAGCACTTTGTGGGATATCCCGAAAATAGACGTGGTATCAATGGTGGATTTAGCGATATGTCCGAACGACGTTTACGCGAAGTGTTTCTACCCCCTTTTGAAGCGGTAATCCAGGAAGCAAAGGTTGGATGCATCATGCCAGGACACCAAGACTTTAATGGGATCCCCTGTCATATGAACAGCTGGTTGCTGAATGATGTATTACGCGAGGAATTGGGTTTTGACGGCTTTATTGTTTCGGATAACAATGATGTCGGTAGATTGGAGACCATGCATTTTATAGCAGAGGACCGCACCAAAGCTGCTATTTTAGGTCTTAAAGCCGGAGTGGATATGGATTTGGTACTGGGCAAACACCTAGAGCTATATGCCTATCATTCCAATGTTTTGAAAGACACATTGGAACAGAATCCCAATTTGATTACACTAGTTGACAAGGCGGTTTCTCGAATTCTAACGGCCAAATACAAGCTAGGGTTGTTCGGTTCAAAGCTAAACAAAGCAAAAACCGATACTATTGTCAGCACGAAAGCCCATCAGGAACATGCCTATGAAATGGCACAAAAAGCGATTGTTCTTTTAAAAAACGAGAATGGACTTTTGCCGTTGAATATTTCCAAAGTCAAATCGTTGGCCGTTATCGGACCAAATGCCTTTGAAGAAAAGCCAAAAAAAGGCACATATTCCCTTTTAGGAGGCTATTCCGGTCTTCCCCCTTTTTACATATCCGTGTTGGAAGGAATCAAAAATAAAGTGGGTGAAAAAGTAACGGTAAAGTACGCCAAGGGATGTGATCTTTTAGGGAAATCGAAAGAGAGCTTTGCCGAAGCGGTTACCGTGGCCGAGGAATCTGATGTTGTATTAATGGTCCTGGGTGGATCTCGAAAAACAGGCGGAGAAGGTGTTGATCGTTCAAACTTGGACCTATATGGGGTACAGAACGATTTGGTGGAAGCTATCCACAAAACTGGAAAACCGATTATTGTCGTTCTCATCAATGGGAGGCCCTTAACCATAAATTATATTGCTGAAAAAATCCCTTCAATTTTGGAAACCTGGTACTTGGGCATGCACTCTGGCGATGCTATTGCCGATGCCATTTTTGGAGATGTAAATCCTGGCGGGAAGCTGACCGTTTCATTTCCCCGTTCTGTGGGGCAACTTCCAGTCACCTATCTGGAGCGTCCAGATTTTATCGGCTCGGGAGAAGGAAAATACAGGTTTAGCGATAAATCTCCCCTGTTTCCATTTGGATATGGACTGAGCTATACATCGTTCCATTTTGGAAAACCCTGGCTGACAAACAGTGAGATTCCTGTTGACGGAAACACTACGGTATCTGTAGAAGTGACTAATACTGGTGATGTTACGGGTGACGAAGTGGTGCAACTTTATATCAGGGACGATTTTGCCTCGGTTGGAAGGTACCATAAACTTTTGAAAGGGTTTGAGCGCATCACTTTGGAACCTGGAGAAACCAAAACGGTCACCTTTACCTTGGGATTCGATGAACTTTCTATTTTGAACATTGACTTAAAAAAGGTGGTGGAACCAGGTACGTTCACAATTTTTGTGGGTAGTTCATCAGAATCAAAAGATTTAAATACTACCCGATTAACGGTCTATTAATGCACTGTTTAGACTTTAGGTCTTAGGACAACCTGTACCCCGTACTGAATTTTGTAATTTCAAGAGTTGAAAGACCACATTGATAAATGCTACGGTTAATGATGGTTGAATTTAAATGGGCATCATGATTAAAAAAATGTACGCAATCACCATAAATCGTTACTTACCACTATTTTGGATTGGCTTACAGCTATTGCCATCTGCCGGATTTGCCCAACTTAGCCTGCCATTATTTTTTAAAGACCAAATGGTGCTACAACAAAATGATTCTGTTGCAATTTGGGGTTGGGACCTGCCTGAAACAAAAATCCAGATGACCACAAGTTGGGGTGAAAAGACCTATGCCATTGCAGAAAACGATGGGAAATGGAGAATCAAAATCAAAACTCCGGCAGCCAGCTTTGGGCAACAGGATATTACCATTCAAGGTTCAACAATGGTACGTATCACAAATGTCCTCATTGGGGAAGTTTGGTTTTGTTCTGGGCAATCCAATATGGAGATGCCCATGAAAGGCTTGGGTAAATCCAAAGTGACCGGTTCCTTGGAATTTATCCAAAACGGAACCAATCCCTATATACGTTTGTTCAATACGGAGAGAGCTGGCAGCCTTGCACCGGTTACTGATGTTTCAGGCAGTTGGTCTGAGGCAAACAAAAAGTCGATTTCCAATTTCAGTGCCGTAGGGTATCTTTTTGCGAAGAAGCTTTATGAAAAATTGAACGTTCCGATAGGTATCATAGAAGCATCTTGGGGAGGTACCCGCATTGAAGCATGGATGCCGAAAGCCGCTGCCTTGGAATACAAGGATATAAACATCCCCACTGAACTTTCACCCGACCCGAGCAAAAGAAAATATCCTACCCAAATTTATAATGGGATGATACATGCCTTTCAAGATTATACCATTAAAGGAATGTTGTGGTACCAAGGCGAAACCAATAGGGCAAACCCCAAACCCTACAGGGGCTATCTGGAAACTTTGATTGAGGCTTGGCGTTCTCAATGGAACAATCCCCAACTGCCTTTTTACATCGTACAGATTGCTCCATACGCCTATGAAAAGTATCGAAAAACGCCTTGGATGAATGCCGCTCTGATACGTGAAGCGCAATTGAAAGCTTCCCTTGAGATACCTAATACCGCCCTAGTGGTTACCACGGACGTAGGTTCTTGTGATGATATTCATCCACCTGACAAAGAACCCATTTCAGAACGATTGGCCCTTTTGGCTTTACATGGGCAATATGGATACAAGGAAATTCAGTGCACAAGTCCTATCCTCGATTCCATAAAGGTAAAAGGAGACCAAATGGTACTTTCTTTCAAGTCTGTTTTGAATGGCTCCAGAACACGTTTGTCCAGCTCCGAAAATTCCATTCAAGGGCTTACCATAAGTGGGGTCGATAAGGTTTTTTATCCAGCATTGGCACATATCGATAAGAACGGAACACTCATTGTACAAAGTGATAAGGTAAAAAAACCCGTAGCGGTCCGCTATGGTTTCATAGATTGTTTTGAAGGAAATCTGTATGGCCCTTCCAATCTGCCCGTATCCCCTTTTAGGACGGATAATTGGTAATGGTATGGAACCCAACTTCAGGACGGGACAGGATGGTTTTTCCTGTCTCTAAACCTATGTTTGAATCAGCCACATCACTTATTGTTTCAAGGATTTAGAAAAAATAAACAGCTTCAAAAACCGAATACGTTGAGAAAAATACGCCATGCTCTTTTATTGCTCCTTTGTGTAACCTTTAGTAAAGTGAAGGCGCAATTGGGAAAAAATACAAATCAGCGTCCGAACATCATCTTTATTCTCACCGACGACCAGCGTTTTGATGCCATTGGTCATGTTGGCAATCCGTTTGTGACCACCCCTGAAATGGACCGACTGGCGAAGGAGGGTACTTACTTTAAAACTGCTATGGTTACCACACCTATTTGCGCAGCCAGTAGGGCGAGTATTTTAACGGGTCTTCATGAAAGGGCCCATAACTTTAACTTTCAGACAGGTAACGTTCGTGAGGAGTATATGGAAAATTCCTATCCGACCTTGCTTAAGAACAATGGTTACCATACCGGTTTTTTTGGAAAATACGGTGTGCGCCATGAGCGATTGGACAAGCAATTTGATGAATATGAATCTTACGATAGGAATAACCGGTTTAAGGATAAAAGAGGCTATTATTATAAAACTTTGGGGAAGGACACCGTACACCTGACCCGCTACACAGGACAAAAAGCGTTGGATTTTATTAATAAAAATGCAGAAAGTGACAAACCCTTTTGTTTGTCGCTGAGCTTTAGTGCACCCCACGCCCACGATGGAGCCCCCGAACAATACTTTTGGCAGGACACTACCGCAGACTTGTTAACCGATATTGAAATTCCAGGTCCTGATTTGGGAGATGACAAATATTTCGATGCACAACCCAAAATGGTTAGGGAAGGATTCAACCGAAAACGTTGGACCTGGCGCTATGATACTCCAGAAAAGTACCAACATAGTTTAAAGGGATATTATAGAATGATTTCCGGGATTGATTTGGAAATCAAGAAAATCAGAACCAAGCTGAAGGAAAAAGGACTGGATAAGAACACGGTAATCATTTTGATGGGCGATAACGGCTATTTTCTGGGTGAACGTCAATTTGCTGGCAAATGGCTGATGTACGATAACTCCATTCGGGTTCCGTTGATCATATTTGATCCCAGGGAAACGGGTCAGTCCACTATTGAAGAAATGGTACTGAATATCGATGTACCCTCTACCATAGCAGATTTGGCAAGGATACCCGCACCCCAAACGTGGCAGGGTAAGAGTCTAATGCCCTTGGTAAAAAAAGAAACCAAGAGTGTGGCTAGGGATACCGTGCTGATTGAACATATTTGGGATTTTGAGTTTATCCCGCCCAGCGAAGGGGTAAGGACGGATGAATGGAAGTACTTCAGGTATGTCAACGACAAAACCATTGAAGAACTATACAACCTTAAAAAAGATCCTAAAGAGACAAAAAATCTCATTGGGAACAAAAGATATACTGGCATCAGAAATAAACTCAGTTCAAAACTTGACCAACTGATCAAAAGAAACAGTGACGAAAATAGGGCAGCCCCCACAGATTTGACCGTTGAACTAATACGAGCTCCTGAGACCGATGTAGAAATCTTTGACCTACGGCCAGAATTTGGGTGGTCGGTACCACTCGCTTCAAAGTTTCAATCCGCCTACCAAATCTTGGTGGCTTCCAGTCAAGCTATCATTGACGCCAACAATGGGGATGTTTGGGACAGTCAGCGGGTTGCCTCTGGAGAATCAACTGATGTGGAATATAAAGGCGAGACGCTCAAACCCAACCAGACCTATTATTGGAAAGTTAGAATTTGGGATGAGGAAAATCGTCTGGTAGATTATTCTAAACCTCAAAAGTTCACAACAGGCAAAAGTGACAGCTATATCATATCTACGGAAAATAAATTTGTGGTGGACCGTGTATCACCTACTAGGTTCGAAAACCGAGGAGATTTCTATTTTATCGATTTTGGTAAAGCATCATTCGCAACCATCGATTTTAATTATGAGGCAAAGGTCCCTCATACCATTACGATAAGGATTGGAGAGCAATTGAAGGGTGAAAACATCAACAGAAAACCCTTTGCCAAAAGTCATATCCGCTATCAAGAAATTGAAGTTGACGTGCGGCCTGGAAAGACTAAGTATCAGCTGCAAATCGTTCCCGATACGAGAAACACCTTGCCCAATAAAGCAATAGCGCTGCCTAAGGGATTTCCCGTGTTAATGCCCTTTCGGTATGCCGAAATTGAAGGTGCCAAAACTACCCTGGAAGCCGATGACTTTCAACAATTAAGACATCGCACCTATTGGGATGATACCGCCAGTAGTTTTAAAAGCGACAATACGGTACTTGATAAAATATGGGATTTATGCAAGTATTCCATAAAGGCCACCACCTTTAACGGATTGTACGTTGATGGCGACAGGGAACGAATTCCCTATGAGGCCGATGCGTATTTAAACCAGCTGAGCCATTACACAACGGACCGAGAATATGCCATGGCACGGCGCACTATCGAATATTTTATGGAGCATCCTACATGGCCCACGGAATGGCAACAGCATGTCGCTTTGCTCATCTACGCGGATTATATGTACACCGGCAATTTGGAGCTTGTGGAACGGTATTATGAGGATTTGAAGCATAAAACGCTCTATGAGCTATCCAATGAAGATGGGTTGATTACCTCAACCAAGGTAGACGAAGAGTTTATGTACAAATTGGGATTTAAGCCCGGTTACAACAAACCCCTTACCGATATTGTGGATTGGCCTTCGGCAGGATGGGGCGGTGATCCCAACAACAAGGGTGAGCGTGATGGATTTGTCTTTAAACCTTATAATACGGTAATCAACACCTTCTTTTATGAGAATATGAAAATAATGGCGGAGTTTGCCCAAATACTAGGGAAAACCCAAGAACATTTGGATTTTGAGCTACGAGCGGCGAAGGCCAAAAAAGCGGTTAATGAACAGATGTTCGATACAACGCGGGGCATATACGTAGATGGTATTGGAACCGACCATGCTTCCCTACATGCCAATATGATGCCTTTAGCTTTTGGATTGGTCCCAGAGGAACATTTTGCATCTGTTGTGAATTATGTGAAATCCAGGGGCATGGCCTGCAGTGTTTACGGTGCACAGTTTTTGATGGATGGATTATACAACGCTGGTGAAGCGGATTACGCACTAGATCTATTAACAAGTATCGGCGACCGAAGCTGGTACAACATGATACGAATTGGTTCCACCATCACTTTGGAGGCTTGGGATTTAAAATATAAGAACAATTTGGACTGGAACCATGCATGGGGCGCTGTGCCAGCCAACGCAATCCCACGCGGACTCTGGGGAATTAAACCCAAAACGCCAGGTTTTGGTACAGCGATGATAAAACCCCAAATGAGTAAGTTAAAAACAAGTAGTATTACGGTACCCACGGTTAGAGGGCCTATTAAAGCAAAATATGAAGTAAACGGACCAAGGCTGAAGACCTATGAAATAGAGGTACCTGGAAATATGGTAGCTGAGTTTTCTTTACATAACTTAGGGAAAGAGGACCTCATCCACAACGGGGAAAAAGTGCCCTCCGCCTTCGAATACATACGGCTTGCGCCCGGCAAGCATACCATTCAGCTTAAATTCAATTCATTCTAGAATTTTTAGTATGTCAAAAGGACTAGCGGTTACCTTAGTTTTATTCGGTTTTTACTTTTATGGTTGTACGGAACCAAATACAATCACTAGCGAAGGAGAGCTAAAAAAATGGCATCGTATCACCCTTTTTTTTGAAGGACCTGAAACTAGTGAACTGGCAGCGGAAAACCCTTTTTTGGATTACCGGTTGGACGTCATCTTTTCCAATGGCAACAAATCCTATACCGTCCCTGGTTTTTACGGAGCCGACGGTAAAGCTGCGGATACAGGCGCTTCTTCGGGCAATGTATGGCAGGTGCGGTTCACACCAGATACGGTAGGTGAATGGACATATCGGGTATCCTTTAAAAAGGGGAAAGAAATAGCCGTGGCCAATACCTTGGAAAATGCTGCTTCTGGAGGATTCATGGATGGAAAATCAGGAAGTTTTCAAATTGCCAAAACTGATAAAACAGGCAGGGACAATAGGGCCAAGGGACGCTTGGACTATGTTGGGAAATCGTATCTACAGTTCGGGGAAACGAAAAACTTTTTTATAAAATTAGGTGTCGACGCCCCTGAAAACTTCCTTGGATACATTGATTTCGATGCCCATACAGATGCTATGGGATTTCTTAAGACTTGGGAACCACATGCAAAGGATTTTAAAGCGGATGCCAATCGGTTCACATGGAAAGAAGGAAAAGGTAAAAATCTATTGGGTGCCATTGCCTACTTGGCCTCTGAAGGATTAAACGTGTTCTCCTTTCTCACCTTCAATATAGACGGGGATGATCGTAATATTTTTCCATATCTCCTGAAAAAGTCTAGGGCAGAATACGAGTTGTATGCCAGCAATAAGCGTAACAAAGAGGCTTGGGAAAACTTTTTTTATAAAACCCGATTTGATGTTTCCAAATTGGATCAATGGGAACGCGTATTTGAATATGCAGAAACCCAAGGGATGTTCCTCCACTTTAAGACTCATGAAACAGAGACCGATCATCTTATGGATGGTGGGGTATTTGGTACAGAATCAAAATTGTATTACCGGGAACTCATAGCGCGTTTCGGTCATCATTTGGTGATGAATTGGAACGTTGGGGAAGAGAATGACCAACCAACGGAAGAGGTGCTCAAAGTGGCCAATTATATTCATCAGCTTGACCCATACAAACATCATTTGGTTATGCATACCTTTCCCAATAAGGATGACCGGTACTTGGATTTTATAGGGGACCGATCCCCTTTGACGGGAGCGTCGTTGCAGTTGAGTGATGAAGAATTCAAAGACGTGCATCCAAGAGTTTTGAAATGGAGGGATAAATCAAATGCGACCGGAAAAAAGTGGGCGCTTTCTGTGGACGAACCAGGAAAAGCGAACATTGCGCTGTTACCGGATGATGAAGATAGCGAACACAACTTTGCCCGTGCCAATGCCCTTTGGGGAACTCTTTTGGCAGGGGGCTTTGGCGTGGAATGGTACTTTGGCTACGCAAGCCCAAATTCTGACCTGACCTGCCAAGACTTTAGAAGTCGAGATAAGTTTTGGGACCAAAACAAATACGCATTGAATTTTTTCCAGAACATTCCTTTCTGGGAGATGGAACCCGCCGATGAATTGACCACTGACAACGAAAGTTTTTGCTTTGCCAAAAAAGATAAGGTTTATGCCGTTTATCTCCCCACGAAACGGGAAACAACCTCACTTGATATCGGCGATTCTGAAAAGGAATTCAGGCTGCAATGGTTCAACCCTAGAAAAGGCGGTAAACTCGAGTATGGTTCAATTTCAACCATAACTGCCAAAGGAATTGTAGAATTGGGATTGCCACCCGCTGATGGGCAGAAAGATTGGGTTGTTTTGGTAAGGGAAATAGCTGGTAAAGAATGAAAAACGAAGCGCTAATTTTTCTCTCGGTTGTCGCATTCACATTCTTGGGTTGTAATGCACAAACAAAAAATCGCCCTTTTATCTGGGTTACAAACGATGAACGTCCTGTTATTTTAAACAAAATAAAATCAAAAGAATGGGCCAAAAATTCTCTTGAGGAAATTACGTACTATGTCGACAGTGCCCTAGCGTCCCATCAAAGGGACCCGTATAAATTTCTACAGGGAATGCCTTTGGAATGGAACCGGGCAAATACTGGTAAAATTCCACCTTTAACCTATACGACCACTGGAAAGGAGGGAAAACATGAAAACTTGGATAATGCCTCTAATGAGGAGATGGGCAATTTCTTTAAACTATCTAAGTATTTGGAGCTGTCCCAGAAGGCTGGTTTTTTATATTACCTCAATGGGAATGAGGCCTATGCACAACTCGCTACTGATATTTTGTACACCGCGGTAATGGGGATTACGCAATTGCGACCCTCTGAATGGAAACCCCGGGGCGGGTGGTTGTGTCCTGATGATATTTTACGCGAATCGCGTGTTATTGGCGAAAAGTTTCCGATCGTATACGATTTTATAGCTCCCTACTTGAACAAAGGAGGCAAACCCTATAATGTTTTGAGCAAGGCCAAAATGGCTTTTCCTTTCGAAAAAGTACAAACGGTCTTCAGGACCTATGCTAAATTGGTGGTGGAACATGGTATGATAAACTCCAACCATCCAGTACTGGAGGCCAATTGCCTCGTGTACAATGCACTTGCTTTGGACGATACTTCAGAGCGCAAGTCTTTTTTAGAGCATTACTTGACCAAAAGTACTTCCAACCAGGATGCCTTGTCCAAGGTCGCCGAATTTTACAAAAATGAAGGAGATATTTGGCCTGAATCATCACAATATACCAATGATGTCGCGGCACGTTCCACCAAGCTTATGTATTTATTGACCAAATACGACCCATCCTTACAACTAGGAAGAAAATATCCGAATATCCCTTGGGCCTTACAGCGCTTGGACTATTTGGTAAATCCAAATGGAGAACTCCTTTTATGGGGGGACGGCCATCGTAAATATCGAACCCCTTTCCACGCCTATGAGTTAGCTTACAAACTGGGCAAATTGGATAATGTGATGAAGTTGGAAAAGCAGTTTGGAACCTTATTGGGTGCAGCGATTAGCGGGGGAACATATCACCGCAAAGGTCTTGAAGCTCTGCTTTGGTATCACGACGATTTTGAGCAAAAAGCATCAGATATTAAGTTGCCAAGAACCGATGAACAACCCCACGCTGGAATTTTTCTACAACGAAACTTGAGTCCCAGCCAAAATCCAGAGGACGGCCTTATGTGTTTTGTTGGAGGGGCTCCAATGGTTCACGGTCATGCATCAGGAATGAACATTGAACTTTATGGGGAAGGGATTGTCCTTGGAGTGGATAACGGGCGTGGAAAATATGCCCAAAACATCCATGAAAACTATTCAAGGATTTTTGCTGCACACAATACCGTTATTGTCAATGGCAATTCCCAAGGTGAAGGACACTGGGTCAACCTGGGCATGGATACCGTAACCTTGAAGGCCATGGAACCCTTACCAAAGCAACCTGCCGTATCACCAAAATACTCCTTCTCTACCACTGGTTTCTACGATGGAGGAGGTACAAAAGCAGAAGCAGAACAAGAAAGGACCTTGGCCTTAATACGTACATCGCCAACTACGGGTTATTATCTGGATATCTTTCGTTCCAAATCTGAACTTCCCAATGAATTCCATGATTACCTGTATCATAATTTAGGAGAATCTTTGAATTTTTTGAACCGTGATATTTCCCTCGAGGCAGACCCAAGAAGATATATGGAAAATGCAGATGCTACATGGGTGCGAAATCGAAAATACCGAAATCCAGGATGGCATTTTTTTGAGAGTGTGTACGCTTCACGACCTTATGAAAATCAAGTGGAAGTACTTTTCAAAGCAGAACAGTTCCAGGATAAAAATAGGTACATGAAAGTGTTTATGCCGGGATTTAAGGGGCGTACCTATACCAAGGTAATGGCACCTAAAACCTTCGAAGCCCCTCAGCCTTATAACATGTTGCCCACACCGACCCTTGTGGTTCGACAAAATGGCGAAGCCTTTACGAAGCCATTTGTCGCCGTCTATGAACCTTTCGCAAATACCGAAACGGCAGGTTCGGTAAAATCCGTAGAAAAATTAATGTACAATGATCTGTATCAAGGGGTGAAAGTGACCACTGAAACGGGAGGGACTAAATTGGTACAGTATGTTCTGACGCCGTTTGAAAACAGTACAATTTCAATTGCGGAACCATCTATACTTTTTAAAGGCCATTTTGCCATCATTACCTTCAACGGTGAAGGACTGCTCAAGGAAGTATATATTGGGGAAGGGGATGTGTTGGAAACGGCATCTTTCAGGATAACAAATACCACGGATTCAAAATCCAATAGCTGTTTTATTGATTTTACTTCCCAAAGTCCTTTAATGAGCGGGGACTTCCAACTGAAACGTATGGATTAGTTAGTGAACAAAGGTTGCTTATACCATCAAGGTTTATGTTGAAATAAAATGAAATGTATGAAACCAAAGCTACTTACCGTATTTGCATTTGCCCTCTTTTTAGCTGGTTTTGCCCGTAACGCCAAGACCACTTTATCGAATTCGAATACAACACCCGAACCAACGGTAAATCAAAATTCAAGACCACTAATCTATCTGAATGAAGACAGGTTAAACCTGGCAAAAAAAGAAATCGAATCCAATAATCCTATCTACATAAAGGCCTATCAAAGTGTACTTGAGTCAGCAAATGTTGAGCTGACTAAAGAGGTCGATCCCGTAATTAATAAAACTATAGTACCTCCAAGTGGCGATATGCAAGACTACTACAGCATCCATCCTTATGCTTGGCCAAATCCAAACACAGAAGATGGATTGCCATGGATTGGCAAAGATGGCCAACTTAATCCAATGACAAGGGGGTCCGACACGGACTACACCCGCCTGAGGAACATGTTTGATTCATTGGAAACGCTGGCATTGGCTCACTATTTTTCCGGTGATGAAAAGTACCTCAAGAAAGCACAGGAGATTGTTGATACTTGGTTTATCAATCCGAAAACAAGGGTTAATCCAAATATTGATTATGGTCAAGGGGTTCCCGGTAAAATAGAGGGTCGAATGTTTGGTATTATAGAGTTCTCCCATTTTGGTAAAGTCATTACGGTCCTTCAATTACTAGAGCGGAATGGTCTATGGAGTTTAAGCAACAAATCAATAATGAACCAATGGTTGGAAGAATACTATGTATGGCTGACCACCAGCAAATTTGGTATTGGTGAGCGTTCACGTACCAATAACCATAGTTCTAATTACGATTACCAAATTCTGGGCATAATGATTTATTTGGGCAAACGCGATTTAGCCAATAAACTGGTCGAAGCTGCAAAAACAGAACGGATTGCCATACAAATTATGGCAGATGGCAGTCAGCCGCGGGAACTGGCCAGAACTAAATCAGTAAACTATACTGTAAATAACCTATGGGCCTTGACGCGAGTAACGGATATTGGTCGTCGCTTTACAAACATAGACCTATGGAACCATCAAACTGCAGAAGGTGTTAGTTTGAAGACTGGTTTTGATTTTGTAATACCCTATCTATTAGGCGACAAAGATTGGCAATGGGAACAGATTCAAGGTGGAGGTGCCGTAAAACAATTGGATCGAATGGCGGTTCCTATGTTTACTAGAACAGAGTTAATGCTTGGGGAAGATATTCTGCCCGATCAATTTGATGGTACCGACCAATTTAGTGCTAAAGATATACTGATATATGCCCCAGCCAAATAGTTCTCTTTTCTTGGGTGCATTGCAGTACTGTTTATCAACGGGAAAGTTCAGATTCGGAAAGAGCACCTACCGTCTTCGTTCGTAAAGATTAAGCGATAGCCTAAAATACGGCTTTGTATAAATTACATTCCCAAGTATAGCCGTGCTATAAAGTTAATGCTACTATCCAAAATCCAAGAATGAGAGAAGACTTTAAACGTAGTAGAAGGTCGTAAAACATATACTTTTTTAAATTGAAAATGGGATAGCCCTAAAGAAATCGTTGTAAACACAATAGGGTACGTATCCATCAAAAATGGTAATCTTCTCTTGTGCAAACCTTAAAAAATAGGAGTTATCCTAATCTATCTATTCTTCCTTTTTACGAACTTCCCAGAGGGTGTTTTGAAAAATTTAGAAGCAGATAGATAAATAAAAGGTTGAATCCGAAAACGCTAGATGTTTATAGCTCCATAAATTTCTTTTTCCAAGAATCCTCGTAAGGTTTTCCCCAATGTTGCATGGCATCCCTATTGAACATTGTTCCTTTTTTGCTATCGATTTCAAAGTTCTGTCCAATGCGCGAGGAAACGTTGGCATAATGTACCATGGCCATTGAAATGTTTGCATCGTCGATAGGTGCGTTGGCACTGGCTTTTCCCCTGATGGTATCAAAAAAGTTCATCACATGGGTGGTGGACATATTTCCACCACCGCCAAGGGCGACCCCCGCTTCGTTCGAAGTACCCTTGCTCTCCTCTATCAGCTCTCCCCTTCTGTCATATATTCTATGGACACCACGATTAACAAAAACAGAGCCTTCCGTGCCATAGATAATGACCCCACGACCACTACCATAGGTATTGAAGCCATTTCTACTTTTACCGTCCCATTCGATTTGTTTGTTATTTTCAAAAATAAAACGGGCCAACATGGTATCGTACATTTCCCAACCGTCATCCACAAAATGGCGTTTGGCTGATTCCACCTCTACCATTTGCGGATAATCTACGTTCAACGCCCAACGCGCTACGTCCAATTCATGAGTGGCGTTATTGCCTAATTCTGCGGTACCGTAATTCCAACCATACCAGTGCCAGTTGTAATTCCAGGTTTCCGAAGTATATTCACGGTGAACTGCGGGTCCTTGCCATAAATTCCAATCCAAACCTTCGGGTATGGCCGCTTTTTGCTGTAAGGGAACATTTCCTCTTCTATTACTGTAAAAAGCAACCGCTTTATAGGCTTCGCCGATAATACCGTCATGAATTTTCTTGATTACTTCTTGGGTGTGTCCTGATGAACGTTGCTGGTTCCCCATTTGAACTACTTTTCCATAGTGTTCGGTGGCCTCCACCAGAAGTTCATTTTCCTCCATGGTACAGCTACTGGGTTTTTCAACATATACGTGCTTACCGGATTTCATTGCCATAATTGTTCCAGGGGTGTGCCAATGGTCTGGCATGGCATTGATAAGCACGTCAACCTCCTTATCATCCAAAACCTTAAAAATATCCTGTTGCAGTTTAGGTTTGTATGTAATGTGTTCTGCAAACTTGGTAGCCGCTTTATCCATTTGATCAAGCTTGGCATCGCACAGATAAAGTAACCTTACGTTACTTTCCTTGAGCGCGATGGGTTCATAGAAAGCACCCAATCTACGGCCCAGTCCGGCTATGGCGACGTTTAAGCGGTCGTTGGCCCCAATGATGTTCCTGTAACTCTTTGCTGACATCGCCATGGAAGGTACACTGGCAAGACCTATACTTCCCAAGGCCGTTTTCTTCATAAAATTTCGTCTATTTTGTTTGCTCATAGGTTTTTATTTTAATGTTTTTGAAAGAAACAAGGTCTCCATGATCTTGGAGTAGAATGTTTCCTTTTTCTAATTGTCCAAAGTTGGGCCAGTCTTTATACTTACTTTCCTCTACCAGCTTTGAAAAAGCTTCGCTACCACGTTCATAGGCTAACACCTTCACCCCGTTGAGCCAGTGTTCAACTTGGTTGTCCTTAGATATAATATGGGCCGTGTTCCATGCTCCAATCGCGTTCATATGTTTTTTGGTATCGGCTTTGATTAAATCATAAAGCGACCCGACCGTTCGACTACCTTCATGATTCCCTAGCTTGGCATCTGGGTGGCGCTCATCATCCAGAATCTGAAATTCCAAGCCTATGGACGAACCTTCACCTTTGTTCAATTCAGTGTCCACATAATATTTGATACCGCTGTTGGCCCCTTCGGTAATCTTAAAATCCACTTTCACCTCAAAATCAGCATAATACGCCTTGGTTACAATATCACCGCCTGCCGCTGATTCTGCTCCACCACTGGCCAGTACGCTAAGCTCTCCATTTTCTATCTTCCAACCTTCTTCCGGAAATTCCTCCAGTTTGGCACCTCGCCATCCTTCAGCGGTCTCCCCATCCCAAAGCATCTGCCATCCTTCTCTTTTATCTTGGAATGTCAGTTGATTTTTGGTGATGATAGCTGGTAATGGAGAAGGTTGGCTATATTGCTCCAAGTTATCGGTAATCAATTCAATATTTTTCCATTTAATGTCCACTCCTGGTTTACCTCTCTTGCCAATACTGTGCACTTGTAGTGCAATAAAGCCCTCATGGGTCATTTCATCCACAAGGTGGGATGCCGGCACACCGTTCAACCAAGTTTTTAAGGTATCGCCAATGGCTTCAATTCTAAAGTGGTTCCAATCATTTGGCTTGTAGGCTTTTTGAGCTGCTGGATTGCTTTCTAAAGGATGTAACCACTTTCTTCGCTTTTCATCATAAATACCTCCGCTCCAAGCTCGGGCTGAAGGGTCTATTTCCACTTGGTATCCATGCACTATTCCATCTCGGTACCACGCATGGCTATTGCTACGTATCTGCACCCCAGAATTGGACACTGAATCGGTCTTAAAATCCAGTTCCAAAATAAAGTCGGTATAGGTGGAGTCCGTTGCTAAAAAGGTGTTGGGGGTATTGGCAACGGTAGTCCCTATGATTTCTCCGTTTTCTACGCGATAAGTAGCTTCTCCGCCCAAGGTGTGCCAGCCGGTCAAGGTTTCTCCATCAAATATAGGAATGAGATGGTCTTTTTGTGATTCCATGCAACTCGTAAGAATTAAAATGCACAGTGATAGTGAAAACCCTAAAAATGATAGTTTACAATGCCTTTTGATTTTGTTGGTCATAGTAATGCGATTTAAGTGGATGTTAGTTGAAATTTTGTGAGACACATAAAGCTTGCCAGTCTGCATTTAAAAAAGAGTGAAACCACGTATGTACGGATGACCCGCGCCAGGGTTTCTAAAAACTTGCTCATTTTTAATATAAATCATTGGTTTTAGTGTTTTAAAGTCGTTTTTTCTTAGGCTTTTGGGCGAATCCATCGATTCTTATTGTAACCCTCTATGAAAATAGCATTATTAGACAAAAAATGGAAAACCGCCCATAGATAAATCGGCTTTCCATTTTAACGCAATTCATTTATACTTGTGTTGATAGTCACTTCCATATAGTCAAATGGACAAACGTTGATATCGTTCGAACTTCCAATACAAATCAGTCATTAAAGGTTTGACTCATGCCATCCCAAAGAATTTCAGCCTCACCCCCTTTACACCGATAGGCCCCAAACCGAATCTTTGCTTGGGTAGCCCTTTGTGGGTCCGGAACATCCCAATTGTAATCTGTTCCACCAATTCTTACATTAACGTAATGTCTCTTATTTGAACCAGAGCCAGTAAAGCCATTTTCCATGCGAACAAACCTTCTTGTATTTGCTGGGATATTGGTCAGAAAAACCAATCGCCTGCCAGAAACTCCAGACCCCCCACGTTCGGTGATTTCTTCTCGATAAATATCATACGAAACTTGTGATCCACCGGAAAATCTGGGCTTGGCTACAAGTAAACAGATTGCAGGATCCGGAGAACCACCGCCACCGGTATGCTTACCTTTTGCCTGCATGATATATGTGCCCGAACCATCCCTCATGTCGCCACGATCATAACTGTCCGAAACGTGACCTGCTCTTTTTATGGTTACGTAACCCGCCATACGAACGAATTTACCAGAAGCGGTAGTATTTATTACTTTGCTCTGTCGCTCGATTCTTGGTTGTAGATCATCAATATGATTTGAGTTTGCCTTTATTTTATAGACCCCGTACGTTCTGCCCCCAAACGTGGTTTGCGTGTAGTTGTAGGTGCAGGTTCTATCATCTATGAATTTAGTTTTATTTACAGTGGTTTTATTGACGTCCACTCCCGGTCCGGGGTAGGTATAGTCTCTTGGTCCGCCCATATTGGGGTTGCAAACGGAATTGTTTTCACTTACCTTTAAAGGTAGGGATATCAACTCATCTGATTCACTGTACGACAATTCTTCCGCTCTCTTTTCGGTGCAAGAAATTGCCAAGCCTAAAACGAAAAGCAGGACAGCTTTTTTTAACACTTGTAATTTCAATTTGTTTACCATGATAACCATCTTAATAGGTTAATAATCTTCGGATCGGGCTCGTTTGGAATTTTTCTAAAATTATTTTGTTTACCAAAAAACCACATCCTGTACTTTCCTGTATCTTTTGTAAACCTTTATGTGCGAAATGCATTTAGTTCTAAAAATCCCAGCTAAAGTTGAATCAAATCAATACCAATAACCGTACACTACAGGACAGACCAATTATGGTAAAATGGTAGCTTGCTATTGCAAACAATAATCTTTAATGTGAGCATAAAAACCGTTTTATTTTTAGTCTTATTTTCCGTTTTCTTCCTCAACTTTAAGGAAAAAGAAAAGCTCGGTTTGGATTTGACCCAGCCAATTGTAGATGAAAAGAACTTTTTTGAGGAAAAAAACGGATTAGTGGTTGTAGAGGCTGAGTTTTTTTACAAACAAAGCAAATCCGCAAAACGCAGATGGTATAGAATCAATAAACATGAAACGCCGATTTTATCTGAAAACAGGGTTGAAAACCACAGTCAAGGAGCAAGCAACAAAGGTTACATCAAAATACTACCCGATACGCGTATAACCCATGATGATAGTCTTGTACGTGGGGAAAATTTTTCAAACAAGCCCGGCGAACTGGCCGTTGTGCACTACAAAGTAAAAATCAATAACCCAGGGCGATACTACGTTTGGGCCAGAGCCTTCAGTTCGGGTAGTGAAGATAATGGTGTACACGTTGGTCTATATGGCAAATGGCCAGAACATGGACAGCGAATGCAATGGTGCCAAGGTAAGGATACATGGACATGGGCCAGCAAGCAGCGTACCAAAGAGGAACATTGCGGCATACCCCATGAAATTTACCTCGACATTCCTTCGGCGGGGTATCATGATATTCAGTTCAGTATGCGGGAAGATGGCTTTGAACTTGATAAGTTTCTACTTGTCAAGGATAAGGATTTTGAGCCCGAGGCCAGTGGACCAAAAGTGGCCATAAAATGGTCCCACCCCAGCTATTTTCGAACTTTAGGTGTTTCGGTCATGGAAAATAAGACGGTTTCCGTAGATGATTTCCCCGTAACCGATACCGGATATTACAAAGAGGCCAATGGACAGTGGCTTGCAATCAATCCCAATAAGAACAAAGAAGCCGCGACAAGCACAAAATTTGGTTTTAAAAATGGAAAGTACGATGTAGTCTTTGTTGGTGTTGGTGAAAATGATGGTCAATCCACTTTTACCGTTCTGGTAAATGATAAGGAACTGGGTACCTTTACCCCCCCACTCTCCCAAAAGATGTTTGAACATGGAGAAAGGTATAATAGGCTTTGGGAAAGGGTTCAACTGAAGAAGGGCGATAAAATTACCGTCATTTCAAAGATTGGAAGCGCGGACGGCAAAGAATGGGCCAGGGCGCGTTGGGCAGGACTTATTTTTGCGCCCACGGGCAGTGGGTCAGAGGTAAAATCAGCCAAAGAAATACCAAATTCAATACAAGGAGGGATACCTACCATTAAACCTCCTAAGGGGCGTATTGCCGTAGTGGCAGATGGCAATTCCCCTGACCCGGATGATTTGGGCGGTACCGCGGTCTCCATTGCTCTTTTACGAGCAGCTGGACTTCAGGATAGATTGGTTCACTACTCCCATAGTTGTGATTTGGTGCGTGTAGAACGCATTTCTGAACGGGCGGAAAAAGAACGTCATGCCCTAATGCAAACCGCTTGTGATGTTACGGCGAGACGTTGGGGCGGTTTTGATGACCTTACCTTTTTTGATGCCAAATGGCAACAAGAACAAACTATTTCTGATTTGGTAGCCGTGATAAATGCCTCTTCCCCAGAAGACCCCTTATGGATTATCGAAGCAGGTGAACCGGATATCATTGGATTGGCCTTAAATGCTTCTAAAAAATCAAAACACAAGTTCGTGAAAGTGGTGACCCATCATCCTGCCAATGACGACGCAGGTGACTTTTATACGTGGCAACAAATCTTGGATTTTGGGATAGAAGAAGTCAGGATACCTGATCAGAATACGTATCTAAAAGTACCTATCGAGCAATGGGATTGGGCAAAAAACCACGATGACCCAAGAATTCAATGGGTTTGGCTCCAGGGAAAAATAGCTGAGGTGGACGATGTGGTTAAATTTCAAAAAGGAAAATGGGACTGTTCCGATGCGGGCATGATTCTTTATTGGATTACTGGAGCCACCAATGGTGGTTTACAACTTGGGACAGTGACAGACGTAAAATCCCTCCTACTTAACCATACTGAAAATCAAGGAGAGTAAATGCGTTCTTATCTCCAAAAAGCGCGATCATTTTCAGTCATATTCTTTTCTTTTGGAGTATTGTCTGGATGTATCAAATCTGAAACGCCACCGAAAAATGTACTTTTTATTCTAGTCGACGATTTTGGCTATTACGATATGGGATTTAGGGGGAGTGATTTTTATGAAACCCCCAAAATTGACAAATTGGCAAGTGAAAGTACGGTTTTCGACGAGGGATATTCAAATTCCAGGGTCTGTAGTCCCTCCAGAGCTAGCATCATGACAGGAAAGTTTACCGCGAGGCACGGTATAACGGATTGGATTGGGGCACCCTCGGGGGAAGCATGGCGAAAAAAAGGAAGGTTCAATAAACTAATACCTCCATCTTATGTTGAAAATCTACCATCTTCCGATATCACCTTGGCAGAGGCGTTAAAACAAAAAGGGTATACGACCTTTTTTGCTGGTAAATGGCATTTGGGCGAAAAGGGGTCTTTTCCAGAGGACCATGGTTTTGATATTAATCTTGGTGGAATTGGTGCGGGTAGTCCTAGAGGGGGATACTATGGCCCTTTTAAAAATCCAAAATTGAAAAACAAGGAAACTGGTGAAAATCTTAGTATGCGTTTGGCCAGGGAAACTGTGGATTTTATGAAAAAGCAAGGAGAACAACCATTTTTTGCTTTTTTATCCTTTTATGCAGTTCATGCACCCATACAGACCACACAGGTGAAATGGAAAAAATATCGCTACAAAGCAGAAAATAATGGCATGGCTAAAAGGGGATATGCTATGGAGCATTTTTTACCCATACGTCAGGTTCAGGATAACCCGATATATGCGGGTTTGGTAGAAAGTATGGATGAGGCTGTGGGCCATGTTTTGGATTCACTAAAGGAAATGGGGCTAGCGGATAATACCATGATTGTATTTACTTCAGATAATGGAGGTGTCACTTCTGGTGATAACTATTCCACCTCAAACCTCCCTTTGCGTGGAGGCAAAGGCTATCAATTCGAGGGTGGTATAAAAGAACCTTTTTTAATAAAGGTACCCTGGTTGACAAATCAAATTACAAAAACAGACGTACCCGTAACCTCCGCGGACCTATACCCGACAATTCTTGATGTAATCGATGCGGATTTACTACCTGAGCAACATCAAGATGGTGTAAGCTTAAAACCTCTTTTAGAGGGAAAGTCCCTCGCAGAAAGAAGTTTAATATGGCATTATCCACATTATGGCAATCAGGGGGGACAACCTTCATCAATACTAAGAAAAGGTAAGTGGAAACTCATATATTATTATGAAGATGAACGAAATGAACTTTACGATTTAGAAGCTGATATCTCAGAAACCAAAGATCTTTCCATTCAACAAGAATCATTGACGAAAGCCTTAAAAAACGAGTTGTTCAATTATCTGAAGAGTGTAAATGCAAAGTATCCAGAAAAAGATCCACTGTATAATCCTGAAAAGGAAAAGGAACATTTGCAAAAGATGGCCACACTAAAGCTCAAAGCTTTGGAAAGGCGGCGATGGGAAATACTACAACCCGACTTTGAACCCAATGCCGATTGGTGGGGCAGTCAAGTAACCCAAGATTGACCCAAGAAAAAATGGGATTAAATGGATTTCTTTCAACAACTTTTTTGGAACAATCGCCATGAACCAAATACACATTTCCTTTTCCGTCGAAAATTTTAAAAATCCACCACCAAAAATCAGGCCGAGAGTAGGGTATCATTTTACGAACTTAAATATGGGAGTACTTTGGATTGCACCCCATAAAATGAATGTTACATCCGCTTTAAAGGTGGGAGAAAACCAGTTGCGTCTTGAAATTACCAACCAATGGACCAATAGATTGATAGGGGATGAAAATTATCCCAATGTTTCCAATTACAATCTTTCAATGGGAACTATGTCTTATGGGTTTACTGCAAACAAACCTCCAAATCTCTGTAAAATATCAGCCTTTACGGTATACCCATTTTACAACAAGGGTGACGAGTTACTCCCCGCAGGTCTTAAAAGTCCGGTACGTATACTGTCTGTTGCTGAACAACGCTTAAAACCATAATTTCATGATACTGCAATTTCGTTCCAAGTCAAATATACTTTCCTTGTTATTGTTTTTATCCGTACTAAATGGTTTTTCACAACGCATAGAAACAGACTTTAACCCAGGTTGGCGATTTATCTTAGAGGATAATCCAGAATTTTCCATAGAAGAATTTAATGACAACTCCTGGAAAGAATTGAGTGTTCCCCACGACTGGTCGTTTGAAAAGGGAGTGCGCCTGGGCGGTGATCAAGGCCAAGGAGGGGGATATCATGATGCGAAAACAGGAGCCAACAGTATTAAATTAGAAACCACAGGAGAAAGCGCACCTTACCTTGACGAGCTATTTATCAATTGATTAACCAGACCTTATAGTACAGGATACTTTAATTACGCTATCAAAGTATTTTAGTTGATTAAGAGGTAACGACTATGAAACATATTTTTGTTGGTTTATTATTGTCCTTGTTACTGCTTTTTTCTTGTCAAACAAAAGTCCAAGAAACATCATTTTTAGAGCAATCCTTTAAAAATCCACCTAACGAAAGTCGTCCCAGAACGTGGATGCATGCCATGAGTGGCAATATGTCCAAAGCAGGACTGACCAAGGATTTGGAAGCCATGGCGGAAGTCGGTCTAGGCGGATTTTTACTTTTCAATATCACACAAGGTATACCCAATGGCCCAATAAAATACAATTCTCCTGAGCATCATTCCATGATCGTACATGCAGCCCAAGAAGCTAAAAGGTTGGGACTCGACTTTGGAATACATAATTGCGATGGATGGTCTTCAAGCGGTGGACCATGGATTACACCTGAGGAATCCATGAAAATGGTAGTATGGAGTGAAATTCAGGTTTCCGGTGGGTCAATTGAAGTAAACTTGGAAAAACCAACGGAACGGGAAGGGTTCTATAAGGATATCGCGGTAATAGCCTATCCAGCCTTGAAAACCGAAATGGACGATGTGCAAAATGCCCCGGTTATATCAGCTTCAAACAGATTGCTTGATATCCGGACAATTTCAGATGGAAAAATTGATTCTGAGTCAAAGTTGAACGGTGCGGACAAAGAGAAGCCTTGGGTACAGTTCAGCTATGCCAGACCAAAAACAATACGAACGGTCAAGGTGATTTTTAAGGATAGACATGCTCTGGCAAGTTTGCAGACCAGTGATGATGGTATTCATTTTACTACCGTAAGGGACTTGTTCAAAGTTCGTACAGGAAAAATGGAGTGGGCCATCGATGATCATTTTGAGGGCATAAGATCCAAGTACTTTCGACTACAGTTCAGTCAATCGGTGACGCTCAAAGAAGCGATGCTGAGCAGCTACTACGCAATCAACAATACTTTGGGTAGAACTTCAATTGCCCGTACCGAAAACCCAAAATTGGATTTTATTGGGAATCCGGAGAGTTCTATGGTGATTGCCAAGGATTCAATTAGGGACTTGAGCAGTGAGACGGACCATAGAGGTGTATTAAAAACAATATTGCCAAAAGGCGATTGGACAATTCTCAGGTTTGGTTATACCTCAACGGGAGCCTTTAATAATCCCGCCTCCGATGAGGGACGTGGATTGGAGGTAGATAAATTAAATCGAGCGTCCTTTAAAAAGCACTATGATGCTTTCGTTAAACAGGTTGTTTTAAATGTTAGGGACCTCGCCCCAAATGCTTTAAAATATGCGGAAATCGACAGTTACGAAATGGGAGGACAAAACTGGACCGAGGGTTTCCCTGAAATTTTCGAAAATGATAAGGGATATGATATTATTCAAAAACTCCCCGTGATCGCTGGTCGTTTTATTGAAAACCCTGAAGCCTCAGAAGCCATTCTTTACGATTACCGCCAAGTGATTTCCAACCTTATGACGAAAAACTATTACCAATATTTTACAGAATTATGCAAAGCAGATGGTCTAAAAAGTTACATAGAACCTTATGGTTTTGGCCCATTGAATGATTTGGATGTTGGTGGGACAACCGATATCCCAATGGGCGAGTTCTGGATGAACCGGCCTATCACCCAAACCGCTTCAGCGGTTTCATCTGCTCACATTTACGGAAAGCCAATAATCTCAGCAGAATCGTTTACGTCCAATCCCCAGATTAACTGGAAAGGTCATCCTGCTATGGCCAAAACATCGGGAGACCTCGCTTGGACTTATGGGATTAACGAATTCATGTTCCATCGTTTCGCACATCAGGCCAATGTGTACGCAGAACCGGGCATGACCATGAATAGATGGGGATTTCATTTTGATCGCACTCAAACGTGGTGGAAGAATGCAGGGGCCGCTTGGTTCAATTACATTGCCAGAGGGTCCTATATGCTAAGGCAAGGAGTGCCCGTCTCGGACATGTTGGTCTACGTAGGGGAAGGATCGCCAAATTCCTCTTATTACAGAACGGATTTTGAACCCATCGTACCCAAAGAATTAAATTTTGACAACCTAAATACCGATGTCCTACTAAATCGATTAAAAATTAAGGGGAACGAACTCCAACTTCCCGAAGGCACTTCATATAAGTTTTTGGTGCTTAAAAACAGTCAAACGCTATCAATGATAACTTTGAAACGATTGCTGGAAATTGCAAAAAGCGGAATTCCCATCTTTGGTGAGCGACCTCAGTATTTGGCAGGATACGGTCATCCCGAAGATTCTCTACAGGCATTTAAAAAGCTGTCCAACCAACTCGCCCCAATGATAGGCGATACCACAGATTGGAACGCCATAATAGAAACTGTTGGGATTGCTCCAGATTTGGAAATTCTAAAGGACAACACGGTGGATTACGCCCATAGAAAAACCGCTCAAGCAGATATCTACTTTTTTTTCAATCCCGATACGGTTTCCAAAATGTTCAAAGCCTCTTTTAGGGTTAAGGATAAAATCCCCGAGTTGTGGAATCCGATGGACGGAAGCATAACCAAACAAGCACAATTTGTTAACCAATTTAATACAACAGTAACGGACATAACATTACATGGCGGAGAGTCGGTGTTTGTAGTTTTTCGTGAAGCTTCCACCAAAATAGAATCCATCAAAAAGCCGGTCAGAAATCTTCTTTTGACCCTATCAGAGCAAAATGAGATTCAGGCAACAACTTCCAAGAATGGCGCGTACCAGGTTCCACTTTCTTCAAATCGGACGTGGCAGTTTTCCATGGAAGACATTCCAGAAGCTATCGATATCTCCAATGATTGGATGGTATCTTTTAAAAAAGAACAAGGGTACGAAGGCACTGTGCAATTTGATTCGTTGATGGACTGGAGTGAACATAAAATAGAAGCTATCAACTATTACAGTGGCACAGCAACCTACCAAAAGAATTTTCAACTGACCAAAGAACAACTGTCGGAGGGTACTTTGGTTACGTTGGATTTGGGCAAGGTGCATATTGTTGCAGATGTAAAAATCAATGGGAAAAAAGTAGCGGTTTCTTGGATGCCTCCGTTTCAAATTGATATTAGCGACTATACAAAAGTGGGCAAGAATCTCCTTGAGGTTTACGTAACCAACCAATGGAGCAACCGCTTGATAGGTGATGAGCGTTATCCCCCAAATGATGGTGGTTATAAACTAGGGCCCCATCGGGCAACCAATTTGACCATGCCGGCTTGGTACACCAACAATGAACCGAGACCCGAAGGAAAACGCACGACTTTCACGACGGCACCCTTTTATAAAAAGGATGATCCCTTGATGCCTTCGGGTTTGTTGGGCCCAGTGACCATAAATTTTTCAAAAACCATAGTACAGGAATGAGTAAAGAAGGGTTTCCAAAGTTTTGGAATGGCATTATGACATATCAACTTCGTGAGGGTCTTGTTTTATGATGAAAGTGTTGCAAAAAGTGAAATGGGATAAAAGCAAAAGACAGATGCATTTCGTAAGAAGGATAGGAAAATTTAGGGGGCTTGTTTTAGGTCTTCCCATACTAACAATGGCTCAGAACCCTATTGTACCGAATAAGGGTTTAAATGACCCGCATGTCCATATATTTAATGACACCGCTTATGTCTATGCATCCCATGATAAATCCATAGAAAACAAGCGCTTTATTATGGAAGATTGGTGGGTATGGTCTTCACCTGATTTGGTGAATTGGACATACAGAAATACGTTGACCCCTGAGGAGACCTATATCGGTAAACCGTTTGAAGGATGCTGGGCGACCGATGTCGCCCATAGGAACGGCAGGTACTACTGGTATTTCTCAGAAAAAAATCAGCAGACAGGGGTCATGGTCGGTAATACACCGGTTGGACCGTGGTCGGACCCTTTAGGTAAGCCTTTACTGGGTGAAGAACTGACGCCAACAGATGAATATGATATGGCCATTTTTGAGGAGGATGACGACTACTATATCATTTTTGGTGTCTGGGAGTATTATATCGCAAAACTAAATGATGATATGATAAGTCTCGCCGAAGAACCTAAGAAAATTGAAATTAATAATCCCAGGGGTCCATATAACCAGGATGGCACGAATACTGAAAGACCGACCGACGACAAACCTTTTTTACACAAATACAAAGACAAGTACTATCTCTCATGGGGATGTTTCTATGCCATGTCCGATACTCTTTATGGACCTTATACGTATAAAGACCACATCATAAAAAAGGAAAGTTTTGCTTCTGGTTATGATTCCCCTACATGGCCCAACGGTTTTTTACAAGGTAGGCATGGATCCTTCTTTGAGTGGCACAATCAATGGTATTATGCCTATTGTGATATCAGTCAGACCGGAAACCGATATTTCCGGGATACCTTTATCAGTTATCTACATTATCGCGAAAATGGTGAAATGGCCCCGATTCGTGTCGATGGTATCGGAGTAGGCAATTATCTGCCTGATAACCCCATACAAGCAGAAGACTATTTTAGGGCCGAAGGCTTTGAAAAAAGGGAACTGGATTCCAATCGTTTTTCTGTGGTTACCAAGGCTTCAAAAAGTTATTTAAACTTTCCCAATATCAAAAATGCAGGAAAATACAAATACCTTACCCTTCAGGCAAAAGTAGCTTCCGAATCAACTTATACCATTGAAATTCGAAGTGAAAAACTTGACGGAAAATTGATTTTGTCACAAACCATAGCTCTGAAACCTTCAAATGATGGATTTACCTCTGTTACAATTCCTTTAAACCGATTAAAAGAGAAAGAAAACCTATACCTGCTTTTTTCGAAAAAAGCGGGGACAGCACTTGAAATAGATACCCTTGAATTTCATAACTAAGCCTAATGGTCAAACAACTACCAATAACATATATTCTTTTTCTCCTAGCGTTTAGTTTAAGCAGTACTATCCAGGCCCAAAAGAAAACCTATCCTTATCAAGATGCTTCACTATCAATAGAAGAAAGGGTCAACGATTTACTTCCGAGAATGTCCTTGGAAGAAAAAGTAGCTCAAATGCGCATCTTTCACGCCAATATTGGCGTAAAACCTGATGAAAAAGGACGGTTGGAACTATCTGATAGGGTCATTGAAAAGTTAAAACTGGGCATCGCAGGGATTAAAAATCCGGGGGAACACATCCCACCACTGGCTGCAGCAAAGCTGAACAATGAGCTACAAGAATACATCATGAAAAGTAACCGATGGGGCATCCCTGCCTTATTTGTTACTGAATCTTACAATGGAGTGGATGCAGCGGGTTGTACCAAATTTGGCAGGCCCATTACCTCAGCGGCTTCCTTTAATCCACAATTGGTAAACCGCATTTGGGATGTGGTAGGTCGAGAAGCCCGATTACGGGGAATGCACATGTGTCACTCTCCTGAAGCGGATATAGTCCGTGATCCGCGTTTTGGCAGAATGTCGGAAGCGTTTGGCGAGGACACGTATCTGACGACCCAAATGGTTGTCAGTGCCATTACCGGTGTCCAGGGCAATTATACCGGTTTGGGCAAGGGTACACATATTGGAGCGGTCGCCAAACATTTTGCGGGCTATGGCCAAGTCTTGGGAGGTTCCAACTTTGCAGCTATCGAAATATCTCCAAGAACCCTGATAGATGAAATTTACCCACCTTTTGAAGCCGCGGTAAAAAAGGCAAAAACCCTAGGGATTATGGCATCCCATGGGGATATCAATGGCATTGCCAGCCATGGTAATCGCGAATTGCTGACCGGTGTTCTTAGGGAACAATGGGGATTTAAGGGCTACGTGGTTTCAGATTCTAACGATATTGCAAGACTGTACTACTTCATGAAAGTAGCGGAAAGTCCTGAAGCAGCCGCATTGATGGGATTGGTCGCTGGTATAGACATTGACTTATATGCCGAAGATTCGTATGCCTACCTTCCCGAAATGGTCAAAAAAGATTCGTCCATAGAAAGATTAATTGACCGTTCCGTGCGACGCGTGTTACGAACAAAAATGATTTTAGGACTTTTTGACAATCCTCTGGTGGACCTAAAAAAAGTGGAAAAAGAAGTACGTTCCGAAACTTCTTTGGCTTTGGCCCAGGAGGCAGACTTGGAGTCCATTATCCTTCTAAAAAATGAAAAAGGCATATTGCCTTTAACCAAAAGCCAAAAAAAGATTGCCCTATTGGGCCCTTTGCTGGATAAAGGTACGAAAGAAGCTTTCGAAAAGGTTACGGGAAATAAGGTATCCTATGTTGCCGACCAAGGTTTTCAACTAACCGATGAAAAATCAGGGGTTCCCAATCTTTTGCCTACAGATGAAAAAGCACTGGATAGACTGGTTGATACTGCAAGATCATCAGATGTCACTATTCTCTTTTTGGGTGGAGACGAATACACTGCAAAGGAAGCCTATTTCAACAATGCATTGGGAGATCGTGCTACCATTGAACCCGCTGGCCCACAAGACGAATTGGTACGACGTGTCAAAACGCTAGGTAAACCCGTAATTGTGGTACTTAAACATAGAAGAACACTGGCCATTAATACAATAGCTAAAGAAGCCGACGCCATTCTTGACGGTTGGGATTTGAGCGAGTTCGGGAACAGTTCTTTGGCTAAGATCATTTTTGGGGAAATATCCCCTTCAGGAAAACTTCCGGTTACCGTTCCTCGGTCCATAGGACAGTTGCCCTTTCATTACAGTATGAAGGAAATCAATACCAAAAAAGGATATCTTTTTTTGGATGACGGTCCATTATACCCCTTTGGTTACGGCTTGGGTTATAGCGACTTTTTCTATGAAGATATGGTACTTTCTTCAGAAACTATGACCGCCAATTCTGAGATTAGTGTAAGCGTCAAGGTCACCAACACGGGTAAGATGAAGGCGAAGGAGGTAGTACAACTGTACGTAAAGGACGAGATTGGTTCGGTGACCCGACCTGATAAAGAACTAAAGTGTTTTGAAAAAATTGAACTGGCTCCAGGAGAATCAAAAACGGTAACCTTCATCATTACTCCAGATATGCTCAAATTTACAGGACCGACCATGGAAAAGGTCTTAGAATCGGGAGATTATACCGTCATGGTAGGCCAGTCATCAAAAGAAGGTTTGACCTTAAGATTTAGATTAGAAAATAAGTAATAAAAATGCCTAACACTTATAAATATGAAATCAATAAAGATTGTTACACACGCGGCAACGCTATTGCTTTTATGCCTTGGTCTGAATGCCCAGACCGGTATGGAAAAAGAAACAATAGAAAAGGCTATGGTACGCGCCATGGAATGGCAGGAGGCACATCCCATATTTGCCATGGCTCCTACGGACTGGACAAACGGCGCCTATTATGTTGGCGTGTCAAAAGCACATGAATCCACTGGAAATCCTATCTTTTTGGCCGCTTTGAAGACCATGGGGTATTACAACCACTGGAAACCGCTTTACAGAACCTATCATGCAGATGATGTCGCCATTTCCTATATGTACCTGTATGCGAATTCGACTAGAAAAAATTTGGTTGATTTAGGTCCAACAAAAGAGTTTTTGGACACCCATCTTTATCAATCCAACAAATGGAAAGAAGGAACGGATTCGCAAGCGTTTAAAAAAATTCTTTGGTGGTGGTGTGATGCATTGTTTATGGCCCCTCCGGTAATAACGGTTTATGCTGAGCAAACCGGGGAGAAAAAATATCTAGATGCCATGCATAAGTACTATATGGAAACGTATAACCTCCTGTATGATAGACAGGAACAGCTCTTTGCTAGGGATACGCGATATCAATGGGGCGTAAACGAGAAAGACCTCAAAGAACCCAACGGTAAAAAGATTTTTTGGGCCAGAGGAAATGGATGGGTTTTGGGCGGACTTGCACTTATCCTAGACGATTTACCAAAAGACTTTGAACATTACAATTTCTATTTAAATCTTTATAAGGAGATGGCAGCCCGAATACAATCGTTACAACATGAAGATGGTTTATGGCGTACCAGCCTCTTGTCGCCCGAATCTTGGAACCATGGCGAAGTAAGTGCCAGTGGGTTTTACACCTTTGCCTTGGCCTGGGGTGTCAATAACGGTATTTTGGATAAAACCACCTACGGTTCGGCCGTAAAAAAAGCCTGGAAGGCCCTAGTAGCTTGTCAACATGAAAACGGTATGGTCGGTTGGGTTCAGAATATTGGTGCAGACCCACAACCGGCCAGTGCGGATAGCTGGCAAAATTATGGGACAGGGGCTTTTTTGTTGGCAGGAAGTGAGTTATTAAAAATGGATTAATGCGTAGGGGAAAAACCTTTTATTTTCTGTCCTGCATTTTAGGTCTGTGCCTCATGTCTGAGAGCAAGGCCCAATTGACCTATCTGGACCACGAAAAATTGGTCTTGGTCAAGGAGTCCATACGAGATAACTCAAAAGAGTATCTACCAGCATATCAAAACGTATTGAAGCAAGCGGATAGGGCCCTAATGGAAGGCCCGTTTTCCGTAATGCAGAAAAAACAAGTCGCCGCCAGTGCCGACAAACACGACTACCTAAGTTTGGCACCTTATTGGTGGCCTGACCCGGAGAAAGAAGATGGTCTACCCTGGATTCGAAAAGATGGGATAGTAAACCCCATGACCAAAGGAGTAAATGTAGACGACCCGGTTAAGGATAGAATGTTCAACAATGTTAGGGTGCTGTCCTTGGCGTATTTCTTTTCGGGGAAAAGACAATATGCCAAAAAGATAAAGCAGTTACTCAAGGTTTGGTTTTTAGATGAAGGAACACGAATGAACCCCAATTTAAACTATGCTCAGGGTATTCCGGGTAAGAATACGGGAAGGGGCTTTGGTATTATCGAGTTTTCCGGGGTAGTCCATATCATTACGGCCATTGAAATTTTGGAAATGCACAATAACATGCCTAAGCAAATGGACATAGCGCTAAAAGCATGGTTGAAGGACTATTTGAGCTGGTTACAAACCAGCGAATTCGGTGTTTTTGAAAAGTCAAGATCTAATAACCATGGTTCGCTTTACGATGTGCAATTGGTTTCACTCTTACTATTTCTAGAGAAGACAGATGAAGCTAAAATCGTGTTGAAGTCCGTTTTTGAACAACGTATCGCGCATCAAATAGAACCAGATGGTAGTCAGCCCCACGAACTCAAGCGTACCAAAGGGCTTACTTATAGCATATTGAACCTTTCAGCGCTCACCAAACTGGCTTTTTATGGGAAGAGACTAGGCGTTGAACTATGGGAACGAACCTCCAAGGAGGGTGACCTGCAAAAGGCATATGATTTTTTATACCCTTATTTGGATGATACTAGCATTTGGCCTTATGAACAATTGGGTGATATGAAAAAGGCTAGGGAGCGGTTACGCAGAATGTTTGTAAATTCAGGAAGTATGCTCGGCATTTCCAACTATTGCGATATCGGGCCACAATTGATTCAAGTAACGGATATTCAACAGTTGCTATATCCATGTATCATACCATAACCAAAAGACATTAAGAATTTAAAAGCATGAAAGAAACACAAATCAAAAAGAACCAAAAAGAGCGTACGGTAACCAGACGGCATTTTATAAAAAATACCGCTTTAGCAGCCGGATTGATAACCATAGTTCCGCGGCATGTCTTGGGAAGGGGCTTTATTGCTCCAAACGATAAAATTAACTTGGGTTACATCGGCTTGGGCAAACAAGGAGGAATCCTAGCGAATAAATTCATGACCAATACGCAAGCACAAATCATTGCTGGTGCCGAAGTTTGGGGTTCAAAAAGAGAGTGGTTCAAACAACTGGTAGAAGGGTATTATGCGGAAAAAAGAGGAGTAGCTAATTATAGTGGGGTTGCAACCTATTTGCAGTATGAAGAACTATTGGAGCGAAAAGAAATTGATGCCGTGGTAATAGCAACACCTGACCATTGGCACGCACAACAATCTATAGATGCCATGAAATCTGGTAAAGATGTATTCTGTGAAAAACCCATGACCAATACGATCAAGGACGGCAGGGATATGGTAAACGCCTTGAAAAAATACGACCGTGTACTTCAAGTGGGGAGTATGCAGCGCTCCTGGGCTAAATTTATAAAGGCAAATGAAATTGTCAAATCAGGTAAACTGGGTGAGATAAAAAAAGTCTTGGTCAACGTGGGCGATCCATATCGCGCTTATGATCTACCATTTCAAGAAACCCCTAAAGATGTCGATTGGAACCTTTGGTGCGGACCTGCTCCCTTGCTCCATTACCATGATACCATTGCCCCAGAAGTCGTCAAAACCTATCCAGCCTGGCGGGATTTTAAAGAAATTGGCGGTGGCCGATTGGCGGATTGGGGCACCCATATGTTTGATATTGCACAATGGTGCTTGGGGCAGGACCGAACTGGACCTGTCTCTTTTATACCCCCAAAAGACCCTAAGGCAATGCGGGGTTTGCGCATGTACTATGAAAATGGAATCGAACTGGTACATGAAGATTTTGGACGTGGCTGGGCTGTACGTTTTATAGGTTCTGAAGGTAGCCTTGACGTCAGTCGAAGCTTCCTTGAAACCACTCCAACTACTATTTTAATGCCAGATGGTGGTGATTCGAAAGAATTGTTCAACGACCAGGGAAACCATTACCAAAATTGGTTGGATGCCATAAAAACCAGACAGCAGCCCATTTGCGATGTAGAAACAGGCCACCGATCCGCAAGCCTCTGCCATATCGCCAATATTGCTTATGAATTGAACCGGCCTTTACAATGGAATCCGGTTAAAGAAAAATTCAAAGGTGACCAAGAGGCCAATAAGATGCGAAAACGCAAGAAGCGAAAATACGCTTGATCGTATCCATAAAATTTAAAAACAATGAAACGACTTGCCTTTAAAATGAAACTGAACGTTGCCCAAAAAAAGGCCTATGTGGAACGGCACAATCAACTATGGCCAGAACTTGAGTCGCTACTAAAAGAGTCTGGGGTAAGTGAATATTCCATTTTTTTGGATGAGGAGACCCATATCCTTTTTGCCTTTCAAAAGGTAACCGGAAAAGGAGGTTCCCAGGACTTGGCCCATAATAAAATCGTACAAAAATGGTGGGCCTTTATGGCTGATATTATGGAAACGAACCCGGATAATTCCCCAATTGCCAAACCTTTGGAAGAAGTCTTTTTTATGGAGTGACCATACTCAATAATAATTGGTACAGAACGGTACAGGATATTAAATTGTCCAAGTCTTTTTATCATTGGTCGCATTGGCTTAAAAACGAATTCAAGATGACATGAAAAGACGCCGTTTCACCCAGTTATCTGCATTGTCTAGTATAGGGCTTTTGGTTCCCCTGCATGGCTGTAAGAACAAAACAAATACATCAGATGCCTCTGTAGTGGGAGCCTCTTCTTTTTTAAACCTTGCAAGCGAATTACTTAGTGAATGGTGCGATGCCATGCTGGCCACTCAAATAAATGCTCCTGAAAACCCTGAATTGCATGGTGCGTTGTTTTGTAATGCGATGAATAGAATTCATGGCCGCTGTATGGATGCAGTTTATCCATTTATGTACATGGCAGATAGTACCAAGAAACAGAAATACCTTAATGCAGCTATCAATGTTATGCAATGGTCAGAGAACGTTTCCAAACCTGATGGTAGCTGGACAGTAGTTCAAAATCCTAAATCTTGGGCGGGTATTACAGTATTTGGAGCCATTGCCCTCGCCGAGGCCCTGCATCATCACCAACACATATTACCCGAGGAAATTAGACTTCAGTGGACGGAACGATTGAAAAAGGCCGCTGAGTTCGTTCATAAGAACTTTACGATTGATTACAGCCACACCAATTATCCGATGACGGCGGTCTACGGGCTTCACCTTTGGGGAAAAATGTTTCAGAATAAGAAATATTTAGCACATGCCCGACAATTGGCAGATGAACTTCTGGGTAGGCTAACCCAACCGAATTATTTCATTTTTGGTGAAAATAAACCACCCGACGAACCCAGTCAAAAAGGGTTGTATCCGGTCGATTTGGGGTACAATGTCGAAGAAACTTTAAATGGACTGGTACAATATGCAACAGCCGTTGCGGATGAAGAATTATTAACCTTGTTGGAAAAATCAATGGAAAGCCATTTAGAATTTATGTTGCCTGATGGTGCTTGGGACAACAGTTGGGGCACACGCCAAAACAAATGGAGCTATTGGGGCAGCCGAACCACAGATGGGTGTCAGCCTGCATTTTCACTTATGTCCGATAGAAACCGAGCATTTGGTACTGCGGCATATTTGAGCACCGAACTACTGCAACGCTGTACGATAGATGGCCTATTGGCCGGCGGATTGCATTATGGTAACCATGGCGTATTACCATGCTTACATCACACCTTTGCCCATGCCAAATCATTGGCCTTTGTTCTGGATAATAAGAAAGTGCTTCCTGAGATTACCAAAAAAAACCCAATACCAAGAAGCAAACCCTATGGCATGAAACATTTTACGGACCTTGAAGTTTGGTTAGTGTCTACAGGGCCATGGCGAGCGACAGTTTCAACGAATGATGTCATCTTTAAAAAACCTCTATCACAAACAGCTACAGGAGGCGCTTTAGCTGTACTTTGGCATGAAAAAGTAGGGCCATTATTTACGGCAAGTATGGCGGAGTACCTTTTGGTGGAGCCTAATAACCAACAAATTCAACCTAATGGAGAAGATATCGCACTTACACCAAGGATAGAAACCAGAAAGGATGGCGAGTGGTTCACCAACTTGTACGATCTTCAGGCAAAAGTTACCACTTCAAAAAGGAAGGATGTCGTAATCTTGGACGTAAAAACACAACTGACCAATAAACACCAGAAAGTTCTGGATGAAGGTTCCTTTGATTTTCAATACAAATTTAGTCATGAAAAGTTGGTGATCACTGTTTTTGCCAAAGGTAAAAGTCAAGGTACAAATACCTGCGATTTGATATTGCCCATTATTTCGCCCAACCACGAAAAAATAGAGCAACTATCCAATAATCAAATCGTGGTTCAGAAGGAAAACACTAAGGTAATGGTTACCGTCAATGCTCCTATTTCAATTATGAAAACCGCCAAAAACCGGATATTTAATATGGTCCCCGGTATGGAGGCCATTCCTTTGAAGATAGCTCTGCCCAAGGAATCCAAAAACGTTGTTTGTACCATCTCGGTGAGTTGATGGTTCTACTGCCCGAAAGTACAGGATAGTTAGCCAAATCAAAGATTGTAATATTGAGTTTATCTCAAATGAATACACAATGCCCTTAAAGCCCGCCCAATATTTATTTGCCTTAATTTTGATGTTTGCCATACGTCCCAATACCTTGGCGTCTCAGAATGATCCCCCATCAGCTACCCCGCCCAATGTCCTTTTTATTGCCGTTGATGATCTAAGACCTGAACTGAATTTTTATGGTGTTGAACAGATAGTTTCCCCTAACCTTGACAAGTTGGCCGAGAAGAGTCTGGTATTTGATCGTGCGTACTGTAACGTTCCTGTATGCGGTGCTTCTAGGGCCAGCATATTGACTGGTGCACGGCCTACACAAAATCGTTTTTTAGGGGCGCGGACCAAAAAAGATGAAGATTATCCTGAAGCGGTTTCCTTGCCCATGCTGTTACGACAAAATGGGTATCGTACCATTTCCAATGGAAAAATATACCACCATAAAACTGATGATAAAGATGCCTGGAACGAAATATGGCAAGCAGATGCTTTATGGAACTATGCGCTTAAGGAAAGTCAAAAAATACGGAAAAACACAAAACGTGGTTTGCCTTTTGAAGCCGCAGATGTCCATGATTCGGTATATCGGGACGGAAAGTTGGCCTTGAAAGTCATCAAAGACCTGAACAAACTTAAAAAATCAAAGGAACCATTCTTTTTAACTATGGGTGTTGCGAAGCCCCATCTACCTTTCACTGCTCCGGTGAAATATTGGAATTTGTATGACCGTGAAAAGATTGAGCTTCCTGAAAACTACTTACAACCCAATTCAACCCCCAAAAAGGCCTTTCATAATTATGGAGAATTGCGGAATTACGAAGGTATCCCCAAAAAAGGGCACCTACCGGATGCCCTAGCCAAGGAATTGATACACGGCTATTATGCCGCAGTAAGTTACGTAGATGCCCAAATTGGTTTGGTATTGGACGAATTGGAGCGATTGGATTTGTCCAAAAATACCATCGTTGTTCTTTGGGGCGATCACGGTTGGAATCTTGGAGAGCATAAGTTGTGGTGTAAGCACTCCACTTTTGAGACTGCTCTGCGAACCCCCTTGCTCATTAAAATTCCAGGACAAGAACAAGGGCTTCGTTCCGATGCAATAACCGAATATATAGATGTGTATCCAACGCTCTGTGAACTTATCGGTATTGATGCACCCCCTACGGTTGAAGGAAAAAGTGTTGCAGGTCTGTTTCGTTCCGAAACCCCCAACAAAGATTGGGCCGTATGTAAATTTAAGAATGCGGTTACCTTGATCACGGGTAACCTTTTTTATACAGAATGGGTTTCTGATACGGGTGTATCTTTTGAGCGGATGCTCTTTGATCATGATACAGACCCGCAAGAACTGGATAACCTGGCCAATAAAAAGGAATATCAAGCGCTTGTTGCTTCCCTATCCAAAGAACTTAGGGCCAAATGGGGAGAAGACTTTTTAAAGTAAACGGTAAACTAAAAATAAGAGAAATACATCATGGGAAGAAGCTATAACATAGCCGTAGTCAATGGGGATGGAATTGGACACGAAATTGTTCCAGTAGGCGTGTCCATCTTAAAAGAAGTGGCCAAAAAACACGATTTTGAGATAACTACTGAAGATTTTTCCTGGGGTGCGGGCCATTATGTAAAACACGGCGAGTTTATGCCACCAAATGGCATTGAAACCCTTAAATCATTTGACGCAATCTATTTTGGGGCAGTGGGCCTACCGGAAGTAGATGACACATTGCCTGCCAAAGATTACACATTCAAGGTAAGAACGGAACTGCACCAATATGTGAATTACCGACCGGTCAAATTGTTTTCCGGCATAACCAGTCCACTTCGCGAAAAGACCCAGCAAGACATCGACTTTATTATTCTCAGGGAAAACAATGAGGGTGAATTTGTTCAAAATGGCAAAATCTTTTACCCAGATACCCCAAACGGATGTGCCGTGGACACTAGTATGGTAACAAGGCTAGGGGTAGAACGTATTGCCCATTATGCCTTCAGATTAGCACGTAAACGACGAAAAAAAGTCACCAATGTGACCAAGTCCAATACGTTGATTTATTCCTTGGGTTTTTGGGACATGATCATGCAGGAGGTGGCAGATAAGTATCCAGATGTGGCATACAACAAAATGTATGTTGACAATGCTTCTGCGAGTTTTGTTTTGAAACCCGAGATTTTTGACGTTATCGTCACCACAAACATGATCGGGGACATCCTTTCTGATTTAGGAGGGGCTATTATGGGAAGTCTGGGTCTTGGTGGAAGTGGAAATATCAATCCTGAAAAAGACTTTCCCTCAATGTTTGAACCTATTCATGGTTCCGCTCCCGATATTGCCGGGCAGAATATTGCCAATCCCGTGGGTCAAATATGGTCTGCTGCAATTATGTTGGAACATCTGGGAGAGCAGGAAGCGGCTGACGCGATACTAGCGGGTATCGAATATGCCACAGCAAAAGGTAATCTCACAAAGGACCTTAAGGGAAATGCATCAACCACCGAAATTGCCCAGCGTATCATTGAATCCATCAATGCATCAATCTAATGCTGGACCTTGAGCATAAAAATTATATTGACCTAACGTTGACCCTTTCCAATGACCTTGATGGGGTAACTCTAAGTAAGGCCCGAAGTTTGGCCAGGGATGGATGGAACGCCAGCACCTTGGAACTCTATTCCCATGTCGGCACGCACATGGATGCGCCTTTACATTTTGCGGTAAATCCCCAAAGTATTGATGAAATACCCGTGCAAAGGTTTATTTCCCTTGCATGGGTGGTTAACCTTTCTGGTATTGCTGAAAGCAGCTTAATTACAATTGATGACATGCAACCCATCGCGAAAAAAATCCAAAAAGGACATAGCCTAATTCTAAGAACCGATTGGAGCAAAAGAGTGGGGACCAAAAGTTATCGCGATGCACTGCCCCGAATCAGTAAAGAACTTGCTGAATGGATGGTAGAAAAACGCATTGCGTTATTGGGCGTGGAACCCCCCTCAATTGCCAATGTCAACAATATCCGTGAAGTAACGGAAATCCATACCATTTTGATGCAGAACGATATCCTAATATTGGAAGGCCTGGTCAATTTGGATAAAATAACAAAGGAGCAAGTAACCTTAATTGCGTTGCCGCTAAAAATACTAAGAGGTGATGGTGCACCTGCGAGGGTGCTGGCCTTGGAATAGTTCGTATGAAAGGTGAACCCATCTTAAGATCCATTCATGAAGGTAGCCTCGAAAAAGGATATCAAAAAGGAATACGCGAATACCTCAAAAACTATTCGCGAAGTATTGTGATTTTGGATGACGACCCAACAGGAACGCAGACGGTCCAGAACATTCCGGTACTCACCAACTGGTCGAAACAACTATTGGAAAACGAGCTGTTGCAAAGTCCGGTGTTTTTTGTGCTGACCAATTCCCGGGCCTTGCAAAAAGAAGAAGCTGAAGATTTGGCCATGACCATAGGCAGCCGTTTGAAGACTTTGGCAATCAAACACGGTAAAAAGTTAGTTGTCGTAAGTCGTAGTGATTCCACTTTAAGGGGTCATTATCCTTACGAGGTGGAAGTTTTAGGAAAGGCCTTAGGACTGAATAAAGCCAAGCATGCGCTTATCCCTGCTTTTTTTGAAGGGGGCAGGTATACCTTTAAAGATGTACATTACGTTCAACAGAAAAGTAATTTTATTCCTGCCGCGCAAACCCCATTTGCCAAGGACAGCACTTTTGGATACAGTCATTCCAACCTTCGGGATTACGTTTTGGAAAAATATGCCGGCAAATTGGAGCCTGATAACATTTCATCAGTTACCATTAATACCTTGCGTTCTGGTTCAATTTCAAACCAATTGAACGAAATGATAGAACGGCATCATTGTCTTATTGTGAATGCCACATCATACGTCGACTTGGAGGCTTTTGCACTCGTCGCCTTGAAATCCGACAAAAACTTACTGTACAGAACTGCGGCCTCCTTTATCAATGCCATTACAGGAAGCAGGCCAGCACCATTACTGGAAAAAAAAGACTTTGAAAGCAGCAAAAAAGTGGGAGCATTGGTCGTTATCGGTTCTTACGTTCCGAAGACCACGGCCCAACTCAACTTCTTAAAAGAGCAGTACGATGCAGCATATTTGGAATTTGATATAGACACTGTTTTTGGAGATAGCAAATTGCAGCAAATTGTTGGAAAAACTGCAAAAACAATAGATGAATTTCTTAGAGATGGCCGAAATGTAGTTCTCTATACCAGTCGAAAACTGAAGAAGGGAAGTACCACCGAAGCGAGTCTCGCCATTGTAAATATAGTATCTGATGCGGTGACTTCACTTATTAAATCAATTGTTGTACAGCCTCGATTTATTTTGGCCAAAGGAGGTATTACTTCAAGCCATATTGCCGTGAAGGCCTTAAAAATACAACGGGCTAAAGTGTTGGGACAGTTGATAAAGGGCGTGCCGGTTTGGCAAGCGGATGGGCATTCTAAATTTCCGGCGATACCCTATGTCATTTTTCCTGGAAATGTAGGTGGAGATAAAGATTTGTATAAGGCCTTAAAAAAGTTGGAATGAATTCTCGAAACCATTTCCCAAGACGCTACTTTATGGTTGCCGGTACTTTTTTATTGGCGTTGCTGTTGTATGTTGACCGCATCTGCATTTCGGTGGCCAAGGAACCTATTTCTTCCAATTTGGATTTAAGTGACAAACAGATGGGATGGGTACTTGCTGCATTTTCACTGGGCTATGCCCTTTTTCAGACGCCCTCTGGCCTTATGGCGGATACATTTGGTCCGCGTAAAATATTGGCCAGTATTGTGAGCATTTGGTCTGCATTCACAGCTTTGTCGGCGGCAGCATGGAATTTTGGTTCACTTTTGGTAGTTCGTTTTCTTTTTGGGGCGGGAGAGGCAGGGGCTTTTCCAGGAATGTCAAGGGCCATCTACAATTGGTTTCCCTTAAAGGAACGGGGCATCGTGACCGGAATAAATTTTTCAGGTTCAAGATTGGGTGCAGCATTTGCTTTGCCTTTGGTCGCTTGGATGGTCGAGGATTTTGGATGGCGGACCACTTTCCTAGTTTTGGGCGCCATTGGCTTGATTTGGGCGTTGGGGTGGTATTTTCTGTTCAGGGATAGGCCCGAGGACCACAAACGAATTTCAGAAGCTGAAAAAGCATACATCCTATCCAACAGGCAGGACAAAAAGGTGTCTTTGAACAAAGAAAAAATCAGTTTTCAGCGGCTTTCCAAATCTAAAAATATATGGTTGGCCATGGGGCAGTATTTCTGTAGTAATTTCACTTTCTTTTTTGCCCTTACCTGGTTGTTTCCGCATATTAAAAAAGAATACGGATTGGAAACGGTAGAGGCTGGGATATATACCGCTATACCCTTGGTTTTTGGTGCTTTTGGAAATTGGTTCGCAGGTTGGCTTATTGATAACATCTTTAAAAAGGGCAATTGGGACAGGTCCCGAAAGTTGCCGGCATCCTTAGGTTTTGCCCTCGCTGCCATAGGCTTGATAGGTAGTATTTATATGGATAGTGCCGCTGGGGCAATAGCTATGTTGAGTATCGCTATTTTTGGAGCGGACATGACCTTGCCACCTTCGTGGGCCTTTTGTGTGGATATTGGTAAGAGGAACTCTGGTGCTATCTCTGGTACCATGAATATGGCTGGGAATATAGGCGCGTTTATTACCGCCTTAATATTTCCATATCTTTTGGATTGGACTGGCTCCACAGCACATTTTTTTATTGTGGGGGCCCTACTGAATTTGATTGCTATACTAATTTGGTCGAAAATGAGACCGCAATTACATTTTACCGAGTATTAAATGAAAAAATTGAAGGGGGTTGCCGTCGGTCTCGGATATTTTAGCCAATTCCACTTAGAGGCTTGGGGGCGTTTGGATGAGGTCGATTTGACCGCAATTTGTGATACTGATAAAAAAAAGGCAAAGCAAATGGCCGCTAAATTCAGTGTCCCCAATTTTTACACGAACGTGGCCGAAATGTTACAAAGAGAACAACCTGACTTTATTGACATCATAACCCCTCCGGAAACACACTTGGAACTTTGTCAAATAGCCGCTGAACATAAAATTTCAATTATATGTCAAAAACCACTGGCTCCTACCTTAGAAATCGCTGAACAAATAGCCAACTTGGTAACAACACATGATATTCGCATCATGGTGCATGAGAATTTCAGGTTCCAGCCATGGCATCGGGAAATCAAAAAATTATTGGAGCGAAATACCATTGGCACGCAATTACATGCCATTCAATGGCGCATGCGCATGGGCGATGGTTGGCAGGACGATGCCTACATGAATCGCCAACCTTATTTTAGGGAGATTAAGGAACTTTTGCTATACGAAACCGGAATTCATCTAATTGATGTACTACGCTATTTTGGTGGGGAAATCAACCAAGTATATGCTAAACTAAACCGCTATAATCAAAACATCAGGGGAGAGGATTCTGCTTTGGTGATTTGCGATTTTGCAAAAGGAGGTACCGCGCTCGTAGACGCTGGCCGCTATCATGAAAGTACTTGTGAAAATCCCAGGTTGACTTTTGGAGCTATCCACATTGAGGGCAACAAGGGTAGCGTTCGTCTTCATGAAAATGGTTCCATTACCCTTAAACCATTGGGGCAGCCTGAAATTCAACATGAATATGATTTTGAGGATAAAAATTTTTCAGGGGATTGCGTGTACACAACCCAGAAACACTTTGTGGAACAATTAAATTCTGGAGAACCCTTTGAGACTGATGTTCAGGATTATCTTTCAAATATCTCGATCATTGAAAAAGCGTATGAGTCCAATAAAGAGGGGATTCCTAAAAAAATAAACTAATAGTTCACCGTAAATTGGTTCTGGAATCTTGTAAGCTCCAAATAGTTCGCATTAGTCTATCCGATAGGAAAACATTTGCAAACTCGAAGGATTTTCCACATTGAGTTCTTGAGGAAGCTTGGTAAGTATCCCTGTTTTTTTATTTCGTTGGAAAACCACCACATTGTTGGTAAACTGATTGGCCACCAATAAAAAGTTCCCACATGGACTGATACAAAAATTCCTAGGATGCTCCCCATAGGTTGGCTCATGCCCTACTAAGTTTAGTTGTCCAGTTTGAACATCAATAGAAAAAATAACAATTGAATCTTCTTTAGGTCCCCGATTGGAAGCATACAGAAATAGCCCATCTGGTGAAATATGGATATCCGCCGCCCTATACCTGTCCTGCTTTGTACGGTACGAAGGATAATCTTGAACATACCGTAGGTTTCCCTTGGAATACTTATAAGCGATAATGGAGCCGCTCAATTCTGCAATGGCGTAACCAAACTTGCCATTGGGATGGAATGTAAAATGTCTGGGGCCGCTGCCCGGTTTGATGGGTATAAACCCGCTATCCACCAAAGTAAGCCTTTGTGAATTCAATTGTACTTGGAACGCTCGTATCTTATCGGCCCCCAAATCTTGGGCAAAGAGAAAATCGCCATCCGGGGAAAAATTGGTGGAATGTATGTGTGCCGCATCTTGTCTCCCTTTGATGATACTGCTATCTTTAAATGTTATGAGTTGGTGTTGTTTTTGCAACACGCCATCCTTATCCGCTTTGAAAATTGAAATACCTGCATCCGTATAATTTGAGTTAACCAAATAATTGCCCATCCCAGTAATGGATAGATGTGCGGGATTACGACCTCCAGAATCTTGAATGTTCAAAAATTTTAGGTTGCCCGATAGAGAATCTACAGCAAATGCAGCTACCTTTCCATTGGTGGGCAACTGGCTTTCCATGACCGAGTACAGGAAACTACCATCGTGTGATAATCTTAAGAAGGACGGGTTGACCGTCTTGGCTACAGCATACAAGGGCTTTAAAGTAGCAGTATTGGTATTGAACTCATAGACGTGAATACCTTTTTTAGGTTTACCTTCTGTAAAACTACCTATGAACAAGTAGGTCTTTGTAGGGCTATTCACGCAGCCCAGTTGTGAGGCAAGTATTAAGCAGAAAAAGAATAACTTATGTTTCATAGACCAAACGGTTGCTATACATTTTTGAGTACTTTCAATACTAATTAATCCAAATAAGCGGATAGCGTATGGGCATATTTCGTATCACCTCAGGATTTTCAAAATCAGCATCCAGTTCTTGCCATAATTCCAGATATGAGGTGTTTTTTAAGGATAAGCCGGCAAATAACAAGGATGGATGGCGTACAGGCCAGTCCTCCCAATGGAGCACATCTTGGTCATAAGGCCAGTCTTCTTTGTTCTTGATGTAAGGATATAAAAACTCCAAGCCTTTTTGCATACTTCTACCGTTTGTTGTGTATGTAAATATGGAATCGTTTCTGGTTGACAGAACCTGTGCAAGCCCGCTCATAATATCCAGATTGAACAGCGAATATCCGTAGGGCTTTGTTCTTTTCAGTTCGAGTGGAAACGAGCCGTTTTCCGCCATTTGGCAAGGCAATAACGTACCCTTGAACTTTTCCGCTACATAGTCTTGCATTCGTTCGTTCTCGGTAAATTCTGAGAAAACAGCGGCTTGTAGGAACCAACAAGCACCGTGGTTGTTGTCCTTCGCCTGTTCTGAAATGCCGTATGGATGTGAATCCATCCAATTTAGATAGCTCGAAAACCATGCTTTTAATCCAGATAGCTCATCTGCGGAAAGTACACCAGCACTCTCAATAGCCATAATTGCCTTAACAACATCCAATAATTGAATAGTATCTATGATGCCAATTCCCCGCCCTGTTTCCTTTCCCTTGATGGCTTGGGCATAATTAAGGCTTGGGTTCATTAAAGTAGCTTCATCAATAAACCAAGCTTTCAAATGGGGGACCATCTGGGCCGCATATTGAATATCATCCGTAACTAAATAGGCTGATGCGAAAGTACCGCATAGTTGACTGAGCCGAATCATAGCGTAGCGGTGTGCCGTGAAATTATCTGGATTGGTCATCCCATCTTTTCGAATATAGGGGCCTTCTGGATTTTCGGGGTCTGGCCACCAGTAATCCCCTTCTGAGTAAAAATCGTGTATTCCACCGGCACTGCGCTCACAGACTTGGGCCGTAACGGTAATGGGTGGTACGTCCATGTATTTCTCGGCCAACTCCAGCACCCGCTTCTTTTCCTTTTCAAAAAGCGGGTCGTCAAATTTCTTTTGTTGTCTTGCACATCCTAAAAACAAGAGACTGATTACAAGGATTAAAAGATGTTTCATGTCCTTATCGTTTTAGTGGAAACTAGTCTTTAGGGATGGTCAAGTAGGTGCCCTTAAAATTTTGGTTCAGGACCATTACCGTAATTGGAATATCGGTATCATCCGGCATAATTTCTATCGAGGCCTGTCCATTGGCCATCGCTATGACCTCACTTCCGGTGGGGGTTCCTTGATTTTTTAATGTCTTTCCACCTCCGAGGCACTGAAAGTAGACTTTATCCTCATAATCAAGACAACGTAAACCTGCGGAATCCATAGCGGTAGCCGTTATCAAAAAACGGTCGTTCTTTAATTTCGATGAAGAAAGTGCTAATGCTTTTGCAGTCCCGTTTTTAGTGTGGCGGTATTTAACTTCAAGAGTATCCCTTACCTCACCATTAGGTGTTTCAGCTATTGCGATCAACTCGTTATTACCTTCCTCAAAATTAATATCCCATACCAGGCCCGAAGCTGGAAACTTGGCAATATCCCGAGTGCGTACTCCCAAATCTTGTCCGTTGAGCATTAGGTCAACAGCATTACAATTACTAAAGACATGGATACTTCGAGGTTGGCCTTCCGGTCCCTGCCGTTCTGTCCATGTTTTGGATTCGATGTAAACGAAAGGTTCTTTGGACCAGTAACTTTTGAAAACATAGTAGGCATCTTTTGGCTTTCCATTTCGGTCTACCAGTCCCTTTTGATTGACGTAGGGAATGTCGTTCTCAGGTCGAAGAGGAGTGCCAAAATCCTTGAACGCCCACTGAGCATTGCCTACAAATAGCGTGTCCTGCTCAGAAATGTGAAGATGCCAATCGAATAAATCCACGATGTAGTTCTCACTCCAATCCCCAATTTTAGCGATATTGGAAACTCTGGTCTGCACGATAGCTTCCTCCCAGCCTTCAGATTGTATAATGCCTTCGCCGGTAATGGGATTTTCTGAGTGACGCCCTACATGACTCGACCCACCGTATTCTGCATGTAGGAAATGATCGTATTGTGATTTATAGGTATCAATTGCTTTTTCATAGTTTTTATAGCTACCGGAATACCATCCTGACCAAATGGAGGGCGAAAAGACATCTACAATTTCAGCACCTTCATAATACTTACGAATTGCCGTTTTTCGCGTAGAATCCAACTCATGGGCTAGCGTATTGAGTTCCTCCAGGAACACATTCATCTTTTGTGTATCATCACCGTTCTCAAAATCGGGCAGCCAGTACATTTCATTGCCCAGAGACCAAATGATAATACTGGGGTGGTTGTAATTCTGTTCGATGATTTCCTTGAGCATGCCCTTGGTATGTTGTTGCCAAATCTCTTCGCCCAAACCACCGCGGCACCAAGGCAACTCGTCCCATACTAAAAGACCAAGCTCGTCACAAGCTTTGTAAACTTCAGGATCTTGGGGATAATGCGCCAACCGGACAAAGTTTGCCCCCATTTCCTTAATCATTTGCATATCTTTTCGATGTTGCTCATTGCCCATAGCGGCACCTACCCCGGCGTGCTCTTCATGACGATGGGTACCACGAAGCAATAGACGCCTACCGTTAAGATAGAACGGACCATTTTTCTTAAATTCAAACCACCTTAAGCCGACCCTTTCTGAAATTTTGTCCAAAAGGCTTTCCCCTTTCAATAACTCAATTTTAACCTCATATAAATTAGGTTCATCCACATCCCATAATTTTGGGTTTGTTATATCGGATAATAAAATATTGCCACTTTTATTGGTGACTTTCTGGACCTGGGTGTCCACTACTTTTCCATTGGGATTGAACAACGCCACTTTAAGGGAATAATTGGATATTTCTTCTAGGTTGTCCAATTCATAGTGCACGAATACATCTGCACTTTCATGGGATACCTTTGAAGTATTCAATTTAACGCTAGCAATTGCCGTTTTTGGCCTAGTCATTAACCAAACGTCACGCGTAATACCGCCATAGATAAAAAAATCGCTTTTTTGTGAGGGAATAATGTTTTTGTCGTAACTATTGTCCACTCTGACATATATCGTATTGGGCCCTTTCTTTAAATAGTTGGATATGTTGATTTTGAAACCAATATAACCGCCAATGTGTTCCCCTACTTTTTCATTTCCGATGTAGACTTCAGTGGAAATATTGGCACCCTCAAAATAGATAAAGTAGTCTCGGTCCATTTCTATTTTTGAAAGGAATATTTCTTTTTTGTACCAACTGGCACTTCTTCGATAACCGGGATCGTTATCGGTAGGGTCTTCGCTATTCCACGTATGTGGTAGGTTTATGGTCGACCATTTCTTTGACGCCTTTATGGTTTCAAGATTTTTCGTAGGGTTCTCAGAATAAAGCCAGGCTTGATTAATGTTCGTTTTGGTACGAACGGCCTCATTGGGGCTGTTCGTATTACATCCCAAAACAAAACTGAACAAACTTAGAACGATAACGGATACTCTCATACAGTATATAGTTAATTTGCGTTCAAGCTAATACCTTGGTGTTATGAATCCATCCTGTACTAACTCGTAAAACAGTTACTCAACGATGCTAAAGTGAAGTTTCGAAAACCTTTTTCCTTTGCAGAGCTTCTAAAAAATAGTAGTCACTATATACTATAGGCTCATCCATTTCATTGTTATTTGGCCAATTTCCCGTACTGTGCATAAGAATGAACGGAGCATCAATATCCGGTCCTAAAATGTATTCTTCTGACATCAGTGTACTTAAAACCTTATCAGCATATTGTTCATAGACTTTATCTGAGTCATATTTAGAAAGTTCATAACAGGCAGAAGCCACGATGCTGGCGGCCGAGACATCGCGTACTGCATGGGGAATATTGGGATCGTTGAAGTCCCAGTACGGAATACCGTCTTCTCTCAGATTTTGATGGTTCAAATAAAAGTTTAGGCTTGATTTTGCTTGGTTCAAATACCGATGGTCACCGGTATACCTATATGCCATGGTAAATCCATAAATTCCCCACGCCTGACCTCTGGCCCAAGCCGAATCTGCATTCAATCCTTGGTGGGTCACCTTGTCTTTTACTTTTCCACTAATAGTATCATAGACCACGACATGATAGCTGCTGTTATCCTCTCTAAAATGATTCTTTAAGGTGGTATTGGCGTGTGAAACGGCAATTTTGTGAAAAGTACTGTCGCCGGAAATCATAGTTGCTTCAAAAAGCAGTTCCAAATTCATCATATTATCGATGATAACCGGAAACTCCCAAATATCTTTGTTAAAATCCCAAGAACGAATGCATCCAACGTTTTTGACAAAACGTGTTGCCAGGGTCTGGGCACTTTTTACAATGACTGCTTCATACTTATCATTACTGGCTACTTTAAGACCTTCCCCAAAACTGCAAAACACTTTAAAACCCATGTCGTGGGTGCCATCGTTGAATTTTTCCTTTTCAATGAATGACGTCCATTTGGCCGCTCGTTCCTTAAAGACTTCATCGCCAGTGAGTTGGTATATCCGCCATAGGTTTCCTGGAAAGAAACCACTTGTCCAGTCTTTTGAGGGCACTTTGTGCACCTCCTTGCTTTTATAGCGATAACTTCTGGGGAACCCTATGGAATCCACTGGGTATTTCAAAAGCATCTTGTAACGCATATCCAGTAGGTTCTCGGTATCTTGTCCCATCTCCTCATGGGAGGTCCTTTGCTTATCGTTCTTACAGGCCATACTACTAAATATTAAGGCTAGTAAGGATAGAAACAAACAGCTTTTTTTCATGAAAATTCTTGTATTGACAATTAAAAAGCGACCATTCACTTGATTATGGTACATGGTCGCTTTTAGAACTGAAACTAACTCTATGATCTTAATACCCCGGATTGTTTGGCCCTAAATTCGGATTACGGTCAAGCTCATCAAAGGGTAATGGAAACAGATAATCCCTGGAAGGGTCAAAATTAGGCTGTGGCTCTAAGCTGCCAGGTCCAAAAACCTCTGGTCCCAATTGTCTTCTTTTTATGTCGTACCACCTTTTAAATTCAAAGGCTAATTCCCATTTACGTTCTTCAAGAACCATATCCCGAAATTCAACTTGTGACATTCCGCCAGTGACATCTGCTGGGAAATCAGAACCGTTGCCCGCTCTGGCCCTTGCCCTGACCCTATTTACGTAAGCTGCGGCCTCACCAGAACCTGGACTTATTTCGTTTAGCGCCTCTGCTGCGATAAGCAGAACTTCCGCATAGCGCATTAATGCATAATTCAAGCTGGATGCCCTACCATTTCCGGTTCCGGTGGGCCCTATGGCACGCGTATATTTTGCGATATAAGCGCTTTGAATATTTCTAGAATCAAATTCGGGAAACCTATCAAAAAATAATTCTTCCCCTCCAAAAATACCAGTAGTGTCAAGACTGACGGCCTTTCGGTAATCGCGACCGTCCCATGAATTATAAACATTAATGGTAGGTACGGCGACTGACCAACCACCACCGATGTCCCCTCTTTCGTTAGCACGTATCCCGGTCAATGCAGGAGTATAATCCCTTCCATCGTCACCTTCGCTAAAACCGTTAAAATCCAAACTCAAAAGAAATTCGTTCAGACCTGCTTGTTTACTATGATCAAAAAGTTCTTGAAAGTCAGTGGCCAATCCAAGATTAAAATCAGCTTCACCATCAATTACAAATTTTGCCTCATTGTAGGCATTTTGAAAGTCTCCCAAAGTCAAATGAACGGATGCTAAGAATCCAGCGGCAGTAGCCTTGGATGGCAAAGAGCGAACCTGTTGCGTATTGGGCAACATTTCCTTTGCCTTCTCTAGATCGGCAATGATGTTCGCATATACTTGTTCAGCAGGTGTTTTGGAAATGGACTTTGCATCATCGATGTTTTCCACAGGGGTATCCAAATATGGTATATCCTCAAATAGGCGAACCAAGTGATAATACGTATATGCCCTAAAAAAATGGGCCTGTCCGGCTATTGGATCGATTTGCTCTGCTGGGGCATCTAATGTGGCAACAGCAGCAAGCGCCTCGTTGGTACCGGCAATAACTTGGTATGCCCTTGGCCATAGGGCCGTTACCATACCGTTATCGGAAGTCATTGAAAATCGGTCAACATCCTGTCTTCTACCAGGTGTTCCTTGATCTCCAATAGAAACCATGTCACTCCGTAACATAATGGACAAGGACAGTTTTCTGCCCCAGTAGGCTTCCGTGGCCATATTACCGATTGAACCATTAATAAGTGTCTGTACATCTTCAGGGGAATTTATCAAGCCGTCAGGCGAGAGCTGGCCCAGGGGTACTTCCTCCAAGTCCGAACATCCTATGAACAAAAGGACCAGAAGAATTCCTAAATATTTGCGATTTATCATAACAATATAATTTTAAAATTTTAGATTCAACGATATGGTATACGATCGTATGTTGGGGTAGCTTCCGTAGTCGAACCCCCTATTTACGTTGCTATTAAGGTTGCCTTGACTCTGATAGCTCGCTTCAGGATCGGTACCTGGAAAGTCAGTAAAGGTCAATAAGTTTTGCCCGCTCAAACTCAATCTTATGGATTGCAATCCAATTTTTGATACAATTTCTGTGGGCAGGGTATAACCCAGAGCCAAGTTTTTTAGGCGCACATAACCCCCATCGTAAACAAAACGATCGGTAATCCGTTTTTCACGAACAGCAGCAGAAGGAATATTGGTATTGGTATTGGTTGGCGTCCAAGCGTTTAGCACCTCCGGGGTGGCGTTTGATTCGCCCGAAGCCAATTCAAGAAAAGTATAGCTGAAAATATCACCACCCACCGATGCCTGGAAAAAGATGTTCAAATCAAAATCTTTATATCTAAAGTTGTTATTCAAACCGGCAATCCAATCGGGATTGGGATCTCCTATTATCTTGCGATCTGCGCCCGTGATGACACCATCCCCATCTATATCCGTAAAAAGTTCATCTCCAGGTCCCGTTTCTACAAAACCGGCCGTTCCTGGGTCAGGGGTACCTTGGTTTACACCTCTATATTCATAACCCCAGAATACCCCTACAGGTTCGCCTTCTCGTAAAACGTGGGTCTCATCCTGTAAAAAGGAACCAGGAGAGGAATCCAAGAAAATATCTTGACCGTCGACTAGTTTGACCACCTCGTTTCTGTTTCTGGACCAGTTGAAGTCAGTACTCCAAGTGAAGTTTTCTGAGACAATATTTTGTGTGTTCAATGTAATTTCAAATCCCTTATTATTGATTTCACCAATATTTCGCAACGAGGTCAAGTTCGCGAAACCTATATATTCCGGAGCAGATGAATCGCCGAGTATCAAATCTTCTGTATCAATGTTGTAGTAGTCAAGGGTAAGGGCTATTCTGTTTTCCAGGAAACCGATATCAAGACCAATATTTGTTTGATACGATGTCTCCCATTTCAAGTCTGGATTCGCCAATTGCTCCGGGACAACCGCATTTACAGGTTGATCCCCGACATTGGAATAGATTCTTTGAAAACTGGCCAGTGATTGATATGGAGAAATTGCTGGATTCCCGGTCAAGCCATAACTGGCCCTTAATTTTAAGTTGGATATGGTTTTGTTGTCCTGAAGAAATTTCTCATTTGATATTCTCCATCCTATTGCTCCTGAAGGAAAAAAGGAGTATTTGTTATTTCTTGAAAAATTCGAAGAACCATCACGCCGCGCCGTAAACGTAAAGAGATACCTATCGTCATATTCATAATTAATCCTACCAAACTGCGATATAATTTCTCTTTCTACCAACTCGGAGAATGGAGTCTGTATATCTGAACCAGCCCCCAAATTGAAGTAAGAAAGACTGTTGCTGATAAAATTTTGAGCTGCGGCCCCAAAAGTTTCCGTTCTGGTTTTTTGATAGGAGTAGCCCAAAAGCACGGTAAGGTTTCCTTTGCCGATTTCCTTCTTGTACGTTAGGTAGTTTTCAGAAAGTATGTCCTTTCTTTTTAAAGATTCAATACTTGCGATTCCCCCTTGATTACTGGCTTGACCAATTAAAGTGGAGGGTAAGAACCTGCCCCTTGTACTATTGGTGGTCCCATAACCAAACGTGGTTTTAAAGGATAAACCACTTATAATTTGATAATCTGCATAAAAATTGGCTCGATAATCATCAGTTTTTGTCTCGTCGACCGATTCGGTCGCGATGGCAAAAGGATTATCGAACTGGTCACCCACGGGATTTGTTGTATTTATTCCATTGGCATCTTGGACCGGGGTATCGGGTGCAAAGCGGTAAGCCGTTGAAATGACATCTCCACCGCCGCTACCACCACTACTGGCTTGACTCTGTATGCCATCTCGATTGCCTACGTTGGCAAAAGCATTAAAGCCAAGTTTTAATTTATCGGTGGCCTGTACATCGATATTGCTCAAAAAGGAAAAGCGCTCAAAATCAGAATTTATTACAACCCCTTCTTGGTTAAAGTAGTTGCCCGAAACATAATAGTTGATTTTTTCAGACCCGCCAGAAAAGGATAATTGATGGTTGGAAATACTCCCGGTCGTATAAATAAGGTCTTGCCAGTCTGTTTCCGCAGGTCCCTGCTCGTACGCGGAGTTAATTGCTTGACGGTAAGCAGCAAATTGCGAGGCATTCAACAATTCTATACGTTCCGATACGTTCTGGGAGGAATAGGAGGAATTCACCTCTACGGTCATTTTACCCCTACGGCCTTTTTTGGTGGTTACCAAAATAACTCCGTTTGCCCCACGAGACCCATAGATTGCTGTAGCGGAAGCATCTTTTAAAATCTCAATGGATTCAATATCGGCCGGTTGTGGTAAAGTACCTCCCACAAAACCGTCAACAACCACCAAAGCGGCACTACTTGCCCCAATAGAAGTATTACCACGAATACTTATGGAAATAGGAGCGCCAGGCTCACCACCATTGTTGGACTGCACGGCGACCCCTGCAGCCCTACCTTGTAGCGATTGCTCGGCTGTCAATACCGGAAAAGCGGACAATTCCTCGGATTTTACCGAAGATACCGAACCTGTGATATCCGACTTTTTCGAAGTTCCATACCCAACCACCACCACTTCGTCCAGTGAACTTATGTCTTCTTCAAGACGCACATTCACCTGTCCATTGGCGGTAATGGTCAGTTCTTTGGATAGAAAACCAATAAAACTGAACACCAGTATGGCATTATCATCAGAAACGGTAATCGAATAGTTACCGTCGAAATCGGTTGAGGTGCCGTTGGTAGTTCCTTTTTCAATTACGTTGACCCCTGGAATAACCAAGCCATCGGCGTTTGATACAACTGTACCAGAAATTTCACGCTGTTGGCCAAATACTAATGAAACTGTTAGAAAAGAAACACAGAATAGTGAGTTTCTTATCCGTTTAGTTATTCTACTTTCACACATAAGTTTAGTTTAATTGGTTTGTATTCTTTTATTTCAATCCTAATTCTTCCCAATTGGTATCAAAAGCGCAAACCAGTTGAATAATTATGATAGATATACTGCCAAAACTATGTTAAAGGCTGTTTATAAAAGTCCAGAAATAGGGGGACAATAATACAGATTCCCCAACAACAGGGGATGATTATTGATGTTTTAGTTTAAATCGAAAAGGTTTTCTGAAAATTTCTGAATATACGCGGTTGGACTGAGGCCAAACTTCTTTTGAAAGCATTTGCTGAAATACTTGGGATTATTGAAGCCAACTTGATAACTTACCTCTGAAATGTTCAGATTGCCCTGCTCCAATAATAGTGCAGCTCGTTTCATCCGTATTTCTTGGATGAACTCGTTCGGGGTGCAATTGGTCCAAGCCTTGACTTTTGTAAACAACAGCGTTCTGCTTACCCCTAATTCGGAACAGAAAGATATAATGTCAAAATTGGAATTGGAAATATTGTCTTCAACAATGGACAGCGCCTTTTTCAAGAGTTTTTCATCCATGGAAGAGGTTACGATTTCATTAGCTGCCAAACGTTGTTCTTCCGAAAATTTAGACCTCAATCTTTTGGATGAATCGATTAGATTTCTTACCCTTAGTTCAAATTCCTTGATATTAAAAGGTTTACTTATATAATCATCAGCACCACTTTCCAACCCCTCGAACTTATAAATTAAAGCCGTTCTTGACGTGAGTAAAATTACCGGGATATGACTGGTATTTAGATTGGCCTTTAATTTTGCGCATAGCTCGGTACCCACCATCTTGGGCATAATTACATCGGAGACTACCAAGTTGGGGTTGTATTTTAATGCTTTGGCCATAGCTTCTTTACCATTGCCCGCTTCCAAAACCTTGTATTTATCCTTCAGTAATTCTTTTATAAAGTGGCGCAACGGTATATTGTCTTCTACCAAAAGTATGGTATCCCTTTCCTTACCCGTAAGAAGTTCTTCCGTACTTAAAAAGGGTTCGATATTGCTTTTCTCCAACTGTTCTCGATATAATCCTATATCATCACTGAATTTATAGTCTTTGTTTATCTCATTCTCTGCAATGTGCTGCCTCCCCAATTTTAAGCAGACCCTAATGGTTGTACCCTGGTCATAGGTATCCATTATACCGATATTTCCGCGATGTAAATCGACAATGTTTTTGGCTATAGAAAGCCCTATACCCGTGCCCGTTCCTCGTGCAGTATCTGGCTTTTGATATTCTGGTATTTCGAAAAAACGATCAAAAACCTTTTCTTTATATTCTTCGGGAATACCAGGACCGGAATCCGAAACCTCAACAATCATATTTTCGTTGTTCTTGTACACGGTAATGCCAATTTTTCCTCCGGAAGGGGTGTATTTGAAAGCGTTGGATATTAGGTTGTAAAAGACCTGTTCTAGTTTTGGGCGATCGTAGTAGACCAATATTTGCGCTTCTTTTGTTTCAAATTCATAGGTGTAGCCGTTGCATTTGGCAAATTCTGAGAAGGATAGATAAATTTCTTTTAAAAACTTAACAATATTTCCTTCGGCCGCTTCTAGGGTGTACTTTTTATGTTCCAATTTCCGGAAATCCATCAATCTGTTGATCAGTTCCAACAAGCGGTTGGCATTACTTTCAATGACCAAGAGCTTTTTGTAGACCACGCTGCTGCCTTTGTAATCCGTCAGCAATTGTTCCAACGGCCCGGTGATTAAAGTCAATGGAGTCCTGAACTCGTGGGAAATATTGGTGAAAAACTGCAACTTTGCACTATTTAGTTCTTTATTTCTTTCACTTTCAATATGTTCAAGTTGCAATTTGTGCTTTAATTTGGTCTTTGAGCGAATTATGCTAACCAACCAGAACACGGTGCCAAGTATTGCCAAAACATAAAGCGCTATTGCCCATTTGGTGAGCCAAGGTGCTGGCTTTACGTTAATATTTAATGATGTAGGGTGCTCGTTCCATATTCCATCATTGTTTGCTCCCTTTACCTGAAAAACATAATCTCCCGGGCGCTGGATGGTGTAGTTGACACTTGACTGGTTGCTTAAAGTCCAGTTATCCTCCAAACCGAGTATTCTGTACTTGTATTGGTTACTTTTTGGATTGATATAGTTGGGGATAGAAAAATTGATGGAAAAATTCGTGTTGTCATACTCTAGGTTTATGGCGTTGGTAAAAGGCATCCCTTGCTTCAAGATACCGTTGTTTTCACCGACCAAAACGGATTGGTTTTTGAGTTTAAAATCCGTTAAAATAACTTGAGGGCTATGGTCATTTCTGGTAATTTGCTGAGCGTCAAAAGAAGCAACGCCATGGGGTCCGCCAAAATAGAATTTTGACTGCCCTTGTTTTAAAGCGGCACCGTTGCTGAACTCGTTGCCCACAAGACCATCTTTCTCAGAGTAGGATACAAAGGTGTTTTTACCAACATTAAACTTAACCAAACCGTAATTGCTGCTCATCCATAAGGTATTGTTTTCTCCTTCAAGAATAGCATAAATGGACGTGATGTCACTTGTAGTCTCTATGGGTACCTTTTTAAATTTTTTCCCATCAAAACGAAAAAGCCCCTTTGCTCTTATGCCGACCCAGATCACCCCTTTTGTATCTTGAAATACCGTTAAAATATCTTCGCCAGAACCCGTTTGTTCATCATAAAAAAAACGTTTCAGACCAGAGTTGCTATAACTTCCATCATAAAGGGGCAAGAGGTTTAAGCCACTTTGGGTAGCTACCCAAATATTGGAACCCTTGTCCACGATTAGACTGCGTATCCTATTACTGGATAGGCTTTGCCCGGTCTCCGGATCTTTCTTAAAATTGGTAAATGATAAGTCGGTAGTATTATATCGCCAAAGACCTTTGCCGAAAGACCCTATCCAAATATCATTATTCAGTCCTTTTTTTATAGTGTAAATACCTGAACTCCCTAAAGCTTTGTTCAGAGCATCAGATATGAATGAGGTATCGTAAGTTTTTTTGGCAATATTATAGGTCTCTATTCCTTTATTAAAAGTTCCCACCCAAAGAACATCGCCATCTAATAAAAGGGATTTAATATTATCACTTTCCAAGATTTTTGAATTTGAGGTACTGATGTATTGTGTTTTGCCATTCGCAATGTTGAAAATGGTTATACCCCCTCCCTCAGTACCGAAGTAAAGATTTTGCTGATCATCCTCCGCAATAGAGCTCACCACTTTGTGGGACAACCGGTATTTGCCCGTTGATTCGTTAAAATTGACAAAATTGTTATTTGAAGTATCCCAAATATCAATACCGCCGTAATAGGAGCCGATCCAAATAGAACCTTTGGCATCTTTGAAAAGGGATTTAATGTAGTTATGGCTTAGTCCGTTTTGCTCGTTTGAATCGTATTGTACCTGTTCTGATGTCCCGTTCACCTGCAGGGAAATCATTCCATGGGAAGTTCCTATCCATAGCTGTCCGCTCTCTCCGGGAACTATGGCCCGTACATCTTCATTTTGGTTCAAGACTTTGGCGGAAAGAAAACGTTCCGAAATTAAATCAAATTTAAGGACCCCGTTGTTTTTTGTCCCAACACAAATAGTATTCTCATCGCAGACAGACAAAGTTTGAACAAAAGGTTCTGACTTTCCAAAATTTGAACGAAACAATTGAAATTCATATTGATTTTGATTATCCACAATGGCTTTGCAAAACCCTTTTGAAGTGCCCAACCAAATGGTGCCATTATTAGCTTGCTTAATATTGAGTACAAAGTTGGATGGAAGATTGCCCTTGTGCTTTGTGCCTTTTTCAGAAAAATTGGTAAAATGATCGTCCTTTTTATCATAAATGCTCAGGCCGTTCGAGGTACCAATCCAAATCTTACCATCTGAAGTTTCCTCAATGGCCCAAATACTATTGTCGCACAGCGAATTGTTGTCGTTATAGTGGTAAAATCTTTTAAAGGAATCCTTGCGTGGATCATATCTGTTCAAACCGTTGTAAGTGCCTATCCAAATGTATCCTTCGCTATCTTCCTTAATACATAGAATGTCACTATTACTTATGGAAGTGCTATCTGCCGGGAGATTTCTAAAGATTTTGAAACTGCTGCCGTCATATAGATTCAGTCCGTCCCGTGTTCCTAACCACATTCTCCCCAAATTATCTTGTTCCATCGCGATCACAGAACTTTGTGAAAGCCCATCACTGGTGTTCAAATGTTTGAATTGATAGGTTCTTCCTTCGTTTTGACCAGAAGAAAAAAGACTGGATAAAATCAAAAAAATTAAGCAAGGATTTCTCATAAGAACATCCGGACAATCACGTCCTAAAATTAAATTTTACTCTAAAATAAAAATAAGCTGTGTTATCGACCAAGTCTGTTTTTCAGCTGATACTCATACAGCGAAGGAATGTCATCAAGGATTTCATTCACTTTTTCTATATGCGCCATGGGACCGTAAACAACTTTAATCTCACGATTGGCATTGATGCCTACCAAACGCGCAAATGGCCCGTCTTCCATTCCATTTAGCAAAACGGGTCCTTTGTTTTCAAAACCATCTAGAAAATGGACCGAAATATTCCAAAATGTACTGAAAGCCCCATGCGAAGGTTTCCAATATCCAGCACCTCCGCCTTCAAATAAAGAATAACTGTTATCATCCTTAGGTTCGACGTAAACAGTGATGTTATCGAAAAGATTCTGATGATTCGCACCAGAGTGTTGGTCTAATATTGGTTTTTTAAAAACTTCGCAATTTTTGTATACATTTTTAGTCGAGAAGGTATTGAAACTCAAAGGATGTACCGCATAGTTAAAATCAGGAAGGTACATTTGATTTGTAGTATCAGAAAATTGAAGTATCGCAGGAAGTTTCTGCGAAAGCGTCGTGCTACAAAAAACACAGGAAAACACCAAAAAAAGAAAACATTTATAAACGCTGTTCACATGCATATACTGACGGAATTCAATTTTAGGAGAAACTTTGTACTGAAGTAGGAACAAGATACAACAGGATACCTTAACTCACCTATATCACTACTTTTAATTCTGGGAAATTGAACGTAATTACTCCATTTACGTACTTTTTTTAGACCCCGGAATTCCATTAATTTCGATTGAAAAAATTAATATTATCAAGTAAATAGTGAAACCTGAAAAATGGCCTACAAAACTACTGTATTGACGGGCGCTGGTGGCGTTCTGTGTAGCACTTTAGCAAAGGCTTTGGCTAAGGAAGGCCATAAAATTGCAGTTTTGGACCTGAACAAAAAGGCTGCTGAGAAAGTTGCGGATGAAATTAATAAGAAGGGTGGCATAGCACTTGGAGTTGAAGCCAATGTGCTTCAAAAAGAGTCTCTTGAAAAGGCAAAAAAAGAAGTCAATGAAAAATTGGGCACTTGCGATATTTTGATAAATGGCGCAGGAGGTAACCACCCGTTGGCAACAACATCCAATCCGTTTTTTGAAATGCAGGATTTAAAAGAGGCTTCAGAAGGATTCAAGACCTTTTTTGATTTGGATGCCGATGGTATTCAGTTCACTTTTAACCTAAATTTCTTAGGGACGTTATTGCCTACCCAGGTGTTTGCGAAGGACATGATTGGTAAGGATGGTTGTAGCATTTTGAACATTTCATCCATGAATGCCTTTACACCACTCACTAAAATTCCTGCGTATAGTGGTGCCAAAGCTGCAGTATCCAATTTCACGCAATGGTTGGCCGTACATTTTTCAAAAGCCGGTATTCGTGTCAATGCGCTCGCGCCAGGCTTTTTTCTCACTGAACAAAATCGAACCCTATTGACTGAAACTGATGGCTCACTTACCGAAAGAGGAAATACCATTATTGGGCAGACGCCCATGGGGCGGTTTGGCGAGCCGGAGGATTTAATAAGTACGACGCTTTGGTTATGCGGTGATGGCGCAGCATTTGTAACTGGGGTGGTAATTCCCGTAGATGGTGGCTTTAGCGCGTTTAGCGGAGTATAATGGATTCAAAAGTAAAGATGAACAACGGATTGGAAAATACATGGCGGTGGTACGGACCCAGTGACCCCGTCTCCTTGGCCGACATCAAGCAAGCAGGTGCTACCGGTATCGTCAGTGCTTTACATCATATACCCAATGGCGAAATTTGGACAATCGAAGAAATACAGAAACGCAAGGAACAAATAGAGAACGCAGGCTTATCATGGTCCGTTGTGGAAAGCGTACCCATTCATGAAGCAATCAAAACACAGGCGGAGGGATATGTGAAATATGTGGAAAACTACAAACTTACCTTACGGAATCTTGGTCAGTGCGGTATCGATATTGTCTGCTATAATTTTATGCCCGTTCTGGATTGGACAAGGACCGACCTTGATTATGAGGTCGAAGACGGCTCAACGGCTTTAAGGTTCGAAGCTGTGGCATTTGCCGCTTTTGAATTGTATTTATTGAAGCGACCCGGTGCTGAAACTACCTATTCCGAATCCAAGAAGAAAGCGGCAAAAGCTTATTTTGATGGCCTTAATGAAAGCCAACGAACCCAGTTGGGCAATACGATTATAGCAGGTCTTCCTGGCGCTGAAGAAGGTTATACCCTTGATGCTTTTAACCAAGTTTTGGCTACATATCAAAACATTGGAGCCAGTGAACTCAAGAAGCATCTTTTTGATTTTTTGGGACAGGTCATTCCCACTGCGGAAAAAGCAGGAATTTTGATGTGCATTCATCCAGATGATCCGCCTTATCCCATTTTGGGTCTTCCAAGAGTGGTAAGTACAGAACAGGATATTTTGGACCTCTATCACGCTGTTGATAGCCCTAATAACGGACTTACTTTTTGCACAGGCTCTTTTGGAGTCCGGAAGGATAATGATCTTGTAGGCATGGTGAAACGCCTGGGGCATCGCATCCACTTTATCCATTTACGAAGCACTAAGAAGGATGAGGAAGGTAATTTTCATGAAGCCAATCATTTAGAAGGAGATGTAGATATGTTTGGCGTAATGAAAGCACTGGTCAACGAACAGGAAAGAAGAAAAGCAGTAGGTCGAAAAGACTGTAGAATGCCCATGAGACCTGACCATGGGCACAAAATGCTCGACGATTTAAGAAAGAAAACCAATCCTGGATATTCGGGTATCGGTCGCTTACGAGGGCTTGCCGAACTTAGGGGCTTGGAATTGGGAATACGAAAATCAATAGTTAACTAAACCTAAAAAATAAATATGTCTGTATCCTACGAAACGCGTTATGCTTCAAGTCCTGAGGCAGTCAAAAAATACGATACTACCCAAATTCGAAATGAATTTTTAATAGACAACCTCATGCAAAAAGGTAAAATCAATCTTACCTATACGCATTACGACCGTTACATAGCTGGTTCTGCCGTTCCTGAAAAACCATTAAAACTCGAGACCATAGACCCCTTAAAAGCTGATTATTTCTTGGAAAGACGGGAGATGGGCATCATCAATATAGGCGGTTTGGGCAGCATTGAAGTTGATGGAGAAGTCTACCCTTTGGCCCACAAAGACGCCCTATACATTGGTAAAGGTGCAAAAGCTGTAATCTTTAAAAGTGACGATGCCGGCAAGCCTGCCAAATTCTACTTGAATTCCGCTCCGGCACATACTTCCTATACGACCAAAAAAGTAAGCCTTGATGAAGCAAATAAATTGGAATTGGGGTCATTGGAAACCGCAAACGACCGGACCGTGAGCCAGATGATTATTGGTGGACTGGTCACCACATGTCAATTACAAATGGGCATGACGGAATTGAAAACCGGAAGTGTTTGGAATACCATGCCAGCACATGTTCATGATAGGCGTATGGAAGTCTATTTTTATTTGGATGTACCGGAAGGGCAAGCCGTCTGCCATTTTATGGGACAACCCCAAGAAACAAGACATATTTGGATGCAGAATCACGAGGCAGTGATTTCCCCTCCATGGTCAATTCATTGTGGGTCAGGAACTTCAAACTATACTTTTATTTGGGGCATGGCCGGAGAAAACTTGGACTATGGGGATATGGATGCAGCCAAAATAACTGATCTTAGATAATTCGATGAGCATAGAACTATTCAATCTTTCAGGTAAAATCGCTTTGGTCACGGGAAGTACCCACGGACTGGGTATGGCCATGGCCAAGGCTATGGGAAGAGCTGGTGCAACTATTGTGGTGAATGGGAATTCGTCCCAAGAAAAAATTGACAAGGCACTCGTAGAATATAAAAACGAAGGGATACATGCGGTGGGTTTTAAATTTAATGTTGCGGATGAAGCACAGGTAGTTTCAGCAATCGCCGAGATCAAATCTCAAGTTGGCCCAATCGATATTTTGGTGAACAACGCGGGGATTATTAAGCGAACACCTCTGGAAGAAATGGAGGTCAACGATTTTAAACAGATTATTGATGTTGATTTGGTCAGTCCGTTCATTGTTTCCAAACATGTAGTGAAAGATATGATGGTCCGAAAGCAAGGGAAGATCATCAATATTTGTTCGATGATGAGCGAATTGGGCAGAAATACCGTTGGCGCTTATGCAGCGGCCAAAGGCGGATTAAAAATGTTGACCCAGAACATGGCTACGGAATGGGCCAAACATAATATTCAGATTAACGGAATCGGTCCTGGATATTTTGCAACATCGCAAACCGCACCCATTCGGGTAGACGGCCATCCTTTCAATGAGTTTATTGTGAACCGAACTCCTGCAGGTAAGTGGGGCCACCCAGATGATTTGGGAGGAGCCGCCATCTTTTTGGCATCAAAAGCAAGTGATTTTGTAAACGGTCATGTGCTTTATGTTGATGGGGGTATCCTGGCCACCATCGGAAAACCATCAAACGAAAACTGATATCAGTACTATGAGACCACTTTTAATACCTGCTGTTTCGATATTGTTATTTTTTGGAATCTCTTGTGGGGAGAGCATATCGGACACGCCCAAGATTATCGTCGAAAATACCACCGATATGGACCGTTCTTTCGAGACAGTTTCCATACCGCTTACTTCTCTAAAAAAGGATAATCGTTCAGGGAGCATTCTATTAAAAGCACCTGAATCTGAAGAACCTGTTTCCATTCAAGAAATCGACACCGATGGTGATGGTAGTATGGATGCGTTACTGTTTCAGCCCAAGGTTTCGGCAAACAGTTCAAAAACCTACACGGTAACTTTCGTTAACGAGAAGGAAAAAGTCCCTGGTACCGCGGCGTGCTATTCGCGCTTCGTACCCGAACGGACAGACGACTACGCCTGGGAAAACAACCGTGTTGCTTTTCGAACGTATGGGCCAACTGCGCAGAAAATGGTCGAGAATGATGTCAAGGGCGGCACTCTTTCTAGCGGAATGGATGCCTGGTTAAAGCGGGTAGAATATCCCATAATCAATAAATGGTACAAAAAAGAACTGGAAACCGAGGGTAGTTATCACAAAGACGATGGCGAAGGTCTCGATAACTTCCATGTGGGTATTAGCCGTGGTGTAGGTGGAATCGCGAAAAAGGTAGATACCTCCTATTACATATCAAAAAATTTTACGGACTGGAAAACCTTGAGCACAGGTCCCATTCGCACAAGTTTTATTTTAACTTATGCCGATTGGGATGCTGCAGGGAACATAATCTCTGAAGAAAAAAAGATTTCCCTGGATTATGGACAAAATTTATCGCGGTTTGAGGTTACCCTAAAGGGTACGGATACCATTTCGACCGGACTTACTTTACATGAGAAAGACGGTGAAATTGCAGTAAACGAGGAAATTGGATGGGTAAGCTATTGGGAACCCCATGGCGATTCTGAATTGGGCACCGGTATCGTAGTTCCTAACCAGGCAATGGCTGGCCATGACCATTACATCACCGATAAAAAAGACGAAAGCAACCTTTATGCGCATATCAGAGCGAATGACGGAAAAATGATTTACTATGCGGGTTTTGGTTGGAAGAAAAGTGGCCAGTTCGAGACCAAAGTAGCGTGGGAAGCTTATCTCAATCGCTTTGCAAAGCAATTGCAAAATCCTCTTAAGGTGACCGTGAATTAGGCTGATATGAAGTTTAAATACTATCCAATCCTCATCGCTGTTTTCTTTTTGGGTATTTCATGCTCTGACGTTCAAACCTACAAGACGCTTCGTTTGGGTCATGGATTGGACGTAAGCCATTCTGTGCACAAGGCTATGGTAAAGATGGGTGAGGATCTTGAAAAACTTTCTGATGGAAAGTTGAAACTAGAAATTTATCCCAGCCAGCAATTGGGGACCGAAAGACAATGCTTGGAGCTGTTGCAGATTGGTAGTTTGGACATGACCAAAGTATCCGTTGGGGTGCTCGAAAACTTTGCTCCCAAGATGAAAGTGCTTGGATTGCCGTTTTTATTTCGTGGTCGCGAACATGCGTTTGAGGTGCTTGATGGCCCTATTGGGCAACAATTGCTGAACGATGGCGAAAAATACTGGTTAAAAGGCTTGGGTTATTATGATGCCGGGAGTCGTAGTTTTTATACCAAAGAAAAACCGGTCAATACCCCTGAGGATTTAAAAGGCCAAAAAATACGTGTCATGGAAAGTGTCACTGCTATGGATATGGTACGCGGACTAGGCGGGTCGCCAACCCCTATATCTTGGGGAGAACTGTACACGGCATTGCAACAAGGGGTGGTCGATGGTGCTGAGAACAATCCCCCCAGTTTTTACCTGTCCCGACACTACGAGGTCTGTAAATATTACACTTTGGATGAGCACACCATACTTCCAGATGTTTTACTGGCGGGCACCCAAACCTGGGAAAAATTGACCCAGGAAGAACAAGCATGGCTGAAAAAAGCAGTTGAACGTTCTATTACCTATCAACGCGAACTTTGGCTCGAAGCTGAAAGTGAGGCCCTAGAGGCCGTTAAAAAAGCGGGAGTGGAAATCATAAGACCCGATAAAAGTCTTTTCGCGGATAAAATCAAGGATAGTTTTGATAAATACAGAAATGATGAAGTCATATTCAAACTGATACAGGAAATACAGGCGGTAGAATAACATTTAAAACCGAACTATGCAGCTTAGAAAAACCATTGATAAGATACTTGCCAATTTTCTGGTCATCATTATGGCCGTAATGGTCATCAACGTATTGTGGCAGGTGGCTAGTCGGTTCATTATTGGAACCCCGAGTTCATTTACCGATGAGTTGGCCCGTTATCTCATGATCTGGATAGGAATTTTGGGAGCGGCCTACGTTTCAGGTAGAAACATGCACGTAGCGATTGACGTATTGCCGCGGAGGTTCAACGTGCCCATCCAACAAGGTTTGATATTGATGGTTCGACTACTCATTATCCTATTTTGTATGGTCGCTATGGTCATTGGCGGCTCCAGATTAGTGTATATTACGTATGTGCTGGGCCAAAATTCACCGGCACTACAGGTACCACTGGCGGTGGTCTACGCCGTAATTCCCATAAGCGGCATGTTGATAATTTATTACAAAATGTCCGATATCCTAAAAAAGCGGTAGACTATGGAATACATCCCTGTACTTGTACTCGTTCTAAGTTTTGTCTGTCTGCTTGCCATAGGAACCCCAGTAGCATGGAGTATCGCTATTTCATCACTGTTGACATTGATGGTCAGCATTCCGCTATTGCCTGCTGCTACAACCGTTTCCCAGCGTATTGGCACGGGCTTAGATAGTTTTGCACTACTGGCGATACCCTTGTTTATTTTATCAGGAGAGTTGATGAACAAGGGCGGTATAGCAAATCGACTTATTGCTTTTGCAAAAACCTTGGTGGGCACCTTACCGGGAGGTCTTGCTCTAATCAACATTATATCTGCAATGCTTATGGGAGCCATTGCCGGTTCTGCAATGGCAGCAGCTTCCGCAATGGGGAGCATCTTGGGTCCGGAAATGGAGAAAGAAGGCTATTCCAAAGAATTTGGTGCTGCCGTCAATATTACCGCTTCAACCACCGGTCTGGTCATACCGCCAAGCAACGTTTTAATTGTCTATTCTTTGGCGAGTGGCGGGGCTTCCATTGCCGCACTATTTTTGGCAGGTTATATTCCCGGAATTTTAACAGGTCTCTTTCTTATGATAGTGGCCTCTGTATGGGCAAAAAAGAAAGGATATAAAGTAGGAAAGCGAAGTAGCCTAAAAGAAGTGTTCAAAACCTTTATAGATGCCCTCCCGAGCCTATTCATGTTGGTAGTTGTGATTGGTGGTATCGTAGCTGGAATTTTCACGGCAACCGAAGCATCTGCCATAGCCGTTTTATACAGTTTTCTCTTAGGTCTTTTCTATAGAGAAATTTCCTTGTCCAAAATGCCCCAAATCTTGTTGGATTCTTCTGCAACTACAGCTATCGTAATGTTATTGATAGGAGCTTCCATGAGTATGTCGTGGGCCTTGAGCTACGAAAATATACCACAGGATATCAGTACTGCTTTATTGGCCTTAAGTGATAATCCTATTGTAATTCTTCTGATTATCAATTTATTACTATTATTTGTGGGCATCTTTATGGACATGACCCCGGCAGTATTAATTTTTACACCAATTTTTTTGCCTGTAGTGACCGCATTGGGACTTGACCCTGTTCATTTCGGAATCATAATGGTTCTCAATCTATGTATTGGTCTATGTACCCCGCCAGTTGGCTCCGTACTCTTTGTTGGTGTCGGTATTGCAAAGACCTCCATAGAAAAAGTGGTTAAACCTTTGCTTCCGCTTTTTGTCGCCATGATCATTGCGTTGTTCTTAGTGACCTATTTTCCAGAGTTGAGCTTATGGCTTCCTAGGCAGTTCGGGTTATAAACTAACTGAAATTATGCGCGTCCACTAAGTTTTTCAAGCGCTTTCATCACTTGGAGACCCTCGTTCACGGAACATGGATTTTCAGCACTTCCCAAAAAATAATTGACAGTTGCGGCAATCATGGGTTCTTGTATGTGTTCAGGATTTTCAAATGCAAACGTGTTCTCGCCCGTTGCTGTGCAAATTTTTACATTATTCCCATAGAACGAAAAACGAATAGTTCCTTTTGTACCATAAATAACGCACTCTTCTTTTTTGTAGATTTCTGACGCCTTAAAATTCCAAATACCGCGAAACTGTATGCCATTTTTGAAACGAATAATTCCGTTGACCGTTTCTTCAACTTTATTATTCTCTGAGGTAGCATACCCGGAAACCGCTTCAAACTCACCAAAGTAATGGTACATCAAATCAATCTGATGCGGGGCTAAGTCATAAAAATAACCACCTCCGGAAATTTCTGGGGTCAAACGCCAGTTTTCAGCTGTTTTGGCAACAATATTGGATTGTTTAGGTTGGAAAAGTTGGATATCGACCGCAACCACATCTCCTACAACACGTTCATCTAATAAAGTGCTTACCTTTTCAAAAGCAGGTAATTTTCTTCGATAATGGGCAACTGTCAATTTTTGGTTACTGCTTTTTACGGCCTCAGAGAGCTCCAGCCCTTCAATCGTGTCTAAAGTCATCGGTTTTTCGAGGTACACGTGTTTTCCAGCTTTCAAAGCTGCAATGGCATACGCTTTATGGGTGGATGGTGGTGTTGCCACATAGATCGCATTGATTTCTTTGGTATTTATCAGCTCGTTGGCATCATTAGTCCATCTGGGAACTTTGTGTCTTTTCGCGAAATCCTTGGCTTTTTCACCGTTCCGGCGCATCACTCCGAAGAGTTCAGAATTTTTGACACGTTGAAAGGCTGGACCGCTTTTAACCTCAGCCACATCGCCACAGCCAATGATGCCCCATTTTATTGTTTTCATCTTTTACCGCTATAACCGTTTTTACAATCCGAAGTAGTTTTTGGCGTTATTGTAACATATATCAGCCACAATTTTACCCAACCATTTTTCATCCGCAGGAAGTTCTCCATGAACAACGTCCTTACCTATTAAATTACAAAGGATACGTCTGAAATATTCATGCCTCGGAAAGGATAAAAAACTCCTGGAATCGGTCAACATGCCCACAAAACAACTTAACAATCCCATGTTCGACAGCGTATTCAACTGTTTTTCCATACCCTCTTTTTGGTCTAAAAACCACCAAGCGGAACCATACTGCACTTTGCCCCGAACGGTACCATCGTTAAAATTTCCGGCCATCGTCGCGAATACTTCATTATCCGCAGGATTAAGATTATAAAGAATCGTTTTGGTCAATTGGTCCGTGCTATCCAAGTTGTTTAAAAAGCTGCCAAGTCCCCGTGCTTGCGAAAAATCACCGATGGAGTCGAATCCAGTATCTGGTCCGAGTTCGTTCAGTAATCGTGTATTGTTGTTCCTGATTGAGCCCAAATGAAATTGTTGCACCCAACCTCTTTTATGGTACATTCTACACAATAGTAGCAGTGTATTGTATTTAAATACCTGAATCTCCTCATGGGACAGTACCTTAGCCGATTTTACCTTACTGAAAATGGTATCACAGGTAGAATCTGTTGTACCAAAATAATAGAGTTGCTCAAGACCATGGTCAGCAAGTCTGCATCCTGACTCGTGAAAGTAGTTGACCCTATTTTCCAAGGCTGCAATAAAATCATCGTAGGTCTTGATTTCCATTCTGGTGACCGCTGACAGAGAGTTTAAAAATTGGGAGTAGGACGCAGAATCTTCGACGCCGTAGACCTTATCTGGACGGAATGTGGGATATGTTCTGGGGCTTATTTTCTTATCGGCAATTTGCTTGTGATATTCTAAGGTATCGGTCGGATTATCCGTAGTACATAAAAATTCCACCTTCTTTTGTAAAAGAAGTCCTAAAGTATGATGCGAGGGTTCCTGAAGTTTCGCTGAGGTAAGTTCATAAATCTTCTCTGCATTTTGAACGGTGAGCAGTTCATCAATATCGAAATATCTTTTAAGTTCAAGATGGGTCCATTGGTATAATGGATTTCTAACAGTGTAGGGTACGGTTTCGGCCCATTTGACGAACTTCTCCTTGTCCGGAGCATTACCGGTAATATATTTTTCATTAATACCAAAAGCGCGCATTGCCCGCCATTTATAATGATCTCCTGCCAACCATACTTGACTGATGTTCGCAAACACTCGGTTTTGGGCAATTTCATATGGGGGCAAATGGTTGTGATAGTCCAATATTGGCAAATCGGCCGCGTAATCATGGTACAACTTTTTTGCAAAATCGGTTTGCAATAAGAAATCTTCACTAATGAAACTCATGGAATATGCTGTTTTACGACCTGATTTCTTTAATCAATTTCAGGGTTTCTGCTACCTTTTTATTCAGACCTTGAAAATCTTTATTGGTCAAAACCTCTTTGCTTATGAGTTTGGAACCCATACCCACGCAGGTCACGCCGGCATCGAACCAGCCCCTAAGGTTTGCTTCTTCGGTACTTACCCCACCTGTGGGCATGATGTTTGTCCACGGCTGCGGACCTTTGATGGCCTTTACAAAACCAGGTCCGTAGGTAGATCCTGGAAACAGTTTGACAATCTCACAACCAAGTTCCTCGGCCCTATTTATTTCGGTCAATGAACCGCAACCGGGCGACCACAGCACCTTTCTTCTATTACAGACTACGGCGATATCTTCCCGAAGAGTTGGGGTCACGACAAAATTAGTGCCCATCTGCATGAACAAAGAGGCCGCCCCTGCATCAGTAATGGAACCTACACCCATAATCATTCCGGGCAATTCTTTAATGGCAAACTTGTTCAGTTCCTGAAATACCTCAAAGGAAAAATCGCCCCTAGCGGTAAATTCCATTAAACGCGCCCCACCTTCATAACAGGCGGCAAGTACGTTTTTTCCTAATTCCACATCGGGATGATAGAAAAGGGGCACCATGCCCGTTTCCTTCATGACTGTTGCCACTTCTATCCTTGAATATTGTGCCATGTATTGAAATTAATGTTTTATTCCTTTTTATGTTGTTATCGCGCTACCCGCCCGGAGGCGTCCCCTCCCATAAGTTTTTCGACTTCATCCACCATTACCAAGTTGGCATCGCCTTTAATGGTATGTTTTAAGCAAGAGGCAGCTACAGCAAAATCCAATGCGTTCTGGTCGTCTTCAGGATACTTTAAAAGCCCGTAGATTAGTCCGCCCATGAAGGAATCCCCTCCACCGACACGGTCTACGATATGGGTAATCTGATACTGCCTTGTCTCGTACATTTTTTCTCCATCCCAGAGCACTCCGGCCCATGTATTATGGGAGGCCGATATAGACCCTCTAAGGGTGGTTATTACTTTTTTTGCCTTTGGAAAGCGTTCCATCATTTGTTTGCAGACCGATAAAAAAGCTTCTGCCTTTATGTTGGCCCCGTCTTTATGTACATCCAGCCCTTTGGGATGTATACCAAAATGTTTTTCGGCATCCTCTTCGTTACCCAATACAATATCACAGTAGGACGTAAGTTCTGCCATTATGTTCTCACGTTTGGCAGCATCGCAATATTTCCACAGTTTTGCCCTATAATTCAAATCTGTTGAAATGATGACCCCTTTGCTTTCTGCCACTTTTACGGCCTCTAGGCAAGCATCGGCGGCACCTTGGGATATGGCTGGGGTAATGCCCGTCCAATGAAACCATTCCACGCCTTTAAACACGCTGTCCCAATCGATCATGCCTGGCTGGATTTCGGCAATGGCCGAATGCGCCCTATCATAAACCACTTTTGAACCTCTAGATACCGCACCGGTCTCCAAAAAGTAAATTCCCAATCGGTCGCCACCATAGACAATTTTATCCGTTCCTACGCCCCTCTTTCGCATTTCCATAAGCGCGCATTGACCGATGTCATTATTTGGTAGTCGGGTTACAAAATCTACAGGAACACCAAAGTTTGCAAGGGAAACGGCAACGTTAGATTCGCCACCGCCATAGACGACATCAAAACTGTTTGTCTGCGAAAACCTCAGAAATCCTGGGGGTGCCAGTCTAAGCATTATCTCTCCAAAAGTGACTACTTTCTTCATAAAACATCTTTATTGTTAAGTATTGGTTTTAAGTTCTTTTTTTTAATGCTGTCAAAATACTGCCATAAAAGAGATTCAAGGTTCATTAATGGAGTAGTATTGTTCAATTTTAATCCAAATCATGGCTTTTTAGCTCAAAAAAGTTTTCTTCAATTTCTGAATCTGCTATCCGTTTACCATTTTTATGGTTAAAGTGGGTTTGTTCTATTTCCATAATTTACATTCTCTTTTTTGTAAAAGCCTGCTCTACTTATCAGCAAGCTTGTTGTAACGAAAAATCCAGTTTTCGGGTACGCTTCGACCATCCAAATAAGGCCGGCACTACCAAAACCATAAAACAGGACGATTGCGCCGTCCTAATAAGACTCAGTTTTGGGTTTATATAATTAATTTCAAGTTCCTTGGCATGTATTAGCTTATGAAGCTTCATAAATATCTTTATTTACTTTTTTTGTAATCTTTTGCTGAAGACCAAAAAAAGAAAGCCACAAAGTAGCCAGGCAGGTAAGGTTACGAACGACAGGAAAACGTCAAATTGCAACGATATAAAATAGAAGAGCCCAAAACTTATAGCCCAGGCTAGAAATACCGCATTGTTGAATTTTATATTAGTCCTTTCTGCATAGTTTTTTATAATCCCGGCCTTTTTATGAAAAAAGTGTTCAAAGACAATAACAGCCCCAAAGGGCGCCAAAATAAATCCGTATAAAGCGACAAATCCCAATAACTTCATGGCGAATGCTGGAAATAAACCAGCAATTGTGGCAATGGTACCTGCAATAATGGTTACCCAAAAAGTGGAAACTTTGGGTATGATGGCCTGAAAGGCAAGTCCTGCCCTGTAAATAGTGGGATTGGCCGTGGTCCATCCTGCCAAGACCACTGTTATAATACCGAAGACACCAATGGCATTGTTGGCCAAAGGACCCGGTGCTACAGGAGGAGCTTCCCCATTGGATAAAAAGGCCTGTGCTTCGGAAGATTTCAAGTAAACGGCATAGAGCAGCGCAGCAGCAATCCACGCCATGTAATGCCCTACATACATTCCTGCAGCGGTTGTCCAACCGGCACTCGATTTTTTCGCAAATCTAAAAACTGACAAGTCAGACATGCCAATATGCATGGCCGCATTAGCAAACCAAGACCAGATGACCACATGCCAAAAGGTAAATTTTATTTGGCCGGGAAATGGTGCTGAACCTTCCCCCCAAATATTCCAAAAATCAGCAAAGTTTTTTACATCAAGCTGGTTCAGAGCAACGAAACCGCAAGCCACAAAGGCCAAAACAATGATCGGCGACATCCAATTGGCGGCCTTTGAGACCGTATCGTATCCTTTTGAAGCAATCAAAGAAATGACCGTCCCTAAAATGATTACTATGATGATCCATGTTGGGCCGTTCGGGAGCGTATCTGTAAGTTTGGGCATTTCCATATTAAAAGGTATACCCACTGCAGTTGCTGAAACGGTAATCATGGCGCCTGCGAGAAAACAAAACAAGATGCCGTTGGCCAGATTGTAGCCCGTTACTAGGTTCTTACCACATATTTTTTCGAGTTGATAATAAAGGGTCAACCTATTGGCCACTGCAATTTTAGCAGTCAGGAAACGCCAGCTTAAAACAGCAAGTAGATTTCCAATAAAAAGTCCTAAAATCAAATCGAAGGCACTGACCCCCGCTGTCAAAAACAAGGGGCCTATCATGAATTCAGTACCTGCAGCATGCTCACCGGCATACATTCCCAAAAAGCTCTTCCAACTTTTTAGTTTGGATTTGGGAACGGATTCTCTTTCAAATTCTCCGTCAACCAGTTCTTCCACAACTTCTGATCCATCTGGGTATTTGCTCATTTTAGGTTGTTTTAATTGATTATAAGGTGATTTGGAAGATCCTCAACACGTTCGCAACACAGTTGGTCCATCACCTGTTTGAATTGTGTTTTCAGCATAGTTATGGTATGGTCACCACCCTGTTTCCCCAAAGCTCCGCATCCATAAAGAAACGGTCGCCCCATAAAGGTAAATTTGGCTCCTGACGCCATAGCTCTAGCAATATCAGGACCAGAACGTAGACCACTGTCCATCATGACCTCAATTTGATTACCGTATTTGGTAGCGATCTCAGTCAAAGAGCTGATTGTTGATTCGGCGGCATCTAGTTGTCTACCCCCGTGATTGGAAACAATAATGCCATCAAACCCAAACCGTATGGCATCTTCGGTATCTTGTAGAGACGCAACTCCTTTGAGCACCAATTTGCCTTTCCACTTATCACGAATCGGTTTGATACGTTCTTCGTTCAAACGGCCTGAAAAGGTCTTGTCCATAAACTGACCGAGCCGTTTGAGATTTAGGCCCTCTGGGGTATACGGGCGTAATGTTTCAAAGGTGGGCTGGCCGTGTTTCAAGGTGTTAATGGCCCATGTTGGCTTGCCCAATATCTGAAGGATGTTGGCTACTGACATTTTCGGTGGCAGGGCCAGACCATTTCTGATATCTCTTGGCCGGTAGCCAAAAGTCGGCACATCGCACAGCAACACTAAAACCGGACATTCCGCTGCCGCCGCTCGGTCAATAATAGCATTTCGCAATTCATCCTGGGCCGGATTATACAACTGAAACCAAGCTTTACCCTCTGTCAACTCGCTGGCGCGTTCAATATTCATTGTGGTTACTGTACTCAGTATAAAAGGGATATTGTGTTTGAACGCAGCCTTGGCCAATATTTCTGGAGAATTGGGCCACATCAATCCCTGAAGTCCGACGGGGGCAATACCAAAAGGAGTGTCGAACTCCATTCCCAAAACCTTGGTCTTGGTAGCGCTTATACCTCGATTGCGCAGGTATCTTGGCTGTAATTGGACTTTTCTAATTTCTTCTGTATTCCTGGAAATACTGACATCTTCATTGCATCCGCCATCCAAATATTCAAAAGCAAATTTCGGAATCCGTTTTTTGGCTCTTGTTCTTAAATCGTATGTGGAAGGATATTTTGGATTGAATGCTTTGGCCATAGTGCGTTACTTTATCATAAACGGGACATGTTTTTTTAAGGAATAGTTCTTTCGTAAGAATTTTGAGTTGAGTTTGTTATCGGAAATAGCCATAGCGGCACCCATTGCAGAGCCCAACGAGGAATCTGTTGTGCGCAGTTCCATATTTCTGAGATAATGAGAAACCAATTTTAAATAGACATCATTATCACTAAAACCTCCATCAATGTAGAGTTTGTCTATCTCGTCCCCTCCTGTGGCAATTTTGATATTCTCTACTTGAAGTAAAACCAGCTCTGTCATTAATTGATGATAGGCATGCCCGAATTTATGATAGGTAAAATGGGTTTTCTTCGGCATATTAGCATCAGTTATGCTTTCCCAACGAAAGCAATATTCAAAATCCTTGATAATGTCAAAGAACGTATCAAAATCAAATTTGACGGTCTTGTGATAGTCTTCGGCTACCTTGAAATGCTGGGCCAACTTCTTTACCTGAATGCCATATTCATTACCTAAAAAGATACGGCTGGCCTTTACCGGTTTACCGTTGATGCGCATGTAATTGATACAGTCTTTTCGAATATCTTCATCCGTAAGGGTTCCTCTAGAAAATGGATTCAGGGCAATGCTCCATGTTCCTGTGGATACCAAAATAAACTTCTTTTTGATGCTCCGAACATAAGGTAAAAGTGCAGCAGAACTGTCATGGATTCCAACACCAATTTTGATGCGTTTACCATTGAAATTCATATTTATACTTGTTTCGGTGGAAACAATACGCGGTAGATTCTTGTGGATTTCTTCCTTGTAAACCCAGGAGTGGTAGTCCTTTTTGGAATAATCCCACAAGGCGGTATGACAGCCGATGCTAGTGTATTCACTTAGTGGGATTCCCGTAAAAATATAGCTCAAATACTGGGGCAAGTGAAGCGAATATTTAATCTTCCCAAAAATGTTGGGTTTAGCATGTTTCAGCCAATAGAGCTGAAGACCAGAATTGAGCATTCCATCATTCAATGAACCGGTCACTTTAGCAAATTCCCGGTACGGACCGTACGTATCATAAAACTGATCGGTCAGTGTACCATCCAAAGGTTTGGTATAATTGTATAAAGGGGTGAGCACTTTTCCAAACTTATCTAAATGCACAAAACTAGCTCCATAGGTTGAAAAGTTTATCGCCGTAATGTTGTGCTTTTTGGTCTTTAATATTCGTTCAAACACCTCCTTCATCCAAGACTGTAGAACCGCTAAATCCTCTGTGGGATGGCCATCTTCATCTTTGATGAGTTCAAAAGAGGCATATTCGCGATATACTTCTTCAAAATCCGCATTAAACAGGAAGAACTTTTTATTGGTTTTACCAATGTCGAATATGGCAGTGACTTCCTCCTTCATCTCAATTCTTCATAAACCGGAAGCTGTGGAATTTTCACCTCGTTCCGATATTAAATGTGCTCTTATTTTTAGGTCCCGATAGGCTTCTATTGGTCTTATGGCGCCACCTTTGTGCAATCTAGCCTTTTCCAATAGAGGTCGTACATCAGTTCGATAGGCATCCTGCAGTAGCTCTTGGCATTTGACCACATCTTGTTCCTCTTGCGCAGCGGCCAACATTTTTTGATCGATAAGTAGCGCCTTGGCGTAGGCTTCTTGAATAGCCTCAAGGGACTGAATGAGATCCTCCAGAGGGTCTTTTATATTATGGCTCGCATCTATCATCCAAGCTGGGTATGGATTTTTCGGATTATTTTCCATACCGTGGACCAAAGCGTTGAAAATAAGGAATAGCGCGTAAGGTTTAATACTGCCCACGGTCAAATCATCATCACCATATTTACTATCGTTAAAATGAAAACCACCCAATTTGCCCTTCATCATTAAGGTGGATACTATCTGCTCGATATTGGTATTTGGTAAGTGATGCCCCAAATCTACCAAAGTATAGGCTTTTTGGCCACAAGCATTTGCCAGCATGAACGATGTACCCCAATCTTGTATTACCGTACTGTAGAAATTTGGCTCATAGGGTTTGTATTCGATAAAGAGTTTCCAGTCATCCGGTAAAGCTTTATAAATGGTCTTTAGACTATCCTCTGTATTTTGTAATGCTTGTTGAAAATTGGCTTGCCCCGGAAAACTGCTGCCATCTGCCAGCCAAACGGTCAGGCTTTTGGATCCCAATTTGGTCCCCATGTTGATGACATCAATATTATGTGCAATGGCCTGGTCACGGGAAACCTTGCTTACATTTGACAAAGAACCAAACCTGTAGCTGGATTTGGCATCTATTTGGTCTTGAAAAGTATTGGAATTCATTGCGTCAAAAACAATATCATGTGATTGCGCCAGTTCCTTGATAGCATTGTAGTCTTCAGGCACATCCCAAGGGATATGTAATGAAATTGCACCTGCCATTTGCGTAAGTTTGTGCAAAATACCCACATCGTCAATTTTTTCCTCTAATCTACTAGGCTCTCCCTTAAATCCGAAACGGCCAAACCTGGTCCCGCCAGCTCCCAAAGCCCAACTGGGTATAGCTACCTGAAAGGTTTCCAGTTTTTTTAGGATGGCGCTTACGTCTTTGCCTTGATCCGTCAGCATTTTGCGCAAAACATCGAAACGTGTTTCGTGCGAAGCACTGAGTTTCTTATTCGTGGTTCCTATATGGTCATCGGTAATCTTCATCTAGTTTCACCTTACTTCGGTTATGATTAAAATAAGCTTCCATAGGTTTTATCCCATAGAAGCTTGAACTTAAATCAACTAAACAACTATCGTACAAATGCATTGGGCATACCGCCGTCTACATTGATTATATTTCCTGTGGTCTTATCCAGAATCCCGACACAAGCAAAAACGCCATTGGCAATATCCTCCGGATAAATAATTTCGTTTAGAAGATTTCTCTTGGCGTAGTGTTCGGGTAATTCCTCAATGGAAATCCCATAAGCTTTGGCGCGACCTTCCGCCCAGTCACCTTCCCAGATTTTACTGCCAACGATTACACCATCAGGATTTATAACATTGACTTTTATTTTGTCCTTACCTAGCTCAGCTGCAAGTAATCTTGACATATGCTGCTGTGCTGCTTTTGAGGTGCCATACCCTATATTGTTAGGCCCCGACACCAAGCCGTTTTTGCTAGCAATGCAGATAAAATCTCCACCCAGCCTCTGGTTTCGCATGATAGCTACAGCTTGTTTGGCCAGTTCAAACTGTCCTTTAACCAGGACGTTTTGAAGTAAATCCCAATCTTTCTCTGTAGTTTTCTCAAGAGGTTTTGAAATAGCCAAGCCAGCACTGTGAACCACGATATCAACTCCACCAAATTCTAAACAGGCCTTTTCAAAGGCTTCTGAAATTGATGAACTGTCGGTTACATCACAAAAGGAATAGGATGAGACATCTCTCGGATAGGTTTCATTGGCTTCTTTTAAACGATCTTCTACAATATCCGTCAAAAATACATTGGCACCTTGTTCGGCAAGTTTATCGGCAATAGCCTTACCAATTCCCCCACCCGCTCCTGTGACCAAAGCTACTTTACGAGAAAGTGTTTTCTCTTTGGGCATCCGCTGTAATTTCGCTTCTTCCAAATGCCAATATTCAATATTGAACGCTTCTTGGCGGGGCAAGGAGGTATATTCGGTAATTGTTTCGGCACCGCGCATTACATTAATGGCGTTGATATAGAATTCGCTTGCTACCCGTGCGGTTTGCTTGTTTTTGGCAAAACTGAACATACCAACTGTTGGAAAAATAATAATGACCGGATTCGCATCCCGAATCGCCGGACTGTCGTCATGCTTGCAAGTCTCATAATATTCCGCGTATTCCTTCCGATACTGCTCAAAGGCTGGTCTTAATTTTTCCAAAACTTTGTTTGAATTCGAAAAATCTTCATCGGTGTTCAGATTAAGTACCAACGGCTGGATTTTTGTCCGTAAAAAATGGTCGGGGCAAGACGTTCCCATAGGCGCAAGACGTTGCATATCACGACTATTGATGAATTGCATCACCACTTCGTCGTCCGTAAAGTGGCCTATCATTCTCTTTTCTGAAGAACATAGACCTCGCAACAATGGCATTAGCGTTGCTGCTTTTTTTGAACGCTGGTCTTTCGGTAGGCTTTTAACTTTTGGTCCTCCAAAAACATTGCCTTTTTGCTCGATTTTTTTATCAATGTATTCGGACGCCATCTCAATCACCTCCAGACTGTTCACGTAACACTCGTACGACGTATCGCCCCAGGTAAAAAGTCCGTGGTTACCTAAAACAATACCTCGAATACCGGGATTATCATTTAAACACTTCTCCAATTGAAGGCCCAGGTCAAAACCGGGTCTTTGCCATGGTACCCAGCCCATAGTATCACCCCATATTTCACGGGTTATTTTTTCACCATCCTTAGCTGCTGCTATAGCAATAAGTGCATCTGGATGAAGGTGGTCGATATGGGAAAAAGGAAGGAGGCCATGTAAAGGGGTATCTATGGAAGGTGCCTTACTGTCAAGGTCATAGATACAGTGGTTAAAAAGACCAACCATTCGGTCCTCATCGGGTAAGCCTTTATAAACATTTTTCAAATCTCTAAGACGTTTGGTATACAAGCCGGCAATACCTTTCCTGTTCAGAGTGCCGATATCACCTCCTGACCCCTTTATCCACATCACCTCAACTTCTTCATCGCTCAAAGGATCCTTTTCCAAGGTCTTGCAACTTGTATTCCCTCCTCCATAATTGGTGATTCTGAGATCAGACCCTAATATGTTAGATCGGTAGAGAAACAGGTCTACTTGATTGTCTCCTAAGGTAGCAGCATGGGCATTATCCCAAAGGTAATTGACATGGCTGTATGTTTTCACCTGCATGGATTTATATTTTTCTCACAGACGAAAGTAGACGTTGGGAAATGACAACGCATCCTGTACTATACTGAAAAGGTTAAAAAACAAAAAGAATCATTATTTTAAAATATCTTGCATCAAAAGGAAAAATACCATTAAAATTCTAATTCGACTTGAACACGACAGCGCAAATTAATATAGATACCAATTCAAGAATTCCAAAATACAAGCAAGTAATTGATTCTATATTAAGAAACATAAACAACGGCAATCTGACGTTGGGTGAAAAAATTCCTTCCATCAACCAACTCAGCGAAGAGTACCTTTTATCCAGGGATACCGTAGAAAAAGCCTACACCATTCTAAAAAAACAAAAAATTATAGAATCCGTAAAAGGTAAGGGGTATTACATCGCCAAAATTGACCTAACCATAAAATTGAACGTTCTCTTTTTGGTAAACAAGTTGAGCACCTACAAGTTAAGGATTTATAATTCTTTTGTGAGTCGGATGGGAGCCAATGCGAGGGTCGATCTCGATATCTATCATTGTGAACCCCTTCTTTTCAGTAACATTCTGGAAAAGAAAAAACATTTGTACGACCATTACGTAATTATGCCTCACTTTAAAGATGAAAACATGCAACATATGGGCTGTACCGATGATATACTTAAGTCCATTTTATCCATCCCTGGTGATAAACTCATTATTCTGGACCGAATTTTGATGAGTCCCTCTGTTGAATCAGGGCGTGTCTACCAGGATTTTACCGAGGATATCCATGGAGCCCTATCCAAAGGTATTGATAGATTGAAAAAATTTGAAAAATTTATCCTGGTCTATCCGAACAAATCGATATACCCCTACCCTACTGGCATTGTCACGGGATTCAAAAGGTTTTGTATCCAAAATGATCTGGATTTTGAAATTCTCAATGAAATCTATGACAGTATGGAACTGCGTCCCAAAGACATCTACATTATAATTGAAGAAAACGACTTGGTCAATTTGGTGAAACAAGCCCGGGACAAAAATCTAAAACTTGGTAAGGATATCGGTATAATATCCTACAATGACACACCTCTTAAAGAATTGTTGGGTATATCTGTGGTAAGCACCAATTTTATCAAAATGGGAGAACAAGCCGCAGATATGATTCTTAACAATTCCTCTCATGAAATAAAAAATGAATTCAACTTTATCCAGCGATTTTCTACCTAGAACGGTCAGAAATGGCTAGCGTTTGGATAGGTTTCACAACAAATGGTTTGAAGAGAAAACTTTTTGGTGCAGTGAAGTCAAATCAACATTTTTTTTAACAGTTTCCCCTATTTAGGCCCATTCGTCCATCCGAAACAGTACAGTACAGTACAGGATGGCTCCTTTTTCTCAAGTTTCTATCATTGTTGAGGTTTCCATATTTTTTTGCGCAAATTTTTGTCAGTTTTTAAAATTTGATAGTGTTAAAATAACAACCTCATAACAAATCAAACTATTATAAAGTAAACTTGAAAAATGAAAAAAAAATGTAGACAAAGACCTTTTGTTGGAAGGCTGAAATGTAATGTGTCAGCAATGGTTCTCTTCTTTGTTGCCATGTCTTCATTTGTAAGAGCCCAAGAAGTATCAGGAACCATAACCGATATTAACGGAGAACCAATTCCGGGAGTCAATGTTGTTCAAAAAGAAACTACAAATGGAGTCTCAGCTGACTTTGACGGAAATTACTCGATCATCCTAGTTCCCGGTTCCCAGATTCTGGTATTTTCTTCCGTGGGCTTTATTTCCAAAGAAATTACAGTAAACGGTACAACGGTAGATGTTATACTTGAAGAAGACACCCAGAATTTAGATGAAGTTGTGGTTATTGGCTATTCCCAAATACCCAGGGAAAAGGTCTTAGGGGCGCTATCCTCAGTGAAATCCGAAGAGATAGTCCAAGTAACACCTACCAATGCTTTTGAAGGAGCACAAGGAAGATTGGCCGGGGTGCAAATCGCCACCAATGGAGGCCCCGGTGCTGGTTTTGATATTAGGGTAAGGGGAACTTCCACTTTTAGTGCAGGGGGTACGGGTCCACTCTATGTAGTAGATGGACAGCAATTGGACAATATAGATAACATCGACCCCAACGATATTGCGTCATTGGAAGTTTTAAAGGACGGTGCTACCACTGCAATTTATGGAACACGAGGGGCCAATGGGGTTGTACTCATCACTACCAAATCAGGAAAATCTGGAGAATTGAACGTGGACGTGAATATTGTGACCGGAATTAATTCTTTGAATGGCGCCATTCCTGTTGCAAATACGGCACAACGCCTTTTTTATGAAGATGTGCGACGAACTGATTCTCAAAGAGAAAACCCCACCGGCAATCAACGAGATTCCCTAAATCTTTTGCTTCGAAATTCCTTTGATTTACAGGAATTGATAACTAGGGCCGGCTTTAGAAATCAAGTAAATGTTTCATTAAGTGCTGGAAGTGAAAAGCTCAAAGGATATTGGAACGTAGGTTTCCTTAATGAGGACGGAGTGGTTGTAAACAGTAGTTTTAGAAGAATCAATACCCGATTAAAGTTGGATTTTACGCCAAATAAAAAGTTTGCGGCCAGTACCAACTTTAACGCGTCTTTCGAAGAGTTCAGCGGGCTTAATGAAAGTCAAGTTTTTCAACAACTGGTAGAGCGAATCGCATATTTTCCTGTGCTTGAGCCCAACGGGGACTTCACGCCTGAAATCGCTGGACGCCAAAATCCACTTGCCGAAGCAAATCTGCGACAACTGCGATTAAGAACATGGAGGGGTCAAAGTTTCAACGACCTCCAGTATAACATAACACCGACGCTTTCAATTAAGTCTACCCTAGGAATTAATTTCAGGCTGCGAAGAAACAATGATTTCCAACCTTTATTGGTCTTGAACCCAAGAAATACCAATCCATTGGGAAGTATCAGGGACCGTATCGACTATGACATCCAGCAAGAAAATTTTGTGAATTACTATGAAGAGTTTGGGAAACACAGTGTTGCAGGATTTGCGGGGATGCAAATTTTAAGAAGGTTTAGAGAAGAGTTTGGTATTTCAAACGCACTGTTTGTGTCGGAGGATATTCAAACCTTTAACAACGTAGACCCAAATGGTTTGGCTATTAATTCAGACCAAACCTTTAACACCAGAAGTAACATTTTCTCTTTATTTGGAGGATTTAGATATGATTTTGACAACAAATACTTAGTTGAGGCGGCAATTCGGCGTGATGGGTCTTCTCGCTTTGGTGATAACCAAGAATTTGGGTATTTCCCCTCCGGATCTATTGGATGGAGGGTAAGTAATGAGGAGTTCCTGAAAGGGAGCGCAATTGTCAATAATCTACTAATTCGCTTTGGTTATGGAGAGACCGGTAACGACCGTATTGGAGATTTTGAATTTACTTCCGCCTTTGAGCCAGGAGCTATTTACAATGGTATTAGTGGAGTTCTGCCCACTCGATTGGGGAATCCCGACTTAAGTTGGGAAAGTACCAATCAAACTAACATTGGCCTAGACTTGGGCATGTTCAGAAATCGACTGACTTTAGCTGTTGATTTGTACCGTAAAGACACCGAAGACCTTTTGGCCAATGTTCCCTTACCTGAAGAATCCGGTTTCGGTTCAATACGACAAAACGTAGGCGCTGTCAGGAACCAGGGTATTGAAATAGCCCTTGGAGGTACGATTTTAACGACTAAAAACTTTAGCTGGAACAGTAATTTCAATATCACCTTCCAAGAAAATGAAGTGACCAGACTGGCAGGAGGGACTGCTTTCCAATCAGGGGACTATATTATTGAGGAAGGGGAGCCCATAGGAAACATTTTTGGCTTTAAGAACCTCGGTGTGTTCCCGTTCAGCGAATCCAATGCATTTACCGACGATGGTGTTCAACTGACACCTAATTTTGACGCTGGTGGAGAATTTGTAAACTATACCTTGAACGGCCAGGAATTCACAGGTAATGTTAACCAACTGCGCAATGATGGACGTGTTCTGGAAGGTGGAGATATTTTTTGGGATGATATTGATGGAGATTTTGTAATTACCAACGATGACAGACAGGTGATAGGCAATGGACTACCTCTGGCTTTTGGAGGTTTCTTCAATGATTTCACGTATAAAACCATCAGTCTCAGTTTCCTTTTGGACTATACACTGGGAAATGATATTTGGAGACGTTGGGACGAACTGAGAAACGATTTAAACTCCGCCAACGAAACGCCTGGACCGGATAGAATTGAAGGTGCTTGGTTGAACCCTGGTGATATTACCGTATATCCAAGATTAAATCGAGTGCCGCAGAATCGGGACAGACCTAACAGCTTCTTTGTCACAGATGGGGGCTTTATCCGACTGCGTTTTGTTCGGTTAGGATATGATGTGCCAAAGTCTGCTCTAGAACAGTTGGGATTTCTTAAACAATGTTCGTTTTTCGTTTCTGGGAACAATCTACTCACCTGGACCAATTACCCAGGATATAATCCTGAATTGGGAACCAGGGGCAATCCTTTGCAACCTGGATTGGACAACTTAAGGTTCCCCAACGACAGAGAAGTGATCTTTGGAATTAATCTTAAATTTTAAACCAACTAGAAATGATATCTAAAAAAATAAAAAGCTATTTGATTTTCAGTTTTTCTGTGTTGTTGTTCCTATTTACCTCAGCATGCGATGATTTGGTTGACGAATCTCCTGTTAGCGAGATTGATCCCGAAAATTTCTTTACCAATAATAATGATGCTTTAGCAGCGGTCATCGGAATTTATGATGGTATGCAACCTACGTTTCGGCTAAAACACTATCTATGGGGTGAGTTTCGAGGGGATAGTTATATCAACGGTAACGATGGAGCGACTTCCAATAATATTGAACTTACATCAAACGATGTGACTTCCGGTAACGGTAATGCGGTACGTTGGAACGATTTTTATAATATGATAAATAGGGCCAATGAGGCTATCGTGAACATACCTCAAATTGAAGGCTTTGACAGCAACCTTTTGGCAGAAGCCCTGGCAATTAGAGCATACGCCTATTTTCAAGCGGTAAGGGTTTGGGGCGGTGTTCCACTGTTCACCGAACCTACACGGGCACCAGATGGACTTCAAAGACCAAGGACCGATGCTCAAACCATATTGAACGAAGTGATCATTCCTGACATGTTAGCCGCGGAAGCTAACTTTGACGAGGGGCGATTGGCAGATGAATTCCGTTTTTCCTTAACCAGTATTTGGGCCTTGCAAGCCGATGTATATGGTTTCATTGGGGACGATGAAAGTGCTAGAACAGCACTCATGAAGATTGTGGATAGTGGCAGATTCCGACTTACGGAATCGGCAGAGGAGTGGCAAAATATGTTTCTAAATGACGATGGAGATCCCTTTTCACTTGTGGTGGAAAGCGACGGACCCCTTAAAATACAAACAGGCCCTGAATTGATAATGTCCCTTCGCTTTAGTCTCGATGAATCGGGAACTGCTAACAGGTCGGGTATTTTTACGCTGTTTTTTGCAGGTATCCCTTCATACACGCTATCGCCTGCTTTGGAAAACAAGTGGATTGAGAAATTTCCCATTGATTCCTTAGGTTGGGTCACAAGGTATCCTGATACAGATCCCGTATTGATTTTACCTGATCCAACGGATGAAAATCCGGCCAACACAACAACCTTCTACGGTGATTTTAGATATTATCTCTGTAGAGAAGGGTTTGTTAACCTAGAAGCCAATGGTGTTGGAGCTGCCAGATTAGCTAAGTACAATAAGGCAAACTATAATGCAGGATTGGATGATTCCGATATCGTTTTATATCGTTATGCACACATTATACTGTATCTGGCCGAAATAGAGAATCGCCTGGGCAACCCGACCAGAGCTTTGGAAATTGTCAACGAGTTCAGGACCGCAAGACAACTGCCCTTGGTGGATGCGGTGGAATTTGGAGCAAGTGAAGATGAGCGTGAACTGTTCATTTTAGATGAACGTCAATTGGAATTGGTAGGAGAGGGACAGCGATGGTGGGACCTTAGAAGGACCAACCGGGCACTTGAACTGTTAAATCCAATATTGGATACTTTGAGTACGGGTGTTCCGCTTACCCAAGAACGTCTTTTGTTCCCAATATTCGATGAACATCTTCTGGAAAACCCTATGTTGGATCAAACACCCGGATATTAAAAACAAAAAATACGATGAAAAAATATAGAAAATTAAAACTAGTATTTGCGTCCTTCACAATGACCCTGTTGTTTGGCTGTGACCTGGACTTACAGGAAGGATTTGTTTTTAACCCTGATGTCTCCTTTGAAGATCCATTTTCAAACCAAACTGCATGGGAGTTTCTGACCTCCGATATTGTTATTGGTGAGTTTGATGAGGATGGAGATTTAATCGGTGATAACTTTGACTATTTTATTGCTGCAATCGAAGCTGCAGGATTTGTAGATGAATATAATTCTTCCAATGACGGCAGAACATTCTTAATGCTTAACAATAACGCCTTCACCGGAGATGGTGATGTCATAGAATTGATAACAGGATCTCCGGATGTGGCAGAAGGTGAAACACCCGAACAGGTAATTGCGCGCGCAGATGTTGACGTAATTCGACTTATCCTTCAGTATCATATTATCACTACCTATATCACCCAAAATGATCCCTTGGTCGAGTTCAATGTTAATTATGAATTCCAAACCCTCATTCCAGGTGAGGCAGGAAGAATTGTTTTTCGACGAGACGATAGACTACGTGTTGATATTAACAGGTCTCCTGCTCCATTGCCTTCTTCTGCAACGGGCGGTGGAAACAATGAACGAATAAGAAACTACAATTATGTCTTCAACAACGGTATTGGACATAGTTTAAACGATCCTGTCCGGAACCAACCTTATCCGGCCCCGGACAATTGATAATTAGTTTAGTTTATTTGAGTTGGTTTAAAAAAACCCCCATTGATTGTCAATTTTTGAATGGGGGTTAATTTTTACATAATTGTGTATACAATTTGAACCTATGATTTTCTAGCAAAAGATTCTTCCCAAACCCAAACAAGTCTAAGGTTATTTTTGAGATTGGACCCAACCTACTTTAAAGAGGGTTGTTTAAAAGTTTAAAATAAGTATGAACGGTTCTCCTTTGTCACTTTAAACTTAAGCCTCGTATATGGACGGTTACTCGATCATAACAAAGCCCATGAAGGCCCGCACCAAACTTCTTCATAAATGGGATGTCCAATCTTTCATTGGTCGCCGCATCTTGGGTCATTTCAGAAATCAATTGGGATACTTTTTTATCCATTTCCTCGTATCCCGAATTGTTAGCGTTCTTAAATTATCCCCACAGCTATAGCTCAATGCAACAAGGAGGTATACTGCAATAGCTGTTTTTTCATTTTTGGTTTAGTGGTTCTTCAAAATTCCGGATTCCCGGTACTATTTTAATATGGATTCCTTCATTGCTTTTGGGCCATTTTCTTACTGTGAGCTTTTGGGTAACGGAATCCCATTCAAAGTCTGTTGGGTTTATTTCAGGAGGGCATTTGTAAACTTGTAGTCCAACACGTTTAAGTGGGTCATGAAAAAGAACCACATCCGTATCAATGAGAATTGAAAATCCGTCGGGATAATGTCTGTTGGCACCAACAAAAATAGTTGAAATCCCTTTTTGGTTATCGGGTATAACCTTAATGTCCAGTATCCGCTTTGCGTGATTGAACATAAAGGATTGTATATCCCCTGCAATGGTCTGAGGGTAGGGCCTTGCAATAACATCGGTTATGTATTTTCGTTCTACCGTTCCTGCATCCTTTTTGTCACTGAATATGGCCCAAGTAGAGGGTCCTCCAGGAAGAAAGTTCTGCATGCTTCTATTTCCCAAAAACCAGGCTTTGATGGTCCCTACTCCCATTTCGTCAAACACTTCGGCGGTTCGTATGTAAAGCTCCCTGTATGCCAATTGGCCCAGTTTTCCAGATATTGTAGTATCAGTAACGGAAAAAGTGGGAAATCCCCATTCTCCAATTAGGATAGGGGCATTCAACAAATCGGACTCTTTATCAAACCGATCCATGACGGGCTTGATGAAATCAACCTTGTCTTGATAAATATGGGGCGCAAAAATGATGTTGGACCTATTCAAAGGAGCCGTAATTTCTGCATATTGGTTGTTGTCTATGCCTTCGCCTTTGTTCATGAAAATAGACTGTATCAATACTTTTTTGTTAGCAGTGATAGCATGGCATTCGTCGATAATCTTCTGATATAATGGAATCAGATGTTTTTTGGTCAAATCATCGTAAGAAATGTCCATGGACAATTTTCTAGGTTCGTTGACAATGTCATAGCCCAAGACAAATGGGTTTGAGGAAAACCTTTTCCAGACCACCTTCCAAGCATTGATGTAGGTCTGATGTTCGTTGTTTTCATTCTTCCAAAAGTCTTCCCAAACAAAACTATCTACCCCATAAACGGTCATCTTAAATACGGTCTTTATCGCCATTTTTTGACCAAGGCCCACTAGAGTGTCAAGCTTTTTCAAATAATCGTTATCTAGGGCACCGCCAGGGAAGCTGCTCAATTTACCCAGTTCCAATCGAATAACTTGGGTGTTGGCACCCAAACGTACCATTCGCAAGTAATCATTTGCATCAAAAAACACCTCTCCTTTATGGTCGTTTGTATTTACGACAAATCCTCTGGGTATGACATGACGACCTTTTCCATCCTTTAAACCATGTTTAATTTGTCCAAACCCCATTGAACAAATCACTACGGTAAAACTGAAAAATAAAAAGGCTTTGTTTCTTTTGAATTGACGCATAGGAGCAAGATAAATTGAACCCTTTTAATAAGTATCCTGTGGTATCTAATTGTACCCCCGCTCCTTTAAGACGCAATAAAAAATGGGACAAACCTACATTTGCCCCATCTTCATAACTAAACTCAACTTTTAATTCAGATGTTAATGGAATATCATAACATCTTTTTTATCGATATCCATTGTTGGTTGGATCTGATTCTAGCAAAGCGGGATTCTGCTCTAATTCCTGCAACGGAATAGGCAACAAAACATGCCATGGCCTTATGTTAATAGCAGGTTCCCAAAAACGATATTCCAGGTCTTGTACCACATCCAATAGAATCCCCCAACGAATTAGGTCATATCGTCTATGTGCTTCAGCAGCCAATTCCCATTTGCGCTCATCATAAATTGCTTCTCTAAAGCCCTGTTGGTCCAGACCGGTCAAATCCCATTCGGCCTGCGTTTCATACGCCCTTTGGCGAATGGGGTTCAAGTATTGAAATGCCCCTGTTGGTCCGTTCAATTCATTTTCACATTCAGCTGCCATTAAATACACATCGCCCATACGAAACACCATTCGGTTATCCTCATGATTGAAACGTGGGGAAGTTGCAAGATCTAAATTCCAGAATTTTGGCATGTACGGGAAATTGAGCTCGAACCCTAAGTAATTATCCAAGATATTGAGTGGTCTTCTTAAATCATTCAATGGAAATTTCTCAGCAAAATCTTTTGAGGCTACTTGCAAGCCCGTACCATTAAAAGCTTCACCTCTTGCGCTCAGCGCATCGGCCAATGCGCTCCTTTCATCAGAATTGGCAGGCTCATCCCGTAAACGAGGGTTGAACATACTGGGCCTCCAGTTACTGTTCCCAGCAAAGGCCGCTCCTGGAAAAGCGGGGTCAAATTGACCCGTGATGTCCCTGGCAAAATCCAATGACCAAATGATTTCAGCATTATATTCATTAGCGGGATCAAAAACTTCCGCATAGGTCGGTAAAAGCACATGAGGTGATTCATTGATGATTTCCAAAGATTTGTTCAAACCGGCCTGCCAATTCTGCTGTTTCATGTAAATTTTTGCCTCGATAATAGCAGCCGCCCATTTTGACGCACGACCTCTTTGGTCATCAGGATATGAATCCGGTAATATTGATTGAGCAAACTGTAAATCTTCAATAATACCAGCAATGATTATGTTCTCATCTGTTCTGCCCAAAACCCTTACCTCATCAAGAGACAGGGCTTCTGTGTAGTATGGCGCATCACCCCAAAGATTGGTAATATGCCAATAACTTAGCGCACGTAAAAATCTTGATTCTGCGATAACCTCGGTACGCACTTCTTCAAGTATGGCTTCATTATCCGTTACCCGATCAATAATGAAATTTGAGTTGAAGACGACCCTATACAGGTCTTTCCATGTATCGGACACACTCATTTTTTGAACGGACACATCGGCCAGTGCCTCATTCAATGAGTAATTACCAATAGGTTCAACAAAATTGGCAACACGGTTCGGTTCTATGATATCGGCACCATTGTCATAAAAATGATCAAGGCCAACCTGACCATATATGGAATTATTCTTTAAAATGGCATAAGTACCCTGAATGGCCTGTCTGGCATCATTATCCGATGCAAAAAACGTTTCCGGGGCAATTACAGCTCTTGGGTCTTCTTCCAAAAACTCTTCACAACCAAAGAGAGCGAAAATTAGTGCTAGCAATACATATATTTTCTTTGTTTTCATATCTATTTTTTTTAAAAAGTTACGTTTAGACCAAGTGTAATAATCCGAGGATTGGGATAATTCGCATCTAAAAATCCAAGTGCTATATTGCCAAATTGATTATTACCTTCATTAAAGTTATTGGCCTCAGGTTCAATTAACCTTGTCTTGGAGAACAACAATAAGTTGGCGCCAGATACGTATACTGTTGCGTTTTTTACTCCCTTAAATATTTGTTCGGTTGGAAAGTTATAGGCCAATCGTACCGTTTTAAGGCGTATATGTGAACCATCCTCTACATATTCTGAGTTAATAGGTGTATTTGTAACGGAATCTCCACCTGCACGGGGAATATTGGAGGTTGGATTTTCTGGTGTCCATCGATTCCTTAAATCTCCGAATTTCACTGCTTCACCGCGATTAAAATAGTGATTGCGCATTCTTAAATTAAATACTTCATTGCCTGTGGTACCCTGAAAGAAAAAGGAAAAATCAAAATTCTTGTAGGAAAATGAATTTTCAATACCAAAAATCAGGTCGGGAAACGGA